>JAESGJ010000010.1_pt1 | contig 643335 bp, 628 predicted proteins | sample 9266241 | NCBI WGS metagenome assembly JAESGJ01 (sample SAMN14514841, study PRJNA621669) | algae metagenome | isolation source: Brasilonema octagenarum HA4186-MV1 and co-occurring heterotrophs from wet... | place: USA: Manoa Valley, Hawaii | collected 2009-07-20
ACCGCCTCCGCGGAAAGCGCAAGGAAGGGCTCGTCCCCAAGCCTGCCTGAGCGCCCCAAGGTGGCTCAGTTTTCACCCGGTGACCCACACCACCGGTGGCTCAGTTTTCAACCGGCGTTGACAGGCGCGGCACGCGCCGTTCCGCCAGGAACTCGCGCAAGCCCCGGACGAAGGCCGGGTGCGCGGTCACACGATCCGGCAGCATGGTGATGCGGCGCGGTCCCGTGCACTTCCAGCTGCGGCAATGCCGGCAGGGCTGTGGCAGGGTCGGCAACTGGCAGGACGGAGCTGAAAGCCGAGCGTTAACGAGGCTTGTGGACATGAAGCGCTTCCGATCACCGCCTCATGGGCGGGCTGGAGAACGCCCGGTGCATTTGCTGTGAGAGCGGCGCCGGACCACCCTTCGTCGAAGGGCGATCAGCCTCATAAGGCCCGTGGGGGATGGTTCCCCTCGCAGAAATCTCGCATCGTTTTCCGGTGGTGCGACCGCCTTAGCGCGGCGGATAGATCACCTCATACTGTCCAGCGTTCATGCCGCCGGGGGATCGGGTGGTCGAAACTAAGAAAGGTGTCGATGACGGCCGCCGCTTCCCGCCGGAAGCCGTCCTGCTGCTTAAACGCCGTGTCTCCCGGTACCGCCATCGCCTACGCCTGTCGTGGCTGGGCTTCGCTCGGCTGTTGCGCGATTGGGACCGGCTTGAGGAATGGTTCCCATGGATCGTCGAAGAACCCGCCGATACCGAGGATGACGACGACGCCGATCACGCGGCGAGCGGGCGCAAGCCGCAGCGCGTGAAGGACGATCGAGACTGGCCGATCACCGAACGCGCACTGTTCACCTGGATCGTGGGCGACACCAGCCGGGGCAATCGCGTCTTTACTGTGCCGGATTTGCCGAAGCTGCAAGCGATCGCCAGCTTCATGGTCGAGAAAAAGGCTGTCTCGGCCCGCATGCTGTCCGGCAGTCCGGATGATTTTCGCTTCGTCAGTGAGCTGTGGGATCAGGCCGGGATCGTCTCCACAAAAGCGATGCGCGATAGCTGGATCGGCCGTTATGTCGGGCGCATCCAGAATGGCGATCACTGGACCATCCTCGTGCTGGAAGTGCACTGGCAGGCGGATGAAGCTACTCTCTTTACGGCGCTGGCCACTACCTCCGGCTATAAGCGTCGCGCAGAAAGCCGGGACGCATTCTTAGGGCGGCTGCTCGTCACGGATACGCCGCAATCAACCATGGCGAGCGGTTGGGCCATTCCGGTCGCCGATACGGCCTTGCTTGCACTGCTGCGCATGGGTGCGGTAGCCGGCGGTTCGGTCATCCCCTGGTTGTTTAAGCGGCAGGATCAAAGGGAATTGGGCGTGCAGCTGGTCTGGGCGGCAGATGGTAGTGAGAAATTTGGCGTGCCAATACCCTCCAATTCAGCTATACTGATTTTTGAAAAGGAGCCTTCTCGCGACGAACCGGATTTCGAACTGAAACGCCCTAGTATTCTCGCGAACGTATTAGCATCGATCATGACCAACTCATCGCGTATCGGCGTCGTCCCCGCCACAACACAATTAGAAATCGATCTACTCGGTTCATCTTGGGCTGGCGATGCAATCGGCATCCAGCAATGTCTGGATGAAGGCGTTAATGTGAATATCTACAAAGCCGGCACCTTCCAGACGCCGCTGCATCTCGCCATCATGGCCCGCAGATTGGATGCCGTCGAACTACTGCTCGCGCAACCTGGAATCCGTATCGACGTGGACGATAACGAGGATAGAACGCCATCCGAACTAGCCCTCGTCTTCATGGGCGACGAAGAGCTGTCTCAGCGTCTTGCCGACTTGGAAGAAGCCGAATACGAGCGCGACCAGTCGTCCCCTCCGCGGCCAAGCCCACGCCTGGAGCCGTAAGGCGTTTTGCTACCAAACGGCGGCTACTTCCTCGACCGCACGACGCGGCAGCCCCGCCATGGCAAGCCGCCCGCACGGAGGGCATGAACGATGGCCAGGTCGCCTTTTGGTTCCTCCAGAATGGTCGCGAGAAGATAGAAGGGGCAAAGCTGAAGGGTGTGCTGCGGGTCCGTAGCGCTATTTGAGCAGAGGCTGTCCAAGGCCGTGCCACAATAGAACGGTTTGCCGTCCTGATAGGGGCAGTGGGCGTGAGGCACATCGTCGAGCAGGTCGAGCAGCGCCTGCGGCGCGAGGACCGAGAGCGGCAGCCTAGAGCGCCTGACAATCTGGTCGGTCTCCGGATCGACTAGGATAGTATCCTGCAAGCAAAGGTCGAAGACTTCGCGGAGGCCGCTTCGGTGCAGCATTCGCACAAAGAGGCCGTCCAGGCGCAGCCGCGCCTGAAGACCACGGATGTGCATTGCCAATGGGATGCGGAAGTCGATCGTTCCGTAGTCGGCGAAGATCGCCGGGGCGATGGCAAGGTCTAGGAGATCCCCATCGGGATCGACGAACAGGCCGGGGGTCGCCTGCTCGCGCAGGGCACCAAGGATCGCGGTAGCGACGGTCCTGGTCGTCGGCAGGCCCATCAGCCCGCAAAGCGCGTCCTGATATAGCTCCGCGGCCTTGTGCCGGTCGCAAGGTGCGGACAGGCGTTGTCGGAACGCCGTGAAAGGGCCGAGCCGGCCCGCCGCCTCCAACCCTGTGAGAAGGTAAGCGGCGGGCGTTCGGATGCCCTTCGAGAGCGCCTGGGCCGCAGCGCTCGTGTTCTCGTGGTAGAGTTCCTGCATAAGGGCGATGTCGATCACCGCGGGCAGGATGACGTTGATCTCGTCGAGCGGCAGGTCGGTGAAGGTCCGGTAGATGCGGATCGCCGCGCCGTAGATGTCGTCGAGGTCCGGCAGGAGCGAGAGCAGGATGTCGGTGAACGCGAACCACGGCATTGCATCGGCAACGGTGGTGCAATCCGTCAGGATCGCGAGAGCTTCGTAAAGGCTCGCCGTATTGAGCTTCGTCACCTCAAACCCGGTGGCGGTCCGCCGAGAAAACCAGATCTCTTCGGCATAGCGGTTCTGAACGACACGGCCAGGGATGCTGGTGGGTAGTTGCCCATGCATCTCCGACAGTTTTCCGATGCGGGGCAAGGGACTGAAGAGGCATAGGTCGCCCGATAATTTCCATTCACCGGTTAAGCGCCATGCGCCCCGATTACTCAGCTCGTCGGCGTAGTAGAATTCGAAGCGACGTTTCTCCGAAGAATATTGGACGAGGTTCTGGAACTGCGCTTCCCTGCTCAAGGAGGGCGACGGCGCGCAGCGCAGGAAACTCAGGATCGTCTCCTCTATTGCAAGGAGAGACGCGAGACCGAAAGCGCTACCGACTAAAACGGCGAGGTGGTTCATCTCGTGAAAGACGGTCGCCACATGGTTGAGCGCGGTGCTATCCCGCCTTTTGCAGATATTTTCGACTGTCTCATTGAAATCGTCGCGCCAGGGATTGAGGTTTTGCGGCAAGGTGAGCGTGTAAGACATCGCCCGGAACGAGGCTTTCAGATCACCGTGGGCCGACCCCAAAGCGTGAAGAACGAAATTGAGGTCCTGCATATCGTGTCCCGGCGGCGATCGGCTGCTCCCTTTGCCGTTTCATAGCAGCAGGTATGTGCAGCTTATGAGCAACAACAAACTTGACAAGCGCGACGTGATTGGGGCATAATAGGAACATACTCCTAGAACCTGCATCCGCTTGCCAGCGCCCCGTCATTGTGCGGGGCGGTTTCGCGTTCGGCATCCCCCGAACGGCAGCACAGGTTGAGGGCACCATCATCAAACCCACAGCTTTATAGGAGCCGGCACCCCACGCGTGCCGGTCAGTGTGCATTCATGACTTATGATCCTGACCGCTACCACCATCACCTCGACGGCCTGGACCTCTCCGACGCGCAGAAGCACGATCTCATGCAGGCCATGTTCTCCATCATGGAGAGCTTCGTCGATCGCGCCTTCGGCGATGCGCCGGAGCAGCGGCTTGTTGCCGCACGCACCAGTTTTCGTGCTGAACTCGATCCAAATGGGATAGACTGTCAGCTCGAACCCGCAACCGCCTTCAACAGCGTGGCCTAACGAGGACGCCACGAGAAAGAGAACCCCATGACGAGGAGCACTTCCCTCTCAACCAGCAGCCGACAAAAGGCAGTCATTTACTGCCGCGTCTCCGATACCAAGCAGACGATCCGCGGCAATGGCCTGGGCAGCCAGGAGACCCGCTGTCGGCTCTACGCCGAGCAGCGCGACTACCAAGTGGTCGAGGTCTTCCAGGACGACTTCACAGGCGCCACCAGCAATCGTCCGGGCATGAACGCCCTGCTCGCCTTCCTGCGCCGTCAGAAGGCCTCCCACGTCGTGATCATCGACGACATCTCGCGCCTTGCGCGCGACGTGGAAGCGCATGCCAAGCTGCGCCGGACGATCAAGAAGGCGGGCGGCTATCTCACCTCGCCGAGCATGGAATTCAAGGACGATCCGGATGCGCGCTTCGTCGAGAACGTGCTGGCGTCCTCTGCCCAGCACATGCGCGAGAAGAATGCGGAGCAGACTCTCAATCGCATGCGCGCAAGAGCCCTCCAGGGCTATTGGAGCTTCTGGCCGCCGGTAGGCTACCGCTACGAGAAGGTCGCGGGCCACGGCAAGCTGCTGGTGCCGCAGGAGCCTTTGGCGAGCATCGTCCGCGAAGCCTTCGAAGGTTATGCTTCGGGGCGCTTCCAGACCCAAGCAGAGGTGATGCGCTTCCTGGAAGCTCGTCCGGAGTTCCCACGTCCCGCCGGGACGATCGTGCGCAACAACCGCATTACCCAGCTGCTCACGCAGTGGCTCTACGCCGGCTACTTTGAACTGCCGCGCTGGGATATCGGCCTCACCCAGGGGAAGCACGAACCGCTCATCAGTGTGGAGACGTTTCAAGTCGTCCAGGAGCGTCTCAAGGGCATCGCCCGCGTCCCGGCCCGCAAGGACCTCCACGCGGACTTCCCATTGCGTGGCGCCGTCTGCTGCGCCGACTGCGGTCACCAGCTTACGGGCTGCTGGTCGAAGGGCTCGCACGCCTCCTACGCCTACTATCTCTGCTACACGCGCGGCTGTCCCTCGAAGGGCAAGTCGATCCGTAAGGAGAAGGTGGAGGGCGAGTTCAGCGCGCTGCTGCAAAGACTCCAGCCAACCCCACACCTCTTTACCCTTGCACACTCACTATTTCGTGATTTGTGGGATGACCGAGTCGCGACGGCGAAAAGCCGTGCGAAGGGGCTGGAGTTGGAGCTGAAGAAGACGGAGCAGTCTGTCGCGCTGCTCGTCGACAAGCTGATCGAGACTGACAGCGCGACACTCTCCGCCGTCTACGAGAACCGCATCAAGGCGCTGGAGGAGAAGAAGGCGGAACTGCGGGAGGGCATCGACCGCTGCGGACGTCCGGCCCAGTCCTTCGACCAGACTTTTCGAACGGCGATGGGGTTTCTCGCGAACCCCTATAAACTATGGATTTCTGAGAGAATCGAGGACCGCCGCGCGGTCCTGAAGCTCTGCTTTGTCGATCGTCTCGCCTACTCGCGTTCGGACGGTTTTCGAACGCCGCTAACGTCCTCGCCCTTCAGGGCTTTATCGGACTTTAGCGATGCGAGAGAGAGGATGGCGCGCCCGAAGAGATTCGAACTCCTGACCCCCAGATTCGTAGTCTGGTGCTCTATCCAGCTGAGCTACGGGCGCGCATGCTAGTCTTCAATGAACAACAGAGCCTGAGTATCAGCCTGGGAACTCGGCGTGCTCGAAAGAATTCGAACCCCAATCCCCAGATCCGTAGTCGAGTGCTCTATCCAGGTGAGCGACGAACGCTGCCTGTGGGCGGGGAAATACCCTCATAGGATCAGGGGCGCAACCCCCTTCCCGGAAAAGAAACACGCCCGCCACGAAGTCTTTCGAACGCTGGGCTAGTCTGTTCCACACAGGCCTGCGGCGCCTGTGTTTCAACAGAAATCCAGCTTGTTGGCCGGGCCTGCGCGCTCCTCTGCTCGCTCAGGCCGAACAGCCGCGGGTCGGGCGAAAAGGGGGCGTGTCCTGTGCGAAGCACGCCACTGGCACGGGCCGCGCGGCGGGCCTGGCGCCGCCATCGGCAGGCTTGCGTCGAGGAGAGGCGTACAACCCCCGCCATCGCCACCGAGACCGTTCAGCAGGGTTCAAAATGGGCGTGTGCCCGCGCGGACCGGCCTGTATCCACGCGGCTGAGGGGCCTCCCCGCGCAGGCTATGCGCCGGCCGTCGCATGTCCTTTGAGGCTGAGGCGACAGGCCCCGTCGCCCTCCCCCACGGCGCCCGGGAGCAAGGCGGCGCCGCTTCCTCGGCCGCCTATGCGGCCGAGGCCATCAGGTGGCGGGGGATACCCCCTGCCACCGCTCGCGAACGCCTCAGGCCGCCATCTTGTCCAGTTCGCGCACCACGGCCTCGCCCATCACGGAGGTGCCGACGCGCGCGGCGCCCGGCACCATGATGTCGGCCGTGCGCAGCCCGCCCGTCAGCACCTTCTCCACCGCGTTCTCGATCAGCCGCGCATCCTCCTCCATGCCGAAGGACCAGCGGAGGAGCATGGCGAAGGAGAGGATCTGCGCGCAGGGATTGGCGACGCCGCGGCCCGCGATGTCCGGCGCGGAACCATGGATCGGCTCATAGAGCGCGTGGCGGCGGCCGCTCGAATCCGGCGCGCCGAGCGTGGCCGAGGGCAGCATGCCCAGGCTGCCCGTGACGGCCGCCGCGAGGTCGGAGAGCAGGTCGCCGAACAGGTTGCTGGCCAGGATCACGTCGAACTGCTTCGGGCGCGAGGCCAGCTGCATGGCACAGTTGTCGGCATACATATGCGACAGCTCCACCTCCGGGAATTCCGACTTGCCGACCGAGGTCACCACCTCGCGCCAGAAGCGGCCGGACTGCATGACATTCGCCTTCTCGACGCTCGTCAGCTTGTTCTGGCGCTTGCGGGCCAGCTCAAAGGCGATGCGCGCGACGCGGCTGATCTCCTCCTCCGTGTAGGATTCGGTGTCGTAGCCCCGGCGCATGCCGTTCGGCATGGTCTCGATCCCGCGCGGCTCGCCGAAATAGATCCCGCCCGTGCTCTCCCGCACGATCATCAGATCGAGGCCGGAAACCAGGTCCGCCTTCAGCGAGGAGGCCTGGGCCAGCGGCGCCCAGACGATGGCGGGCCGGAGATTGGCGAACAGGCCGAGATCCTTGCGCAGGCGCAGGATGCCCAGCTCCGGCCGGTTCTCGAAGGGCAGGCTGTCCCACTTGGGCCCACCCACGGAGCCGAAGAGAACGGCATCGGCGCGCAGCGCCTTCGCCACCGTCGAATCCGGGCAGGGATGCCCCTCGGCATCGATGGCGGCGCCGCCGACCAGCCCTTCCTCGATGCTGAAGCTCACATGCCGCCGGCGGTCCATCCAGTCCACCACGCGGCGGACCTCGCGCATGACCTCGGGGCCGATGCCGTCACCCGGCAGCACCAGCAGCTTCTTGTTGGCGGGCAATTCGGACGCTCCTGGTGCGTGTTGGAAAGGGATCAGCCGTAGAGCCAGGGCTGCGCGGCGCGCTGCTTCTGCTCGAAGCCCTCGATCACGGTCGCGCGCTGCATCGTCTCGCCGATGTCATCCAGCCCATGCAGCAGCCGGTGCTTGCGAAGCGGATCGACCTCGAAGGGGATCTCCTCCCCATTCGGCCGCGCCACCACCTGGCGGGCGAGATCGACCGTGATGCGGGAGTTCGCGCCCATCTTCGCGTCCTCCATCAGCATGTCGCAGATCTCGCGCGGCAGCTTGATGGGCAGGATGCCGTTCTTGAAGCTGTTGTTGAAGAAGATGTCGGCGAAATCCGGCGCGATGACGCAGCGGATGCCGAAATCCAGCAGGGCCCAGGGCGCGTGCTCGCGCGAGGAGCCGCAGCCGAAATTCTCATGCGCGATGAGGATCTCGGCGGCGCGGTAGGGCTCGCGGTTCAGGACGAAGTCCGGCTTCTCCGACCCGTCATCGTTGAAGCGCATGTCGGCGAAGGCCGCCCGGCCCAGCCCCTTGCGCTCGATGGTCTTGAGGAAGCGCGCGGGGATGATCTTGTCGGTATCGACATTCGCGATCGGCAGCGGCGCCGCGATGCCGGTGAGGGTGGTGAAAGGGGTCACGACAGGCCTCCTTGCGCGCCTTCGCGCGATGCAGCTTGCGCGCCTTCGCGCGACAGCTCCCGCACGTCGGTCAGGCGCCCCGTGACGGCCGCCGCCGCGGCCATGGCCGGGGAGAGCAGATGCGTCCGCCCGCCCTTGCCCTGGCGCCCCTCGAAGTTGCGGTTCGAGGTGGAGGCGCAGCGCTGGCCGGGCCCGATCCGGTCCGGATTCATGCCGAGGCACATGGAGCACCCGGCCTCGCGCCATTCGAAGCCGGCCTCCTTCAGCACGATGTCGAGCCCCTCGCGCTCGGCCTGCTCCTTCACGAGGCCGGAGCCGGGCACGACCATGGCGCGCACGCCCTCGGCCACCTTGCGCCCGCGCACCACCTCGGCCGCCGCGCGAATGTCCTCGATCCGGCCATTCGTGCAGGAGCCGACGAAGACGGCATCCACCTTGAGCTCCTGCAGCCGCTGGCCGGGGGTGAGGCCCATATACTCCACCATGCGGCGAAGCTGCGTGCGCCGCGCCTCATCGGCCCCGCTCTCCGGATCCGGCACCACGCCGGTGATCGGCAGCACGTCCTCGGGCGAGGTGCCCCAGCTCACCATCGGCACGATCTCGGAGGCGTCGAGCACGACCTCCCGGTCGAAATGCGCGCCCTCATCCGTCGGCAGCGTGCTCCACCACTGGATCGCGCGCTCCAGCGCCTCGCCCTTGGGGGCCATGGGGCGGGTGCGGACGTAGTCGAAGGTGGTCTGGTCCGGCGCGATCATGCCGGCCCGGGCCCCGGCCTCGATCGACATGTTGCAGACCGTCATCCGCCCGGCCATGTCGAGGGCGCGGATCGCCTCGCCGGCGAACTCGATCACATGGCCCGTGCCGCCCGCCGTCCCGATCTTGCCGATGATCGCCAGGACGATGTCCTTGGCCGTGCAGCCGAAGCCGAGCTTGCCGTTCACCGTCACCCGCATGTTCTTCGCGGGCTTCTGCAGCAGCGTCTGGGTGGCCAGCACATGCTCCACCTCGGAGGTGCCGATGCCGAAGGCGAGCGCGCCCATGGCGCCATGGGTGGAGGTGTGGCTGTCGCCGCAGACGATCGTCATGCCGGGGAGCGAGATGCCAAGCTCCGGCCCGATGATGTGGACGATGCCCTGCCGCTTGTCGTTCAGCGGAATATAGGTGACGCCGAATTCGGCGACATTCTTCTCCAGCGTCGCGACCTGGAGCGCGCTCTCCGGCTCCTGGATGCCGGTGAAGCGCGTCGAATCCGTCGGCACGTTGTGGTCGGTCACCGCGAAGGTGCCATCCAGCCGGTGCACGCGCCGTCCGGCGGTCCGCAGGCCCTCGAAGGCCTGCGGGCTGGTCACCTCATGGACGAGGTGGCGGTCGATGTAGAGAAGGGCGGTCCCGTCCGGAAGATTCTCGACGACATGCGCGTCCCAGATCTTGTCGAACAACGTGCGCGGCTTCGTGGCCGACATGCTTCTTCCCTCCTCGACACCGAAAACGGCCCGCCGGAGGTCCCGGCGGGCCGTGCTTCGGGCTTACGCCTGAGTCTGCTCCTCGGTGGTCTTCTTGGCCACCGTGCGCTCCTGGATGCGGGCCGACTTACCGGTGCGGCCACGCAGGTAGTACAGCTTGGCGCGGCGCACCTTGCCGCGGCGCATCACCTGGATCTCCGCCACATTCGGGGAATACAGCGGGAAGACGCGCTCCACGCCCTCGCCATAGGAGAGCTTGCGCACGGTGAAGTTGCTGTTCAGGCCGCGGTTGGAGCGGGCGATCACCACGCCCTCATAGGCCTGGGTGCGGATACGCTCGCCTTCCTGCACCTTCACCATCACGCGCACGGTGTCGCCCGCGTCGAATTCGGGGGTCTGGCGCGCGCCGGCCAGGCGGGTCATCTGCTCGTGCTCGAACTGCTGAAGCAGGTTCATGGCTGTGGTCCTTCTCTTCGGCTCGTTTAGGCGGGGCTTGCCGCCGGATGCAATGGCGCCCGCGCCGAAGCGTCGCGCCCTTGTTCGGTAAGGAGGTCGGGACGCCGTTCCCGGGTCACCGCCTCGGATTGCTCCCGCCGCCAGCGCGCGACCTCCGCATGATGGCCGGAGAGGAGAACCTCCGGCACGCGCAGGCCATGCCATTCGGCAGGGCGGGTGTAGTGGGGATATTCGAGCAGGCTGCCCCGGTCGGAGGAAGCGAAGCTCTCCTCCTCCGCGCTCTCGGCCGCCCCCATCACCCCGGGGATGAGGCGCACGCAGGAATCGAGCAGCACCATCGCCGCCAACTCGCCCCCGGAGAGGACATAGTCGCCGATGGAGACCTCGATCATCCCGCGCGCCTCGACCACACGCTGGTCCACCCCCTCGTAGCGGCCGCAGAGCAGCACCACGCCGGGGCCCGCCGCCAGCTCCCGCACCAGCTTCTGCCGGAGCGGCACGCCGCGCGGGGTGAGGAAGACCAGCGGGCGCGCATCGCCCTCGGGCATGGCGGCGGCGCAGGCGGCATCCACCACATCCGGGCGCAGCACCATGCCGGCGCCGCCCCCGAAAGGGGTGTCGTCCACCGTGCGGTGGCGGTCGGTGGCGACGGCGCGGATGTCGCGCGCCTCCAGCGACCACAGCCCGCGCTCCAGCCCCCGCCCGGCGAGCGAGGTGCCCAGCGGCCCCGGGAACATGCCCGGGAACAGGGTGAGAACGGTCGCCTGCCAGCTCACGCCGCATCCCTCCCGCCGCTGCGGCGGCGCAGGGAGGGGCGGCGCGGCCGGGGCGTGTCGCCCGCCTCCGCCTCGCCGGGCTGCGGGGGAACCTCCAGCTCGCCCGGAGGGACGACCACGATCCGCCCGGCCGCGATCTCCACCACCGGCACCACGGCCTTGGTGAAGGGCAGCAGCGTCTCGCGGCCATTCGCGTCGCGCAGCGTCACCAGGCTGCCCGCGCCGAAATCCTCCACCGCCGCGACGGTGCCGAGAACCTCCCCGGCTTCCGTCTCGGCACGCAGGCCGATCAGGTCGCTGAGGTAGAACTCGTCCTCCTCGGGCGGCGGCAGGGCCTCGCGCGCGACATAGAGGCGCGTGCCGGTGAGCCGGGCGGCGGCATCGCGGTCGGCGACGCCCTCCACCTGCACCAGCCCGTCCGCCAGCCATTTCAGCACGAAGCTCCGCGCCCCGCCTTCATCCGAAAGCGGGCCATAACCGGCGATGGCGGCCGGCTCGGCGGTGTGGGAGCGGACATGGATCAGCCCCCTCACCCCGTGCGGGCGGCCGAACTCGCCGACCAGGATGCGACGCGACGTGGACATAGGCGGGCGGCGCTAGCCTCAGCCGTTCGCGGCGGCGGCGGCCGCGGCGCGCTCCTGGGCGCGCTTCTTCGGCGCGGACTGCTTCGGCTGCTCGCGGAACACCGGCATCGGCGCCAGCTCGGCCTTGCCGAGGAACTTCGCCACGCGGTCGGTCGCGATCGCGCCCTGGCTCAGCCAGTGCTTGATGCGCTCGTCGAACAGGCGCACGCGCTCGGCATGGTCGGAGGGCAGCATCGGGTTGTAGGAACCCAGGCGCTCGATGAAGCGGCCGTCGCGCGGCGAACGGCTGTCGGCCACCACGATGTGGTAGTAGGGGCGCTTCTTGGCACCGGCGCGGGCGAGGCGAATCTTGAGGCCCATGAGTCGTCTTCCTTAGTCTGTCTCTGTCGGTGGATCAGAAGGGGCGCTTGCCGCCCCCCATGCCAGGAAGGAGCGCGCCGAGACCGCCGCGCATCAACCCCTTCTGGCCGAGCTTGTTCATCCGCTTCATCATCGCGGACATGTCGTCGAACTGCTTGAGCAGGCGGTTCACGTCCTGCACCGTGACGCCGGCACCAGCCGCGATGCGCTTCTTGCGCGACGCCTTGATGATGTCGGGGTTCTTCCGCTCCTTGCGCGTCATCGAGGAGATGATGGCGCCCTGCCGGCCGATCATCCCGTCATCGATCTTCGCGTTGGCGATCTTGTCCTTCATCGCGCCCATGCCGGGCAGCATGCCGAGGATTCCCGAGAGGTTCCCCATCTTGCCGACCTGCTTGAGCTGCGAGGCGAAGTCCTCCAGGTCGAACTGACCCTTCTGCATCTTGGCCGCGAGCTTCTCGGCCTCGTCGCGGTCGATCGTCTCGGCGGCGCGCTCGACGAGGGAGACGATGTCGCCCATGCCGAGGATGCGCCCGGCGATGCGGGAGGGGTGGAAGTCCTCCAGCGCGTCCAGCTTCTCGCCCGCGCCCAGCAGGCGGATCGGCGCGCCCGTGACGGCCCGCATGGACAGCGCCGCGCCGCCCCGCGCATCGCCATCGACGCGCGTCATGACGATGCCGTTGACGCCCACCCGGTCCTGGAAGTTCCGCGCGGTGTTCACCGCGTCCTGGCCCGTCATCGCATCGACGACCAGCAGGGTCTGGTGCGGCCGGGTCGCGGCCTTCACCGCCGCGACCTCCTCCATCAGCGCATCGTCGATGGAAAGACGGCCCGCGGTGTCGAGGATGACGACGTCGTAGAGCTCGCGCCGCGCCACATCCATGGCGCGGGCCGCGATCTCGAGCGGGGACTGGCCGGGGATGATGGGCAGGCTGGTCACACCCGCCTGCCCCGCCAGGGTCTGCAGCTGGAGCTGCGCGGCCGGGCGCTGCACGTCCAGCGAGGCCAGCAGCACCTTCTTCTTGTCCCGGGACCGCAGCCGGAGCGCGATCTTGCCCGAGGTGGTCGTCTTGCCCGAGCCCTGGAGCCCGACCATCAGGATCGGCACCGGCGCGGGCGCATTGAGGTCCAGCCCCGGGGCGTCCACCCCCTCCCCGCCCCCGAGCGCCTCGACCAGCGCGTCGTTGACGATCTTGATGACCTGCTGCGCCGGGGAGACGCTGCGGATCACCTCCGCGCCCACCGCCCGCTCCCGCACCTTGTTGATGAGGTCGCGCGCCACCGGCAGGGCCACATCGGCCTCCAGCAGGGCGATGCGGACCTCGCGCAGGGCCTCGTTGACGTCGGCTTCCGACAGGGCCCCGCGGCGGCGGAGCTTGTCGAAGACGCCGTTCAGGCGGGAGGAAAGCGCCTCGAACATTCGGGCGGGGTGGATCCTTCGTTCCTGGGACCGCCCCATGACAGATCGCGCCGCTGCGCGAGTCTTCGCGGAGCGGCGGAGCCGGCACCCCAGGGGTGGCCGACCGTCGGGCGGGACAGGTCCCGTGAGGGGCGGCGATTACCGAAACGGCACCTCCACGTCAAGGATCATCCGGCCCGGCGCGGCTCCAGCCCCGCAGCGGCGGCCCCAAGTCCTAACATTTCAGTGAATCGGCGCGAGATTGTTACGAGCACTCTCGCGCAGGTTGCATTCTTCCCGAAATGACGCAACCGTAACGGTGGATTCTGCCCGGCGCAGTCGCGTTGGTCCCGGATTCCACCGCTGCCCAGAACCGCTTGCCACGGCTGGGTGCCCATTGAGGAGAGGACCATCGCCATGCGGAGCCCGCCCAGGACCCGAGCCGACGGACCCTCCGGGGATCTCGACCTGCGGACCAGCCCCCCGCGCGCCGAGGAAGCCCTGATCTCCGTGGTGGAGGATCTGGTCCAGCACGCCCGCACCCATGACCTCGCCCTGGCGGACGAAGTCCTCACCGATGTGCTGGCGAAGCTGCATGGCTGGCCCGTCGAGGAGCTGAACCGCCTCTCCTAGGCTCAGGACCCATGAACGGGTCTCGGGCCGCGCATGATCTTGCTCTCCGGCAAGGCCAGCGACGCCAAGACGATCCGATCGAGCACCAGGGCGCCGTCGCCGGGGTGAGTCCCGGCCCCAGGGCGCGGCCCGCCGTCAGCCGCTGATCTCCTCCAGCTCCGTGGCCAGCGCCTGGGCGAAGGCGCCGGCCAGTTGGGGCACGGCACGGTTCTCCACCGTCATCATCGTCACGGGCAGGGTGATCACCGGCTCGAAGGGCCGCCAGCCCAGCCCCTCCAGCCCCAGCCGCCGGGCGAAGCCGTCCACGATCGCCACCCCCGCCCCCGCCCGCACATGGCAGGCGGCGGAGACGCTCATCGTCACCTGCATGGTTAGTTCCCGCTTCAGCCCCGCCTCGGCGAAGGTCTGGTCCAGGATCTGACCGAAATGCGTCTCCGGCCCGAAGGAGACGAGCGGATGCGGGGCCACATCCGCCGGCCGCACCACCCGCCGCCGCAGCAGCGGATGCCCCAGCGGCGCGATCACGATCATCCGCGGCCCCGGCAGGCTGCGCACGGCCAGCCCCGGAATCGGCACGGGAGAGAGGCAAAGGCCGAGATCCGCCTGCCCGGCCAGCACCGCCTCGGCCGCATCCCGTGCGGGCAGCAGGTGGGAGGAGATCCGCACGAGCGGGTGGCTCTTGCGGAACCGCGCCACCGCGCCGGGGATGACACTGGTGGAAAGGGAGGAGGAGGCGGCGATCCGCACCAGCCCCGCACCCCCGGTGCGCACCTCCCCGGTCAGCCGCGCGAAGGCGGCTAGGTCGCCGACGATCCGCTCGGCATCCGGCAGCAGCCGCTCCGCCTCGGGGGTCGGCAGCAACCGCCCCTTCACGGTCCGGAACAGCCGGAACCCCGCCTGGCGTTCCGCCAGTCGCAGCGCCTTGCTCACGGCCGGCTGCGAGATCCCGAGGAAGCCCGCCGCCCCCGTCACGCTCCGCATCCGCATGACGGCGTGGAAAATCTCGAGCTGCCGCCCGTTCATGAGGGCCATCCCATAACCAAGGGCTATGACCCTGCCACGGCTTTGTCGTGGATCGCGAGCCCGCCCTGCCCATAATCGGCAACCCTCAGCCCCCCCTGGGGCACGGAACGGGATGCGGGACTTCATGGGATTTCGCGTCGGCGTCGATATCGGCGGCACCTTCATCGACTTCTGCCTCTGGAACGAGGACACGGCGGAGCTGCACAGCCTGAAGGTGCTGACCACCCCCGCCACCCCTGGCGCCGAGCTGCTGCGCGGGCTGGAAATCCTGGAGGAGCGCCACGGCGCCGCCCCCGCGCAGATCACCAGCTTCGTCCATGGCACCACGGTCGGCATCAACACCGTCATCCAGCGCAAGGGCGCGCGCCTCGGCATGCTCGCCACCGCGGGGTTCGAGGATGTAGTGGAGCTGGCCCGGCTCCGCATGCCGGAGGCCTACAGCCTCTTCTCCCGCCGAGGCGCCCCCCTCGTCTCGCGGGACTGCGTCTTCGGGGTCGGGGGCCGAATCCTCTCCGACGGATCGGAGGAGTCGCCTCTGGACGAGGAGAGCGTCGTCCGCGCGGCCCGGGCGGCACGGGCCAAGGGCGTGGACGGCATCGTGGTCTCCCTCCTCAACGCCTACCGGAACCCGGAGCATGAGGAGCGCGCGGCCGAGATCGCGCGGCGGGAGGCGCCGGAGCTCTTCGTCTTCCGCTCCACCGAGGTCTGGCCCGTCATCCGCGAATACGAGCGGACCACCACCGCCCTCATCAACGGCTATGTCCACCCGAAGGTGCGGGACTATCTCGACAACCTCATCGGCGGCCTCAAGGCCCGCGGCGTTCCGGCCGAGCCGCTGATCACCAAGTCCAATGGCGGCGTCATGTCCGCGGCGCTGGGCAAGCGCAACTGCGTGAGCATGGTGCTCTCCGGCACCGCCTCCGGCGTCATCGGCGCCGCCTTCCTCGCCCGGCAGGCGAGGCAGGACCGGGTCATCACCCTCGATATCGGCGGCACCAGCGCCGACGTCGCCCTCATCATCGGCGGCCAGCCGCAATTCGGCCTGGGCGAGAAGATCGGCGACCTGCCCCTCTACATCCCCACCGTCTCCGTCACCTCCATCGGCGATGGCGGCGGCTCCATCGCCTGGGTGGACGAGTTCGGCGTGCTGAAGGTGGGGCCGGAAAGCGCCGGCTCCGATCCCGGCCCCGCCTGCTACGGCCGCGGCGGCACCCGGCCCACCATCACCGATGCCTTCACCGTCTGCGGCTTCCTCGGCCAGCATGAGCTCGCCTATGGCGCGCTCCGCCCCGATGCGGCGCTCGCCAAGGCCGCCATCGACACGGTGGCAGGGCCCATGGGCCTGTCCACCGAGGCGGCGGCCGAGGCCATCATCCGCATCGCCATCTCCGGCATGTTCGTGGAGGTGAACAAGCTCGTCGCCCGCTCCGGCGTGGATCCCCGGGACTTCGCCCTGCTGCCCTTCGGGGGCGCCGGCCCGATGCTGGGCTGCTTCCTCGCGCGGGAGCTGGGCGTGCGCCGCGTGATGGTACCCGCGCGGCCCGGGGTGGTGAGCGCCCTGGGCGGGCTGGTGGCGGATATCCGCAACGACTTCATCCGCACCCTCTTCGCCACCGCCGAACCCTCCGAGGGCCCCTCCATCACGCGGGAAGCGGCGGCGCTGGAGCGCCAGGGCCTCGCCTGGCTGCGCGAGGAGCAGCGCTTCGACGGCCCCGCCATCGCCTCCTGGTTCGCCGACATGCGCTATCGCGGCCAGTCCTTCGAGATCGAGGTGGCCCTGCCCGACGCCGCCCTGCGCGCCGGCGACACCGCCGCCATCGCCGAGGCCTTCCACGCCGCGCATGAGGCGATCTACGACTTCGCCGACCGCGAGAGCCCGGCGCAGATCGTCAACCTGCGCCTGGTCATCGCCGGCAGCCCGCCCCGCCCGGCGATGCAGCCCCCGCCGCGCGGCGAGGGCGAGGCGGTGCCGGAGCGCATGCTGCGCGCCTATTTCGACGCGGCCTGGCACGAGGTGCCGCTCTACCGCCGCGCGGCCCTGGGCACCGGCCAGCGCTTCGCCGGCCCCTGCGTCGTCGCGCAGGACGACACCACCGCCTGCATCCCGCCCGGCTTCCAGGCCAGCGTGGACGAGATGGGCAACATCATCCTCGACGCGGCGGAGTAGCCCCCATGCCGATCGACAAGGTCACGCTCCAGATCCTGGCCAATCACTGCCGCGCGACGGCGGAGAACATGGCCTACACCCTCTACCGCACCGCCCACTCCACCTTCGTGAAGGAAACCGAGGACTTCACCATCCAGCTGCTGGACGCGGCGGGGCACACGGTCGGCGTGCCGATGGACCTCGGCGCCACCTGGTATCCCGGCCTGCACTACGGCAAGGCCATGGCGATGATCCCCGAATACCACCCGGGCGACATCGCCTTCACCAACGACCCCTATTCCGGCTTCCTCTCCACCCATGTGCCGGACCTGCACATGTGGAAGCCCATCTTCCATGAGGGGGAGCTGGTCTGCTTCGCCGCCGGGCACATCCACAACACCGATATGGGCGGCGCCGTGCCCGCCAGCCTCTCCCGCGCCCTCACCGAGGTCCATCAGGAAGGCATCCGCTTCAAGCCCTCCCTGCTCTACCGCCAGGGCGTGCTGAACCAGGAGCTGCTGGACGTGATGATGCTGAACGTCCGGCGGCCCGAGCAGAACATGGGCGACCTCAAGGCCTTCGTCGGCGCCCTCAACACGGGCGAGCGCAAGGTGCGCGAGATGATCGCCCGCTTCGGCGTGGAAACGCTGAAGGAGGGCATGGCCGACCTGATGGACTATGCCGAGCACCAGGCGCGCGACATCCTCCGCTCCATCCCGGATGGCGAATACTTCTTCTCCGACTTCGCGGATGAGGACGGGCCGGACGGCCATCCCGCCCGCCTCGCCGTCACGCTCCGCATCCAGGGCGATTCCGCGGAGCTGGACTTCACGGGCAGCGACCCGCAGCTCACCTCCTCCCTCAACGTGCCCACGGGCGGAAACCCGCGCCACACGCTCATGCTGGTGGGCGTCTACTACGTCCTCTTCACCCTCAACCCGAACCTCGTGCTGAATTACGGGCTCACCCGCCCCTTCAGATGCATCCTGCCGGAGGGGACGGTGGTGAACCCCTCCTCCCCCGCCGCGGTGGGCATGCGCTCCCTCACCTGCGCGCGCCTGCGCAGCCTTGTCTTCGGCGTCTTCGGCCTCGCGACGCCGGAGCGCATGCCGGCCGCCCCGGCCGGCTCCTCCTCCATCGTCAATGTCATGACCCATGACGACCGCACGGGGGATGCGATGATCGCGGCCATCAACCCCGTGGTCGGCGGCGGCGGCGGCATGCCGCATGGCGACGGCACGGACGGCTCGGGCGCCGACGCCGCCTATCTCAAGAACACGCCCATCGAGATCACCGAGGCGGAGGTGCCCATCCGCTTCCGCCATTACGGCCTCGCCTCCGGCTCCGGCGGGGCCGGGCGCTGGCGGGGCGGGCTGGCCACGCGCATGGATTTCGAGGCCTTCACCCCCAACACCCGCATCACCGCCCGCAATCGCGACCGCTGTCGCTTCCGCGCCTGGGGCATCCTCGGCGGCGGCCCCGGCGCCCCTTCCCGCATGACGCTGAATCCGGGCCGGGCGGATGAGCGCGTGCTGAACAACGTGGACACCTTCAGCGCCAATCCCGGCGACATCGTCTCCATCACCTCCCCCGGCGGCGGCGGGCGCGGCGATCCGCTGGAGCGCGAGCCGGCCCGCGTGCTGCGCGACGTCATCTGCGGCTATGTCTCGCCCGAAGCCGCCGAGACGGATTACGGCGTGGTGATCCGCGGCGAGACGGTGGACGAAGCCGCGACGCAAGCCCTGCGCGCCCGGCGCCGCGACAACGCGCCGGCACCGCATTTCCGCTTCGGCCCGGAGCGCGAGGCCTTCGAGAGGATCTGGAACCGCGAAGCCTATGACGCGCTGACCGGCATCCTCGCATCCCTCCCCATCCACTGGCGCCACTTCGTCAAGCGGCGCCTGATGGAGACGGTGAAGACCGAAGGCGGCGGCGCCGCCGCCGTGCGTGTCGCCTGGGCGGGACTCCTCGAGACGCTTCCCCAGCTCAGGGCACTGCGCCCCGAGCGCCGCATGGCCGCCGAATAGAGGGGAACGCGCGACCACCACGCCGTCCGGCCGAAGGGCCCAAGAACACGCCAGCGCGGCTTTCAGCATCCATCCGAGAAGGCGAAGAGAGCATGCGTCACCATCCACAGCCCCCCGCCCCGCCCCCTGCCCGGCCCCTGGCCTTACCCCGGCGCGGGCTCCTGGCGCTTTCCGCCGCGGGCCTCGCCTGCCCCTCGGTGCTCCGCGCCCAGGCTCCCTGGCCGTCGCAGCCCGTCCGCATGGTGGTGCCCTATGGCGCCGGCGGCAGCACCGATCTCGTGATGCGCATCCTCGCCCCCCGGATGAGCGAGTTCCTGGGCAAGCCCGTCGTCATCGAAAACCGCCCCGGCGCGGGCAGCACGATGGGCACGGATTTCGTCGCCAAGTCCACGGACGGCCACAGCTTCGTCCACGCCACCCTCGCCTCCACGGGCGTCGCCCAGGCCCTCTACGCCAACCTGGCCTATGACCCCGTGAAGGACCTGGCGGCGATCACGCCCACGGTCTTCGTGCCGCTCACCCTCGCCATCACCACCGCGGGCTGGAACGTCCGCACGCCGGCACAGCTGATCGAAACCCTGCGGGCGCATCCCGGGCGCTATCAGTACGGCTCCAACGGCGTCGGCTCCACCGGCCATCTCGCCAATGCCAATTTCGCCACCCGCATCGGCGCGCAGGTGGAGCATGTCCCCTACCGCGCGGGTTCGCAGACCATCAACGCGCTGATCACCGGGGAAATCCAGTTCGTGCAGGACGTGTACGGGCTGCTTCTGCCCTATCACCAGTCCGGCCAGGCCAAGTGCCTCTTCGTCACGGCGGAGGAGCGCTCGCCGCTCCTGCCCGACGTGCCGACCATGACCGAGGCCGGGGTGCCGCCCTACAAGGCCTATTCCTGGTTCGGCCTCTTCGGCCCCTCCTCCACCCCGCGCCCGGTGGTGGACCGGATGTCGGCCGCGGTGGCCTTCGCCATGGCCGACCCGGCGATCGACCGCAAAATGGAGGAGATGGGCACCCCCGTCATGCGCGGCTGGTCGCCGGACCGCTTCGCCGCCTATGTCGCCAGCGAGGTGAAGGAATGGGCGCCTCTCGTCCGGGCCTCCGGCGCGCGGGCGGACTGAGCCGAACGGCGCCGGCCCGCCCTTTCACACGCTGCCGGCCCGGCGCCGTAGCGCCGGGCTCGCCGCACCTCAGGCGGCGTTCGCGGCCCTGGGTGAAACCTCCAGCCGGTGAAGGACGGCCTCGGCCTCCTGCACCTCCAGGCTGCCCCGCTCGCCATTCTCGACGACGCGGCTGAATCGCCGCACCAGCATGTCGCGCGTGACGGCATCGTTGCTTCGGAGCAGCTTCAGCACGGCCAGGCCGAGCTCCGCATCGGCGTCCACAATGCCGCTGGCGCGCCGCTCCTGCCGCATCCGGGCGGCCTGGCGGTTGGCAATGTCCTGGGAAAGTTCCTGCGCGGGCTCGTCAGCCATGAAGGGCTCCAGTGAGGGGATGATCACCCATTCTGGAGCAAGGGCCGGAGCCACGGCCAGCCCGGGCCAGACGCCGGAGCCGCGCACATCCGGGGCCCCGCCCGCCTCCTTCGCCGGCCCCCGCCCGGAGGGGACGGGCGGGGATACTCGGATCGGAAAAAAGCGCAACGGCGCACGCCAATAATCTAGGATAATCCACGAGGCGTTTTGTTGTAACAAACGCGTGTTTTTCCTCGTGTGAGCGACACTATTTGTCGGACAGCGAGGAGCGCCGACGCCAGACCGATCGGGCGGACCATTCTCGCGCGAATTCCGCAGGACCGGCGGCTTACGGCATGGGGCGCACCAGCCGCGATGCTTCAGGCGGATGCGACGGAACGCCGAACATCAACGGTCCCAGGCAGCCGGGCGGGGCGCTCCTCCGCCCCGCTCCGGCCTGACCGCCTCCCCGAAGTAAGGAGCAGCGGGGGTAAGCGGCTGCGCTGGACTAACCTATGTTAAACACCACCCGCTAGTACCCCCCGAAGCGGGGAAGCCCGGCGCTGGCGCGAGGACGGTCAGTGAGCGTCAGACGCCCCGCCGCGCCGGCTCCGGGACTGCCGGTCCAGCTGGAGCGGAGCAGACGGCGTCTCCGCGTCCTCCTCGCGCCGCATCTCATCATGCGCGATATCCGCCATGGCGGAGGCGATCAGCGGCAGGGCGGAGCCGTTCACGCCGGCCACGGAGGGGGCCAGGAGCCAGGCACCCAGATCCTGGCCAGCCTCATCCGTCATCGTCATCAACCAGCCGCGTGGGGTTCGCCGCCATTGCAGCGTGAAGCCTCGGAGGCGAACGCCAATGGACCCCTGCGCTGACGCCACGGCGTCCCTCCCGCTTCGGTGACCAGCATTGCCGTTGCTGCCCTTCCGAAAAGAATAATGGGACCAAAATGGTCCTGACCAGAGCAAAGCCGGCCAGCCAAATAGACGGGACGCCCCGGACCGCGCCCAATCCTGGGATAAACTCCAAAAAAAATTCTGGGTTACCGGTCTGTGCTCCCTCGCCTCAGCAAGGGCCGCCAAACCCATCCTTCAGGACCGGTGATGGATCGCCAGCGACGGAAGGGCGGAGAAACGGGCTGTTCCGGATGTCGCGCCGAACCGGCGGATGGCGGGACGTGCGGGATACCGATGAGCACTACGTTTACTCCATAGCCCTCCAAAATGAACCATGAAAATCGGCCGGAATCTGCTGAAATCTCAGCAGGTTTCCGGCCGCTTCTGTTTAATCACGCTTGTTTCGCCGGCTTGCGCGAGAAAGCCATGTTCACGGTCGACAGAATAAACGAGGACCGTCATCATAGGCGCATCGCCACGCGAAGGAGCAAGAAAGAGCGAACCGCGCCAGTCGTAAAGGAGCAGAGCCATGGCCGTCGTAATGATAATGAGCGTTGTATTGATCGCAATGCTTTGCGTCGCAGCCTATACGCTCGCGGTCTATGCGCTGCCCTTCATGCTCGGATTGACGGCTGCGCAGTTCGCCTATCAGACCGGCTCCGGCTTGATCGGCGCAGGCTTGGTCGGGTTGGTCGCGGCCGGTGCAGCCTTCGGCGTCCTGGCGCTTCTCTTTGACTCGCTACGCTCCCCGATCCTGCGCCTCGCTGTGGCGCTGATCTTCGCTGCACCCGCTGCCGTGGCCGGCTATGCGCTGGTCCACGGCGTCACCAAGGAATCGGTCCCGTCCGAAATCTGGCGGCAAATCTTCTGCATCATCGGTGGCGGCTTTGTCGGGATTTCGGCCTTGCTGCGACTGGCAGCACCTTCGGCCAGCGGACCCACGCCCGTTCGCTAATCCAACGGCGTAATATCAAATTGACCCGGCGCTAAAACGCCGGGGCTTTGTCACTGGCGACCCTCCGGCTCACTACGGCGCAATTTGGAAGCGCGTTCACCTCCGGGTCGGCGCGGCTGTCGCCGCGTCGTTCGACACCTACCGCCTGGAAATATGGAGAACCGGACGCATGGTAGTCCGGCCTGCTGATTTTCTTTTTCGAGAGATTGCTAAGGGCGTTGCCCTCGCGCGGCGCAAGAAAACTCTTTGCCCTTTCGCGGCATAAACGGCCCGCTCCCCGCAAGCGGGTCCCCTCCATTTATTCCACGGTGCCAAAGACTTCTCCTGCGCCTTGCTACCCGTGGCTCGCCGCCGGGCAAGGGTTCAGGAGCGGCGCTTCGCTGCTCTGAACCCAACACCCGAAGGAACAGAGACATGACCAGCGCAACCGACAGCAATCCCCGCATCTATGTCGCCTGCCTCGCAGCCTACAACAACGGCTATCTGCATGGTGCCTGGATCGACGCGGATCAGGACGCCGACGAGATCAGGGACGAGATTGCCGCGATGCTTGCGCGCTCGCCGATCAAGGGCGCGGAGGATTATGCCATCCACGACTATGAAGGTTTTGAGGGCGTCATTATCAAGGAATATGCCGGCATCGAGAGCGTGGCGCGGATGGGTGCTTTCATCGCCGAGCATGGCGCGCTAGGCGCTGGATTGCTGGAGCAGTTCATAGGCGACATCGACCAGGCCGAGAGCACCTTGCAGGACTGCTATCACGGCCAGTTCACCAGCCTTGCGGACTATATGGAGGAGCTGACCGCCGAGAGCGTCACGATCCCCGAAGCCCTACGCTACTATGTCGATTGGGAGGCAATGGCCCGCGACGCCGAAATGGGCGGCGAGTTCTTCACGATAGAAACCGCTCGTGACGAGGTGCATATTTTTTCCAACAGGTGAGACTTGGGTTGCCTTGCCTGCGCCAGCGGGCAAGGCAACACGCACGACCTCGCAGACTAGTAAAATCACAGAAATGTTGTTAAGAAGAAAATAACTATAAATGTGCGGCCTGCACGAACAACATTCCGTATAACTCCAGCTATATCCAGTGTTGGCGATTTCGGAAACTCTCTATCCGGGCGTTGCCCTGCGCCGCCCGGCATAGGGAGGTGACGCCATGCTTAGCATTGATTGGCGTGCGCCGGCGGCTTACGGGCACGCGAAAGCTATTCCCCCCGCCGGTTTCGCCTGGGAGTATCTTCGTCGCCATGAGGACTATCATCGCGACTTCCAAACAATATCCCAGGTGAAGGAGCCAGCCGGCGACCAGCTTGATGGATTCTCGCAGCGTTGGGGTTTGCGATTTCCCGTGCGATCCCGAAACGCCGCCTGATCGGCAATCCCTGTTCTGGATTCCAAGTCTCCAGCCGCAAGCGGTTCTCTTGTCCCCGGTGCAGCACCGTGACGGGGCGACGGAACCTATAGTGACGCTGGCGCACCTGTCCGACCTCGACCTACGGCACGCGGCGGATGGGTGGCATGGCATCTGGAATGTGGATGGCGTCGCGCATCAATTCTGGCTGCCCCAGGCCGTGCCCGACGTAGCGGCCTTCTATGCCGTATCCCTTCCGATGGATTCTTTCATGGAGCTTCGCGCCCATGCCGCCCGCCGACTTTGGCGGTCCCTCAATGGGCGAGCGCCCGGCGCGGACTTCCGCACCATGCCGGCGCAGCTCCGCAAGTTTCATATCCTGTCCCTGCGCGCGCTCGACGCCCGCTTGCGAGGCGAAAGCTATCGCACCATCGCGGAAGTCCTGCTTGGCTTTCGCGGGACCAAGGAGGATTGGGAAGCCGACCCCCGCAAGAACCAGGCCCGCCGATTGGTCGCGCACGGCCTGAGAATGATGAGGGGCGGCTACCGCCTATTGCTGCACTATCCGATCAAACGGCCCGCTTAGCGAAGTGCCGGCAATGGTCAGCGTCCGGCCGCGACCGCCTGTTCCAAGATTCGCCGATAGCCTTCGCGTGAAAGCCATTGGGCGCGGGCAAGGTGGCTTTCCCAGCATTGCCGCGTCCGCGCTTCATCGCCGACCGGATCGCGATGCAGCACGATTCGCGCGACTTCCATCCAGTCCGCCCCTTCGGCCTTCGCGTCGAGAAGGCGCAAATAGGTGACGTAATGCCGTTCGTCATAAGGCGTTATGTCGTTTCCCGCTGGCGCTTCGTCGTCCACATCGGGATCGAGTTCGACAGGCACTCGCATGGCCGTTCCCCGTGTCCGAGAGGGTTTGTTTGCGGTGCGCCCCCGCAAACGATTCTCTCTGACTCTTGGTGATCGGGGAGTTCGAAACCGTGGTTAGACGGCCCTATGGCCTTTAGCTCGGAGAGCCTGTTGTATACGCCACAGGCTCCCCGACCATAAGGTCAAGGAGTTCGGTGCCGTCACGGCCGGCACCAACCGCTAACCAGGGGTTTCGACGCCCCGGAGCAGCGCGTCTGCTCCACTTCCATGTCTAGCCGAACCGCGCCGGGATGTCTTTCCCTAATCAGGGCGACAGGCAATGACGCGCTGAAATCCATCGTCTTTTCAGCTTGCCGTCGCTCCCGCAGGGGTGCCGTCAGCGCATAGACGCAAATGCGGCACGCTACGCGCCGCCGATCCCTCGCCATGGTTCGCCACAGCCCGCCGAAGTTTTCGGCGGCCACATCAACCGACGAACCAGAGGTGATCTTATGGCCATCCGCCGCAATGCGGACCTGCCGCCGCGCCTGCTTCGCACACAGGAAGCCGCGCGCTTTCTCGGCCTGTCCGTCCGCACCCTTGAGAAGCATCGCACATACGGCACCGGCCCGACCTATCGCAAGATTGGCGGCCGCGTCCTCTACACCGTCCGCGACCTTGAAGCCTGGAGCGCAGTCGGCACCCGCAAATCCACGCGCGACAAGAACGCCGGCACGGTTTTTCCCGCGCGCCCGCTCACGCCCAAAGAGCTGGGCGATTGCTGAATGTTGCGCGAGGACGACCATAGCCCCGCGCAGCCGGCCGACGCCAGCGAACGCAGCCGACTCGACCCCTTCGTGGTCGCGACCGGCGACGCCGCACCGCGCGACCAGCGCGATTTGATGGAGCGGCCGTTCTTCTCCCTGGCGAAGACGCCGCGCACCAAGCCGATTTTCTACAAAGCCGCCGATGTCGAGGTGCAGGTGTTCGGGATGCCCGAGCACGGCATGGCGACCATATGGGACGCCGACGTGCTGATATGGGCGGCCTCGCAGATCGTCGCGGCCGAAAACAACGGCCTCACCACGTCACGCTTCGTCCGCTTCACGCCTTACCATCTACTGCGCGCCATCGGGCGGCCGACCGGCAACCATCAATACCTGCTCCTGAAAGCCGCGCTCGCGCGACTGCAATCGACCGTCATCGCCACTACCATCCGCAACGGCCCGCATTGGCGTCGCCGGCAATTTTCATGGATCAACGAGTGGGAGGAAATGACGACGCGCGCCGGCCGCGTCGAGGGCATGGAATTTGTCCTGCCCGAATGGTTCTACAACAGCGTCATCGACCGCTCGTTGGTCCTGACCATCGACCCGGCCTATTTCCGGCTGACAGGCGGCATCGAGCGTTGGCTTTACCGCGTCGCCCGTAAGCACGCCGGCCGCCAGCGCCATGGCTGGCTGTTCGAGTTTGCGCACCTTCATCAGAAATCCGGCAGCCTCGCACGGCCGTCCGATTTCGCGCTCGACTTGCGCCGCATCGCGGCCCGCCAGCCGCTTCCTGGCTATCGACTCCAGATCGAGCGGGAAGACGGCCGTGAGCTGCTTCGCATCCGCCCGGTAAACCTGTCCACAGTGCCTGTTGATAACGGTGTGAATGCCATCGGCACATCAGGCGCACGGGGTATCGGCACATCAGGCGCAACCCTATCGGCAGATCAGGCGCATGAACCCCAGCTAACGCTTTGGCCTGAAACGCGCAATCCGACCGCTAACTTAGAGTCTAACAGAGAATCTAACTTTTCTTCTTTGACGCGCGCACACGCGAGGCGTGGTGCCGGTGCCGCCGAGCGAGGCGAACCATGACGCCCGCGCTCGACGCGGTGCGCCCGCGCAACCCCCAAGCCATCACCGGAGACGAACAATGACCCGTCGCGCCCATCGCAGCGCGCACGACCGTCCGCTGCCGGACGGACCCGCGCCCTTCACCACGCTTGTCGAATTGACTTTCGAGAAACGCAAGGTCGAGCACTGGATACGCTTCGGCCGCAAGAGCTACGAACAGATCATCGACCGTCGCCGAAGCGTCGTCGGCTTCGCGCCGAACAACATCTTCGCCTTCGTCCGCTGGGCGGCCGGCGAGCACGGCACGATCATTTCACGCATCGACATCGCGCGGGCCACCGGTCGGGGCGAGCCGTTCCAGACATTGCCCTTCGTCCGGCCTGGGGGCGACATCCTGTTACGCCTGGACGGCTGGCCGAAAGTGCAGCGCGCACTTGCCGTCATCGACGCCGTGGAGGCGCTGGGCCTCGACCCGGCCGACGTGTCGCCGGACTACTGGCGACACGCGCACAACCGCCTAGCCGCCAATCTGGAGCCGAGCGACTACACGCCGGAACGACATGCGGCGTGGATTGGGCGTCGGAGGATCGACCCGTGACGCGCCGCCGCTATCTCGCCGTCACGGCGCTGGCCGCGATGGGCGTTGCCGTCGCAAGCGCCATCGAGACGCCGACGAAACTCATTTGGAACGCCACGGCCAGCGCGCCGGTAGGCTTCTACACCGTCGAGCCGGCCGACCGGATCGAGGTGCCCGAGCTGGTCGCGGTCATGCCGCCCGAACCGCTCGCCGCCTTCATGGTGCAGCGCGGCTATGTCGGACGCGGCGTGCCGTTGTTGAAGCGCGTCGTCGGCCTTCCAGGGCAGCGGGTTTGCCGCGCCGGCCGCACGATCACGGTTGACGGGATCGAGATGGGCGAGGCGCTGGAGCGCGACCGGATCGGCCGTGAACTGCCCGCCTGGCAGGGCTGCCGCGTCATCGCGCCCGGCGAAATCTTCCTCATGAATTGGGATGTCCGCGACAGCCTGGACGGCCGTTACTTCGGACCCATCCCCGCAAGCTTCGTCATCGGCCGAGCGGTCCCGCTCTGGACCGATGAGGAAGGCGTCGGCCGCTTCGAGTGGCGCGCGCCGACGCACTGACTTCGCGCTTACCCAACCAATCACAAGGAGACTGACAATGCCCGCCAATATCTTTGAACCCACCGCCAACGGTTACGCCGGCCGCGTCCGGCTGTTCGGCATTGACGAGGCAATCGCGCTCGTCGCCATCGAGCCGGGCGACGGCGAGAACACGCCGGCCTATCGCATCCACCTCGACGACGAGGACGGCCCCGAGATCGGCGGGGCGTGGAAACGTGTCGGCGAACGCGCGGGGGACTACATCGCCCTGGAGATCGACAGCCCGCTTTTCCCTGCGCTGTTTCGCCCGGCGCTGTTCCAGACCGACGACGAGGCACACACCTTTCGGCTCGCGTGGAAGCGGCCGAAGGCGCGCGAGGATCGGAGCTAATTGGTGCGCGTTCCGATCATCCCTTTGTTCGCGGGAACGCACTCGCATCCCTTCGTCCCGCTCGGCGACAAGACGGCCGGCGCGCGCAGCGAAGGTCAAGGGCGGCCACCGGCCGGCGCTTTGCGCGCACCCTTTACCGTAGCGAGCACGCTGGCAGGCTGGCGTCATAGCGGCGACAGGAAGCCATGGCGCTATGCCGTCCTGTTGCTGGCCGGCGCACTATCAGTCTGCGCCGGATCGGGCGTCGCGGTCGCGCAATCCGCGTCGGTCGTGCGCCCGGTTGCCGTCGATCCCTATGCCGCGCACATCACCGAGGCGTCGCAGCGGTTCGGCATCCCCGAGCACTGGATTCGCGCCGTGTTGCGCGCCGAGAGCGCGGGCGACGTGCGCGCGATTTCGTCGGCCGGCGCGATGGGATTGATGCAGGTTATGCCCGACACTTGGGCGGGCCTGCGTGCCCGTCACCGGCTCGGCCGCGATCCCTATCAGCCCCGCGACAACATCCTCGCAGGCACGGCCTATCTGCGCGAAATGTGGGATCGCTACGGCAATGTCGGCGCGATGCTCGCGGCCTACAACGCCGGCCCCGGCCGCTACGACGAGCACCGTTCGACCGGCCGTCCGCTGCCGGCCGAAACCCGCGCCTATGTCGCCGCGCTCGCGCCGATCTTCGGCGGCGCGGCTGCATCTGAAGCGCCGTCATCGGCACCGCCACCGCCGCCCGACTGGCGCGACGCACCGCTCTTTGTGCTGCGCCCGAACGACAGCCAATCGACGGTCGCGCCGTCATCCGAGACACAACCCGGCGACCTGTTCGCTGCCGTTTCGGGGCCGGATCGCCGATGAAGATCGCCTATGCCGACCCGCCTTATATCGGCTGCGCACACCTCTACCGCGACCATCCCGACTATGCGGGCGAAGTCGATCATGCGCGCCTGATAGAGCGGCTGGATCGCAACTATGACGGCTGGATTTTGCACGCCGCCGCGACGCCCCGTTCCATTGCGACGCTCGCCCCATTTGTCGAGCGGACGGGCGCGCGGTGGATGGCCTGGGTGAAGGGATTCGCCGCGTTCAAGCGCAATATTCCCGTCGCGTTTGCGTGGGAGCCGGTCATCGTGAAGGCGGCGCGAAAGCCCGTCGTCAGCAAGCGCCTGGTGATGCGGGATTGGATTCAGGAGAGCATCACCCTGCGTCGCGGCCTCACTGGCGCGAAGCCCGAAGCGGTCTGCCATTGGGCGTTCGAGATGGTCGCCGCGCGCCCCGACGACACGCTCGACGACCTGTTTCCAGGCAGCGGCGCGGTCGCCGAAGCGTGGCGCACATGGCGTCTCAAATTCGCATTGCCGGACGAGCCGGCGGCGCGGGTCGCTGCACCCATCGGTGTGCAGGATCAGGCAGCGGATGGAGCAGAACCATGAGGGCCGGAGAGGCAGAGAAGGGCGAAAGAGCGGAGGGCAAGATAAAGGAAACCGGCACTAGGTCGGCCGGATTTCTGAAATTGTTGTTGTCTGCACACTGGTTAGGTGGTCCGCGAGCGGCACCATGCTTTTTGATCCCGCGTGCCGCGATATTGCGCAAAGCCTTGGCTTTGCTGGATTTCGACCGGCACCATGACCGCCGAACGCCCGATTTTCTTGGGTTTTGGCCGGAGGCGCGGACGTGAGCGCCGACGACGAAAACCGCTTCCGCCCGAAGCCCGGCCGCATCCGATCCGACGCGCCGAAGGGCGGCAAGACCAAGAGCTTTCTAACCCAGGCGAAGAAGATCGCTCGACAGCACAGCACCACGTCATCCAGATCGTCGCCGCGCCCAGGCAAGACCCCGACCGCCAAGGGCGGCAAGGGAGCGCGCTCGACTGGAGGACCGGGCGTCCGGCGTGGACGCGGCGCGGCCTTCGTGCGCGCTCGCACCCTGTCGGGCGGCTGGCGTCACAGCGCGCCCGGAATGCGCCGCGTCGTCGTCAAGACCCGCTACGTCAAGGAGGCGGGCAGGAACGGAAGGGCGGCCGCCCATCTGCGCTACATCCAGCGCGACGGCACATCGCGCGACGGCGAGCGCGGGCAGCTCTATTCGGCGACCGAGGACCGCGCCGATGGCGCTGCCTTCCTTGAGCGCGGCCAGGAGGATCGCCACCAATTCAGATTCATCGTCTCGCCGGAGGACGGCGCGGACCTGTCGGACCTGACAGCCTATACCCGCGACCTCATGCGCCAGATGGAAGCCGACCTTGGCACGAAACTCGATTGGGTTGCGGTCAATCACCACAACACCGGCCATCCCCATGTGCATGTCATCGTGCGCGGCAAGGATGACCTGGGCGAGAACCTTGTCATCAACGGCGACTATCTCGCCAACGGCATCCGCGAGCGGGCGAGCGAATTGACCACGCTGGAGCTTGGCCCCGTCACCGAGATCGAGCAGACCCGCAAGCTGTCGGCCGAGATCGACCAGGACCGTTTCACACGCATCGACCGGGCTATGGTCGAGGAAGCCGACGATAGGTTCCTCGACCTTCGCCAAGAGCCGGCCGAGCCGCGCCGCCAGTTCAACCGGGCGCTTCGCCTGCGCCGTCTCGCCAAGCTGGACAAGATGGGGTTGGCGACCGAGCACGCGCCGGGCGTTTGGGAATTGAGCGAGCGCATGGAGCCGACCTTGCGCGAGATGGGCGAGCGCGGCGACATCATCCGCAACATGCACAAGGCGTTGAAGGCCGATGGCCTGGAGCGCGACCCGCTGACCTTCCAAATCCATGACGGGCCGCCCGAAAAGCCCATCGTCGGCCGCGTCGTCGATAAGTATCTGTCCGACGAGCTGGGCGAGAACCTGACCGTCGTGGTGGACGGGATCGACGGCCGGACCCACCATGTCGCCGGCATCGACCCGGCCCGCGTCGAGGACGCGCGGATAGGCAGCGTCGTCGAGATCGGCCCGGCCGAAACGGCAAGCCGTCCGTCCGACCGAAGCATTGCCGCCATCGCCGAGGACGGCATCTACCGGCCGAGCCGGCATCTGGAGCAGGCCAAGTTCGAGGGGCGCGTTCCGGGCGGCGATTATGAAGGTTATGTTGATGCTCATGTGCGCCGGCTGGAGGCATTGCGCCGCGCCGGCATCGTCGAGCGGATCGACGCCGACCAATGGCGCATCCCCGAAGATTTCGAGAGCCGCGCCGCCGCCTACGACGCCGGCCGCAACCGGCAGGCCAGCGTTCGCGTCCTTTCGGTGCTCGACCTTGAAAAGCAGATCGGCGCGGACGGCGCGACCTGGCTCGACCGGCGCTTGGTTACGCCCGACGCAACCGACCTTGCATCGGCCGGCTTCGGCCAGCAGGTGCGCGAGGCGATGGACCAGCGCCGCGAGCATCACGTCGAGCATGGTGACGCCACGCGCAGCCGGGACGGCCGAATCTTCTATCGGCGCAATCTTCTCGCGACGCTGCGCGAGCGCGAGGTTGCCAGCTTCGGCACGGCGATGGCGGCGAACAAGTCGCTGCCGTTCCGCGCCGTCGCCGATGGCGAAACCGTCAGCGGCAAGTTCACTGGCACCGTGCAGCTAACCAGCGGCAAGTTCGCCATCGTCGAGAAAGCGCACGAGTTCACCCTTGTCCCATGGCGACCTGTCATCGACCGCCAGCTCGGCCGTGAAGTCGCGGGCGTCGTGCAGGGCGGTTCGGTGTCGTGGCAATTGGGCCGGCAGAAGGGTTTGGGGCTGTAGCGCTGTCCAACCGAGGCGCTGGCAATGCTGGTGCCGGACACCAAATAGTAACTAAATCATGTGATTGATTTAGTCGCTGATCCACGTTAAAGCTGACCATGGGACAGGGGCCGGCACGCACCGCAAGCGAGCGGACGGCTTTCGGTTCCCAAGATGAAGGATGGAGCACGGGCGTCATGTCGGGACGAAAGATCGAGCGCGGCGATCAAACTCGCGAGAAGCTGCTTATCGCAGCCGTGGATGTTTTCGGGCGTGTCGGCTTCGACGGCGCGACGACCCGGATGCTTTGCGAGAAGGCCGGGGCAAACCAGCAGGCAATTGCCTACTACTTCGGAAACAAGGACGGCCTTTACCTCGCTGCGGCCACCTCCATCGGGGATGGCATCAAGGATCATATCGCCCCGCTGCGAAGCCTCGTCTTTGCCCGTGTCGAAGAAGCGCGCTCGGGAACGCCACTTGGAACGGATGAGGCACGCCGCCTGCTGACCGAGATCATTCAGCGGATGGCGGCGCTATTCGTGAGCAGCCGTTCCGAGCCTTGGGCGCGCTTCATTATCCGCGAGCAGATGCAGCCGACTACGGCCTTTCGTTGCCTCTACGACGACTTGATGGGACCGCTGCTCAATATATGTGACCATCTAATTGGAACCTTGCTCGACGAAGACTCTGCTTCCGAGCATGTGCGCCTCAGAACCCTCGCATTGGTTGGAAGCGTCCTCATGTTCAGGATGGGGCGCGCTTCGGTCCTCGCCGCGCTCAATTGGGAGACGATAGACGACAAGGGCCTCGCGGCTGTTGAGGCTTTGGTGGTCGAACTTGTCGCGTCCATTGCGCCTGCCTCCTCGAATGTGGGGGGCGCATAGTGCCCCGCCGCATCATCATCCTGGCAGTCATCATCGCGGGCGTCGCAGCGGCGGGATACTACACTCGCGGCTTCGGCTTCTTGGACAAGCCCAACGAGGGGCTGATCCTCTATGGGAATGTCGATATTCGTCAGGTGAATCTCGGGTTTCGCGTTGCGGGTCGTATCGCCGAAATGCCGATTGATGAAGGTGCTTCGGTCGAGGCTGGGGCAACTCTGGCCCAGCTTGACCAACAGCCATTCATTGACGCGCTGGCGGGTGCGGAAGCGCAGGTTGCGACCGCTCGCGCCGAACTCGAAAAACGGCGCAACGGGAATCGACCCCAGGAAATTGCCCAGGCGGAGGCTGCGGTCGCCGTCCGAAGGGCGGACATGGTGCGAACACGAGAAGCCTTCCAGCGTCGCCGAGCGCTGGTTGCGACCGGCGCTGTATCCCAATCGGTTTTCGAGGCCGCCGAGGCTGAATACCTCGCCGCCGAGGCGCAGCTTCGGGCGGCAGAGGAAGCATTGGCGTTGCTTCGCGCCGGCTCTCGCGTCGAAGACATCGCGGCAGCGGAGGCGCAACTCGCGGCGGCGATAGCAGAACGCGATAGGGTGAAAACCAATCTGGCCGACACGACGCTTAAAGCACCGGACGCTGGCACGATCCTCACGCGAGCGGCCGAGCCCGGTGCCATCGTCCAATCCGGCGCAACTATCTTCACGCTCACCATCAATCGGCCGATCCGGGTGCGCGCCTATGTTGCCGAACCCGACCTTGGGCGGATTGCGCCCGGCATGACCGTGTTCGTAACCACTGACGGCAACCCCAAAGTCTATCGTGGTGTCATCGGCTTCATTTCACCAACCGCCGAATTTACGCCGAGGACGGTTCAGACCGAACAACTGCGCGCCGACCTCGTTTATCGTTTGAGGATCAACGTCACCGATCCCGATGACCGTCTCCGTCAAGGTCAGCCCGTGACCGTGAGGCTCCAGCAGAGCCCGGACCCAGGGGCGGGCCAGTGAAATGACAGAGGCAGTCGCCCACGCTGTAGATGTCACCAAACGCTTCGCGCCCAATGCAGCCCCGGCACTTGATGCCGTGAGCATGGAGGTGATGGGCGGCGTGATGACGGGCTTGGTCGGCCCCGATGGCGCGGGCAAGACAACCCTGATCCGTTTGCTCGCCGGATTGCTCGACCCGGATGAAGGGGAAGTTACCCTTCTTGGCGAGCCCGCCATCGCGGCCGACAGGTCGGCGCTAGGCTACATGCCGCAACGCTTCGGACTCTACGAAGACCTGTCGGTTATCGAGAACCTTTCGCTCTACGCTGATCTTCGCGGTTTACCCCCAGGGAAAGAACGCACGGAGCGCTTTTCCCAACTCCTGTCTTTCACGGACCTTGAGCGATTCCGCCCCCGGTTGGCTGGCCGTCTATCGGGCGGCATGAAGCAAAAGCTGGGCCTGGCCTGCGCGCTGGTGCGGCCCCCTCGCGTGCTGCTGCTTGATGAGCCTGGCGTTGGCGTCGATCCCGTGGCCAGGCGGGAACTATGGGCGATGGTCCGCCAGCTCACGACGGAGGGCATGGGCGTCGTCTGGTCCACCGCCTATCTCGACGAAGCCGAGAAGTGCGATACGGTATTCCTGCTGAACGAAGGCAAGCTGCTGTTCAGTGGACCGCCGAAGCGGCTGACATCCCGTGTCGAAGGTCGGACCTATCGTCTGTTTGGTCCTTCCGAAAGCCGGCGGTCTTTACTCGCCAGCCTTGTCCTTCGCGACGATGTAAAGGACGCCACCATTCAGGGCGCTTCCGTTCGCGTCCTCATGGACGAAGGCGCTGCTGCGCCGACCACAGAACGATTCGGAATGTCGCAGGGCGACCGAATCGAAGCCGTGCAGCCGCGATTTGAGGATGCGTTCATTGACATCCTTGGTGGAGGACCGAAAGGCGTCAGCCAACTCGCCGCGAGCTACAAGCCCATCGAAAAGTCCGACGCGCCGGCCATCGAGGCGCGAGGGCTTACCAAGGTGTTTGGGACGTTCACGGCGGCAGGCGACATCACATTCTCCGTGCCGCAAGGCCGGATATTCGGCCTTCTCGGGCCGAACGGCGCGGGCAAATCCACGACCTTCAAGATGCTTTGCGGGCTTCTCACGCCGACAGCGGGCGAAGGCCGCGTTGCCGGCCATGATCTTCGCACCGCCAGCGCGGAGGCGCGTCAGTCTCTCGGCTACATGGCGCAGAAATTTTCCTTGTATGGCGATCTTAGCGTCAAACAAAATCTGGACTTCTTCGCCGGAGCCTATGGCTTGAACCGACGCCAGCGGGCCGAGGCCGTTGCGCGCGTCATCGACATTTTCCAGCTTGAACGTCATCTGCCGGTGAACAGCGGAACATTGCCGCTAGGCTTCAAGCAACGGCTCTCGCTTGCCTGCGCCGTGCTCCATCAACCGCCCGTGCTTTTCTTGGATGAGCCGACATCGGGCGTGGACCCTATCACCCGCCGCGAGTTCTGGTTGCACATCAACGGCCTCGTGCAACGCGGCGTGACGGTGCTCGTCACCACCCACTTTATGGAAGAAGCGGAATATTGCGACCGCATAGCGCTGATCTATCGCGCGCAGGAAATCGCCCAAGGCACGCCCGAAGACCTCAAAACCCGCGCGGCTGAAATCAGTGGCGGCACAGACCTTACGATGGAGGACGCTTTTATTGCGCTGATCGAGGAAACGGATCGAAAGCGGGAGGCCGCATGAACGACCGCTTCTATCCTCGACGCTTCATGGCCCTGCTCGTCAAGGAGTCGCTACAGATTCTCCGCGACCCCTCGACGATGCTGATTGCCTTTGTGCTGCCGCTGCTCCTGCTTTTCCTGTTTGGATACGGTGTGTCTCTCGATACGGCGAGGACGCGGATCGGCTTGGCGGTTCAAGATTCCAGCGAAGCGGCGGCCAGCCTGGCGGGGGCCTACCGATCATCCCGGTGGTTTCAGGTTCAATCCCGGCGCGACGTGACTTCGCTCAAGGATGAACTGATCGCTGGGCATATCCGGGGCATCGTGGTCATTCCGAGTGATTTCGGCCAGAGGGTCGCAGCCGGGATCGACGCGCCGATCCAGGTGATTACCGATGGCTCGCTGCCGAACACGGCATCCTTTGTCGCCGCCTATGCCGAAGGTGTTCGGGCTACCTGGGCGGAAGGCCGTGCATTGGATCGTGGTGTGCGACTAGCTCCCGCAATCGCCCCGCTGCCCCGCTTCTGGTTCAATCCGGGCCTCGAAAGTCGCTTCGCTCTCATTCCCGGCTCGATCAGCATTGTCATGACGATGATCGGGACGCTTCTGACCGCGCTCGTCGTCGCGCGGGAATGGGAGCGCGGCACGCTCGAAGCGTTGATGGCTACGCCCGTCAGCATGGGCGAGTTCCTGGCCACGAAAATCATTCCCTATTTCGTGCTCGGGCTCGGTTCGATGACGCTCTGCGTCATCGTCGCCGTCTTCCTGTTCGGCGTGCCCTTTAGAGGGTCGATCCTCGCGCTGTATGCGGTTGGCGCGGCCTTCCTCATGCCAGCATTGGGCCAAGGCTTGCTGATTTCGGCGGCGACGAAGAATCAGTTCGTGGCCAGCCAGGTTGCGTTGCTAACGGCATTTATGCCGGGCCTGCTGCTGTCTGGATTTCTGTTCGAGATCGGCTCGATGCCGAAATTCATTCAGGGGATGACCTATGCGGTTCCAGCCCGCTACTTCATCCCGCCCCTGACCAGCGTTTTCGTGGTGGGCGATCTTTGGCCGATGTTCGTTCGCAGCATCCTGGCGATGCTGGGTTTCGGCCTCCTGTTCTTCGGCCTCGCCTTCCGAGTGACGCGCCGGAGGATCGCATGATGAGTTCCGCCAGCTTCGCGCGACTATCTGCGATCATCGTGAAAGAGCTATGGGCGGTCTTTCGCGACCCCAGGGCTCGCATCACCCTTATTGCGCCTCCGTTACTTCAACTCGTCCTGTTCGGATTCGCGGCGACGCTGGAAGTGCGCAACTTCGACGTTGGCGTGCTCGACCGCGATTCCGGCATCTGGAGCCATGAAATTGTTTCGCGGGTGGCAGGCAGCCCCAACGTCGGCCGCATGGTGCCGCTCGCCTCGCCCGACGACATGCGGGAGGCAATCAACAATCAGCAGGTCATCGCCGTTCTCAGTTTCGATTCGCGATTCAGCGCGGCTATCGAGGGCGGGCAGATTGGCGAGGTTCAGATCGTCCTAGACGGGCGACGCTCGAACGCATCGCAGATCGTTTCCTCATACCTGCAACAGATCATTGGCCAGGTCGCAGCCGAAGCGCGCCCCGCCGCAACTCCAGGGCAGTCCACTACCCGAACCGTCGTCACCAACTGGTTCAATCCCGCGCTGATATACCTTTGGTTCGTGATGCCGGCGTTGCTTGTGACCCTGGGCGCAACCGGCACCTTGTCGATTACGGCTCAATCCGTTGCCCGCGAGCGGGAGCTAGGCACCTTCGATCAGCTTATGGTTTCGCCGTTGAGGGTCCACGAAATCCTCATTGGCAAGATGGCACCGCCTTTGCTGATCGGATTCTTCAATGCCACGCTCTATGTGATCCTTATCCCCACGGTCTTCGGAGTGCCGCTTACCGGCTCCGTGGCGTCGTTCTACTTCTCTCTGTTCTTCTATGTAGTGTCGCTGATCGGCGTCGGAATGCTGGTATCCACGTTGTCGCAAACCCAGCAACAAGCCTTTCTCGGCATGTTTCTGGTGACGGTGCCGCTAATCCTGCTGTCCGGCTTCGCCACTCCAGTCGATAACATGCCCGGCTGGCTACAGGTGATCGCTTTCGCCAATCCCTGTCGGCATTTCCTCGTCGTCTCCGAAGGCGTCTTCCTGAAAGACATGCCGGCGGCGGTCATTCTCGCGAACACATGGCCGCTGGCGGCTATCGCGTCCGTCACGCTGACCGTTTCGGCAATTCTTTTCCGCGCTCGGATGGAGTAGCCCATGCGTCATCCCCCGTTCCCGGCACTACTAGCTTCTCTTAGCGTTGCGGCCTGCACGGTCGGACCAAGCTATGTCGAATCCAGCCCGGCGGTGGCGCCCGGCTGGATTTCCGCTGCCAATCCACATCCGATTGATGAAGATTGGTGGCGCTCGCTCAATGATTCACAGCTCGTTGAACTTGTGGAATTGGCTGTAACCAGCAACCACGACGTTCGGGAGGCGGAAGCGCGCCTACGCGAAGCGCGGGCGCTACGCGACGCCGCACGCGGTCGCGCTGGTCCAGATGCAGCACTATCCGGCGCGGCCACGGCGAACCGCGTCAGCGAAAACGGTCAATTGCCGGTTGCCAATGTTCCGGGGTTCGATCCTCAATTTTCCCTTTTCGATTTCGGATTCGATGCGTCGTGGGAAATCGACCTATGGGGCCGAACACGGCGTAGCATCGAAGCGGCGGACGCCCGTGCAGAGGCAATGCAGGAAGCCCGGCGCAATGTCATCTTACAGGTGATCGCAGAGGTTGTCCGAAGCTACGTCGATCTACGCGGCTCCCAAACTAGGCTGTTGGTTGCTCGCGCAGACGCCAACGCACAGCAGGCCATCGCCAGCCTGGTCGAAAGGCGGTTTAGGTCCGGCGAGGCGTCGCGCTTCGACTTTGCTCGTGCCGACACACAGGCTCGGGCAGCCAGCGTAAGCCTTGATGGGATTGAGGCCGACGCGCGCGCGGCAGCCTATCGCTTATCCTTGCTAACTGGCCAAGCACCGGGGGCCACTTCACTTCGGTTGTTGAGCCCTGGGTCGCTTCCGGTTGCTCCATCGCAGATTACGGCTGGGCTTCCATCCGAACTGTTAAGGCGACGCCCGGATATACGTCAGGCAGAGCGCGAATTGGCGGCTTTCACCGCTGACGTTGGCGTGGCCACGGCTGACCTCTTTCCGCGACTATCGCTCATTGGGTCGATTGGTCAGCAAGCTCAGAGCGCGGGCGATCTGGCATCGGGGGCGAGCACACGATTGCAAGTTGGGCCGAGCTTCCATTGGCCCATATTCTCCATGGGGCGCATCCGAGCGCAGATTCGGGCGGCGGATGCCCGAGCCGATGCAGCCATGATCCGCTACGAGCGGAGCGTAACGGGCGCGCTTACTGACAGTGAGACGGCGCTTAACCGATATGCCGCCGCACAGATCATGCGCCGGAAAGCGGAGGGGGCGACAACGCAGGCGGCCGCTGCGGTCGATCTTGCCCGCCAGCGCTACCAGGCTGGCGAGGACGACCTAACGATATTGCTGGACGCGCAATCCGCATACAGCGCTGCGGAGCGTGCGAGTCTTGATGCTCGCGTCGGTGAACTGATGGCCGTTGTCGCTCTCTACAAGGCACTAGGGGGCGGATGGGAGGCCGCCGTCTCATGATCGGTCTGCCGCTGATTTTCCGGTCAGACATTCACAATGTTCCCGGTATCCGGCGCGACGGTCGCCGTCGATTGACCGAGCACAGGTGAAACGGTGCGGCGGCGGCGTTCAACACCCATGATCGACCGCAAATGGGGAGTGCCGACCTCGTTGGGTTCACGCATTCCCCTCGCGTCCCTCATTCAAACGCTCGCCGTCGCCGAATATCTGAACTTCCGGCACGCTGCGAACGCACTCGGCGTCAGCCTGTCGAGCGTCAGTGCTCGCGTGAAGACGCTGGAGCAAGACCTTGGCGTTTTGCTGTTCGAGCGCCATGCGCGAGGCGTCCGGCTGACAGAGGCCGGTCGCCAGTTCGTCGAGCATGTTGCGGCCGGCGTCGATCAACTCGACCATGCCGTGAAGACCGCCGGCATGGCGGCGTCAGGAGAGTGCGGACGCCTGCGCATCGGCGTCCATGCCCTGATCCCTCGCAGCTTCCTCGCAGGACTGATCGGACAGTATCGCGAAGACTATCCCGGCATCGAAGTCGAGATCACGGAAGGCACAGCACGCGATGCGGTTATGCAATTGCGCGCCGACCGTCTGGACATCGTATTCATGGCAGGCACGCCCGAGCTACCCGACTGCCACACGCGGCGGATATGGACCGAACCGCTGGTCGCCGCGCTGCCGGATAGGCATCGGCTCGCCAAGCAAGCCGCCGTCACCTGGGCCGATCTAGCGGGCGAGACGTTCCTTGCCCGGCACGGCGGCACCGGCCCACAAGTCCATGACCATATCGTGCTGCGCCTTGCCGGACGCTGGCCGGCATCATCTATCCAACGCTTCGATGTCGAGCGCGGCACGCTGCTTTCCATGGTCGGACAGGGCTTCGGCGTCACCATCGTCGGCGCGGCTACGTCGCTGCTACGAACTTCCGACGTTACTTTCCTTCCGGTCGCGGACGAACCGGAGCCGGTTCCTTTCTCGGCCGTCTGGTCGCCATTCAACTGTAGCGCGGCACTTCGCAATTTGCTCACCCTCGCAAGAGAAATGGGGCGAACTATCCCGGCGGATTGAGTCTCGTCCGCGATTCGTTACGGTCTTCCCGCGACAGACATCCGCGCAGATAAATGAGTGGACGCAACCCGTCCTATTTGCCGCCGATAGTATCCGACAGCCCTCCCGCTCTACCTTTCCTGTTGCCTGTCCCATAATTGCCTACTCTCTGATCGGCTCCGTCTCTTTTTCCGACTGGAGCCCGTATGCGCGGAGGCCGAATCCTTTGGGGTCAGATCGCCGTCGTCTTCACCATCGTTCTGGTGATGACTTGGGCGGCGACGCAATGGACCGCATGGCGTCTCGGCTTTCAGGCGCAGCTCGGCAATCCATGGTTCGAGCTGGCTGGCTGGCCGATCTACTACCCACCCGCGCTGTTCTGGTGGTGGTATGCCTTCGACGCCTATGCGCCTTCGATCTTCGTCGAGGGTGGCGTCATCGCAGCGTCGGGCGGGCTTATGGCCATCGCCGCCGCAATCATGATGTCGATCATCCGGGCGCGGGAGGCGCGCAACGTCGCCACCTATGGATCGGCACGATGGGCCGAGGACAAGGAAATCCGCACGGCCGGATTGCTCGGCCCCGATGGCGTCGTGCTCGGCCGGCGCGAACGCGACTATCTGCGCCATGATGGGCCGGAGCATGTGCTTTGCTTCGCACCTACGCGGTCAGGCAAAGGCGTCGGCCTCGTGGTGCCGACGCTGCTAACCTGGCCGGGAAGCTGCATCGTCCACGATATAAAAGGGGAGAACTGGACGCTGACCGCCGGCTTCCGCGCGAAGCACGGCCGCGTTCTGCTGTTCGATCCCACGAACGCCAGATCGTCGGCCTACAACCCGCTACTGGAGGTGCGCCAGGGCGAATGGGAAGTCCGCGACGTGCAGAACATCGCGGATATTCTCGTCGATCCCGAAGGGAGCTTGGATCGAAGAAACCATTGGGAGAAGACGAGCCACAGCCTGCTTGTCGGCGCAATCCTGCACGTCCTCTATGCCGAACCCGACAAGACGCTGGCCGGCGTCGCCAGCTTCCTTTCCGATCCGAAGCGCCCCGTCGAGGCGACCTTGCGCGCGATGATGGACACGCCGCACCTGGGCGAAGCCGGCGTTCATCCCGTCATCGCGTCATCGGCCCGCGAGCTGTTGAACAAGAGCGAGAACGAGCGCAGCGGCGTGTTGTCCACCGCCATGTCGTTCCTGGGTTTGTATCGCGATCCCGTCGTGGCGCGCGTCACGGCGCGGTGCGACTGGCGCATTGCCGATCTTGTCGGCAGCAGGAAGCCGGTCAGCCTCTACCTTGTCGTGCCGCCGTCCGACATCAACCGCACCAAGCCGCTCATTCGCCTGATCCTCAATCAGATCGGCAGGCGGTTGACGGAGGAATTGCACACGTCCGGCAAGCGGCATCGACTGCTGTTGATGCTCGACGAGTTTCCTGCGCTCGGCCGGCTCGATTTCTTTGAATCCGCGCTCGCCTTCATGGCCGGATATGGCCTCAAATCCTTCCTGATCGCGCAGAGCCTCAATCAGATCGAAAAGGCTTACGGGGCGAACAACAGCGTATTGGATAATTGCCACGTCCGCGTCGCCTTCGCCACGAACGACGAGCGGACCGCGAAACGGATCAGCGATGCGCTTGGCACCGCGACCGAGTTGCGCGACTCTACCAACTACGCAGGACACAGATTAGCGCCATGGCTGGGGCATCTCATGGTGTCACGGCAGGAGACAGCGCGGCCGCTGCTCACGCCGGGCGAGGTGATGCAGCTCCCGCCATCCGATGAAATCGTGATGGTCGCCGGCACGCCGCCCATCCGCGCGACCAAGGCTCGCTATTTCGAGGATGCGCGGTTCATGGAACGCATCCTGACCCCGCCCGATCCGGCAGCCGATCCCGCCGCCGCGAACCCGTCATCCGACGATTGGTCGAGCCGCATCGTCGCGGCGACGAAAGCAGCGGCCCCGGCCACGGCCGGCGGGACCGAAGGCGATCCGGCCAATGCCGGTATCCGCCGCGAGCCGGAATTGCCGGAGCATGAGGAAATCATCTCGCCGCCACGTCCGCCCGAACAGGAGTTCGACATTCTGGACGATGAACCGGACGTTGACGCCGCCAAAGCCCGCGCGCTGCGCCAGCGTATGCGGATGGTCGCGCGGCAAGCGTCGCTGGACCCCGGCGACGGCATCGAGCTTTGAGGATACGCCCATGACCACCCGAACCCGCATGAACGTCTATTTCGCCCCGGACTTGCTCGCCCAGGTCGAGGCGCTGGCGCTGCGCCGCCAAGTGTCGAAATCCGCCGTCGTCGAGGCAGCCGTCGCTTCCTTCCTGTCCGGCGACAGTTCGGATCGGCTGGAGGCGGCCATGTCGCGCCGCCTCGACAAGCTCGGCCGCGAGATCCACGCGCTCGACGAGGATCTTGCCGTGCTCGGCGAAACCGTCTCGCTGTTCGTCAACATCTGGCTTTCCGCCACGCCGCCGCTGCCGGAGAGCGCGCAGGCCGCCGCCCGCGCGAAAGGTGCCGAACGGTTCGAGGGTTTCATGCAGACGCTCGGCCGGCGTCTTGCGACCGGCGACAGGTTCCTCAAAGAGTTGTCGCGCGATGTCGATTCGCTTCCCGATAGTCCATCGCAAGATCAGTTCGAGGCCGATGGCAGCGTAACCTGAATTTCCAACCCGTCCTATTCGCCGCCGATAGCCGCCGATCACCGCATCCTCTTCGATACTTGTTGAATCAGCCTGATTTCAGGCTCCTTTAATCGACCCCGTTGCGGGGACGGTCTGTCGCGCCCCGTCAGGAATCGGGGCCGATATGACATCCACACACCATAAGCCGGAAGCGATACAGCGCGGCGCGCGCATGTTGCGCACCGCGCTCGGCGCGGCCATCGCCCGGTTTCTGGAAGACCCGGCCGTGGTTGAGGTCATGCTGAATCCAGACGGGCGAATCTGGATCGACCGACTTTCCGAAGGGCTGGCCGACACGGGCGAAACGATGTCGCCGGCCGATGGCGAACGCATCGTCCGTCTTGTCGCTCACCACGTCGGCGCAGAGGTTCACGCGCGATCCCCGCGCGTCTCGGCAGAGCTTCCCGAAACCGGCGAGCGGTTCGAGGGACTTTTGCCGCCCGTCGTCGCTGCACCGGCATTTGCGATCAGGAAGCCCGCCGTCGCGGTGTTCAGCCTCGACGACTATGTGGCGGCCGGCATCATGTCCGCCGACCAGGCCGTGACGTTGCGCGAGGCGGTCGCATCCCGCGCCAATGTATTGGTGGCGGGCGGCACCTCCACCGGCAAGACCACGCTGACCAACGCGCTGCTCGCCGAGGTGGCGAAGGGCGCGGATCGCGTCGTCATCATCGAGGATACGCGCGAGCTGCAATGCGCCGCGCCCAACCTTGTCGCCATGCGGACGAAAGACGGCGTGGCGACGCTATCCGATCTTGTGCGGTCCTCGCTTCGCCTGCGCCCCGACCGCATCCCCATCGGCGAGGTGCGCGGCGCGGAAGCCCTCGACCTCCTGAAAGCGTGGGGCACGGGCCATCCGGGCGGCATCGGCACCATCCATGCCGGCACCGGCATCGGCGCGCTCCGTCGCCTTGAACAGCTCATTCAAGAGGCTGTCGTCACGGTCCCGCGCGCCCTGATCGCGGAAACCATCGACCTTGTTGCCGTCCTTTCCGGGCGCGGTTCCGCGCGCCGGCTGGCCGAACTCGCCCGCGTCGAAGGGCTGGGGTCGGACGGCGATTACCGCATCACCCCCGCAATCCCCAACAGCACAGGAGAACCCAAATGATCCGCACGCTTTCGCGCGGCTACCGCACCATGGCGACCGCAACCGCCGCTGTTTCCATCAGCATCATCCTCGCCCCGGCCGCTCATGCGTCCGGCTCGTCAATGCCGTGGGAGCAACCGCTTCAACAAGTCCTTCAATCCATCGAAGGGCCGGTTGCCAAGGTGGTGGCCGTTATCATCATCATCGCAACCGGCCTGACCCTCGCGTTCGGCGATACCAGCGGCGGCTTCCGTCGCCTGATCCAGATCGTATTCGGTCTGTCCATCGCGTTCGCGGCATCGAGCTTCTTCCTGTCGTTCTTCTCGTTCGGCGGCGGGGCGCTCGTTTGATGGCCGCCGTCCTCGAACAACTCGACGCGGTGCCGGGATTTTCGGTCCCGGTCCATCGGGCGCTGACCGAGCACATCATGCTCGGCGGCGCACCGCGCTCCATCGCCATCATGAACGGCACGCTCGCCGGGGCCGTGGGCCTTGGCCTGCGCCTCTGGCTTGTGGGCCTCGCCATATGGGCCATCGGCCATTTCGCGGCCGTATGGGCGGCGAAGCGCGACCCGCTCTTTGTCGAGGTGGGGCGGCGGCATCTGCGCATCCCCGCAAACCTTGCAGCGTGAGGGCGTGGCCATGATGAACCTCGCCGAATATCGCCGCACCGCCAGTCGCCTTGCCGACTTTCTGCCCTGGGCCGCGCTGGTCGGCTCTGGCGTCGTCTTGAACAAGGACGGCTCGTTCCAGCGCACGGCCAGGTTTCGCGGTCCCGATTTGGATTCCGCCGTTGCGGCCGAGCTGGTCGCCGTCGCCGGTCGCATCAACAACGCCTTCCGCCGTCTCGGATCGGGCTGGGCGATTTTCGTCGAGGCGCAGCGCAGCGAGGCCGCGACCTATCCCGACAGCACGTTTCCCGATCCGGCGTCGGCCTTGCTCGACGCCGAGCGCAAGGCCGCCTTCGAGGAAGCCGGCGCGCATTTCGTGTCGGGCTATTTCCTGACCTTCCTCTACATGCCCCCGGCCGAGGAAGCCGCCCGCGCCGAAACCTGGCTCTATGAAGGCCGCGAGCAATCCGGCGTCGATCCCTATGAAGTGCTGCGCGGTTTCATCGACCGCACCGACCGCGTGCTCGCATTGCTCGACGGCTTCATGCCGTCCTGCCGGTGGCTCGACGACAGCGAAACGCTGACCTACCTCCATTCCACCGTCTCGACCAACCGGCATCGCGTCCGCGTTCCCGAAACGCCGATCTATCTCGACGCGCTGCTCGCCGACCAGCCGTTGACCGGCGGGCTGGAGCCGCGCCTTGGCGACCAGCATCTCCGCGTCCTGACCGTCACCGGCTTTCCCACCGCGACAACGCCCGGCCTGCTCGACGACTTGAACCGGCTCGCCTTCCCGTATCGCTGGAGCACGCGCGCGGTCCTGCTCGACAAGACCGACGCGACGAAGCTGCTCACCAGGATCAGGCGGCAATGGTTCGCGAAGCGCAAAAGCATCGCCGCGATCTTGAAAGAGGTGATGACCAACGAGGCATCCGTTCTCGTCGATACGGACGCCGCCAACAAGGCCGCCGACGCCGACATGGCCTTGCAGGAGCTTGGGGCAGATGTCGCCGGCATGGCCTACGTCACCGCCACCATCACCGTATGGGACGCGGACCCCAGGATTGCCGACGAGAAATTGCGGCTGGCCGAAAAGGTCATCCAGGGCCGCGACTTCACCGCCATGGTGGAGACGGTCAACGCGGTTGACGCATGGCTCGGCAGCTTGCCCGGCCACGCCTACGCGAACGTCCGGCAGCCGCCCATCAGCACTTTGAATCTCGCCCACATGATCCCGCTTTCAGCGGTGTGGGCGGGGCCGGAACGGGACGAGCATTTCGGTGCGCCCCCTCTGCTTTATGCAAAGACCGAAGGCTCGACCCCGTTCCGGTTTTCCCTTCACGTCGGCGATGTCGGCCATACGCTCGTCGTCGGCCCCACAGGCGCGGGTAAGTCCGTCTTGCTCGCACTTATGGCGCTCCAGTTCCGGCGCTACGACCGCAGCCAAGTCTTCGCCTTCGATTTCGGCGGCAGCATCCGCGCCGCGTCGCTCGCAATGGGCGGCGACTGGCACGACCTGGGCGGCGGCCTGACCGAAGGTTCCGACGCTTCCGTATCGCTCCAGCCGCTCGCCCGCATTCACGACACCTATGAACGCGCCTGGGCGGCCGACTGGATCGTGGCCATCCTCATGCGCGAAGGCATGACGATCACGCCGGAGGTGAAGGAACATATCTGGACGGCGCTGACCTCGCTTGCCTCCGCGCCAATCGGGGAACGCACCATCACCGGCCTCGCGGTGCTGCTGCAATCCAACGACCTCAAACAAGCCCTTCGGCCGTATTGCGTCGGCGGTCCTTATGGCCGGCTGCTCGATGCCGAAGCCGAACATCTCGGCTCGGCCGACGTGCAGGCGTTCGAGATTGAGGGGCTTGTCGGCACGGGAGCCGCGCCCGCCGTTCTGGCCTACCTGTTTCACCGCATCGGCGACAGGTTGGACGGGCGGCCGACGCTGCTCATCATCGACGAGGGTTGGCTTGCGCTCGACGATGAAGGCTTTGCCGGCCAGCTCCGCGAGTGGCTTAAAACGCTGCGCAAGAAGAACGCCAGCGTCATCTTCGCCACGCAAAGCCTGTCCGACATCGACGGCAGCAACATTGCGCCTGCGATCATCGAGAGCTGCCCGACGCGGCTGCTTTTGCCGAACGAGCGTGCCATCGAGCCGCAGATCACCGCCATCTATCGGCGCTTCGGCCTCAATGACCGCCAGATAGAGTTGATCGCCCGCGCTACGCCGAAGCGGGATTACTACTGCCAGTCGCGGCGCGGCAATCGCCTGTTCGAGCTGGGCCTGTCCGAAATCGGCCTCGCGCTCTGCGCCGCATCCGCCAAATCCGATCAGACGCTCATTGCGCAGATCGTCGCCGAACACGGCCGCGACGGCTTTCTCGCGGCTTGGCTCACGACCCGCGATGTCGGCTGGGCCGTCGAGCTTCTTCCGAACTTCCCGACGCTGATCCCCCAAACCGAAAAGGAGTCCCAACCATGACCATTCGTCTTTTCCGCTCGCGTGCCATCGTCATGGCCGCAACGATGCTCGCCGCCCCGCTGGCCGTTTCGTCCATGCTGGCAACGCCGGCACATGCGCAATTCGGAAGGATCGTCTTCGACCCGTCGAACTATGCGCAAAACATCCTCACGGCCGCGCGCACGCTGGAGCAGATCAATCATCAGATCACCTCGCTCCAGAACGAGGCGACCATGTTGATGAACCAGGCGCGCAATCTGGCGAGCCTGCCGTTCTCGTCGCTCCAGCAGCTTCAACAGAACGTCCAGCGCACGCAGCAGCTTTTGAGCCAGGCGCAGAACATCGCCTTCGACGTGCAGCGCATCGACCAGGCGTTCCAGCAGCAATACGGCAACGTGTCGATGTCGGCGACGGATCAGCAGCTCGTCGCCAACGCTCGCACGCGCTGGCAGAACACCGTAGGCGGCTTGCAGGACGCCATGCGCGTTCAGGCCGGCGTCGTCGGCAACATCGACAGCAACCGCACGCAGATGTCGGAGCTGGTCGGCCAGAGCCAGAACGCGACCGGCGCGCTCCAGGCGACGCAAGCCGGCAACCAGCTTCTAGCCCTCCAGTCGCAGCAGCTTTCCGACCTTGTTGCGTTGCTCGCAGCCAACGGCCGGGCGGGCGCGCTGACCGAGGCCGAACGCGCAGCGGCGGCCGAACAGGGGCGCGAGCAGCGCCGTCGCTTCCTCACGCCCGGCAACGGCTACCAGCCCGGCAACGCGCAAATGTTCAACAACGGCAATTGAGGGCGCGGCCATGGACGGCAAGATGCTGGCCCGGCTGGGCGCAATCGTATTCGTGGCCATCGCCATCACGGCGACAGCCATCGAAATGACCCGCAAGGAAGACGCGCCGGCATCGCCGCCGCGTCTTCTCCAGCCCGAACGTGACCCGCTGCGCGAAGGGCAGCGCCGGTGCCAGCAGCTTGGCCAGCAGGCCGCCGACGACGCGGAATGCCTACGTGTATGGGCCGAAACCCGTGACCGCTTTCTCGGCCGGACGCGCGCGCCGGCCGCACCGGAAGGGCGGTGACGCATGGGCGGCGCAGGCGTCATCGACAATTTTCTCGGCACGTTCACGCAATACATCGACTCCGGCTTCGGCCTGTTGGGTGGCGAGGTGGCGTTCATCGCCACCACGCTCATCGTCATCGACGTGACGCTCGCAGCGCTGTTCTGGAGCTGGAGCGCAGACGACGACATCATTGCGCGGCTGGTGAAGAAGACGCTGTTCGTCGGCGTCTTCGCCTATCTTATCGGCAACTGGAACAACCTCGCGAAGATCGTCTTCGACAGTTTCGCCGGCCTGGGCCTGAAAGCATCCGGCACGGGCTTCACCGCGCAGGATTTGATGCGGCCCGGCAAGGTGGCGCAAACCGGCCTCGACGCAGCGCGTCCGCTGCTCGATTCCATTTCCGACTTGATGGGCTGGATCGCGTTCTTCGAGAACTTCATTCAGATCGCGTGCCTGCTGTTCGCCTGGGCGCTCGTCATCCTCGCCTTCTTCATTTTGGCGATCCAGCTTTTCGTGACGCTGATCGAGTTCAAATTGAGCACGTTGGCAGGCTTCGTGCTGATCCCGTTCGGCCTGTTCGGCAAGACCGCCTTCATGGCCGAGCGCGTGCTTGGCAATGTGATTTCCAGCGGCATCAAAGTGCTGGTGCTCGCCGTCATCGTCGGCATCGGCTCGACGCTGTTTTCGCAATTCACGCAAGGCTTCGGCGGCCAGACTCCTAGCATCGACGACGCCATGGCCATCGTGCTCGCGGCGCTTTCGCTCGTCGGGCTGGGCATCTTCGGCCCCGGCATCGCTTCCGGCCTTGTTAGCGGCGGCCCGCAGCTCGGCGCGGGCGCGGCGGTCGGCACCGGCCTTGCCGTTGGTGGCGCGGCGCTAGCCGCAGGCGGTGCAGCCGGGCTTGCCGCAAAGGGAGGCGCTGCCGCCGTGCGCGGAGGCGCGACCGCAGCCGGCGCTGCATCCGCCGCCTATAGCCTTGGCTCGCTCGGCCAGTCCGGCGCGGCGGGCGTGGCGTCCGGCCTGGGCGGCGTGGCGCGCGCCGTAGGCAGCACAGCCACATCGCCGCTGCGCCGGGCGGCGGCAAGCGTCAAATCCAGCTTTTCCGATGGCGTGAAAGCCGGGTTCGGCGCGACCGGCGGCACATCCTCCATGGGATCGGCCGGCAGCACGTCCGCATCCGCGCCGGCCGCTGGCACATCGCCCGGTTGGGCGCAGCGGATGCGCCAATCCGGCCACACCGGCCATGCCGTCCAGACGGCCGCGCACGCCGTCCGCTCTGGCGACAGCCACGCCTCTGGTTCTTCCGTCAACCTCTCTGAAAGCGACCGCACATGAGCATCTTCAAGCGACCCGCCGTGCATTACGGCAAGACCCCACAACCCGAAACGCCTTATCAGCGCGCCGCGCAGGTTTGGGATGAGCGCATAGGCTCGGCCCGCGTGCAGGCGAAGAACTGGCGCTACATGGCGTTCGGCAGCCTGATCCTTTCGGCCGGCTTCGCCGCCGCGCTTGTCTGGCAATCGGCGCGCGGGACCGTCGTGCCCTGGGTAGTCCAAGTTGATCGGCTCGGCCAGGCGCAGGCCGTCGCGCCCGCCACAGCCGACTTCCGCCCGACCGATCCGCAAGTGGCATGGCACCTGGGGCGCTTTATCGAACAGGTCAGGAGTATCCCCGCCGATCCCATCATCGTCCGCCAGAACTGGCTACGCGCATACGAGTGGACGACTGACAGGGGCGCGGCGGCGCTCAACGACTATGCGCGCGCCAACGACCCCTTCACCAAGGTCGGAAAGCAACAAGTCGCGGTCGAGGTGTCGAGCGTCATCCGCGCCTCGCCGGATAGCTTCCGCGTCGCTTGGACCGAACGCCACTACGAATCCGGCCAGCTTTCAACAACCGAGCGATGGACCGCGATCCTGACCATCGCAATCCAGCCGCCGCGCGATACCGAACGGCTGCGCGCCAATCCGTTGGGAATCTACGTCAATGCAATTTCGTGGTCGCGGGAGATGAGCCAATGAGGACGATCATCCGCACCCCGGCGATTCCCGCCGTCCTGCTTTCCGCAACCATGCTTGCCGGCTGCGCGACCTACAAACCGCCGCAGATCAGCTACGATGCGAGCGTGCCGCCGTTGCCGGCCGTCCCCGCGGCCGTCACCGACGACCGGCCGCGGCCGATCCATATCCCGCCCGCCTGGACCGTCGCACGCGGCGGCACCGCCGCCGGCACACCGACCGCGCGCGTCGAGAACGCCAATGCCGCCGCCCGCGTGCAGCCGCGCCGCGAGGGCTATTACAACTCCATCCAGATTTACCCGTGGAGCGACGGCGCGCTCTATCAGGTCTATGCCGCGCCGGGCCAGATCACGAACATCGCCCTGGAGCCAGGCGAAAGCCTGACCGGCGCAGGGCCGATAGCGGCCGGCGACACGGCACGCTGGATTATCGGCGATACGGAATCCGGTTCGGGCGTCACGCGCCGAGTCCATATCCTCGTGAAGCCAAGCCGGCCGGACATCACCACGAACCTTGTCGTGACGACCGACCGGCGCGTTTACATGCTCGAGCTGCGCTCGGGCGAGAAGCCCTATATGCCCGCCGTCGCTTGGGCCTATCCGCAGCAGCCGGCCGGGCAGCGGCAGGCGGTGCCGGCCACGCCGGTCATCCCGGCCGTCGCCGCGCGCAACTATCGCTATGGACTGACAGGCGACAATCCAGCTTGGAAGCCCGTCGCCGTCTATGACGACGGCAGGCGCGTCTATGTCGAGTTTCCGCGCGGCATCGTTCAAGGCGAAATGCCGCCGATCTTCGTGCTCGGCGCGGACGGCGAGGCGCAGATCGTCAACAGCCGCATCCATCAACACATCCTGATCGTGGACCGCCTGTTCGGCGCGGCCGAGCTGCGCCTTGGCAGCGGCGACCGCCAACAGACCGTCAGGATTGTCCGCACAGACGGGAGGCCATCGTCATGAGTGAGAATGACACCAATACCGCCACGCCGATGCGGCTTCGCGCGGAAGCCCCGCGCGTCACCCGCCTGTCCCGCAAGGTGCTCGCCAGCGTGGCGGCCGTCGCGCTGGTCGGCGTCGGCGGCGCGCTGATCTACGCGCTCCAGACCCGCGACGGCGGCACGGGCGGCGAAGAACTGTTTTCCACCAACAACCGCCAGCCTGCCGATGGGCTTGCCGGCCTGCCGCGCGACTATACCGGCCCGGTCCTGGGGCCGCCGCTGCCGGGCGACCTCGGCAGACCCATCTTGGATGCGCAGAACAGGGGCCAGCCCGTCGTGCCGCCGACGATCACCACGCCGCCCGTGGATCGCGCCGAGGAACGCCGGCTTGCCGAGGAAGAAGCCGCGCGCGTCAGCCGCGTGTTCTTCCAGACCGAGGCCCGCACCGGCAGCCCGGCCGCAACGCCGGGCGGCGCGACCACGCCGGGACTTCCCGGCCTCGACCTTGCCGGCTTGACAGGGCAACCCGGCCAGCAGACCGCGCAGGACAAGCAGCTTGCGTTCCTCAATGCACCCGTCGATCGCCGCACCACGTCGTCGGATCGCGTCATGGCTCCAGCCTCGCCCTTCGTGCTCCAGGCCGGGGCCGTGATCCCGGCCGCGCTCATCACCGGCATCCGTTCCGATCTTCCGGGCCAGATCACCGCCCAGGTGACGCAGCACATCTATGACAGCCCGACCGGCAGCCTGCTCCTGATCCCGCAGGGGACGCGGATCATCGGGCAGTATGACAATAGCGTTCAGTTCGGCCAGCGCCGTGTGCTGCTCGTCTGGAATCGGCTGATCCTCCCCAATGGCCGCTCTATCGTTCTGGAGCGCCAGCCGGGCGCGGATAGCCAGGGCTACGCCGGTCTTGAGGATGGCGTCGATTATCATTGGTGGGATTTGGCGAAGGCCGCCGGCCTTTCGACGTTACTTGCGGTCGGCACGGAGCTGGCCGTCAGCGACGAGGACCGCCTTGTGCGCGCCATCCGCGACGGGGCGCAGGACACCATCAACGACGCCGGCCAGCAGATCATCCGCCGCCAGTTGCAGGTTGCGCCGACGCTCACGATCAGGCCGGGCTTCCCCGTCCGCGTGATCGTCACCCGCGACCTTGTGCTCGAACCATACAGAGGTTGACCATGAGCAAGCTGAAACTCGGCACGTTGCCCGACGACAAGCCCGTTAAGGTGTCACGCGAATTGCCCGCGACACTCTTTCGAGATTTGCAACTTTATGGACGCTTGTTGGCAGGGGCAGGACAGCCGCCGATAGAGCCGGAAAAGCTAATTGTGCCGATGCTGGAACGCTTCCTCGCCACGGATCGAGAGTTTCAGAAGGCCCGCCGCGCGGCCAGCTAACCTAGTTGGCGGCACCCGACAGCAGGGGTGCCGCCAGCGCGTGAGCGCAAATGCGGCACGCTACAGGCCGCCGATCCCCCTCCATGCTTCGCCTAATTCCGGGGCTTCCAGCCACCCGGAATCCAGCAACGAACCACGGAGGATTCCATGTGCGCGAGACGCCGCCATACCCAAAGGGGCCGCCCACGACAGCCGGCTCCGCAGACGCTTCCCGATGACCTTTACGACTATGACGACGATCCCGCGCCGCGCATCAGCCCGCCGCGCGGAAGCCCGCCCGATGCCTTCGACGTGGAGAAGCTGCCCGTCATCGACGACTGGCCGGAGAAAGTGCCGATCACCGAGGCAGAGATTCAGGTGTTCGAGCGATGGTTTGCCGATGTCTTCGACGAGATGTTCGGCCCACTTCCAACCGTGCCGGGCTTGACTAAGTTATCTTCATCTGATAACAAAAAGCCATGAGCGAGGATCGTGATCCGAACCTCGACACGCTTCTGGACCTCGACGGCCAGGTGCTCGTTGTCGATCCCGAGGGCGGCCATTGGGTGAAGTTCATCGTCACCCGCGTTCCGGCATCGCCGGAGAAGCCGCACGGCCTCGATTACTCGCTCACGCTTCACGGGCCTTCGGGCGAACGGTTGGTCGGCTTCGACAACGCCCATCCAGTCGGCCGAGGCAGGCGCGGCGATCCGATGGACCATCGGCACCACCTCCAGACCGTGAAGCCCTACGCCTACGAGGATGCGGCCACGCTGCTGGCCGACTTCTGGCAGGCGGTGGACGCGGTTTTGAAGGAGCGAGGCGTAACATGACCACATTGAAAGTCGGGATTGCCGGCTACGACGAAATGAAGGCCCGCACCATGCGGATTGCCAAGGGCGAGGAAAAGCCCGCGCCCGGCGATCCGAAGGTGTGGTTCACATCCATGGAATCCTTCGCCAAGGTGCTGTCGGCGGGCAATCGCGAATTGCTGCGCGTCATCGACCAGCAAGCGCCGGGTTCGCTGGAGGAACTGGCCGAGATCACCGGCCGGGCCAAGTCCAACCTGTCCCGCACTCTGAAACGGATGGCCAGTTACGGCCTTGTCCGCATGGAGAAGGGCGAAGGCCGCAAGCTCACGCCCAGGGTCATCCACGACCGAGTAGAACTAGACCTGCCGCTGACCGAGCGCGCAGGGCCGCGCAAGGCGGCAGGAGGCCGGCAATGAACGTCCATAGTCCCACCGTCCACAATCCCAACGTCACGCTGCGCGCCGCCCTCTATCTGCGCGTCTCCACCACTCGGCAGGCCGAGCATGACGTGTCGATCCCCGACCAGAAGCGCCAGGGCGAAGCCTATTGCGAGGCGCGCGGCTATCAGCTTGTCGAAACATTCGTGGAGCCGGGCAACAGCGCGACCAACGACCGCCGCCCGGAGTTCCAGCGGATGATAGAGGCTGCCACCGCCAAGCCGGCATCGTTCGATGTCGTCGTGGTTCACAGCTTCTCACGCTTCTTCCGCGACGAATTTGAAATGGAGTTCTATTACCGCAAGCTGGCGAAGAACGGCGTGAAGCTGGTTTCGATCACGCAGGAGCTTGGCGATGATCCGATCCACGACATGATGCGGCGGATCATGTCGCTATTCGACGAATACCAGTCCAAGGAGAACGCCAAGCACGTCCTGCGCGCCTTGAAGGAGAACGCCCGGCAAGGCTTCTGGAACGGCTCGCTGCCGCCCATCGGCTACCGCGTCGTCGCGGCCGAGCAGCGCGGCGCGAAGGTCAAGAAGAAGCTGGAAATCGACCCGCTGCACGCCGAGACGATCCGGCTCATCTATCGCCTTGCGCTGGAGGGTGAAGGTTCATCCGGCCAGATGGGCGTGAAGGCCATCGTCAAGTATCTCAATGGCAAGGGCATCTTCACGCGCGACGGCGGGCGCTGGGGCATCGGTCAGGTTCACCGCATCCTGACCCGGCGCACCTATATCGGCGAGCATCGGTTCAATCGCCGCTCCAACAAGGGAGAGGTGAAGCCCGAAGACGAGGTTATCACCGTTCAGGTGCCGGCGCTTATCGAGCGGGAGACGTTCGACGCGGTGCAGAAGCTTTTGCAGGCCCGGAATCCCAAGACCGAGTTGCCCGCGCGCGTCGTGATCGGGCCGACGCTGCTAACCGGCATCTGCTATTGCGGCAATTGCGGAGGCGCGATGACCATTCGCACCGGCAAGGGTGGCCGCTATCGCTACTATGCGTGCTCGATCAAGGCGCGTCAGGGCGAAACCGGCTGCAAGGGCCGCGCGATCCCGATGGATAAGCTCGACCGAATGGTGGTCGGGCATATCGAGGAACGCTTGCTCGATGCCGACCGGCTGGAGGACTTGCTTGGCACCGTGCTCGGCCGTCGCGACGATCAGGCCGAGCGTCGCCGGCACCACATCGCCGAACTGGAGCGGCGCGCGACCGAATCGGAATTGCGCCTCAAGCGCCTCTACGACGCCATCGAGGCGGGCGTCGCCGATCTTGACGACCCGGCGCTCAAGGAACGCATCGCCGGCCTCAAGGTCATCCGCGATCAGGCCAGGGCCGACGCCGACCGGGCGCAAGCCTTGCTCGACAGCCCCGGCCACAGCGCCATCACCCCGACCATGATCCGGGGATTTGCGCGTCGCGCACGCGAACGCATCCGGGGCAGCGAGGGCGGCTATCGGCGGGATCATCTGCGCTCACTGGCGCAGCGTGTCGAGGTCGCCGACGACGCAATTCGCATCATGGGATCGAAGACGGAGCTGCTAAGGACGCTTATTGCTGGCCAAGTGCGGCAATCGGCGGTGGCTGGCGTGCCCAGAGGGGTTCCAAAGTGGCGGACAGGGTGGGATTCGAACCCACGATAGGCTTTTGACCTATACGCACTTTCCAGGCGCGCGCCTTCGACCACTCGGCCACCTGTCCCGCGGCGGCGGGGTATAGGGGGCTGGCGCCGCCCCGGCAAGCCGGGTCAGGACGATTTTCTGAGCGCGAGAAGCGCGGCCTCGAAGGCCTCCAGGTCGCGCCACCGCTCGCCCTCCGGCACCGCGCGCCGGATGAGGGCGCCGCCCGCCGCCTCGATGCCGCCGTCAATCATCAGGTTGTCGTGCAGCCCGAAGGATTCGAGATGAAGCCCCTCCGAGTCCTCCCAGGCACCATCGGGGCGCTGGCGCGCCGCTTCCCCCAGGAAGGCGCGGGTGCGCTCGGTGAAGGGAAGGATGGTGTTGGCGTAACCGGCGACCGGCCGCCCCAGAGCGCGCATGAAGCCCAGCTCGTAAACGGTCCCCGCATCGGCCGAAGGGCCGCGGAAGGGGGTGAGATTGGCGATCAGCGCATCGGCCCCACGGATATGCGCCTCGTTGCGAAGATAGATCGCCAGCCAGGCTTCCGCGCAGGCATCGGCCCGGGGGCAGTGCACCGGATCGGTGGGAAAGATGCCCGTGGCGCCATGCCGGGCGCAGATCGCCCGCTTCGCATCGGCCAACGCATCGGCGTCCGGCAGGAAGACCTCCGGGCCCGCAAGATAGATTCGCATGGGAACAAAGATAGCACACAGTCGCATCCCAGGTGAGCCCCCCCGGTAAGCCCCCACCCGGAGCGGGTGTGAACCGGCGCCTGATGGCCAGGCCCCCGGGGGGCCCGCTATCATCGCCCCATGACGGATCTGCATGGGGCCGCGCGCCGGCAATCCGGCGGCGTCTCGGCCGGGGTGCCAGCGGAGGCGCCGGCCCTGCTGGCCCGGGCGGGCGCCTTGCTCGCCGCCGACTTCGAACCGGGCCTGGCCCTGTTGGAGCAAGGCTACCAGCGCTTCCCGGATTGGCGGGACGGCAAGGCGCCGGTTTTCGCCCGGGCCTATGTGCAGGCCGTGCTCGCCCGCGCCGCCGGCCTTCCCTTCGGCCAACGCTTCCGCGCGCCGCTGCACCAGGCGGTGATCGGGTTCATGGAACGCCACCCCGCCCTGATCCGGCGGGACTATCTGTGGCTGGACCGGTTGCTGCGGGTGGACCGGAACCTCTGCCTGCCCATCCGCCGCCGCCTCTGGTTGCTTGCGCTGGAAACGCCGCCGCGCGGGCTGGAACCGGCCCTGAGCGTCCTCGTCCACGCCCATGGCACGCGTGACCTGGCCGTGATGGCTCGGGCGGCAGCGCTGCTGCGCGCCGCGCTGCTGGCCCCAGGGCGGGAGGCCGGCCCGCTAGACCTGCCGCATTGGGCCCTTGCGGGCGACGCCTTCCTGCTGAACGACGCGCCGGAGGAAGCGGAGGCCTGCTACCGCGCCGCCCTGGCGCTGGGGCCGGGCCATCCGCGCGGCATCATGGGCCTCGCCGCCCTCGCCCTGGACCGAGACGCGCCGGAGAGCGCCGGACGTCTGGTTTCCGAAGGCGCCGGAGCGCTGCGCGCGGCTGGGGACGAGGAGGCCGCCCGTATCGCCGAGGCGGTCGCCGCCCTCTGGTCCCGCCGGGCCGCCGCGCCGCCGCCGGAGACGGTCGAGATTGTCTTCTTCTGCCACGCCACCGCCAAGCTGAAGCGCAATGCCCATCTCGGCCCGCCGGGAACCGGGTTGATGGACACCGCGCTCGCCTCCCTCCGCGCCGAGATGCGGCCCGGGCCGGAGGTGCCCGCCACCCTCCTCTACGATCACCGGGACACGCCGCTGAACGACGAATTCCGCGCCGGGCTGGAACGGCTCTGCGCCGCGGAAGGAATGCGGCTGGTGGTGAACACGGGAAACGGCCTGCGCCGCCAATGGCTCGACGCCTTCTCGCGGGGCCGGGCCGATCTGGTGATGGTGATCGAGCAGGATCACGAATTCCTGCCCCCCTGCCCTTCCATCCCCCAGCTCCTCGCCACCTTCGCCGCGCGGCCGGACATCAACCATCTCCGCATCAACCGGCGCGACAACCTGCCCGCCGGCTTCGACATGATGCTCTCTCGCACGGCGCGGGACGCGGAGAGCGGCATCCTGCGCACCGGCCGCTTCTCGAACACCCCGCATGTGATCCGGCGCGATTTCTACGAGGCGGTGGTGCATCCCATCATCGTCGGCCGCGACACGCAGGATGCGCGCAACATGGGCGCGGCCGGGGTGGAGGAGAGCGTGAACGCCGTCATGCGGCGGATGGAGGGGCTGGTGGGCCTGCCGGCGCTGATGCGCCTGTTCGGCCTGGCCATCTGGGGCCAGCCCGGCGAGCGGCAAAGGGTCCGGCACCTCGGCCTCTAGCGGCGCCGCGCCGGGCGGCCGAGGCCCCTCCGCGCCAGCGGCCGCCTGCGTCCTTGTTCCAGGACAAGGACGCCCCCCGATTCGCGCGCCAGCTTCCCGCCGTTTCCGACGGCGGCCCGTGGGGTGCGCCGCATGAAGGGGAGAACCAGATGCGCGATGCGATGCGGGCCATGGCCGGTTTGCTCATGGCCGCCACCCTGTGGAGCGGCCCCGCCTGGGCCGTCGAGCACGAGGTGCGGATGCTCGACCGGGGCGAGGCGGGGATGATGGTGTTCGAACCGGCCACCCTGCGCATCGCGCCCGGCGACAGCGTTCGCTTCCGGGCGGTCCAGCCCGGCCACAGCGCGGAGTCGATCCCGGCGATGACGCCCCAGGGCGCCACGCCCTTCAAGGGCAAGCTGAACGAGGAGATCACGGTCACCTTCGACCGCCCGGGCATCTACGGCTACCAATGCAGGCCCCATTACGCCATGGGCATGGTTGGCCTCGTGGTGGTGGGTGAGGGCGAGGCCGCGCGGGTCAACCTGGAACAGGCGCGGGAGGCCCCGCACCCGGCCAAGGCGCGCGAACGCTTCCAGCGGATGTTCCAGGCCCTGGGGGATTGAATCCCCCCGGCCCCGGGCGGCCGATTCATGGCGGCGGCACCGTCCCGCCGCCCGGGGCGGGTGGATCGGGGACAAGACATCCCTTGTCTGTTCCACTAGAAGCGGCGGGACCCAGCCTGTAGCCAGCCCCTGCCCCACGCGCAGAAGCAGCCGCGGCCAGGGCGCCCGTCAGCCCCGACGGCCTTTCCGCGGCCCACGGGGTTCCCCGCTGCCCTCCCGACTTTCCGGAATCCCTGCCGATGACAACCAGGTCCGACGAAGCATCCAGGACCATTTGGATCGATGTCGAGGACCTGTTCGACTATGCCCGGGCCAATCCCCGCCCCAGCGGCATCCAGCGGGTGGAGTTCGAGGTCTGCCGCTGCCTCGTCGGCGCCGCGGGGGAAGGAAAGGTCCGCTTCCTGCGCCATGCCCGGGACGGGCTGGGCTTCTACCCCGTCGCCTGGTCCTCGGTGGAGGCCCTCTTCGCCGGGCTGAGCACCCTCAGGCCCGTCACCGTGAAGGAAGCGGCGGAAGCCCCCGCCCAGGGAACCCTCACCCCGGCGGTGCCGGACATGGTCATGCCGCGCCGGCGCCTGCGCCGGCGGATGCTGAGCTGGGCGGCGCGCCGGGTGCCGGGCCCCATCCGTCCCGCCCTCGGCGACGCCGCGTTGCAGCAGATCGGCGCGATCCGGAGCGTCATGCAGGCCGGCCGGATCGCCTGGGAGGTTCTGCTCCCCCGCCACCCAACGCCGCTCCCCACCCCCGCGCCGGCACCCGCTCCGGCCGCCACGGAGGCGGGCGGCGCCCCGGCTTCCGACGCCGCCGCCGGGCCCTCCGCCCCCGCAGCGAGCCCCACGCCCGCGACCTTCGACGCCGCCCCGGGCGACATCCTCCTCGTCCTCGGCTCCCCCTGGTTCCACCGGGACTACGCGGCGCTCATCGCGCGCACGAAGGAGGAGAAGGGCCTCCGCTTCGGCGTGCTGCTCTACGACATCATCCCGCTGCGCCGCCCGGAATTCTGCGATGCCGGCCTGGTCGGGATCTTCAACCACTGGCTGAGCACCGTGCTGCCCCATGCCGATGTGCTGATGGCCATCTCCGAGGCCAGCGCGGCCGATATCGAAGCCTATGGCCGTGAGAAGGGCTGGAATCTGAAGGCCCGCCCGGTCGCCATCCCCATGGGCACCGGCTTCGGCAGCCCCGCCCCCGCCATCCGCCTGCCCGGCCGGCGCTATCCCGAACCCGGCACCTACGCGCTCATCGTCTCCACCATCGAGGCGCGCAAGAACCACATCCTCCTCTTCCGCGTCTGGCGCCGGATGCTGGAGGAGATGCCTCGCGAGAAGGTGCCCACCCTCGTCTTCGCCGGACGCGTGGGCTGGATGGTGGCGGACCTGATGCAGCAGCTGAAGAACGCCCACTACCTCGACGGCAAGCTCGTGCTGTTCGAGGACCCGACCGATGGCGAGCTGACCACCCTCTACCAGGGCGCGCGGTTCACCCTCTTCCCCTCCTTCTACGAGGGCTGGGGCCTGCCGGTGACGGAAAGCCTCGCCTTCGGCAGGCCGCCCATCATCTCCAACACCACCTCCCTCCCCGAAGCCGGCGGGCACCTCGCCCGCTACTTCGACCCGGAGAACACCACCGAAGCCTACCGCGTGGTGCGCGAGGTGGTGGAGGACCCGGCGGCCCTGCGGGAATGGCAGGACCGCGTGGCGCGCGAATTCCGCCCGGTCACCTGGGACGCGGCGGCCGCGGCCGTGCTGCGCGCCATCGAGACGCCGGTGCCAGGCCAGGCCTGAGCGGGATCGTCCGGGGCTCGCCGTCCGAGGGCTCCGCCCTCGACCCGCCAAGGGCCTGAGGCCCTTGGAACCCCGTCTGACTACCGTGGATACCCCGGATCGAAGGGGCCTCTCGTTGACGGGTGCTGATCCTGCGCTTGCAGTCGCCTGAGGTCGTGGACCTCAGGCGCACCGTCAGCCCCGTGATTCCAAACTCGAAGAGAAAGATGATGGTCGAAGGCACTGCCTTCGACTGGTCCGGGGAGAGGAGGAATTCCTTCTTCCTCTCCCCGGGGACAAACCGACAGCCCAGACCAAGAGCCCTCAGCGCCAGGCCTCCAGCACCTCGTCCGCCGTCGCCGTCTCCACCTGCTGCCCGTAGCGTTCGCGGTAGAGGGTCAGCAGCGCGTCATGCGTGTGGTCGGAGGAGGAGCAGAGCGCGTCGGTGGGGATCACCACCCGATATCCCCGGTCCACTGCGCCCAGCACGGCGCCGAGCACGCAGACATCCGTCTCCGCCCCCGTGATGACCAGCGTGTCGATGCCCTGCGCCTTCAGCATCTCGTGCAGTTCCGGTTCGGCCCAGGGCGAATAGACCATCTTGTCCAGCACCTGCGCAGGGGGCACCAGCCGCGCCAGGGGCGGCAGGAGGTCGAGCATCCCGGGCGCCAGCGCCTCCTGGGTCATGCCCTTCCAGCGTTCCCAGTAATGCCGCCAGGTGCCCTCGCCCTCCCCCGGACGGGCGGCGGGGATGAAGCGGGTGAAGATGGTGCGCTCCGGATGCGCGGCTGCGATCCGCTCCACCACGGGCAGCACGCGCCGCATCCAGGGCGTGTGCCATTCCGTGCCCTCCGCGAAGAGGTTCTGCATGTCGATGCAGAGATGGGCGCAGCCCGCGCCCAGCGGCCCGAAGGAAAGTCCCTGCTCATCCGCCATCCGCTGTTCCTCCCGCTGCTGCGGCAGGAACGCGCGAACCGGCCCGCGGATGAGCGCCGCGGGCCGGAAAAGCCGCCTCGAAGGACCGATTAACCTATGTTGAGCAGGGCCTTAGCGGCCCTTCTCCTTCCGCCACGCGGCGAAGGCCTCGAGGTTCTTCGGGTCCGTCGCGGGATACAGGCCGATGATGGGCTGCCCGCCCCGCACGCGCTCGGTCACGAAGTCCTCATAGGCCGTCATCTCCACGGCCTCGGCGGCGATCTCATCGGCCAGATGGGCCGGGATCACGATCACCCCGTCCCCATCGCCGACGATCACGTCGCCCGGGAAGACCGGCGCGTCGCCGCAGCCAATCGGCACGTTCAGGTCGATCGCGTGGTTCAGCGTCAGGTTCGTCGGGGCGGAGGGGCGGCTGTGATAGGTGGGGATGTCCATCTCCGCGATCTCCACCGCGTCACGGAAGCCGCCATCGGTCACCACGCCCGCCACGCCGCGCACCATCAGCCGCGTGACGAGGATGGAGCCGGCGGAGGCCGCGCGGGCGTCCTTGCGGCTGTCCATCACCAGCACGGCGCCGGGCGGGCACATTTCCACGCCCTTGCGCTGCGGGTGCTCGGGGTTGCGGAACACCTCCAGCGTGTTCAGGTCCTCGCGCGCCGGGATGTAGCGGAGGGTGAAGGCCTCGCCCACCATGCTCTCGGCACGGACGCGCAGCGGCTTCACGTCCTGGATGAACTGCTGGCGGAAGCCGCGCTTGAACAGGGCGGTGGCGAGCGTCGCGGTGGAGACGCCCTTCAGCTTCTCCCGGGTCTCGTTGGACAGGGCCATGGATCGTCTCCTCAGTAGATCACGGGCTCGGGCACCGGGGCCCCGAATTCAGTCCGCAGGAAGTCGAAGTCACAGCCCTCGTTCGCCTGCTGGATGTGCTTGGTGAACATGTAGCCATAGCCCCGCTCGAAGCGCGGCTCGGGCGCTTTCCACTCCGCGCGGCGGCGGGCCAGCTCCTCCTCGGAAACCTCCATGTTGATGGTCCGCGCATCCACATCCACGGTGACAATGTCGCCGTTCCGCAGCAGGGCGAGCGGGCCGCCGATATAGGATTCCGGGGAGACATGCAGCACGCAGGCGCCGTAGGAGGTGCCGGACATGCGGGCGTCGGACATGCGCATCATGTCGCGCAGCCCCATCTTCAGCAGCTTCTTCGGCATGGGCAGCATGCCCCATTCCGGCATGCCCGGGCCGCCCTGCGGGCCGGCATTGCGCAGCACCATCACCGTATCCGGCGTGAAGGGGTAGTTCTCGTCCTCCACGGCCTTCTTCATCGAGGGATAGTCGTCAAAGACCACCGCCGGGCCGGAATGCTTGAGGAACTTCTGGTCCATCGCGGCGGGCTTGATGACGCAGCCATCGGGGGCGAGGTTGCCCTTCAGCACCGCGAGCGAACCCTCGCCATAGATGGGGTTCGCCGTGCTGCGGATCACGTCGTCATTGAAGACGCGCGCGCCCTCGATGTTCTCGCCCAGCGTCTTGCCGGTGACGGTGAGGCAGCTGAGGTCGAGATGCTCGCGGATCTGGTTCATCAGCCCCTTGATGCCGCCCGCGTAGAAGAAGTCCTCCATCAGATAGGTGCTGCCGGAGGGGCGGACATTGCCGATGACGGGCACGCGGCGGGAGAAGCGCTCGAAATCCTCCAGCCCGATATCCTGGCCGGCGCGCCGCGCCATGGCGATGAGGTGGATGATGGCATTGGTCGAGCAGCCCATGGCCATCGCCACCGCGATCGCGTTCTCGAAGGCGGGCTTGGTCTGGATCTTCTGCGGCGTCAGGTCTTCCCACACCATCTCGACGATCCGGCGCCCGCTCTCGCTGGCGAGGCGGATATGCCCCGCATCGGCGGCGGGGATGGAGGAGCCGCCCGGCAGCACCATGCCCACCGCCTCTGCGATGGCCGTCATGGTGGAGGCCGTGCCCATGGTCATGCAGGTGCCGTAGGAGCGGGCGATGCCGCCCTCCACGCCCAGCCAGTCCTGGTCGGTGATCTTCCCGGCACGGAGCTCGTCCCAGTACTTCCAGGAATCGGAACCGGAACCCAGCACCTTGCCCTGCCAGTTGCCGCGCAGCATCGGGCCGGCCGGCAGGAAGATGGCGGGGATGTCCATGCTGGTCGCGCCCAGCAGGAGGCCGGGGGTGGTCTTGTCGCAGCCGCCCATCAGCACCGCGCCATCCACGGGGTGGGAGCGCAGCAGCTCCTCCGTCTCCATGGCCAGGAAGTTGCGGTACATCATCGTCGTCGGCTTGACGTAGCTCTCGCTCACCGAGATGGCCGGCAGCTCCACCGGGAAGCCGCCCGCCATCAGGATGCCGCGCTTCACGTCATCCACGCGCTGCTTGAAATGCACGTGGCAGGGGTTGAGATCCGACCAGGTGTTCACGATCGCGATCACCGGCTTGCCCGTCCACTCCTCCGGCGCGTAGCCCATCTGCATGGCGCGCGAGCGGTGGCCGAAGCTGCGGAGGTCGGCGGGGCCGAACCAGCGGGTCGAGCGCAGCTCGGCCGCGGTCTTGCGCTTCGGGCCGGGCTCGGTCGGGCCGGGCTCCAGCGATTGGGGCGGCAGGTTCGGATCGGCCATCACGCATCCTCCGGGGTGGTCTTCAAGCTGACATAGCAGATTTGCAGACCCGCGCCAGGGCTCCCCAGCCCCCTGCAGCCGGAGCACGGCCGTTGCGGCACCGCACAAGGCCTGTTTCCCTGCTTCCGCAGGATTCGCCTGGGGAGATGAGGACGCGATGGACCGGCTTTTCAGGCTCACGGAGAACGGAACCACCCCCCGGCGGGAGCTGATGGCGGGCCTGACCACCTTCCTGGCCATGGCCTATATCATCGTGGTGAACCCGCGGATCCTGGCCGCCGCCGGCATCGACCCCGGCGCCGCCTTCGTCGCCACCTGCCTGGCCGCCGCCATCGGCTGCGCGCTCATGGGCCTGCTGGCCAATTTCCCCATCGCCCTCGCGCCGGGCATGGGGGTGAACGCCTATTTCGCCTTCGCCGTGGTGGGCGAGGCCGGCGCCTCCTGGCAGGTGGCGCTCGGCGCCGTCTTCCTGTCCGGCGTCATCTTCCTCTTCGTCTCCCTCGCCGGCTTCCGGGAATGGCTGATCAACGGCATCCCGCTCTCGCTCAAGCTCGGCATCGCGGCGGGGATCGGGCTGCTGCTGGGGCTGATCGGGCTGCAGAATCTCGGCATGGTGGTGGACCACCCGGCCACCCTCGTCACGCTGGGCAAGCTGGGCTCGGCCCCGGTGCTGATCGGCTCGGCCGGCTTCATCCTCATCGCCGCCCTCTCCGCGCGCCGCGTGCCCGGGGCCATCATCATCGGCGTGCTGGTCACGGCGCTGGCGGGCATCCCCTTCGGGCTCACGCGCTTCGAGGGCTTCGTCGCCGCCCCGCCCTCCATCGCGCCCACCCTCCTCCAAATGGACCTCGCCGGGGCCTTCTCCCTGGCCATGGCCAGCGTCGTCTTCACCTTCTTCGTGGCCGACCTGCTGAACAATGCCGGCACGCTGATCGCGACCACGCACCGGGCCGGGCTGATGCGGCCGGACGGCTCCGTGCCCCGGCTCGGCCGCGCGCTCGTCGCCGATAGCGGCGGGGCGATGATCGGCGCGGCGCTCGGCACCTCCCCCACCGTCAGCTATATCGAGAGCGCCGCGGGCATCCAGGCCGGCGGCCGCACGGGCCTCACGGCGCTCACCGTCGGCGCTCTCTTCCTCCTCGCGCTCTTCTTCTCCCCGGTCGCGACCGCCATCCCGGCCTTCGCCACCGCCCCCGCCCTCGTCTTCGTCGCCTGCCTGATGGCGGAATCGCTGAAGGACCTGGATTGGGGGGACATGACCGAGTACCTGCCCGCCATCCTCGGTGCCATGGCCATGCCCTTCACCTTCTCCATCGGCACGGGGATCGGGATCGCCTTCACGGCCTATGCCCTCATCAAGCTGGCTGCCGGGCGGCCGGGCGAGGTCCATGGCGCTGTCTGGGTGCTCGCCACCCTCTCCGCGCTGCAACTCGCCCTGTCCTGACGCACAGGGGTGCTGGATGGCACGGGCATTGCTGCGCCCCCCGCGACCATCGCGCAGGACCGCATCATGCCCATGACCCCCGTCATCCCCGCCGGCTCCGGCAAGCCCATCGCGCCCTTCTCCCCCGGCGCGATGGCGGATGGCGTGCTCTACGTCTCCGGCACCCTGCCCTTCGACAAGGAGAACAACGTCGTCCATCCCGGCGACGCCGCCGCCCAGGCACGCCATGTGCTCGATCTCATCAAAGGCGTGGTGGAAGCCGCCGGCGGCACCATGGCCGACGTGACCATGAACCACATCTTCCTGACGGACTGGGCGAACTACGCGGCCATCAACGCCGTCTATGCCGAGTATTTCCCGGGCGACAAGCCGGCCCGCTACTGCATCCAGTGCGGCCTCGTGAAGCCCGAGGCGCTGGTCGAGATCGCGACCGTCGCGCATATCGCCCGGTGAATGCCACGGTGAGGTATGAGGTCACCGGCAAGCCGGGGGCGGAAGCGGTCGTCCTCTCCCCCGGCCTCGGCGGCGCCGCGGCCTATTGGAACCCGCAGCGCGCCGCGCTGGAGGAGCACTTCCAGGTCGTCGCCTTCGACCACCGCGGAACCGGCCGCAACGCGGAGGAGCTGCCGGAGGACTACACCATCGGCCATATGGCCGAAGACGTGGTGCAGGTGCTCGACGCCGCCGGCATCGCCCGCGCCCATGTCCTCGGCCACGCCCTGGGCGGCCTCGTCGGGCTGGAACTCGCCCGCCGCCACCCCACGCGCCTGAACCGCCTCGTTCCGGTGAATGCCTGGGCCCGGGTGGAGCGCCATTCCGAACGCTGCTTCGACATCCGCATCGGCATCCTGACATCCCAGGGCCCCGCCGCCTATGTCGCCGCCCAGCCCCTGTTCCTGCACACCGCGCCCTACATGGCCGCGCATCACGACCGGCTGGACGCCGAGATCGCCCAGGCCACGGCCCATTTCCAGGGCGAGGCCAACCTCCTCCGCCGCATCCGCGCCCTCCGCGCCTTCGACGCCCGCGCGGACCTCGCCCATGTCACCGCACCCACCCTCGTCGCCGCCTCCCGCGACGACCTGCTGGTGCCCTGGACAGCCTCGCAGGCCCTCGCCGAAGGCCTGCCCCATGCGCGCCTCTGGCTGACGGAAACCGGCGGGCACGCCTTCACCGTGGAACAGCCGGAACCTTTCAACCGCACCCTGATCGCCTTCCTGATGGGGGATTGATCGGAGGGTTCCCGGGTGTCGGTCTGTCCCGGGGAGAGGAAGAAGGAATTCTTCCTCTCCCCGGACCCCTCACCATCATCTTTTTTCTTCGAGTTGGAGTCATCCGACTGACGGTGCGCCTCGGGTCATGGACCCGAGGCGACTGCAAAGGCAGAAAGGGTAACTCTGATGAGAAACCCCTTCGATCATCGTATCCACGGAAGTCCGAAGGGGTTCCAAGGGCCTCAGGCCGTTGGCGGGTGGAGGGCGGAGCCCTCCCCTAGACCCCCACCCCCGCCCGTCGCAGCTCCGCTTCCAGCCGCCCCGTCAGGAACAGCCAGGCCATCCGCAGGTCGGAGCCGAGGGACCAGAGCGGATAGGTGAAGGTCGCGGGGCGGTTGCGTTCGATGGTCATGTGGCTGACCCAGGCGAAGAGGTAGCCGCTGAACAGGCCGGCCAGCACCAGCCACCACCGCCCCAGCACCACCCCGGCGAGGAACAGCCCGACGCCGATCACCGTGCCGAGCACATGCACGCGCCGGGTCCGCGGGTCCGCATGCTCCCGCAGGTAATAGGGCCAGAACTCGGCATAGGTGGCGATGCGCTCGGCCATGCCGGGAGCCTAGACCAATCTCCGCGCCCCGCGCGAGCCGCAACGAGGCCTCACCCGGCGCGCTGCACCGCCGCCAGCCGCGCATACACGCCGCCCCGCCCCAGCAGCTCCCCGTGGCGCCCCTGCTCCACCACCTGCCCGCCCTCCACGACGACGATGCGGTCGGCGTCGCGGATCGTGGCGAGGCGATGGGCGATGACAAGGCTGGTCCGCCCCTCCGACAGTTCCTGCAGCGATGCCTGGATCGCCTGCTCCGTCTCGGTGTCGAGGGCGGAGGTGGCCTCGTCCAGGATCAGGATGGGCGGGTTCTTCAGGAAGATCCGCGCGATGGCCAGGCGCTGCTTCTGCCCGCCCGAGAGCTTCACGCCCCGCTCCCCGATCACGGTATCCAGCCCCTCCGGCAGGGCCGCGATCACCCCGTCCAGCCGGGCCCGCCGCGCCGCCTCGCGGATCTCCGCCTCACTCGCGCCCAGCCGGCCATAGGCGATGTTCTCCCGGATCGTCCCCCCGAACAGGAAGACGTCCTGCTGCACGATCCCGATCTGCCCGCGCAGGGAGGCGAGCGTCATGTCGCGGATGTCGATCCCGTCGATGGTGATCCGCCCCTCCGACACCTCGTAGAACCGGGGCAGGAGGGAACAGAGCGTGGTCTTGCCCGCGCCGGAGGGGCCGACGAAGGCCACCGTCTCGCCGGGGCGCAGATGCAGGTCGATGCCATCCAGCACCGGCCGGCCGTCGCCATAGCGGAAGCGCACGCCTTCATACCGGATCTCGCCCCGCAGCCCCGGGGCCGGCCGGGCGCCCGGCCGGTCCGCGATGTCGGGCTCCGTCTCCAGCAGCTCCAGGAAGCGCCGGAACCCCGCGATGCCCTTGGGATAGGTCTCGATCACCGCGTTGATCTTCTCCACCGGCCGGAAGAAGACGCCGACCAGCAGGAGGAACCCGACGAAGCCACCCGCGGAAAGCTCCCCGCGCATGACGAACCAGCTGCCCGCCACCATCACCAGCATCTGCGTCAGCCGCATGGAGAGGTAGGAGAGCGAGGTGCTCGCCGCCATCAGCCGGTAGGCCTGCAGCTTCGTCGCGCGATAGCCCTCGTTGTCGCGCGCGAAGAGTTGCCGCTCGTGCTCCTCATTGGCGAAGGCCTGCACCACGCGGATGCCGCCCACATTCTCCTCAATGCGCGCGTTGAAGTTGCCCACGCGCCCGAAGATCGCCTGCCAGTTCCGCGTCATCCGCCCGCCGAACCGCGCCGTGATCCAGCCCGTGAAGGGCACCACCAGCGCCGTGATCAGCGCCAGCTCCGCATTCACCGCGAACATCAGCGCGAAGGCGCCCAGGAAGGTCATCACCGCGATGAACAGGTCCTCGGGCCCGTGATGCGCGACCTCCCCGATCTCCTCCAGGTCCTTGGTCAGCCGCCCCACCAGATGCCCGGTCTTGTGGTTGTCGAAATAGGAGAAGGACAGCTTCTGGAGATGAGCGAAGGCCTGGCGCCGCATCTCGGTCTCGATGTTGATGCCGAGCATGTGCCCCCAATAGGTCACCACCGCCATCAGCCCCGCATTCAGCAGGTAGATGACCATCAGCCCGGCGGCCGCGAGCCCGATCAGCCCCCAGTCGCCCCCGGGCAGCAGCCGGTCCACGAAGGCCTTCACCGCGAGGGGAAAGCCCAGCTCCAGCAGCCCCGACAGCACGGCGCAGCCGAAATCGAGCAGGAAAAGGCGCCGGTGGGGGCGGTAATAGGCGAAGAAGCGCTTGAGCATCACGCCGCCCTCTACCACCCTGGCGGCCGCGCCGCATCGCGCCAGCGCGGATCACCCGGGGGCGCCCGAGCCCCCGGCCCCCGATCCGTTCCGCCATGCAGCCCGCCCGCCACGGGCCGCCAGGCCTGGTGGACCGGAAACCCTCACCCCTCTCCGGCCCTTTCCCCACCCGATGCCCGCCCCCGCCGCCTTCATCCCCTTCCGGAACCCCGCCTTCCGGATGCTCTGGACCGCGACCCTGATCAGCAACATCGGGGGCTGGGTGCAGAGCACCGGGGCAGGCTGGCTGATGACCTCCCTCTCCCCCTCCCCGGTCATGGTCAGCCTCGTGCAGGTGGCCTCGATGCTGCCGGTTTTCCTGCTCGCCCTGCCGGCGGGCGCGCTGGCCGACATCATGGACCGGCGCCGCTTCCTCATCCTCACCCAGGTCTGGATCTGCGCCGCCGCCATCATCCTCTGCGCGCTCACCGCCGCGGGCCAGCTCGGGCCCTGGGGGCTGCTGGCCTTCACCTTCCTCATCGGCATCGGCGCGGCGGCGAACTTCCCGGCCTTCGGCGCCACCACGCCGGAGCTGGTGGTGCGGGAGGACCTGGTGCAGGCGATCGTCCTGAACGCCATGGGCTTCAACCTCTCCCGCGCCATCGGCCCCGCCCTCGGCGGCATCGTGCTGGGCTGGGCGGGGGCGGAGGTGGCCTTCGCCCTCAACGCCGCCTGCTACCTCTACCTCACCGGCGCCCTCCTCCTCTGGAAGCGCAGCCCCGAAGCCGAGACCACCCCGCGCGAGGGGTTGCTGGACGCCATGGGCAGCGGCGTCCGCTACGTCCTCGCCAGCCCGGTCATGCGCGGCATCATCATCCGCGCGACCCTCCTCTTCTTCGCGGGCTCCGCGGTCTGGGGGCTGCTGCCCATCCTGGTGCGCTTCCGCCTGGGCCTAGGCCCCTATGCCTTCGGCCTCATGCTCGGCGCCATGGGCGCGGGCGCGGTCATGGCCAGCTTCGGCCTGCCCGCGCTGCGCAGCCGCATCTCCCGCTCGAACATCGTGGTCCTCTGCGCCTGCGGCATGGGGCTGGCCATCATCGCCCTCGGCCTCTCCCCGCACTGGCTGCCCGCCGGCCTGGCCATGCTCGTCTATGGCGCCTCCTGGCTCGGCATGACCTCCACCCTCAGCGCCGCCTCGCAGCTGGCGGCGCGCCCCTGGGTGCGGGCCCGTGCCATCGGCCTGTTCCAGGTGGCCACCTTCGGGGCCATGGTCCTCGGCTCCACCCTCGGCGGCGTCGGCGGCGCGCTGATCGGGGTGCCGCAGACCCTCGTCGTCTTCGGCCTGGGCGCCATCCTCCTCGGCATCCTCTCCCGCCGCCTGCCGCTGGAACCCGCGGCGAACATCCCCATCCCCACCCGCCTATCCGAACCGGTGCCCGAAGCCCCCGCGCCGGAAATCCTGCGCAGCCTCACCGAGGAAGACCGACTCCTCGAATCCGTCCGCTACGCCGTCCCCACCACCTCGCGCGATGCCTTCCTCGCCGCCATGGCCGAGGTGCGCGGCGTCCGCCTGCGCGCGGGCGCCATCGTCTGGCGCCTCTACGAGGACCTCGCCCACCCCGAACGCTATATCGAACTCTGGGCCGTCCGCTCCTGGAGCGACCACCTGCGGGAACAATCCCGCCTCTCCGAACAGGACCACGCCATCCTCGCCGCGGCCGCCGCCTTCCAGCAGGAAGGAACCGCCCCGGAAGCGGAGCGCTTCGTGCAGTTGCCGATCTGATCCTGTTCGGCGCGAAAGTCAGGAGAGGGCTCCGCCCTCACCCGCCAAGGGCCTGAGGCCCTTGGAACCCCGTCTGACTGCCGTGGATACCCCGGATCGAAGGGGTCTCTGGTTGAAGGGGTTTTTCCTGCCCTTGCAGTCGCCTCGGGTCCATGACCCGAGGCGCACCGTCAGCCGCGTAATTCCAATCGTCTAGAAAAAGATGATGGGTCGAAGGCACTGCCTTCGACGGGTCCGGGGAGAGGAAGAATTCCTTCTTCCTCTCCCCGGGACAGACCGACACCCCAGAACCCCTCACCCCATCGCCGGCGTGATCCGGATGGACAGGTCCGGCAGGCCCTCGATCTTGCAGAGGATGAGGTCGCCCGGCACCACCGGCCCGACATTCTCCGGCGTGCCGGAATAGATGATGTCGCCCGCCTTCAGCTCGAAGGCTTCGGAGAGCTTCGAGATCTGCTCTGCCACGCTCCAGATCATCTGCGACAGGTCGGCGCTCTGCTTCACCTGCCCGTTCACCGCGAGGGAGATGGCGCCCTTGGTGAAGGGCCCGGTCGTCTCGGCCGGGTGGAGGGGCCCGATCGGCGCCGAGCGGTCGAAGGCCTTGCCGATTTCCCAGGGCTTCTTCTGGTCGCCCATGCCGCGTTGCAGGTCCCGTCGCGTCATGTCGAGCCCGACGGCATAGCCAAAGACATGCTCCAGCGCCCGGTCGGTCGGGATGTTGCGCCCGCCCGATTTCAGCGCCGCCACCAGCTCCACCTCGTAATGGTAGTTGCGGGTGAGCGAGGGATAGGGGTGGTCGACCACCCCGCCGGGCGGGACGAGCTGGATGGCGTCGGTCGGCTTCTGGAAGAAGAAGGGCGGCTCGCGATCGGGGTCGGAGCCCATCTCCCGCGCATGGGCCGCGTAGTTGCGCCCGATGCAGTAGATCCGCCGCACCGGAAAGGCCGCTTCCTGCCCCACCACGGGAATGGTGATCTGCGGCAGGGCAAACAGGGTCCGGGGTGCGCTCGGCACCTGGGCGGCGGCCGGCATCCCCAGCATTCCCGCCGCGCCCAGCGGCAGCGCCGCCCCCAGCATGCTTCGCCGATTGGCCTTCATGCGAACGCTCCTCCGTTTTGTCTGCGCGGCTCGCGGAGCCGGCGGGCGCGAGCCTAGGCATTCCCGGCCGGGGCCGCACCGGGTCCGGAGCCCCGGTCATCCGCTCGTGATGGTCCGGCTCCGCCATGCGCCGCGGTCAGGGCAGGATGGTTCTAGAAACCTTCGCGCGCCCGACGCATTGCGGTTGCCGAGGGCGCGCATCACCCCATGATGAAGCGTGTCCACCGGACTCGAACGCGAAGGAGCCGTCATGGCCAAGGCTGAAACCAGCAAGGTGCCCAACAAGACCCGCAACGACACCCCGAGCAACGGCAAGACCGTCAGCATCAACGTGCTGCAGGCCGTGCTCACGGACATCATCGACCTGACCAATGCGACGCGCCAGGCGCACTGGAACGTCAAGGGCAGCCATTTCTATGGCCTGCACAAGATGTTTGAGACCTTCTACACCATGCTGAACGAGCAGACGGACGAGCTGGCCGAGCGCGCCGTGCAGCTGGGCGGCATCCCGGACGGCACCACCCAGGCGGTCGGCGCCCAGACCCGCATCAAGCCCTACGACGCCAAGATCCTGGACGGGCTCGACCACTGCTCCGCCCTGGCCGACCGCTACGCCCAGATGGCCCAGGCCCTGCGCGAGGGCATCGACACCACCGATGAGGCCGGCGACGCCGATACCTCCGACCTGCTGACCCAAGTCTCGCGCGAGGTCGACAAGGCGCTGTGGATGATCGAGGCCCACCTGCAGGGCAAGGACTGAGCCCACGCTGCATCCGGGCCACGGCCCGGCATGAAAGGCCCCGCCCCGGCACCCCTGGTGCCGGGGCGGTTGCATCTGGCCCCCCGGATGGCTAATTTGGGCCGGGGACCCAGAACAAGACATGAACGATCTATTCGGCGGCCGCCCTCCCAAGGGCCCGGCCCAGCAGAGCTATTCGGCGGCGGATATCGAGGTGCTGGAGGGGCTGGAGCCCGTCCGCCGGCGCCCCGGCATGTATATCGGCGGCACGGATGAGAACGCCCTCCACCACCTGGCCTCCGAGATCATCGATAATGCGATGGACGAGGCCGTGGCCGGCCATGCCGACCGCATCGAGGTGACTCTGGAGCCGGATAACTGGCTCTCGGTGCGGGACAACGGCCGCGGCATCCCGGTGGACCCGCACCCCAAATTCCCCAAGCTGTCGGCGCTGGAGGTGATTCTCACCACGCTGCATTCCGGCGGTAAGTTCAGCGGCAAGGCCTATGACACCTCGGGCGGCCTGCACGGCGTCGGCTCCTCGGTGGTCAACGCCCTTTCCGAGCGCATGGAGGTGGAGGTCGCCCGCGACCGCACCCTTTTCACCCAGGCCTATTCGCGCGGAAAGCCGCTGGGCAAGCTGAAGAATGCCGGCCCGGTGCACAACCGCCGCGGCACCACCATCCGCTTCCGGCCGGACCCGGACATCTTCGGCAAGCTGCAATTCGCGGCGCAGCGCCTGTACCGGTTCTGCCGGTCCAAGGCCTATCTCTACAAGGGCGTCGAGATCCGCTGGTCCTGCGACCCGCGCCTCATCAAGGACGACACCCCCGCCCAGGCCACGCTGCACTTCCCGGGCGGCCTGTCGGACTATCTAGCCGCCGCCATCGAGGGGAAGGTGACCGTCACCCCTGCCCCCTGGGCCGGGGACGCGACCTTCCCGGGCGGTGCCGGCCGCGCCGAATGGGCGGCCACCTGGCTCGAGCAGGGCGAGGGCTTCCTCTCAACCTATGCGAACACCATCCCCACCCCGCAGGGCGGCACGCATGAGGCCGGCTTCCGCAATGCCCTGGTGAAGGGCCTGCGCGCCTATGGCGAGCTGCGGAAGGAGAAGCGCGCGGCCAATGTGACCGCCGAGGACCTGTTCGGCGGCCTGGCCGGCATGGTCTCGGTCTTCGTCCGCGAGCCGCAGTTCCAGGGCCAGACGAAAGACAAGCTCACCTCCCCCGAGGCCGCGCGCCTGGTGGAGGGCGCGCTGCGCGACCATTTCGACCACTGGCTGACCGGCGACACGCGCAACGCCGACAACCTCCTCTCCTGGGCGATCGAGCGGGCTGAGGAGCGCATCCGCCGTCGTGAGCAGAAGGAGGTTCCGCGCAAGACCGCGACCCGCAAGCTGCGCCTGCCCGGCAAGCTCGCCGACTGCTCCAGCGAGAATGCCGAGACGACCGAGCTGTTCCTCGTCGAGGGTGATTCCGCCGGCGGCTCCGCCAAGCAGGCCCGGGACCGGATGACCCAGGCCGTCCTGCCGCTCCGCGGCAAGATCCTGAACGTGGCCTCGGCCAGCACGGAGAAGCTGCGCGCGAACCAGGAGCTGCGGGACCTGGTGGAGGCGCTGGGCTGCGGCATCGGCGACCGCTTCGACCTGGCCCGGCTGCGCTACGGCCGAATCATCATCATGACGGACGCGGATGTGGACGGCGCGCATATCGCCGCGCTGCTGATGACCTTCTTCTACAAGGAGCTGCCCGCCCTCGTCCGCGAAGGCCGCGTCTTCCTCGCTCAGCCGCCGCTCTACCGGCTGCAGCACGGCGCAAAGTCCATCTATGCGCGCGACGATGCCGATCGCGAGCGCATCCTCAAGCGCGAGTTCAAGGCGAACCAGAAGGTCGAGGTCAGCCGCTTCAAGGGCCTGGGCGAAATGCCCCCCGCCTCGCTCAAGGAGACGACGATGGACCCGAAGAAGCGCACCCTCCTGCGCGTGGTGCTGCCGCAGGAGGCGCGCGCGGAAACGGCGGAGCTGATCGAGGCGCTGATGGGCCGCAAGCCCGAGCTGCGGTTCAAGTTCATCCAGGAGAACGCGTCCAAGCTGGACGAGGCGGAAGTGGACGTCTGAGCCCCCGCGGCACATCGCCCTTGCCGAAGCCCGGTCCATAAGGTCATATCTTTGGCCTTAGAGGAACGGACAAGAAGGTGGGGCGATGCCGCAGGATATGCGCGCGGAGGTGTTGGTCGTCGGCAGCGGCCCGGTGGGCATGACGCTCGCGATGGACCTCGCCTCCCGCGGGGTGGATGTGATCGTGGCCGAGCGGCGCGCCGCCGGCGAGCCGCCCAATGTGAAGTGCAACCACGTCTCGGCCCGCTCCATGGAGGTGTTCCGGCGTCTCGGCCTGGCCCGGGCGCTGCGGGACACCGGCCTTCCCGCCGACTTCCCGAATGACTGCGCCTACCGCACGACGGCGACGGGCATCGAGCTGTCGCGCATTCCCATCCCCTGCCGGCGGGACCGCTACACCGCCACCGGCGGGCCGGACACCTGGTGGCCCACCCCGGAGCCGCCCCACCGCATCAACCAGACCTTCCTGGAGCCCGTCCTCTTCGAACACATGGCGAGGACGCCGGGGATCCGCGTGCTGAACCGCGTGGCGGTCGAAAGCTTCGAGCAGGACGGGGAGGAGGTGCGGGCCTCCCTCGAAAGCCTAGACGGCGGCGGCCGCTTCACCATCTCCGCCCGCTACATCATCGGCTGCGACGGCGGGCGTTCCACCATCCGCCGCGGCATGGGCGCGAAGCTGGAGGGCACGCCGGTGGTGCAGCGCGTGCAGTCCACCTTCATCCGCGCGCCGGACCTCATCGACCGCATCGGCGAGCCCGCCTGGATGCTGCTCTCCCTCAACCCCCGCCGCTCCGGCACCGTCGTCGCCATCGACGGCAAGGAGGAGTGGCTCGTGCACAACCACCTGCACGAGCATGAGACGGAGTTCGATTCCGTGGACCGGGACTGGGCGATCCGCACCATCCTCGGTGTGGGGCCGGACTTCCGCTACGAGGTGATCAGCCAGGAGGACTGGGTGGGCCGCCGCCTCGTGGCGGACCGCTTCCGGGTCGGCCGCGCCTTCGTCTGCGGCGATGCCGCGCATCTGTGGATCCCCTATGCGGGCTACGGGATGAATGCGGGCATCGCGGATGCCGTGAACCTCTCCTGGCAGCTCGCCGCCGTGCTGAAGGGCTGGGGCGCCGAGGGCATGCTCGACGCCTATGAGGCCGAGCGCCGGCCGATCACCGAGCAGGTCTCGCGCTTCGCCATGGGCCATGCGCTGGCCATGATGCGCCAGCGCGGCGGCGTGCCGGCGAATATCGAGGAGAGCGGGCCCGAGGCCGAGGCGGCGCGCGCGAAGCTCGGGCGCGAGGCCTATGACCTCAATGTCCAGCAATACTGCTGCGGCGGTCTGAACTTCGGCTACTTCTACCCGGACTCGCCCATTGTCGCCCATGACGGGGCGGAGGCCCCCGCCTACACCATGGCGGATTTCACGCCCTCCACCGTGCCGGGCTGCCGCACGCCGCATCTCTGGCTGGCCGATGGCCGCTCGCTGCTCGATGCGATGGGGCATGGCTACACGCTGCTGCGGCTGGATCCGGCGCTGGATACGGGCGGGCTGGAGGCGGCCGCGCGCCGCGCCGGCATGCCCCTCGCGGTGCTGGACCTCGACCCGGCGGCGGCGCGCGCCGCCGGATACGACCATGCGCTCGTTCTCTCGCGCCCCGACTGGCATGTGGCCTGGCGCGGCGACGCGCCGCCGGCCGAACCGGACGCGCTGGTCGATCTGCTGCGCGGCGCCCGCCCGGCCGCCGCCCGCCGCCTGGCGGCCTGAGACCACGCGGCCCGCAACGACGGGCCGCGCATCGCACCAGAACGAGGAAACGGCTCATGGACATCTATCGCCCCTGGCGGCGGCGCGCCGCCTTGCAGGCCCTTGCCGGCACCGGGCTGCTCGCCGCGCGCGGCGCGGCCGCGCAGCCCGCCTTCCCCGCCCGCCCCATCCGCCTGATCGTCACCTTCCCGCCGGGCGGCAGCAGCGACGTGATCGGCCGCATCCTCGCGCCGCGGATCGAGGCGCGGCTCGGCCAGCCGCTGGTCATCGACAACCGCCCGGGCGCCGGGGGGAATATCGGGATGGATGCGGTCGCGAAGGCCGCGCCGGATGGCCACACGCTCGGCATCGGCGCCGCCGGCGCGCTGGCAGTGAATCCGAGCCTCCTCGCCTCCATGCCCTATGACGCGCAGCGCGACCTCGCGCCCATCACGATGCTGGCGGGCATTCCTTTCGTGCTCGTCGCCCATCCGGGGCTGGGCGTGAAGACGCTGGAGGAGTTGCGGGCGCTCGCTCGCTCGAAGCCGGATGGCCTCTCCGTCGCCCATGGCGGCACCGGCACGGCGATGCATCTCTCGGCGGAGCTGCTGAGCCAGATGGCCGGGCTGCGGATGGAGCCCATCCCCTTCCGCGGCAGCGGGCCCGCGCTCACTGCCGTGGTCGGCGGGCAGACGGAGCTGGCCATGGTGGACCTGGCCTCGGTCGGCGGGCTGGCCGGCACGGGCCAGGTGGTTCCGCTCGGCGTGACCACGGCCGAGCGCCTGGGCAGCCTCCCCGCCGTGCCCAGCATCGCGGAAGCGGGGGTGCCCGGCTATGAATCCGTGGGCTGGTTCGGGCTGGTTGCGCCCGCGCGCACGCCGCCCCCCGTCATCGCCGCGCTGAACGCCGCCTTCACCGAGACGCTGCGCGAAGCCGAGATCCGCGCGCGGCTGGAATCGGTGGGAACCATCGCGCAGCCCGGAACGCCGGAAGCCTTCGCCGAATTCATCCGGTCCGAGACGGTGAAATGGGCCGGCGTGATCCGCGCGGCCGGCACGCGGCTCGGCTAGGTCACGCGCGCTCCCGCACGAAGTCCACGAAGGCCCGCAGCGCCGCCGGCATGTGGCGGCGCGAGGGGTAGTAGAGGAACGGGCCGTCGAAGGGCGGCAGCCAATCCTGCAGCAAGGGCACCAGCCGGCCGTCCTCGATGGCCGGCCGGGCCCAGCCCTCGAAGGTGATGTAGAAGCCCAGCCCGTCCATGGCCGCGAGCAGGCCGAGACGACCGTCCCCCGTCACCAGCGGTCCCTCCGGCCGGATGGTCACGACCTCCCCTCCCCGCTCGAACTCCCAGGGCGGCATGGCCCCGCCGGCGAAGCGGGTGCGGATGCAGGGCAGGCGGAGAAGGTCCTGCGGAGCGTCCGGACGGCCCGTCCTGGCAAGCAGGGCGGGCGAGGCCACCAGCACGTAGCGCTGCGGCCCGCCGAGCCGCACGGCGATCATGTCCCGCGCCAGGCTTTCGCCATAGCGCACGCCGGCATCGAACCCCGTGCGCACGATGTCCACGAAGCCGCTGTCGGAGGCGATCTCGGCCACCACGCGCGGATGCCGGGCCAGGAAGGGCGTCAGCAGCGGGGCGAGCACCAGCTCGGTCGCGGGCGGCGGCGAGTTGATCCGCAGGGTGCCCGAAACGGAGGCCCCCGCCTGCCCCGCGGCATCCAGCGCGGCCGCGATCTCCCCCATCGCCGGCTCCAGCCGCGCGAGCAGCGCCGCCCCGGCCTCGGTCAGCCCCACGCTGCGGGTGGTGCGGTTCAGCAGCCGCACCCCCACCCGGTCCTCCAGCGCACGGATCCGCTCCGTGGCGCGCGAGGGGGAGGTCGCGGCCTCCAGCGCGGCGCGGCGGAAGCTGCCATGGCGCGCCACCGCCGCCAGCAGCTCCAGATCGGCAAGGGACGGCCTTGTCATTCGTAAATCCCGAACAGCGCATGCGGATCATACGGGATTAAGCGAGGTGCCGCGCGGGGGCATATCAGGCCCACCGCAACAGGATCTGGAGTGCTCCCGATGGAACAGATGGACCAGCGCCGCCTCGGCATCACCGGCCCCCTCGTCTCCGCCCTCGGCCTCGGCTGCATGGGCATGTCCGACCTCTACGGCCCCGCCGACCGCGCGGAAGGGCTCGCGACCATCGCCATGGCCGTGGAGCGCGGCATCACCCTGCTCGACACGGGCGACTTCTACGGCATGGGCCACAACGAGATGCTGATCGGCGAGGCGCTGCGCAGCCTCCCGCGCGAGAAGCTTGCCATCAGCGTGAAGTTCGGCGCCCTGCGCGGTCCGGGCGGTGAATGGAACGGCTACGATTCCCGCCCCGCCGCCATCCGCAACTTCGTCGCCTATTCCCTGCGCCGCCTGGGCACGGACCACATCGACATCTACCGCCCCGCGCGCCTCGACCCCGACGTGCCGATCGAGGAGAGCGTCGGCGCCATGGCCGAGCTCGTGAAGCAGGGCCATATCCGCCATATCGGTCTCTCCGAGGTCGGCGCCGAGACCATCCGCCGGGCCCATGCCGTCCACCCGATCAGCGACCTGCAGATCGAATACTCCCTCCTCTCCCGCGGGATCGAGGAGGAGATCCTCCCCACCTGCCGCGAGCTGGGCATCGGCATCACGGCCTATGGCGTCCTCTCGCGCGGGCTGATCAGCGGGCACTGGTCGAAGAACCGGAACGCGGGCGGCGACTTCCGCGCCTTCTCCCCGCGCTTCCAGGGCGAGAACCTGGACCGCAACCTGGCCTTGGCCGAGGCGCTGGGCCGTGTCGCCGAAGCGCAGGGCGCGACGCCCGCGCAGCTCGCCATCGCCTGGGTGGCCTCGCGCGGGCAGGACATCGTGCCGCTGGTCGGCGCCCGGCGCCGCGACCGGCTGGAGGAAGCCCTGGGCGCCCTCTCCGCCGTGCTGGACGAGCCAGCCCTGGCGGCCATCGAAGCCGCCATCCCGCCCGGCGCGGCGGCCGGCGCCCGCTACCCCGAGGCCCAGCTGGCCCATATGGACAGCGAGCGCCCGCGGGGCTGATCAACCCCCTTCAATCTGGGCGCGAAACATCACCGTTTCGCGCCTGGGTTGTATCTTGACGGACCATTTCGCCCGCAGCAAAGCAGGGACGTTACCTTTTCAGGCTCCCGGCCAGGGATGATGAAAGGGGCGATCCCGGACCCGGCTCACCGCCCGCCCGGGCACGTCGCCACGCGCATCCGCCCGACCTCCGTCAGCCTGTCCCGGACAAGCACCGCACCGGCACGCGCCGGCTCAGCGGCCAGGAGGAAGCGCGCATGGCCCAGTATCCGTCGATCATCACGCTCGCCTCGCTGGGCGATGCGGGCCTCCGGCTCGTCGGCGCCCTGGCCGGCGACCGCGCCGGCATCTCCGTCGCCTCCGCCGGGGATGTGAACGGCGACGGGCTGGACGACATCCTGATCGGCGCGCAGGGGGCGGATGGCGGGGCCGGGGCGGCCTATGTCCTCTTCGGCCGCCAGGGCGGCCTTCCGGCCGACATCTCCCTGGCCACGCTCGATGGGTCGGATGGGTTCCGGATCGTCGGCGGCGCGGGCATCCTGCTCGCGGGCAACGCCGTCTCCTCCGCCGGCGACATCAATGGCGACGGCTTCGACGACATCCTCGTCGGTGCCGTGGGCACCTTCGGGCAGACCGGCGCGACCTTCGTCATCTACGGCCAGGGCGGCCCCTTCGATCCCTCGGTGACCCTGTCCGCCCTGGGCGGGACGAATGGCGACTTCATCCTCGGCGAACCGTCATCGAGCTTCGGCCAGTCGGTCTCCCTGGCCGGCGACGTGAATGGCGACGGGCTGGGCGACTTCATCGTCGGCGCGCCGAGCGCCACCTTCCTCGGCCTGCCCTTCGGCGCCGCCTATGTCGTGTTCGGCACCGAGGACGGCGTGCCCGCCGGCCTCAACCTCGCCACGCTGAGCGGGGAGGACGGGTTCCGCATCACCGGCTCCGGCTTCCTCGACCAGGCCGGCGCCTCCGTCTCCTCCGCCGGCGACGTGAACGGCGACGGATTCGATGACCTCCTCATCGGCGCGCCCAACGCGCCCGGCGCCGCGATCGGCAGCGGCGCCGCCTATGTGGTGTTCGGCCGGGAGAGCGGCTTCGCGCCGAACCTGACGCTGGGCATGCTGGACGGCACGAACGGGTTCCGCATCGGCGGCATGATGACCGGCGACCGGCTCGGCGCCTCCGTCTCCTCCGCCGGTGACGTGAATGGCGACGGATACGCCGACATCATCATCGGCCGCCCGGTCTCCGAGCCCGGCAACCTCGCCGCCGCCTATGTCGTGTTCGGGCATGAGGGCGGCTTCCCCGCGGATGTCTCGCCGTTGAGCCTGTTCGGCATCTCCGGCTTCACCATCGAGGCACCCTTCCCCTTCGACGCGGCGGGCACCACGGTATCCTCCGCCGGGGACGTCAATGGCGACGGCTTCGACGACCTCCTGATCGGCGCGCCGGGCCCGACCGGCGGCGCCATGATCGGCGGTGCCTATGTCGTCTTCGGCCAGGCCTTCAACCTGCCCTGGGTCAATCTTGGCGTGCTGGACGGGACGAACGGCTTCCGCGTGCTGGGCGAGCAGCCCGGCGACATGGCCGGCATGGCCGTCTCCGCGGCCGGGGACGTCAATGGCGACGGCTTCGACGACCTGGCCATCGGCGCGAACGCCTCCTTCCTGGGTGGCACGGGCAGCGGCGCCGCCTATATCGTCTATGGCCGCGCGCCCGACACGGCGGTGAACCGCACCGGCACCAATGCCGACCAGACCCTGGCGGGCGGCGCCTTCAACGACACGCTGGACGGCGCGGGCGGGGCGGACCGCCTGGTGGGCGGCGCGGGCGACGACATCTACTACGTGGACAATGCCGGCGACGCGGTCCGCGAGAACGCCGGCGAGGGTGGCGACGTGGTCTGGGCGAGCACGAGCTGGACCCTGGGCGCGGGCCAGGCCGTGGAGGTCATCCGCGCCAATGCCGGCGGCACCGGCATCACCCTCACCGGCAACGAGCTGGCCAACTGGCTCGTCAGCGGCGCCGGGGAGGATACCCTGGCCGGCGGCCTGGGGAATGACAGCTACCACGTCACCGACGCCGAGGACCTGGTGCTCGAGGCCGCCTCGGCGGGCACCGACACGGTGATCGCCTATGTCAGCTACACGCTCGGCACCGGCCAGGAGATCGAGATCCTGCGCGCGGCGCCGGACGCGAACGGGCTGCGGCTGACGGGCAACGAGCTCGCCAACCGCGTCGTCGGCTCGGCGGGAATCGACATCCTCGCCGGCGGGCTGGGGCAGGACACGCTGACCGGCGGCGCGGGCGAGGACAGCTTCGTCTTCGCCAGCCTCGCCGACAGCCCGGCGAGCGCGGCCCGCGACTACATCAGCGATTTCGTCTCGGGCGACGACCGGATCAACCTCTCGGCCATCCAGGCCGTGACCGGCGCCGAAACCGACCAGGCCTTCGCCTTCATCGGCACGAGCGCCTTCACGAAGCAGGCCGGCCAGCTCCACCAGATCGCGGCGGGCTCCAACACCATCGTCGAAGGCGACGTGAACGGCGACGGCCGGGCCGACTTCCAGATCCTGGTGAAGGGCGCCCTCACCTTCGAGCAGAGCGACTTCGTGCTCTAGGCCCGGCTAAGGGCTGGCCTCCGCGCCAGCCCGCCCCGCCTTTTTCGCCAGTGCCGTCTTCACCGGCGCCTTTTTCGGCCGCGCCTTCCGCCCGGCCTGCGCGGCGCCCCGCCCCGGCTCGGCCGGCGCCTTCACCGTCTTCAGCCGCGCCAGCAGCGCCAGCACCGCCGCCTCCTCCGGCCGCAGGCTCTCCATCTCCTCGCGCAGCTCCTCATCGGCCGCCTCGGCGATCTCCAGCGCCAACTGCCCGGCCATGTAGCCCTCCAGCAGGTCGGGATGGACGTAGCACTTGCGGCAGACCGTCGGCGTATTGCCCAGGCGCGAGGAGACATGCTCGATCGCCGTGCGGATATTGCGCTTGGCCGCCGCCTGGTTGTCGAAGGCCTCGAATTCCCGCAGCGCCAGCGCCGCCATCACCGTGCCGGCCCAGGTGCGGAAGTCCTTGGCCGTGATGTCGCGCCCGGTGATCTCGCGCAGGTAGTCGTTCACGTCGCCGGAGGTGACGTCATGCGGCGCGCCGTCGTCATCCGCATAGGCGAAGAGCTCCTGCCCCGGCAGGTCCTGGCATTCCCGCACCACCTTCGCCACCCGCCGGTCCTGCACGCCCAGCTTCCAGGTCTTGCCGCTCTTGCCCTTGAAGGCGAAGCGCATCGTCCCGCCCTCCACCTTCACATGCCGGTTCCGCAGCGTGGTCAGGCCGAAGGAGCCGTTCTCCTTCGCATAGTCGTCATTGCCCACGCGGATCAGCGTCGTCTCCAGCAGGCGCACGATGGTGGCGAGCACCTTCTCCCGCGGCAGCCCCTTGCGCCGCAGGTCGGCCGCCACCCGCGCGCGGATGGCCGGCAGGGCGGCGGCGAATTCCGCCATGTGCTCGTATTTCGTCGCGTCCCGCGTCTCCCGCCAGCGCGGGTGGTAGCGGTACTGCTTGCGCCCGCGCGCATCCCGCCCCGTGGCCTGGATATGGCCGTTCGCCGCGGGGCAGATCCACACCTCCGCATAGGCCGGGGGGATGGCGAGCGAACGGATCCGCTCCAGCACCGCCTCGTCCTTGATCTCCGCGCCCGAGGGATCGCGGTACACGAAGCCGTCGCCCCGGGGGTGGCGGGTGATCCCCGGCCGCGCGTCGCTCACATAGCGCAGCCCCGCCGCCCGCGCCGCCTCGCGCGGATCGACGATGATCTCGCCCTCGTCGGGGCCGTTGCTCATATCCCGTGGCATGGTGTCGTCCCTGTCCGGGAGGGAAGCGGCCCGCCAGCCCCCCGGTTTCAGAACGCCCGCCGCCGCATCCCTCCCGAGTGGCGGGCGCTCAGCCCAGCCAGCCCCGCATGAGCAGCGTCACCGCCTCCGGCGCCTCCATCGGCGGCAGATGGGCGCAGCCCGGCACCTCATGCAGCACCGCGCCGGGAATGGCCCCGGCCATCTCCCGCGCCAGCTCGGGCGGGGTGAGGATGTCGGCCTCCCCCACGCCGACCAGGGTGGGCACCGCGATCCGGCCGAGATCGCCCCGCGAATCGGGCCGGCCGAGGATGGCGGCCTGCTGCCGCAGGAAGGCGTCGCGGCCGACCCGCTCGGCCATGGCCATCACCTCCCCGGCCAGGGGGCCGGATTGGTGGTCTGCATGCAGCAGCCGGGGCAGCAGGCGTGGCGTGACCCCCCGGAACTGGCCGGAGCGGGTGAGCGACATCAGCCCCTTGCGCTGGCGCGCCTGCTCCGGCGTGTCGGGCCGGGCGGAGGTATCGAACAGCGCGAGGCGTTCCACCCGCCCCGGCACCTGCCGCATCACCTCCAGCGCCACATAGCCGCCCATGGAAAGCCCGGCGACGGCGAAGCGCGCGGCCCCGGCGGCATCCATCATGGCGATGGCGCGCGCCGCCATCCCGCCCAGCTTGTCATCCAGGGTCAGGTCTGCCACGTGGGGAACGGCCACATCCCCCAGCCTCGCCGCCTGGTCCCGCCAGAGCCGCCCGTCGCAGAGCAGGCCGGGCAGGAGAAGAAGCGGCAGGGCGGTCATGGGGCGTGTCAAACATGGCAGCACAGCCGGCGCAACAGGCCCGCAGCGCCGTTGAACCTTGCATCCCGGACGTTGCGGGCGCATATCGCGCGCACGCGGCTGCGTGCCGCGCGGCCGTGATTCCTGCCCCGGGCAGGGGCGGCCGCGCCACGCCGGACCATCGGCCGGGCGCTTCCGGCCATGCCGCACGGCGCCCGACCCCTTTGACGACGCAGCCCGACTTTCGCCGCCCCCGCCGGAACCGGCCGGGCGGCGGCACAGGAACACACGCTTGACCGAACACGACACGCCCCGCCCCGCCGACAGCGAAGCCGAGGGGACCACCCCCCAGGCCCCGGCCCCGCAGGCCCTGCCGGCGACCCCGCGCGAGGCCCTGCCCGAGACGGGCGAGGCGGGTGGCCCTATCGGCATCAGCGAAGGCGCCGCCGACGGCGACCCGGTGGGCGAGGGCACCTCCCCCCGCTTCGCCGAGACCCCGGCCGCCTTCGAGGCCGCCGAGCCGGTCGAGGCCCTCGCGGCCTCCGACGCCCCGGATGCGGGCGAGACCGGCCCGGATGCCGAGGACGCCGGCGAGACGGGCGCCGATGGCGAGGAGACCGGCGAGACCGGTGCCGACCTCGACGAGTCCGGCTCCCCGGGCGGTGACGAGGCCGATGACGAGGACGAGGAAGACGACGAGCAGGAGGAGGAAGAGGAGGCCGCCCCCCGCGCCACCTTCGCCGACCTCGGCCTTTCCGAGCCCATCCTCCGCGCCGTGGCCGAGAGCGGCTATGTCCACCCCACCCCGATCCAGGAAGCCGCGATCCCCGTGGTGCTGATGGGCCGGGACGTGCTGGGTTGCGCCCAGACCGGCACGGGCAAGACCGCCGGCTTCACCCTGCCCATGCTGGACATCCTGGCCGGCTCCCGCGCCAAGGCCCGCATGCCGCGCAGCCTCATCCTGGAGCCCACGCGCGAACTCGCCCTCCAGGTGGCCGAGAACTTCGTGAAGTACGGCAAGTACCTGAACCTCACCCATGCGCTGCTGATCGGCGGCGAAAGCATGGATGAGCAGAAGCAGGTGCTCGAGAAGGGCGTGGACGTGCTGATCGCCACCCCGGGCCGGCTGCTGGACCTGTTCGACCGCGGCCGCATCCTGCTGGCGGACTGCAAGGTCCTCGTCATCGACGAGGCGGACCGCATGCTGGACATGGGCTTCATCCCCGATGTCGAGCGCATCGTCTCGATGCTGCCGAAGCTGCGCCAGACCCTGTTCTTCTCCGCGACCATGGCGCCCGAGATCAAGCGCCTGGCCGATGCCTTCCTGCAGAACCCGCGCGAGATCAGCGTCTCCGCCCCCGCCTCGGTGGCCACCACCATCACCGCCGGCCTGTTCTGGGTGCAGGAGCGCGACAAGCGCGAGGCCCTGCGGCGGCTGATCAAGAGCCAGTCGGTGCAGAACGCGCTGATCTTCTGCAACCGCAAGGTCGATGTCGACATCCTCTACAAGAGCCTGAAGAAGCACGGCTTCAGCGTCGGCGCCCTGCATGGTGACCTCGCCCAGTCCGTGCGCTTCGCGACGCTGGAGAAGTTCAAGGCAAACGAGCTGCAGCTGCTCGTCTGCTCGGATGTCGCCGCGCGCGGCATCGACATCGGCGGCCTCTCCCATGTCTTCAACTTCGACGTGCCCTTCCATGCGGAGGACTATGTCCACCGCATCGGCCGCACCGGCCGTGCCGGGCGCGAGGGCCATGCCTACACCCTGGCCACCGCCGATGAGGCGAAGGCCGTGGTGGCGGTGGAAACCCTGACCGGCCGCCCGATCCCGCCGATGACGATCGAAGGCCTCGACCCCGTCGATCCCGCCGAGATCGAGGCGGCGCTCAAGGCCACGGGGCGTGGGCGCGGCCGGGGGCGGAGCAGCGAATCCCGCAGCGGCGGCGGGCGCGATTCCGGCCGCGGCCCGCGTGGCCGCAGCGATGCCCGCCGCGAGCGCGGCGGCGAGCCCCGCAACGGCGGCTCCGCCGCGCGTGAGGGTGGCCGTGAGGGCGGTCGCGAGGGTGGCCGTGGCCGCCGCGACGAGGCGGTGGCCCGCGAGGAGGCCCCGCGTGAGGAGCGCCAGGCGCGTGCCCCGCGCGAGGAGCGCGAGGCACCCCGCCGCGAGCGCGAGCATGGCAGCCGTTCCGGCGACCGCGTGCTCGAGGAGGTGAACCGCGACGCCGCGCGCGAGTGGAGCCGCGACGAGCGCCCGCGCGACGACCGGCCCCGCCGCGACGACCGCCCGCGCCGCGACGACCGCCGCTACCGCCAGGACGATCTCGGCCCCTCCGTGGTCGGCTTCGGCGATGCCGTGCCCGCCTTCATGCTGATCCCCGTGCCGCGCCCGAAGCGCCACCGGGACGACGAGGCCGAGGCGGCCTGAGAAGGCCGCAAGAACGACGGGGAGGCGCCTGGCGTCTCCCCGCCGAAGACAACCGGGGCGCCGGCCCTCGCATCTCCGGCAAACGTCATCATATCGCCCTGGGCGGCCCTCTCCGGGCATGGCAGTCCACCGCCCGCTGGGGCAGGATGCGCCGCCTTCTGGACTGCCCTGAAAGAGGAACGCAGAGATGAACGCCGTCACCCCGATCAAGTCCGCCGCCAAGATGGGCGCCTTCGTGTGGGACGACCCTCTGCTGCTGGAGGAGCAGCTCACCGAGGACGAGCGGATGATCCGCGACGCCGCGCGGGACTTCTGCCAGTCCAAGCTCCTCCCGCGCGTCATCGAGGCGACGCGGCGCGAGCATTTCGACCGCGAGATCATGAACGAGTTCGGCGAGATGGGCTTCCTCGGCGCCACGCTCGACAGCCATGGCTGCGCCGGCGTCGGCTACGTCTCCTATGGCCTGATCTCGCGTGAGGTGGAGCGGGTGGACAGCGGCTACCGCTCCGCCTTCTCGGTGCAGTCCTCCCTCGTCATGTACCCGATCTGGGCCTTCGGCTCCGAGGAGCAGAAGGACAAGTACCTGCCCAAGCTCCGCACCGGCGAATATGTCGGCTGCTTCGGCCTGACCGAGCCGGATGCGGGCTCGGACCCCAACTCCATGCGGACGCGGGCGAAGAAGGTGGATGGCGGCTATCTCGTCTCCGGCTCCAAGACCTGGATCTCCAACTCCCCCATCGCCGATGTCTTCGTCGTCTGGGCGAAGGACGATGAGGGCGTGCTGCGCGGCTTCATCCTCGACAAGGGCATGAAGGGCCTCACCGCCCCGAAGATCGAGGGCAAGCTCTCGCTGCGCGCCTCCATCACCGGCATGATCATGATGGACGAGGTCTTCGTGCCGGAGGAGAACCGGCTGCCGGGCGTGAAGTCCCTCGCCGGCCCCTTCTCCTGCCTCAACCGCGCCCGCTACGGCATCGCCTGGGGCGTGATGGGCGCCGCCGAGGATTGCTGGCACCGCGCCCGCGAATACACGATGGGCCGCAAGATGTTCGGCCGCCCCCTCGCCCAGACCCAGCTCATCCAGAAGAAGCTGGCCGACATGCAGACCGAGATCACCCTCGGCCTCCAGGGCGTGCTGCGCCTCGGCCGCCTCTTCGACGAGCACAAGGCGGCGCCGGAGATGATCTCCATGATGAAGCGCAACAACTGCGGCAAGGCGCTCGATATCGCCCGCGTCGCGCGCGACATGCATGGCGGCAACGGGATCGTGGACGAGTACCACGTGATCCGCCACGCGATGAACCTCGAGACGGTGAACACCTATGAGGGCACGCATGACGTGCACGCCCTCATCCTCGGCCGCGCCCAGACCGGGCTGAACGCCTTCGGCGGCTGAGGCTTCCACTTCGGCGTTCTGAAGGGGCGGTCCCTCGGGGCCGCCCTTCTTTTTTGGATCAGACCATGCGCGTGACCATCGAGGCCCTGGGCGCCGCCGGCGACGGCATCGCCCGTGACGAGGCGGGGCGCCCCCTCTTCATCCCCTTCGCCCTGCCCGGGGAGGTGGTGGAGGCCGAGCCCGGCCCCGCGCGCGGCGACGGAAGGACGGCGATCCTCCAGGCCGTCGAAACCCCCTCCCCCGATCGCGTCCCCCCGCCCTGCCCGCATTTCGGCATCTGCGGCGGCTGCGCCGTGCAGCACCTGGCGGATGCCGCCGTGGCCGCCTGGAAGGCCGCGCGCGTCGCCGAGGCCCTTTCCCGCGCCGGCTTCCCGGACGTGCCGGTGGAAGCGGCGAAGCCCAGCCCGCCGAACAGCCGCCGCCGGGCCGATTTCGCCATCCGCCGCGGCCCCGGCGGCATCACCATCGGCTTCCATGCCCGCGGCTCCTCCGAGCCCTTCGACATGGCCGTCTGCTTCGTCATCGACCCGCGCATCCTCGCCCTCGTCGAACCGCTCCGCGCCCTTTTCGCCACCCTGCCGGCCCTGCACCGCGCCGGCTCCGCCATGGTGAACCTGCTGGAATCCGGGCCCGACCTCTGGCTGCGCACCGACGCCCCCCTCTCGCCGAAGGACCGGACCAACCTCGCCGCCTTCGCCGCGGCGCAGGGCATCCCCCGCATCGCCTGGTCGCGGGAGGGCACGCGCGAGGTGCCGGAGGTGGCCGCGCAAGTCGGCCCTGTCGTGACCAGCCTCTCCGGCGTCCCCGTCTCGCCGGCCCCCGGCGCCTTCCTCCAGGCGACGCCCCAGGGCGAGGCCGCCATCATCGCCGCCGTGCTGCACGGCCTGCCCCGCCGCATGCCCGGCAAGCCCCGCATCGTGGAGCTGCATGCCGGCCTCGGCACCCTCTCCTTCCCGCTCTCCGCCCGCGGCCGGGTGGAGGCCTATGAGGGCGCGGCCGAGGCCGTCTCGGCCCTCGCCACAGCGGCGGGCCGCACGGGGGCGCGGGTGAAGGCCACGCGGCGCGACCTCGCGCGCCAGCCCCTCCTTCCCGCCGAGCTGAAGGGCATCGCCGCCCTGGTGCTGGACCCGCCCTTCGCCGGGGCCGCGGAACAGGCCGCCATCCTCGCGCGCTCCGCCGTCCCCCGGGTGATCTACGTCTCCTGCAACCCCGCCGCCCTCTCGCGCGATCTCGCCGCCTTCGCCCGCGCGCCCGGCTGGCGCGTGGAAGCGGCCATGAGCGTGGACCAGTTCCTCTGGTCATCGCAGGTCGAAGCGGTGGTCACCCTCGCACGCGGCCCTTGAACTCTCGCCCGGAGTCCAGAACTCTTCGGCCTACCCCTGAGGGAACGGACCGATGCAACGACGTGCGATGCTGGCGGCCGGGCTGGCCGCCCCAGCCCTGCTGACCGCCGGGGAGGCGCCGGCGCAGGCCCCTGCCCCCGCGCAGCCCCAACCGGTGCCGCCCCAGGCCCCCGGCTTCTACCGATTCCGCGTCGGGCAGCACCTCGTGACCATGGTGCATGACGGCCAGGCGGTCCGCCCCAACCCCGCGCAGGGCTTCGTCCGCAATGCCTCGGCCGAGGAGGTCACCGCCTCCATGCGCGCCCAGGGGCTGAACCCGGCGCAGCTCGTGAACCCCTTCACCATCCCGGTGGTCCGCACGCCCCGGGGCACGGTGATGTTCGACACGGGCAACGGGCCGCAGACGGCGGCCGACAGCCGCGTCGGCCAGATGCCCGCGAATCTCTCGGCGGCGGGAATCGATCCCGCCTCGATCGACATCGTCGCCTTCACCCATTTCCACGGCGACCATGTGGGCGGCCTGCTGGATGGCGCCGGCAACGCCGCCTTCCCCCGCGCGCGCATCGTTGTGCCGGAAAAGGAATGGGCCTTCTGGATGGATGAGGGCCAGGCCAGCCGCGCGCCGGAGGCCATGCGCCCCGCCTTCGCCAATGTCCGCCGCCGCTTCGCCCCCTATGAGAACCGGGTGGAGCGCGTGGCCGATGGGGCGGAGATCCTGCCCGGCCTGCGGCTGAACGAAACGCCGGGCCATACGCCGGGCCACAGCTCCTACCACCTCTCCGATGGCGACGCGCAGGCGATGATCCTCGGCGACCTGACCAGCCGCCCGGAATTCAACCTCACCAATCCCGGCTGGCACGTCATCTTCGACATGGACCCGGCCGTGGCCGAGGCCACCCGCCGCCGCGTCTTCGACCGCGTGGCGGCGGACCGCATCCGCTGCGTGGCCTATCACTGGCCCTTCCCCGCGAACGGCACCGTCCTCAAGGAGGGGAATGGATACCGGCTCGCGCCGGCCGAATGGTCCAGCGTGGTGTGACGCCCGCCGGTCCCGCGGCGCAACCGCGCCGCGGGGCCGGCCCCTAGCCTTCCTTCTCGATCACCTGCAGCTCCGCCTCGGCGTTCCGGCCCAGGCCGGCCGTCAGGAAGTCGAGGGTCATCGGCAAGGCCATGTTGAGCCGGGGCAGGTGCATCAGCGCGATCCGCGCCTCGGCGATGCGCCCGGAAAGCAGATGCCCGCCGCGCTGGCGCTCGGTATCGAGGAAGTGCAGGTGGCAGCCGGGCACGGCCACCTGGCCGAGGAAGGCCGGCGTCCAGAAGCCGCAGAGCGTGCCCTCCGCCATCGGAAAGTCGAAGGTGGCCTGCTGCTTCGCCACCTCCACCAGCGGCGTATAGGCCTCCTGCCGGGGCACGCTGCGCACCCGCAGCCCCTCGAAACGACCGTCGATGCGGATGGCATAGAGCATGTTCGCCGAGGGGATGAGGCCCGTGACCGCCTCCTCGATCCCGGTGCCCGCGGGAACCTCGTCCACCGTCTCGGCGCGGAACCGCGCGACGCAGGCGAACGGGGTGCGGGCCGTCCCGTCCACCTCCCGCGCCGCGCCGGTGTTGTCCACCTGCCAGGCGCGGCCCTCCAGCACCACCATCTCGCCATCCAGGTCCTCGAAGGTGCCGAGGCCGAGATCGCCTTCCGCCAGGATATCCGCCACGCTCGCCGTGCCTTCGTAGAGGCCCTCCAGCAGCGCGTTGATCGGAGCCGAGAGATAGGCGGCGCGGGCGGTGTTCATGGGGCGGGCTCCTTGGCGGACCCCGCCACGATCAGATGTGGAAGCTCTCGCCGCAACCGCAGCGGCCCTTCTCGTTCGGATTGGTGAAGGTGAAGCCGGCGGACATCGCCTTGCGCTCGTAATCCATCACCGTCCCGATCAGGAACAGCGTCGCCTTGCGGTCCACCAGCACGGTCACGCCCTTGTCGGTCACCGTCTCGTCGCCCGGCCCGGCCGCGTCCACCCAGTCGATCTGATAGGACATGCCGGAGCAGCCCTTGGTGGATACCGCGATGCGCAGCAGCTTGCCCTCGCCCTTGGCATAGAGCCCGCGCAGCCGCTCGGCCGCCGCGTCGGAAAGCGACATCAGCGGCGGCAGCGCCCGGCGCGGCTTCGGGGCTTCAGTCGTCGTCGTACCCATGGCGCCCTCCTCTAGTACATGTTCAGAGCGAGCTTCGCGTCCTCGCTCATCCGCGACGGATCCCAGGGCGGATCCCAGACGATCTCGACCTTGGCCGAGGTGACGTTCGGCACCGCCCGCACCGCCTCCTCCACCTGCCCCGGCAGTTCCTGCGCCGAGGGGCAGGAGGGCGTGGTGAGGGTCATGTCGATCTTCACCGCCCCGTCATCCTCGACCTCGACGGCATAGATCAGCCCGAGCTCGTAGATATCGACCGGGATCTCGGGGTCGAACACGGTCTTCAGCGCGTCCAGCACCGCGACCTCGCTCACCCGCGTGGGCGCGATGGGCCCGTCGGGCGACCAGGCCTCATGCGTCGCACCCTCGCTCGCCCCAGGATGAGCCCCCGGATGGGCCCCCGTATGGGTCATGGGCTCACTCACTCGAAGCCTCCTTCCCGCCGTCGAGGGCGGTGTTGAGGGTGTGCCAGGCCAGGGTCGCGCATTTCACGCGGCTGGGAAATTCATGCACGCCGGAGAGGGCCTGGAGCCGCTCCATCTCCTCCTCCAGCGCGCCGCCGCATTCCGGGCAGGTGCCGGTCATGGCCATCTCGCGGAACTTCGCCGCCATCTCCCGCGCCTCGAGGGCCGTCTTGCCCTTAACCGTCTCGGTCATCAGCGAGGCGCTGGCCATGGAGATCGCGCAGCCCCGCCCCTGGAAGGCCGCATCCGCGATGCGGTCCCCCTCCATGTCGAGGAACAGCTCCATCCGGTCGCCGCACATCGGGTTGTCCCCGCGCGCGTTCAGGTCCGCCGCCTCCAGCCGGCGGAAGTTCCGCGGCTTGCGCCCGTGATCCAGGATCACCTCCTGGTAGAGGTCGCGCAGGTCATCGAACATCAGCTGAAGAACCTCCGCGCGGAGGTCAGCGCCTCCGCCAGGAAATCGACTTCCTCATGCGTGGTGTAGAGGCCGAAGGAAGCCCGGCAGGTGCTGTCATGCCCGATGCGGACATGCAGCGGCTCCGCGCAATGCCGCCCGGCGCGCACCGCGATGCCCACCCGGTCCAGCAGGGTGGAAAGATCATGCGCATGGGCATTGCCGAGCGCGAAGGAGAAGACCCCGCCCCGGTCCTGCGCCCGCCCGATCACCGTCAGATCCTCGATGGCCGAGAGCTTCGTCATCGCATGATCGACCAGCGCGCGCTCATGCGCCTCGATGGCCTCCATGCCGATGCCGGTGACGTAGTCGATGGCCGCGTGCAGCCCCACCGCCTCGACGATGGGCGGCGTGCCGGCCTCGAACTTCGCGGGCACCGGGGCGGGGCGGAAGCCCTCGCGCGTCACCTCGGAGATCATGTCCCCACCACCCAGGAAGGGCGGCATCGCATCCAGCAGCTCCAGCCGGCCCCAGAGCACGCCGATGCCGGTCGGGCCATAGAGCTTGTGCCCGGTGAAGACGTAGAAATCCGCATCCAGCGCCTGCATGTCCACGCGCCGGTGCACCGCCGCCTGGGAACCGTCGAACAGCACCTTCGCGCCATGCGCATGGGCCAGCGCCGCGATGCGCGCGGCCGGGGTCACGGTGCCGAGCACGTTCGACATATGCGTGACGGCGACCAGACCGACCTTCCCATCGGCCAGCTTGGCCTCCAGATCCGCCATGTCCAGCTCGCCGGCATCCGTGACATTCGCGATGCGCAGCTCGATCCCATGCGCCTGGGCCAGCATCTGCCAGGGCACGAAATTGGCGTGGTGCTCCATTTCGGACACCACCACCGCCTGCCCCGGCTTCATCACCCCGCGCCCATAGGAATGGGCGACGAGGTTGATCGCCGCCGTGCTGTTGGAGGTGAACACCACCTCCCGCGCGTCCCGCGCGTTCAGGAAGCGCGCCACGGCCTCCCGCGCCGCCTCGTAGGCGGCGGTGGAGGCCTCGCTGAGATGGTAGGCGCCGCGATGCACATTGGCGTAGCTCGTCTCGAACATCGCCCGCATCGCATCGATCACCGCGCGCGGCTTCTGCGCCGAAGCCCCGGAATCCAGGAACACCAGCGGCTTGCCATGCACCTTGGTGGACAGGATCGGGAAATCCTGCCGGATCCGCTGAACATCCAGGGCCGGGCGCAGGGTGCCGTCCATCACGCAGCCTCTCCATGCTGGGCCCACCAGGCCGAAACGGCCTCCTCCAGCGCCTCGCGCGCCGGCTCGTCGCCGACGATCTCCACCGCCTCCTGCAGGAAGGCGCGCACGAGCATGGCGCGGGCCGTATCGGCCGGGATGCCGCGGGCGCGGAGGTAGAAGAGGCTGTCCGGGTCCAGCGCGCCGGCGGTCGCGCCATGGCTGCATTTCACGTCGTCGGCATAGATCTCCAGCTGCGGCTTGCTGTCGATCTCGGCATCTTCCGAGAGCAGCAGCGCCTGGTTCATCTGGTAGCCATCGGTCTTCTGCGCCTCGCGCCGCACCAGGATCTTGCCCTGGAACACGCCGCGCGAACGCCCGGCCAGCACCGTCTTCACCGTCTGGCGGGATGCGCAGTTCGGCGCCGCATGATCCAGCGCGGTGGTCGTATCGGCCAGCTGCCCCTCGGCCACCAGCTGCGCGCCGTTCAGATGCGCGATGGCATTCGGGCCGGTGAGGGCCAGATGCGTCTCGCTGCGGCTGATCTTGCCGCCCGCATTCAGCACGAAGCCGTCATAGGTGCCGCCCTCGGCCACGCGCACGCCGAGATGCGCGAGGTGATAGGCACTCTCCGCCTCCCGCTGCACGCGCACATGGGTGATCTTCGCCCCCTCCGCCACCTCGATCTCGAAGACCGGATTGTGCAGGTGCCGCGCGCCAGCCGCCGAAAGCGCCGTCTCCAGCAGCACGAGCTTCGCCCCGCGCGCCAGCCGGATCAGGTGGCGCGGATGCACCGTGTTCGCCGTCTCGCCGGAGGCGAGGGACAGCAGCTCCAGCCGCCCGGCATCGACACCGTCCGGCACCTCGAGCACCAGCCCGTCCTCGAAGAGAAGGGTGTTCAGCGTCACCATGGGCTGGGAGGCCGAGGCCACCGTGTTCAGCCGGCCCGCCACGGTCTCGATCACCTCGGCCAGCGAGGCGGCCACCAGCCCGTCCAGCTCCGACAGGTCCGCCCGGAAGCGCCCGTCCACGAAAACAGCGCGGCGCTCCGCGCGCTTCGCCGGCAGCACCACCGCCTCGTCCACGGCCGTCAGCGCCTCGCGGAACGCGCCGCGCAGCATCGGGGAGAGGTCCGTGTAGCGCCAGGCCTCCACGCGTCGGCTGGGCAGGCCACCCGCCGTCAGCGTCTCGGCCGCGGCGTCGCGCAGCTTGCGGACCTCGGGGATGGAAGCCCCCGGCAGGCGCTCGGCCAGCCCGGCATAGCGGTGCAGGAACGCCGCCGCGTTGCCGGAAGGGGTCACGCTGTTCATGTCGCTGTTGTCCTCAGGCCGCCTCATCGAGGACGCCCGCATAGCCCTCGGCCTCCAGCCGGTGCGCCAGCTCGGGCCCACCCGAGGTGACGATGCGGCCATCGGCCAGCACATGCACGCGGTCCGGCACGATATGGTTCAGCAGCCGCTGGTAATGGGTGATCACCAGGGCGGAGAAGGCGGGGCCGCGCATCGCGTTCACGCCATCGGCCACGATCTTCAGCGCGTCGATGTCCAGCCCGCTGTCGGTCTCGTCCAGGATGGCGATCTTCGGCTGCAGCAGCGCCATCTGCAGGATCTCGTTCCGCTTCTTCTCGCCGCCGGAGAAGCCGACATTCACGCCGCGCTTCAGCATGTCCTCGGGCATGGACAGCTCCTTCATACGGGCGCGCGCCAGCTTGAGGAACTGCATCGCATCCACCTCCGCCTCGCCGCGGGTGCGGCGGATGGCGTTCAGCGCGGTGCGGAGGAAATTGGCGTTGCCGACGCCCGGCAGCTCCACCGGATACTGGAAGGCGAGGAACAGCCCGGCAGCCGCGCGCTCCTCCGGCTCCATCTCCAGCAGGTCCTGCCCGTTCAGCAGCACGGCGCCACCCGTGATCTCATAGCCCTCGCGCCCGGCCAGCGCGTAGGAGAGCGTGGACTTGCCCGCGCCGTTCGGCCCCATGATGGCATGCACCTCGCCATCCGGGATCTCCAGGGTCACGCCCTTGAGGATCGGCTTGCCGTCCACTTCGGCGGTGAGGTTCTCGATGCGCAGCATGTCAGCCGACGCTCCCTTCCAGGCTGATCTGAAGCAGCTTCTGCGCTTCGACCGCGAATTCCATCGGTAGTTCCTTCAGCACCTCGCGGCAGAAGCCGTTCACGATCAGGCCCACCGCATCCTCCTGCGACAGCCCACGCTGCCGGCAGTAGAAGAGCTGGTCCTCCGCGATGCGGCTCGTCGTCGCCTCGTGCTCCACCTTCGCCGTCATGCAGCGGTTCTCGATATAGGGCACGGTATGCGCGCCGCAGAGATCGCCGATGAGCAGGCTGTCGCACTGGGTGAAGTTGCGCGCGCCGGACGCCTTCGGGCTGATCCGCACCAGGCCGCGATAGGTGTTCTGCCCCTTGCCGGCCGAAATGCCCTTGGACACGATGGTGCTGCGCGTGTTCTTCCCAAGATGGATCATCTTGGTGCCGGTATCGGCCTGCTGGTGGTTGTTGGTGATGGCGACCGAGTAGAACTCGCCCACCGACTCCTCGCCCTGCAGGATGCAGGACGGGTACTTCCAGGTGATGGCGGAACCCGTCTCCACCTGCGTCCAGCTCACCTTGCTGCGCTTGCCGCGGCAGGCCGCCCGCTTGGTGACGAAGTTGTAGATGCCGCCGACGCCGTTCTCGTCGCCGGGGTACCAGTTCTGCACCGTGCTGTACTTGATCGATGCGTCATCGAGCGCGACCAGCTCCACCACCGCCGCATGCAGCTGGTTCTCGTCGCGCTGCGGCGCCGTGCAGCCCTCGAGGTACGAAACCGTCGCGCCCTCATCGGCGATGATCAGCGTCCGCTCGAACTGGCCCGTGCTCTTGGCGTTGATGCGGAAATAGGTGGACAGCTCCATCGGGCAGCGCACGCCCTTGGGGATGTAGACGAAGCTGCCATCCGTGAAGACGGCGCTGTTCAGCGCCGCGAAGAAGTTGTCCGTATGGGGCACCACCGTGCCGAGATACTTCCGCACGAGATCCGGGTGCTTCTGCACCGCCTCGGAGATCGCGCAGAAGATGATCCCTTCCTTCTCCAGCCGCTCCCGGTAGGTGGTCGCGACGGAGACGCTGTCGAACACCGCATCCACCGCCACGGGCATGCGGGCGCCATCGGCCGGCACCTCGCCCGCGCCCTCGACGCCGGCCAGGATCGCCTGCTCCTTCAGCGGAATGCCCAGCTTGGCATAGGTCTTCAGCAGCTCGGGATCGACCTCGTCCAGCGACTTCGGGCCGTCCTTCTTCTTCGGCGCCGCGTAGTAATAGGCGTCCTGGTAATCGATCGGCGGGTAGGTCACGGCGGGCCAGCGCGGCTCCTCCATGCCCTTCCAGGCCTCGAAGGCGCGCAGGCGCCAGTCGAGCAGCCATTGCGGCTCGTTCTTCTTGGCGGAGATGAAGCGGACGATATCCTCGTTCAGCCCCTTCGGGGCGAACTCCATCTCGATATCGGTCTCGAACCCCCACTTATAGGCGCCCTGCGTGGCGTCCCGGACGGTATCGAGGGTCTCTTCGACGGCGGGCATGTCGGGTCCCTTACTCGGCGGCCCAAGGGGCGGATGCCGGGGCGGATGAAGGAGCCGCCACATGGGCGGGGGAGAAGACGGGGGGCCGGTGCATCTCGGGGCAGGAGGGCCGCGAGAGATCGGCGATGCTGATAGTGGAGAGCGCGGCGCGGACCGCCTCGTTGACCGGGTCCCAGCGGCCGCGCACGGCGCAATGGTGCTCGGCATCGCAGCCGCCCATCGCGCCATCCACGCAGGCCGTGAGCGCGATCGGGCCGTCCATCACCACGATCACCTCGGAAAGCGGGATGTCCGAGATCGGCCGGCTCAGCCTGTGGCCGCCGCGCGCGCCGCGCTGCGCCTCGACCAGCCCGCCCTGGGACAGGATGCGAAGCACCTTCGCGACCGTCGGCTCGGCGATGCCGGTCGCCGCGGCGAGGGAGGGTGCGGTATGCAGCCCGCCCTCACGCCCGAGACGGGCGAGAAGGACGACGGCGTAATCCGCCAGTTTCGACAAGCGCAACACGGTGGGGGTTCCGGCCGCTGTTGGGATACCAGACCCCTGCGGTCCGGTATGGCGGGGAAATGCGTCTTCATCCCCCGACTGTCAAGCCGCCCACGCCTCCGTGACCGCTGAAAACAAGGCATTGCGAGTGATTCTCGCCTGGCTGGCATGCGGCCCTCGACCCCCTGGCCGCCCCTCCCCGGCCGGCGCAAGATCGCCCCGACCGGGCCGCGCGCCCTGGAACCGCCGCAAACGGCGACGAGAGGAGGCGCCATGCCCGCACCGATGCGTCCCACCGACTTCACCGCCACCGGAGAGCCGCGCCCCGAGCGGACCGTCCGCCCGCGCGACGCCGCCACCCTTCTCCTCTGGCGCCAGGGGCCGCGCGGGATGGAGGTGCTGATGGGCGTCCGCAGCGCCGGCCACCGCTTCATGCCCAGCCGCCTCGTCTTCCCCGGCGGCCGCGTGGACCGGGAGGATCGCACCGCCCCCGCCGCCTCCGACCTGCACCCGCATACCCGCAAGTCCCTCGAACTCCGCGCCGCCCCGCGCCTGGCCCATGCCATCGCCGTCGCCGCCGTGCGGGAATTGCAGGAGGAAACCGGCCTGACCCTCGGCCATATGAAGGCCGACCGCCTCCAGGCCGACCTCGCTCCCCTGCGCTACCTCTGCCGCGCCCTGACCCCGGCGATGAGCCCGGTGCGCTTCAACGCCCGCTTCCTCTACGCCCCGGCCGAGGCCGCCACCGGCACCCTCGCCGGCTCGGGAGAGCTGGAGCACCTGGCCTTCTATCCCCTGGGCGAAACCCCGCCCCATGAACTCGCCCCCATCACCGCCAAGGTGCTGGGCGAGTTCCGCGACCTCATGGAACTTCCGGAAACCGAGCGGGAGACGCGCCCGCTGATCTGGTACCAGGGGCGGGACACGCGCCGGCTGGAACGCATGCGCTAGCGGCGCCTCTCAGCGCCCCGCGGAAAACGCCCAGCGCAGGGTGCGCGCGATCCCCAGCGTGCCCACGCGCACCAGCGGGCGGCTGAAGACCGGGGCGGGAAAGCCGTGCATCCGCCGCGCCCAATCCGGCAAGAGCTCCACTCCGGCCTGCAGCGTCAGCGCCTGGAGTGGCTCGGCCATGGGCTGGGTGGCCCGCTGCCCCAGCACCAGCCGCGCCACCTCCCGCGTGCGCGCATCGCTGCGCAGCGCCGGCCGCATCCGGGCGATCAGCGCCCGCGCCTCGGCCCGGCTGCGCGGCACGGGGTCGGCGCCCAGCGCCTGGCCCACCTGCGCCATCTCGGCGAAGTAGCGGTCCTGATCCACCACGCGCATCCGCGGCTCGGCATAGCGGATCCAGGCCTCCAGGAAGCTCTCCGCCTCCGTCACATGCACCCAGGCGAGCAGCGCCGGATCATCGGCGGCATAGGGCGTCCCCTCCGGCAGCGTGCCACGCACCCGCCCATGGATGCCCCGGACCCGCGCGATCACGGCCTCCGCCTCCTCGCGCCCGCCATAGGTGGTCAGCGCGATGAAGCGCGCGGTGCGCCGCAGCCGCCCATGCATGTCGGCGCGGAAGTTCGAATGGTCCCACACCCCCGCCAGCACGGCGGGGTGCAGCATCTGCAGCAGCAGCCCCGCGACGCCGCCCACCAGCATCGAGGTCACGTCCCCATGCACGCGCCAGGCGACGGAATCCGGCCCGAACAGCCCGTCCGGCCGCCGGGTCACCGGCCGCTCGCCCCGCTGGGGATCGTTGAACAGCGCCACCACCTGTGAGGTGATCGCTCGCTTGATCGGCTGCGCGAGGCGCGTTCCCACCGGGGAGGCCGGCATCACCGGCACCCGGCCGGGGCGGCCGCCTGGAAGGGGTTCATCCCCCTCCAACGGCGCCGCCGGGGTGGCGTTTCCGCCTCCGCCCCGCCTCCTCTCCCGCGATCAGTGATGATGGTGCCCGGCCGGGCCACCGCTGTGGCCCGAAGCACTCGCGGGCGGCGGGCTCCGGCGCGCGGCCGGGGTTTCAGCCCGGCGCGGGCGGGACGGGGCCCGCGGCCCCGCCACCCCATGCCCGGCATGGCCGCCACCCTGTTCCGTGGGCGCCGCCCCCGCCGCGCCACCATGCCCCGCATGCGGATCGGCGGGCGGGGAAGCGCCGCCATGCCCGCCATGGGACATGCCCTCCATCCCATGGATCATCGAGGCCGGCACCGGCACCGCCTCGGCATCCCCCGCATAGGCCGCGACGACGCGCCGCATGAGCGCGATCTCCTGCGACTGGTCCGTCACGATGTCCACGTTCATCAGGCCGAGAAAGCTGTTCCGCGCATCCGGGTCAGCCTGGTAGGCGCGGGCCATGTCCAGCGCGCCCTGGTGATGAATGGTCATGGCCTTGGCGAACTGCACGTCCCGCATCGTCACCGGCGCATCGGCGCGGAACACCGGCGTGAAAAGGCTCGGCACGGGATAGCGGGCGTAGCGGTATTGCTGCGCCAACCCCTCCGAGGCGGCCGGCTGCACCGCGAAGCGCAGGAAGCCCAGATCCACCACCCGCGGTTCCTGGTCCAACTGCCGTGCCACCTCGTCGAGCACCGCGATCTCGTAGCGCTGGTTCTGCATGATCGCATGCGCCAGCTCCTTCAGGATCGGGCTGCTCGCCTGCGGATCCGTCAGATACGCCTGGGACATGGTCAGCGCCCCCGCATGGTGCGCGCGCATCCCGGTCACATAATCCCGGTCCGCCTTCCGCACCGCCGCCAGCCGCTCCGGCGAGACCACGATGTAGGAGCGGGTGACGACCGGCGCGGCCCCCTCCCCGTCCCCCTCGCCCAACACTGCCAGGGCGGGCCGGGCCGCCAACAGCGCGGAAGCGGCGACGGCGAGGAGAAGGAGGGAACGGCGCACCCGGGCCTGGGCCACGGAGGTTCCCGTGGCGGAAGGAATGAAGATCATCGGCTCTGGTCCTGTCGGTCCTTCCGCCGGGGCGAGGCCAGGCCCTCGACGACCTGTCTCAGCGACGCCCCGCCTTGTCCCCGGGAAGCTGGGGCTTCCCCCTATGGGAAGGTCAAGCCGCGAACCTCCTAGGCGGCGCGGAAACCCTCCCCCTCCCGCCGGGCCAGCCCTTCGCCTTCCAGCTTCACCAGATGCGCCAGCAGGCTCCGCGCCGCCGCCGGCACCAGCCGCTCCTCCAGCACCGGCCCATAGACCGCCGGCACCAGCGCCAGGGCCGGAGCCGGCCCCTGGGCGCCCCGCAGCGCCTCCAGCACGCGCGCCTCCCTCTCCCGCCGATGCCCGATCAGCGCGGCGATGAAGGGGCCAGGATCGTCATGCGCCGGCCCGTGCCCGGGCAGCAGCAGCCGGTCGCCCCGCGCCGCCACCCGTTCCAGCGAGCGCATGTAGTCGGCCATGTCCCCATCGGGCGGGGACACCACGCTGGTGGACCAGGCCATCACATGGTCCGCGCTGAACAGCACGCCCTCCGGCGCCAGCTCCCGCTCCGCCTCCAGCGCGAAGCACAGGTGATTGGCGCAATGGCCGGGCGTGTGCAGGGCCGTCAGCCGCCAGCCATCGCCCTCCAGCGCCTCGCCATCCCGCAGCCGCCGGTCGGGGGCGAAGTCATGGTCGCCGCCCTCGCCCTCCGCCGCCGGGGTGAGATGCGGCCCGAAGCCGAGCGTCTCCGCCCCCGTCGCCGCCGCGAGCGGGGCCGCGCCGGGCGAATGGTCCCGATGCGTGTGGGAGACGAGGATGCGCGTCACCCGCTCCCCCGCCAGGGCCCCGAGAATGGCGGCGCGATGCGCGTCATCCACCGGCCCGGGATCGAGCACCGCGACCTCCCCGCGGCCGATCAGGTAGGTGTTCGTCCCCCGCCAGGTGAAGGGCCCGGGATTGCCGCAGAGAATGCGCCGAATCCCCGGCGCCAACCATTCCACGGCGCCCGGCACCAGGGGGTCGTCCCGCCGGAACTCTGGGCTCATTTCGTCCTCCCCCGGAACTCGCTGCGCAGGACAAGGATGCCCGCCCCGACGATCAGCGCGCTGCCCAACAGCATCGCAAAGCCCGGCGCCTCGTCCCATACCACCCAGCCGAGCAGCCCGGCCCAGAGCAGCCCCGTATAGGTATAGGGCCCGAGGGAGGAGACCTGCGCGCTGGCGAAGGCTTCGGTGTTCAGCACCTGCCCCACCCCGCCGATCAGCCCCATCACCACCAGCAGGCCCAGATCGCCCCAGCTCGGCGTCACCCAGACGAAGGGCAGGAACAGCCCTGTCATCGCCGCCATCAGCAGCGCCTGCCACAGCACGATGGTCGTGCTCGCCTCGGTGGCCGAGAGCTGGCGCACCAGCATGGTGGACAGCGCCCCGAAGAAGCCGCCCAGCGCGCCCACCGCGCAGCCCAGGATGACCGCGCGGCTCAGCCCCGCGCCGCCCGCCCCCTGCCCCGCCGCGATCACCACCACGCCGGCGAAGCCCACCATCACGGCCGCCCAGCGGGCCGGGCCGGGCCGCTCCCCCAGCCAGGGAATGGCCAGCAGGATGATGAAGAGCGGCTGCGTGTAGTTCAGCGCCGTCTGCTCGGCCAGCGGCAGGAGCGTCAGCGCGAAGAAGGCGCAACCCATCCCCATCAGCCCGGAGGTGGCGCGCACCACATGCCCGCCGAAGCGCCGCGTGCGCAGCAGCGCGCCCGCGCGCAGCCCCGCCGCCAGCACGATGGGCAGGGAAAAGGCGTTCCGGAAGAACATCAGCTCCAGGAAGTTGTAGCGGGTGCTCAGCGTCTTCACGAAGACGCCCATCAGCGCGAAGGCCGCCGTGGCCCCCACCATCAGCAGCGCCCCGCGGCGCATGTCGTGGCGCAGGGGCATCAGCGGGCCTCCCGCGCGGCCGCTTGCCGAAGGGCCTGGGCCTCCCTCGCCCGCTTCTGCGCCCGGTAGAGGTTGTAGAGCCCCGCCGCGACCACGATCGAGGCGCCGAGCAGCGTGGTCCAGGCCGGCACGTCGCCCCAGACCAGCACGCCCACCAGCGTCCCCGTCACCAGCGTCGAATACTCGAAGGGCGCCAACAGCCCCACGGGCGCGAGCGCGAAGGCACGGGCGAAGAGAAGATGCGCCGCGCCATTGCCGAGGCCGAGCAGGATGATCGCCACCACCCCGCCCCAGGAAGGCCAGCCGACCGGGGGAAAGAAGGGCAGCATGGCCATGCCGAAGGGCACATGCGCGACCATCAGCCAGAAGGCGACCGTCGCCGGCCGGTCCGTGCGCGCCAGCACCCGCGTCCAGATCCGCGTGACGGCCATGAAGACGACGCCGCCCAGCAGCAGCGCCGCCTCCCAGCGCCAGAGGTCGCCGCCCGGCCGCACCATCACCAGCACGCCGAGGAAACCCGCCACGGTGGAAAGCCAGCGCCGCCAGCCGACCGTCTCGCCCAGCAGCGGGATCGCCAGCACCGTCATCGCCAGCGGCGCCACGGCGGCCACCGCATAGCTGTCGGCCAGCGGCATGCCGCGGAACCAGGCGAAGTAGAAGGTCACCGTCACGGCGCAGTGCAGCAGGCTGCGCGAAACCACGAGCCGCCGGTTCACCGCGCGCACGCGGAACCCGCCCGAAAGCGCCAGCACCGTCAGCGCCCCGAGCGACCCGCGCATGATCATGGCCATGGCGACGCCGATCTCCGGCAACACCCATTTCACCGCGGCGTCCGAGACCGTGACGATGCCGAAGCCGAGCGCGATCAGCCCGATGCCGCGCAGCGCCTCGTCGGGCCGCTCGGCGGAGGAATCCGGGGCCAGCGGCGCCGCCGCGGGCCCCCTGGTTTGGTGGTCAGACAAGAAAAGCCTCGGCCTCCTGACAGGTCGCGCCCATTTCGTCGCGCGTCTCCAGCCGGATCACGCCTGCCTCGTCCCGCCGCCCCAGCAGCGCCAGCCGCCGCCCGTCGAAACAGGGCCGCCGCCCGCGATAGGCGAAGCGCGCCAGCCGCGCCCCGGGCGTGCCCCCCGCCGCGCCGCCGGCCAGGTCCAGCGCGTGGCGCGCCAGCAGCGTGGCCTGCAACGGCCCGTGCACGACCAGGCCGGGATAGCCCTCCTCGCGCGTGACATAGGGATGGTCGTAATGGATGCGGTGCCCGTTGCCGGTCAGCGCGGAATAGCGGAACAGCATCACCGGGTCCGGCACCAAGCTGGCCTCCAGCGCGCCCTCCCAGGCCGGCGCGGCCGGGGCGTCCTTCACCGCCGCGCCCTCGGTGCCGCGATAGACGATGTCCTGCTCCTCCTCGAGCAGCACGCCGCCCGGCCCATGCAGCACATGCCCGACCGTGACGAAGACCAGCCGCCCGGAGCTGCCCGCCTTCTCCTTCACCGAAAGGATGGTGCTGACCCGGCGCAGCGCCTCCCCGGTGCGCACCGGCGCATGGAAGGTCACGCGCCCGCCCGCCCACATCCGGCGCGGCAGGTCATGCACCGGGGGCAGGAAGCCGCCGCGGCGCGGATGCCCATCCGGCCCCAGCCCCTCGGGCATGCGCCAGTCCTGGAACAGCATCCAATGCCACAGCTCGGGCCAGGCCTCGCCCTCCAGCGGGCGCCCCAGCGTGGCCGCCATCCCATCCGCCAGCCGCGCATCGGCACGGTCCTCCCGCACCTCCTCCCGGCCGACATATGCCTCGAACGCCATCTCTTCCCCCCTCGCGCGGCCGCCTACACGTCCCGCGAGGGCAGCTTAGCCCCAACCCGCGCCCGCGACAGGGCGCCGGGCCGGATTCAGCCATGCGGTCCGGCCATCGTGTTCGCCTCCCGCCTCAATCCTCGCGGACGTAAAGCTTGTAGCCCTCGATCTCGCCCTGCTGGCGGTAGTTGCGGAAGGCCTCGGCGAACAACGGATGGCGGCTGAAATACTCGATGAAGTCGAATTCCTTGCCGCACCAGGGAATGCCGACATGCCGCGTCACCAGCACCGCCGAGGGCGGGGCCGCCGCGAAATCCTCGGCCACCGTGCGGTAGACGAAGAACTCGGCCCGCGACATCTCCCAGGGCTGGCGATACCGCTCCCCATTCTCGGGGCAGACCCGGTTCACGCCCTGCAGCAGCCACAGGTTCATGAAGCGCAACGTGGACTGGCTGTGCGCGTAATTCAGCGCGGGGTAGATCGGCCAGATATCGGGCGTGAGCACGAGCAGCCGCTCGTTCCAGGCATGCTCGCGCAGCCAGGCGGTCAGCCGCCCGCCCTTGGCATCCTCGAAGTTGATCTCGCGCAGCGGGGCCTCGCCGCCCCGCACCATCACCAGGAACAGCGCGGCGCTCATCGCCGCCGCGATCGCGGGCGCGGCGGCCCGCGCCCGGCCGGCGGGCAGGGCGCCATCGAGCCAGCGCGCCGCCATCACCCCCGCCGTCAGCCCGCCCAGCATGAAGACCGGCGCCACATGATAGGTCCAGCCCTTGTGCTGCACCCAGGCCGAGAGGAACGCCCCCGCCATTGCCGCCCAGAGCGCGAGGACCAGCGGCCCGAAGCGCAGCATGAGGCAGAGCGAGGAGACCATCAGCAGCAGCAGCGTCGCCGGCCCCATCTGGTCCGTCAGCAGCGTGCTGAAGGCCGAAAGCCCGCCCAGATCGACATAGTAGTCCCAGACCAGCGGCACGACATGGCCGAAGAAATCCGGGAAGAACAGGGGAATGGAGGCGAGATAGAGCAGCCAGATCCCCGCCATGGTCCAGGGCACCGGGTCTTTCAGCCCCGCCAGCGCCCGCCGCCAGGCCCCCCGCCCGAAGCCGCCGACCGCCAGCGGCCGCAGCAGCACCGCCGCCTCCACCAGCAGCGGCACGCCGAGGAAATGCGGCTTCAGCGCGAAGCCCAGCGCGGCCAGCAGCGAAACCCCGAAGGTCATCCGGCGCGAGGTCGGCAGCTCCAGCATCCGCCGCGCCGCCAGCACGGCATAGGGGATGGCCACCGTCGCCATCAGCACCTCGCGCTGGCCGAAATCATAGCCCGGCAGCACCAGCACCAGCGGCACGAGCGCCGCCAGCGCCGCCCGCTCCACCGGCCCCTCGGCCATGCCCTCCCGCAGACGCAGGGATAGCCACCAGCACAGCCCGGCCAGCGCCACGAGGCAGAACAGCAGCGCGCTCACCCCGTCCAGCGGGGTGAATTCCGCCAGATAGCCCGGGATGAGGTTGAGGACGAAGATCAGCGGCGGGTTCACGTCGATCAGCTGCGAATACAGCCGCTCCCCCGCGATCCAGCGCTCGGTGAAGTTCAGTACCGCCGCCACGTCATGGTTCAGCGGGGGCGAGAGCACGGTGAGGAGGAACAGCGCCGCCGGCGCCAGCGCCGCCACCCGCCAGAACCGCGCGCGCCAGCCCGGCCCGAGCAGAGCGCCCAGCGGCGACCGCCGCGCGGCCGAAATCCCCGCCGGCTCGGCCGCGGGGGAAGGGGGAAGGGAAGCGTTCATGCCTGGCGTGTCTGCGGTCGCATCCTGGGTGGCGCGGCGCGTCCGCGCAATCCGCGGCCCGTCCGGCCCCGGCTTGAACACCATTCTTGCTCGCGATTGAGGCGTCCCCTGGGCGGAGCTGCCTTGTCCCCGCCGCAGCCCCCTGCCAGAACGACAGGGCAGAACGACCTGCCGGAACACCTGGCAGAACCGGGCCGCCCGCCCCGATGCCCGTCCCCGAAGCCCGCCCAGAGCCCTGCCCAGAGCCCGCCTTGGAAGACGCCGAATACAGCCTGATGGACGCCGCCGAGGAAGGCATGTGGTGGTATCGCGCCATCCATGCCCGACTCCTCGCCGCGCTCGAGGCCCGGCCCGGCCTGCCGGCCCTGCCGCTGCTCGATGCCGGATGCGGCACGGGCGGCTTCCTCGCGCGCCTGGCCCATGCCACCCCCCGCCCGGCCCTGGGGCTGGACTACAACCCCCGCGCCGCCGCCCGGGCCGCCGCCAAATCCGGCCAGCCCACCACCGCCGGCACCATCAACGCCCTGCCCTTCCCGGAAGCCGCCTTCGGCGCCGCCGTCTCGGTGGATGTCCTCTGCCACGCGGCGGTGGACCAGGACGCCGCCCTGGCCGAGCTGCGCCGCGTCATCGCCCCCGGCGGCACCCTCGTCCTCAACCTGCCCGCCTTCGCCTGGATGTTCTCGGCCCATGACGTGCGGGTGCACAACGCGCGCCGCTACACAGCGGGCGGTGCCGCGGCGCTCCTCCGCGCCGCCGGCTTCGCCGATGTCTCGGCCCGCTACTGGAACAGCCTGCTGCTGCCGATGATGATCCTCCAGCGCAAGGTGCTCGCGCGCGGGGAGGACCATGCCAGCGATGTCGGCGACTTCCCGCCCTGGCTGGACCGCCTGCTGCACGGCGTCACCGAGGCCGAGCGCCGCCTCCCCCTTTCCTTCCCCGCCGGCGGCTCCGTGCTGCTGGTCGCGACCCGACCCTAGAGGACCCCGCCATGCGCCAAGAGATGAGCCCGGCGCCCGCCCCGCCCGACACCGCCGGCGAGGCCATCGGCCTTTCCATCGTCGTGCCCGTCTATCGCGGCGCGGCCACGGTCGGCACCCTCGTCGCCGCCCTCTCGGCCCTCAGGCCCGCGGGCGGCATCGAGATCGTGCTGGTCAATGACGGCTCCCCCGACCATTCCGGCGAGGTCTGCCGCCGCCTGGCCGCCGAGGCCACCGTGCCGCTGACCTATGTCGAGCACGCCCGCAACTTCGGCGAGCACAACGCGGTCATGTCCGGCCTCCGCGTCGCCCGCGGCAGCTATGTCATCACCATGGATGACGACCTGCAGAACCCGCCGGAGGAGGTGCTGAAGCTCTACGACCATGCCCGCCTCGGCGGCTTCGACGTGGTCTACACGCGCTATGCCGTGAAGGAGCATGAGGGCTGGCGCAACCTGGGCAGCCGATTCGCCAACGGGGTCGCGGACCTCCTCATCGACAAGCCGCGCGGGCTCTACCTCTCCTCCTTCCGCTGCATGTCGGCCCTCGTGGTGCGCGAGATCACGCGCTACGCCGGCCCCTACCCCTATATCGACGGGCTGATCATGCAGGTCACCCAGCGCATCGATTCCATCGAGGTGCTGCACCTCAAGCGCGTGGAGGGCCGCAGCAACTACACGCTGCGCCGCCTGGTCCGCCTCTGGCTGAACCTCGCCACCAACTTCTCCCTCCTGCCCGTGCGCCTCGCGGTCTTCGCCGGGCTCGCCATGGGCGTGCTGGGCGTCATCGCCGCGCTCTTCGTCATCATCGAGGCCCTGACCGGCGAAACCCCCTCCGGCTGGGCCTCCACCATGACCGTCACGCTCCTCATCTCGGGCGTGCAGTTCCTCATCCTCGGGGTGCTCGGCGAATATGTCGGCCGCGCCTTCCTCTCGGCCAACGGCACGCCGCAGGGCGTGGTGCGCGAGGTGGTCCGGGCCCGCCCCGTGACCGAGACGCGGATCGAGGACGCGGCATGACCGCCTATTGGCTCACGCTGACGGCCGCTATTGTCACCTCGATGGCCGGGCAGATCCTGCTGAAATCCGGCGCCACGGGCGAAGGCGGCTTCCTCACCCAGCTCTTCCGCCCGCACACCATCCTCGGCCTCGGCCTCTATGGCGGGGCGGCGCTGCTCTACATCGTGGCGCTGCGGAAGATCCCGATGTCCGTCGCCCTGCCCTTCACCGCCGTCTCCTACGTGGTCGCCGTCCTCGTCGGGCACTTCCTCTTCGGGGAGGGGCTGGGCACGCAGAAGCTCGTCGCCATCGCCCTCATCAGCCTCGGCGTCGTGGTCCTCGCCGGGGCATGAGACGGGCGGCCGCCACCCTGCCGCCCCTGCTGCTGGCGGCAGGCCTGGCGGCCTGCGCCGGCCCACCCGCCTGCCCCTCCGGCACCGCCCCGGCAGCGGTCGCCGAACTCGCCTTCGGCCGGAATGCCGGCGGCGCCCTGCGCGTGACCGAGGCCGACTGGTCCGCCTTCCTGGCCGAGGAAGCCACGCCCCGCTTCCCCCAGGGGCTCACCGTGCTCGAAGCCCAGGGCCAGTGGCGCGGCGCCGATGGCCGCGTCGCCCGAGAATCCGCCAAGCTCCTCTGGCTCGTCCTGCCCGGCGCCACGCTGGAGGAGGCCGCCCGCCGCACCGAGCCGCTCGCCGCCGCCTACAAGGCTCGCTTCGGCCAGGAAAGCGTGCTGTCCACCTTCCGGGCGTCCTGCGCGTCGTTCTAGGCAGGTCCGTCTCGGCGCGTCGGGCGTTCTCCGGGGCACCATGCCAGCCCCCATCCCGGCGCGGGCGCCTCCCCTGCTCCTCGGCTCAGGCCCGCTGTGAATCCCGCGCCCGCATCGCCGCGATCTCCGCGCGCAACGCGGCGATCTGCTCCGCCACCGGGTCCGGTGCGCCGGGCGCGATCCCATAGCCCGCCGTCGGGTCCTCGCAGGGCCGGCCCGGCGGACGCGCGGGGATGCCCACCACCGTCACTCCATCGGGCACCGGGTCCACGCAGACGGCATTGGCCCCGATCCGCGCATCCCGCCCGATGCGGATCGGCCCCAGCACCTGCGCCCCGGCGCCGATGATGACGCCATCCGCCAGCGTCGGGTGGCGCTTGCCGGGCCTGGTCGTCAGCCCGCCCAGCGTGACGCCGTGATAGATGAGCACGTCATCCCCGATCTCGGCCGTCTCGCCGATCACCACGCCCATGCCGTGATCGATGAACAGCCGCCGCCCGATCCGTGCGCCGGGATGGATCTCGATCCCGGTCAGGAAGCGGGAGAGGTGGGACACGCAGCGCGCCGGCGCCCGGAACCCCGCGCGCCAGAGCCGATGCGCCAGCCGGTGCCACACCACCGCATGCAGCCCGGCATAGCAGAGGATGGATTCCGCGACGGTCGGCCGCGCCGGATCGCGCGCCCGGATGCTGCGCGCGATCTCCAGCGCCTCGCGGATCATGCCAGCCAGGAGGGCACGGGCAGCCCGCGCTCGCGCAGCCAGGGCGGGTTGAACAGCTTGGACTGGTACCGCGCCCCGCCGTCGCAGAGCACGGTGACGACCGTGTGCCCGGGGCCCAGATCCTTCGCCACGCGAATGGCCGCCGCCACGTTCAGCCCGGCCGAGCCGCCCACGCTCAGCCCCTCCTCCTTCAGCAGGGAGAAGCACTGTTCCAGCGCCTCGGCATCTGAGATGCGCACGGCGTCGTCGATCGGGGCGCCCTCCAGCACGGCCGGAACCTTGCTGGCCTGCCCGATGCCCTCCGTGATGGAGTTGCCCTCGGCCGAGACCGTGCCCGTCTTCACCCAGGAATAGAGGCCGGAGCCGTGCGGGTCCGCCAGCACCACCTTCACGCCCGGCTTCTTCGCCTTCAGCGCCCGCGCGGTGCCGTGCAGCGTGCCGCCCGTGCCGCAGGAGCAGGTGAAGGCGTCCACCTTCCCGCCCGTCTGCGCCCAGATCTCGACGCCGGTCGTCGTCTCATGCGCCAGGGCATTGGCGCTGTTGCCGAACTGGTTAGCCCAGACGGCACCCATCTCCTCCGCCAGACGGCGGGAATAGTTCACGTAATGGCCGGGATCGGCCAGCGGCTTGGGGTCCACCAGCCGCAGGTCGGCGCCGATCATCCGCAGGAAGTCCAGCTTCTCCTGGCTCTGCGTCCGCGGCACGACGATGACGGAGTTCCAGCCCCGCGCATTGGCCGCGAGCGCGAGGCCGATGCCGGTATTGCCCGCCGTCCCCTCCACCACCGTGCCCGGCTGGAAGGGGGTGAGGAGGCCGCGCTTCACGGCCTCCCCGAGGATCCCGATGGCGGCGCGGTCCTTCACGCTGCCGCCGGGATTCATGAACTCGGCCTTGCCGAGGATCTCGCAGCCCGTCTCCTCGGAGGCGCGGCGGAGCCGGATGAGAGGCGTCTTGCCGACCGCGTCCCAGAAGTCCGTGGCAAGGAAGGTCATGGAAGGATCAGGTCCACTCCAGGTGATCGACCCAGCGGAGATACGGCTTCTCCGCGGTGAAGCCCTGCGGGAAGTGCTTCTTCGCCTCCTCGTCCGACATGCTGGCGAGCACGATGGTGCGGTCGCCCGGCTTCCAGTTCACCGGCGTCGCCACCTTGTGCTTGTCGGTGGTCTGCAGGCTGTCGATCACCCGCAGCACCTCGTCGAAGTTGCGGCCGGCGCTCGGCGGATAGATGAGCATCAGCCGGATCTTCTTGTTCGGGTCGATCACGAAGACCGTGCGCACCGTCACGCTCGCATCCGCCTCGGGATGGATCATCCCGTAGAGATTCGCGACCTTCTTGTCCGGGTCCGAGATCATCGGGAAGTTCACGGCGGTGCCCTGCGTCTCCTCGATATCCGCGTTCCAGCCCTCATGCCGGTCCAGCGTATCGACCGAGAGGCCGATCACCTTCACGCCGCGCCGGTCGAATTCCGGCTTTAGCTTGGCCGTGTAGCCCAGCTCCGTCGTGCAGACAGGCGTGTAGTCCTTGGGGTGGCTGAAGATCACGCCCCAGGAATCGCCCAGCCATTCATGGAAGCGGATTCGCCCCTGCGTGGTCTCCGCCTCGAAATCCGGGGCGATCTGCCCAAGCTGAAGTGTCATGTGACTCTCCTCCGTGATTCAGGCAATTGCACGACGCTAACACGGGGGTTTGGGTCTTTCCACCCGCCCCAGCCGGGCTTCCGGTCCCGCCGGCCCAGCCCCGCATGTCGGAAGCGCCGGCACCGCAGAAAAGGCCCCCCCGGCCCAGTCACACACCTCACCCGTAGCGTGCCATTCCCAGATCGGACACGTCGATCTCCGGCTCGCGGCCCGAGACGATGTCGGCCAGGGCCCGGCCGGAGCCGCAGGCCATGGTCCAGCCCAGCGTCCCGTGGCCGGTGTTGGTGAACAGGTTCGGCAGCGGCGTACGCCCGATGATCGGCGTGCCATCGGGGGTCATCGGCCTCAGCCCGGTCCAGAACCGCGCGGCGGCGATATCCCCGCCATCGGGGAAAAGATCGCGCACCGAATGCTCCAGCGTCTCGCGCCGGGGCGTGCGCAGGCTGGTGCTGAAGCCCGCGATTTCCGCCGTGCCACCCACCCGGATCCGGTCCCCCAGCCGCGTGATGGCGATCTTGTACGTCTCGTCCATCACCGTGGAGACGGGCGCGGCCGGCTCCTCCGTCACCGGCAGGGTCAGCGAATAGCCCTTGATGGGATAGACCGGCAGGCGCAGCCCCAGTGGGCGCAGCATGGCCGGGGTGTGGCTGCCCAGCGCGGCGACATAGGCATCGGCGGCGAAGTCGCCATGATCGGTCTCCACCGCCACCACCCGCCCGCCTTCCGCGCGGATGCCGGCCACCGACACGCCGAGATGGAACTCCACCCCCTTCCCGCGCGCCAGCTCCGCCAGCCGCTGGGTGAAGAGGAACGCATCCCCCGTCTCGTCCTGCGGCAGCCGCAACCCGCCGAGGAAGCGGTCCTTCACCCGCGCCAGCGCCGGCTCGGCCGCGATGCAGCCCGCCGGATCCAGCAGCTCCCAGGGCACGCCATACTCATCCAGCACGGCGGTATCGTCGCCCACATGGTCCAGCTGCTTCTGCGTGCGGAAAAGCTGCAGGGTGCCGCGCGCCCGGTGGTCGAATTCGATCCCCGTTTCCTCGCGCAGCGCGGCCAGGGCCACGCGGCTGTACTCGGCCACGCGCACCATCCGCCCCTTGTTGCGGCGATAGGCGCGCTCCGTGCAGTTCGCCGCCATGCGGCTGAGCCAGGAGAGCATCTCCCAGTCCGGGCGCGGCCAGAAGACGAAGGGGCGGTGATGCATCAGCAGCCACTTCACCGCCTTCACCGGCACGCCCGGCCCCGCCCAGGGGGAGGAATAGCCATAGGAGAGCTGCCCCGCATTGGCGAAGCTCGTCTCCTTCCCCGCGCCGTCCTGGCGGTCCACCACCACCACCTCATGCCCCGCGCGGGCGAGGTACCAGGCGGTCGTCACGCCGATCACCCCGCTGCCGAGGACCAGGACCTTCATGCGCGACTCCCGCCGACCGTTATCCTGGGCAGGTTGCGAGTTTCCCGCCGGAAGGCAACCGGCGGCCGCGCATCGGGATGAGGAAGGAGAAGACCGGCAGGTGGCTGTCGATTGGTAGCGGGAACCGGACTTGAACCGGTGACCCCGGCATTATGAGTGCCGTGCTCTAACCAGCTGAGCTACCCCGCCAGAACAAGCCACCTGCCGGGAGGCCGCGAATTAGGCCGCCGGCGCGGCGGCGTCAACCACCGCCGGGCGTGCCGCGCGGATGAAACCGCCGCCCAGCACCCGGTCCCCGTCATAGAGCACGCAGCCCTGGCCCGGGGCGGAGATCACGGGCGCGTCCGGCCGCACGAGCAGCCGCGCGGAGGCCGCGTCCCATTCGGCCGTCACGGGCTGCGGCACCTCGCGCGCGCGGAACTTCGCCTCGGCGCGGAACGGGGCGGCGGGCGGATCGACCAGCCAGTTCACCTCGCCCACCGGGACCTCGGCCACTGGGATGGAGGCCGCCGGCGCCACGATGATCCGCCGCCGGCCCGAATCCAGCGCGGCCACGCGCAGCCCGCCCTCGGCCCCGCCCGGCAGGCCCAGCCCCCTCGCCTGCCCCACGGTGTAGCGGGCCATGCCCTGGTGGCGGCCCAGCACCCGGCCTTCGGTATCTACGATCTCGCCCGCCTCGGCCGCCTCCGGCCGCAGCTTCGCGACGAGGTCGTGGTAGCGGCCGGTGGGGACAAAGCAGATGTCCTGGCTGTCCGGCTTCTCGGCCACGGCCAGGCCGAGCCGCACGGCTTCCCGCCGCACCGCCGCCTTGTCCGGCATGTCGCCCAGGGGGAAGCGGGTGAAGGCCAGCTGCTCGCGCGTGGTGGCGAAGAGGAAATAGGACTGGTCGCGGGCCGGATCGGCGGCGCGGCGCAGCTCGGGGCCGTCCGGCCCCTCCACCCGGCGGGCGTAATGGCCGGTCGCCAGCGCCTCGCAGCCCAGGTCCCGGGCGAGGGCGACGAGGTCCTGGAACTTCACGGTCTGGTTGCAGCGGACGCAGGGAATCGGCGTCTCGCCGCGCGCATAGCTGTCGGCGAAGTCGCCGATCACGGCGTCGCGGAAGCGGCTCTCCCGGTCCAGCACGTAATGGGGGATGCCCAGCCGGTCCGCCACGTCCCGCGCATCATGGATGTCCTGGCCGGCGCAGCAGGCGCCCTTCTTCTGCACGGCCGCGCCATGGTCATAGAGCTGGAGCGTGGCGCCGATGACCTCGTGCCCCGCCTCCGCGAGCAGCCCCGCGACGACGCTGCTGTCCACGCCGCCGGACATGGCCACCATGATCCTCATGGCTTCGCCATCCAGCGGGCGCCCATGATCCTCACGACGCGTTCAGCCCCATCTGCCAGAAATCGGCCTCAAGGCGCGACGCCTCGGCGAAGACGCGCGTGAGGGAGGCGATGCGGGCCGCGCCGCCATGGCTCTCCCCCAGCCGGTCCAGCCGCTCCGCCGCGCCGCGCGCCACGGCCTGGTAGTCCGGGCTGGCATACTGGACGATCCAGTTCTCATACGGGTTGCCGTCGCGCAGCCGGCCCGGATGCGCCTCGATCCGCATGGCCACCTCGCCATAGCCGATCGTGCAGGGGGCCAGCGCCACCTCCAGGTCCAGGATGTCGCCGCGGAAGCCCTGGTCCATCACCCAGCGCGTGTAGCCCACCGTCTCCGGCGCCTCGGGCTCGGCCAGCACCGCGGCCTCGTCCAGCCCCCATTCGCGGCAATAGACGAGGTGCAGCTTCGTCTCGTCCAGGATGGCCTGCACCACCCGGCCCTTCTCGCGCATGGCCTCCAGGCTCTCGGCCTTCACCACCGCCAGGGCCTGGGCGCGCGCGAACTGGACGAGGAAAAGGTAGTCCTGCACGAGGTAGCGGCGGAAGGCCGCCAGCGGCAGCGTGCCCTCGGCCAGGCCCTGCACGAAGGGATGCCAGCAATAGGCATCCCATTCCCGTGCCGCGCCGGCACGCAGGGCGCGGAACAGCCCGCCCTCGCGGCCCAGGGGCACGGTCATCGGCATCAGCCGGCGTTGCGGCTGCCGGCGGGCAGCTTCACCACCAGCCCGTCCAGCTTGTCGGTCATGATGAGCTGGCAGCCCAGCCGGCTCGTCTCCTGCAGGTCGAAGGCGAGGTCGAGCATGTCCTCCTCATCCTCGGTCGGGCTCTCCAGCTTGCCGAACCAGGAGGAGTCCACGATCACATGGCAGGTGGAGCAGGCGAGGCTGCCCTCGCAGGCGCCCTCGATATCCACGCCATGCTTATGGGCGATCTCCAGCACGGACAGGCCGAGCGGCGCCTCCACCTCGCGGTGCGTGCCATCCCGCTCGACGAAGGTCATCTTCGGCATCAATCTCTCCTACCCCCGCGCGCCCATCCCGCGATGGGGGCGCCCCTGCTACTCCGCGGCCGCGCGGCGATGAACGGTGTCCCAGGCGCGTGCCAGCTCCGCCGCCGCCCGATCCACTTCGGCGGGCGAGGTAAAGCGACCGATCCCGATCCGCAAGGTCGCGCGCGCCTCCGCCTCGGGCAAGCCCAGCGCCCGCAGCACATAGGAGGGCTCGATGCTGGCCGAGGAGCAGGCGCTGCCCGTCGAGACGCAGACCCCCGGGGCGGCCGCCATCACGGCCTGGGCATCCACCCCGCCGGGCAAGGTGACATTCAGATTGCCGGCCACGCGCCGCTCGGGGTGCCCGTTCACCCGCAGCCCGGGGATCGCGGCGCCCAGCGCCGAAAGCAGGCGCTCGCGCTGCCCGGCCACCCGCCCCTCGTCCAGCGCCATCTCCAGCCGCGCGATCCGCGCCGCCTCCCCGAAGCCGACGACGAGCGGCGTGGCCAGGGTGCCGGAGCGCAGCCCCCGCTCCTGCCCGCCGCCGGACAGCAACGGCGCCAGCCGCACGCGCGGGCGGCGGCGCACATAGAGCGCCCCGATCCCCTTGGGCCCGTAGAGCTTGTGGGCCGAGAGCGAGAGCAGATCGATGCCCATGGCCGCCACATCCAGCGGGATGCGGCCGGCGGCCTGGGCCGCATCGGTGTGGAACAGCGCGCCCGCCTCATGGGCGATGGCGGCCAGGGCGGCGAGGTCCTGCACCACGCCGATCTCGTTGTTCACCGCCATGACGCTGACCAGCAGCGTGGGAACCTCCAGCGCCGCGCGCAGCGCCTCCGGGTCCAGCAGCCCGTCCGGCCCCACCGGCAGCAGCACCGGCTCGAAGCCCTCGGCCGCGAGGTCCCGCACGCTTTCGAGCACGCATTTGTGCTCCGTCACGAGGCTGACGACCCGCTTCCGCTCCGAGCCCTGGGATGCCGCGAATCGCGCGGCGCCCTTGATCGCCAGGTTGTTCGATTCCGTCGCGCCGGAGGTGAGCACCACCTCCCTCGCCTCCGCCCCGATCAGCGCGGCGACATGCCGGCGCGCCGCCTCCACCGCCTCCTCGGCCTCCCGGCCCATGGCGTGCTCGATGCTCGCGGGATTGGCGAAGTTCGCCTCCCACCACGGGCGCATGGCGGCGAGCACCCTCGGGTCCACGGGGGTGGTGGCGTGGTTGTCGAGATAGGCGGGGCGGTTGGCGGCATCCCTCATCCGGCCAAGATGGGGGATCGCCCCGGCCAGGACGAGCCCGGCCAACGCAGCCCCGGCCCGCGCCGGGATCAGCCCTGGCGCAGCAGCCGCGCCCGCATGGCCGCATGGGCCTCCAGAAAGCGCGAAGCCGCATCCTCCGGAGCATTCCAGGGCAGGGAAATGCGGATGGCCGAGCCCGCCAGCTCGCCCAGCCCCATCGCCTCCAGCACCGGGCTGCGCGCCACCTTGCCCGAGGAACAGGCCGAGCCGGCCGAGACCTGCACGCCCGCGAGGTCGAGCGCGATCACCTGCGTCTCCGCGCTCACCCCGGGCAGCGCGACGCAGCTCGTATTCGGCAGGCGCGGCGCCCCGGCGCCCGCCACCGGCAGGCCGAGCCCGGCCTCGATCGCGTCCCGCAGCGCCACCAGGCGCGCGGCCGCCTCGGGCTCCGCCGCCTCGGCCGCAGCGCCCAGCCCGGCAATGGCGGGCAGCGCCTCCGTGCCGCCGCGCCGGCCGCGCTCCTGCCCACCCCCCGCCACCAGCGGCGCCAGATCCAGCCCGGGGCGCAGGATCAGCGCCCCCGCCCCCTTGGGCCCGCCCAGCTTGTGGCCGGAGATCGCCAGCGTCTCCGCCCCGAGCGCCAGGGCATCCAGGGGCATGCGGCCGGCCGCCTGCACGGCATCCAGATGCAGGAGGGCGCCATGGCGGCGGCAGATCGCGGCCGCCTCGGCGACCGGATGGATCACCCCGGTCTCGTTATTCGCCACCATCAGGCAGACCAGCGCGGGCTCGCCCGAGGAGAGAGCCGAGTCGAGCGCCTCCAGATCCAGCCGGCCGTCGCCCAGCACGGGGAGGCGCTCCGCCCCCTCCCCCGCGCGGATCACCGCCGGGTGCTCCGTCGCCCCCACCAGCACCCGCCGCCCCCGGCGCAGCGCGGCGATGGCCATGGCATTCGCCTCCGTCCCGCCGGAGGTGAACACCACCTCCCGCGCGGCGGCCCCGAACCGTGCCGCCACCCGCGCCCGCGCCTCCTCCAGCACCCGCCGCGCCGCCCGCCCGGCGGCATGGACGGAAGACGGATTGCCCGGCAGCTCCATGGCCGCGATCGCCGCCGCCCGCGCCTCGGGCCGCAGGGGCTCGGTCGCGTTCGCATCGAGGTAGAGCGTCATTCCCCCTCCCCGCCCGCCGGCTCCGGCCCGCCGGGCACCGGCACCGTGCGCCCCAGCGTCCGCCCCTCCGCCACATCCTGCAGGCTGATGGCCGAGAGGAAAAACCGCACCTGCTCCGCCAGCGCCTGCCAGAGATCGCGCTGGTCCTGCGGCATGGCCGCCGAGTCCCCGCCCTCCGGCCCGCCGGCGATGGTGTCCTCCACCGCCTCCACCACCTCCGCGACCGTGATGGCGGCGGCCGGGCGGGCCAGCCGGTAGCCACCCCCGGGGCCCCGCGCGGAACGCACCAGCCCCGCCCGCCGCAGCCGGCCGAAGAGCTGCTCCAGATAGGCCACCGAAAGCCCCTGCGCCCCCGCGATCTCGGCGAGCGACACCGTCGCGCCGCTGCCCGAGGCCCCCCGGCGCGCCATCTCGGTCAGGGCGGTCACGGCATACCGGCCGCGGGTGGACAGCCGCATCCTAGCGCCGCCCCTCCACCCCCGAGGGGGAGCCCAGATCGGAACAGGCCGCAGCCATGCGTGCCAAAAGGTGATGCCCTGCCATGATTTGGTTATGAAATCCGCCGAGCGCTGCCTATATTGCGCTTGCCCCACCGACCGTAAGGCCGCGCGGGGCACATGGCACCCCCGAAGCTCGGTTCGGACCCCCGATGGCCGCCGCGAGGCCAGACCTCGCGCGGGACGGGACACGATACGCCGCGCTTCGTGGCCGGGCTCCCACCCGGCGGAACGGCCCCCACCCGCATGCCCCTTCGGCGTGAGGGTGGAGCCCGCTCCGCCGCCGCGCGGGGCCGGCGGGCCGAGGCGGGGTGCCAGCGGTGATGAAACAGGTGGGGCGGCTCCTTCCCGGGATCCGGCCCGCCCCAGAAAAACGCCCCACGGGGCGGAAGGTGATGATGCCCGAGGTGATGTTTGCCGGCCCTGACGGCCGGCTCGAGGGTCGCTACCACCACGCCAAGCAGCCCAATGCTCCCACCGCCCTGGTCCTGCACCCGCACCCGCTGCATGGCGGGACCATGAACAACCGCGTGGTGCATGCCCTGTATGAGCGCTTTCGCGGCATGGGCTTCTCCACGCTGCGCTTCAACTTCCGCGGCGTCGGCAAGAGCCAGGGCCGGTACGATGGCGGCATCGGCGAGATCTCGGACGCCACGGCCGCGCTCGACTTCCTCCAGGCGGTGAACCCGGCTGCCTCCATGCTCTGGGTCGCGGGCTACTCCTTCGGCGCCTATGTCGGCATGCAGGTGCTGATGCGCCGTCCGGAAATGGGCGGCTTCGTCTCCATCTCGGCCCCGGCCAGCCATTACGACTTCGGCTTCCTCGCCCCCTGCCCTTGCTCGGGCCTGATCCTCCATGGTGAGGCCGACGAGCTGGTGCCGGAGCCCTCCGTGCGGAAGCTGGTGGACAAGCTGAACACCCAGAAGGGCATCAAGATCGACTACCGGACCATGCCCGGCGCCGGCCATGTCTTCACGCCGGAGCAGACGGAAAAGGTGGCCGAGGCCACCCAGGACCATGTGATGACGGTGCTCAACCGCGCCCGCATGTCCATGGCGGCCGACTGAACACCCTCAGCGGTGGATGATGAAGGGGCGGCACCCGGAAACGGGTGCCGCCCCTTCCTTTTTGTGCGGCTGGCCCGGTCGCGGAGAGGGCGGGCCCGCCTGCCTCAGGCGAAGGCCGGCACCCGCCGCCCGCCCGTCATCGGCCGGGGCGCCCCCGTGGTGCCCGGAAAGGTCAGGGGCAGGCCCCGCGCCACGCGCGCGGCGAGCACGCCGAAGGCCTGGGCCTCCAGCGCATCCCCATCCCAACCCGCCACCTCCACGGGGCGCACCGGGGCTTCCAGCATGCTGGCAAGCGCCTTCATCAGCGCCGGATTCCGCCGCCCGCCACCCGCCACGAGCCATTGCACCGGCGGGTCGGGGAAGTGCCGGGCCGCGGCGCCCACGCAGACCGCGCAGAAGGCCGCCAGCGTCGCCGCCCCATCCGCCGGGGAAAGCGCCCCGGCGCCGGAGTCGCGCAGCGCCTGGTCGAAATCCAACCGGTCCAGGGATTTCGGCGGGGGTGCCGCGAGATAGGGATGCGCCATCAGCCGCCCGAGCACGGCGCCATCCGCCTGCCCGGCCAGGGCCAGCCGGCCGTCCCGGTCGTAATCCTGCCCCAGCGACCGCCGCGCCCAGTCATCCAGCGGACCATTCGCCGGCCCGGTATCGAAGGCGATCAGCTCCCCATCCACCCCGATCCAGGTGACGTTGCCCACCCCGCCCAGGTTCAGGATCGCCACCGGCTTCGGCAGCGATTCGGCCAGCACCCGGTGGAAGACCGGCACCAGCGGCGCCCCCTGCCCGCCCGCCGCCACATCGGCCGAGCGGAAGTCATGTACCACCTCCACCCCCGTGCGCCGGGCCAGCAGGGTGGGCTCGCCGATCTGCCAGGTGTGCCCGCGCTCCCCGGGGCGCGTCGCCGGGCGGTGCAGGATGGTCTGGCCATGGAAGCCGATGAGGTCGGCCGGCATGCCCAGCTTCTCCACGGCCTCGGCATGGCGCTCGGTCAGGCGGCGGGCGCAATCCAGCATGCCCGGGTCCTCCGCCAGCCGTCCCTCGGCATGCAGCCCCGGCGCCGCATCCAGCAGCGCCCGCAGGTCCCGGCGCAGGGCGGGCGGATAGGGGATGGTCACGGAAGGGCCGAAGCGGCCGATCCTCTCGCCATCCGTTTCGACATAAGCGGCATCCACCCCGTCCAGCGAGGTGCCGCTCATCAGCCCAATGGTTCGCAGCATGGCGGCACTTGTGCTAGGGCCGGCGCGCTTTGCAAGCCCGAGTGACACCGCGATGAACGACTTCCTGCACCTCGCCCGCGAGCGCGGCTACATCCACCAGGTGACGGACGAGGCCGCCCTCTCCGCCCGCATGGCGCAGGGTGTCCTTCCGGCCTATTGCGGCTTCGACTGCACGGCGGACAGCCTGCATGTCGGCCACCTCCTGCCCATCATGCTCCTGCGGCTGCTGCAACGCTGCGGCCACAAGCCCGTGGCGCTGCTCGGCGGCGGCACGACGAAGATCGGCGACCCCTCCTTCCGCGACACCCAGCGCCCGCTGCTGGACGACGCGCAGATCGAGGTGAACAAGGCCGGCATCCGGCGCAGCTTCGCCCCCTTCCTCCACTTCGGGGACGGGCCTTCGGACGCCATCATGCTCGACAACGCGGAATGGCTGGACGGGCTCGCCTACATCCCCTTCCTGCGCGAGGTCGGGCGCCATTTCAGCGTCAACCGCATGCTGACGCTGGACAGCGTGCGCACCCGGCTGGAGCGCGAGCAGGCCTTCTCCTTCCTCGAATTCAACTACATGCTGCTCCAGTCCTACGACTTCCTGGAGCTGCGGCGGCGCCACGGCGTGGGCCTGCAGCTCGGCGGCAGCGACCAGTGGGGCAACATCATCATGGGCGTGGAGCTGAACCGCCGCGCCGATGCGGCGGAGGTGTTCGGCGCCACCACGGTGCTGCTGACCACCGCCTCCGGCGCGAAGATGGGCAAGACCGCCTCCGGCGCCGTCTGGCTGAACCCCGACCGCCTCACCCCCTATGACTACTGGCAGTTCTGGCGGAACACCGAGGACGCGGATGTCGGCCGCTTCCTCCGCCTCTTCACCGAAATGCCGGTCGCCGAATGCGACCGCCTCGCCGCCCTCCAGGGCGCCGAGGTGAACGAGGCGAAGAAGATCCTGGCCACCGAGGCCACCGCCCTGCTCCACGGGCGCGAGGCCGCCGAAGCCGCCGCCGCCACGGCCCGCGCCACCTTCGAGCAAGGCCAGGCCGCCGAAACCCTGCCCAGCATCACCGCCACCCTGCCCGCCAGCCTGCTCGACCTCGCGGTCGCGGCAGGACTCGCGGCCAGCAAGGGCGAGGCCCGCCGCCTCGTCGGCCAGTCCGGCCTGCGCCTGAACGACGAAACGGTGACGGACATCGCGCGCGAGGTCACGGCGGCCGACCTGCGGGACGGCGCGGCGAAGCTCTCGGCGGGGCGGAAGCGGCACGTGCTCGTGCGGATGGGGTGATTCTGGGCTGATGGTCTGTCCCGGGGAGAGGAAGAAGGAATTCTTCCTCTCCCCGGACCCGTCGAAGGCAGTGCCTTCGACCATCATCTTTTTCTTCGAGTTGGAGTCACTCGGCTGACGGTGCGCCTGAGGTCTAGGACCTCAGGCGACTGCAAAGGCAGGATCAAGCACCGGTCGCCCGATACCCCTTCGATCATCGTATCCACGGCAGTCAGACGGGGTTCCAAGGGCCTCAGGCCCTTGGCGGGTGGAGGGCAGAGCCCTCCTCTCCCCGCACCCCCGGAAGGCAACCCGGATCACCCCCCGCGTTGCACCACCAGCCCGATGGAGGTGCTCACCTGCCCCAGCGCCTCCAGCTTGATATGCGGAAGGGCATAGGGCGGCGTGTCGATATAGGCATCCAGCGGCGAATCGCCGGGGTGCAGGTTCAGCGGCCAGACCGTGTGGCCGCGCGCGGCGAGGCGGTCGAGCAGCGCCTCGATGTCCTTGCGGCGGAAGTAGGAGAGCCCCGGGGTTTCGAGGGTCGCCTCGTTCGAGGCGAGGTTGAACTCGGTGGTGTGCACGGCCACGCCACCGGGGCGGAGCGTTTCCAGGCTGTTCTCCACGAAGTCCAGCCCCTGGGCGATGCCGCCGAGATGCTCGAAGCAGCAGGAGGACCAGCAGGCGTCGAAGCCGCGCAGGTCGGCGGGAATGGCGTTCATGTCCACGGGGCGGAAGGTCACGCGCGCGCGGAAGCTGGCTTCGTCGATCAGCGCGCGGCGGAACAGCGCCATGAGGTCGGAGGCGTGCTCGTTGGTGCTTTGCCAGCCATCGCCCGCGATCACCTCCAGCGGCGCATCGGTCGCCACCACCTCCACCCCGTTGGCGGCCAGCATGGCGGGCAGCGGCTCCGTGCCCACCCCGAATCCGAGGGCGCGGGCGCCGGGGCGGATGACGTTGGCGGCCCGCAGCGCGGCCAGGATCCAGCAGAACTCCCACTGCTTTCGGTGGGGGCGTGGCGCCTCGCCGATGGTGGCGCACCAGGCCGCGTAATCCGGCTCGTCGAACTGGGCGGCGGTGCAGAGCTGGCTCACGGGCTGCGCGAGGCTGGGCGGCTCGAACCGCCAGGGAATGCGGGGCGATTCCGGCGGGGCCAGCAGCCAGAGCGGCGCGGCATAGCCGCCGGGGAGGAGCGCATGCCGCAGCGCCTCGGGCGAAGGATGCCGACGGTGGGTCGCGATCTCCTCCTCCGAAGGCTCACGGCCGAGCAGGAGGCGGAAGGCCCAGATCACCGCTTCGGGCGGCAGGGGGGAGGAACGGGGGTCGAGACTGTCCAGCACGGATCAGGCCCCCGGGACGGAAAGCGCTCGCATCCCGCCATCATAGCGCGCGGGGGCCCGCTAAGGCGATCCTCACAAAGAAATGTGCTGGAAGATCAGGCGGATGGTGGGCGCAACAGGGATTGAACCTGTGACCCCCACCGTGTCAAGGTGGTGCTCTCCCGCTGAGCTATGCGCCCATCCGCCGGGTTCCGCGACGCGGCTCCGGGAAGCATCGCGTCGGGGCGGCCCCTTTAGCCTGCCCTTCGCGGCCCGGCAAGCCCGTATGGCGAAAGGCGCGGCAACCCGCGTGACAGAGCCGCCGCGCTGTGGTGATTCGGAGGGATATGGACCTTCCGATCCAGGCCCCCGTCGAGGCCGTCTCCCCCCCGCCTTTCCTGCTGGAACGGCCGCCGGTCCAGGCCTCGCCCATCATCCTGGCCTCGCCCCATTCCGGCCGGCACTACCCCCCCGCCTTCCTGGCCGAAAGCCGGCTGGACCCGGTGGCGCTGCGCCGTTCGGAGGATGGATTCGTCGAGGAGCTCTTCGCCGGCGCGCCTGCCCTCGGCGCCCCCCTGCTCGCCGCCACCTTCCCCCGCGTGTATTGCGACGCCAACCGCGAGGCCTGGGAGCTGGACCCCGGCATGTTCGACGGGCCGCTGCCGGATTTCGTCAACACCGCCTCCCCCCGCGTCGGCGCGGGGCTGGGCACGATCGCGCGGGTGGTCGCGAGCGGCGAAGCCGTCTATCGCCGCCGCCTGTCCTTCGAGGAAGCGGCCGACCGCATCCGCGCCCTGTGGGAACCCTACCACGCCGCCCTGTCCGGCCTGATCGCGGAAACGGTGCGGCGATTCGGCTGCTGCCTGCTGATCGACTGCCATTCCATGCCCTCGCTGCCCGGAGAGGCCGGCCGTGCGGCGGACATGATCCTGGGGGACGCCCACGGAACCGCGGCGGCCCCCCGCGCCACCCGGCGTCTGGAGGAAGCCCTCACCGCCCTCGGCTACCGGCTCCGCCGCAACGACCCCTATGCGGGCGGCTATGTCACCCGCCATTACGGGCGCCCGCGGGAGGGGGTCCACGTGATCCAGCTCGAAATCGCCCGGAGCCTCTATATGGACGAGCGGCGGATCCAGCGCCTGCCCGGCCTGGTCCAGCTCCGGGCCGATATGGACCGGCTCGTGACGCAGCTCGTCTCGGAGGACTGGCGCTTCCTTCGTCCCTGATGCCACCCGGCGCCTCGCCGAAGGGCTGCCCGCCGGCATGCAGGCAAAAAAAGAGGCGGAGCCAGAGGCTCCGCCGAGTTTAGGGAGGAAACGTCCAAGAAAGACAACAACGCGACAACATCGCGTTGCTGCGATGCACAAGTTAGTCCTGCACCCCGGCTTCTGCAAGGCCCTTTCTGCATTGCAGCATCACGCAAACGAGATGGCTCGCCCTGGCACGCCGCTTGAGCAGGCAGGCCCATGCCCCTGCCCGCTTTCCTCCTGCTCCTGGCCGTCCTGCTGGCCCCCGCCGGCGCCGCCGCCCAGCCCTCCCCCACCACGCTGTGCCGGGCCGCCATCGCTTCGGCGGAGCGGGAATATGGGCTTCCTGCGGGTCTCCTCGCCGCCATCGGCCGCGTGGAATCCGGCCGCCGCGATCCCCAGACCGGCGAGAGCGGCCCCTGGCCCTGGACGATGAATGCCGAAGGGGCCGGCAAGTTCTTCCCCGGCAAGGCGGAAGCGGTTGCCGAGGTGCGGCAGCTTCGCGCCGGGGGCATGCGGCTGATCGACGTGGGCTGCATGCAGATCAACCTGCACCACCACCCCAACGCCTTCCCCTCGCTGGAGGACGCCTTCGACCCCCTCTCCAACGCCCGCTACGCCGCCCGCTTCCTCACCGAGCTGAAAGCCGCGAGCGGGGACTGGATGACGGCCGCCGGCCACTACCACAGCCAAACGCCAGGCCGCGCCGAGGCCTACCGCGCCCAGGTCGCGCTCCGCTGGCCCGAGGAGCAGCGCCAGGCCGGCGCCGCCCCCACCTGGCAGCCGGGCTGGTCCAACGTGCCGCGCGCCGCGCTGGCCACCGCCGCCATGCCCGGCATGAGCATCCGCGCCGCGCCGCCGCCCAGCATCATCCGCATGCCCGGCGCGGCGCCGGAGGGCGAGCGCGGCCGCGGGCTCGACGCCTACCGCGCCATGGCCATCCCCCTGGCCACCCGCACCCTGCCCATGCCGCTGCCCGTGCGCGGCATCCCCGGCGCGCGGGGCTGAGCCGCCCCCCGTTGCCCGCCACCCCCCGCCCCCCTAGCCTGCGCCAAAGCGGGAGGGCACGCGTCCGCGGGCGGCGGTGAGCCGCGAGACGGGGGATGCCATATGGTTCCGAGACGATTGATCCTGGGCGGCACGCTGGCCGGCCTCGCCACGCCCGCCCTGACCACACCAGCCCTGGCGCAGGGCGCCTGGCCGCAGCGGCCCCTCCGCATGCTCATCGGCTTCGCCCCGGGCGGCTTCACCGACATCATGGCCCGCGCCACGGCCGAACAGCTCAGCGCCCAGCTTGGCCAGCCCGTGGTGATCGAGAACCGTTCCGGCGCCTCCGGCACCATCGCCACCCAGGCGGTGGCCCGCGCCACGGCCGACGGCCATACGCTGCTCTTCGGCCATTCCACGCCCAACGCCGTGGCCGCCGCCCTGTTCAAGGACCTGCCCTACGACCCGCTGCGCGACCTGACACCGATCGGGCAGGTCGCGGTGCACCCGCATCTCATGGTCGTGCCGGACGCCTCGCCCTTCGCGCGCGTGGCCGATGTCGTGGCGGCGGCGAAGGCCCGGCCGGGCAGCGTCACCTATTCCTCGGCCGGAATCGGCTCGGTCCATCACCTCGCCTGCACCGCCTTCGCCCAGGCGGCGGAGATCGAGCTGACCCATGTCCCCTATCGCGGCAGCGCCCCGGCCATGGCGGACCTCATCGCCGGCCGTGTGGCCCTGACCATCGACGGCGTCAGCGCCGTCGCCCCGCAGATCGCGGATGGCAAGCTGCGCCCCCTCGCCGCCGGCACCCTCGCCCGCATCGCCCGCTACCCCGAACTGCCGACCCTGCGGGAACTGGGCTATGGCGAGATCGACGCGATGAGCTGGGTCGGCCTTTTCGCCCCGCCCGGCCTCCCGCCCGCCATCGCCGCCAGCCTCACCACCGCCCTGGCCCGCGCGCGGGAGGCACCGTCGATGCGCAAGGTGGCGGAGGATGGCGGCTCGGTCATCGCCGCGCGCGACGGCGCGGCCTTCCGCGACTTCATCGCCCTCGAGATCGAACGCTACCGCGCCGTCCTCGGGGACGGGCGGATCGACCTGAACTGAGCTGAGCCGGGGCGGGCATGTGATGAGTCTGGGGCTGGTGGTCTGTCCCGGGGAGAGGAAGAAGGAATTCTTCCTCTCCCCGGACCCCTCACCATCATCTTTTTCTATCAGTTTGGAGTCACAGGACTGCCGGTGCGCCTGAGGTCTTGGACCTCAAGCGACTGCAGGGGCAGGAAAAGCACCCGTCACCAGAGACCCCTGCGATCAACGGTGTCCACGGCAGTCAAATGGGGTTCCAAGGGCCTCAGGCCCTTGGCGGGTGGAGGGCAGAGCCCTCCGAACCACCTTAGCGGTTCCGCGTCACCAGCCGCCCCGGCTTCTCGCCCGTTGCGCCCTTCGCGGCCACATAGGTCGGCACGCCGTTGCACCACACCTCCTCGATCCCTTCCGAGAGCTGCTTCGGCTCCTCGAAGGTCGCGCGGTCCCGCACGGTGTGCGGGTCGAACAGGACGATATCGGCGAAGGCGCCTTCGCGCAGCACGCCGCGGTCGATCATGCCGAAGGTCTCGGCCGCCTTGCCCGTCATCTTGTGGATGGCCGTTTCCAGGCTGAACAGCTTCACGTCGCGCACATAGTGGCCAAGCACGCGCGGGAAGGTGCCCCAGAGGCGGGGATGCGGGTGTTCGTCATGGGGGATGCCGTCCGAGCCGATGATGGACATCGGATCCGCCATGATGCGGCGGACATCCTCCTCATCCATCTGCCAGGTCACCTGCCCGGCCGGGAGAAGGCGGGAGGCGGCGGTCTTGATGTCGGTGTTCCAGCCGCGCGCCACGTCGCGCAGGTATTTGCCGGCCATTTCCGGATGCGGGACGGACCAGGTGATCATCACCTCCACGTCGTCACGCAGCTTGTCCGGCATCAGCACGGTGGAGCCGGCGGGATAGGGATACACGTCGTAGGAGACGGGCTGGGTGCGCGCGTATTCGTTGATGAGGGGCAGGGTCTGGGTGGAGCGCCCGTAATTCTCCGGCATGGAGCATTTGTGGTGGGAGATATGCACCGCCACCCCGGCCCGCTTGCCGATCCGCGCCGTCTCCTCGATGGAGGCGAGGATGCGGTCGGCCTCGTCGCGCATATGCGTGCAGTACAGGCCGCCGAAGGGCCGGATGGCCTCGGCCACCGCGATCACCTCCTCGGTCGTCGCCTGGGCATTGGGCGGGTAGTAGAGGCCGGTCGAGAAGCCGCTCGCCCCCTCCCCCATGGACTGCCGCACGAGGTCGTGCATCCGCGCGATCTCGGCATCCCTGGCGGGCCGGTACACGTCGTTGTCCATCGTGCGGGCGCGCAGCGTCTGGTGGCCGACGAAGGCGTAGGTGTTCATCTCCGAACCGCGCGTCTTCAGCGCGTGGGCGTAGTCGCCGAAGCTCTCGAAGGTGTACCAGCTCTCGTCGCCCAGCAGGTCCAGCGGCGGCACGGGGCGCGTGGCGAAGCGCGCGGGGGCGAGGCTGACGCCGCAATTGCCGACGACGACCGTGGTCACGCCCTGGCTGGTCTTGCAGGTCGTGCATTCCGGGCCGCAGAGAACGGCGCGGTCGTCATGCGTGTGGCTGTCGATGAAGCCGGGCGCCACGGCCTTGCCGGTGGCGATCACCTCCCGGTCCGCCGTCGCGCCGCCCAGATCCCCCAGGCCCACGATCCGGTCGCCGCGCAGGCCGATATCGCCGACGCGGCGGGCGGCCCCCGTGCCGTCGAAGAGGGTCGCATCGCGGATGATCGTGTCGCAGCGCAGGGCCATGGTGCAGCCTTTCGAACGGGGCGGGCATACTGGCCCCGCGCGGCCCGGCGATCCAGGCCCCCGGCGCGTTCATAGGACGCGCCGCACCGTCCCACCCCGCGGCATGGAGCCCTGGTGACCGAACCCGACCATCGCAAGCGCGACCCGACGACCCTGCCCGGCCGGATCGAGCGGATGCGCGACCGGCTCGCGGACCTGAACAAGGGCCTCTCCCCCGGGCAGCGCCTGAGGGGCGGCCTCGCGCAGGCATCGCTCTCCGCCGGGGCCGCGATCCTCGCCTATCTCCCCACCCAGGCGCTCGGCCTGCGGGAGGGCTTCTGGGCGGCCATCACCGCCCTGGCCGTGGTCCAGACCGAGCTGGTGGCCACCCGCGACAGCGGGCGGGACCAGCTCGCCGGCGCGGCGATCGGCGGCGTCATCGGGGTCGCCGTCACCCTGGCCGGCGGCCAGCATCTCCCGGGCTATGTGCTCGCCGTCATCCTGTCCGTGCTCACCTGCTGGCTCGTGAACATCGCCTCGGCCAGCCGCCTCGCGGGCATCACGGCCACCATCATCCTGCTCGTGCCGCATACGGGCACGCCGCAGCACATGCTCGCCTCCCGCGTCGGCGAGGTGGCCTGGGGCGCGCTGGTGGCGCTCGGCCTGGTCTGGCTGCGCACCCGCCTGGCCCGCCGCTGAAGCGGGACGGCCGGGCGGGGAGGTTCAGTCGGAGAAGAAATCCGGCATCGGCCGCGGCGGCGCCTGCCCGCCCCGCAGCGCCTTCTGCACCACCGCCTCCATGGATTCGAGGAAGCGCGAGCGGTGCTGCGGGGTGAAGGCGGCGTTGCGCGTCTCCCGCCCCATCTCGCGCAGGTGCCGCGCCACCTCGCGCCCCGCCAGCGCGCTGCCGATATTCTCCTGGTCCCAGATCCGCCCGCCGGGCGCGACCGCATGGCCCCCGGCGGCCAGGCAGCGCGAGGCGAGCGGGATATCGGCGGTGACGCAGATATCGCCGGGCCGCACCGCTTCCGCGATCCAGTCATCGGCGGCGTCCGGCCCCTCGGCCACGATGACGCGGCGCACCCCGTCCGGCAGTCGCACGCCGCGCGAGCCGTTGGAGACCACCGTCACCTCCAGCCCGTGCCGCGCGGCGACCCGGAACACCTCGTCGCGGACGGGGCAGGCATCCCCGTCCACATAGACATGCGGCGCGCTCAGACGAGACCGTCCGCGATGTCGCGCCGCACCAGCGCGGGGTCGCGCGCGGCGGGGTCGCCCATGCCGCCGCCGCCGGGCAGCAGCAGGCGCAGCCGCTTGCCCCGGGGGACCACCTGATAGCCCTTGGTGCGGAGCACCGTGCCATCGGTCAGCCCCACCCAGCCCGGCGCGCCATCCCCGCCGCCGTCACGGCCGCGCGGCGCATTCGCCACCCGGTCGAAAATGGCGTTCACGGCGAATTCGGCATCGCCCTTGGCGCCGATCTCCATCACCTGCCCCAGCCCGCCACGGGTGCGGCCGGGGCCGCCGGAACCGGGGCGCAGCTCCTTCTTCCAGAAGATCACCGGCGCCACGTTCTCGGTGGCCTCCACCGGCATGGTCCGTACGCCGGAGGGGAAGGCGGTGCCGTCCAGCCCGTCCTGCCCGGGGCGCGCGCCCGTGCCGCCGGAGTTGAAGGTGATCACCTCGAAATCCGGCAGCTCGGCCTCTCCGCCGCTCACCTGCGCGCCACCGCGCAGCGGCGGGTTCCAAAGGCAGGAGGAACCCTCGGCCGTCACCCGGTCCGGCACGGCCTGGTGCAAGCATCCCATCATCAGGTCCGGCAGCAGCTGGCCGACGACATGGCGCACCGAGACCGGGAAGGGCCGCGGGGCATTGAGGATGCAGCCCTCGGGGATGATCATCCGGAAGGGCAGCAGCGAGGCCCAGTTGTTCGGCACCTCGGGCGCGACCACGCATTTGATGCCGAAGCAGGCATAGGCGCGGGTATAGGCCGCCGGCACGTTGATGCCGCGCCCGGACAGGCCGGAGGTGCCGGCATAATCCACCGCGATATGGTCCTCCGCGACGGTCATCCGCGCCTTCAGCGTCACCGGCGCCTCGTAGCCGTCCGAGCTGATCTGCGCCGCGAACTCCCGGCGCGGCAGCTTCGCGATCTCGGCAAGGGTGGCGCGGGAGGAGGCCTCGAAGATGGATTCCGCCAGCGCGTCCAGGCTGTCCATCGCGAACTCGTCCATCATCTCGACGAGCCGGCGCGCCCCCGCGTCGTTGCAGGCGCAGAGGGAATAGACGTCGCCCTCCAGCTCCGCCGGGGTGCGCGTGCCGGCGCGGAGGATGTCGAAGAAGGTCTCGTTCGCGCGCCCCTGGTCGAAGCACTTCACGATGGGGATGTAGAGCCCTTCCTCGAAGACCGAGCGCCCCTCCGGCCCCATGCCGAGGCCGCCGACATCGATGACATGCGCGGTGTTGGCAAAAAGCCCGACGATGCGCCCGTGGCGGAAGGCGGGGGTGACGACGGTGAGGTCGTGCAGGTGGCCAGTGCCGAGCCAGGGGTCGTTGGTGATGTAGTGGTCGCCCGGCTTCATCGTCTCGGCCGGGAACTTGGCGAGGAAGTGGCCGACGCTCTCCATCATGGAGTTCACATGGCCCGGCGTGCCGGTGACGGCCTGGGCGAGCATGCGCCCGCGCAGGTCGAAGATGCCGGCCGAAAGATCGCCCGCCTCGCGCACCGTGGTGCTGAAGGCGGTGCGGATCATGATCTGCGCCTGCTCCTCCACCACGGCGATCAGGCGGTTCCACTGGATCTGCCGCTGGATGGCCGCCAGCGCGTCGGAGGGGGAGTCACTCATCGCGTCAGCTCCAGATAGCCCAGCCCATCCATCCGGCAGGTCCATCCCGGCCCCACCAGCGTGCTCGTCTCCGCCTCGGCCACGATGCAGGGGCCGGCGACCGTCGCGCCCGGCGCGAAGCCGCCACGGTCGTAAACCGGCCAGTCCGAAACCTCACCCCGCGCCGTGTCGCGCACGGCCTGGTGGCGGATCGGCGAGGGTGCCGGCGCCGCTTCCACCTCCGCCACGGGCGGGGGCGCCTCCACCTCGGTCGCGACCGTCACGGCGAAGGAAAGGATTTCCACGTCGCTGCCGGGAACGGGGCGGTCGTAGAAGCCCGCATATTCCCGGTCATAGGCGGCGCGCACGGCCGCCACATCCGCGGCCTCCATCGGCTTCACCGGCAGTTCCACCGCGATCTCATGGCCCTGGCCGACATAGCGCATATAGGCGATGCGCCGCTCGACCAGCGCGGCACCAAAGGCGCCTTCCGCCACCACGCGCCGCGCCTCCGCCGACATCTCGGCCAGCAGCGCGTTCACCGCGCCCACATCGAAGCTGCGGAAACGCTGGTAGAGGCTGCGGACGACCTCATAGCCCACCGGCGCGCGCAGGAAGCCGATGGCCGAGCCCACCCCCGCGCCGGACGGCACGAGCAGGCGGTTCACCCCGATCTTCTCGGCCACGCGATAGCCATGCACCGGCCCGCCGCCGCCGAAGGCGATCACGGCGCGCCCGTCATAGCCCTTGCCGCTCTCGATGGCATGCACGCGGGCCGCATTGGCCATGTTCTCGTCCACGACCTCGACCACGCCGAGCGCCGCCATGGGCGGTTCCAGCCCGAGCGCGCCGAGCGAGGCGTTCATGGCGGATGCGGCGGCATCGGGATGCAGCGCCATGGCGCCGCCCGCGAAGCTGGCCGGGTCGTAGCGGCCGAGCAGCAGGTTCGCATCCGTCACCGCCGGCTTTGCGCCGCCGCGCCCGTAGCAGGCCGGGCCAGGATCGGCGCCCGCGCTTTCCGGCCCCACCTGGATGCGGCCCAGCGCATCGACCGAGGCGATGGAGCCGCCGCCCGCGCCGATCTCCACCATCTCGATCACGGGGATGCGCAGCGGCATGCCCGAGCCCTTCTTGAAGCGCCCGATGCGCGCCACCTCGAAGGTCCGGGCCGTCTGCGGCGCGAAATCATCGATGAGGCAGACCTTCGCCGTGGTGCCGCCCATGTCGAAGGACAGCACGCGGTCCCACCCCTTCTGCCGCGCGACGAAGGCGGAGAAGATGGCGCCGCCCGCCGGGCCGCTTTCCACGAGCCGGATGGGGAAGCGCGCGGCGGTTTCCAGCGTGGTGAGCCCGCCGCCGGAAAGCATGAGGTAGAGCGGGCAGGAAAAGCCCGCCTCGGCCAGCCCCGCCTTCAGCCGGTGCAGGTAGCCCATCATCAGCGGCTGCACATAGGCATTGGCGGCGGTGGTGGAGAAGCGCTCCCACTCCCGCATCTCCGGGCTGACCTCGGAGGAGATCGAGACGGGCAGCTCCGGCCATTCCTCCCGCACGATCTCGGCCGCGCGGCGCTCATGCGCCGGGTTCACGAAGGCATGCAGGAAGCCGATGGCGAGGCTTTCGATCCCCTCGGCCCGCATGAAGCCCACCGCCTCGCGCACCGCGCCCTCGCCGAGCGGCAACAGCACGCGGCCCTCATTGTCCAGCCGCTCCGGCACCGGCAGGCGCCAGCGGCGCGGTACCAGCGGCTGCGGCAGGGTGATGTTCAGGTCGTACTGGTCGTAGCGGCTCTCATTGCCCAGCGCGAGGACGTCGCGGAAGCCCTCCGTCGTCAGAAGCGCCGTGCGCGCGCCCTTGCGCTCGATCACGGCATTGGTGGCCAGCGTCGTGCCATGGATGAACAGCGCCACATCCGATGGCCCGACGCCCGCCTTGGAGAGCACCACGCGGATGCCCTCCAGAACGCCCTTCTCGGGTGCGGCCGGCGTCGTGAGCACCTTCGCCGTCCAACGCTCGAAGCCGCCATGCGCGTCGGCGCGCTCCAGCGCCAGGTCGGTGAAGGTGCCGCCGATATCGGCGGCCAGCCGCAAGCCCGCCATGGATCAGAAGCCCCGCACCACGCCGCCATCGACGCGCAGGATGGTGCCCGTGATGTAGGAGCCGGCCTCGGAGGCGAGGAAGGCCGCGGCCTTGCCGAACTCGTCCGGCGTGCCGTAGCGGCGCATCGGGATCGTCTTCTCGCGGTCGGCGATCACCTGCTCCGGAGACTTGCCCTGCTTGGAGGCGGCGGCGCCGGCCAGCTCGATGCTGCGGTCCGTGCGGATGGCGCCGGGGGCGATGATGTTCACCGTCACGCCATCCGGCCCCACCTCATCGGCCAGGGTCTTCGCCCAGCCGACGATATTCGCGCGCAGCACGTTGGACAGCGCCAGGTTCGGCAGCGGCTGCACCATGCCCGTGCTGCCCACCGCGATGATGCGCCCATAACCCTGCGCGCGCATCGCCGGCAGCAGCTTGTTCGCGATCCGCACGGGGGAGAGGACGATCCGGCGGAACCAGGTCTCCAGCGCCTCCTCGGTCAGGTCGGCCGCGGTGCCGGCGGGCGGGCCGCCATGGTTCAGCACGAGGATGTCCACCCCGCCCAGCGCGGCCACCGCACCCTCGGCCAGCGCGTCCATGTCCTCGCCCCTGGCCACATCGGCGGAAAAGGCGTGGGCGGCCGTGGCGCCCATGCCCTTCAGCGCCTCGCAGACCGGCTGCAGCCGCTCCACCTCGCGCCCTGAAATGGCCAGCGCCGCGCCATCGGCGGCCAGCGCCTCGGCAATCGCCCGGCCCAGCCCCTTGGAGGCACCCATCACCAGCGCCCGCTTCCCGCGAAGACCGAGTTCCATCCCTGCCACTCCTCGAATCAATGGGCCCGGACCCTGAACCGGCCCCTCCGGGCTGGCAAGATCGGGGCCGCACAGATCGGGGCCGGCGGGTTCACGGCCGGGCGCCCGGTTTGGCAAGCCGCGCCGGGCCGGGCATCCTCCCCCCATGTCCCGCCCGACCCTGCTGCAAACCCGCATCCTGCCCCCGGCCGTGGAGGCCCGCGCCGCCCGCGACTATGTGATCCGCCGCCCCGAAGGCCCGGACCGCACCCTGGAGGCCCCTGCCCTCCTCGCCGCCGCCGAGGGCTGCGCGGGCATCCTCTGCGCCGCCGGCGACGCGCTGGATGCCGAAACCATCGGCCGCCTGCCCGCCAGCGTGAAGGTGATCGCCACCTTCAGCGTCGGCACCGACCATATCGCGCTCGAGGCGGCCCGGGCGCGCGGCATCGCCGTGACCAACACGCCGGACGTGCTGAGCGTGGCCACGGCCGAGATCGCCATGCTCCTCATCCTCATGTGCGCCCGCCGCGCGGGAGAGGCCGAGCGGCTGCTGCGCGCCCGGGAATGGACGGGCTGGGCGCCCACCCAGCTCATGGGCGTGACGCTGGAGGGCAAGCGGCTCGGCATCCTCGGCATGGGCCGCATCGGGCGGGAGCTGGCCCGCATGGCGCGCGGCATGGGCATGGTCATCCACTACCGCAACCGCACCCGCCTCCCCCCGCAGGAGGAGGAAGGCGCGACCTTCCATGGCGATGACGACGCCTTCCTCGCGGGTTGCGACGTGCTCTCCATGCATGTCCCGGGCGGGGCGGCGACCAAGAACTGGCTGAACGCCGCCCGCATCGCGGCGCTGCCCAAGGGAGCGATCGTCGTGAACACGGGCCGCGGCACCACGGTGGATGACGAGGCGCTCTGCGAGGCCCTGCATTCCGGCCATCTCCGCGCCGCCGGGCTGGATGTCTTCACCGGGGAGCCGAAGATCTTCGAGGGCTACCACACCGCCCCGAACGTCACCCTCCTCCCCCATCTCGGCAGCGCCACGATCGAGACGCGGGACGCCATGGGCTTCCGCTGCCTCGACAACCTGGACGCGGTGCTGATCCAGGGCGCCCAGCCGCCCCATCGCGTCGCCTGAGGACCCCGCCCGCATGCTCTTCGACTTCGAGGCCCTGCCGAAGAAGGACCGCTACAAGCTCGTCGTCTCGAGCATCGTGCCCCGCCCGATCGCCTGGATGGTCACGCAGGATGCCGAGGGCCGCACCAACGCCGCGCCCTTCTCCTTCTTCAACGTGTTCAGCAACGACCCCGTGGTGGTCGGCATCGGCGTCGGCGCCCGCGGCATGGGCGGCGAGGAGCGCGACGAGATGAAGGACACCATGGCCAATATCCGCGCCACGGGCGAATTCACCGTCTGCATGGTGAGCGAGGACACGGCCGAGGCGATGAACATCACCGCTGCCGACTTCCCGCCGGGGGTGGACGAGCTGCAGATGGCCGGCCTCACCACCGCCCCCGGCAGCAAGATCAAGGTGCCCCGCATCGCCGAGAGCCCCGTGGCGCTGGAGTGCCGCCTCTGGCAGGCCGTGCCCATCGGCACGCACCACCTGGTGCTGGGCGAGGTCCTGGCCGTGCATATCCGGGACGACTGCATGCTCGACCCCGCGCGCCTCTATGTGGACACGCCGAAGCTCGGCCTGATCGGCCGCATGCATGGCGGCGGCTGGTACGCCCGCACCACGGACCGCTTCGACATGCCCCGCGTGACACCCGAGGCGGTGGAAGCCCGCCGCAAGGGCGAAGGATGAAAGGGGGAGGTGAGCCGGGGCCGGAAGGCGCCGGCCCGTGGGAAAGGCCCACGAAAAAATGGCGTCCCGTACGGGATCGTAACCGGCGTTCCTGGGCGGCTCAGACCGGTTCAGAGGTGATGCTTTTTCAATTCCTTAGTCGCTGCCCAGTTCCCCAGCGTTCCCAACTGGCTCCCGTCGTCGCTGACGCATTGTGGGGCCATTTGTGGGGCCACCGAGTTGTGCTTCCGCTTTGCTCTCGGCTTTCCTGTGCCCCGACCGGAGGGGCGAATCATGGCCAAGTTGACTGAGCGCGCCGTCGCGAATGCCAAGTCGAAGGAGACTACCTACCGACTGTCTGACGGGGCCGGGCTCCTTCTCCAGGTGAAGCCCTCCGGGTCTCGGACCTGGCTCTTCCGCTTCATGCAAGCTGGTAAGCGCCGCGACATGGGGCTCGGGAAGTACCCCGCGGTCGGACTAGCCCAGGCCCGGAAGAAGGCTCGCGAGGCGGCCGACCTGGTGCGGGATGGCGGGGATCCGATCGCCGCTGAGGAGGCCAAGCAAGCCGCAGCCGCGACGCCCGCGTCGGCCCCACAGATCCGCACCTTCCGCGTCGTGGCCGAGGCCCTGGTGGCCGCGCAGCAGCCGGGCTGGACCAGCAGCAAGACCCTCGCGAGCTGGCGCCTGACCCTCGACAAGCATGCCTACCCGATCCTCGGCGACATTCCGGTAGCCGAGGTGACGCGAGAGCAGGTCGTCGCCGCACTTAACCCGGTCTGGACTGCCCGGCCGGCAACGGCTCGAAAGCTCCAGCGACGCATTGCGGCTGTGCTCGACTTCGCCGCCGCCCACGGGTGGCGGTCGACCGACAATCCCGCCACCGGTCGCGTCCTGCGCCTCACCAAGTCCCTGCCGAAGCAACCGCCTGAACAGCGCCAGCCCTCCTTGCCCTGGCAGCGCGTGCCGGCCTTCGTGGAGGCACTTCAGTGGATGGAAGGGACGGCGGCGCTCGCCCTCCACTTCGCCATCCTCTCCGCTGTTCGATCGGCAGAGGTGCGCAACGCGCGATGGTCGGAGATCGACTTCCGCACGCGCACCTGGACTATCCCGGCAGCCAGGATGAAGGGCGGGCGATCGCGTGCCCTACCGCCACACCGAGTGCCGATTACCGAACCCATGCTGGAGGTGCTGATGCACGCCGCCATGCATCTGACGGGCGTGCTGGAGCTGCCCGCAGCCCTGGCCGAGAGGGAAGAACTCCGGCGCCCCGAGCTGATCTTCCCCTCCCCTCGCGGTCTGCCCCTCAGCGACGCGGCTCTCGGCGCCTGCATTCGCCGCCTGAACGAGGAAGACGAGGAGGATCAGAAGCTGCCAACCTGGCGCGACGTGGACGACCGCGCGATCACCCCTCACGGGTTCCGCCGTTCCTTTCGTAGCTGGGTTGACGACACTCGGCCCGAGGCAGGCGAGGCCGCTGAGAAGGCACTAGCGCACGACGACACGAATGCGGTGCGCGCAGCCTATCGAGGGTCTGACATGCTGGAGCAGCGCCGGCCGTTGATGGAGGCGTGGGGACGCTTCTGCCTGGGTGCGACCTGACCTCGCTCTTACAACACAGCGGCTACAGACCTGTTTCGCATCTTTGGTGGAGAGGCATAGGGGTCATAGGGGTCATGGGGGTGAGTGCGCAAAATACGACGTATTTTCAACGATTTGGGACCCGCATACTGCCCCCTATGCCTCGGCCTATGACCCCTATGCCTCGTCACGGAGCGGCGGAATGCGTGGCAGATGGCACGCTCAGAAAGCGCCGGCACCTGATTTCACATGCTTCCGTGCCAGTGCCAGGGTAGCGTAAGCGTCCCGCTGTTGGGCTCTCAGCCCCTGGCCAGCACGTTCTTGATGGCCTGCGCAGTCCATGTGGCTCCCCTAGCCGTGCGGATACCCTGATCCGTGAGGCGCTTCGCCATATCGCGCATGCTGGCTCCCTCAGATTGCATTTCTCGGATCATCGGCAGGACCGAAGCGGCGAACTTGTCCGCCTTCCGCCGCTGCGCCTCGCGACCCATCGCTGCGTCCACCTTCGGAGCGCCGTCGCGATAGCCGCCAAGTTTGTGGCCCTGTGCCCTCTTCGCGGCCAGTGCCGCCTTGGTGCGGGCCGAAATCATGCGCGCCTCTTCCTCGGCGACCATCGCCATGATCCCGACGGTTAGACGGTTCGCGGAAGGCATGTCCGCGGCCACGAACTCCACCCCCGCTTTCTGGATCCCCAGCAGGAAGTGCGCATCACGTGCCAGGCGGTCCAGCTTGGCAACCAGTAGCGTTGCCCCGGTCAGCCGGCACCGCTCCATGGCCTTGGCAAGCTGGGGCCGATCGTCATTGCGGCCGGACTCCACCTCTACGAATTCGCCAGCCACGGTCCACGCTCCACCGTTCAGGAACCGGGCGACCGCTTCACGCTGGGCTTCCAGCCCAAGACCGCTCCGTCCCTGCTTGTCGGTGCTGACGCGGAGGTAGGTCACATACCGGCCGTCCATCTGTCCAACCTCGGTCAACGTTCGTTGACTAAGTTTAGACGGATGGGTGTTTGGAACGCAAGGGAACAGACAGAACCGGCAGGAAACAATAAACCATTGAAATAACCGGCGTTTTCGCGAAATCAGTGCTTGCGGGGCGAATCTTCTGGCCCTTATGGCTATCGGTATGAGCGAGATTGCCCCGCAAATGGCGCCCGCCAGGAACGCCGCCGCGCCCCGTAAGGCGCCGGCAAAGCGCGTGGCCGGCCCCTATGCGGGCCTGGCGCGGCTATCCGCTCCGGACCTGCGCACCCGCTACGGCCGGATCCTAAAGGGGGTGCGTGACGATCTTACTGCGCATGTCGGTGCGCGACCGTCCGCTACCCAGAAGATGCTGATCGAGCGAGCCGCCCAGCTCTCGCTCCGCGTTGCGATGATGGATGACCTGGCCGCCGCCGGTAAGACGCTCACCGATCACGACAGCCGCACCTATCTCGCGTGGTCGAACACCCTGACCCGCACCCTACGGCAGCTTGGCCTTAAGGGAGCGGAGGCCCGGCCCAAGTCCCTCGCAGACCACATCGCGAGCCGCACGGCATGAACATCCGGGAAGCCATGACCGACCCGGAGACCTTCGGGCCGCACTTCCGCGGCGATAGCTGGAGGGCCTGGGGCGCGTTCCTGGACGCTCTGTTTGCCCTGCCGATGGATGACGAAGCGCTCGCCACCTATCGGCGCCAAACCGGCCGTCAGGAGCCACCCGCCGCTCCTTTCAAGGAAGCCACGCTCGTTTGCGGCCGACGCGCCGGGAAGTCGCGCATCATGGCGTTTGTGGCGGTCTACCTCGCCACCTTCCGCGACTATGCCCCGTATCTCGCGCCGGGCGAGGTTGCCACCGTCGCCGTCATGGCTAGGGACAAGAGACAGGCACGGACGATCTTCAACTACGTGAAGGGTGCCTTCGAAACGGTCCCCATGCTGACGGACATGCTGGAGGACGAAACCAAGGAACAGCTCACTCTCAGTAACCGTGTGGTCATCGAGATCAGCACCGCCAGCTATCGCGGCACCCGCGGGTACACCTATGCGGCGGTGCTGGCCGATGAGACGGCCTTCTGGCGGACGGAGGAGACTTCGGCCAACCCGGACGAGGAGATCATCGCGGCCATCCGCCCGGGGCTCTCATCTATCCCCTCCTCCGTCCTGCTGATCGCCTCCTCCCCCTATGCCAAGCGAGGGGTGCTTTGGACCAACTTCCGCAAGCACTTCGGCCATGACGGGGCGCGGGTGCTAGTGTGGAAGGCCAGCACGGCGGAGATGAACCCGAGGCGTGACGCGGCGCTGGAGGCTGAGGCCTACGAGGAAGACCCAGCCCGGGCATCGGCCGAGTGGGGAGGCAACTTCCGCGATGACGTAGCAGCCTTCGTCACGGCTGAGGCGGTGGATGGCTGCACCATGTGGGGTCGGCTGGAACTGCCCCGCATGGATGGCGCCCGCTACGTGGCCTTCGTGGACCCCTCTGGCGGCACCCGTGACAGCATGACCCTGGGCATTGCGCACACTGATAAGGGCGTAGCGGTTCTGGACGCGGTGCGGGAAGTGAAGCCGCCCTTCAGCCCCGAGGGGACGGTGGAGGAGTTCTGCACCTTCCTCAAATCCTACGGCCTCTCCAGTGTCACGGGGGATCGATACGCGGGTGAATGGCCTCGGGAGCAGTTCCGCAAGCACGGCATCGCCTATGAACTGAGCGAGAAGCCGAAGTCCGACATCTACCGCGACCTGCTCCCTCTGCTGAACAGCGGGCGGTGCGAGCTGCTGGACCTGCCTCGCATCCGCCAGCAGCTCACTGGTCTTGAGCGGCGCACGGCGCGCGGCGGCAGAGACAGCATCGACCACGGCCCGGGCGCCCATGACGACTTGGCGAACGCGGTGGCCGGCGCGCTCCTACTGGCAGCCCAGAAGAAGCAGCCGATGAAGATCAACCCTTCCGTGGTCGCGCGGATCCGCGCCCAGCCCTTGCCTGGCCCGGTGGGAACTTTTCAGACGAGGCTACGCGCATGAGGCTCATGGCATTCGACCGCTCGGTGCGGTCCTTCGACCGGGCCGGGCATCTGCACGTCGCCTCGGCGAATATCAGCAAGGCTTGCGTCAGCCCCTACCTCGGCGCGGAGATCCCGGACTGGAAGCAGATGGGGCTCTCCCCCAACCGCGTCTATCACCTCCTCCGCGACCCCGAGGAGCTGCGCCGGGCGGCCTCCACGTTCACCGGCAAGCCCCTGGTGCTGAAGCACCGGGCGCAGATCGCGTCTGACCACAGCCGGGACATCACCATCGGCACGGTCGGGGAGGCGTCTTGGACTGCTCCCTACCTGCGGGCGCCCCTGGTCGTCTGGGACGGCGCCGGTATCGCGGCCATCGAGAGCGGCGCCCAGAAGCAACTGTCCCCTGGCTACTTCTTCGAAGCCGTCATGACCCCGGGCACCTTCGCCGGGGAGCCCTACGACGGCCGAATGGCCAACATTACCGGCAATCACGTCGCCCTGGTTCCCGAGGGGCGGCAGGGGCCGGACGTCGTGGTGGGAGATGCCCTCCCGACGCGGTTCAGAAACCTTGGAAAGGATAGTGCCATGTCGGATCCGGCAGGCGGCCTGATTGCAGGCGAACAGCTCAATCTCCGTTTGATTGACGCTTTCCGCGAATTCCTGTCCGGCAAGCTCTCGCCGGACGACCTGGCGGGCTTCGACGCTCTCTGGATGCCCTATGTCTCGCAGACCGCTGACGCCGACCCCGAACGGCTCGCGGGGGACCGCCGGATGCCTGGCGCGTTCCGGCATGGTGACCGCGCCGGCTTCGAGAAGCGGTTCTCGACCCCCGTTCCGCTGAAGCACCTGTGAGGGCGGTCATGCGGATGCTGACCCCGGCAGGCGCCGAGAAGACCGCCTCTCCTGAGCGGGAGGCACTTGCCCGCGCCCAGCAGAGGCACCGTCTCTGTGCCCGCGCGGCCGAGGAGGCGCGCGACGCGGACGAGCGGGGCGCTGCCCTGGTCCGTGAGGCGCAGGAGGGGCTGGAGGCGGCACAGCAGCGATTGGAAGCAGCCAAGGGCGACCTGGCCAATTCCATGGCCGCGGCGGCCAAGGGCGGGCCTGCGGCCAGCGCCTCCTCCCTATCCCGCTGCCGGGCGGACGAGGCCGCTGCTATCGACGTGCTGGAGGCGGCCGAGGCGGCGAAAGGCTCCCTGGAGGCCAGCCGCCGGGACGCCGAGCGCGAGGCAGAGGCAGCCACGCGCTACGTTGAGCAGGCGGCGGGCGCGGTGGTGTTGGAATCTCTCGGCCCGCTTCTGGCGGAAGCGGTGGAGATGCAGCAGCGCCTCATTCGGTTTCGGCTGGGCCTGCGCTGGCTGATGCAGTCGCGCGTGGTCGCCGGCAATCCAGCTCTCGCCGCCTTCATGGAGCGAGACGTTTTTCTACCCGGCCTTCACGGCGGGGAGGCCGATAACTCGATGGCCGTCATTTGGCAGCGCATGGATGCCCCTGGACCCTGGAGGGCCTTCGTCCACGCCTTGCGCGGGGATCCGGACGCGCCGGCCCCTAGTGTGGTGGGAGGCTGAGACGTGCGCCTGCCCCCCCTACCTCAGGAGGCTCAATGACCAGCCTCCGGAAGCGCCTGATCGACGTCGAGATCACGCTGAACCCGGTGACCGACAACACCACCGGCGCCGTGACCCGCCCCACCTTCAGTCGCAGCGGCAAGGACACGCTGCTCCTCCAGGGCTACCGCTGCCAGGCGGTGATCCGGAAGGAGGGCTACATCTCGCAGAACCCGCTCTCCCTGCGGATCTACGGCCTCTCGCTGGACCTGATGAACGAGATCTCGACCCTGGGGCGGCTCCCGCTCGCCGGGCGGAACAACACCATCACAGTGAGCGCCGGGGACGAGATCGACGGCGTGGCGGTGGTCTACAAGGGCACCATCGCCAAGGCCTGGGCGAACTTCCAGGCCATGCCGGACGTCTTCTTTCAGATTGAGTCCTACACCGGGCTCTACGCCGCCCTGGCCCCCACGGATGCGACTTCCTTCGTGGGCGCGGTGGACGTGGGGACGGTCATCAGCGGGATCGCGAACCGGATGGGCCGGAGCTTCCGGAACCATGGAGTTCAAACCAAACTGACCGACCCGTATTTCCACGGCACCCTCCTCCAGCAGCTCCAGTCCTGCGCGCAAGCTGCGGACATCGAGTACGAGGACACCGGGGATTCCATCGTCATCTGGCCGAAGAATGGAATCGTTCCCGGTGTGAAGCCCCTCGTCTCGCCCCAAACGGGCATGATCGGCTACCCGTCCTTCACCCATAGCGGCATCGCGGTCAGCACACTCTACAACCCGAACATCGGGCGCGGGCAGCTCATCGAGGTGGAGAGCGACCTGACCCCGGCCTGCGGGACGTGGCGTGTCTACACGCTGACCCACGTCCTGGAGAGCGACATTCCCAACGGCGAGTGGACCACCTACCTGGAAGCCGCGGAGCCGCCATATGCCGCGGTCCGATAAACAGCGCGCCTGTGACACGATCCCAAACGAGGCAGCGCTGGGTCCTAGCGAAGCGGCGGCCGCTCCGGGGCCAGTTGTCGTTCATGGTGTCTTGTTTCTTCCCGACCTAAGGCGACCTCTCGCGCTCGCGTCTGGTGTGGGCTTTCCAAGCAGTCTGCGGATAGTGCCGGGGCTGCCACGTTGCCCGACTCTTCTGGGGCAACGCGGTGCCGCCAAGCACGGCATCGGCGCGTAGTTCGCATCGTCGGCCGGCGAAGGTTCTGCTTGACGGCCAAGCGCTCTTGGCCTACATCACCGCCACGCCACGGTTGCAGAGCATTTACGTTTTAGCAACTGTGGTTTACAAAAGGGCGCCTGCGGGCGCCCTTTTTACGTTTAGAGGTCTGGTTTTCAATGGGTCGTGTGGCGGTCTTTGTGGATGCTGGGTACCTCTTTGCTGCTGGGACGGCACTCATTGCCGGTAGCAAGCAGCCCCGCCACCTCACCCAGTTAAACGAGCAGTTGGCGGTTCAGGAGCTGATTGTTAAGGCGCAAGAATGTACGTCCTCGCCGCTACTTCGAGTTTATTGGTATGATGGTGTGAGCCCTAGGGGCCCGGGCCCGGAGCACCATCGGCTTGCTGCACTTAATAACGTAAAACTCCGGCTTGGCTTCATAAATAGTAGCGGGCAGCAGAAAGGGGTCGACAGCCTCATCGTCACGGATCTGATTGAGCTTGCGCGGAATAATGCCATGTCCGACGCCGTGGTCCTAGCCGGTGATGAGGATGTGCGGATCGGTGTGCAGGTGGCGCAAAGCTACGGCGTTCGGGTCCATCTATTGGGGGTAGTTCCCTCGCGCAGCAATCAAAGCCGCCAGTTAATGCAGGAGGCTGACACGACTCACGAATGGGATAAGGACGTCGTTGGCAAGTTTATCGCCACCACACCAGTAGTTGCGACAGGCACTATCAAGCTCACCGCGACTACAGGTGCCGCAGGTGTTCCTGCGGTAATGCAATCAGCCACGGTAGTACCACAAGCGGACCTGACCCTAGAAGAGTGTGCAACTGCTTTCCTTGTGACCCTTGAGCAAAATGAGGTCACGCTGATACTAGAAGAGTGGCGCGATTACGGGCAGCTTCCATCCTCGTTCGACGGAAGACTCCTCGGATCCACCAGGGATAGAATGGGCCGAAAGCTGGAGCAGTCTGAGAGGCACTCGTTGCGCCGGGCGTTTGTCACGCAACTCCATGCCAGAACTCAGGAGCCGCCACAGTAGCCTTCTGCGAGTCTCACCACGCAGTCAGCGTCACCATAGCCCCAACCAGGACCCGAGTTGAGCTGCCTTGCTTGCCGCCTCTGGAGCACGCACAGCAATGTCTTGGGCATCCTTTATTGCGCCGAGCGCTGCCCGGATTTTCGCTAAAGGAAGCCGTCCCGCCCTCAGCTCCGCCTCAGCCTCACGAAGTTCACCTGATGCTGCTGCCGGGGCCAAACTGCCCATAGCAGACAGGCTCTCCACGAGAGAGCCGACTGCCTCGGCTATCTCCTGTGGAGAAGGAGAAATAGTTTGTGTAATCGACGAGATCGATCCGCCGCCATGGGCCAAGCCGCCTACCGGGCCATAAATATTGAACTGCGTACCAACAGTGCTGGCTGCCTTGGCCTCTTCCTTTGTGAAAGACAGCCCTTCGCCCTTAACGCCAGCCTCATCTAGCTTGAGAGCCCAGTCCATCACCGCATTCCGGGCGGCCTCTATTATTCCAGCCAAGGCAGATTTTGGAACGTGGATCTTAACGTCTGCTGGGAAGCCAAGCTGAGAGCAGATCCTCTCGGCCAATTCCGGACGAACACCCACATGAAAATAACCGGAACTACTAAGTTCAAGCAAAGACGTCACGAGGGCCATTGGAGCTCTGATTTGCTGTGTCCCCATGCGCATCCCCATAATCGGCTGCCAGCCATTGTAGGGATTGAGATATTTGAGCTCACCAGCCGCGTGCCGGTAAAGTGGTAGCTTCGCCCCTTCACCGTAGCCGTTGATTTCGAATTCTACCCATTGAGCAAAGTCAGCCGCCTTCAGTTTGGCCGCGACAAGCTTCGCTTTGCGGAGAAGATCGGTGACGGGCGCATTGCGATCAATGGAATCGATTTGCAGTTGCTCAATGATGCTGGCGGACATCGGCTTCCTATTTGGCAGCGGCCATACGTTGCGCCACTTCCTCCAGGTACTCGATCAGGCACCGAACCTGCTCTTTTGTGGTCGCGATCGGGTATTCGCCGATGGCGGATCTCAGCACGTCGTGATGGTCCACGAAGAACAGATTATTCCGAACATAGCTGTCGTAAGCCTCCAGCGTGGTATCGGTCATTTCAGGAATGTCGATGGCTTCCGCATCGGTCTTCACTGTGATCCAGCTCATTGATACCCTCCGGCTTCCGCTGAGGCCTGCTGGCCTGTCCGATTCGACGGGTCCGACGTCGTCCGCCATCCTGTCAACCGGACGGAGATTCGGCCATGGAAATCGTCGCATCTAGCTCGGACGATGAGCGTGCGAGGCGCCGGGCACTTGATGACGCCGGCAGTGCCTTAGCGACGCTGGCCGCCAACCTCATGCGCATCAGCCGCGGCGCGGGGAAGCCTGCCGACGTGGCGGTCCAGGCCGCAGAGGTCGTAATCATCGTCCGCGAGTATGAAGCCCTTACCGGGCATGGAGTGCCTGTGGGGGCAGTGTCGGATGCGCTTTCTGTTCGCCCGGCTTATGAATGGACCATGCAATTCCCGGACGATGAGCGGGAACGGATTCGCGCCACTGAACAGATGATTGCCGGTGCGCTTCAGGTGGCGGCATCGCGCCTCGTCGGCCAGAAGACCCAGGAGCGGGCAGGCGACGATGAGCTGTACCGAGGGGTGAGCAGGCTTCGCGAGTTACAGGAAGAATTGCGGAGGCAACGGCAGGCAGCGACGCGGGCCGCGAAGCCGAAGGCCGACAAAGTCTCGCGACGGATACAAAAAAAGTAACATAGTTACCCCAGGCGGCGCCCAAGCTCCCTAAAGTCAATCGCGGGCTCATCCGACTTGGTAGGTGGGGGATTAGGAGCGAACTGCCTTTCAAGTTCCTCCAGCACCATCTTGTATCGCGCAACAACAAATGGGGCAGAGTGAGACTTCTCACCCACAAGCATTCCGGGCGTGAGCATGGCTGCGATCATCGGCAGCTCGTCTAGCTTGGGTGGCATAGCTTTTCTCCATTAACCCCGAGCGTTGTGCTGGATTTCCTTGAGCGGCAACATGAGGGTCAAGGGTGTCACACGGCTCGGCTTAAAGCCCATGTGCCGGTAAAAGCTCTCTGCCTCTTCGTGCAGGGCGTGAACCAGCAGGGCCGCGGTGCCGACGTAATCGGATACCTGCAATGTGCGCTGGATTGCGTCCTTTAAGAGGGCGGGGCCTAGACCGCGCCCTTTGAACCTCTTGTCCACCGCAAGGCGAGCAAGGATGGTGATCGGGACGGGATTGGGCATCCCGTGCCTGAGGTCGCGAATGCAATCCGCGTGCGAGACAGATCCAGACGCAAGACTGTAGTAGCCCGCAACTTCATGGGATTCGTCTGTGGTGATCACAAAGGTCCGACTGGCTCGACTGACCTGATTAGCCATAGCCCAACGGGTGAGCCACGCATTCAGCGTTGGCTCACCGCAATCGAAGTCTTCCAGCCCGTGGTCGGTTGTCAGCGCATGTGGCGCCCGGAGTGACCCAGGCGCCGCAATCTGAACAACCTTCCCCCTTGTTAACCCTTGGCCCAAGGCGACCTCTTCGAGAGCAGGCGCTTGAGCGCCGGGTTGTCATCAGGCGGCGCGTCGAGCGCAGCCACAAACTCATCCCAACGATCGCCATCTACGAAGAACTGACGCTGATCCAAAAGTGTGTCCAATGCAGCCTTTCGGGCGCTCTCTAACATGAATGCAGTGCGGGTCTTCCCCTGCACCTTGGCAGCACGATCGATCAGGTCGGTCTCATCTTTGCGCGCGCGGAGATTGATCTTGACCTCCGGGGATGCAACGTCGCTCCTATCGTGCCCCCTGCGCATGGCGGTCATTGTGGGTGCTCCTTTCTGAACACATGCAGTGTCGGCTGCTTGTGTTGACGGCGTGTGTACGCTTCTGTGCGGACAACGTCAATACGCAATTCGTAGTTGCTGCGTTCGCCCGTTTTCCAGAGCTGGATCCAAATCCTACTGATTTTGCTAGGTTTTCCTCAGCCTAACCCCAGCCCCGCCACCGTTCTCCGCGATGAACTCGACCCCCGCAGCCTCCAGCGCGGCACGGATGGCGGCGAGGGTGGAAGCGTTGGCCGGCTGATCGGCTTCGATGCGGGTCACCGTGGCAGGCGAGACTTTCGCCCAGGCAGCCAAATCCCTGACGCCCAGCTTCAAGGCAGCCCGGGCCATCCGGCATTGTGCCCCTGTTATCATCCGATCACCCTGTTGACGTGCCGCGGCTGGAGTGCCTAGATTGGCACCACGTTATCGCATGAGCGCGATGACGGCAACAGAACGGCCTGGGAAGCGGCGGCAACCGCAACCCCGGCCTAACCTCAACCCGCTGAGGAGATCAGCAGGCTATGGCTAAGTGCACCCTATCACTTGCCGGGCATCCGGTAGAGCCCTCCCTTGGTAAGGGAGAGCACCACGGCACTCATAATGCCGGGGTCCGACCGCCCTTTCTCGCCCACCAGAGCGCACCGCTCTGCGTCGTGCGTACCACCAACTTCCTCCGCCCCACCCGCTCCCAAATGCGGCAAGCCTACCGCCGCAACGGTGACCCGGTGCCCGTGAACCTGTGCGGCCTGTTTGGGAGGGCCTGGGCATGAGCCCCGAGGCTATCCGCGCCATCAGCGTCGCCCCTCGCATGGCCGCCTACCCCTGCAAGCTCCGCTGCCCGCTGGCGACGGGGTGCGACCGCGCCAGCAGCCGCAACGGCCGCGCCGTCACCTGCCCTGTTCTGGGCGACCGGCGCGTGGCGTTGGCGCCCTTCGTGCCTGTGCGCCGGAGGGCTTCCGCATGAGCGAGCAAATCTCTTCATCCGAAGGTGCCCCAGCGCCCCGCTTCGATTTCCAGGCCCTCGCCGCCCGGGCCAGCTCCGACAACCCCGATGCCCTGTTGTTCCAGGCCGTGGAGCGGCTGGAGGACAGTCGCAGGGCGCTGAGCGGCGCGCGGGCCGCGAACCGTGGCGAACTGGCCTACGCCTGGCTGGAGGCGGAACGGGTGTTGGCAGGCATCACCCCCCGCACCCCCGAAGGCGCCGCCGCGAAGCTGCGGGCCGCGACCTTGGGCATGTCGCGGAGCGGCCTCTGCGATCTGCGCCGTTCCGCAATGTGTGACGCAATCAAGGTGCTGGCCGCTCTTGGGGCGCCGAGACGACGCCAGCGGACCAGGCGAGGTGCCGCATGATCGCCCGTCGCCGCACCCTTGTAGCCTTCGGGAGCGCCGCCGTCGCGGCGGGCGTTAGCGGCACAGGGGCGCAATCCTCCACCCCGCCGGCCAGCGATGCCCTTTTGCTGCAACTGGACGCATCCCGCGCCAGTGCAGTGCAATGGCTTTCCCTCTCTTGTCTGGACGAGGATCGGGATTTCCCGACCGAAGAGGCGCGTGCGATTGCGGTTGCCGCACGGGAGGCGGCAGACGAGGCTCTGGACAGCGTCATCCGACAGATGGCGAGAACGCCGGCCGAGGGGCTGACCGGCCTCGCCATAAAGGCTGCACAACTCTGCCGTGCCTTGAAGGACGGAGCCAGCATCGAGGACCATGCACTGCGCGCCAGCCTCCAGGCGGATATAGCCCGGTTGGTGCCTGGGGTCGTGACGTGAGGAACGCCCTCCCTGTCTGCCCCGCGTCTGCTATCATCCCTTCTAGCGGGGCTAGGTTTGACTGCCACGGAGATGCCCATGAGCGACCTGACCTTCAGCGGCGTCGTGCCAGACTGGCTTTCGCCAGAAAGCCTCGGTGTGCCATTCGTGAAGGCGGCGTGGTACTTCGGCAGGGACGAGTTGTTTCGACGTTCGGAGATCATCAATCGGAACCTTCCTTCCGACACGCGGATCACCCACTCGCCAGCCTACTTCGCTGACTTGGAGTCCTTACTTCCGCGGTGGGGTCAGGAACCAATGCTGATCTATATGCTTGGCCGGCTTCAACGCGGGGAGTGCAGAGCGCTTGGAGATCCCGACCGGGCCGGCGCTATGCCAGAGTGGATACCTTCGCGGTTGTGGCTGGATCTGGAGCCGGACCCGATGAACGATCGGCGCTTTGCAGGAGGCGGCACCACTTTCTGGAACGTCCGCGTCGTCGATCCAGACGCCGTGATCCGGATAGCGAGAGCGCTTCAGTCCAGAGAGACTGGAGGCAAGGAAGAAGGGGCAAGCAGCGAAAAGAGGGGGCGCCGGCGCAGGGCAGAATTCATGCCATTCGTCCGAGAGGTTGTCCGGATAGCCAACAAGCCGGATGGATTGCCGGACCTCCCGGCCAGGCCCGGCGAGCCCGATCCCTTGTTTCAGAGGTTGCAAGACTGGGCGGAACGACAGTCGTTCGAGCTTGCAGACTCTACGTTGCGGGACTGGTTGCGGGACGTGGATTATCGAAGGCCTCGCGAGTAACCCCCGCACGGAAATTCAATTTCCGTGCGGCCGTTCGGCTAATCTCCGCGGCTGACGCATCGTCCTCCGGGTCGCCCGGACTCATCCGGGGACTCCCGAGGACCTGAAGGATGATCGACGTTCAGACCCGCCTGACCGTGCCACTGGCCCGCGCGCCGTCCGAGATCGGCCTCTCCCGCAGCGCCATCTACCGCGCCGCTGCTGAGGGCAAGATCGTACTGAAGAAGCTGGGCCGGACCACGCTCGTGGACATGGCGAGCGCCCGCGCCTTCATCGACGCACTGCCCAAGGCCGAGATCCGCCGCGCGGCCTGAGAACGCAACAACCCGCCACGGTCAGGACCGGGCGGGCTGCAGGTACGCTACGCTACTACTTGGAGATATATGCCTTCACTCTATGTAGCGCGCCTCCTGCCGCTTTGCCAGTCCTTTCGCCGTGGTCTTCAACGAATGGAAGCCACGATGCCCAAGATCCTCTCGCGGCGCCCGCGCCGCCTTCTTGCCCAGCCTACGACCGCCACGATCCGCCTCGTCCATATCCCGAACGCCGCTGACGCGGACGGCGAGCCGCGGGTGGCCCTGGAGGTGCCGCCGAAGCCTGGCTCGGTGAACCGCCGCCCCGTGCTGCTGATGTTCGCCAGCATGGCCGCCGCCCTCGACAGCAAGCGCAGCATGGAGGGCCATCGGTGATGGACTTGTACACCCTCGCTCCCTTGCCGCGCTGGGTCGCCTGGCAGACCGAAGGACGAGGCCCCCAGGGCAAGCCGACGAAAGTCCCGTACAACCCCGTCACGGGCCGGAAGGCTATGGCGGATCAGCCTCGCACATGGGGCACCCGCCAGCAGGCCGAAGCCCGCGCCCCGCAGCTTCCCCGCCCGTTCGACACGGGCGGGATCGGCCTGGAGCTGGGATATCACGACGGCCACGCGATCGGCGGTATTGACCTAGATTCCTGCTTCAGCGGTGACGCGCTCGCGCCCTGGGCCGAGTTGGTGATGCAGCGCTTCGCAACGTACGCGGAGACCTCGCCCAGCGGCACGGGTGTGAAGCTGTTCTTCAGCTACGACCCGGCCGACGCCCCTGCCCTCCGCAAGATCATGGGCACGGAAACAGGCAAGAAGTGGTGTGAGCGCAGCGGGGGTGACCACCCGCCGGGCATTGAACTCTACATCTCGGGCCGCTTCTTCGCCGTGACCGACCAGCAATTCCCCGGCGCGCCCGCCGATCTACGGCAGGTCACGCGCGCGGATCTGGAATGGCTGATCCTGGACGTGGGCCCGAAGCTGGCGGCGCCGGCAGCAAAGCCTGCCACATCGGCGTCTGGCAAGATCCGGAAGGCACTGGAGCGCTCCAAGAACGGCGATGGCAGCCGTAGTGCTGCCGCCTTCAAGGTGGCCGCCCAGACGAAGCGCCGCGGCGGTGACTACGCCGCCTTCCTGGAGGCTCTGGAGGCTTCATCGGAGACGGCGGACTGGAAGGCGGAGAAGGGCGAGGCGGACGGCGGACGCGAGCTGCGGCGCTGTTGGGAGCGGGCCGGTGAAGACCCGCAGGACGAGGGCAAGCCTCGCCTCCTACTGGAGGCCCACAACCCCGACCGTACCGTCATCGGGCTGCGCGACATCCTCGCGAGCACGGGTCGAATCTTCGACCGCGGCGTGCCGGTGCGGCTGACCTTCGACCAGATGCAGCAGGGCATGGTCGCCAAGCCCATGACACCGGATGCGACGGTACTGGAGGCGCACCGGGCTTGCCGCCCCTACGTCCTGAAGGAGCGGGACGGTGAACTGGAGGAGGTAGCCGCCCGCCTGCCTCGCACGACCGCAGTCATGTACCTCGACAGTCATGAGTGGAACCTGCCTGTCCTCAACGGCATCGCTTCCGCGCCGCTGTTGCACGAGGACGGCTCCATCCACGCGGCGGACGGCTATGACGCCGGCACGGGTCTATGGTGCGAGAACGTGCCGGATCTCGCAGGCCTGGTGCCCGATCGACCGTCGAAGGAACAGGCCGCCGCCTCCCTGCTGACGCTGCGAAAGGCATTCCGCACCTTCCCCTTTGCGGACGCTGAGATGGTGCAGCCCGAAGGGCAGGCGGTGCCCACCGTCGATCTCACCAAGCCACCCGGCGCCGACGAAAGCGGCTTCCTGGTCGGGCTGCTGACGGCTGCATCCAGAGCCAGCCTCCACCTCGCCCCCGGGATGCTTCTCACCGCCGCTCCGATGAGCGGTGCCGGCGCCGGCAAGGGCCTGCTTGCCCGATGCACCTGTGCCATTGCCTTCGGCCGGGCACCGCACGCCGTCACGAGTGGCGGAACACCGGAGGAGACCGAGAAGCGCATTGCGACAGAGCTGATGGAAGGCGCTCCGACGCTCTTTCTCGACAACCTGAACAACCAGGCCTTCAAATCTGACCTCCTGGCGAGCGCCATCACGGAGCGGCCGGCACGGGTCCGGCTGCTGGGCAAGTCACAGTCCGTCCCGCTGAACGCCACAGCCTTCATCGTTCTCACCGGCAACGGCCTGACCGTCTCGGAAGACCTGGCGCGCCGCTTCCTCACGGTCGAACTAGACCCGCGGACGGAGGACCCGGAGGCCCGTGCCTTCAACGGGGACCTGTTGACGGAGGTGATAGCACGCCGGGCGAAGCTGCTGGCCGCCCTGCTCACCATCTGGCGCTGGGGCCGACAGACCGGTGACCTGAAAGCCGGGCGTGCCATGGGAAGCTTCGGGCAATGGGGCCGATGGGTTCGTGATCCCTTGCTCGCCCTGGGCTGCAAAGACCCGGCAATGCGTGTCGGCGAGGCCAAGACCAAGGATCAGCGCCGCATCCGGATCGTAGAACTCTTCACCACTTGGTGGGCCAAACACCACGACCTTCCCATGCAGGCGAAGGATCTGCACGAGGAGGTGCGTGCCATCCTGGATCCGCAGAACCGAGGCCGTCAGTTTCAGGCGGCCGAGCTTGGCCGTTTGGACGGGACCCGGATTGCGGGACTGGTGATGAGCCGGGTGAAGACGGAAGCAAAGTGGTCGATCGCGACCTATGCCCTCTCTAAGACCCTTGCGGCGTCCTCTACCCCCTATGCCTCCCCCCTATGCCTCTCCGCCGAAAGGCAGGCATGGGGGTCTGCTGAGATCGTAGAAGTGACTGATTTTGCTGGGTTGTCCGAGAGCCGGACCCCTATGCCCCCTATGACCCCTATGGGTTCGGCTCCCCGCCAGGAAAATCCAGCAAACTGGAGCAGCACGCTGTGAATGCGATGCGCGTCCTCCTCCGCGCTGAAGCGGCCGGCGTGCGCTTCTGGGTGGAGGGGGGCGAGGTGCGAATGAGCGCAGCGGCCCCTCCCCCGTCCGACCTGCTGGCAGATCTGCGCGAGCACCGGAGCGAGATACGAGGACTGCTCGACCATGACCAAGCTGAGGCTGAAGCCATGGCAGCCTTCTACGCCGCCCCAGCCGCGGCGTCTGGGGATCATGTAGACTGGTTCCGACCGGAGGGGCTGGACGGACCTGACCGGCTCGCCGAGGGACTGCTGAGAGGCGCCGTCGCGTACCACGTAGGCTCGTCTCAGTCCGATGAGACTACCTGAGACCGTCTCAGGGGAATCTCACCGCCGTCTCACGCTGAGTGTGGGGCCATTTGTGGGGCCCCAGTGGGAAGCGCCCCGAATACTCAGTAAAAACAAGGATGTTTGGCGTCCCGTACGGGATCGCCTTAGACGTGCAAAATCAACACCTTGGCGCGCCAGAAATGGCTAGCTTCTTCAAGCTGAATCAAGGGCTTGGAAGCCGATTGGCTAGCATCCCCCTCACCTGAAGAAGCCTTGCCCAATCTATTTTCCTGGTTCATTTTCTGGTCGCCCTAAAAAGGGCAGCCATGCAGCAGGAGAGTAGATGTGGATTCCATCCAACCCGAGGGCCGGATCGAGGCATCCGATCCCAGCACCCACGCGAACATCGTCGCCTCTGCGGCCGTGCTTCAGGTGATGTGCTTCGGCCTGGCCCGCCAGTCCGGCTGGCATAACGGCCCCATCGCGGATAATGCCCTGCGGGTCCCCACACGCCTCATGCTGACCGTCTCGGAGCTGGGCGAGGCCATGGAGGGGCACCGCACCGGCGCCATGGACCAGCACCTGCCACACCGCCCGAGCGTGGAGGTTGAGTGCGCCGACGCGGTGATCCGTCTCTTCGACCTTGCCGGGGCGGAGGGCTGGGATCTGGCCGGCGCCATCGCGGAGAAGCTGGCCTACAACCAGCGCCGCGCCGACCACAAGCCGGAGAACCGGGTCAAGGCTGGCGGGAAGCTCTACTGATGGCCGAGGCAGCGCGCGAGCGCCCGCCCGCCGGGTCCGTCTGGCGGGATATGTCCTCCCGGTCGGCCGGCGAGCTGCGGAAGGTCACGGGCTACGCCTCCTTCCAAAGCACCGAGCCCGCGGCCGGGATCAACTCCGGCAAGCCCCTGGTGCTGCATGTCCCCTTCGGCGGCAGCCCCTACAGCGAGCCCCAGGCCACGCCGATGGTGGAGTTTCAGGGCCGGTTCACCCGCGAGAAGCGGTTCGACCAGCGATGACCCCGGAGCAGGCACACGACGCCATCGTCGGCTTTCTGCGGGCCATGCTCTGCGGCTCTCTGATCGTCATGGGGATCGCGTGCCTGCTGTTTGTCATCGCGGGATGGCGGAGCTGGGGGAAGAAGCGGCCGAAGGACGGCGCGTGACCCATCGGGCGCGGGCCGGCTCCGGCTGGCCCGTACCTCATGTGCCATCGCGGCGCAGCAGCAGGAGCAAAGAGCATGCCCGACGAGAACAAGAACGAGGCGCAGTCCGCGCCGCTCGACGTGTCGATTCAGAGGGTGTCGAATGGGTTCTCCCTCTACATCGGCGGCACCGCCTGGAACAGCCGCGGCGGGGTCGGGGAGACCCAGGTGGCCGAGACGGTACCGGCACTGTTGCGCCTGGTGGACGGCTGGGCCCAGCGACACGACCCCCGGCAGGGCGACATGCTGGACGAGGCGCGGCGGCCGGATGGGATTGTGCCGCCCGAAGTGGCGGCGCACCTGGAGGAGCTGGCCCGGCAGGGCAAGCTGGTTCAGCAGGAGCGCACCACGGATGGCTGCCAGGTGGGGCTGGCGGTCTCGGCCGGCGACCTCATCACCGGCTCTTTGACCGACGCGATCATGGAGCGGGCCTGTTTCCCGGTGCCTGATCGGGAGGAGGTGCATCGGCGCGTGATGGCCTTGCTGCAGGGGCTGGAGGCCGATGCCGCGGCCGCCCAAAAAGCCGAGCCCGCGCCGCGCACTCTCTACGTTACGATCCAGATCCCCGAAGGCCGGGATGTACGTGAGTTCCCCGCAGGCTCGACGCCCCACCGCGCGAACGGCATGGGGTGGCTGACTGTCATGGACAGGAACGGCCAGGAGCTGGCGTTCTTCGAGAGGGATACCTGGACCGGCTACCACTACGGCTGATCCAGCCTCGACCCCCTTTCCTGGCCCTGCGGATCAACCCCGCAGGGCCTTTTTCTTGCCTTGCGCCGCATCTTCCTGGTTGTCATTTTATGGCTATGCCCAAGAACCAGCCCGCGCAGCCGCCGGCAGTGCCCGAGCGGAGGACCCTGACGGGCGAAGAACAGCTTTTCGTCCAGGAGTATTGGCGCACCGGGAATCCGGTGAAGGCCTACCTCGCCGTGTGGCCCTTCACCGCCAAGCGCGTAGCCCCCGGCGCGGCAAAGCAGCTCCTCGACCTCCCGCACATCCAGCAGGAGATGGAGCAGTGGCAGGACCGCATGAACAAGCGGTTCAACCTCTCCCGCGAGCGCGTGATGCAGGAGCTGGCCCGGCTGATCCTCTTCGATCCCCGCCAGCTCTACCGTGATGACGGCTCCATGAAGCTGCCCCACGAGCTGGACGCGGACACGGCCGCCGCAATCAGCGGCTTCGAGAGCATCCAGATGGGCACCTCGAAGGGCAACGAGGAAGGCGAGACCATCGAGATCACGGTCAAGAAGGTGAAGTGGGCGGACAAGCACGCCGCCATCAAGACCTATCTCGAGGCCCAGGGCTGGAAGAAGCAGGTGGACACGGAGCGGGACAGCAACCCCCTCGCCAACCTGCTGAAGCAGATCGGGGAGCGGAGCGCCATCCCCGTGGTCCACATGGATGGGCAGGCCGAAGAGGTGGAGGACGCGTGAGCGCCGCCCTGGCGGAGGAGCCGCCACCGACCTTCGACCTGGACCACCGCCCTACCGACGCGGCCGAGCTGGTCATGTGCTTGCAGGATCCGCTTTGGCGGCTGTGCAGCGGCTTCCTCTACAAGATCATCGTCAAGTCTGAGAGCAGCGAGACGGGCAACGTGGTGATGCCCTTCCGCCCGAACGCTGCCCAGATGGACTTCCTGATGAACCTCTGGCACCGCAACCTCATCCTGAAGGCGCGGCAGCTTGGGTTCACCACCCTCATTGCGCTGATGTGGCTGGACCACGCGCTGTTCAATGCGAACCAGCGGTGCGGCATCATCGCCCAGGACAAAGACACCGCCGCAGTCATCTTCCGCGACAAGGTGCGCTTCGCCTACCTCAATCTGCCGGACGACCTGCGCGCCCAGATGCCCCTGGCCCGCGACAGCGCCGCCGAGCTTCTCTTCGGGCACAACAACAGCTCCATCCGCGTGGCGACCAGCGTGCGCGGCGGCACCCTGCACCGGCTCCACGTGTCCGAGTTCGGCAAGATTGGCGCGAAGTACCCGGCCAAGGCTGAAGAGGTGGTCACGGGCTCCCTTCCCGCCGTGCCCACGGATGGCATCGCCATCATCGAAAGCACGGCCGAGGGCCAGGAAGGCCACTTCTTCAAGATGAGCCAGAAGGCGGAGGCCGACCACCAGGCCAAGCGCCGTCTGAGCCAGAAGGATTACCGCTTCCACTTCTATCCCTGGCACGAGAACCCGGAATACAGCATCGACCCGCGCGGCGTGCGGATCACCGCGAAGGACCACGAATACTTCCACAAGGTGGAGGCGGCGACCGGGCGGCGACTCTCCATGCGCCAGCGCGCTTGGTACTGCGTCACGCGGGACAGCGAGTTCAGCGGCGATCCGGCCCTGATGTGGCGGGAGTACCCCTCCACCCCGACCGAGGCGTTCCAGCAGTCCACCGAGGGCACCTACTACGCCACGCAGCTCGCGGCGGCGCGCATCGCCGGCCGGATCGGCCGCGTCCCCTATGTCGAAGGCGTGCCGGTCAACACCTGGTGGGATATCGGCAACCGAGACGGCACCGCCCTCTGGCTGCACCAGCGCATCGGCGCCGAGCATCGTCTGATCGGCTTCATGGAGGCCTGGGGCGAGCCCTACAGCTACTTCGTCCGCCTGCTGCAGGCGACTGGCTATGTCTGGGGCACCCATAACCTGCCTCACGACGCCACCGCGAAGCGGCAGCAGGGCACCGTCATCCGCAGCCCGCTCGACATGCTGGAGGAGCTGACGCCCGGCTGGCGCTGGAACATCGTGCCCCGGGTGGACGAGATCCAGACGGGCATCCAGGCCACCCGCGCCCTCTTCGGCCAGTGCTGGTTCGATGAGGTGGCCTGCAAGGAAGGACTGGCGCACCTCGCCGGCTACCGAAAGACCTGGGACGACAGGCTGGGCGTGTGGCGCAACGAGCCCCGGCACGACATCCACTCCGAAGCCGCCGACGCATTCCGTCAGCTCGCGCAGGGCTGGGAAGACCCCGCCCCCCCGGCCGGCTCCCGCCCCAAGCGTCGCCGCCGCGGCGGCATGGCCGTCTAGGAGACAGCATGAAGCACCGCATCGCCATCGACCTCACCAGGAGGTTCTTCCAGCGGGTCACGCGCGGCTACGTCATCACGGGCACCTGGCGCCTCGATCAGAGCCCGCCCGAGCCGTGCCTTGTCGTCACCCTCCCCTACCGCGCCATCAGCTTCGAGCGCACGACCCCGTGCGTGGTGCCTCTGCGCTCCGCGCACATTTGGGCCGGCACCTCGCGGAAGGACCATGAACACGTTGCCGAGATGTGCGGCGAGTTCCTGGCCGCGCTGGGCGAGAGGTTCAGCGGCCCGGCGGCCATCCAGCTCGCGCTGGCGGTCCATGACCACATTCCCGACCTCCTGATGATCCCGCCCTACTCCGGCGAGAGGGAGGTGGTGGGCGAAGTCACCCGCACCGGGCCGGACGGTAAGGTCCACGAAGACACCATCATGGAGCGCATCTGATGTTCGAGGGCGAGCGGCGCGATAGCCCCATGGGGTTCACCGGGGGCGGGAAGAAGACGGATGCGGTGGATCGCGTCCTCTCTCGCCCTGCCGCCACTGCCCTGGATAGGGCACGGAAGGCCGGGGACGGTGCGGACAAGGGCCTGGACAGCGACGAGGCGATCCGCCTGCACGGCACGCTCATGTCCTTCTACACGCGCGAGCTGGAACGGCAGGGCGTGAACCGTGCCGAGATGGCCCGCGACGAAGCGTTCTATGACAATGAGCAGTGGGACCCCCAGGACGCCGCGACCCTGCGCGACCGCGGCCAGGTGCCCCTCGCCTACAACGTCATCTCCACGGCCGTTGACTGGATCATCGGCACCGAGAAGCGCGGCCGTACGCAGTACAAGATCCTCCCACGCCGCAAGGACAGCTCGAAGCAGGCCCAGCGGAAGACGGACCTGTTCAAGTACCTGGACGATGTAAACTACGCCCCCTTCCAGCGGAGCCGCGCCTTCGAGGATGCGGTGAAGGTCGGTCTCGGCTGGATGGAGTGCGGTGCCCAGGAGGATGACGAGGGCGAACCCCTCTTCGACCAGTACGAGAGCTGGCGGAACATCCTCTGGGATAGCGCCTCCACGGACCCGGCGCTGCGCGACTGCCGTTACCTCACCCGCACGAAGTGGCTGGACCTGGACTTGGCGCAGGCCATGTTCCCGAACCGCGCCGGTATGCTCCGGCTAGCGGCCGAGAACGGCACGGAGGGCTATCACGGGTCCGACACCATCCACGGCGACGAGGCCATGGACAGCCAGGAGCAGTCCCTCGACGCCCATACCGGCCTGACGGAGATCGAGGCCGCCCCGCGCCGCCGCGTGCGCGTGATCGAAATGTGGTTCCGCAAGCCGGTCATGACGAAGAAGATCAAAGGCGGCGAGTTCGCGGGAGAGGTGTACGACGACTTCTCGGCCGGGCATCGGGAGGCGGTGGCGGCGGGCAACGGCCGCCTGATCGAGAAGGTGACGATGCGGATGCACGTCGCCGTCATGAGCATCAACGGCCTCCTGTTCGTGGCGCAGAGCCCGTACCGCCACAACGACTTCCCCTTCACGCCGATCTGGGCCTACCGGCGCGGCAAGGACAACTTGCCCTATGGCGTGATCCGCCGCCTCCGGGACATCCAGGACGACATCAACAAGCGCGCCTCGAAGGCGCTGCACATCCTCTCCTCCAACAAGACCATCATGGACGAAGGGGCCGTGCCGGACCTGGAAGAGTTCGCGGAGGAGGTGTCTCGCCCCGACGCGATCATCGTGAAGCGGGCGGGCAAGGAGCTGGTCATCAACGCCGAGCGCGAGCTTGCCCCGGCGCACATGGAGCTGATGAGCCGGTCCATACAGATGATCCAGCAGGTGTCCGGCGTCACCGATGAGGCCATGGGGCGCACGACCAACGCCACCGCCGGCATCGCCATCCAGGCGCGGCAGCAGCAGGCCGGCATGGCGACGGCCGCCCTCTTCGACAACCTGCGCCTGCACTACCAGGTGCATGGCGGCAAGAAGCTCTCGGTGATCGAGCAGTTCTGTTCGGAGGAGAAGGCATTCCGCATCACCAACGCGCGCGGGACGCCGACCTATATCCAGGTGAACGATGGCCTGCCTGAGAACGACATCGTTCGCTCCAAGGCCGATTTCGTCATCTCCGAGGAGGACTGGCGGGCGAGCGTGCGGCAGGCGCAGGTGGCCGAGCTGATGGACCTGATGGCGAAGATCGCGCCCGTGGCTCCGCAGGCCGTGCTGGTCCTCCTCGATTTGGTCGTGGAGAGCATGGACATCGGGAACCGCGAGGAGATCGTGAAGCGGATCCGGCAGCTCTCCGGCCAGCGTGACCCCGACGCCGAGGAGCTGACGGCGGAAGAGGTGGCCCAGATGCAGGAGAAGCAGCGCCAGGCGCAGCTTCAGGAGCGGGGCTTCATGGCGGAGGTGCTGCTGAAGGAGGCCAAGGCTGGCCTCACCCAGCAGCAGACCCAGGAGGTGGGTGCGAAGATCAACCAGATCGTCGCCACCATAGCCGGCACCAATGTCGGGGCACAGAAGGCTGCCCTGGAAGCCGCCCTTCTTGCCCTTTCGGCGCCGCCGGCCGCTCAGGTGGGCGACCTCATCCTGCACGAGAGCGGCTTCCAATCCCGCACCGAGCAGGAGGCGGACGCGCGGGCCCAGGGGATCATGCAGGGCGAGGAGCTGCAGGCCGCCCAGCGCGAGCAGGAAGCCGCGCAGGCGCAACAGCAGCAGGCTCAGGCCGAGCAGGAGCAGGCCCAGCAGGTGGCCCAGCAGGTGGCCCAGGCCAGGGAACAGGCGAACCCCACCGAGCGGGCGGCCATTGACCAGGCAGTGGCGCAGCAGCGCGGCGCCGGCCCGATGCCGGCGTGATGTGGCGGGTTCGGAGGCAAGTCATCGGCACCCATCACTTTCGGGTGCCGCCATGGCGGCTGCGGCGCGGCGACATGAGCGCCCGATGGTCCCGGCGCTGGCGCTGGAAGGCCTGGGGCCCGACCACCCGGTGCGACCGCCGGGACGCCTCCCCTGCACCGCGCATCACAGGAACCCCCGTGCCAATCCCGGCCGGACGAAGGAGAGAGAGCATGAACGACATAACCAAGCCGGTGACGGAAGAGGAGCTGCAGGCGAAGGCCGTCGCGCCGCGCGTCAGCATGGAGCGCCTGGAAGGGCTCGTTCGCACCACCGAGTTCCACCGACCGAACGATGCCTCAACCCTGACCATCTGCACCGTCACCACGAAGCAGGGGTTCTCCGTGGTGGGCGAGAGCGCGGCAGCCGCCGGGCCCAACTTCGACCCCGCCATCGGCATGCGGATCGCGCGCCAGAACGCCCTGAACAAGTTGTGGCCGCACGAGGGCTACCTGCTGCGGGCGATCCTGGCGGCCAGCGAGGGTGAGGGGCTGGAGCGGCTGGTGACGGAGCTGGAGGACAGCCGGGCGGTCAATGGTGGCGACCTCACCACGGCCGACACCGTGAAGGAGGTGCTGCGCCTCTTCCGTAACCTGATGACGGAGGGGTAAGCACCACATTACCCAAGCCATATTATTGGATAGGAAATCTTCCATCGCGGCGCGGTTCATGCCAAGAATCATGAGCCGCGCCGGTCGGAGATCACCGGCAGATAAATAGGAGGCCTTCATGGTCAAGCCCGCCACCTCTGCCGAGCCCAAGAAGAAGGCCACCGACGCCTTCAAGAAGGGCCAGAAGATCACCTTCGCCATCGGCCACCGCACCGGAACCCTGACCGGCGACGGCACCATCACGGGCGCGATCAGCCCGGACGGCCGCCGCATGGAGATCCAGAAGAAGGACGGCTCCGGCACGACCTGGGCCTTCCCGTCGCAGATCAAGGCCGCCGCCTGACGCAGCCGGGGCGGCCTGGCGCCGCCCCTCTACGAGGAGAGACGGCATGATCCGTTCCTACCCGCTGGGCTTCTCCGGCGCCGCCATCGCCGCCATCGCGATGGCGTGCCACGAGGCCAACCGCGCTTGGTGTGAGGCGCAGGGCGACCGCTCCATCAAGCCCTGGGCCGAGGCGCCCACGAACATCAAGGACAGCGCCGTCGATGGCGTCTGCTTCCACATCGAGAACCCCGATGCCGGCGCGCAGGCCAGCCATGACAATTGGCTGAAGTTCAAGGAGGCCGATGGCTGGGTCTATGGCCCCGTGAAGGACGCCGAGGCGAAGACGCACCCCTGCATGGTGCCCTTCGCGGAGCTGCCGGTGGAGCAGCAGGCCAAGGACGTGATGTTCCGCAACATCGTCCACTCGCTCGCACCCGCGGCGCGGGTGGTCTTTCCCTGATCGGAGGCTGAAGCATGAGCGGAACCCAGGGCGGGGCCGTGATCCCCGACGACGACAACGCCGATGTCGAGCTGACCGAGGAGGAGCGCGCGGCACTGGCCGAGCCGGATGACGGCGCGAACGGCGATCCCGACAACGGGCAGGAGACGGTCCCGGCTGGCAAGACCGGCGACGCCAAGCCGCCCGAGGGCAAGGACGCCCAGCCCGGCGCCGACACAGAAAACCCCGGCGCCGACTCTCAGCCCGCCGGGCGCGACGACGGCGGGGCGGTGGACGATGAACCCACAACCTCACCGCAGGTTCTTCGCCCCAGCGCGCCCGAAGGCGCTGCCGATCGGCTGAAGGCCATCGACACCGAGCGCACCGAGCTGGCCCAGAAGTTCGATGATGGCGAGCTGACCGGCAAGGAGTTCCGCGAGGCGGACAAGAAGCTGGAGGAGGAGCGCGCCGGGCTGGCCTGGGCCATCCAGAAGGATGAACTCGCCGGGGAGCTGAACAGCCAGCAGCGAGAGCGCGACTGGTTCCGTGAGGTGAATGAGTTCGTCGCCGCCCACCCCGAGGTGAAGGAGAACGAGACCCTCTGGGCCGCCTTCGACCTCCATGTTCGGAAGGTGACGGGCAGCGAGGATGCCAAGGGCCTGTCCGACCGAAAGATGCTCGCCAAGGCCTTCGACGGCTGGAAGAAGGATCTCGGCCGCGACAAGCCCGCCGCTCCCGCACCAAAGGTGGAGCCCAAGCCCACGGCCGAGCGCCCTGCCCTGCCGCCGACGCTGCGGAACGCGCCGGCTGCCGAGGCGCCGAACGCCAGCGACGGCGAGTTCGAGGCGCTGGATCGCCTCGCGAACACCGACCCGCTGGCCTACGAGGCCGCTATGGCGAAGCTCTCGGACGCGCAGCGCGAACGCTACCTCGCGGCCGGGTAGCAGGCACGGCGCGACGTGTTCCGCACCAACATGAAGGCTGGCGAGCAGGTGGCGGCCGGGGATGTGATCGTCACGTTCCTTGGTCGCCATGAAGGCCAGTGCCGCTTCACGGTGGAGGTGGGCGGGCACGTCGCATCGCACGCAACCAAAGGTGCCGAGCGGATTGATATTCTGCCCGGCATCTTCTTCATCGTGGAGCGCCGCGCGGAGATGAAGCAGGGATGGCGCGGCGGTGGAGGAGAACGCGTTCGTCTCTCTCTCGAAGCGCCATCTGCGGTGATGGTGCGCAAGCTCCCCAAGAAATCTTGTCAAGTAGAATCGCGCACGTGTAATCTCGAAGCCTCAGCATCTCGGGCGCAGGAGTGCCCATGCGGAACAACCATTCCACATGGGACCCTTTGAATGACGCAGACCGTCATCCCGTTCGGTGATCCGCGAGCCCAGAAGAAGTGGTCCTCGCAGCTTTTCATCGACAAGGCCAAGAAGTCGTACTTCGACCGCAAGTTCGTGGGCGAGGGTGAGAACAACGTCATCCAGCGGAAGACGGAGGTGGAGTCCGATGCGGGCGACACCATCCAGTTCGACCTGTCCGTCCAGCTCCGCGGGAAGCCCGTGCGCGGCGACAACCGCGTGAAGGGCACGGAGGAGAACCTGAAGTTCTTCTCCGACGAGGTGAAGATCGACCAGATCCGGCACCCGGTCTCGGCGGGCGGCCGCATGTCCCGCAAGCGCACCGCGCACAACCTGCGCTCCATCGCGAGGGATCGCCTGTCCGACTATTGGGCGCAGTACATCGATGAGCTGTACTTCATCTACCTGGCCGGCGCGCGGGGGGTGAACCAGGACTTCATCGAGGACACGACCTACGCCGGCCACGCCGGGAACCCCATCGAGGCCCCCGACGCCGGCCACATCCTCTACGGCGGCGCCGCGACCTCCAAGGGCACGCTGACCGCCGCCGACAAGATGAGCCGCGTGCTGATCGAGAAGGCGCAGACGGCGGCCCGCATGATGCGCGCCCAGGACCCGACCACGGCGAACATGCAGCCCGTCACGGTGAACGGCGAGAGCCGCTACGTGATCCTGATGAGCGCCTGGCAGGAGTACGACCTGCGCACCTCCGACGCCGCGGGCTGGCTGGAGATGCAGAAGGCCGCCGCCGCCGCCGAGGGCCGCGACAACCCGATCTTCAAGGGCGGGCTGGGCATGCTGGGCAACACCGTCCTGCACTCCCACGAGAGCGTCGTGCGCTTCAACGATGGCGGCGCGGGCGCGAACCTGCCCGTCTCGCGCGCCCTCTTCATGGGGCGCCAGGCCGCGGTGGTCGCGCACGGCACGGCCGGCGGTCTCCGCTTCATGTGGCAGGAGGAGGTGGACGACTACGGCAACGAGCCCGTGGTGAACGCCGGCACCATCATCGGCATCAAGAAGGCGCGCTTCAACGGGAAGGACTTCGGCATCATGGCGCTGGACACCTACGCCGCCGATCCGACCGGCAAGACCTTCTGAGCCGGCAGAGCAGGAAAGGACCCCTCTCGCATGGCCATTCTTCGTACCGCGATGGCGCTGGGCATTCTGACGCCCCCGCGCCCGCAGACCGCCGGAGCGGTTCACCAGTGCCGCTACGTCTTCGACAGCGGCGATGTCGGCGCCGTTGGCGCGGGCGATCTGGTGGTGCTGGGCCCGCAGCAGCCCTTCAGCCACGTGGTGGATGCCTACCTTCAGTTCGACGGCGACTGGACCGGCATCACCAACCTCACGGTCGGCCTGTTCGACGCCGCCGCCAACGCTGGCGCGGGCGCGGTCGGCAACGAGCTGTTCGACGCGGTTGCGCCCGGCTCCGTGCTGGTCCGGCTGACGAAGCCGGACTGGCTCCGCCTGCCGATGATCGAGGGCGAGCGCCAGATCGGCATGAAGTTCTCCGGCGCGGTCGCCCGGCTGGCGGGGCGGCGAGCCACGCTCTCGCTTCTCTACCGCCAGTAGGGCGGCCCCGATGAAGGGCGGGGTCTAGGCCCCGCCCTTTCTCTATCCACCCAAGCGGAGAGCAGACGTGCAGATCGAGTGCATCATCAAGCGGCCGGGCGGTTCGGAAGTCGAAATCGACGGCATCTTCTATCGCTTCCTCCCGAATGCCCGCGGCGCGCATGTGGCCGAGGTGCGCAACCGGGCCCACGCCAAGCGCCTCCTGTCCATGCCCGAGGGCTACGAGGCCTATGTGCCCGAGGAGGACGAGGACGAGGAGGACGAGACCGGCGAGCAGCGTGTGCCCGGCTCCCCCGAGGGCGGCCCCACGCTGCCGGTGGGTGTCGGCGCCGCCACCGCGGCGACCGCGAACCAGTCCACCGCCCCGGCCGTGCCCGCACCCAAGGGCACCCCGCAGGCCAATGCCAGCATCGCCGCGCAGTCCCAGGACGGCCAGCGGGTGGATCAGACCACCGTGCCGGTGCGGCCGGAGGGTGGCTCCCGCCAGCCCATGCCGTCCGATGCCCCGACCAACGGCCCGGCCGAGAACCCGACCAACGGCCCGACCACCATGGGCGAAGGCGGCGGGTCCGAGGAGGGCGGCGAGGAGGAGACCGACGAGGAGCGCGATGCCCACGAGCAGGCGGAGCGCGATGCGGCGGACGAGGCCAAGAACCGCCAGGGCGATGGCTCCGAGGATCAGGACGCCAAGCTGACGGCGGCCGTCGCGGTCGGCAACGACCCCGACGCCTCACTGGACGCGCTCCGCGCCGCCTATGAGGTGCGCGTCGGCAAGGTGCCGCACCCGCGCATGGGCGAAGCGGCCCTGCGCAAGGCCATCACGGCCTGATCCGGCGCGCGGCGTGTTCGCTTCCCAGATAGCCGACCGCGCCGCGCGCATCGCCCTGGATGAGGGCAATGTGCGCTGGACCCTGGCCGAGATGTGCCTGTGGATCAGCGACGGGCAGCGCGAGGTGGCCCTTCTTCGCCCCTCCGCAATCTCCGCCAACGTGGTGCTGCCTCTGGTCCAGGGGACGCGCCAGGAGCTGCCGGCCGCCTATATCCAGCTCCTTCGCGTGGTGCGGAACGTGACCCTGCAGGGCGGCCAGCGCGTCCCGGGCCGGACTGTGCGGGTGATCGGCCGCGAGGTGCTGGACGCGCAGATGCCGGATTGGCACATGCCGCGCGCCGCGCCGTACTCCGCCATCGTCAAGCACTTCATCTTCGATGAGGAAAGCCCGAGGGGCTTCTACGTTTACCCCGGCAACACCGGGGCCGGCGCGGTTGAGGCCATCGTCTCCCGCCTCCCGGCCGAGCTGGTGGCGCCGGCGGATGCCAGCGACGAGACCCTGCGCGGGCTGATGGCCGCCTTCAAGCTGGATCTGGACGACACCTACCTGAACCCGCTGGTGGATTACGTCTCGTACCGCATGCACTCCAAGGATGCTCAGTCCCAGGCCGGCATGGCGCGTGCGGCGGCCCACTATCAGCAGTTCGCCGGGCTTCTCGGCCTGAAGGCGCAGAGTGACCTGGCCAACAGCCCCAACCCCAAGGGGGCGGGGGTGGCGGCCCGATGAAGGACTTCGAAGACTTCCTGCCCGATGTGCTGATCCACGCGGCGGCCGTGCCCGAGCCGACCGCCATCCTCTACCTCCGCCGGGCGGCCCAGGAGTTCTGCACCAAGACGAAGCTGTGGCGCGAGGTGGATTGCCTTCCGGCGACCGGCGGCGAGTTCGAGACCGTGTGCGTGCCGCCCTACTCCGCCCTGGTGCAGCTCGAAAGCGTGTCTCTGAACGGCCGAGACCTCTTCCCGCTGCGGGGCGACCGCCATGCCGGGCGAGACGGCGGGGAGCCGGACTACTTCACCCAGACAGGGCCGGACCAGATGCGCCTGGTCCCCTGTGGCGGGTCGGCGCTGGTGGGCCAGGAGATGCGGATGAGCATGATCCTGAAGCCCGCCGAGGGCGCGGAGATGACCGCCGATTTCCTCTATGACCACCACGTGGAGGCCATCGCCGCGGGCGCTCTCTCCCGGATCCTGATGCTGCCCAACCAGCCCTACACCGACTTGGCGCGCGCGGGTGTGTTCGCGGGGCAGTTCCAGGCCGAGCTGGACCGACTCATGGGCGCCAGCATCAAGGGGCAGCAGAGAGCCAATGTCCGCAGCCGTTCTCGATTTCTCTAACGTCCCCTGGATCGTTGGCGCGGGCATTGAGGCTTCCGCGCTGCCGGTGCGGAAGGATCGTCGCATCGTGGACAAGGGCCCGCACATGGCGGAGCTGGTCCACAAGCGCGGCGAGGACACGCTTGACTACTTCATCGACCTCTCCCGCTGGCTGGAACCCCATGAGGTGATCGTGGTCGCGCGGGCGCGGACGCTGCCCGCCGATCTTCAGGTGCTGAGGGTGGATTTCGCGCCCCAGGGCGCGGTGGTGTGGCTCTCCCAGGGGGCCGATGGCGTCCGGCATGAGGTGCAGGCCCAGGTGCAAACCAGCCTGGGCAAGGTGAAGCTGATCCGCTTCTTCGCGATCACGCGCGGCAACGGGGTGCCGCCCCTCCCCCCGCCGATCACCATCACCGTGCCAGACCTGGAAATCGTGCTGGCGCCGACCTCTCCGGGTCTGGAGGTGTCCGCGACCACCATCGACTTCGGCACGACCGACCTATCCGGCGGCGAGGGCATCGTCACCATCAAGAACACCGGCACGGCACCCCTCATCATCACCAGCATCACCACCACCGGGCCCTTCTCGGTGGTCAGCACCTCATAGGAGAGGCTCATGGCCAACCGCACCTATCCCAAGTTCCTCAGCGCCCTTCTCTCCCCCGGCGTGAACCTGCTGACCGCGACCGTGAAGGCGGCGCTGGTCTCCACCACCAGCGGCGCGGCGGGCGCCAACTTCCCTTATTCGGCCGGGAGCGAGTTCCTGTCCGACATCCCGGCCAGCGCGATCATCGCTACCAGCCCCGCCCTCACCGGCAAGGCGGTCGCGAACGGCGCGCTCACGGCAGGCAGCTTCACCCTCCCGGCCGTTCCCGCGCAGAGCGGCGGCAAGGTGGGCCAGGCCGTGGTCCTCTACGTGGACACGGGCACGGCCGGTACGTCCCGCCTCATCAGCTTCCTCGACACCTTCACCGGCCTGCCGATCACGCCGGACGGCAGCGACCTGACCTTCAACTGGTCGGGCAGCGTCATCACCCTCGCCCAGCCCTGATCCCAGGAGACCGCCATGTCCGGCAGCCTGCCCATCACCGTTCCGCCCGGCGGCAGCATCACCCTGCGGATTGCCTTCACCCCGCAGGCGGCGGGCGCGGCTGATGGTGGGCTGGTGGTCACGACCAATGCCGGGCCGGTGCCCGTGAGCCTGCACGGCGTTGCGGCCGAGCTACCCCCTGCCCCGCGCACCTTCACCATCCCGGGCGTGACCGTGCTGCTCACACCGGGCGGCGGCGAGGTGGTGAAGGTGACGCCGGCAGGGATCGGCTGGCTCTATGTGGACGGCGGGCGGCTGCGCGAAGAGGGCACCGGGGAGGCCTATCGCTTCAAGGGCGCAAACTGGTTCGGCGCGAGCGCGGAAGGGCTGGTGCCGGACGGCCTGTGGGCGCGCCCCTACCGCAGCATTGGCAACGGCCAGGGGGCGAACGAAGGGCTGTTGGAGCAGTTCAAGCGGTTCGGCTTCAACGTCATCCGCCTCCTGGTCTGCCAAGACATCACCTGGCCGGGGCGGAAGCCGGGCCGCTACATCGACCCCTTCTACAACCCGGACTTCTTCTCTCCGCGCCCGGAGGCTGGCAACGAGTACGCGACTCCCCAAAGCGCCCTCATCACCGCCATCGAGTGCCTGGACCTCTTCGTCGCGCACGCGAAGGAGCTGGGGCTTCGCGTCATCCTGGACATGCACTGTGCGGCGCCGAACGTCTCCAACGACCTGGGCCTGGGCTATAAGTGGTACACCACCACCAACCCCGGAGATCAGGGCGGCACCACGGGCGCCGTGGGCGAGCCGCGCAGCGAGGCGCAGATGCTGGCGGCCTGGCGCTTCTATGCCGACCGCTACAAGGACGAGCCGACCGTCTGTGGCTTCGACCTCATCAACGAGCCGCTGGAATGCCGCTGGGACAGCGATCCCCATTTCGGCATCAAGGGCTTCTATGACCGCTGCGTCGCGGAGATCCGCGAGGTGAACACCAAGGCTCTCATCATCTGCGAGGGCGCTTTCAAGAGTTGGAACCCGGACTTCAACTCCTATGAGGTTTCGGCCATCTACACCTCCGAGGGGCTGCATGTTGGCGCGCAAGCATCGGGAGACCTCCGAGGCGTCGCGAGCGATCCTGTTGTTGATACGGTACCCAACAAGATCGTCTATTCGCCGCACGAGTACGGCTCCTACTTCCCCGGCTACACGGACGGGGCCGGGAATATCTACCGCAACTACATGCGCCCCGACACGGCCTTCCCGGCTAACCTCCGGGAAATCTGGGGCACGTGGTTCGGCTACATTGCCGAGCAGGGCCTTGGCGGCGTGCTGATTGGCGAAGTGGGCACCTGGTTCAACACCGATGCCTACTCCTACTCCGGAACGAAGGTTCCCTACACGGAGCAGAACCTTGCCGCGGATCGCCTCTGGCTGGCCGAGCTGGATGAGTACATGCGCGAGTTCGGCATCGGCTTCACCTTCTGGTGCTTCAACCCTGGCGGCGAGCCGGATGGCATTACCGAGCCGGAGGACATTCCAGCAAGCGGCGCCCCGGTCGCAGGGGACGGCCAGTGGCGCACCACGATCTATCCCTACAAGCAGGAGATTCTTGACCTCCTGCTTGCGCCGGATGCGGATGCGCCGGTCTCGCGCATCTTCACCCTTCCTGAGCAGGCCATCACCGCGACGGCCGGCGTGCCCGAGCTGGCCGTCAGCCACACCTTCGCCCTGCCCGGCACGTCTGTCACCGCGACGGCCGGGGCGCCTGCACTGGCAGGCGGCATCTCCTGGCTCTCCGCCGATGGCTCGCGCCTCGTGGATGACGGCGGCAACACCATCATCCTGAAGTCGGTGGGGTGGTTCTCCCTTGAGCAGGACAACTACTTCCGGGGCACCTCGCAGCGCACCTACAAGACGCGCCCCGTCATCCTGAACGATGAAGCTTTCAACCAGGGCGTGACGGTCCCGCACGAGCAGGAAGGCATCGTCGACATGGTGAAGCGGGCGGGGTTCAACTCCATCCGCCTCCCCATCAGCCAGCACACCATTCTCAACGCCCGCGCGCGGGGCTCCTACCAGGTGGAGCCCTACGTGAACCCGGACTTCATCCTGGGGGCGCAGCTCCCTGCGGCGGGCCAGTGGCCGCCCACCTTCCCCGACAAGAGCCAATGGGGCGCCTATACCTCCGACCCGCCCTGGTACTCGAACAACGGTCCAGCCGAGGATCAGAAGCAGCCCATCCTGCACTCCATGGACATGCTGGACCGGATCATCGCCTACGCGCGGCAGATCGGCCTTCGCATCATCCTCGACATGCATTGCGTCTCCGCGAACTCCGACAATTTCGCAGCCAACAACGGGCGCTGGTACACCACGGCCAGCCGCACGGCTGGCGGCGCCAGCGCGGGGACGCCGGGCGAGGTGCGCGACGAGACGCAGGCCATCGCCTGCTGGACCTATCTGGCCGACCGTTACAAGAACGAGCCTACTGTCTGCGCCTTCGACATCATCAATGAGCCGCACAAGGCGACCTGGGATGCCGGGCAGGCGAACCTCGCGGACAATGTGCGCGCCTACTATGAGCGGGTGGGCAATGCTATCCATGCCGTCAACCCGAACGTCTTCCTGTGGTTCGAAGGGGTCCATGGCTCGAAGTACGTGGACGGCGCCTACCAGGAGTACGTCTCGGTCATCTGGAACGAGCTGCCGGGCGCGCCCGACCTGGGCCTACAGTTCTCAGGCAACCTCACGGGCGTTGCCGCGGCCCCGGTGGTCCTGAACACGCCGAACAAGCACGGGTTCTCCCCGCATGAATACTCGCCCAGCGAGAACGGGGCGGTTGCCGATTTCGTGGTGAACTACGCGGGCAGCAGCGGTATGTCGCAGAAGGACGTGTGGAAGGCCCGCTGGCGCAAGCTCTGGGGCTATCTGGCCGAAGCCGACACGGCGCCGATCTGGATTGGCGAGTGGGCTGCGAAGTGGAACGGCACGCGCGATGCGCAGGACGAGGCCTGGTTCGAGGCGCTGACGGAATACTGCGCCGCCCACAACATCAGCCATTCCTACTGGTGCCTCAATGCTGGCGCCTGGAACGGGATCATGCTGGGCGACGACAACAGCGGGTTCACGGGGCTCGATGAAGTCCGCGTGGCGAAGATCCAGCCCATGCTTCAGCAGACCGGAGCCTGACATGCCGACCACGCGCAACCTCCCGGTCTCGCTTTCCGTGGAGCCGGATCGGATCATCACGGCCGATTGGACCACCAGGGACGGGACCGCCACCGCCGGCACGGACTACACGGCGGCCAGCGGCACGCTCACCTGGCCGGTTGGGCAGCGCATCGCCACCATCCCCCTCACGGTGCTGGACGGCGCGGGCGCTGGCACCTTCTACGTGGACGTGTCCAATCCGACCGGCGGCGCGGTCGTCCAGGACGGCACGGGCGCCATAGCCATCGTGATCGAGGATGTGCCGCCCGACCCTGGAGGGGATCTGACGCCCGAAGTCGGGGTGATGCTCGACGCGCTCTGGGGCTATGTGCAGCGCGCGACGGGGCAGGCGGCCGTTCAGGCCGGCATGCCGCCGCTGGTGACGGAAGAGGGGCTGGTGAAGAACAGCCAGCAGCCGGAGACGGCGCTGGGTGGCTACCTGCCTCAGAATGCCGCTACCAGCGAGGGTATCAGCCTGCTGCTACGTGGCGTGGCTCGCGCTTATGCGGCGACGGGCGACAGCGCCTATCTCGACTACGCAGGCTTCCTGATGGACGCGGCGTGCAGCTTCTTCTTCTTCGACAGCCGCCCGAGCAGCGACCCGTCCCAGGAATGGTTCCATACGTGGCTGGTGAATGGAGGCCCGGCATTTCCGGTGCGGGGTCCGGTGGCGGATGCGGCGGATCAGGGCGGCTATGTCGGCGTGCCCGTCTCCTTCGTGTCTGGGGTGGGGCAGCTACCGCACGCGCCCGAGCAGGTGTTCCAGGCCGCGACCGAAGGCGCGCAGTTCGTGTGGCACAACGTCTATGCCGATATCGTTGAAGGCACGGGCACCCGGATCGCCGTCAGCTACTACATCAACGCAGCCAGCGCGAAGGTCTATGGCACTCAGAAGGGCGGCAGCTTCGGCCAGCCCATCGAGCCGGGCAGCAATGAGCCGCCGGGGCGCATCGTCCTGGCCTCGCCGCTGACGGGAACCTACCTGATCAACTACAATGTCAGCGTGCCGGGGGACACCATCGCCTATGGCGACCCCTACGAGGCATGGCCCTTCTGGCGCCGCCTTGGTGCCGCCGAGCGCAGCCACGCGGCCGACGCGATCCACTGGTTCGCGGACGCCTTCCGAGTGATGAAAGAGGCGGACCCCGGCAACGCAGAGTGGGCGCGAGCGCACGCTCGCACGCTGGACCTGTGGCGCATCTGCTGCGAGCAGGAGAGCGACACCACCCTCATCTTCAAGGCGGGCACGAAGGGCTTCTACAACTCCTTCCCCATCACCTACGCCTATGCCTCCGGGCAGGATCAGGCTGGCGAGGATGGCACGGCCTGGGCCGGGCCGCCGGCCGCGCCGTACATGACCGCCGAGCGCGGCAGCGACGGCTATGTGAACTTCATCCTTCCGAAAATGGACGGCGCGCCGGGCAGCGGCCTGCCGGTTCGCTACAACATGGCCTTCGAGAACGGGACCCTCTTCCTTCGCTACAATCTGGGGGCGACGATCAAGGCGAACATCTACGCCTCCGCCCCCACCATCGTCACCGCCACCATCCAGCGCACGGACGGCGCCAAGGGAACGGCCCTGATGGCGCTGGGCACGACGCCAGAGGAGCATACCATCCTCCTCAACGGTTTCCGCGCCTTCCAGATGGAGCCGGGCGACGCCACGGGCGACAAGACGGGGGATTGGAGCGGGAGCGGCGAGTACACCCCTCCGACCTACCTTCCTGTGCCCTTCCCCGGGCGACGCCGCGCGATGGTCGGGGACTCCATCACCTGGCTGAACACCTTTTGGAATCCCCCCACGGGCACGGATGCGCCCTGGCAGGATGGCAGCGGCGCCAACACGCCAGGCGGCGGCTGGGGCGGGGTGGGCGGCGGCGGCCAGGGCAACCCCCTGGCGCCCGGCTACTATGAGTATTTCGGCCACTCGATGTCGGGGTATCTCACCTACGAGAACCAGCTCATGAACCAAGGCCTGGTCATCGAGCCCCACCTGCAGGACCGCCAGGCGCTCGAAGCTGCCGCCAGCCAGCCCGTGGGCCGCTGGAAGAACGGCAACAACTTCGCTATCGCGGGCAGCCGGGTCACGCAGTGGAATGAGCCCCAGAACGACACCCTGGGCAACGGGGTGCTGGAGGTGGGCCCGATGTTCAACGCCCGCCGCTACATGAATAAGTTCGACGTGGTGGACGTGCTGGGCGGCACCAATGACCTGGGCGGTGGCACCGTCTCCGCTCAGACGGTCTTCAACGCCATGCGCCCCTACATTTATGAGCTGGCGGAAGCCGGGAAGTGGGTGTTCCTGCACACCGTGCCGCCGCGCACGCGCGAGTGGTTGGGGGGCTACTACTCCCCGGCCGGCGCCGGATGGAAAGACCCCGGCACCGCCGATCCCGAGGCCGCTTATACGATCGAGAAGCAGGACCTCGTGCGGTCGCGGATCGAGGAGCTAAACAACCTCTTCCGTGAGGAGTTCGGCTACTCGCAGCCGGGCGTCGTCGGGTCGCACAAGCGCGCCAATATCTGGCTTGTGGACCACTACTTCGGGCTGCTGGGGCCGAATGGGAAGGACCCCTTCGGCCATCAGTCCAACGACAGCGATCCACTCGCGCAGGCCACCATCGGCAACTTCCGCAGCGACCTGCCGGGCAAGGTCGCGCTCTATGACGGCCTGCACGAAGGGCCGCCGGGCGCCTACGTCATGGCGCTGGAAGGGCGCCGCGTGAAGCTGGGCGCGGGGGTACCGCTGGGAGGGGCATCTCCGGCCTCGCCCCTGACCTTCGGGGCGAACCTGTTGCCGAACCCGGCATTCCAGATCAGCACGGCCCGCCCGCCGGCCGAGAACGGTCAGTCCAGCTCGCGCGGCCGGGCGCGAGGCCTGGGGGCTCCGCTTCGCGACGCCACGCACCAGCAGTGGACGGGCAGCGGCCCCATGCCCGCCGATATCGACCAATTCGCGAATGTCGGGCTGGGCTACGAGCATGGGCAGGTGCCCAACTACTGGCAGTTTTACCGCGCCCACAATCCCGGCCCCGGAGAGCCGGCCGGCGAGGGGTGGAGCAACTTCAATGAGTACACCTGGGGCGCCCTTGCCCAGCAGTTCCCCAATCTGAACGCCTACATGGGCAGCAGCACGTGGCAGAACGGGGCTGCGCAAACTTCCGTTGTCAGCTTGGACGGGGAGCCCGCCTTCAAGATCCACTTCAGCGTGGGGCAGACGGGCAACAAGAACGAATCCTTCGTCGTCCGCACCCTGTGCCCCGGCGGCCAGCACGGGGCCTGGGACAGCTATGGCTACGCGGAGTTCGATTGGGCGGCATGGTTTGCCGCGGGAAACACCGGCCAGCCCCCGCAGTCCGCGGTGAACATCGTGCCCAACACGCTCTATGCCCCCGGCGACAAGCTCATGGCGAAGGCCGAGGTTCGGATGGGTAACATGGTCGGGTGCTACACCTGGCGGATGGCCCTGAACTTCCTCTCAGTGGACATCGACGCGGTGAACGCCAACGACATGACCACCACGGGCGCGCCGATCTGCGCCTATGCGCACTCGCAGAACTTCTGGCCGCCCTCCCTGCTGGATGTGGTGCGCTCGCCGCGCGACATGGAGCCGCTAATCTACCAGACGCCTATCGTGACGGCGCCCGCCAAGGGCCTGGGCAACCGGCAATACTTCGCGCAGCTCAACTTCGAGTTCGCCTTTGACGCCAGCCAGGGCCCGGCGGGCGGCGACATCATCATTCGCCGCCCTGGCCTGTACAAACTGACCAGCAATCCGGAGGCGCTGCGGTGAACACCTACAACACCTGGTTCCCGGGCAAGCCCTTCTACAGCTTCCCCGAAGGCGCGGTCGCGCGCACCCTCTCGAACGCGGGCCTCTCCGGCGCGACGATGGCCGTGGACAGCTTCACCATCCCGAATCAATCCGCCGGCTTCGGTGTGGTGGCGGAGCATATCTACCCGCCGTTTGCCATCACGAAGCCCCCCAAGATCGCATACACCAGCGACAAGGATCTGCGCCTCTCGATCAAGGACGCGGACGGCTGGATGTGGGTGGCGCCCATGCCCGCGCAGGGCGCTCTCGCGGAGCGCGGGTGGAGCTGGGACCTGTTCGAGCTGGCGGATGTTCAGGACAACGGCGGCGAGCCCCCGAGTGCGCCGGCACAGGGCAACGTGCAGGCCTTCCAGATTCAGGGCGCGCCGGAGATCAGCGGCGCCGTCACGGTGAAGATCGCGTACATCGCTGGGCGTTCCCCGGGCACGGTCAGCAACAGCGGAGAACTCTCCCTCTTCTCGATCACTAGCACCGACCCGCAAGCCCTCACGCTGAAGATCGGGGACGTGCGGCTTGAAGGCGGCAGCCGGCGGCCGTTGAAGTACAACGGCGCCCTGCCCTTCGGCTTCATCGTCGGCGGCCCGAACCGCTCGAACCTGTCCACGGCCCCTTACCGCGGCCCCTATATCGCGGGCTACCAGTCCGGCACGCCATGGGTGGACCTGGGCGAGACAGTCAAGCTGGGCGCCCTGCTGGACTTCATGCAGGAGAGCCAAGTGCAGTTCCGGGACCGCCACCCGCAGCGCATCCTTGGCCCCTTCATGCACTGCTATCTGCCGGTCGTGTGGGACGCCATCCAGACAGGCCCGGTGGACTCCTGGGTGTGGGACGCGCCGGACGGCAACCCGGCCTGGTCCGGCTGGCAGTATCGAGCCTTCGATGCCATCGCGGAGACCTGGGCATTGATGGCGGAGAAGAACATGGTCGGCATGGCCAAGGCCGCCACCGTGACCAACCGCTTCGCGACATGGCTGGCCGCCTGGTTGGCCGAGCATCCCACGGCCGACCTCATCCCGTCCGATTGGGCGCCGCCGGGCTGGGCACCCGGCCAGCCGCTTGCGCCGGAGAGCTATCTGGATCCGAAGGGCACCTTCAAGGTGCCGCACGACATGGCCCTTTGCCTGAAGGCCGCGCTCTATGCGCGCAAGGCCGGTGGCGCGGCCGCAACCTATCGGCCGATCATCCGGCGCATGATCCGCGCGCTCGCGACGTGCCAAGTGCCCGCGGGCGAAAGCCCGATGCGCGGCGCGTTTTCGCTGAACCCCGAGGCCTACGAGTCCTACGGGTTCCATCAGGGCGAGATCATGGACGCCCTCGCGCTGGCACTGCAGAATCCCGATTACCTAACCTAGAACCGAGGACAGGATGGCGATCCGACTGACGGCATTTTCCGGAGAGACGCCCGCCGTCAACCCTCGCCTGCTGCCCGACAACTCGGCACAGATCGCCCAGAACGTGCGGCTGGAACGGGGCGACCTGGTGCCGATGCGCACGAGCAAGCTTGCCCACACCTTCAATGCCGATGCACAGACCATCTACCTGTTCCACGGCACGTGGCTGGGCATTCCGAGCATCGCGAACATCGTGCCCGCGCCCGTGGCCGAGAACCGGCTGTACATGACCCTGGCAGAGGGGCCGCCTCAGATGCTGGTGGACGGCGCAACGCAGCTTGGTCTTGCCGTCCCCCGGCCTGGCGCGCCGCCCATCCTGACCACCAGTGGAACGCTCGATACCGACCTCTCGTTCTCGATCATCTACGTGACTACGTTCGTGACCATTTACGACGAGGAAAGCGAGCCGTCCGATGTGTCGGCGTCCTTTGTTGTTTCGCCCAACATGACCGTCAATCTCGGGCAGATGGAAGTGCGGACGGATCGCGGCATCAACAGGCGCCGGATTTATCGCTCTCAAACCGGCACGTCCGGCAGCACCGAATTTTATTTGGTGGGCGAGCAGTCCGTTGCAGCGACGACTTTCAGCGACAATCTGGCGGCAAATCCCATTCAGGAGCTTTTGCCATCCGTAGATTATAACCCACCGCCCGATGGGCTGAAGGGCATCGTCGCCATGCCCAACGGCATTATGGCGGCGTTCGTGGGGAAGAAGCTCTATTTCAGTGAACCCTTCATTCCTCACGCATGGCCTGAGAAATACGTTCTCACGACCGACTACGATATCGTCGGTCTGGGCGTGGTCGGGCAATCGGTTGTGGTGGCGACCACCGGCCACCCCTATCTCGCCTCCGGCATGACCCCAGAGAGCATGACCATGGAGCGCCTGCGGGTGAACCTGCCGTGCGTCTCGGCGCGAGGCATCGTTGATCTGGGCGTGGGTGTCGCCTACCCGTCCACGCGCGGGCTCGTTCTGGTCAGTGCGAACGGCGCGCAGATCGTCAGCCAGGGCATGATGACGCCGGACCAGTGGGCGATGCTCTCCCCGGAGCGGATGATCGCGAGCGACATCAACGGCCGCTATGCCGCCAGCTATGTGGTTCGGGACACCACTTACGGCGGGGTTATCCTCATCGACTTAACGGGCCAACAGCCTTTCGTCTTGCGCGCCAGCGACAGCTTTCAGGCCGCCTTTACGGAAATCGGGACCGGCCGCCTTTTCGTCCTCACGGACAACCGAAAGGTTTATGAATGGGACGCATCTGGCGCGGCAGCCACTGAGTATATCTGGCGCTCGAAGGCTTTCGTGCTGCCCGAGGCGACCAATTTTGGTGTGGTCCTGGTGGAGGGCGACAACACCATGTCACCCGAGGAGCAGGACGAAAACAGGCTCCGCGCGCCTGGGCTGAATCTTGGCATCGAGCCCATCGGCGCGCCGCCAATCTGGCTTGAACCCGCCTATAGCAGCCTCATGAGCGGCGGTGCCCCACCCCCTCCCGGCTTCATGGCCGTGATCTATGCGGACGGCAAGGCGGTGGCGCGCGTCACCACCATGAACCGGCCGGTGCGCCTGCCCGGCGGCTTCGCGGCGCGGCAATGGGAGGTGGAGGTGCGCGGCAACCAGCGCGTGAGCCTCATCACCCTGGCGAACACCGTTTCCGAGCTGGCCGTCTGAGATGCCCAGCACCGACACCGACTACCGCCAGCTCAAGGAGAAGGTGGAGATCCTGACCGGCGAGCGCGGTGGGAAGAACGATGCCGCTATGCGCCGAAAGGACTTCGACCTCATCGTGCGCCGTCTCGATGCTACGGAGCGGGGCCTGACCGACACGGAGAAGGCGCTGGCCGCTGTGGTGGTGCCGGGCATCACTATCGGCGCCATCGCCGCTCCGCCGGACGCCGCAACCTTCAACGCTTTGGTGGACCAGGTGAAGGCTCTCCGCGAGGCGGTGGAGGAGATCAGGCGGGCCCTGGCATGACACGGAGGGTGGTCTATGAGGATCCGCCGCGCCTGCTGGCCTGGGCGGAGGGGATCAACCGCACTGAGTTCATGTCAGACGCCCACGCCATCGGCCTGGAGGATGCGGAGGGCAAGCTGCTGGCCGTGGCCGTGTACCAGTGCTTCACCCATTACGAATGCGACCTCCACATTGCTACGGTGGACAGCGGCCGAGCCATGAACCGGGAGTTTCTGGTTCATGGGTTTAGCCACCCCTTCATCCGGTTGGGGTTGGTGCGCGTGACCGGCCTGATTCCGTCCAATCACGCGAAGTCTAACCGGGTTGCCCGGCACATCGGCTTTGTTCTTGAGGGGCGGAAGCGGGAAGCTTTTCCTGGTTGCGATATTCTGGTTTGGGGTATGCTGCGGCGAGAGTGCCGCTTCATCCCGGAGCGGTTCAGAACCTAGGAAGCCTTCATGGGCGGCGGCAGCAAGAACACGGTCAGTACCGCCCCCGATCCGGCGGTGGGCATCGCCGCCATGAAAGAGGCCGAGCTTGGCGAGAAGTGGCTCGTGGAGAGCCAGAAGCAGTACGAGATCGCGAACACGCGTCAGGAGAAGCTCGACGCCATCTCGAACGAGGTGTCGGCCCAGCAGCTCTCGGCCTCGAGGGAGGCGCAGCGTTGGGCGGAGCAGGACCGGACCCGCTCCGTGGGCGTGTTCCAGCCGCTTCAGGACCAGTTCATTCAGAAGGCCGCCGATTGGGACAGCCCGGCGCGCCAGGACGGGGTGGCGGCCGAGGCCGCCGCGGATGTCCGGCGCAATGCCGGTATCGCGGACAGCACCCAGGCCCGCCAGATGGCCGCGATGGGGGTCAACCCCACCTCCGGCCGGTATGCTGGTGTGGACCGCGCCGCGAAGCTGCAGACGGCTCTTGGTGTGGCGAGTGCCGAGAACAACGCCCGCTCCACCGTTCGCAACCAGGCGATGGGGCTCATGGGCGACGCGATCAACCTGGGCTCCGGCCTGGGCGTGAACCCCGCGACCTCCCTGAGCCTGGGGAGCCAGATCGGCAGCGCGGCGCAGGGCACGCAGCTCACCGCCAACCAGGCGAACACCGCCAATATCGGCATCCTCAAGAGCGGCTACGATCAGGCGATGCAGGGCTACAACGCCCAGGCTAATATCCTCTCCACCCAGCGCGGCCAGAACATCCAGCTCGCGGGGCAGCAGGCGCAGCAGCAGGCCAGCAACCAGTCCTCCACGATGGGCGCCATCGGCTCCATCGCGGGCGTGGCGGTGATGGCGTTCTGATGCGACCGAACCCGCCGCCCTTCGACCTCGCCAAGGTGGACGCCGCCACGGCCGTTCTCCTGGCGGAAGGCGTGCGCCTCTTCCAGACGCACTTCTATGCCCACGACAAGGAGGAGCATGTGCGCCTCCTTCTGCGCTGGATGGCGCCGCCAATGGGGGCGGTGGTGGTGGACATGGGCTGCGGGGTGGGAGAGGTGGCCCGCCTCATGCGCGCAGCGCGGCCGGATCTTGAGTTCGTGCTGGTGGACCTATCCCGCCGGAAGTTGGACCATTGCCCCACCGGCGAGGGCTTCTATCGCGTCCTGGCCGATGCGCACGCGACCGGCCTGCCCGGCGAGCGCGCGGACGTGGTGATGTTCCACTCCGCACTCATCAATATGGACGCCCAGCACGCGCTGGCGGAAGCGACGCGCCTGCTGAAGCCGGGCGGGATTTGCTTCGTCAATGAGCTGATCCGCAAGCAGGGCGACAACCGGCGCTTCGAGGAAGTTCTCGGCGCTTGGGCGCCGACCGAATGGGAGCTGCGCAATTGGGCCGCGCTCGCGGGGCTGTTCTGCGATGGCGGACCCATGGTGCCGCCGGGCCTGATGGAGGAGTTCCGCGCGCGGCTGGAAGCGATCCAGGAGGCAGCTCTTTTGGATGACGTGCAGCCCCAGGTGTGGAGGTTCACGCGCCGTGTTTGACGCAGACGCCGCCCTGGCCGCCGCCCGCGCCATGATGGAGGGGCATGAGCGCATCGCCCTGGAATGCTCCGGCGGGCGCGACAGCCTCGCCCTCGTCCACCTCCTCCGGCCGGAGCTGGATCGCATTACGGTGTTCTGGCTGAACACGGGCGCCGCCTTCCCCGAGACGGTGAAGGCGATGGAGCGGGTGCGCCAGCTCGCGCCTCACTTCGTGGAGGTGCAGGGCAACCAGCCCCAGGTGATCGCGGAGTTCGGCATCCCGACCGACATCCTGCCGCGGAGCGCCACCCCCATCGGCATGTTCGCCGGGCAGTCCACGTCCGGCCTTCTGATGCAAGATTCCTACTCGTGCTGCGCGCGGGTGGTGATGGTTCCGCTGCACAAGGCCGTCATGGAGTTCGGTGCTTCGCTGGTGATCCGGGGCCAGAAGCTATCCGACCGGCACAAAAGCCCCGTGCGCTCCGGCGATGTCATCGACGGGGTTCGCTTCCTCTTTCCCCTGGAAGGGTGGGAAGCCGAGGACGTGATGACCTTCCTTCGGTCCCGCCGCGTCCCGATCCCGCGCTTCTACGACACCATGGGCGGCGCGCCGGACTGCATGACATGCACCGGCTGGTGGAGCGAGAACCACGGCCAGTACCTCAAGCGGCATCACCCCGAGGCCCACGCGACGGTGCAGGCGGGGCTTCGAGCCATCATGGCCGAGACGATGCCGCATATCGAGAATTTCAACCGCGAGCTGGAGCAGGAGTAGGCCATGGCCTTCGGTGTCGGGGCGGGAGCCTTCCTTCAGGGCCTTCAGGGCGGCATGGGCCTGTACGCCAAGTTCCAGGACGCCCAGGACCGCGCCACGCAGCGGGCCGCGCTGGGGGCGGCGGCGACGGAGGCAAGGACGGCGCGGGAAGCGGATATTGCTGGCGCGGTGACGGCCATTCCTGGCGCCGATGGGCAGGCGAGCGGCTTCCGCGTCGGACAGCACACCTTCGCTACCCAGGAAGAGGCGAACAAGATGGCCGAGCGCCAGGTGGGGTCCTTCATGGACTACTACCGGCGGGTCGGCGCGCCGCGCGTGATGGAGGGCTACCTTCAATCCGGCGACCCCGACAGGGCGGCGGCGTTCGCGAAGTGGCTGGACACGGAGGGCAGCCGGAGCGGCATGCGATCCTGGGCGCAAGCCATGCGCGCGGCTCAGTGGGGAGATGCGGATGGCTTCGCCCGTCACCTGACCTCCGCCTACAACAACCAGGACTATTTCGGGGATGGGCAAAGCGTCGGCCGCGCCGAGGTGCTGAGGGACGAGCGGGGGAACGCCACCGGCATGACCCTCACGATCCGCGACCGTGACGGCCGGGAGCGCACCCAGACCTTCAACGGCATGAATGACGTGTACCGCGCGGGGCTGGGCTTTCTTTCGCCCGACAAGGCGTTCGAAGTCCTTCAGCGCGAGAGCGAGTCCGCAACCCGGGCCCGCCTCACCCTGGCCCAGGAAGACCGTCGCTTCGGCCGGCAGGTGGCGCTTCAGCGCGACAACCAGAACTTCCAGGTTGAGCAGGGGAACGTGACGGAGCGGCGCGCCATCGCGCGGGAGGGGCGGCAGGAAGACCGCACCGAGGCCCGCGAAGGCCGCCAGGAGGTGCGCGAGGTTGCGCGGGAGGGGCGTGCCCAGCAGCGCACGCTGGAAGTCCAGGGCAACCAGTCCATGCTGCGCCAGGCCGAGAGGACAGCGGAGGACAACTCCCCGCGCCCGGATCGGGTCCGGCGCGACCTGGAAAGCATCCGCAGCAGCCTCGCGAATGGCACGACCATGTACCCCTCCACCGGGTCGGACGGGAAGCCGACGCGGGTTCTCTTCTCGGCCCTCCCGCCGGAGCGCCAGGCCGAAGAGGCGCGCAGGGTCTATGACGAGCAGATGGCGCAGGCGCGCCGCACGCGCCAGGAGCGCGGCGTGGGAGCATCGAGCCCCGCCCAGGGTGGCCGCGGAGTGACAGTATATACCCCCTAGGAAAATGGTGGTGTAATCCCCGCCAGGAAAAGCGGCTTCATGCCGTCTGGACGGGGATTCTTCGGTGGCGGAACGCAGCGTATTCCAGCAGGGCATCGCGGATCAGGCGGTCGGAGAATACCTGAGCGCCAACCCCCTGCCCTCCATTGGCGACGACCGCCCGGCCGCGTTCGTTGGTCCGGATCGTGCCCCCGGCACGCGGCTGAACCCTTCAGAGCCCTTTTCCCGTCCGGCGGAGGAGCGCGGCGGGGCGCCGGGGCGCCTTCGGATCAGCGATGCGCCCGCGCAGCTTCTGCCGCTGTTCGAGGAGGCCAGCGCTCGGCACGGCGTGCCCATCAACATCATCATGTCCCTGGCCGACCAAGAGAGCGGCTACAACTCCCGCGCCGTGGGCACCCAGACCCAATGGGGCCATGCCAAGGGCATGATGCAGTACCTCGACAGCACGGCGCGGGGGCTGAACATCAACCCCTACGACCCCGCCCAGGCGATTGACGCGGCGGCCCGTCAGATCCGCGAGCGCCTGGACCGGGGCTACTCCATGGTGGACGCGGTGCGAGAGCATTTCGCAGGCCCTGACCGCCGCCAGTGGGGCCCCAAGACCGTCCGCTACGGCGAGGAGGTGCTGGAGCGGGCCGGCGTGCTGGCACAGCGCATCGGGGACCGCTACGCCCCGCGCCCCAACCTGCCTCCCGCCGCATCGGAGCCGCCGGCCCAGACCGAGGCGCCCGCGGGCGAGGGCGGCATGCTGGGCGATGCCGGGCGCCTGCTGAAGATCGGCGCCAACTCCGCCGCGGCGAATGTCCGCGAGCTGGCGACCCGCATTCTGCCGCGCGGCGCCGTGGACTTCATCGACAGCATCGACCGCTGGGCGACCGGCAAGAGCAGCGACGAGCTTCTGCGCGCCGACACCAGGGCGATGGAAGAGGCCATGACGCCCGCCATGCGCGAGGCCATGCGCCGGGACTGGTGGGACAGCGAGCGGGGCACCTTCGGCTCCGCCTGGACCGACCCGCGCGCCTATGCGGCTGGCGTGCTGCAATCCCTCCCCGAGATGGCCGTCACCATGGCCCCGGCCATGCGCATGGCGCGCGTGGTCTATGGCGCCCGCGTGGCTGCCGGCGCCGCACCCGAGGTGGCCGCGCGCGCGGCGGCGCGGGCCGCCGCCCTGACCGGTGCCATCACCGAGGGCGGCATGGGCGGCGCCGCAGCCGCCCGCGAGGTGCGGGACGCGGTGAACGCGCTTCCCATTGAGACCCTGCGGCAGTCCGATGCCTTCAAGGCCCTGGTCGCGTCCGGGCAGGATGAGGCCACGGCCCGGCGCGCCCTGGCGGAGGATTCCTCCACCCGCGCGTTCATCACGGCCGGCGTGGCGACCGGCATCTTCGGCGGCATGGGCGACCGGGCGATTGCCAAGCTCATCACGGAGGGCGTGGCCGGGGGAATGACCCGGCGGGCGCTGCGCGGCGCGGCGACCAGCGCCGCCGCCGAGGGCCTGTTCGAGGAGCTTCCGCAGAGCGCGCTTTCCCAGGTGGCGCAGAACGAAGCCATCCGCCGGGCGAACCCGAACCAGTCCCTCACGGAGGGCGTGGCGAACGAGGCGCTGGGCGGGCTGGCCGTGGGGTCCGTCCAGGGCGCCGGCATGGGCGCCGTTGGTGGTGCTGCGCGGCGCCGCCAGGAAGCGCCTGCAGGCAGCCCCAGCCAGCCCGCACCCTCCCCCGACAGCCCGGCGTCTCCCCCAGCCTCTCCAATTCCGGAAGAGGACGCGGCGCCGGGCCGCCAGCCGGAGGCGGTTGCCTCCCCCGCCGCCCCGGCTGGCCCCCTTCAGCGCGCCATCGCGACCGCGGCGCCCGCCGTGCAGAGCGAGCAGGGCCAGCGCGTGTCCCTGCGCGCGGAGGGCATGGACGACATCGCGGCGGTGGTGGATCACCACACGCCGGAGGGCGTCATGCTCCGCACCGAGGACGGCGAAAGCCTCCTGGTGACGAACGAGGACGTGGCCTCCGGCGCGGTGGAGATCGTGCGCGAGGCGACGCCGGCCACCGGCACGCAGCCCGCCCCTGCCGCCCAGCCTGAAGCGCCCCAGCAGGACGCCATCCGCCCGGCCCAGCAGGAGGGCACGGCCGCCCTGCAAGCGGCCATCGAGCAAGCGCCGCCTCTCCCCAAGAGCGGCGAGGCCCCTGCCCCTGCCCCGGCCCCGAAGGCCTCCGGCGCGCAGCATGTCTATGACTTCAAGGGAGCCTTCCTGGGCGCGGAGCCCTCCGCCCATCTCCGCGACGGGCTGTGGGCAGCCGTCCAGGCGGGCAGCGACACCCATGCGGGCATCCGCGAGAACCTGCTGATCGCGGCCAAGACCGCGCGCGAGGGGGGCGGGCTTGAGACCCGGAAGCAGTTCGACGCCTTCCTGAAGGATTGGCACGCCTCCATCGTCGCGCCGCGCGTGCGGATCGGCACGGCCGAGGGCAACGCCACTGCCATGGAGGTGATCCGGCGTCACGCCGTCGCCCCCAAGGAGCATGCGGCGCGGGACCGTGAGCAGGCCCGCATGGCCGAGGAGGACGCGCGGCAGGGCGGCGGGCTGGACCTCGCGACGGCCACGGAGTCCGAGCTGCGCGAGCGGCTGCGGTATCTCGCCCGGCAGGCCCGGCAGCAGGGGTGGACCAAGCCCCTCCTCGCGGCCCGCGCGGAGGTGGAGAAGGCCATCAACCGCCTGGCGACGCAGCCGGCACAGGAGAAGCAGGGTGCTGGTGATCGAGGGCTTGGGGCTGGTAGCGGCGCAGTGGGTGCTGGGAGCCCGTCCGGCACTGCTGAAGGCCCGGCGGCTGCGGCTGGTGACGCCCCAGCAGCACGTGGCGATGCTTCGGGCGATGCGGCACGAGGGAAGGCTACCGCCGGAGCTGCACCCCGTGGCGAAGGCGATGTTTCTGCTTCAGCTCGACGGCCCAAGCCTAAGCCTTCACTGATCGAGGCTGCGCCCGCCGACATGGGCGAGCGGTGGAGTGGGATGAACCACGATGAGCGCGCGGACCTCCTGCGCGCCGCGGGTCTCCCCTCCTCCCGGCGGTTCTCATCCTGGGCGGGCCTGAACGACGCGACCCAGAAGAAGCTGGCCGGCGCTGACCCTGCCGGCACGGTGGCGACGCAGCCCGAGCCCACGCGCGGCAAGAGTGGGTATGAGACGGCCGATCTTCCACGCCTCTACGCCGCCAACATCGACACCCTGCGGCGACTGCCGGAGGACGCAGGGATTGCGGCCGTCGATCAGGCTGACCAGGCGCTCCGCAACGCCCGGATGTTCTCGGACCTCCTGGCGGAAGAGGGTGGTCAGCCGGACACCGATGGTGAGCGGGCCCGCACGATGGGCGAGCTGGAGGACCGGCTAAACCGCACCTACAACGCCGCGCAGGACCGCCGTGAAGCGCAGCCCGGCGAGGAGAAGGTGCCGCGCCGGAAGACGCGGAAGGCCGCTGCCGCTTCCGACGCAGAGCCGAACGGCGGCGCGAAGCTTCAGGCGGCGGCCCGCGAGGCCTGGGAGCGGTCCAACCTCGCGACGGATCTGGGCGACACGACGCCGATCCGCAACGCCTTCGCGGGGGGCTTCAGCGACGGCGCCGGGGTGCAGACCCACATCGCGGAAGGCAAGGGCAAGGCCGCCATCGCCTTCAAGGCGGGCCAGGAAGGCGGGCGGCGCTGGGCTGGGAAGCCGAACCTCTCCCCGACCGCCGCGAAGCGCGCCAAGGCGCGGCCCGCCGAGGCACCGCCCGCTCAGACCGAGAATCGCATCTTCACGGCCGATGCCGCGGAGAAGGCCCGCGCGCTGCTGAAGGCCCGGCTGACCCCGAACCATCTCAACTCCGGCGTGGACCCGGAGATCCTGCAGGCGGGCATTACCCTGGCCGGCTACCACATCGAGCGCGGCGCCCGGACCTTTGCCGCCTATGCCCGCGCGATGGTGGGCGACCTGGGCGACGTGGTTAAGCCTTACCTCAAGAGCTGGTACATGGGGGTGAAGTACGACCCCCGCGCCGCCGCCTTCGAGGGCATGGACGGGGCGGCTGCGGTGGACGCGGCCGATGTGGATGCCGCCCTGAAGGAGAACGAAGGTGGAGAGGGAGACCGTCTTGCGGGTGGAGCAGGAGTACCGGCAGCGGAGGGCCGACCCGCGGACGCTGCACAACACGGAGCTGCACCGGCAGATCCTAGCCCGGTGGAAGCAGGACAGCCCGAAAGCGATGGCGAAGCTGGAAGCGGCGGGGATCGCGTCGAAGCTGGCGTTCGTCCGGCAGGCGAGGATGTGGGACCAGAAGGACGAGCTGGTGGCGGGCGGGATGCCGGTGACGGACGCCCAGGAGGAGGCCGAGCGGGACAACCTGGTGCTGGACGAGACGGAGGAGACGCCGGAGGCGTAGCGTCCGGCAAGCCCAGGGCCGACCGAAACGGCGACCTCGCGCGCGCGGCTGGCTTCGTTGAGCGGCCGATGCCCGCCGACATGCCCGAGAAGCGGGTATGGCACCGTGGCGAGACGGACAAGATCGCGCAGGACGGTCCTAACACCTTCATCCCCATCGGCGTGGAGCGGCCGGACAACGGCAGCGGTTCCTTCCGCACCATGGCCGCCACCCTGGCCGCCTTCGCGCGGCGCGACGCGGCGCCGAGCCCGGCCGCCGTCATCGACGCGGTACCGGAGACGCCTCCGGCAGCCCCGAGCCCCGGCAACTACCACGTGGCCGATACCATGGCGGGCCGCTCCGGCGGGCCGGTGGCACGTTTCAACCGGAACACCGACGCCATCGAGCTGCTGGCGGCGCTGCGCGAGGCCGGGCGGCAGGCGACCCGTGAGGAACAGGCGGTCCTCTCCGGCTACACCGGCTGGGGTAGCTTCGGGCAAGAGCTATTCCAGGGCTTCTGGACCAAGCCCATGCCAAAGGAGGGCTGGGAGGAGCGCGACCGCTGGCTGCGTGACCACCTGGGGCAGGCCGAATGGGAGAGCGCGCAGCGGTCCATCACCAACGCGCACTACACCGACCCGCAGACCGTGAAGGCGATGTGGGATGTGGCGCGGCGCCTTGGCTTCCAGGGCGGCCGGGTGTTGGAGCCCAGCATGGGCATCGGCAACTTCTTCATGATGATGCCGCAGGACATGGCGGCGCGCTCCCAGCTCTCAGGGATCGAGATGGAGCAGGTGACGGGCAGCATGGCCCAGCACCTTTTCCCCGACGCCAACGTCAAGATCATGCCCTACCAGGACAGCCGCACGCCGGATGGCTTCTATGACCTGGTGATCGGCAATTGGCCCTTCGAGAACACGGTGGTTGCCGACCGCCGATACAACAAGCTTTCGCCCTTCCTCCACGACTTTTTCTTCCTGAAGGCGCTCGACCAGACGCGCCCCGGCGGGCTGGTGATCGGCGTCACCTCCTCCGGCACCATGGACAAGAAGGGCGTGGGCGTCCGCGCGGCCATGGCAAAGAAGGCCGAGCTGGTGGCGGCTATCCGCCTCCCCTCCGGCGCCTTCCAGGACTATGCCGGGACGAAGGTGGTGACGGATATCGTGGTGCTGAAGAAGCGCCCCGAGGAGCTGACCACCCTCCCCCGCGATGCCGAGTGGGTGAACACCGAGGAGCATCGCGTCGCCAGTGGCGGCAGCTTCGCCCTCAACAGCTACTTCATCCGCAATCCCGGCCAGATCCTGGGGACCCTCGACTTCGGCTCCGGCACGACGCGCGGGCGGCCGGGCATGATTGTGAATCCGCCGGCCGACCTGGCGGCCGACCTCGCCGCGGCGGTGGGGCGCCTGCCGGAGGGCATCTTCGAGCGCGACCGGGAGCCGGCGAAGCGGATCAGCTACGTCAGCAACCACACGGCTGACCGGCAGGGCTCCCTCACCATCCAGGATGGCAAGCTCTACGTGGTGCGCGGCGAGCAGCTCGCGCCGGCCGAGGAGATCACGAAGTACAGCGTCAAGGATGCTGCCGAGACGGCGAGCCGTGACGCGCAGCTTCGGGCCCTGATCGGGATGCGCCGTGCTTATGCTGCCCTGATCGACGCGGAGCGGGCTGGCGGTGGCGACAAGGAGCGCGCGGCGCTCCGGGCCTCCTACGACGCCTTCCGAGAGGCCCATGGCAGCCTGGGGGAGAGCTTCGGTCTTCGCTACCTCGCGAACATCCGCGACCCCTTCTACCCGGCCCTGGCGGCGTTGGAGACGAAGGGCAAGGCGGCGGAGATCCTTTCCCGCTCCACCATGCGCGGGAAGCCCGCCATGGAGAACCCCGGGATCCAGGACGCCTTCATCCTGGCCCGCAACGAGGCGGTCTCCCCCACCCTGGCGGATGTGGCCCGCCTGGCGAAGCGCACGCCGGAGGAGGTGAAGGCCGAGCTGATCGCGGCCAATGCCGTCTTCGAGACGCCATCCGGGGACATCATCCCGAGCGACATCTACCTGTCCGGCAACGTGCGCCAGAAGCTCCGGGAGGCGGAGGCGGCCGCGGCGGAGGGGCTGGATGGCCTCGCCCGCAACGTGGAGGCGCTGCGCGCCGTCCAGCCGCCCGACATTCCCTACTTCCAGATCGAGACCCAGCTTGGTGCGACGTGGGTGCCGCCCGCTGTCTATGCCGAGTACGTGGCCCACATGCTGAACCTGCCGAGCGCGGCCGGCATCGGCGTCACCTTCACCAATGGCCGCTGGACGGTGCGCCTGCCGGAGGGCGCCACCAGCCGCCCCGAGGCCCTGACCGGCTACGGCACCAGCGAGTACCGCTTCGACCGCCTGGTGAACGCCGCCTTCTCCAACCAGACCGTCACCGTGAAGCGGAAGGACGCGGACGGGAAGGAGTTCGTGGACGCCAAGGCCACGGAGGAGGCCAACGCCCGCATTGCCAAGATGCGCGATGATCTGGGCGACTGGCTGTGGTCCGACCCGGAGCGCCGCGCGGAGCTGGAGCGCGAATACAACGAAGTGCGGAACGCCTATGCGACCCCGCGCTTCGATGGGTCCTTCATGCGCATGGAGGGCATGGCGCTCTCGGTCGGGCGCGGCCCCTTCGACCTCCGCGCCCACCAGAAGGACGCCATCTGGCGCGCCCTGGTGAACCGCAAGTCCATCAACGCCCACGAGGTGGGCACCGGCAAGACCTTCACCATGGGCGGCATTGCCGTGGAGAGCCGGCGCTACGGCATCGCAAAGAAGCCGCTGATCCTGGCTCACAACGCCAATTCGGCCAGCGTTGCCGCCGAGATCCAGCAGATGTACCCGGCGGCCAAGGTTCTCTACCTGGACAACCTCGCCCCTTCCGTCCTGGAAGTGCGCCTGCGCCAGATTGCGAATGATGATTGGGATGCGATCGTGGTGCCGCATTCCGTCATCGACCGCTTTTCCATGCGGGAAGAGACCCTGATGGAGATGGCGCGCGAGGACATCGCCGCCCTCGAAGAGGAGGCCTATGCCGCCGCGAAGGATGACGGCGAGCGGCTGACCGAGGACATGATGGATGATGAGGAGGCGCTGAAGAAGCTCCGGTCCCCGACCGCGAAAGAGCTGGTGAAGGCGCGCAACGCCATCATCTCCACCATCCAGCAGCAGGCGCAGCGTGCCAGCCGGGAGGGCGCGGTGCCCTTCGAAGACCTGGGCGTGGACATGCTCCTGGTGGACGAGGTTCACGAGTTCAAGAAGCCGTCCATCTCGACCCGGATGCGGATGAAGGGCCTGAACACCCAGACCTCGAACCGCTCCATCGCCTTGCAATTCCTCGCCCGCTACGTGCGGAGCCAGAACAACGGCGCCAACATCCACACCTTCACGGGCACGCCGGTCACGAACACCTTGACCGAGGTATTCCACCAGATGCGCTACGTGATGGAAGACGAGATGAAGGCTGCCGGGGTGGACACCTGGGACGGCTGGTTCGGCTCCTTCGCGAAGGAGGTGCAGGACGTGGAGCTGTCCGCGGCGGGCGAGTACGAGCCCGTCACGCGCCTCGCCGGCTTCATCAACGTCCCCGAGCTGCGCCGAATGATCGGCCAGTACATGGACGTGGTGTTCGCGGAGGACATGCCGGAGATGAAGCCGCGGCGCACCGCCAGCGGCAAGACGATGGCGAGTCGCGACCTCACGGAGGCGGAGCGCGCGGAGCTGCTGAACGGCCGCACCGAGGGCGCCATGGACCGCCCTTACCGCAAGGTGGTCAACGTCACCTCCGACCTCACGCCGGAGCAGCGGGGCATCTTCGCCCGCCTGCAGGGCTACGCGAAGGCGTGGCGCGCGATGGGACCGATGGCCCGGAAGACGGCCATGCTGGAAGGTGCGCCGGAGAGCCCGATCATCACCGAGGGCATGGCGAACCGCGCGAGCTTCGACGTGCGCATGCTCGATGGCGAGGACACTGCCGGCCAGGAGGGCAAGGGCGGGGACGATCCGGGCAGCAAGAGCAGCAACGTGGTGGACCGGGCACTGGCCATCTATGCCAGCCATCCCCTCGCCAACCAGGTGATCTTTGCCGAGCAGGGGTTCAGCACCTCCGCGACCCGCAGCGCCGGCAAGGACGCCGAGGGTAAGAAGCGCACGAAGACGGTGCCGACCTTCAGCACCATTCGCGACATCGTGGAGCGGCTGGTGCAGGGCGGCATTCCGCGCGAGCAGATCGCGGTGGTGGACGGGAAGGTATCGAAGGAGAAGCGCAAGCAGATCGCGGAAGACATGAATACCGGGCGGATCCGCGTGGTGCTGGGGTCCACCGATACCCTGGGGGTGGGCGTCAACATGCAGCGCAACCTGCGCGCTATGCACCACATGGACGCCCCCTACATGCCCGGCGAGCTGGTGCAGCGGAACGGGCGCGGCGAGCGCCAGGGCAACCAGTGGAACACAGTGATCGAGTACCGCTACATGACCGACCGCCTTGACGGCCGGCGGTGGCAGATCCTCGCGACGAAGCAGCGGTTCATCAACGCGTTCCTCCGCTCGAACGCCGATACCCGCGTGATCGAGGGCGATGCTGCGGCCGACGAGGAGAACGACATCCTTCAGTCCTTCTCCGAGGCGGCGGGCGATCCCCGCGTGCTGATCCGGGAGAAGCTGAAGCGGAACCTGGAAACGCTTCAGCGGCGGGAGCGGCAGCACGGCCTGGGCGTGGCCGACGCCAGGAGCAAGGTTCGGGTGCTTCAGGGGCGCCTCGCCGCCCAGGAGCGGGACCTTGCCGAGATCGAGGCGCAGAATACCGTCCAGGAGGTGAACGCGCTGATCGAGGCGCAGCGCGCGGACGGCTTCCGCATGACGCTGGCGGGGGAAGACTACACGAAGCGCACCGAGGCGGACGGGGCGTTCCAGAACCTCATGGCGACCGGCGGCGTGAAGCTGGGGGACTCCCGGCGCCTGATCGGCAGCTATGCGGACTTCCCCCTGGATGTGGAATGGAAGGCCTCGCAGCCGAACCCAACCCTGATCCTGAAGGTTGGGTCCGAGGAGTTCGAGGGGCGCAGCGTGCGCTCCCTGGAAGGGCAGCTCCGCGGCTTCCCGGCGGAGGTGCGCGGCCGGCAGGCCGATCTGGGGGCCACCCGTTCCAGCCTGGAACGCATGGAGGAGGTGGCCCGGTCTCCATTCCAGCGCGCGAAGGAGCTGGACCTCGCGCGCGGGCGACTGGCCGCCCTTGAGACGGACATCGCGGAGAACCCCGTCCCGCCGCCCGCCTGGCTCCGCGCTGGCGCCCCGGTGGAGAGCGTGGCCTATCGCAATGGCCAGGAGTTCGTGGTGTCCGGCCACCGCTGGAACAGCGACGGCTACTTCGTCACGAAGGAGGACGGCCGGGGCACCGCGAATATCCCCTACATGGAGGTGACGGACGCCCAGGGCGTGCCGCTCTACGAGGAGCGGCCCTTCGAGGCGCCCGTGGTCCAGCAGCAGGCCCAGCGCCCGGCCGTGCAGGCGAGCATCCCGGACGCGCCCTCCCCCGTGGCCACCCTGACCGGCGAAGAGATCGGCGGAGCGACCACCCCCGAGCGCCGGAAGGCGGCCGTGCAGTGGATGAACGCCAACATCCGGGGCCGTCCGATCTTCAGCGCGGCCTTGGGCGCCAGTGTCGTGGTCAATCGCAAGGGCATGACCAAGACGGTCTCAGGCGGCGTCGGAGACCGCATCCTGGACGGGGTGCCCGCCATCGAGGCCATCATCCGCGACGGCCGCCTTGTCGAAACCCTCCCGCCGCGCCCCGAGAAGGGCGACACGGCGGCCGTTGCTTGGCACCGCCTGGAGGGCACGGTCAGCGTCGCCGGGGAGCCGCGCACCTATCGCGTCCTGATCCGCGAAGAAGCCAACGGCAGCTTCCACTACCGCCTTGAGGCCGACAGGGGGGAAATGGAGACGCCCCGCACCTTGTCCTCGACTGACCAGCAAGGGAAAGCTGGGGAAGAGGCCGGTATGCGGGGCGCCGTTCTAAACTTGGAGGAGGCGCCCGGTTCCTTCAAGCCCTCTCCGCAGGGCTGGGGCGAGGTGGACGCTGCCGGCTCGCCGGTCATGTCCGAGAAGACCTTCGCCCTTGTCACCGCGGCCCTGCGCCAGGTGGCCGGGCCGGAGCTGGTCGTGGAGAGGGGCGCGACCCCCCGGAGCGTGGAAGGCCTGGCCTATGCGCATATCGTGCGCTTCGCCATGCATGTGGGCGATGACCGGGCTCCGTGGGTGGCCGTCCACGAGGGGCTGCACGCCCTCCGGAACATGGGCCGGATCACCGCGCGGGAATGGTCCGTGCTGGTGGACGCCGCGAAGCGGGAGGGCTGGGCGCAGCGGTTCAACATCGAGCGCCGCTACCAGGGGCAGAATGCCGCCACCCAGGAGGAGGAGGCCATTGCCGAGGCCTTCGCGGCCTGGGCCACCAACCGCTTCGAGGCGAAGGGGCCGGTGGCCCGGATCTTCGCCATGGTCCGCACCTTCCTTACCCGACTTCGCAACGCCCTTGCACAGCGCGGCTTCCAGACGGCGGAGGACGTGTTCGGCCGCGCCCTTTCCGGGGAGATGGGCGCGCGGCCCCTGGGATCGGCAGACCGGGACGGGGCGCGGTCCCAGACGGCCGAGCAGCAGAGCGCCTTCCTCGACAGGTACGCGGCGGACCAGTCCGCCCGCCCGGACATGCGGGCGAGCCGGGAGCCCATCCAGGCACCGGAGCCGGGCAAGGTGCGCGATTTCCTCCGCTCCATGCTGGACAAGGCCGAGCCCCGGATCCTGGCAGCCATCCCTCTTCGTCCCCTTATGGAGGAGGTGGGGCACTACCTTCCCAGCGCAAAGAGCTTCCTGAAGACGAAGCAGGCGATGGATGCCATGCGGGCGGAGTGGTTCAACACCTCCGCCGAGGTGTCCAATCGCTGGCTGAAGTTCCGCAGCGCCGACAAGGCCGGGAATGCGGCGCTCATGGAGATCATGCACGCCGCGACCCTCGCCGGGGTGGACCCCAGCAAGCCCTTCGTGGCCAGCAGGAATCCTGCCCTGGACGCCGACCGCCGACCGGAGTGGGACCGCCTGCGGAAGCGGTTCGAGGCGCTTCCGGAGGAGGGCCGCGCCCTCTTCCAGGTGGTGCGAGACACCTATTCGGAGCTGGCCGACGCGTTCGACGCCGCGCTGCTGAACAGCGTGGACAAGAGCGTGCGGGTGCGCGAGCTGCAGGCGGAGCGGCAGCACAAGCGCGAGCTGAAGCGGATCGACGCCTCCCCCACCATGACGGAGGAGCAGAAGGAGGCCGCGCGCGGCGCCGCCGAGCGCACACTGAAGGGGGTGCGGACGCGGGTTCGGTTGAACCGCGGCGCCCGCATGTACCAGCTCCGCGCGCAGTTCGAGAGCAACCGGGTTCAGGGGCCCTATTTCCCGCTGGCCCGCTTCGGGGACTACTACGTCACGGCGCGCAACACCTCCGGCGAGGTGGTCAGTTTCAGCCGCTTCGAGAACAGCGCCGACCAGCGCCGGTTCGCCCGCCAGATGGAGAAGGCCGGGCACCTGGTGGAGATGGACCGCATCGCCAATGACAAGGCGAATGGCCTGCGTGGCGCGGTGGACCCCACCTTCGTCGCTGAGGTGGAGAGCATCCTGGAAGGCGCCAACGCCCCGTCCGACCTCATGGACGAAATCTGGCAGCGGTTCCTTCAGCGGATGCCGGACCTGTCCATCCGGACCAGCAAGATCCACCGCAAGGGCACGGCCGGCTTCACCGCCGACGCCATCCGGGCCTTCGGCTTCCATATGTTCCATGGGAGCCACCAGCTCGCGCGTCTGAACTATGCCGCCGATCTGAGCAACAATGTGGACGACATGGCGGAGGAGGCGCGGGACAGCGGCCGGGTAAACACCGCGACGGCCGTGGTGAACGAGGCGCGCAACCGCCTTGCCTTCATCATGAACCCGACCGGCGGCAGCCTCGCCCAGGGCATCTCCACGGCAGGCTTCCTCTACCACCTGTCCGCAAGCCCGGCGGCGGCAGCCATCAACCTCACCCAGACCACGATGGGCGGCATTCCCATCCTGGCCGCCTATGAGGGGACGTGGAGCAAGGGCTTCACCTCCGCCGCCGCGCAGCTCACCCGCGCGATGAAGGATCTGATGGCCGGCTATGGGAAGATCGGCCAGGCCCCCAACCTCACCGACGATGAGCGGGACATGGTGAAGACCATGTACGAGATTGGGCTGGCCGACCGGACCCAGACCCACGACCTGGCCGGCGTGGGCGAGGTGGGCGTTCGCTACAACGCCACCCGGCAGAAGGTGGTGAACGCCCTGTCCTTCGCCTTCCACCATGCCGAGCGGGTGAACCGCGAGATCACCGCCCTGGCGGCCTACCGCATGGCCCGCAACAAGGGGCTGGCGCATGCGGAGGCTATTGACGCGGCGAACAGCCTGACGTGGAAGATCCACTTCGATTATCAGAACACCTCCCGCCCCCGGATCATGCAGAACGATGCGGCCAAGGTGCTGCTGATGTTCCGCAACTTCACCGTGAACATGCTCTACCGCCTGTTCCGGGACATGAGCGTGGCGGTGCAGGGCGAGACGCCGGAGCTGCGGAAGGAGGCCCGCATGCAGCTTCTGGGCACCACGATGATGTTTCTGTCCCATGCCGGCATCAAGGGCGTCTGGGGCTTCAGTCTCGCCATGATGCTGGCTGGCCTGTTCATGGGCCCGGCGGAGGATGCGGAGGACGAGCTGAAGAAGTGGATGCAGGCCAACCTGGGCGCCGCCATGACGGCGGTGCTGATGGACGGCATCCCCGGCTGGGCGACCGGCACGGCCCTGTCCAACCGCATCGGTATGGGGGACCTGTGGTTCCGCAGCCAGGACCGCGACCTGGAAGGCAAGGAGGAGTGGTGGGCGCTCATTGGCCAGTTCCTGGGGGCCGGCTTCGGCATTTTGGAGAACATGCGCCGCGGCACGCAGATGGCGATGGACGGCAACGTGGTGCGTGGGATCGAGACCGCCGCGCCGAAGGCGATCCGCGACATCATGAAGGCGCTTCGCTACGCCATCGAGGGTGCGACCACCGCCAAGGGCGATCCCCTGCTGGAAAGCGTCCCTACCCAGGACGTGGTGAAGCAGCTTCTGGGCTTCACCCCCGCGCGGGTGGCCGAGGTTCAGGAGCGGAACAACGCTGCCCTGAACATGCAGAAGGCCATCACTGAGCGCCGCAGCGACATCATCCGTGACTATGCGGCGGCGTTGCGCGAGGACAACCAGGCCGCGCTGGATCGGGCGCAGAACAGGCTTGAGGACTTCAACCGCGACTTCCCCGAGAAGGGCATCTCCGGCGCCGACATCATCGGCTCGAACCGGACGTTCCAGCGGAACCGGGGGCGCGCGGATGGCGGCATCAACCTGGACCCGAAGCTGAACGAAGCCATCCGGGGACGCCTGCCAGCACGAGCATACTGATTGCCGAGATTCTTGGCCCCGTCTTATGTAGGCGGGGCCAGGGCGCAGGAGCGCGGGGCGGATGAAGGCCCCCGCGCTCCATGGCAGCCAAGAACATCCTTCTCGATATGATGGTGAATGGCGGCAAGCCCCAGCCGGTGGCCGCATACCTCATGGATCCCGTGACGGGCGAAGCAATCACGCCCAGCGGCGAGCGTGCCCAGCAGACCGCGAGCCTTCTGACCAACGCGACCCAGAACGGCGCCGGCAATGCGGTGGCATGGCAGGGCGGGCGCGGCACCGTATTCGTGAGTGGCGTCTGGGGCGGCGCAACCGTCGCCCTCGAAGCGGTCTATGGCGGCCAGGCCCATGCCATGGGGACGCAGGCCAGCGCGACCTCGAACGCGGCGATCCTTTTCGAGCTGCCGGCCGGGGCGAGCATCCAGGCGCGCATCAGCGGCGCCAGCGGCACGACCAACCTCAACGCCACCGTCCTCTCCAACCGGACCATCTGACTCATGGTGGCGTTCGCCCCTATCGGCGTGGATGGGCTCGGGCTGCTGTCCATGCAGATGGCAGCACTGGAACCCGCCTTTCGCGGCGATGCGGATATGCAGCGCCTCGTCGCTCCAGGCACCATTCATCGTTCCATGAACTTCGCCCGCGCCTCCGCCGGCCTGGCGGTCGGGGCGGACGGCGTGACTTGGCAGAGCTACGAGCCGAATGCGCCACGCTTCACTGGGGTAGCGCAGCGTTTGCTGGTTGAGGGGCAGAGATCCAACGAGGCCCTCTACAATACCGCATTTGCGCCAGGCTGGAGTATTCAGGGGATCGAAAGCACGACCCCGCTTGTCGCGCCGGACAATAGTACAAATGGTCGTCGTATTACCGAAACCTCGGCCTCCTCGCGCCATATTCTGGAACGAGGCATCACCGTAACAGGCGGTACGCCTTACACGATCAGCATCGCGGCGAAGGCCGGCACCACACCGTACTTGCAGATCTGCTTCGGACTTGCTTCGAGCGGACACGCCAACTTCGATCTTGCTGCCGGCGCAGTCACGGTTATCGGGTCCGGAACCACGGCGGCGATTACCCCGATGGGTAATGGCTGGTATCTCTGCGAAGCGACAGTGACGCCCGCCGCGAGCGGCACAATGAATTGCGGTTTTGGTCTGGCCAACTCGGCCACCATGGCACGCATCGCGACCTATGAAGGGACCGGCGCCTATCTGGATGTGTGGTGCTTCCAGGTGGAGAGAGCCGCCTTCGCCTCCTCGCGGATGATGACGACGACCTCGGCCATCGTCACCCGGGCGGCGGACGTGGCGACCTATATCCTCTCGGCCGCGCAGGCCCAGCAGGGAACACTGGTTGGCACGTTTATGACCCAGGCGGTCGGCATCAATCCTGTGAACACCGGCTTCCTTGTTCTGGATGGCGGCTCCAACACGAACAGGATGCTCCTGCGCCTCTTTCCAAACTCGGCCATCGTGCGCGGCACGATGACGCTAGACGGCACGACGACCAGCGGTGCGGCATCGGGCCAGCCGTCAATCACTAACGGCGAGGTGTTTAAGATCGCATTGGCTTGGGACAGATCGGGTTTTGCGTATGCCACGAAGGGTGGCCCAGTGGTCACGATGGCGGGCCTCCCTCCGCTGACCCGTCTCATGCTCGGGCAGGGGGACGGGTTTGCCCTGAACCAACCACTTTGTGGCGAGATCGGTCCCCTCGACCTCTACCCCACCCGACTGCCGGACAGCGTCCTGCAGGCCATGACCGCAGCATGAGGACCGGCCCATGAGCGAAACCTTCATCGACCACGCCTGGTACGGCCCGCCGGCCGCCATCGAGGCCGCCCTTGCAGACCAGACGAATGTCATCGGCCCCATTGTGCTGGACGGGGTCGCCTACGCCACCGTCCGCGCGACGGAGCCCCTGCCTTTGCCGCCGGGCGTGCTGACCATGGGGCCCGAGCTGTCCCGGGTGCTGCACGGCTCCTGGATGGGGGATGTGCCGGCCGAGGTGACGAACTTCCAGGCACACACCGCCCTCCGCCACGCAGGCCTTTTCGACGCAGCAGCCGCGGCAGTGGAGGCGAAGGCGGCCGCCATGGAGGGGGCCGGTGACATCCTGGGCGCGGTGACGCTCCGGGAGGCCTGGGCGAAGGCGAGCTTCGTGCGGGCCAGCCCGCGCATAGCCGACCTCGCGGCCAGCCTGCAGCTCACCCAGGAGCAGGTGGATGACCTCTTCCGGGCCGCTGCGGCGATCAGCGTCTAGGCCGAGGGACACCCCATGAGCATCCTCTCTCACGTGCGATCCAGGCTTGGGCGCGTTCGCTCCTGGCTGGGCAGACTGGTCTATCGCCTGCCGGACCTGTTTGACATCGCCTCCGGCCTGGTCACGCCGGCATTCGTGCTGCTGGCCGCGTGGAACATCAGCCGGAACAGCCTCTCCGGTAGCGACTTGGGGCCCAGCCTCTCCTTTCTACCGGCCGTGGCGCCCCTCTGGTTCTGGCTGACGCTGGTGGGCGTGGCTGGCGCGATGCAGCCTGTGATCCTGTGGCTCGACAACCCGCATGATCTAAGGCCGCCGGTCTTCCAGTGGACCAAGCTCGCGCGAGTCGCGCTGTCCTCCATCGTGGGATGCTTCTTCTTCATCCTCACGTGGAGCTTGGCCCTGCTGAAGGGGCCGCACCAGGTGATGGCACTCTACGGCCTGATGATGGGCATGAGCTGGTACATCACCTCGCACGTGCTGACGCGCGAGGGGTCCGACGCCCCGTGATTGAAGAGATCCCGTCCCAGCTCCTGGACATTGTGAGGCAGATCCACCCGGTGTGGGGCCCTATTGGCCTCGTGGCCGTGGTGGTGGTCACGAAGATCATGCGCGCCGTCACACTGGCGATGCGGACGGGGCAGAAGCTCAACCACGCGCGGCAGGACCGCCTCAACAAGGGCTTTGCGGACCTCGACGCGGGGAAGCTGGCAGACCTCGCGCGCCTGCGGAAGGAACGCGAGGAGGACGACGCCCGGCACGCGGCCGAGGTGACGCGACTCACGGCGACCATCGAATCTCTCTGGGAGGACCGCGAGCGCGGCTGGGACCTGGCGCGGCACGCCATCAGCATCGCGCACGACACCCGGCATGACGGCAACGGCCTCGCGCAGGTGGCCCACGAGGCCGGCAAGCGCGGCCTGCCCGCACCCGAACCTCTCCCCCAGATCCCCAGGCTCAACGAGCTGCGGGGCCTGAAGCCCCATGAAGTGAAGGAGAACTACACGTGAAGCCGAGCGACGCATCGGACGGGCTGATGGTGGCGCGCTACGCGCTCGCCGCCGTGGGCGCCATCCTCATGAAGAACGGCCTGACCGACGCCGAGGAATGGCAGGCGATCACCGGCATCGTCCTGATGGCCGCCCCGGTGGTGTACGGGATCATCGTCCGGCGCCGCATGAAGGCGGCGATCAAGACGGTGGCGTCGGAGCGCGTGTCTTGACCCCGGCCGCGTTCCGCAAGGAGATCATCGAGCCCGGGGCGGCCTGGCTTGAGGACCTGACGGGCATCGCCAGCTCGACGGAGGCCCGGCGCATGCTCCTGGCCGTCGCGGCGAAGGAGAGCGACCTGAAGGACCGGGCGCAGATCACCAACAGCGGCATCGGCAAGGCCCGGTCGTTCTGGCAGGGCGAGCTGACGGGCGGCATGGTGACGGGCGTGATGGGGCTCTACAGCCCGTCCAAGCCCTCGCCCTTCCCGCGCGTGACCACGGCCGCCAAGGTGCTGTGCGAGGCCGCCAGCGTGCGCTGGGACCGGGACGCGGTGTGGCGGGCTATCGAGGGCCACGACCGGCTCGCCTATGGCCTGGCCCGGCTGCTGCTGCTGACGGACCCCTACACGATCCCCACCGACGCGGACACCGCCTGGGCCCGCTACATGCGCGTGTGGCGGCCAGGGGTTCCGAACCAGCCTAAGTGGCCGGGGAGCTGGGCGAAGGCGCTTGTGGAGTACCCGCGCGGCGCATAGGATTCCGGCGTCCGATAGTCCAGCGCCGGCATAGCTCCCCCGGGAATGCAAATGCCGCCAGCAGGATGAGGACGGCGAGACCGGAAGCTACTGCCGGGCAGCGGGGGACAGCCTCGCGGAGCAAGGGCGGCCACCGAGAGGGGCCGCCCTTCTTCATTCAGTCCTCTTCCTCTTCCGCCGCGTCGCCGGCCTTCTCTCTCGCCACCTTCCATTGAGCCACCAGAAGGTCCCACTGTGCGTCCGAGATGCGCTTCAGGCCGGGTGGAATAGTCCATTCCCCCGTGATCGTCGCGTCCGGATGCTCCGCCCGGATCTTGGCAATCTGCGGCTCCGTGTCGGGCACGAAAAAGGCGTAGGTCTCGCCCATGAACAGGACATTCATGGGCTTCATGAGGAACCGCAGATCGGAGAAGCCGGAGCTGCCCATGCTGCCAGCCGGCGTCTCCCAGGACACGCCGCCAGGGAGTCCCAGGGCTTTCGCGATCTCGCGGAGTGAGTTCGGCCGCGGCACCGCATCAAAGGCCGCCTTTGCCGCCGCGGCGGCCTCCTTCTGCGCCTCGCCGCGTGGCTTGTGCTGCGGCACCATGTAGTCCACCGCGCCGCGCGTGCGCCTGATGCGCCGCCAGCCAGGCGGGATTATGCCGGACTCCGGGATCCCGACGCCGCCCAGGCCATCATCTTCGTGGTTTTGCACGCCATGCTTGGCGCCCATGCTGCGGCAGAACTCCAGGGCCGCGCGCTGGGATGCCACGTAGCTCTCCTTCCAGGCCTTCGCCATGCCGAGCCAGGGTTCCCCCTCGATCAGCAGGATCATGGCGTTCTCATTCTTCGCCATGGTCACACTCGCATCGGCATAAGGACCACCGTGCGCTCCCCGGCGGAGATGGCGGTCGGAGAGCCGGCCTCGCCGGCACGGAACTTCCATTCCGGCGCGCCGGAGAGGTGGATCAGCCCCTCCTCCATGTACCGGGCCTGGAAGCCGCGCTCCACCGTGCCCCGGTCGCGGTAGGCTACCTCCATGGTGGCGACCGATACCGGGACCGCAAGCCGCGCCCTGCCTGCGTCGGGTGAAGCGGATTCCAGCACCAGCCGGAGCAGCTTGTTCCCCTTCTCGGTCTCGGTGGCGAGCTTAATGGCCCTGCTGCGCTCCGTGCTGATCGAGGCGACGCGGCGGATGAAGGCCCGCAGGCGTTCGGGCGCGTGGATCGTCAGCACGTCCACATGGCCCGGTTCCATAGTCGGGATCACGCGCCGATAGTCGGGGAACGTGCCGTCGATCAGCTTGGTCATAAGCATCCAGCGCGCATGCCGGAAGCGCATCTTCGTGTCCCCGAGCAGCTCCACCTCAAGCTCCCCCACTGCTTTGCCCAGGAAGGCCAGCAGGGGCTTCAGGGCGGTCTTCGGCAGGATGACGCCGATCCCGCTGTTGCTCGCCCCCGCGCGCAGCCGGATCGGCTCCGGCGCGGGCGTCATGTGCAGACGGTGGCCATCCGTGGCGCAGAAGTGCAGCCCTGGCTTGTCGTCGCGCTCATGCACATAGATGCCGTTGAGGTAGTAGCGGGTCTCCTCCGAGCTGATCGCTGGGAGGATGAAGCGCAGCGTGTCGCGCAGAGCGTCAAGGCTCCAAGCCCAGGTGCGGGAGCCCTTCGCCGGGCTCATGGTGGGGAAGTCCTCCACCGGCAGGGTGGTGAGTTCGGCCACGAAGTCCTCCGTCGCAACCTGCAACGGCGCATCGCCGCCCTTGTGGGTCAGCGTGACCTCCCCGCTCGCGCCGCCGAGGACCGCCAGCAGCCTCCGCGCATCCACCGTGACTCGCCCATCATCGGTGGCGCCATCCAACTCCTCCTCGAAGACCTTCTCCATGTCGGTGGTGGTCAGGCTGATCGTGGCCGGCGCGACGCCGCAGATCAGGACGTGTCCCAAGATGGGAATGGTGCTGCGCCGCTCCACGATGCTCGCCGCGCGCTTCAGCGCCGGCACGAGCGCGCCGACCTGGACGGTGATCTTCACGGGAATGTCTGCCCTTGCTGCCTAGAACAGCCCGGAACATGAACCAGGAAAATTGACCCGACAACCATTTTTCTGGTTGACCATAAAAATACCCGCCGCCATGTTCAGGGCGCCCCCGTTGGGCGCAGCAGCAGGAGCAGAGAGTGGCACCCCGCAGGAACCAGACAAAGGCGCAGGAGGAGGTGCCGGCAACGGCGCCCACACATTCCTCCGCGACCATCCAGGGCATCATAGACGGTGCCGCCCCAAGCCAAGGGCGCGCGACGGAACCGCACAAGGGCACCTTCTGGGAGCACCGCGTGCGTGGCGGCGAGTACGAGGTGCTGGGCATCGGGCGGTTGCAGGTGCCGGACGCGCCCGCCGAGAACCAGATACTCAACGACATGGACGAGCTGGTTGTTTACCGCGGCGCCGATGGCGAGCTGTGGTTCCGCCGTCCCGCCGAGTTCATGGACGGCCGCTTCGAGCAGGTGTTTCCCGCCTGCCCGGATGTCGCGACGCTGACGCCGGAGAGCTTCGCGGAGCTGTCCGAAGCCCAGATGCACGCGATCCAGCAGGACTTGCTGACCCAGAACCTGGTGGTGAAGGCGCGGATGGACGCCTTCAAGGCGCTGATGGCGGGGCGTTGGGAAGCCGACATGCGCGCGAAGCTGGGCAACCAGGTCAGCGGCACGGTCTCCATCACGCAGAACGGCTTCACCGTGAAGGCCGTGTACGAGAAGGAGGTGGAGTGGGACGCCGCCGGGCTGGAAAAGCTGGCGAACGAGATGCACGAGGCCGGTGACGATCCCACCGACTACATGGACATCAAGACCACCTTCGGGTGCAGCGAGACCAAATACAAAGGCCTCGCGCCGGATGTTCAGCACATCCTCGACGGCTACCGCGCCACCAGCACGAAGCCGAACCCCAAAATCACCATCAGCAGCGTCAAGGAGTAGCCGACATGCTCGAAGGCATGATCGAGAACGATATCTTCCGGCCGCCGCTGGTCATCATCTACGGCCCGCAGGGCGTGGGCAAGACCACCTTCGGCGCCGAGGCACCGGACGCGGTTCTTCTTCCGACCGAGGAGGGCGGCGGCATCCTCACCGTGAAGAAGTTCCCCCTCATCACCGACTACGACACGTTGATGAAGCGCATCGGCCAGCTCCTCGACCAGGAGCATGACCGCAAGACGGTGGTGCTGGACAGCCTCGATCACCTGGAACCACTCATCTGGGCCGAGACGTGCCGTTCGAACGGCTGGCAGTCCATCGAGCAGGAGGCCTACGGCAAGGGCTATCTCGCCGCGCTGGAACCCTGGCGCGAGGTGATGAGCGGCCTGAACGCGCTGCGGGACGAGCGCGGCATGTCCGTGGTGATGACGGCGCATGCCGATGTGAAGCGGTTCAACAGCCCCACCTCCGATCCCTACGACCGCTATCGGATCAAGCTGCAGGATCGCGCCTCCGCGCTGGTGCAGGAATACGCGGACGCTGTGCTGTTCGCGAAGGTGCAGGAGGCCACCACGCAGATCGAGGAGGGCACCGGCAAGGCCAAGAAGGTGACGCGCCGCGGCGTCTCTGGCGGCAAGCGCATCCTCTACTGCGAGGAGCGGCCCGCCTTCCTGGCGAAGAACCGATACGACTTGCCCGCTGAGATGCCCTTGGAATGGAGCAACTTCGCGAAGCACGTCCCCCACTTCAACCGCGACCTCGCGCCCGCCGATGTGGCCGGCGTCTGATCGCACATAGCAGGAGCAACGATCCATGGCATTCCTTGGTGGCCGCTTCAACGCCAACGAGTTCGACCCGAGCAAGAACGGTAGCGCGCCGGACTGCCTCCCGGCGGACGACTACATCGCGCACATCGTCAAGAGCGCGCTGAAGGACGCCAAGCCCAAGGCGGGGCAGGAGTTCGGTGGCAAGTATCTGGAGCTGGAATGGGAGGTGATCGAGGGCGAGTACGCCAAGCGTCGCTTCTTCGACCGCCTCAACATCATCAATGCGAACGAGAACGCCCAGCGTATGGCCAACGAAGCCCTCTCGGCCATCTGCCACTCCGTGGGTGTCCTCGACGTGGAGGATTCTGAGGAACTGCATTTCAAGCCGCTCCTGGTGACGCTGATCGTGAAGCCGGGCGATCCCATCCCCAACAAGCCGGGCGAGAAGTATGCCGACAAGAACGAGGTGAAGAAGTACCGCCCGGCGGACGGCTCCGACTTCGGGGAGCAGCCGGTGCAGCAGGCGGGCGCCCGGCAGGCGCAGCGCACGACCAGCCAGCCGCAGCGCCAGGCTGCGCAGCAGCCGACCCAGCAGCAGCCGACCGGCGGGGCGCAGCAGGGCGCCAGCGCGCCCAGCGGCAGCACCGTCCCGGCCTGGCGCCGCAACCGCGCGGCCTGATCGGCACGGCCCCGCCTCACAGGGGCGGGGCCACTTCCTGGGGGCAGCCATGGTCGCGATACCGAAGCCAGATCCGGGCTGCCCCACCGTCGCGGCGGCCGTTGTCGCCTGGGCGGACAAGAAGAACCGCGACGAGACACGCCGAACCTACCTGGGCATGTCGTCCATCGGGGACCCATGCTCCCGCAAGCTCTGGTACGGCTTCCACTCGCCCGAGACCCCCCTTCCGATGAAGCCCGAGGGCAGGCTGGCGGTGGAGGACGGGAACCGCTGCGAAGACGCGATGGCGGAGATCCTGCGGTGCGGGCCCGGGATCGAGTTGCATACAGGCCTCGAACATGAAGACGGCAGCCCCGTGCTGGATGCGAACGGCCGGCAGGTGCAGATCCGCGTGGACGACTTCGACGGCGCCTATGGCGGCGGCTGCGATGGCGAGATCAAGGGCCTGATCCAGGCGCCGAAGACGTGGCACGTCTGGGAGCATAAGGCCGTCAACGAGAAAAAGTGGAGCAAGCTCCGGACGCTGAAGGCGCTGGACGAGAAGACCGCGCTCTCGCGCTGGGACCCGCTCTATTACGCACAGGCCGTCAGCTACATGGCCTATCTCGGGCTGACCCGCCACTACCTCACCGCCAGCCTGCCGGGGCTGCGCGCCTTGCCGCGCGAGCAAGCCATCAAGTCCGTTCTCGGCGTCCGCACGGACGCCAATCCGATCTACGCCGCGGAGCTGCGCCGGAAGGCCGAGCGCATCATCACGAGCCGGTATCCGCTGGCGAAGCTTTCCGACAAGCCCGACCACTTTGGGTGTCGGTTCTGCCCGTGGCGTGTCGTGTGCCACGGGTTCGACGCGTTCGCGTAGCAGCAGCAGGAGAGCAGCATGAGTGAGACGAGAGGTGACATCTGGCGGTGGTACTACGCCGATGGCGTCGATCCGGAGGTGTGGTACCAGGCCGACGAGAACAGCCGTGCCGCGGCCGTCGCGCAGGGGAGCCGCTACGCGCGGGAAGGCCGCGCCTATTCTATCTGCCAGGGCCGCGCCATGCCGCTGGGCGACAACTTCTTCAAGGGGCACAACCTCTGGGAGGAGTTCACCGAGTACAATCAGGACGTAGCTGACGAGGACGGGCGGCTTCGGGGCGAGCCGACAAGCACGATGCTGGCCGTGTTGGAGGATCGGATGGCCGAGGCCTTCGGCGCTTGGCGCGCGGAGTTCGGCGTCGGCCGTGCCTGGGCCCTTGAGACCAAGGACCAGGAGGTGATCTTGCCCACACCGTGGGCAGTGCGCCGTCAGCACGTCAGCCAATGGATCGCGGCGAAGAGGTTCCGCATCCGCTGGCACCCGACCGTGCAGCGCATGCGCCGCTGGTGGCGAGAGTGCCGGGCGTCGTGACCCCGCAGGAGACCCGCGCCTTCAATGCCGGGCTCGATGCGGCGTTGGAGGCGGTCAAGAACGGCGACCATCGTAAGGGGCGGGATTGGGTGCCGGGGAGCCTCTGGGACAACCTGACGCGCGAGATCGGCAACGCCATCCTCCGGCTGAAACGGCCCGAGCCATGAGCGCCCCTTTCGGCTCGACCATCATGTGGCGGGCCCGGTCCCGCCCTCTCGACACCGCAGCAGCAGAACAGGAGATCAGCGTGCCTTTGGAGCCCCGTCACTACCAGCGGGCGGCGATTGATGCCGTGTACGGCTGGATGGAGCAGCGCGGGGACAACCCGTTGGTCATCCTGCCGACCGGCACCGGCAAGTCCCTGGTGATCGCCGTTTTCTGCCAGGAGGTGCTTCAGGAGCCCGGCACGCGGATCCTGATCCTCACGCACCAGAAGGAGCTGATCGAGCAGAACTACCTTGAGCTGAAGGATCTTTGGCCCGAGGCCCCAGCGGGCATCTACTCGGCCGGGCTCAACCGCCGCGACCTCACCTCCCCCATCATCTTCGGTGGCATCCAGTCCATCCACCGCCACGCCTACACCCTTCAGCGCATTGACCTGGTGCTGGTGGACGAAGCGCACCTGATTCCGCGCACCTCGAACACGCAGTACCGGCGCTTCCTCGACGCGCTGCGGCTCATCAACCCGTACCTGAAGGTGATCGGCCTCACCGCCACGCCCTTCCGCATGGACAGCGGCCGGCTGGACCGCGGCGAGGACCGCATGTTCGGCGGCATCTGCTACGAGTACCCCCTGATCGAGGCAATCCGGGAAGGCTACCTGACCCGGCCCACCAGCCAGTCCGCCAAGCGCCAGATCGACACGACCGGCGTGCGGACCCAGGGCGGCGAGTTCGTGGCGTCCCAGCTCGAAGCCGCCGCAATACACCCGGACGTGGTGCGGGCAGTCTGCGCCGAGATCATAGAGAACGGCCAGGACCGGCGGGGCTGGATCGTCTTCTCCTGCGGCGTGGAGCATGGCCGCCTCCTCACCGAGGAGTTGGCCGCGCAGGGCGTGACCGTGGGCTTCATCCACAACGGCACGCCGCGTGCGGAGCGCGACCGGCTGATCCGGGACTTCAAGGCCCTGAAGGTCCGCTGCCTCGTCTCCATGAACGTCCTGACCACCGGCTTCAACGCGAAGCATGTGGACCTGGTGGCCATCGCGCGGCCGACGAAAAGCACCGGCCTGTACATCCAGATCGTCGGGCGCGGCATGCGGTTATGGCCGGGCAAGGAGGACTGCCTGGTCCTGGACTTCGGCGGGAACATCGACCGGCACGGGCCCATCGACGCCCCCAAGGTGAAGGGGGAGAAGAAGGGCGGTGGCGAGCGTGAGGCCATGCCGGAGAAGCGGTGCCTCGCCTGCGAGAGCCCCAATCCAATCAGCGCCCGGCAGTGCGTGGAATGCGGCGCGGAGTTCCCGCCGATCGTTCAGGCGATCAGCACGGCCGCCAGCACGACCGGCTTGCTGACGGAAGACCAGCTCCGCCCCAAGGGCATCCCCGTCACCAGCGTCCACTACCGGAAGCACCACAAGCCGGGGAAGACGCCCAGCATGTGCGTCACCTACCTGTGCGGCCTCCACCAGCACAAGGAATGGGTGGCCCTGGAACACGGCGGGCGCCCGCGCCTGGAAGCCGTGAGCTGGTGGCGGAAGCGCGCCGGCATGGAAGCCGAGGTGCCCAACACCGTGGATGAAGCCCTTGAACGCGTGCGGCACCTCCGCGAGCCGCGCGAGATCCTGGTGCGCCCGAACGGCAAGTTCACCGAGATCGTCGGCGCGACCTTTTAAGCAGCAGGAGCAGCAGTAGTGAGCATCACCACCGAGCAGGCCACCGGCCTTGCCCCCGGCTTCCATCCGCCGGAGACCCACCCTCTCATCGGCAGGCTGCACGCCATGCTGAAGAAGAACATGAACGAGCTGGCGGCGGAGGCAGCCACCATCATGGGCGCCCGCGGCTTCCAGGCCTGGCCGGAGGATGCTTCGAACCGCTGGATGGTCCACGCCTGCCGCTGGCAGGACCAGGACATCATCAGCAGCGCGCCGGTCCTGGCGGACCTATGCACCACCCCTGCCCGCCCCTGGGCGCCAGCCATCATGAACGCCTGCTACAGCCTCATGCTGCCCGGCGCGCGCGTGGAGGAGCATCAGGGCCACACGGGCGAGCTGGTGCGCTACCACCTGCCCCTCATCTCCGCTGGGGACCGCAACTGCTTCATCGCCATGACCGGCATCACCGGCAAGCCCGTGAGCATGTCGTGGGTGCCCGGCAAGGGGTTCATCTTCAACGACACGTACCCGCATTGGGCCCAGAACGGCGGGCGCCAGGCGCGCGTGGTGGTCATCGTGGACCTCCTGCGCGCCGAGCTGGACGCGTGACGCTGGCCTTGGTCGCGCCGCCCGGTCAGGACATCGAGGCGATGGTGCGCCATCCCCTCGTCCAGGCCGTGCTGCAGACCTGGCCAGGGACCCTCGTAACCACCCCGAGAGAGAGGCTTGCCCTCCGGATGATCGACCCCACCCCTACCGAGTTCGAGGCCATGGAGAAGGGATCACTCCCTGCCCTGGGCGCCTTCATGGACGAGAAGTTCGGCGCCGACGCCACGGCCTATGACCTCGCGACGCTCTCCGACGACGACATCATGTGCCTGATCGAGGTGATCGTGTCCGGCTACGTGGACAAGCTCCACGAGATCGTTGCGGCCCGCAACGCGATGGCGGCCGCCACCCGCGAGCCCCGCTGAAACGAAGAACCCCCGGCCGCATAGTGGTGGCGGCCGGGGGTTCAGCAGTAGCAGCAGTATGAGCAGACCCCACCGTGAGTCGGGTCCATCCCCGCGAATATAGCTCTGCGACCCCGCGTTGCAACTGCTGAAGCGGTCTAGGCCGGTACAGGCCTGCCGTTGAGCGCGTGCAGCTCCAAGCCATCGCGGAAGAGAACAGCCGGGCCTGACCTGTTGTGCAGCCGCCCCTGCGCGTCGCGCTCGATCAGCGCCGGACGCTCGCAGGCGATGATCGCCCGGTCGCGGGGGTACCACCACATGCAGGAAGCGGAAATCTCCCGCAGGATGTCGAGCCGGTCGGCCGCGTCGGCGGTGTAGCGAGCGCCGATGCGAGCGCCGAAGTCAAAGGGCGCGAACCAGAAGATGTCCTGCTGCCCCCACCAAGGGGTGTAGGCGGGCTTCGGGAGATGCCCCCATAGGTGGCTTCCCAGCTTGTCCCCGAGCTGGTCCCAAAGGGGAGTGCGGAGCTGAACGCGGAGCTGGTGGATAACCTCCGGGCCGAGCTGCCGCCTAAGCTGGTCTTGCAGCCGTTCCTTCAGCTCCTTGCGCAGGCGGTCCCACAGAGGGCTTCCCACCTGTCCGCCGCGGCAGACCCGCGCCTTCAGGGCGCAGGGGACTTCCCTGGGACTATTGGCCCAGATTACTGGCACGGGCTGACATCCGATGCTCTGGTAAGCGCGGGCGAAGGCGGCCTCGGCGCGAGGCCGATCCGCCGGAGCCGTCGATAGTCCCTGGCCAAGCGCCTGAGCCCGGAACCTTTCGAGTCGGACTCCCTGTATAGGGGTCAAAGTGCTATATGTATGCGTAGCTTCGAGCAATGGATGTCATCCCGCCGCTTGGAGTTAGGCCGGGCTGGGTGTTGGAAGCACCCCGTCCGGCCGTTTCATTTTTTCGGTTCCCATAACCGCTACCTGGGGTGGAAGTTCACGTTCCGTTCCTCTCCGGACGGCGAGCAACCTACCTAGGGTGAACGATTCGTGGAAGGTAATTTTTCCTCATGCCAAGAAAACTTGGGTGGGGCATCTTCCCCTTTCCGTGAACAACCCCACCCACCTCCGGAGCCGAGATGAAGCCCAGCTTCGCCGTTGTTTTCGCCTCGTTTGCGCTCGCCGCATGTCAGAGCAGCGGGCCGGTTCCCATCGGGCCTGACACCTACACCCTGAGTTCCGCGGGCGGGTTCTTCACCTTCTCTGGGGGCTCCGTGAACGCTGACCTTTTCCGCGAGGCGAACGCCTTCTGCCAGAGCCAGGGCCGGCAGGTGATGGCCGTGAACACGCGCAGCGTGGACAGCGGGTATGGCACGCCGGCCCAGGGCACGATCAGCTTCCGCTGCCTGCTTCCTGGTGATCCGGGGCTGCGCCGGCCGACGATGCAGCCGGTGCCCAACACCTTCATCCAGACGAAGTAGGGCGCGCCTCACGCCGGCACGTTCCCGACCAGCGCCACGGCATGGGTCGGGCGCGTCACGCCGACATAGAACAGCTTCAGCATGTCCACCGGATCGTAGTTGCCGCAGAGGCGCATGTCGGGGATGTCCATGAACACGCGGCCGAAGGTGCTGCCCTGGCTGGTATGGGCCGTCAGGGCATAGACGTGCTGCAGGCGGGAGACGCGCTCCTGCACCTGGAACCGCTCGTACCAGCGGGCGGAGTTTTCCTTGGCCTCGTTCGCCAGCATCGTCATCAGCTCGGTGTACTGCTGGTCGTAGCGGGGGATGATGGCGGGGATGGAATTGTCCCCCAGGTACACCTTCCACATCATCATCTCATACTGCCAGCTCCGCAGCTCGCGCCCGCGAGCGCCGGCCGGGAGGGCGTCGAAGCGAAACACCTCCTGATGTTCCTCGATCCCCTGCACCATGACCTCCTCGTTGGTGCTGAAGGCGATGCCGCCCTCATGCATCACCGGCTGGCGGCAGATGGCCAGCTCGCCTTCCACGAAGGGCGTGGGCGTGTCGCCCCAGATCCAGCGCCGGATCTTGGTGTTGATCGCGGCCACCTGCTTGTTGGTGTAGCAGAGGTAGCGGACCCCATCGTTGTCCCGCTTGAACTCGTCTGAGGTGAACTCGGCGTGCAGCCAGTCATCCAGCTCCGAGCTGGGGACGTGGTAGATGCCGTATTCGCCGGCAGTGACCTCGCGCGCCCAATCCCAGCGCACGCGCTGCTGGTCCTGGCACTCGCGCAGCATTTGGCTGGCCGTGATGATGGGGTTGCCCGCGGCCTGGCGCACGATGGTCCCCAGGTGCGAGCGCGAGAGGATGTCGAAGGTGGGGCTGTGATGCTCACCCACGGGCGGGAGCTGCGCCGGGTCCCCCAGAAAGAGGACGAAGTGCCGGTCCAGCTCCTCGCGCATGATGCGGGTCAGCTCCTCGCCCAGCATGGAGCATTCGTCGCAGATCACCGTGTCCGCGTCGTTCTTCATGCTCTTGCCGCTCTTGCGGAGCTTCGTCTTCTCGCCGTCCACCTGGATCTTCAGGCCAAGGAAGGAGTGGATGGTGCCGATGAAGGAGACCTCGATACCGGCAGCAGCCAGCTTCGAGGCGATCACGCGCACCGCCTTGTGCGTCGGGGCGCAGACGGCGACGCGCCTCCCCTCCTCCTGCAGCGCCTTGACCACGGCCTGCATGAGGGTGGTCTTGCCCGTACCGGCGTTGCCGGTCAGCACGTGCATCGCTTCCTTGCGCGCATGGGCGGCAAGAATCTCCGACAGGGCCACGGACTGGCCCTCGTTCAACTGGATCATGCTGCTGCTGCCTCGTCGTCGTCCGGATCGTCCTGCGTGCGCAGGAAGTCGGGGTTGATGAAGTCACGGTGGATGTACGCGTGGCGCGGCCGTCCCGGCCTGCCCTCCCTGGTGTTCACGTAGAACACCTCCCCGTTCTCAATGAGGGACTGCATCAGCTCCTCACGCCGCTTCGGGGGCATGCGGCCGCAGGGGTCCCGGCCGATGTCTCGGTTTGTGGCGCCGCGGTCCTGGCGTCCTCGAATAAATGCGAGGACGCGCTTCTGCTGGCGCTCGTAATCGCTGTCCGCCATCTGGTTCACAGCTCCCGCTTCCATGACGCGGGTGGTGGCGAGCGAGAGCGCGCAGGCCCAGCGCGCCGTCTCCGCGTCGATCATCATTGAGGAGGTGTCCACCTCCAGGCGTCCTCCTTCGCCGCGCACCGGGTCCACCGCGCATGCACGGATCAGTGCGAGCTTCAGGGCGTTCTCATGAACCCGGACGTAGAGGGCATCGGTGCCGCGCGCGTCCGCCCGCTCCGTCTCCACCTCCATGTCCTGCCGGCACTGCTCCATGATCGCGGCAGCTTCCGGCGACATCGGCACGTTGAGCGGATCCAGGACGGGCTTGCCGCCTTCGAGCTTCAGGCTAGACGGCAGGAGCGGCCGGGCGTCCCAGGCGCGCAGCCATTCCTTCACGCCCTGCGGTGGCGGAAGCTCCTCCGGCGCGCGGCCCTGCGGACGCTTCTGGCCGGTGTCGAACAGCATCACGCGGGACAGCAGCCCGCCGGTCAGCTCCGTGGTGGTCAGGTTGGAAAAGAAGCCGCGCGGGACGGTGGTGCCGTAGAGGCTCGCGCAGGGCTGGTCGATCACCTTGTTGTTCTTGGCGTCGGCGTAGCTCTTGCCCTTGTAAACCGTGTCGCTGGACGAATAGAGCTTCATCAGCGTGCCGGTGATGTTCTGGACGTGAGCCCCGTTCTTCAGGTTGCTCACCGCAGAAAGTAGGAATCCAATCTCATCAATCAGCATGGCTTGCGACGGCAGGGCCGTGACGGAGGCCACGATGCCGGCGTCGGAGGCGATCTCCTCCACCCCAACCAGGCGGTCGAACACGCCAGCGGCGGCGGCAACCTGCTTCACCGCCACCAGGGGGCGGTTCTTGCCCGCGCCGCTCTTGGCCAGGCCCACGATGTAGAGGTTGGGCCGAACCGTTCCGACCCTTACCTTCCGGCCGATAGCGCCGGCCATCATCACCAGGGAGGCCCCCAGGGCGAGGACAGGCTGGGGTTTGGGGCTGGTGGCCAGGATCCAGTTCACCATCGCCCCCAAGACGCCCGGCAGGCGCTCCGCGAAGGCGGGGTCCAGGCCATCGCGCGGCGGGCCGTCATCGGCGCCAACTGGGCCTTCCACCTCCGGCGCGGCGCTCTCCTCCGCCTGGCGCTTCTGCTGCGCGGAGCGGATCAGGTTGGAGACATCCACCAGCGGGGCGGCCGGGATCAGGAAGGCCTCGTCCGTCAGATCCTCAACGGCCAGCTTCCGCCGCCGGATCAGGGCCGCGATGTGCTGCAGGCGGTCGGTGCCAGCGCAGCCCGCGTGCAGGCAGTGGATCGTGAAGCCGGACTGGATGCCCGGCAGCTCCGCCCGGCTCATCTGCGAGGCGTTCACGGCATAGGTGCCGTGGCGCGTCGTCTGGTCCGTCAGGTGGTTCTCGACGTTCGGGCACTCGATGTGCTGCTTCACGCCGCTCCGGCGGGTCCCGATCATGTCAGGGCACCGGGCGCGCATGGCGTCCACCACCTCGAAGCGCAGGGCGTAGCGCGCCGCCCAGGCGGTCAGGTTGAAGTCCCCCGCCTCGGGGCCGGTCGTGACCGTCTCGGTGGTGCGCGGCCGCGGGGCGCCCGGGACGCCCGCTGCGGCGACATGGGGCGCGTCCGGCAGGTTCCAGATGGGGCAGGCCTCGCCCTCGATGACCTGGTGCAGGAACTCCGACTGCTGGGAGCGCACGCGGGGCAGGTAGAAGAGGCGGGAGGTGTCCACACAGGACTGGTCGTGGGACAGGCCCAGGGCGTGCGCCACGGCCTCCACGCGGCCCTTCCAGACGGCCGTGGCCACCTCCGGCCCTTGGTAGTCGGCGGCGAGCCAGGGCACGTCCAGGTGCAGCACCACGCGGAACTTCGGCATGGGGGAATGCTCGAAGAGGTAGTACCGGACGGTGCCGCCGCGCCCATTGGGCAGGGTCAGCTCATCCACGATGTTCGCGTTGGCGACGACAGCCGGGGCGTACCCCATCCCGGCCATGTACTCGGGCTCCATGGCGGAGGAGCTGGCGGGGCGGCTGGCGAGCCAGCGGTCATAGGGCTCTGCGGCGAGCTGAGTGCGGGTTGTCTGGTGGCTGTGGGTCGTGTGCAGGATGGCGCGCCACCCGCGCTGGCGGATTCGCTCCGCGATCTCCTCCATGGGCTGCCCGGTGTCGCTATCGAGGACCACGACATGGATGCGGGTCGCCTCGTGCTTGAAGCGCCGGACGCCGGAGAAGATGCCCTGGGTGTAGCAGGGGCCATCCTTGGGGCCGACCTCAACCTGCGCCAGCAGGGCGGCCAGCTCGGGCCAGGAGAATGAACGCTGGTCGGTCCAGCGGCCATGATCGCGCCCGCTCCCGAAGGTCAGCGGGATCGTCGCCTCTCCGACCGCAATCGGAGGCACCGTGCGCGCGTCAAAGGCGGCAGGAAGTCGGGCCATGGGGTGAGGGTCAGCCCCTCGTCGGCGGCAGGGCGGTGGCGCCCGCTTCGGAGAGCGCGCGCGTCGGGGGCGAGAGCGGGGCCGGGGAGATGCCCAGGCGCCAGTCCTCGACCAGTTTTCCTACCAGATCGGAGACCGACTTTCCCTGGTGATTAGCCTCACACTCTAGACAGGCAATTGCGAGGGGCAGGAACCCGATGGACTGCTTCTTGCGCCGTATCCTGGGCATGAACCGCATTTTCCTGGTTGTGGGTTCTAGCTATCACCTCGCGCGCTTCCGCAGCAAGCCCCTTGTCCCCGGCACGGCCTACTCGACAGCCCCTCATTTCCGTTCCGATATCAGAACGTCAATTCGTCAAATCGCACCTAGGCTTCACTTCTCTCTACCTACCTCCCCCTCAACACAGGGGAGACACACACCCCACTGACACAATGACAAATCAAAAAAAGAATGAATTTTATGGTTGTAAGATGTTGATTTTGTAGGGTCCTCACGGTTCCGTGATTTGGCAGCGATTTGGCATGAACCCTAGTTTCGTCACGTGACGATTCACCAGGTTTGGGCACGAGCCTGGCGATGGAGCCATGACGAAACTCCCACCGTGACACTTCGAGCGTGCCCCAGCGGCCTCCGACCGGCCGTTGAATAATGTGGTTAAGTGCTAGTAAATGGGCCATGAACATGAGCAAGCCACCGCCGATCATTCGGCGCCCGCGAGCTGTGTCCCTTCGAAAGGGCGCGGCTACGATCGCTGATCCGCCTCCCATGGAGACGGACCCGGTGGAGTATGTGGAGGCGGGAGAGGCGCCCCTGCTGGATGCGGAGCTGGTGGCGATGAACACGCCGCCCCGGGTAGTGACGAAGGGCGTCAGGCTGCCGGAGATGCCCCGGTCGCGTGGCCGTCCGCGCCGCTTCAACATCCTTGAGATGGAGGTTGGGGATTCCTTCTACGAGAACATCCCCAAGACCCGCCCCAAGCGGAAGAGGAAGGACGGGGCCCCCGCGCCTAAGAGCCAGACCTCCCCTGCCCTCCTGGTGTACAAGAACATCCGCGCGGCCATCCGGCACCAGATCAAGGATCTGCCCGGGGCGAAGCGGAAGTTCACCATCCGGCGCGATGGCGACCGGTGGTGGTGCATGAGGATCATGTGATGTCGGCCACGCTGCAGGCGATACGTGCGGAGCGGGAGCGCCAGGCCGTCCAGGCTGGGCGCAAGGCTTCTCGGCGCCAGCAGCGCGAGCGTGCCGAGCAGCGCCAGTTCGTCGCCTGGGCGGCGGCGGGCCTCTTGCTGGGCGTGGTGCTTCAGCACACCGAGAACGAGGACACCGCTGGCGCCGGCATTGAGAACGGCCACGCCCGCCACAAGGCCCAGCTCCTGGATGGCGTGGTGCCTGGATGGCCCGACCTGGGGCTGTACTGGATGGGCCAGGGACGCTTCATCGAGATGAAGGCGCCCGATCAGGCGGATGAGCCGAACGGCGGCCTCTCCGAGAACCAGATCCGCGTCCATGCCCGGCTGCGAGCTGCAGGATGCGTGGTGGAGACCGCCTACAGCGCCGAGGAAGCCAAGGCCATCGTGCGCGAATGGGGATGGGCCCGAGAGGGCGCCTAGAACGAGAAAGGGCGCCCGAAGGCGCCCCGTTCCTATCGCAGCCTTCTCATTAGCCGTCGCAGCCCTGGCGTGTTGAAGCTGTAGCCGATCCGATCTTTGCGGATCAGGCGAAGCTGAAGAAGCAGCCGGATCACAGCCCCGCCCTCATCAACACCTGAAGCCCCACCATGTTCGGGACCCACATGCGATCATCCTGGACCGCCGGGACGATGTAGGGGCCGATCTCCGCCACCACCCGCGCCGCTATCGTCAACCGCCGGGGGCCGCCTTCAACGCGGAGGTGCGTCCAGGTGGACTGGTGGTGCGACCGGACCTGCATGTAGCTGATCGCCTTCCCTCGCCGCTCCGCGACCAGCCAGCCCGCCCGGGTGTGGTGGTTGTCGCGGAGCCAGGCCAGGGCCTTCAGCGCATCGGCGGATAGCTCTGCGAAGGGCGATGCGGTGGCGGTCATGCCCCCTCCCCCTCAAAGAAGATGGAGCGGTGCCAGGTGGGCAGCTCGCGCTGCGGCGGTGGCGTGACTAGCATCGCGAGGCAGACGCGCCTGCCAAGATGGAGAGAGCTGGCGCGGGTGCCGTCCCACTGGACGGTGCGGCGCAGGGAGGGGCCGTGGTGGCGGAGCCAGACGCGGACCTTCGAGAGGGTGAAGCGGATCCGGCGCATGGTCAGGCCGCCTCGCGCGTCACGTCGAGGAAGGGGCCGAACTGATCGGCCACGCCGATGCGGTGGCGCTCACGGATGCCCCAGAGGTGCCACGCCTCCTGCCGGAAGGTGGACTTCAGATCGGCCGTGCAGATCGTTGACCAGCAGTAGCAGGCCATCTCGGCCACGCAGTTGAGCGCGTCGTTGGACATGCTGTTGGTCCGCTTCATGCCCGGCTCCATCAGGAAGACGCGCTGCACGTAGCTCCGCGCGGCCTGCACAATCATGGCTCTACGATTGAAGGGCTCCGGCCCCCGGAAAACCTGGCTCATACGCTCAACGCTCCTACTTGCTGCCGCCATTAGTTTGTCGAACAACCAGAAAAAGACAACCATAAAAATCTTGCCGGGTAGCCAGGAAAATGGCAAAGGGGCTGGGCAGCAGTAGAGGAGAGGCCCGGTGGCCAAGGTTTTGGAGCAGACCGAGGAGCGGCTTGCGGAGGTGAAGCGCCTCCGTGCCAAGGCCGTGTCAGACCGTCGCAGCGCGGGTCAGGCGCGGCGTCGGGTGGACCTGGAACGGGAGAAGCATTGGCTCGCCCAGGCCAGTGAGATGGATCGCCAGGCGGACCAGCTCGAAATCAGCATGGGCATCGTGCCTACCAGCGGCGGCTTCGCGTACTGCTGGCGCACAGGCCGCATCGGCGTGGGTCCGCGACTCCCCGAGCGTGCGGTTCCGCTGGCGCGCGGGCCGATCAGCCTTCTCCGCCACCAGGTGGAAGCGGCATCCCGCCATGGGTACGAAAAGGGTGTTTTCCTGGTCCCTGGCGTGCCCGAGGCGGATACCGAGGATGCCGCCCTCGAAGCGGCCAAGCACTTCTCCGGCTGGGCGTTCTCCCGCCCGAACCTAAACCCGGCCTTCCCCAAGGCCCGTCAGGAGGCCGTGGCATGAGCCAGGACCGGCTTCAGGCCTACCGCGACGCCCAGATGGCGGTGGACATGCACGACCGGGGCGCGCGGCACGCCCAGGAGGAGGAAAGGGCCGGGAACATGATGCGCCGCCGGGCGCTGGAAGCCCGCGTGGAGGTGGCCCTGGCCGCGCTGAACGACGCCGAGCTGGAAGTGCTGGTGGCCGAGTACACGGACGCCGCGCGCGTGCGGGGTGCCCACTGATGTTCAAGATCGAGATCAAGGCCACCGGCCCGGCGGGGTGCGGCAAGACCCGCGCCCTCGACGCGATCAAGCACCTGCTGGAGACGCAGTATGGCATGGGCGAGGTGCTGTTCGAGGAACTGCCCGGCATGGAGGTGATGGAGCTGATCCAGCAGTCACCCATGCCGCAGGCGAAGGGCGATGAAGAGGCGCTGACCGTCCAGGATTACGAGGAGGTGCTGGCCGACAAGAGGCGCCTCACGCGCGAGCTGGACGTGCTGCTGAACGGCAAGGGCGCCGCCCCACAGGCCAGCCTCTGCGACATCGTGGCGCAGGTGCAGCGCGAGGGCATCCGCTCGAAGGGCTATGCGGAATGAGCGAAGAACCCCTCTTCTATGCCAAGGGCAACCGCATCTTTCAGCGCCCTATCGAGAAGGTGCGGCCTGACGGGACGCGCGCCACCACCATGGGCTTCGCGATCTGCGAAATCAGCGAGTACCTGAACGAGGGCGCCGCGCAGCAGATCGTGGACATGCTGAACGCCGGGCACGAGGTGCTGACGGCCCGTGCCGCCGCATCCGCCCGCGCCCCGGAGCCAGGCGCCCCTGGCGTGTCGAACGAGCCCGCCTACGAGACGCAGGAGGGGCGTGATGCCTGATGGCTCCCTCCCTGGCTGGCCCAGGGGGATGCCCATCGACCTCGCCTGTGCCTATGTCGGCCTGGGAGAGGCAGGGTGGATGGGCGAGGTGCGAGGAGGACGCGCGCCCCAGCCCATCTACCCCACCCCGCGCAAGCCGGTCTGGCTGCGCGAGGATCTGGACCTCTACCTAGAGGTGATCGCGGGCCGGAAGCCGCCCGTGAACTGGCTGGACCCCGCCGGCATGAAGAAGCAAGATTCTATGGAGGTTGGTGGAGGGTGGTAGCTATGCCGCGGGTCCATATCCGCTACGTGCGGAGCTACACGGACAACCGGGGCAAGGAGCGCATCTACTACCGCCGCCCCGGCCAGCCGCAGATCCGGCTCCGGGGCCCGATTGGCTCCCCGGCCTTCATGGAGGACTACCAGAAGGCCAACGCCGCCTCGACGCCCCCTGCCCCGCGCGGCCCTATCGAGGGGAGCCTAGAAGCCCTGGCGCAGTCATGGCTGGCCGATCACGCATTTAAGAAGCTCGCCCCGTCCACCCAGGCGGTGCAGCGGCGCATCTTGGAGCGCCTGCGGAAGGACCATGGGCACCGCATCATCCGCCAGGCCAGCGAGCAGGACATCCGCCGGCTGGTCATGGCCCGGCAAGAGACGCCCGCCGCCGCGAACCACGTCCTGCGCCTCCTCCGCTCCCTCTTTGACCATGCCATCGCCCTGAACTGGCGGCCGGACAACCCTGCCAAGAACGTGGACCGATTGGAGGAGAGGCAGGAGGGCCACCCCGACTGGCCAGATGCCCTCATCGCGCGCTACCGGCAGCATCACGCGGTGGGCACCAAGCCTCGCCTCGCCTTCGAGCTGGTCATCCAGACCGCCCAGCGAAAGAGCGATGCCCTCCGGCTGGGCCGCCAGCACCTCATCCAGGGCGGCACGCTCCTTCAGTTCAGGCAGAAGAAGACTGGCACGGAGCTGGTGATCCCGGTCACGGACGAGCTGCGGGCCTGCATCGACAGCCTGCCCGAGAAGAACCTGACGTTCCTCCTCACGGAACATGGCAAGCCCTATACCGAGAACGGCTTCTACAACGCCTTCCGGGAATGGTGCGACCAAGCAGGCATCCCGAAGGGGTACAGCGCCCATGGGCTGCGGAAGGCCCGCGCCCGCCTGCTTGCCGAGGCCGGCTCAACGGCCCACGAGATCATGGCCTGGACCGGCCACAAGTCCCTCGCAGAGGTGGAGCGATATACCCGCGCGGCGGCGATGGCGCGCATGGCACTTTCTGCGCTTGAGAAGGAGAAAGCGCGAACGAAAACTGGCTAGCACGATCCCAGGAGTGGCTAGCACCGTTGTTTTTGCTGGGAAAAATTGAGGAATGGCGTCCCGTACGGGATTCGAACCCGTGTTGCAGCCTTGAAAGGGCCGCGTCCTAGGCCTCTAGACGAACGGGACAGGCCTCGCCCTGGCCAAAACACCAGGGGCGCGCGGTCACTACAACGGCCGCCGGCTCCCGTCCAGCACCCAACGCGCCTTGTCGCGCGCCCGGGCGCGCCGCCCGAACCACCCCCTCACAGCGAAAGCGGCGCCTCCGGCGGCACCAGCGGCACGCGCGGCGAAGGCGGCGCATCCGCGCTGGCGGGCGCCGCGGGCGGAAGCTCGCTGCGGGTCGGCGCCTCCGTCGGGGGCTGCGGCGTGCCGGGGGGCGGCGTGGCACCCTGGCCCGAAGGCGCGGCCCCCGCCGCCGGCGGATCGGCCCGCACGGGCGCCTCCACGGGCGCGGGCGCCGCCCCGGCCGGGGCCGCCGCGCCGGGCACGGTATAATCCCGCACGATCCGCGCCTGCGCCCCGGCGATCACCAGCACCCGCTCCCCGATCGGCAGCGGTGGCACGTCGCGCTGGGTCACGTTCACCAGCTCACCATTCGTCTTGCGCACGATGTATTCGGTGCCGCGGTTGTCATTCACCACCCGCTCCGTCGCCGAGCCGAACAGCCCGCCGATCAGCCCGCCGCCCACCCCGGCCAGGGCGGAGGTCATGCTCGTCCCCGGAGTCGCGGCGCCGATGATCCCGCCGGCCGCCGCCCCCGCCGCCGCGCCGGCATTCCCGTCGGAGGAGATGGCCACCTCCCGTGCGCCGATGATGACACCCTGCTGCACCGGGTTCGCCTGCTGCACGGCCCGGGTGGAATAGGTGTCCGGGGAATAATCCCCGGTGCAGCCGGCCAGGAGCATGAGGGGGATCAGGAAGCGGCTGGGCGGCATGGAGGCTCCAAGGGTCCGTCTTGAGCGAACCGGCCCATGGGAGCCGGCGATCCAGGGCGCCCGGCAGGGCACCGCGCCGCGAGGTAGGACGGACCACGCCCCGCCACAACCCGCGCCGCGTCAGGCCGGCGCCGCATCCTGCACATGAAGGCTGGTGGAAACCTCGCCGTTCCAGCTCTCGGCCCGCAGCGTGCCACAGAGATGCAGGGGCGTGCCCCGCGCCTTCAGCAGCAACTCCGCCAGCGGCCCCTCCTTCGCGCGGAAGCACACGGCCTTCAGCCGCCCGCCCCCCTCGCCCTCCAGGAACAGCCGGATCGTGCCGCCCTCCTTGCCCACCCGGTCGGCGCGGACCACCCGCGCGTGACGGATGGCGAAGACCGGCTCCTCATTCCCCGTGCCGAAGGGCGCCAGCCGCCCGACCTGCTCGGCCAGCACGGTATTCGCCGCGGCCACCGAAAGCGTCCCCTCCACCACCAGCGCGGCGGCATCCGGCAGCGCCGTGGCGGCCGCGAGTCGCTCGTTCAGGAAGGCATGCACCGCCTCGCGCCGCTCAGCCCGGAAGCTGAAGCCGGCCGCCATGGCATGCCCGCCCCCGGTCTCCAGCAGCCCGGCCTGCCGCGCGGCGATGATGGCCGCCCCGAGATCTAACCCGGGAACCGAACGCCCGGAGCCCTTGGCCAGCCCGTCCGCCACACCCGCCACCAGGGCCGGGCGGTTGAACCGCTCCTTCACCCGGCCGGCGACGATCCCCACCACCCCGGGATGCCACCCCTCCCCGCAGATGAGCAGCACGGGATGCCCCGCCGCCATGCCCTGCTCGGCCATGCTGAGGGCGGTGCCCATCACCTCCGCCTCCACCTCCTGGCGGCGGCGATTCGTGCTGTCGAGCCGCTCGGCCATGGCCCGCGCCTCCAGCGGATCCTCCTCCAGCAGCAGCCGCAGGGCGAGGTCGCTCTCCCCGATCCGGCCGGAGGCATTGATGCGCGGCCCCAGCGCGAAGCCCAGCGAATGCGCCGTCGGCACATCCTTCACCCCGGCCACCTCCAGCAGCGCCGCCACCCCGGGCCGCGCCCGGCGGGCCATCACCCGCAGCCCCTGCGAAACCAGGGCACGGTTGAGGCCGGTCAGCGGCATCACGTCGCAAACCGTCGCCGTGGCGACGAGATCCAGCAGGTCGAGCAGCGGCGGCTCGGCGCGCCCCTCGAAGAAGCCGGATTTCCGCAGCCCCCGGTGCAGCGCCACGGCCGTCATGAAGCAGACCGCGGCGGCGCAAAGCGTCCGCAGGCCGGAGTTGCAGTCCAGCCGGTTCGGGTTCACCGCGGCCAGGATCGCGGGCGGCGGCCCCTCGGCCTTGTGGTGGTCCAGCACCACCACATCCGCCCGGCCCCGCGCCGCCTCCAGCGCCTGATGCGCCGCGATGCCGCAATCGACGCAGACGATCAGCGTCGCCCCCGCCTCGCACAGCGCGGCAATGGCCGGCGCGTTCGGCCCGTAACCCTCCTTGATCCGATCCGGCACGTAATGGCTCGCCGCCACGCCGAGGTCGCGCAGCACGCGCACCATCAGCGCGCCGGCGCAGGCGCCATCCGCATCGTAATCCGCGAAGACCGAAACCCGCTCGCCCGCGCGCACGGCCTCCGCCAGCCGCTCCGCCGCCCGGTCCATGTCCCGGAGGCAGGACGGGTCCGGCATCAGGGCGCGCAGCCGCGGCTCCAGGAAGTCGGCCGCCGCCTCCACCCCGATCCCCCGGGCCGCGAGCAGCCGCCCGACCAGCTCCGGCACGTCCAGCCGCTGCGCGATGGCCAGCCCCGTCCGCGCATCGGCCGCGCGCCAGACCCAGCGGCGCCCGGTGACGCTGCGCGCGACGCCGAGAACCAGTTCCGCCGCCGGCGCCTCCGCCTCCAGAAGCCCGGGATCAGCCAATGAGGAGGTTCGGCTTGATGGTGAAGTTGTGGTGCCCTTCCACATAGCGCACCGTGCCGGTCTTGCTGCGCATGACGATGGAATGGGTGATGGCGCCGAAGGTGGTGCGCCGCACGCCGCGCAGCATGGCGCCCGTGGTCACGCCCGTGGCGGAGAACATCACGTCGCCCTTCGCCATCTCCGTCACGCTGAAGATCCGGTCGGGGTCGGAAATGCCCATGGACTTCGCGCGCTCGCGCTGCGCGTCGTCCTCATAGATCAGCCGGCCCTGCATCTGCCCGCCGATGCAGCGCAGCGCCGCCGCCGCCAGCACGCCCTCCGGCGCGCCACCCCAGCCGAGATACATGTCCACCCCGGCCTCGGGCTGCGAACAGGCCACCACCCCCGCCACGTCGCCATCGGGGATCAGCATGATGCGCGCCCCGGCCTCGCGGCAGGCGCGGATGATCTCCTTGTGGCGGTCGCGGTCGAGCGTGCAGACCACCAGGTCCTCGATCGCCACCTTCCGCGCCTGGGCGAGGTTCTTCAGATTCTCCTTCGGGCTGGCATCGATATGCACCACGCCCTCGGGCAGCCCCGGGCCGACCGCGATCTTGTCCATGTAGATGTCGGGCGCGTGCAGGAACCCGCCCTTCTCCGCCACCGCCACGGTCGCGATGGCATTCGGCATGCCGCGCGCGCAGATGGAGGTGCCCTCCAGCGGGTCCACCGCGATGTCCACCTCCGGCCCGCCGGCGCCGACCTTCTCGCCGATATAGAGCATCGGCGCCTCGTCCATCTCGCCCTCGCCGATCACGACGGTGCCGTTGATGGCCACGCTGTCGAAGGCGCGGCGCATGGCGTCCACGGCGGCGCCATCGGCGCTGTTCTTGTCCCCCCGGCCGATCCAGCGCGAGGAGGCGAGCGCGGCCGCCTCCGTCACGCGCACCAGCTCCAGCGCCAGGTTGCGGTCGCTCTGGAGCGGCGCGTCGAGGTTGATGGAGGCGGTCTGGCTCATGGGTTTTCGATCCGGATAAGGGCGGGGGGTTCGAGCACGGCGTCCAACGCCGCAATGCGCGCAAGGGCTTCGCGCATCGCGGCCTCGCGCGATTCATGGGTGGTCAGCACGACCGGCACGGCCTCGCCGGGGGCCCGGCCGCGCTGGATCATGGATTCCAGACTGATCCCGCCATCCCGCAGCGCGCCAGTCACATCCGCGATCACGCCGGGCCGGTCCACCACCATCAGGCGAAGGTAATAGGCGCCGGAATGCCGCTCCATCCCGACCGAGGGCAGCGCCGAGAAGGATTCCGCCCCCCAGACCGGCGTGTGGCGCCCGCGCGCGATATCCACGAGGTCAGAAACGACGGCCGAGGCCGTCGGCCCGGCCCCCGCCCCGCGCCCGACCAGCACCACCCGGCCGACATGGTCGCCCTCGGCCACCACCGCGTTGAACACGCCATCCACGGTCGCGACGGGATGGGAGACGGGCACCATGCAGGGATGCACCCGCGTCTCCACCCCCGCCTCGGAGCAGGAGGCGATGCCGAGCAGCTTGATACGGTAGCCCAGCTCCTCGGCCAGCTTGATGTCGAGCGCCGAGATGGCCCGGATGCCCTCCACATGCACCGCATCGAAATCCACCGGCCGCCCGAAGGCGAGCGCGGCGAGGATGGCGAGCTTATGCGCCGCGTCGATCCCGTCCACGTCGAAGGTCGGGTCGGCCTCGGCATAGCCCAGCTTCTGCGCCTCGCTCAGCGCCTCGGCGAATTCCCGCCCGCGCTCGCGCATCTGCGTCAGGATGTAGTTGCAGGTGCCGTTCAGGATGCCGGTCACGCGGGTGATGCGGTTGCCCGCCAGCCCCTCGCGGATCGCCTTGATGGCGGGGATGCCGCCCGCCACCGCCGCCTCGAAGGCCAGCGGCACGTTGGACTTCGCGGCCAGCTCGGCCAGCTCGGCGCCATGGATGGCCAGCAGCGCCTTGTTGGCCGTCACCACCGGCTTGCCGGCCGCCAGCGCCGCCCCGATCAGCGCGCGCGCCGGCCCCTCGCTGCCGCCGATCGTCTCGACGATGACATCCACCGCGGGATCATTCGCCAGCGCCACGGGGTCGTCATACCAGCGCAGCCCATCCAGGCTGATGCCCCGGTCCCGCGTCCGGTCACGCGAGGAAACCGCCGTGACGGCGATCCGCCGCCCGGCCCGCGCCGCCACGATCTCCGCATTCTGCCGCAGCAGGCCGAGCACACCGGCCCCGACCGTGCCAAGCCCGGCCACGGCCACCGCAAGAGGACGGGTCATGCGCGAACGGAGTCCTCTTTCACGGCCTCTTCCATCGCGGGCGCGGCATTGTCGCCCTGCAGGAAGGTCCTGATGCCCCGCAGCGCCTGGCGGATGCGGTGGTTGTTCTCAACGAGTGCGATGCGGACATGGTCGTCGCCATGCTCGCCGAAGCCGACGCCGGGCGCGACCGCGACCTTGGCGCGCGCCAGCAGCAGCTTGGAGAATTCCACGCTGCCCAGGTGCCGGAAGCGCTCCGGGATCGGCGCCCACATGAACATCGAGGCCTCGGGCGAGGGCACGTCCCAGCCCGCGGCATGCAGCCCCTTCACCAGCAGGTCGCGCCGCTCCCTGTAGAGCACGCGCATCTCCTCGATGCAGTCCTGCGGCCCGTTCAGCGCCGCCGTCGCCGCCACCTGGATCGGCGTGAAGGCCCCGTAGTCGAGATAGGACTTCACCCGCGTCAGCGCCGCGATCAGCCGCGGGTTGCCGGCCGCGAAGCCCATGCGCCAGCCCGGCATGTTGTAGGTCTTGGACATGGAGGTGAACTCCACCGCCACATCCTTGGCCCCCTCCACCTCCAGCACCGAAGGCGGCGGCGTCGTGCCGTAATACAGCTCGGCATAGGCGAGGTCGGAGAGGATGAAGAGCTCGTGCCGCCGGCAGAAGGCCACCAGCTCCCGGTAGAACTCGATGCCCGCCACCAGCGCCGTGGGGTTGGAGGGGAAGTTGACGATCACCGCCGTCGGCTTGGGCACGGAATGCCGCACCGCGCGGTCGATCGCCCGCAGCATCTCGTCATCCGGCGTGTAGGGAATGGAGCGCACCGAGGCGCCCGCGATCAGGAAGCCGAACTGATGGATCGGATAGGACGGGTTCGGCACCAGGATGGTGTCCCCCGGCGAGGCGATGGCCTGGGCGAGGTTCGCCAGCCCCTCCTTCGAGCCGAGCGTCGCGATCACCTCCGTCTCCGGGTCCAGCTTCACGCCGAAGCGGCGGGCGTAATAGGCCGCATGGGCGCGCCGCAGGCCGGGGATGCCCTTGGAGGAGGAGTAGCGATGCGTGCGCGGGTCCTGCACCGCCTCGATCAGCTTGGCGACGATATGCGGCGGCGTCGGGCTGTCCGGATTGCCCATGCCGAGATCCACCACGTCCTCGGCGGCGGCCCGCGCCTTCGCCTTGGCGGAATTCACCTCCGCGAAGACATAGGGCGGCAGGCGGCGGATGCGGTGGAACTCGTCGGTCATGGTCCGGTGCTCGGCATGGGGTGCGTCCAGGATAGCGGCGGTGGTCAGAGGCCGCGAGGCGCGATCGGCGGGAAGCTGGGTGGCGCTGCGAGATCAGGTGGCGGCGGCGCGGCCATCTCGGCGGGCGGCGCCGCGGGCGCGGCCTCGTCCATCCGCGGCGCCTCGGTGCCAGGCAGCAGCAGCGTGGCCGGGCCGGCGCCAATCGGCGGGGCGGCGGCCAGGCGCGGCGGCGCGGGCGGGGCGGCGGGAACGGCGGCCAGCCCTTCGGTCCCCGGCCGGTCGGGCACGGGCGCGCCGGGGGGCTGCGGCTGGGCGGCGGCGGCCCGGTTGGCCGCCAGCAGGCTCGACAGCTCGGCCCGCGCGCTGGCGGGGCCACGATCCGGCCGCTGCGGCACGGTGCCGAGATTCGGGCTGCGCTCCTCCAGCCCGGGCGGCAGGGGCCGGCCCTGCAAGGCCTCCCCCGAGAGCTGGCGATAGAACTCGAACGGCCCCTCCGCCGGGGAGCCGACGCAGCCCCCCAGGGCCAGCCCCGCGGCCAGCCATACCGCGCGCGCGGCCCATCGCGGCGCCGGGCGCGCTTGCCTCGCCCCGCCCCGCTCCCTAGCTTCCCCGTACCGGACGGAAACCGGCCGGGACGGCATGGCCTGCTCTCGCATCGCATGCTCCTCTCCCCGGGGGGTTTGCCGCAGAATGGCGACCGGCGGAAGCCACGGAACAGGACGCCGGGACAGCCGGCGCACCGGATGGCGATCGGGCCCCGCGCCCGCCCGCCCGGCCGGGACCAGGGAGACGAGGCAAGCATGAGCAGAAAGCCGAGGAGTGGCCGGACCCCGCCGGAGGTGGCGCAGTCCGGGGCCGCGGCGCTCGGTGGCCCGGCGGAGGGCAGCCCGCCTGCGCCGCGCAAGTCCCGAACCCCCGCCCCCGAGGCGCCGGCCCAGATCTCCTTGCCGACCGATCCGGCCCCCATGGTCCGGGCCGATCCCCCCACGCCCCTGCCGGCCGCCGCCGAGCCCGAGGCCGCGCGCATCGCCCTGGCCGTCTCGGCCGGCGACCCGCAGCCCGCCCCCTCGCCCGCCACCGCCGCGCCTCCCGCGCCCGAAGCCGCGCCGCCCCCACCCGCCGCGCCACCGCCCCCGCCTCCCCGGGCGGCCGCCGGCGCGGACACGCCCCCCTCCTCCCCCCATGAGAACGGGTTCCGCCTGCCCGACCCCGCCCTGGTCGGCCGCACCATGGCCGATGTCGCCGAGCGCGGTCAGCGCATCGTGCACGAGTTCCTCCGCCGCCAGGGCGGCACCGACGGCCCACCGAACCCGGACCCGCTGAACATCGGCAGCGCCTTCCTGGAGATGACCACGCGGCTGATGGCCAACCCCGCCCGCGTGATGCAGGCGCAGATCGGCTTCTGGCAGGACTACCTCACCCTCTGGCAGAACACCGCTCGCCGCATGCTGGGCGGCCAGGCCGAACCCGTGATCGCCGAGCGCCGCGGCGACAAGCGCTTCAAGGACGAGGCCTGGCGCGAGAACGAGGTCTTCGACTTCATCAAGCAGTCCTACCTCCTCTACTCCCGCTACTTCACCAACGTGGTGCACGGGGCGGAGGGGCTGGCACCCAAGACCGCGCAGAAGGTCGATTTCTACACGCGCCAATTCGTGGACGCGATGAGCCCGACCAACTTCTGGCTCACCAACCCCGAGGTGCTGCGCAAGACCGCCGAGACCGGCGGCGAGAACCTGCTGAAAGGCCTCTCCAACCTCCTGTCGGACCTGGAACGCGGCAAGGGCAAGCTGCGCATCCACATGACCGACGAGAGCAAGTTCACCATCGGGGAGAACATCGCCGTCACCCCGGGCAAGGTGGTCTACCGCAACGCGCTGATGCAGCTGATCCAGTACAGCCCCACCACCGAGACGGTGCTGAAGCGCCCGCTGCTGATCCTGCCGCCCTGGATCAACAAGTTCTACATCCTGGACCTGCGCCCGAAGAACTCCTTCGTCCGCTGGGCCGTCAGCCAGGGCCACACCGTCTTCGTCGTCTCCTGGGTGAACCCGGACGAATCCCTCGCCGAGATGGGCTTCGAGGACTACATGCGGCTCGGCCCCTATGCCGCGCTGGACGCCATCGAAAAGGCCACCGGCGAGCGCCAGGTGAACGCCATCGGCTACTGCCTCGGCGGCACGCTGCTCGCCTGCACCCTCGCGCACATGGCCAAGCGGGCCGACGACCGCATCGCCTCCGCCACCTTCTTCACCACGATGCTCGACTTCGAGGAGGCGGGCGAACTCGGCGTCTTCATCGACGAGGAACAGCTTCAGGCCATCGAGGCCCGGATGAGCCAGCGCGGCTACCTCGAAGGCGCGGAAATGGCCGACACCTTCAACATGCTGCGCGCGAACGACCTCATCTGGTCCTTCGTCGTGCAGAACTACCTGCTGGGCCAGGAACCCTTCCCCTTCGACCTGCTGTTCTGGAACGGCGATTCCACGCGCATGCCGGCGAAGATGCACAGCTTTTACCTGCGCCGCATGTACCAGCAGAACGACCTGGTGAAGCCCGGCGGAATCACGCTGGACGGCGAGGCGCTGGACCTGCGCGACATCAAGGTGCCCTCCTACTTCCTCGCCACGCGCGAAGACCACATCGCGCCCTGGAAAAGCAGCTACCGCGCCACCCACCTCTTTTCCGGGCCGCTCCGCTTCGTCCTCGCCGCCTCCGGCCACATCGCCGGCGTGGTGAACCCGCCCGACAGCGGCAAGTACAGCCACTGGATCGCCACCGGCGACTTCCCGGCCGATCCCGCCGAATGGTTCGAGCACGCGACGGAATTCGCCGGCTCCTGGTGGCCGGACTGGCAACGCTGGATCACCGCGCAGGACCGCAGCACCGTCCCGGCCCGCGAACCCGGCGCCGGCGGCCTGCCCGCGCTTGAAGACGCGCCGGGCAGCTATGTGAAGGTGATGGCGGGGGATTGATCCGCGTCCGATCGGTGGCGGTGCTGCCTTGAATCGGGCGGTCTGTCCCGGGGAGAGGAAGAAGGAATTCTTCCTCTCCCCGGACCCCACACCATCATCTTCTTTTAGACGTTTGGAATCACTCGGCTGACGTTGCGCCTCGGGTCGATGACCCGAGGCGACTGCAAGGGCAGGATCAACCCCCTTCAACCCGAAACCCCACTGATCCGGGGCATCCACGGCAGTCAGAAGGGGTTCCAAGGGCCTCAGGCCCTTGGCGGGTCGAAGGGCAGAGCCCTCGCCTACCCCCGGAACGGATCAGATCCCGAAAGGAAGCGACCCACGCCCGCCCCGTTCGGCGGGGATGGGCGTGTCGAAATCCACCGCCCAGCCATTCGTCTCGTCCAGAAGCCGCACCCTCTCCGCCAGGGCGGCGCTGGCGATCTCGCCCTGTGGCAGCGGCCCGGGGTCTGAAAGCCGCCCCAGCGTCGCCTCCCCGCCGCGGGGGAACAGGGCCTCCGGCAGGGCCGAAGCCGCGGCCGCGCGGTTTCCGGCGAGGAGCGCCCGATGCGCCGAGGCCAGGGCTGCGGCCAGGCGGGGCGAGGCGGCCAGCGGGTCGGCACCCAGCGCGCCACGCATCTCGTCCCGCGCCAGCCCGATCCCCGCCCGCGCATCGCGCGGCACGGGGGCCCAGCGCGGGTTGGCCATCAGCTCCACCGCCAGCCATTCGAGCAGGGCGGCGGCCCGCGCCACCCGGGCCGGCTGGCCGGAAATGCCGGTATTGGCGCCCTGCAGGTCCTGCACGAGCAGCGCGATGGCGGTGCGCCCCGGATCCGACCCCGGCGGCATGAGCCCTGGCGGCGGCGCCCAGGAGAGGTTGGGCCGGCTCAGCTCCGCGCAGGCGGCAAGCGGCGCCAGGGCGAGAAGGGAAGCCAGGGCGCGGCGTCGGGTCATCGGGGGAATCGGTGCCATGGGCCGCGCAGGATGCCTCGCCCGGGGCGCCGCGTCACGGGAAGTCCCAATCGTCGGACCGGCCGAACTCGATATCCCGCTGCGCCCGCAGCAGCGCGAGGTTCGCCTGGGGCAGGCGCGGCAGGTTCGCCAGCCGCGCGAGGGTGTCGGGCGCGAAGACCGGCGGAGGCAGCGCCGCCGCCGCGCCGGCGGAATCGCCCCGTGCCAGGGCGGCGGCGGCCGCCTCCATGCCCGCCATCACCACGCGCCCCGGCGCGTCGGTCGCGATGCCGAGCGCGTTCCGCACCTCCCAGCGCGCGGCGGTCAGCGCCGGGCCCGTCACGGTGCTGAAGGTGTCGAAGGTCTCGTCCGCCGGCACGGCCAGCGCCGCCCATTCCAGCCGGCTGACCGCCACGGCGGCATCGGCCGGCCGGCCCTGCAGGCGCTCGGGGTGGCGGAAGGCCTCCGCCGCGCCCTCGATCGCGTTGATGCCGGGGGCGCGGCTGCCCTGGCCCGCCAGGGGCGGCACCGGCGGCACGGGCTCGGGCCGCGCCGCGCAGCCGGCGAGGGCCAGGGCGATCAGCAAGCCGAATATCCGCATCAGTGATCCTCCGGGCGGCAGGAGTCCCTGCCTAGCACCATCCGCTCCCCCGATGCACCGGCCGGAAGTTTCCGCTGCGGACGGGCCCGAAGGCAGCCACAAAGCCATCGCTCCCAAAAAGAACGTATACATACTTTCAGCACTGTGCCAATCAGCTAGGCCTAGCGGGACCAAGAGGCCCACCGCGCCGAAGCGGCACAACGGTGCGGCCCTGCCCGGCTGAACCCTCGTGCCGGTGCGCGCAAAAGCTGTTGATGGGGAGGAGGATCGGCGTGCAATTCCACCTGAACGGCTTCAGGACCGGAGATCCCAGCATCGCCGAGGCCGTGGCCGGCGAGATGCCGGCCGGCCCCGACCAACTCCCCGAGGAAGTGGACGTGCTGATCGTCGGCTGCGGCCCGGCCGGCCTGACGCTGGCGGCGCAGCTTGCCGCCTTTCCCGAGATCAGGACGCGGATCGTCGAGGAGAAGGCGGGGCCCCTGACCCTCGGCCAGGCCGATGGCATCGCCTGCCGGACCATCGAGATGTTCGAGGCGTTCGGCTTCAGCGAAAAGGTCGTGAAGGAGGCCTACTGGGTCAACGAGACCACCTTCTGGAAGCCGGATGACCGGCAGAGGGACAGGATCGCACGGCACGGGCGGATCCAGGACACGGAGGACGGGCTTTCCGAGTTCCCGCATGTCATCCTCAACCAGGCGCGCGTCCATGACTTCTACCTCGACGTCATGGCGAAGTCGGCGCGGCGCCTCAGGCCCGACTACTCCCGCCGCCTGACGGCGTTGCACGTCACCGCGGAGGATCGCGCCGGCCCGGGCCCGGACCATCCGGTCACGGTCACCCTCAGCCACCGCTCCCCGGAGGGTGCCGAGCGGTCGGAGACCGTGAAGGCGCGCTTCGTCGTCGGCTGCGACGGCGCGAGGAGCAGCGTGCGCAGGGCGCTGGGCCTCGCCCTGCACGGGGATTCGGCGAATCAGGCCTGGGGCGTCATGGACGTGCTCGCCGTGACGGATTTCCCGGACATCCGCCTGAAGGCCACCATCCATTCGGCCGAGAGCGGGAGCATCCTGATCATCCCGCGGGAGGGCGGCTATCTCGTCCGCCTCTACATCGAGCTGGACAAGCTGGGAAAGGACGAGCGGGTCTCCAGCCGCAACACCACCGTGGAGGCGCTCATCGCGGCCGCGCAGCGGATCCTGCGCCCCTACACGCTGGAGGTGAAGGAGGTCGCCTGGTGGTCGGTCTACGAGATCGGGCAACGCCTCTGCGACCGCTTCGACAACGGAGCGGACGGCGCGATCCCCCATGTCTTCATCGCCGGGGATGCCTGCCACACGCACAGCCCCAAGGCCGGCCAGGGCATGAACGTGTCCATGCAGGACAGCTTCAATCTCGGCTGGAAGCTTGCCTCCGTCATCCGGGGCCAGGCCAGGCCGGAGATGCTGCGGACCTATTCGGACGAGCGCCGTGCGGTGGCGCAGGAGCTGATCGAATTCGACCGCGCCTTCGCGGCGATGTTCAGCGCCCCGCCCAAGGACCCGAACAACCCGGAAAGCGGGGGTGTCGATCCTGCCGAGTTCCAGCGGTACTTCGTGAAGCAGGGCCGCTTCACGGCGGGAACCGCCACCCGCTACCAGCCCTCGCTGATCTCGGCGCCGCCGGCGCACCAGCACCTCGCGGAGGGTCTGCCAGTCGGCATGCGCTTCCACTCGGCGCCGGTCATCCGGCTGGCGGATGCCAAGCCCGTGCATCTGGGCCATGTGCTCCGGGCGGATGGCCGCTGGCGCATGTTCATCTTCTCGGACCGCGCCGATCCTTCCAACCCGTCCTCGGCCCTGCGCCTGCTCTGCGGGTTCCTCGCGGAATCACCCTCCTCCCCGGTCCGGCGCTTCACGCCAGCGGGCGCGGACATCGACTCAGTCATCGATGTCCGCGCCATCCTGCAACAGGGACACCGGGAAACCGGCCCGGCCGACCTGCCCGCCTTCCTGCTGCCGCGAAAGGGACGCTACGGCCTGATCGACTACGAGAAGGCGTTCTGCGCGCCCCTCCCGAGCGGGGAGGACATCTTCACCGCCCGGGCGATCAGCCCGGAGGGCTGCGTCGTCCTCGTGCGGCCCGACCAGTATGTCGCGCAGATCCTGCCGCTCAACGCCCATGCGGAGATCGCGGCATTCTTCGCCCGCTTCATGCTGGACCAAGCCCAGCCGGGCTCCCCCTAGCAAGGCGTCGCTCCCGCCTCGCCGTGCCCGCGCCGCATCCCCCGGGATGCGGCGCGGGCCCCTGCGTCAGAGCACGATGTTCCGTTCGCGCACGATGCGTTCCCAGAGCGCCACCTCCGAGCGGATGGCCGCGCGGAAGCTGTCCGGATCGCTCGCCACCACCACGGCGCCCAGCTCCTCCAGCCGCCCGGTGACATAGGGCTCCCGGATGACCTGCACCACGGCCTGGCTCATCGCCGCCGCGGCTTCGGCAGCCGTCCCCTTCGGCGCGAAAAGGCCGAACCAGAAGGCCAGCGCATAGTCCAGGCCGGACTCCCGCACCGTGGGCACATCCGGCAGGGCCGGCGCCCGCTCCCCCGTCCCCACCGCGATCACCCGGATCTGCCCGCCATCGCGCAGCAGCCCGGCCACGGTCGGCAGGGCGGCGATCGCCATGTCCAGCCGCCCGGCCGCCAGGTCCTGGCTGGCCTGGGACATGCCGCGATAGCTGACATGGTTCATGCGGATGCCGGCGACCTCCTGCAGCAGCTCCGACGCCAGATGCGGCGCGCTGCCATTGCCGCCGGAGCCGTAGAACATCTCCCCCGGCCGGCGCTGCGCGGCGGCAACGAGGTCCTGCACGGTCCGGATCGGCGACCGGTCCGGCACGCAGATCACCGGCGCGAGGTCCGCGACGCGGGAGACGGGCACGAGGTCCGCCTGCGGATCGAAGCCGAGGTCGCGCCGCAGCGGCGCGGACATGGCCAGGGAGTTGTCCGTCATCAGCAGCGTGTTGCCGTCCGGCGCCGCGCGGGCCGCGGCCTGCCACCCCACCGCATTGCCGCCGCCGGTGCGGTTCTCCACCACCATCGAGCCGCGCCCGCCGCTCCGCTCCGACATGCGGGAGGAGATCAGGCGCGCGAAGACATCCGCCGTGCCACCGGGGGCGAGGGGCACGATAACCTTCACCTGCCGGTCACCCGGCCAGGAGGCGCCCTGCGCACTGGCGAGGCAGGGTGCGGCGAGCGCGGTCGCGAACAGGGCGCGGCGGGCGATCATCGGCCTATTCCTCCAGCAGGATGTTGACGTTCTTGACCTGCGTATAGGCGAGCAGCTCGTCCAGGCTCTCCTCCCGGCCCAGCCCCGACTGCTTGAACCCCCCGAAGGGCGCGCCGAGGAAGTGCTCGGAGGTGTCGTTCACCCAGATGTAGCCGGCCTGCAGCCGCGCCGCGGCGCGATGCGCGGTGACGACGTTCCGCGTGAAGACGGATGCGGTGAGCCCGTACTCCACCGCGTTCACCGCCTGCATCATCTCCGCCTCCTCCTCCCATTTCAGCACGGAGAGGACGGGGCCGAAGATCTCCTCCCGCGCGATGCGCATGGAGGGGGTGACGTCGGCGAAGACGGTCGGCTCCACGTAGAATCCGCGCGCCAGCTCAGGCTCGCTCGGGCGGCCGCCGCCGGAAACCAGCCGCGCGCCCTCGCTCTTGGCGGATTCGATGTAGCCCAGCACCTTGTCCAGCTGCGCCGCGCTGACGAGGCTGCCCATGCGGGTGGCGGGGTCCGTCGGCAGTCCCGGGCGAATGGGGGCAAGCAGGCGCCGCACCTCCTCCAGCACCGCGTCATGGATGGAGGCGTGCAGGAAGGCGCGGGAGGTGGAGCCGCAGGACTGCCCGCACCAGGCGAAGTTCATCCCCTTCACCATCCCCGCCGCGACCCGGGCCGGATCGGCATCGGGATAGGCGATCAGCGCGTTCTTGCCGCCCAGCTCCAGCAGGCAGGGCACCACGCGGTCGGCGGCCGCGCGCAGCACCGCCTTGCCGGCCGGCACCGAGCCCACCAGCCCGATCTTGTCCACGCCGGGATGCGCGACGAGCGCCGCGCCCGTCTCGCGGTCGCCGGAGAGGATGCTGAAGACACCGGGCGGGAAATGCGTGCCGGCCAGCTCCATGAGGCGAAGGGCCGAGAGCGGCGCCTGGTCCGGCGTCTTCACCACCACGCAGTTTCCGGCGGCCAGTGGCGCGGCGGCGCGCCAGGTGGCGAACATCAAGGGGTGGTTGTAGGCGATGATCTTCGCCACCACGCCCCAGGGCTGGCGCAGCGTGTAGTTCAGCCGCCGCTCCCCCATGGGAATCGTCTCGCCCTTCGCCTCGGTCGCCAGCCCCGCGAAGAAGTCGAAGCCGCCGGCGGCGATGCCGACATCCTTGACCAGCTCGGAGACGGGGTTGCCGCCATCCACGGCGTCCACCATCGCCAACTCCTGCGCGTGCCGGCGCAGCAGCGCCGCGAAGCCGCGCAGCAGGTCGGCCCGCTCCGCCGGGCGCAGCGCGGCCCAGGCGGGAAAGGCCGCCCGGGCGGCGGACACGGCCGCGTCCACATCCTCGGGCCCCGCCACATCCACCTCGCCCAGCGCCTCTCCGGTGGCGGGCGCCAGGACCGCCATGCGGCGGCCGGAGCGGGCCGCGTGGAAGGCGCCGCCGTAGAACAGGCCCCGCTCGACCGGCAGCACGGGGGCAGAAACATGCAGGTCCATGATCAGGACTCCCGGGTGAGGGCGGAGGCCATGGCCGGGGTGTAGCCCGCGGCCACACGCGCCTCGACAAGGGCGGGCAGGCCGGATTCCACCACCGCGATCGCCTCGCGCAGCGCCGCCGCGAGGGAGGCGGGATCGGCGGCGGGCCCGAAGCCGGCCAGGCCGAGGCCGCGGGCAAGGCCGGGGAAGTCCGGGTCGGGATCGCGGATCGCCTGGCCGATCCACTTGTTCTCCACGGGGCGGCCGCGCTGGCGCGCCACCTTCTCCTGATGGACCTCGTCGTTGAAGAAGGACTGGTTGTTGGACACGATGACGAGCATCGGGATGCGGTAGCGCGCGGCGGTCCACAGCGCGGTCAGCCCCATCAGCGTGTCGCCATCGCCGAGCACAGCCACCGGCAGGCGCGCGGAGCCGCTGTCGCGCAGGGCCAGCGCCGCCCCCACCGCCATGCCGGGTCCGGAGCCGATGCCGCCGCCGCCATCGTAGCCGAGATAGTCCAACGGGTGCCGCAGCGGCCAGCTGCCCCCGTTCCAGCCCAGGGGCAGGCGGATCAGCGTCACCTCGCGCCCCGCGGTCTCCTGCCGCAGCACGGCGGAGAGCCCGTCCGTGGTCAGCGGCCCCTCGGGCACAACCGGCGCGCCGGGCGCGGGCCGGGGGGCGGGGCCGGCGGGGAGGCCCAGCGCCTCGAGCAGTGCCCGCACCGCCACATCCGGCGCCGTGACCAGCAGGTGGTCCGCAGGCGCCAGGGCCTGGTGGTCATGCGACCAGCCATTGTGCAGCGCGTGGTCCATCGAGGCACGGATGACGAGCGGCGGCACCACGCCCGCCGCCTTGAAGGCGCCGGCCGGGTCCACCCCGTCCAGGTCCAGCACCAGATCCGCCTCGCGCAGCGCCGCCAGCGCCTCGGCACCGGGGAAGATGCCCGGGGCGCCCGCATGCAGCGGGTGGTCGGTGGGAAAGCCCGCGCCCACGCGCATGTCGGAGATAACGCGCAGCGACAGCGCCTCGGCCAGCGCCACGCGCGCCGCCCAGTCCGCCGGATCGCGCGAGACGCGGCCGACCATCATCACGCCCCGCTTCGCGCCGCGCAGGGCCTGTGCGGCGGCGGCCAGGGCGGCGGGGGCGGGCCAGGGCACCTCCGGCGCGGGATAGCGGGCCACGGGCAGGGCCGGCAGGGGCGCGGCCAACGCCTCCTCCTGCATGGCGGCGTCGAGGTTCACGTAGACAGGGCCGCAGGGCATGGTGCAGGCCACCTGCCGCGCGCGCACCAGCGCCTCCTGCGCGGCGGCGACGGAGGCGGGCTGGTCGTCCCATTTCACGTAGTTGCGGATCAGCGCGCCCTGGTCCCGCGATGTGTGGATCCAGTCGATCCAGGGGCGGCGCTTCGCCGCGTCCACCGGGCCGGTCGCGCCCAGCAGCACCAGCGGCACGCGGTCGCACCAGGCGTTGAACACCGCCATGGTCGCGTGCATCAGCCCGACATTGGAATGCACCACGGCACCCATCGGCGTGCCCGCCACCTTCGCCCAGCCATGGGCGATCGCCACCGCGTGTTCCTCGTGCAGGCAGAGCAGCATGCGCGGGTCGCGATTGCCCGTGTGGTTCACCAGGCTGTCGTGCAGGCCGCGGAAGGAGGCCCCTGGGTTCAGCGCGAGGTATGGCAGGCCGAGCGAGCGGATCGTCTCCGCGACCACGTCGGAGCCATAGCCGGCCGGAGCGTTGGAGAGGCCGACCGGCGTCTCGGGAAGGTGCGGAGCGGTGCTGTCCATCCCATGGCTGGTAGCCAGCCCGGCCGGGCGGCAGCCAGAAGCGGATCGCTTCGGCTGCTGAAGCGCGCCGCTATGGCCGGCTGGACTCCGCACCGCGCCCGCCCGCATCCTCGCCCGCGGAGGAAACAGTTGGATCTCAGGCGTCTGCGCACCGTGCTGGCGGTCATGGAGCACGGCTCGCTCAGCCGGGCGGCGGAGCGGCTCGGCGTCGCCCAGCCCGCCCTCGGCGCCCAGCTCAGGCAGCTGGAGGAAGAGCTGGGCGTCCCCCTCTTCCACCGCCACTCCCGCGGCATCACGCCCACGGAAGCGGGGCGCGCGCTGCGGGACGGGGCGCAGCCGCTGCTGGAAGGGCTGGACGCCCTGGCCGCCCGCATCCGGGACCTCGGCAACGCGCCGCGCGGGCGGGTGGTGGTGGGGGTCACGCCCTCCACCGGAAATCTCCTCGCCGCCCCGCTGCTGCGCGCCACCACGCGCGACCTGCCGGGCGTGACGCTCTCCTTCGTCGAGGCCCTCTCCACCGCGCTGATCGACCGCGTCGCGGAAGGAACGGTCGATCTCGCCGTCTGCTACGACATGCCGTCCGACCGGCGCGGCGTGCGTGGCGAGACCCTCGCCCAGGACTGGCTGGTCTTCGTGGAGGCCCAGGGGGCGGGCCGCATCGCCGGCCGGGCCGAGATCCCCTTCGCCGAGGCGGCGGCGGTCCCGCTCGTGATGTCCGCCCTCGGCAACGAGGTGCTGCGGCGAAAGATCGAGGAATCGGCGCGCGCGGCGGGGCTGGACGTGCTCATCGCGCATGAGGTGCAGTCGATGGGGCTGACCCGCGCCCTGCTCTCCGACCCCGGCCTGGGCGCCATCCTGCCCTATGGCGCGCTGATCGACGACATCCGGGCCGGACGGCTCGTGGCGGCGCGGCTGGTGAGCCCGGTCGTGGAACGGCGCCTGTGCCTCGTCCACTCGGACCGGCGCCCGCTGAACCGCGCGGAGCTGGCCCTGCGCAGCGCCCTGCTGCAGCTCATCGCGGCACCGGGCGGCGACGGCTGGCAGGCGCCGCCGGGCCGGGAAGCCCTCTAGCCTATTCCGGCTGGATGCCCGCGACCTGCGCGATGCGCGCCGTGCGCTCGGATTCCATCTCGATGAATCGCGTGAAGCTCGCACGGTCCTCGGCCACGGGTTCCGCGCCCTGGTCGGCGATGCGCGCGCGGATGTCCGGGTCGCGGGCGAGGGTCTGGATGGCGGCGTTGAGCCGGTCCGCCTCCGCCGGGGGGAGGCCCTTGGGGCCCCAGAGGGCATACCAGAGGGTGAAGTCCAGCCCGGGCATGCCGCCCTCACCCACCGTGGGGATGGACGGGGCACGGTCCGAACGGCGGGGGCCCATGATCGCGAAGGCGCGCAGGCGGCCGGCCTCGATATGAGGCAGGGCGGAGCCGAGCGGCGCGACCATGAGGGCGGCGTTGCCGGAGAGCACGTCCGTAAGTGCCGGCGCCGTGCCGCGATAGGAGACGACGAGGGCATCGGCGCCGGCCTGCCGCTTGAAGCTCTCGGTCGCGAGGTGGCCCATCGCGCCAAGGGCGGAATTGGCGAAGGGGAAGGCCTCCGGCTTCGCCTTCATCGCGGCGACCAGGGCGGGGAGGCCGCCTTCCGGCGTGGCGCGCGGATTGCCGACGAGCACCATGGGCGCGGTGGCCAGCCGGGCGATCGGCGTGAAGTCCGCGACCGGATCATAGGGCACGGCGCGCATGACGCGGCGCGCCATGAGGTGGATGTCGGCATTGACGAGGAAGGTGGTGCCGTCGGGCGCGGAGCGGGCGACCTCCGCGGCGCCGAGGGTGTTGTTGGCGCCGGAGCGGTTCTCCACCACCCAGGTCTGCTCCAGCGCCTCCCCCAGTCGGGTGGCATAGATGCGGCCGATCACGTCGATGGCGCCGCCGGGGGCGGCGGGAACGATCAGGCGCACGGTTCGGCGCTGGGCGCGCGCGATGCCCGGCAGGAAGGGGAGCAGGGCGGCACCGGCAAGGGCGCGGCGGGGAAGGCGCATGGGACGTTCTCCGTGATGGAGTGTGGGTGCGGAGCCTTTCCGGCCTCTCGCGCCGGCGCGTTCAGATCCCGCCGAATCCCGCCCGGGCGCGGTAGTATGACCAGGCGCGGTCCAGCGGGCGCTCGCCCATCAGCATCTCGGCGGTGAGACGGATCTCGCCTTCGGTGAGGAAGCGCGGGGTGCCCATGGCGGTGGCGCGGGCCTGGAGCTGCGCATTGTCCTTCATGCGGACGCTGACGAAGACGACGGCCGGGAGGGAATGCGCGGCGACGGCGGCGCCGTGATTCTTCAGAAGCACGCAGGTGCCCGCGCCGAGAGCCCTGGCGAGGCTGTCGGCGCGCGGGGCGTCGTCGATCAGCATGTTCGTGTCGCCGAACTCGTCGCGGCTGTCCCAGACCGGCACCGCGCCGCCGAGGACGGAGGCCATGTGCATGATCGGGCGCAGGGGCACATCCACGATCGTGTAGGGCATCACCGCCGGGGCGTGGTGGTGGACGGTGGCGTTCACATCCGGCCGCGCCGCGAAGATGCGCGCGTGCAGCACGCTCTCCAGATAGGGGCGCAGCCCCTTGGGGTCCACGGGAGTGCCGTCCAGCGTGAATTCCAGCAGGTCGTCGCGCGTGACGAGCTCCGGCGAGCGGGAGCGGGAGATGAAGAAGCGGTCGGGGCGGCCGGGGTGGCGCACGGCGACATGGCCGAAATCGTCGAGGACGCCCTCATGCGCGAGGATGCGGTTGGCGACGACGAGGTCGCCCAGCAATGCGTGCAGGTCCTGGCTCATGCCGATCGCCGCCTCCCCATTCTTGTTGTAGCAGGTCCAGCCAACCGCGGATCCGGCCCTTCCGGCCCGATCCGCGGAAACCACCGTATGCTTACCTTCAGCATACAGTCAATCAACGATGATCCGGGCCCGGATCGCCCGGCAGGCGGCCCGGTGATACCCTCGCCGCAACAGAAGGGCAGGCTCTCCCGAACGATGCAGCAGCTGTACGCAATGCCCGGCCACCTCGTGCGACGGATCCACCAGATCTCGGGCGCGATCTTCGCCGAGGAGATCGGTGATCACGACCTGACCTCCGTGCAGTTCAGTGCCCTCTACACCATCAGGGCCAGCCCGGGCATCGACGCCACCCGCCTCTCCGCCCTCATCGCCTTCGATCGCTCCACCATCGGCGGCGTTCTGGAGAGGCTGGAGGCAAAGGGCTGGGTTGTTCGGGAGCCCGCGCCGGGCGACCGGCGCAAGAAGCAGCTGCGCCTGAGTGCCGAAGGGGAAGCGCTCCTGCGGGATGTGGAAGAGGCGGTGGCACGGGTCCAGGAGCGCCTGCTGGCGCCGCTGCCCTCGGCGGAGCGGACGACCTTCATGCGGCTGCTGTCGAAGCTGACGCGGCTCCACGAGGAGGAGCGGTCCTGGACGCTGCCAGGCGAGAGCTAGGCGACCGTCTGAGAAGGCGGTGGGTCGTCCCGCCGGGTCCTTTCGCGCCGGATCGGCGCGTCCCGCCTCGTCGATAGCCCGCTGCCGGCCTCACCAGCCCACGCTCCCCGACCGGAACGGCAGAGCCGAAGGTGAGCGCCCCCGGCTCCGGCCGCCAAGGTCAAAGCCGATCCGAAGCATGCCCGACCCCGCAACCTGCATTCCGTGATGGGCGCCGCGCGGAACCCTCCCGCGCGGCACGGCGCGCTCAGCGCGCGGCGGTGACAACCACCTCGATCAGCGTGTTCGGGCCGAGGTCGGCGACGCCGATGGTGGCGCGCGTGGGCAGGTCCTCAGGCCCGAACCAGGCGGTCCAGGCCGCGTTCATCGCGTCCTTCATGCCCATATCCGTGATGTAAAGCGTGGCCGCGAGGAGCTTCGTCTTGTCGCTGCCATTCTCGGCCAGCAGCGCGCCGATCCTCTCCAGGATCTGCTCCGTCTGCTCCTTCATCGGCTTCGAGCGGTCCTCGGCGACGATGCCGCCGAAATACAGAACGCCGTTGTGCTCGACGACGCGGTGCATGATGGGCGTGCGGGCGTGGCGTCGGATCATGTCTTCGTTCCTTCTCGTAATGGTGCCGGGCGTCAGCCGGCCGGCTGCGGCAGCGCGGCCCCGGTCCCCGCCCCGGCCGCACCGCCGAAGCGGCCGGGCGCGAAGGCGGCGATGGGGCGGTTGGTGAAGCCCTGGGTCGCCAGCTGGGCGACGATGTCCCCCACCACCGGTCCCAGCTCGAAGCCATGGCCGCAGAAGCCGAAGGCGTGGATCACCCCTTCATGGAGGCCGGAGGCGCCGATGACCGGGAGGTCGTCCGGCGTCACGCCCTCGATCCCCGCCCAGGCATGGACGATCCGCGTCTCCGCGAGCACCGGGAACAGCTCCAGCGCCGTGCGCGCCGAATAGGCCAGCCGCTCCACATCCAGCGCCGTGGCGCCCGTGTCGAGGCTACCGACGCCCTTGTGCCCGCCGCCGATCATGACCTGGCCCGTCTCGGCCTGCTTGAAGGAGATCGGGCGCGAGGTCGCGCCCACCACGGGGGTGACGAAGGCGAGCATGCGCGCCGTCAGCATCATCATGAAGGCGTTGAAGCCGAGCGGGATCGTCTCCCCGATATGGCGGGCGAGGCGCGCCCCCCAGGCCCCGGCGGCATTCACCAGCACGGGCGCGGCGTGCTCCGCGCCATCGGCGGTGCGGAGGTGCCAGAGCCCGCCGCGGCGCCCCGCCGCGACCACGCGCGCCCCTTCCACGATCTCCGCCCCCAGCGCGCGCGCGGCGCGGCCGAAGGCGAGGCTGGTGCGATAGGGCGAGGCGAAGCCGTCCCGCCGCGCGACCATGCCGCCGACCACATGGGGCGCGACGGCGGGAAGCAGACGCCGCAGCCCGGCCGCGTCCACCACCTCCTCATGCGTGTAGCCCCCGGCGCGCAGCGTGGCAGCGCGCTCCTCCAGCACCGTGAGCTCGGCCGCGCTCTCCGCGACCTTCACCTGGCCGGAGGCGCGGAAGCCGCAATCCTCCCCGACCAGCTCCCCGATCCGGTGCCAGAGGTCGAGGGCCTCCAGCGCCAGCGGGATCTCGGCGGGGTGGCGGCCCAGGGTCCGGACGCCCCCGGCCGAGAAGCCGGAAGCATGCCGGGCCAGATGCCCGGCCTCCAGCACCCGCACCCGGCGCCCTCGGCGCGCGAGATGGAAGGCGGCCGAGAGGCCGTGCAGCCCGCCCCCGACCACCAGCACCTCCGGCCCGCTCACGCCAGCCCTCCGGCATCGGCCTGGACCGGCCGGGGCTCGGGCATTTCCCCGGCCATCGCGGCCAGGGCCGCGAAGCCCACCGGCAGGGCGAAGGCGACCGGCCCGATCAGCGCAGCCTGCGCCAGCACGGCCCCGTCACGCTCGGGCCCGGGCGGTTCCTCCAGCAGCCCGGCCATCCCCAAGGGGTCCAGGCGCCCCACCGCTGGCAGGGGGCGGGGAACGGCCTCGACGCCGCCCTCACCTCCCGCCCGCCCGGCCAAGGCCAGCGCGGCGACACGGAGCTGGGCGAGCCCTTCCGCCCCGGAGACGCCGAGGGCGGGCCCCGCAGCGAAAACGCCGGGCCGCGACGTCCCGCCGCGTTCGTCCACCACCGGCCTGCCGCCCTGGAAGCCGCAGCCGAGGGCGGCGAGGATCAGCGGCACATCGTCCAGCACCAGCAGGCGCGTGAAGGCCAGCGCGCGCACCCCCGCCTCATCCTCGATCCAGAGCCGCCCCGGCTCCGCATGCCAGGCGCGAGGCACCACGGGGGCATCCGGAAGGAGGCGCGCGGCCTCCAGCGCGGCGGGCCCGCTGCCGAGGAGAAGGGTGGTCACGCCACAGTCTCCGGCGGCAGGGCGGCAAGCTCGCCAACCGTCAGCGGCTTGAAGGGCGCGCGGGGACGCAGCGCACCGGCCTCCCCGATGGAGATCCCGCGCTCGGCGGCGATGAGGGCCGCAACGGTGGTGCCGCACATGCGGCCCTGGCACGGGCCCATGCCGGTGCGGAGATAGGCCTTGGCCTGGTTCGGCCCGGTGGCGCCGAGCCGCGCGGCCTCGCGCACCTGGCCCGCCGTGATCTCCTCGCAGCGGCAGACGATGGTCGCGTCGTCCTCTGGAACCAGCACCTCCGGCGCGGGGGCGTAGAGCCGGTCGAGGAAGGGGCGCAGCGCAAGGGCGGCAGCAAGCCGCGCCCGATGCGGCGCGGCGCGCCGCGCGGCCTCCGCCTGGGGCAGCCGGCCGAGACGGCGGGCGGCGTCGATAGCGGCGATGCGGCCGGTCGCCGTGGCCGCCTCCCAGCCGCCGATACCACCGCCATCGCCAGCCACCGCGACAAGCCCATCGCTGGCCGCGCCCCACTCGTCGAGCACGGGGCGCCAGCATCGCTGCGCCTCGTCCCAGCGATGCTCCAGGCCCAGGGCGCGGCTGACATGGGTGGAGGGGATCACGCCCTCATGCAGCAGCAGCGTGTCGCAGGCGATCTCGCCCCCGGCCCAGCGCACGCGCTGCAACCGCCCCTCCCCTTCGGCGCGCAGTTCGCGCACGCCGCGCACCACCCTCAGCCCGCGCCGCTTCGCCTCTCGCACCAGGGCTAGCCCCTTGCTGAGCAGCCGGCGCCCGGTCCAGAGCCCGCCGGCGCGGAAGGCGTCCCACAAGGCGCCCTTCCCCCCCGTCTCCAGCAGCGTCACCGGCCCCGCCCCGGCGCGGAGGAGCTGAACGGCCAGCAGCCAGGTCAGCGGCCCCTGCCCCGCGACCACCAGCGGCCCCTGCGGCACCGCCCCCGCCGTCTTCAGCAGGATCTGCGCCGCCCCCGCGCCCATCACCCCCGGCAGCGTCCAGCCCGGGATCGGCACGGGACGTTCCTGCGCGCCGGTCGCGAGGAGAAGCCGCGAAACCCGGATCTCCTCCGAGGCGCCCTCCCGCAGCACGGAGATGACTCCGGCCGCGAGGTCCACATGCCAGAGGGTGCTGCGCGGGCGGTACTCGACCTCCCCGCCCGCATGCAGCGCCGCTCGGAAGTCCCGCGCCAGGGCGGCGCCGGCGTCGAGGAACTCGCCCGCCAGCGCCGGGTCGGCGCCCGCCGCCTCCACCGCGCGGAACACCTGCCCGCCCGGCGCGGGCTGCTCGTCCAGCACGAGCACGGACAGCCCGAGCGAGGCCGCCTCGATGGAAGCGGCCATGCCCGCCGGGCCGGCCCCCGTCACGGCAAGGTCATAGCCCCTCATGCCGCAACCTCCGGCGCCGCACCGGGGCGGGCCGTGCGGGCACCGCGCTGGGCCGCGATCCGCATCCCGGGCGCGACCGTCACCATGCAGGCCTGGCGGTTCGCCACGCCGTCGATCTCGGCGAGGCAGTCGAAGCAGATTCCCATCATGCAATAGGGCAGGCGCGGCGCCCCCTTCACCGGCGTCTCCCGGATGGCGGGCAGCCCTGCCAGCAGCACGGCGGCGGCGGCGGAGGCGCCCTCCGGCACCAGGACGGGACGGCCTTCGACGAAGACCTCCACCGTGGCGGGGCGGATGTCAGGCCGCGGAACGAACATCGTGGAAACGCCTTGCGCTGAAGGGGGCCATCTCCGGCGACAGCGCGCCGGCGGCGATCATGGGGGCGAAGATGTCGGCATGGGCGCCCGCGAGGGTGACGCCCGAATGGCAGTTGGCCGTGAAGGCACCGGGGAAGCGCTCGGATTCGTCGTAGATGGGCAGCCCGTCCGGCGCCATGACGCGCAGCGCCGACCAGGCGCGCACGATGTTCAGCTCCGCGATCCAGGGAAAGGTGAGCACCGCGCGCCGCGCCATCGTGCGCATGATCTCGGGCGTCTGGGTCAGGCTGTCATAGCCCGCCTCCTCCTTGCTGTCCCCGATCATCACCGACCCCTCATCGGTCTGGCGGATGGTGGTCGTGGGCATGGGAAGGAGCTGCCGCGTGCGCTCCGTCACCAGCACCTGCCCGCGCTGCGGCCGCACCGGCGCCTCCAGGCCGAAGCGCGGCGCGAGCGCGGCATTGCCGAGCCCGGCGGCGAGAACGATGCGCGGCGCCCGATAGGTCTCCCCGCCCGCCACCACGGAGAAGTCGCGCGGGGCGGCGGTGCCGTCGGAAACACCGGCATTGGGGCGGTAGATGCCGCCGGCATCGCGGAAGGCGGCATGCAGCGCACGCAGCAGGTACAAGGGGCTCGCATGGCCGTCATAGGGCGTCCAGCTCGCCCCCACCACGGCGCGGCCGATGCCCGGCAGCATCTCGGCCGTCTCGGCATGGCCGAGCATCCGGTATTCCATGCCGAGATTGCCGGCCTCGCGCTGCAGCTGCGCCATATAGGCGGCGCGCTGCTCGAACTCCTCCTCGGAGAGGCAGATATGGACGCCGCCGGGCTGGTGCAGCCCGGTATCGAGCCCCGTCCGCTCGGCCAGTTCCGCGGCCAGGCCGGGCCAGGCCCCGGCCGAGCCGCGCGTCCAGTGCTGGTAATGCGGCGCCCCCAGCCCCTTGGACTGCACCCAGACCAGCCCGAAATTGCCCCGGCTGGCGCGATGGGCCACGTCGCCCTCGTCCAGCAGCACGGTCGAAAGCCCGCGCTTCTGAAGCCCATAGGCGATGGCGGTGCCGACGAGGCCGCCGCCGACGACGATGACGTCCTGTGTCACGCGCGGCGCTCCCCCGTGAGCAGGCGGTCGATCGGATAGAACCGGTCCAGCACCAGCAGCAGCACGATCGTGACCGCGATGAGCGCGGCCGAGACGGAGGCGACGAGCGGGTCGGTCATCTGGTCGATATGCGTGAAGAGGCGCACCGGAATGGGCGTGTAGGAAGGCGAGGCCAGGAAAAGGCTCACGGTCAGCTCGTCGAAGGAGGTGATGAAGGCGAGGATCCAGCCGCCGGCAAGGCCAGGCAGGATGAGCGGCAGCGTGATGCGGCGGAAGACGGTGAAGCGGTCCGCCCCCAGGCTCTCGGCCGCGCGCTCCACCCGCGGGTCCAGGCCCGCGAGCCCCGCGGAGACCAGCCGGAGCATATAGGGCGTGATCACCACCAGATGCGCCGCGACGAGGCCGGGGAAGGAGCCGGCTAGGCCGAAGCCGGAGAAGAAGCGCAGCAGCGCGACGCCGAGCACCACATGCGGGATCATCAGCGGCGAGACGAGCAGCGCGGCCAGCACGTCCCGCCCGGGAAAGCTGTGCCGCGCGATGGCAAGCGCCGCCGGCACCGCGATGAGGGCGGAGAGGGTAGCGGAGACAAGGCCGAGGCCCAGGCTGACCCAAAGGCTCTCGATGAACTGCGGATTCTCGCCGATGGCCGCCCACCAGCGCAGCGACGCGCCGTCGAAGGGCATGGCGAGATAGCCCTTGTCCGTGAAGGAGACGAGGATCACCACCACCAGCGGCGCCAGGATGAACACCGAGAAGACGAGGTGGAAGAGCAGGGCCAGCGGCCCGTTGCGGTCCCGCCGGTCCATCAAGCGCCTCCCAGCCGGCGCAGGGCGCGGCGCTCGACGAAGCGGGTCCAGAGAAGGGTGGCGGCGAGGATGGCCGCCAGCAGCAGCGTGGCGATGGCCGCGCCGAGCGGCCAGTTCAGCGTGTTGAGGAACTCGTTATAGGCCATGCTGGAAACCACCTTCAGCCGCCGGCCGCCCAGCATGGCGGGCGTGGCGAAGGCCGAGGCGGAAAGGCAGAAGACCATCAGCGCCCCGCCCAGCACGCCCGGCATGATGTTGGGCAGGATGACGCGCCGGAAGATGGTGAGCCGCCCGGCGCCGAGGCTTTCCGCGGCGCGCGGCAGGGCCGGGTCCAGCCGGCCGAGGCTGGCCCAGACGGCCAGCACCACGAGCGGCACCATGACATGCACGAGGCCGAGGATGACGGCGAACTCCGTGAACATCATGCGGAAGGGCGCGTCCGGCACGCCGAGGGCGACAAGGGCGCCGTTGATGAGCCCGTTGGTGCCCAGCAGCACCATCCAGCCGAAGGTCCGCACCACCACGGAGACAAGCAGCGGCCCCACCACCAGCAGCAGCATCAGCCCACGCCAGCGCGCCGACATCCGGCGGATGATCCAGGCCTCCGGCACGCCGATCAGCAGGCAGATGACGGTGGTCACGAACGCGATCCGGAAGGTGCGCCCAAGCGCCTCCTCGAAGAGCGGATCGGTGAAGAGGTCGGCATAGTTGGCCAGGTCGTAGCGCGGCAGGATGCCGCGGGAGAAGTCGAAGCCCTGCAGGCTCAGCAGCAGCACGCTCGCCAGCGGGATGAGCAGGGCCAGCAGGTAGACCAGGCCCGAAGGCGCGGCGAGCAGCGCCGGAGAGGCGCGGCCGGCGCTCATGCCGCCTCCAGCCGGCGCAGGCTGTGGGAATCCCAGGCGAGGGAGACCGGCGCGCCCTCCTCGACGGGCGGCGCGCCCGTGTTCTGGGTGGTGACCATCATCGGCCCGATCGCCGTATCCACCCGGTAGAGCCAGGAGGCGCCGAGAAAGACGCGGGAATGCACGCGGCCGGGCAGAGGGCCCGCGCCCTCCGCCCCGATGCGCAGGCGCTCCGGCCGGATGGTCAGCATCACCTCGCCCTCGCTCCCGGCAAGCTCCGGCGGCAGGGCGAAGCGGCGGCCCGCCACCTCCGCCTCGCCACCCCCGGCGCGGGCAGGCAGCCGGTTGCTCCGCCCGAGGAAATCGGCGACGAAGCTGTCGGCCGGCAGCTCATAGGCGCGCCAGGGCTCGTCCACCTGCACCACGCGGCCCGCCTGCATCACCGCCACGCGGTCGCAAAGCGCCATCGCCTCCTGCTGGTCATGCGTGACCAGGATGGTGGTGACCCCGACGCGGCGCTGCAGCTCGCGCAGCTCCACCTGCATCTCCTCCCGCAGCTTGGCATCGAGGTTGGAAAGCGGTTCGTCGAGAAGGAGGAGCTGCGGCTCGATCACCAGCGCGCGGGCCAGCGCCACGCGCTGCTGCTGGCCGCCGGACATGTTGCGCGGGAAGCGGTCCGCCAGATGCGAGAGATGCACGAGGTCCAGCGCCTCCGCCACGCGCCGCACCCGCTCGGCCTTCGGCACGCGCCGCATCTCCAGCCCGAAGGCGACGTTCTCCGCCGCCGTCATATGCGGGAACAGCGCGTAGGACTGGAAGACGACGCCAATGCCCCGCTTCGCCGGTGGCGTGCTGGCCAGGTCCTGCCCGTCGAGGAGGATGCGTCCCTCGCTCGGCGTCTCGAACCCCGCGATCATCTGCAGCGTGGTCGTCTTGCCGCAGCCCGAAGGGCCGAGGAGGCCGAGGAACTCGCCCCGCGCCACCTCGATCGAAACGCCCTGCACGGCGACGACCGGGCCATACCGCTTGGCCAACCCGTCCAGCACCAGCGAGCCCGGGCGCATGCGGCTCAGCGCTCCACCTCGCGCTGCCAGCGGCGCGTCCATTCCGTCCGGTTGGCGTTGATCGTGTTCCAGTCCAGCGAGACGAGCCCGCGCACCTGCTCCTCCCCATAGATCACCTTGGCCGCGATCTCGGGCGGAAGCTGGGTGTTGCGGTTGGTCGGGCCCGAGCCGTACTGGCGGGAGAAGCTGGCCTGCACCTCGGGCGAGACGAGATGGGCGAGGAACTTCTGGGCAAGGTCCGGGTTCGGCGTGCCCTCCACGGCGCAGGCGGCGGTCATCAGGATCACCCCGCCCTCACTCGGCCGGACGAAGCCCATCGGAAACCCGGCCTCCACCATGGCCGCCGCGCGGGAGGAACCCCAGACGGCAAGCCAGATCTCGCCGGACTGGAACATCTCGCTCATCTTGCCCGGGCTGCTCTCATAGGCCAGCACGTTGGGGTTGATCCTCTCCCGCATCGCGCGGAAGCCCGGGTCGATACTCGTCTCGCCGCCGCCATTCACGCGGGCCATCATCGAGAGGATGTGCAGGCCATAGGTGTTGTCGATCCCGGGGATGGCGAGGCGGCGGCGGAACTCCGGCCGCGCCAGATCCATCCAGGAGGTCGGGACCGGCAAGTTCCGCTCACGGAAGACGCGCGTGTTGTAGGCGATGCCCGTGAAGCCGAAACCTGTGCCGAGCGCCCGCCCCTCGCCCATCACCGCAACGGGGTAGAGGCTGGAGACCGCCGCCTCGTCCGTCGCCTTCTGGCAGAGCCCGAGCGAGATGGCCTGGGTCATCGGCCCGTCATCCAGCACGGCAACCCCCACCTCCTGCCGCCCGCGCTGGGCCTGAAGCCGCGCGAGGCTGTCCGAGGAATTGCCCGCGAGGTAGTCCACGCGGGCATTGTTGGCGCGCTCGAAGGCCGGGATGACCGACTGGCGCATGATGCTCTCATAGGAACCGCCATAGGCCGCGACCACGAGGCGCTGCTGCGCCATAGCCGGTCCCGCCGCGCCGCCGGTGATGCCGATCGCCGCCACCGCGGCCAGAAGAAGTCTGCGCACCTTCATCGCTCCTCACGCCACATCGGAGACGCCGGTGCCTTTTCCGGCGGGGGGACGGCTTGTCCTGCGGGAACGCTGGCACCCTTTCGCCTGGCCACGCAAATTCGTAAATTTCCCGTTTCCATTCCCTGGAGTAGCGAAGCATGACCCCGCGCCGCCTCCACCAGCTCGAAGCATTCCGGGCCGTGATGCATGGCGGCTCCGTCACCCGCGCGGCGGAAATCCTCTCGCTCTCCCAGCCCGCCGTGACAAAGCTGCTGCGCGCGCTGGAGGAGGAGACAGGCCTCGCCCTCTTCGACCGCAGCCGCCGGCGCCTCACGGCCACGCATGAGGCGCATCTGTTCGAGGCGGAGGTGGCGCGCCTCTTCGCCGCGGCCAAGCGCGTGGACCGAATGGCCAACGACCTGCGCTACGCAGGGGTGGGCGAATTGCGCGTGGCCGCCCTCCCCTCCTTCGGCACCTCCTTCATCCCCGCCCTGCTGGCCCGCTTCGCGCAGGCCCAGAAAGGCCCGCGCGTCACGCTCACCGTCACCAGCTCGCTGGAGGTGCATGACATCGTGCAGTCCGGCCAGGCGGATCTCGGCTTCGCCCTGCCGCTGGGCGCGGCCGGCACGCTGAACGCGGCGCCGATCCTTCGCCTCCCCGGCGTGCTCGTCCTGCCGCCGCGGCACCGCCTCGCGCGCAAGGCGGTGGTGGAGTTGCGCGAGCTGGAGCGCGAACCCTGCGTGTCGCTCGGGCGGCAATACCAGCTGCGCGACGTGATGGACGAGCTGTTCGAGCGGCACGGCGTCGCCCCCGTGCGGGTCGCCGAGACCCAGAATGGCGCCGCCGCCTGCGAGATGGTGGCGCAGGGCCTGGGCTTCACCGTCGCCAGCGCCGTCTCGGCCATGGAATTCAGCCGCCGCACCGCCGTGCGGCGGCTCCGCCCCACGCTGGAATTCCCCGTGCACGTCCTGGCGCCGCCCGGCCGCCGGATGTCCCGCACCGCCACGCAATTCCTCCGGCTGGTGCAGGAGGCGATCGAACCGCTGCTCAAGCGCTGGGGGTGAACCCCGGTTGCAAGCGCCAAGCGGGTGCGCTGGCGCAGCTCACCACCATTGCCAACGCCCGGCCCACCGCAGGTCCCCCCCACTCAGCCCCTGATCGCGTCGTGCAGCCCCTCCGCCACGAGGGCGAGCAGAACCAGCAGCGAGGTCAGGCTGCCGAAGGCCGCCGCCGCCAGCCAGGGCGCATGCAGGTTCGCCCGCGCCTGCATCACCAGCTCCCCCAGGGAGGCGGTGCCGGGCGGCAGGCCGAAGCCCAGGAAATCGAGGCTGGTCAGCATCGTCACCGCGCCGCCGACGAGAAAGGGCAGCGCCGCGAGGATCGGCCCGAGGGCGCTCGGCAACACATGCCGCAGCGCGATCCGCAGGTCCGAGGCCCCCAGCGCGGAGGCGGCCCGAACGACATCGCCCCGCCGCAGCCGCAGGAACTCCGCCCGCGTCACCCCCACCAGCGCCGTCCAGGAGAAGAGCGCCATCAGGAGCAGAAGGCTCCAGAAGCCCGGCACGATGGCGGCGGACAGCGCGATGAGCACATAGAGCAGCGGCAGGCCGGACCAGAGCTCCAGCAGCCGCTGCCCGAGCAGGTCCGCCGCGCCGCCGAGATACCCCATGGCCGCCCCCACCAGCACCCCCGCCGTGCCGGAAAGAAGCGTGAGGATCAGCCCGAAGGCGAGCGAGTTCCGCAGCCCATGGATCAGCCGCGCCAGCACGTCCCGCCCCTGGTCATCCGTGCCGAGCAGATGCCCATGCCCCGGCGGCGCGGGGGCCGGCAGCGGATGGTCATAGGCGATGCTGCGCGGGCCGGAGCGGATGGGCGGCCAGAGCAACCAGGCCCCCTTCCGCCGCGCCATCGCCTCCACCTCCGGCTCGGAGAAGTCGGCGGGCGCGTCGATCGCGCCGCCCAGCGCCGTCTCGGGCACCGGATGCAGGAAGGGCAGGTGCCACTGCCCATCCAGATGCAGGAGCAGCGGCTGGTCGTTCGCCAGCACATCCGCCAGCGCCGAGACGAGGCCGAGCAGCAACAGCAGCCGGAGCGCCCACAGGGCCGGGCGGTTCGCGGCAAAGGCCGCGCGGCGCCGTCCCGGGCCGCTCATGCGCGGTCGAAGTCGATGCGCGGGTCCACCAGCACATAGGCCAGGTCGCCCAGCAGGTTCAGCAGCAGCCCGATGCAGGTCAGCAGGAAGAGCGTGCCGAACACCACGGGATAGTCGCGCTGGTTCGCCGCCTCGAAGCCCAGCAGCCCGAGCCCGTCCAGGGTGAACACCACCTCCACCAGCAGCGCGCCGGTGAAGAGCGAGCCCACCAGCACCTCCGGCAGCCCCGCGATGACGATGAGCATCGCGTTGCGGAACACATGGCCATAGAGAACCCGCCCCTCGCGCGCCCCACGGGCGCGCGCGCTGAGGACATAGGGCTTGCCGATCTCGGCGAGGAACACGGTCTTGGTCAGCATCGTCAGCCCCGCGATGCCGCCGGCCGCCATGACGATGGAGGGAAGGACCATGTGATGCGCATGGTCCAGGACCCGCCGCCCCCAGGACCAGCCCGCCGCCGCCTCGGAGGAGAGGCCCTGCAGCGGAAAGGCATCGAGGAAACGCCCACCCGCCAGCCCGACGATGAGCAGGCTGGCCAGCAGCACCCCCGGCACCGAATGGGCGATGAGCACGAGGAGCGTCGTCGTCCGGTCGAAAGGCGCGCCATGCCGCACGGCCTTGCGGATGCCGAGCGGCACGGCGACGAGATAGGTCAGCGCCGCGCCCCAGAGCCCGAGCGCCGCGGAAACCGGCAGCCGTTCCAGCAGCAGGTCCAGCACCGGCCTGCCACGGAACAGGCTGCGGCCGAGATCGAAGCGCAGATACCCACCGAGCATCGAGAGGAAGCGCTCATGCGCCGGCCGGTCGAAGCCGAATTGCGCGCGCAGCCGCTCCACCTGCGCGGCATCCAGCGGCCGGTCCACGCGCTGCGTATCCGCGCGCGGCTCGATCGCCGCCCCCGCGATGCGGGAGAGCGGGTTCTCCGCCGTGCCCGCCATCTCCGCCAGCATCTGCTCCACCGGCCCGCCGGGGGCGAGCTGCGTCAGCGCGAAGTTCAGCAGCAGGATGCCGAGCAGCGTCGGCGGCACCAGGGCGAGCCGCCGGAGGAGATAGCCGCGCATGCGCCGCTCAGCCCATGGCGGCGAGCAGCGCCTGCCAGGCGGCCGGATCCTCGCCATGGGGGAAGACCGTCAGCACCGCCCCGCCCGCCGCATCCAGCCCGGCCAGCGCGTCCAGCACCGCCCCGCCGGAGGGAATGCGCAGATGCCACAGGGTCGCGAGCTGCGCGGGGTCGAGATGCAGGTGGAAACCGGGGTCGAGGATGTTCAGCATCCCGCCCGCCGCCATCACCCGCGTGATCGCCCCCATCTGCACGAGCGTCGCGGCCGGGGAACTGCCGAAGATCGCCACCGGCACGGCCCCGGCCACCAGCGCCTCCAGCAGCGCCTCCAGCCCGGCCGGCGCCAGCAGCCGCGCCCAGGGCTCGCCGAGCCGCCGCGCGGCCTCCAGCCGGTTCAGCCCGTGCCGCTCCAGCACCGCGCCCATCTGATGCACATCCGTCATGGCCGCCCAGTCCGCGCGCAGCGCCTCGGCATCCACCGGCCCGTCCTTCACCGGCGCCACCGGAGCCGCGGGCATGGAGAGCCGCGGCGGCACGGGCGAGGCGGCGCCGGCAAGGGCCGCACGGAAGACCTCGTGATCCGCCGCGCTGGTACCGTGCACCGTGAAAACCGGCCGCCCCGCGGCATCGAAGACGCGCAGCACGGGCAGGCTGCGATCCTTCATCCGCATCTCGTCCGTCACGCCGCAGGCCCAGGCCGGAAGCCGCAGGCGAAGATCCAGCCCCTCCCCGCGCAGGATCCCGGAGCCCGAGGGGCCGATGCGCGGCGCGCTCAGCCGCCCGAACTGCTCGAACACGCTGGGGCCGCAGGGCACGCCCACCAGCACCCGGCCCGCCGGCCCGAGCGCGGCCAGCAGCCCGGCCCAATCCGTCCCCTCCCCCAGCCAGAGCGCCTCCCCCGCCAGGGCGCGGGCATGGTGGCGGGCGACCGGCGGGAGGTCAGTTTGATCGTCGGGCATGGGGTCTTCCAAAGGGCTCCGTCTGCGCGGCATCATATGCGAATGATTGTCGATTGCGAATACCTCCGCCGCGCCGCCCTCGGCATGACCCTCCTGGCCCTGCCCCTGCCGGCCCTGCCGGCCAGGGCGCAGCCCGCCTGGACCGACCGCCTCTCGCTCATGGGTGAAGGCGCCCTGCCCCCCGGCTTCACCCATTTCCCCCATGCCGACCCCGATGCGCCGAAGGGCTGTACCTGGCGGCTCCCCTTCGCCACCGCCTTCGACACGCTGAACCCCTATGTGCTCGTCGGCCGGCCCTTCCTCGGTGGCGGGGGCACCAGCGGCACGCCGGTCGTCGAAAGCCTGCTGGCCGAGAACCCCGGCGAGCCCGCGAGCGCCTATGCCCACCTGGCCGAAGCCGTGCGGCTGGACGAGGACGCGCGCCTCCTCGAAATCCGCCTCGACCCGCGCGCCCGCTGGCAGGACGGCCGCCCCGTGGCGGCGGAGGATGTCGCCTTCACCTGGGCCACCCTCGGCCGGCACGGGCGGCCCTACTATCTCGGCCTCCTGAACGGCGTGTCCGTGGAGGTCACCGGCCCGCGCGAGCTGCGCGTCACCCTCCCGCCGGGCCAGGTGCGGCGCAGGGCGCTGGAGCTGAGCGGCCTGCCCGTCCTCCCGAAGCATGCCTGGGACGGCCGGCCCTTCGACGCGCCGCTGCTCGACCCCCTCCCCGGCTCCGGCCCCTACCGCATCGCCAGCATCGACCCCGGCCGCCGCGTGGTGCTGGAACGCGATCCGGGCTGGTGGGCGCGCGACCTCCCCACCGGCCGCGGCCGCTTCAATGCCGACCGGGTGATCCACACGCGCTACGCCGATAGCGGCGCGACCTTCGAGGCGGTCTCGGCCGGGCTGCTGGACGAGATGCAGGAAACCGACGTCCTGCGCTGGCGCGAGGCCGGCGCGCTCGCCCCCTTCCGCGCCGGCCGCCTGCGCCGCCACGAGCTGCGGAACTGGTACCCGGTCCCGACCAGCGGCGTGACCTTCAACCTGCGCCACCCCGCCTTCGCCGATGCGCGCGTGCGCGCCGCCATGAACGCGCTGTTCGATTTCGCCTGGGTGGACCGCGCCATCACGCGCGGCGAGGCGGAACGCAGCCGCAGCCTCTTCGGCAACACCCTCTTCGCCGCCGAGCACGCGCCCGACGAGGCCGAGCGGCGCCTGCTGGAACCCTTCCGCGCCACCCTTCCCCCGGGCCTCTGGGCCGGCTCGCACGAAAACCCGCCCGGCGCCGGCACGGGCCGCAACCGCGCGGGGCGCGAGCAGGCCCTCGCGCTGCTCGCCGAGGCCGGATGGCGACTGCGGGACGGGGTGATGCGGAACACGCGCGACGGCACGCCGCTGCGCTTCACCGTGCTCGCCCAGAGCGACCGCGTGCTGCGCGTCTTCGGCCACTGGTTCGCCAACCTCTCCCGCATCGGCATCACCGCGCGCCTGCAGCTCCTCGACAGCGCCTCCTTCGAACGGCGCCGCGCGGAGCGCGACTTCGAGGCCATCGTCCTCACCGTCATCGCGCCCGCCTGGCCCGGCGCCGAACAGGCACGCAGCTGGGGCTCGGGCGGCCTGGCCGGGCTGGACGACCCGGCGGCGGACGCCATGATCCGCGCCGCCGCCACCGCGCCCGACCTGACGGCCCTCACCCCCGCCCTCCGCGCGCTGGACCGCATCGTCGCCTGGCGCCAGCCCGGCGTCCCCGGGGTGCATGAGGCGAAGACGCGGCTCTACCTGTCCCGCTCCATCGCCGTGCCGCCGGTGCAGCCGCGCTACGGCCATGGGCGGGACGCCTGGTTCTGCGCGCCGCCGGAGTAACCCGGCGAAGGCAACAAGGCGCCGGAGTAACCCGGCGCCAGGCCAACAAGGCGCCGGATCGACCCGGCGCCCTGGCCGCTCAGAAGTTCACCTGCGCGCCGAACCGGAAGTACCGGCCAGGGGCGACCTGCAGCTCGATCGGGTTCGTCGCCTTCACCGCATCGCTGGTGAACTCGCTGCGCGTATAGGTCACGCCCGGCGCCACCGAGAGGTAGCGCGCGTCGAACAGGTTGAAGACGCCCGCGCGCAGGATGAGATTCTCCACCGGCCGGTAGGACAGGTTGAAGTCCACCACCGTGAAGGCCTTGGGCTGGTAGATCTGCGGCGAGGAGGAACGCTCCACCTCGCTCTGATAGGTGGTCAGCAGCTCCGCATCCACGCCCGTGCCCTCCGGCGTCCAGCGCAGCCCCGCCACCATGCGGAAGGGGCTGGCCCCGTCGAACGGCACGGAGCTGGCGCCGGGCGCCGAGCGCTGGTTGCCATGCTGGTAGGAGGCCGAGCCGCTGACCAGCCAGTCCCGCGCGAACTGATAGGCGCCGCTCGCCTCCACGCCGCTGACCGTCACCTCCGACAGGTTGCGGTAGGTGACATCCGCCGTGCCGGGAATGGTGACGAAGGACTGGATGAAGTCCTCATACTCCGCATGGAAGGCCGCGAGCGACCAGCGGCCGCGCGGATAGACCCCGCGGAACCCGGCCTCATAGGACCGGACCCGCTCCGGCTTCAAGTCCGGATTGGGAATCACGCTCGAGGTGAGGCTGGGCACGGAGGTGAAGAGCTGCTCGGCGGTCGGCATTTTGAAGCCCTCCGCATATTGCGCGTAGACCGAATGCTCCTGGTCGAAGCGGAACACCGTGCCGAGCCGGAACAGCGTCTCGCTGGTGGAAAGCGTGCGCGGCTCCCGGCCGGGAACGAAGCGGTAGTCGGCGGCGGGGTCGGGCTCGATCCGATAGGTGGCATGGCGAAGGCCGGGCGTGATGGTCCAGCGGTCGCCGAACAGCCCCACCTCGTCCTGGATGTACACATCCGCGCGGCGCGTATCGGCGTTGGCGAAGTTGAAGCCGCCGCCGGTGGCGCGGGTGGAGACGCCCGTCGTCAGATTCGTCGTGAGGTCGGAGCGCTCGTAATCCGTGCGCGCGAGGTCGCCGTCGAAGCCATAGGTCAGGCGGTGCGAAAGCGGCCCGGTGCGCGCGAGCGTGATGGCGGAGATATCCGCCTCGATGAACCGCTCCTCATAGGCATAGGAATCCTCCACCCGCTGCGCCTGCCCGTTCGCCAGCCGGCGATAGCGCGTGCCCGTGCGCTCGATGCGTTGCGGATGGTAGCCCAGCCGCCAGCTCAGCCGGTCGAGATAGGGGCTGCCCACCCGCCAATCCTGGTCGAGCGAGATCCGGAAGCGCTCGATATCCTGGTTGCGGTACCACGCCGCATTGGTGATCCCCCCCGTCGCCGGCCCGAGGTCGTAGCGCTGGTCCACATCCGTGCGGCGGTTGAAGTACTCCCCCGTCAGGCGCAGGCGATTCCCCTCGGCGAGGTTCCAGACCAGCTTGCCCAGCAGGTTGTCCGAGGCGATGTCCGCCGGGTTGAGCCGGTTGCAGGGAATCGCCTGCGGATTGCGCGTGCAGTTCCAGATGCCGTTGGGCGAGCGTGAGCGCGTCAGATCCGGCTCGTTCGCGTCGCGCCGCGTATAGCCCAGCAGCGCCTCCACATCCCCGTGCCGCCCCGCGATGGTGAAGCCCGATGTCCGGCCCTGGTCGAGGGTGGAATAGGTGGTGTTCGCCTGCCCGCCGAAGCTGGCCCCGGGCCGCAGGTAGTCGGCGGGGTCCTTCGTCTCATAGGCGACGATGCCACCCAGCGCATCCGCCCCGTAGAGCACCGAGGCGGGGCCGCGCACGACCTCGACCATGCGCAGGTTGGAAGGGTCCACCACCTCGCGCGTGCTGTCGGTCACGCGCTCCAGCGTGCGGGACCCATCCACGATGGTCTGCACGCGGTTGCCGCCCACCCCGCGGATGGTGATGCCGCCGAAGGAGGCGAAGGGGTCCGTGCCCGAGGTCTGGCGGTTGATGAAGACGCCGGGCTCGTAGCGCAGCACATCCTCCACCGTCACGGCCTGGCGACGCTCGAGCTGCAGCCGGGGAATGAGGGTCACATTGGCCGGAATATCCTCCAGCGCGCGCTCCGAACGGTCCGCGACCGCCGAGACAGGGGCGAGCTGGACCGCCTCCTCGGCGGCGCTGCCGGAGAGCGGCGCGAGGCTGATCACCGGCTCCTGCCCCGCCGCCCCGGTTTGTCCCTGGGCGGGGAGGGCGGCGGCGCCGAGGAGAAGGAGAGCCAGACTGGCGGGGCGGGACATTTTCTGTTTCCTGCGATTGCGAATCTGTCGCATTCGGTCACACGCTCACCGCGCCGTGTAAAGAACGCTTCCACCCCTTCCGTGCCGAGCCGCAGAATATGCCTTTCCATTTCAGTGGCTTGAACAGAGGGCAGCCAGCCACGTAATTGCGATTGACTCGCGTTTGCTCATGCGGTCTGAGACAAAGCCGTGCGCCCATGAACGGCACCCGGGGAGATGATGTTCCGTTCCATGCCGCCGCCACCGGCCCCCGCCCCACCGCCCCCGGAAGGAATCGAAGTCCCCCCGGCCAGCCCGGCACCGGGCACCCCATGGCGTCGCGGCGCGGCCTGGACCGGCTCGGCCCTGCTCCACGCCCTCCTTGTCCTGGCGCTGCTGCGGCAGGCCCCGCCGATGGAAACCGCCGGCCCGCCCCTCCAGGTCGCGCTGACCGGCGCGGGCGGCGCCCCGGACCCGTCCGCCGGCCCGCCGGCCGGCGCGGCCACGCCCGACATCCCCACCGCCGAACCTGCCGAACCCACGGAACCCGCACAGGCCGTCGCCTCCGCACCGCCCGAAGCGGTGCGCCCCGCATCCCCCCCAGCCCTACCGCTCCCCCCTCCCCCGCCCGAGCTGGCCCAAACCCCGCCACCTGAGATGGCCACCGCCGCGCCGCCCGATCCCGCGCCGCCCGATCCGATCGCGCCCGAGCCCGTCGTGCCGGTGCGAGAGGCAACCCAGCTCGCCGCGCGGGACCCGACGCCGCCCCCCCGCCCCTCGCCAGCGCCTCGCCCCGCGCCCCCCACCCGCCAGGCCAGCGCCGCCCCCAGGCCCGCACCGCCCGCCGCCCCGGCCCGCCCGACCGGCAGCGCCAGCGCCAGCGCCAGCGCCAGCGCCCCATCAGGCGCCGCAGCGGCGGACACAACCGCGGGCACGGCGGATTCCTCGTCGCCAACCGCCCGCTCAGCCACGCAAGGCGACCCTGGGGGCGGCCGCCAGGCCGGCCTTCCCGCGGCCTATCAGGCACTCCTCCGCCAGATCCTGCAGCGCGCGCACCGCGTGCCCGCCGAGGCCCAGGAACGCCGCCTGCGCGGTACCGCCCTCGTGCAGGCGACCATCACCCGGAACGGGCGCGTGGTGGCGCATCACCTCGCCCGCAGCAGCGGCTACCAGATGCTCGACGAGGCCGCCCTGGACCTGTTCCGCCGCGTCTCCCCCTTCCCGCCCTTCCCCAGCGAGTACCAGGCCGACGAGACCCGGATCCTCGTGCCCGTCGAATTCCGGAGCTTCATGTGACCGTTCCCCACCCGCGCGGAACCTGGCTGGACCCCAACAGCGGCGCCCTCCTCGAGCAGGGTGCCCTCCTCAGGCGCCTGGCAAGCCGCCAGGTGGTGCTGCTGGGCGAGACGCATGACGTGGCCGAGATCCACCGCTGGCAGCTCCAGCTCGCCACCTGCCTGCACCTTCTCCGGCCCGAGCTGCGCATGGGCTTCGAGATGTTCCCCCGCCGCGTGCAGCCGGTGCTCGATGCATGGGTGGAGGGGCGCCTCGGCACCGCCGCCTTCCTCGAAGCCGTCGGCTGGAACGAGATCTGGGGCTTCGAGTCCGGGCTCTACCTGCCGCTCTTCCACTTCTGCCGCCAGCAGCGCGTGCCCATGCTGGCCCTGAACTGCGAGCGGAGCCTGGTCCGCCGCGTGGGCCAGGAGGGCTGGGATTCCGTACCGGAAGAGGAGCGGGACGGTCTCACCCCCGCCGCGCCGCCCAGGCCGGGGCACCGCGCCGCCCTGGCCACCCTGACCGGCCGCAAGCCGGCGGACATCCCGGACCGCTTCCTCCGCGCGCAGCAGGTCTGGGACCGGGCCTTCGCCTGCAACATCGCCCGCGCCTTCGAGGGAGGGGAAAACCCGCTCGTCGTCGGCATCATCGGCCGGGGGCATCTAGAATACGGGTACGGCACGCCGCACCAGCTGAACGACCTCGGCATTGCCGAGGCCGCCATCCTGCTTCCCACCACGCAGCCCCAGGCCGAGATCGACGCCCTGCGCGGCATTGCGGATGCGATCTTCCGCCTGGATGAGCCCGAGCCACTGCCCGGCCGGCCAAACCCCTCCCGCCCGGCCCGAAGCCCGGCCGAACCGGCCGGAAGCGCCGCCCGCCCGGCCTAGGGCGCCCCGCCCCCGAGGCTCGCGCGATGCTCCCGCGCCAGCCCCACGTAATGCGCGGTGGTCCCGTCCCAGCGGGCGCGCTCCTCGGCAGACATCACCCGCACGAAGCGCGCGGGCGAACCCACCCAAAGCTCCCCCGCCCCGATCACCTTGCCCGGCGGCAGCAGCCCGCCCGCGCCCAGCATCCCGCCCTCCTCGATCACCGCGCCATCCAGCACCGTGGCGCCCATGCCGACGAAGGCCCGGTCCTTCAGCGTGCAGGCATGGATGATGCAGGCATGCCCGACGGTGACATCCTCGCCGATGATCGCCGGCAGCGTGCCGCGCGCCACATGCACGATGGTGCCGTCCTGCACGTTGCTGCGGGCGCCGACGCGGATGAACATCGTGTCCCCGCGCAGCACGCAGCCATACCAGACGCTCGCGCCCTCCTCGAGCGTGACATCCCCGATCACAGAGGCGGAGGGGGCCACGAAGGCCCCCTCATGGATGCGCGGCCATTGCCCCCGGAAGGGGTAGAGAGGACCGCTCAAGCGGCCTTCCCCATCCGGTTCGCGGCGCCCAGCCCGAGCATCAGCTCCAGGTTCTGCACCGCGGCGCCAGAGGCGCCCTTGCCCAGATTGTCCAGCCGCGCGACCAGCACGGCCTGCCCGCGCCGCTCATTCCCGAACACGCGCAGCTCCACCAGGTTGGTGTTGTTCAGCGCCTCCGGCTCCATCTTGCCGCTGGCCTCGGGCGGCGCCACCCGCACGAACTCCGCCCCGTCATAATAGGCCGCCAGCGCCTCCTGCAGCGCCGCCGGGGAAGGCGCGCCGCTCAGCAGGTCCAGATGCAGCGGGATGGAGACGAGCATGCCCTGGCGGAAGTCGCCGACGCTGGGCACGAAGATCGGCCGGCGCGTGAGGCCGGAATAGTGCTGCAGCTCCGGCAGGTGCTTGTGCTCCAGCCCCAGCCCGTAGAGCTCGAAGGGCGGCGCGCCCTCCCCCTCATAGGCCGCGATCATCGCCTTGCCGCCGCCGGAATAGCCGGAGACGGCATTGACGGTGACGGGATAGTCCTTCGGCAGCAGCCCGGCCTCGACCAGCGGCCGCAGCAGCAGGATGCCGCCCGTCGGATAGCAGCCCGGATTGGCCACGCGCGGCGCGGCGGCGATCCGCGCGCTCTGGCCCGGGGCGAGCTCCGGCACGCCATAGACCCAGTCCGGATTCACCCGATGCGCGGTGGAGGCGTCGAGCAGCTTCGGCGCCCGTGCGCCAAGGCCCGTGGCCAGCGCTGTCGCCTCCTTCGCGGCGTCGTCCGGCAGGCAGAGCACCACCGCATCCACCTCGGCGAAGATGTCGCGCTTGGCCTCGGGGTCCTTCCGGCGCTCGGGCGGCAGCGAACGCAGGGCGATGTCCGCGCGGCCCTGCAGACGCTCGATGATCTGCAGCCCGGTCGTGCCGGACTCGCCATCGATGAAGACGCTCGGAATGCTGCCGGACTTGGTACCCTGGGCCATCTGGCTCTCCTCTGCGGGTGGAAATAGGGATCGGGGGGTGCGGAAACGCAAGAGGGGCGGGCCCTGCGGGGCGCCCCCCCAGATCTCGGTCCTGTGGAAGACGGACCGGCGCGACGCCGGCCCGCCAGCGTCAGCGCTTGCTGAACTGGAAGGAACGTCGGGCCTTCGGCTTGCCGTACTTCTTCCGCTCGACCACGCGCGGGTCGCGGGTCAGGAAGCCGGCCTTCTTCAGGATCGGGCGCAGGCCCGGCTCGAAGTTGGTCAGCGCGCGGGACAGCCCATGGCGCACCGCGCCGGCCTGGCCGGAAAGGCCACCGCCAACCACCGTGCACACCACGTCGAACTGCTGGTAGCGGTCCGCCACCAGGAAGGGCTGGGCGATCAGCATGCGCAGCACCGGGCGGGCGAAGTACTTCGCCGCCGGCTTGTCGTTGATCGTCACCGTGCCCTTGCCCGGCTTGATCCAGACGCGGGCGATGGCGTTCTTGCGGCGGCCGGTCGCATAGGCGCGCCCGAAGGCGTCCTTCTTCGGCTCACGCGTGACGGCGGCGTTCTCGGGCGAGGCAGGGGTGCCGGCGACGAGGGTCTTCAGGTCGGCCAGCGAGGTGGCGGAGGTCTGCTCGCTCATGTTCAGGCGGCCTTCTTCGCGGCAGCGATATTCTTGCGGTTCAGCGCGCCGACATCCAGGGCCTTGGGCGCCTGGCCGGCATGCGGGTGCTCGGCACCGGCATAGACATGCAGGTTGCGCATCTGCGCGCGGCCGAGGTTGTTGCGCGTGATCATGCGCTCCACGGCCTTCTCGAGCACGCGCTCCGGGAAGCGGCCCTCGAGGCCCTCGCGGGCGGTGCGCTGCTTGATGCCGCCGGCATAGCCGGTGTGCCAGTAGAACACCTTCTGCTCGGCCTTGTTGCCGGTCAGGCGAACGCGGCGGGCATTGATGATGACCACATGGTCACCGCAATCGACATGCGGGGTGAAGGTGGGCTTGTGCTTGCCGCGCAGGCGGTTCGCGACGAGCGCGGCGAGACGACCGAGGACGAGGCCATCGGCGTCGATCAGGATCCAGTCCTTCTGGACCTCGGCCGGCTTGATCGAGCGGGTCTGGGTTTCGAGCATGATCCGTGTGTTCAGTCAGTAAGGTGGCGCGGGGTATGGCCGCCGCGGCCCTCCAGGTCAAGCAAAACATGTGTGGTATCATCCTACCACAACGCGCCCGACCCCTGCCGGACGGCCCGAACCGCCCCCATCTCACGCCCGAATGCGCCGCTGGCTCCTCCTCCTCCCCCTCCTGGCCATCCTGGCCGCCCTCTTCCTGCTCCTGCCGCGCGCCCTCGTGCTGCCGCCCGCCCTCGACCCCTCGGCGCCGCTCGACCTCCGGGCGCCCCCCAGCCTCCTCACGCGCTACAAGCTCTCCCGCATGGGCCGCGACCCCGGCCTCTGCGCGGCCTCCTTCGCCATCTCCGGCATCCCGCTCCAGCCCCTTCCGCCCCAGCCCTTGCGGAACGGCTGCGGCATCGCCGAACCCGTGCGCCTGCCCAGCGAGCTGCGCTTCTCCCCCAATGCCCCCATCGTGAACTGCCCGCTCGCCGCCGCCTGGGCCGTCTTCGAGCGCCACGGCCTCCAGCCCGCGGCCGAGGAGGCCTTCGGCCAGCGCGTCACCGGGGTGCGCCACCTCGGCAGCTACAACTGCCGCAACGTCTATCACCGCGAAGCCGGCCGCCGCAGCCGCCACGCCACCGCCGACGCGCTGGACATCGCCGGCTTCACCCTGGCCGATGGCCGCAGCATCGCCCTCCCCCGCGACTGGGACTCGCCGCCCCCCGCCAACACCTTTCTGCGAGCCGTGCGCGACGGCGCCTGCCGGGTCTTCGGCGCCGTGCTGGGCCCGGATTACAACGCCGCCCATCGCGACCATTTCCATCTGGACCGAGGAGGCTGGAGCACCTGCCGATGACCTCCGCCGCAGGCGAGACCCGGGCCGGGAACGGCGACGCCACCGCCTACCTCGCCACCGCCGGCCGCGCGCGCGCCGCACTGGACGCCATCCGCCGCACCGCCGACGCCCGGCTGGAACCGGTCGCCGTGATCGGCGCCTCCGGCCGCTCCGGCAGCAACCTCTGCCGAGCCCTCGCCGCCGAGGGCCTCTCCTTCCGCCCCGTGGTGCGCTCCGCCGCCCGCTGGGCCGCGACCGGCCTGGCCGGCGAACCGCGCCTCGCGGACCTGACCGATGCCCCCGCCCTCCGCGCCGCCCTGGCCGGCGCCGGCCGGATCGTCTCCTGCGCCCATGCCCGCCACGCCCCGGCCATCCTGGCCGCCGCCCCGCCGGGCGTGCCGCTGGTCCTCATGGGCAGCACCCGCCGCTTCTCCCGCTGGGCCGACGACCATGGCGACGGCGTCCGCCAGGGCGAGGCGGCGCTGCTCGCCAGCACCCGCCCCGGCGTCATCCTGCACCCCACCATGATCTATGGCGCCCAGGGCGAGGATAACGTCCAGCGCCTCGCCGCCCTCCTCCGCCGCCTGCCCCTCGCCCCCCTGCCCGGCGGCGGCCGCGCCCTGGTGCAGCCCATCCACCAGTCCGACGTCACCCGCGCCGTCCTCGCCGCCCTGCGCCGGGACTGGACGGCGCCGCAGGCCCTGGTCATCGCCGGGCCGGAACCCGTCCGCTATGCCGACTTCCTCCGTGCCGTCTGCCACGCGGCCGGCTTCCCGCCCCCCAGGGTGGTGCCGATCCCCCTCGCCCCGCTGCTCGCCGCCGCGCCGCTGCTGCGCCTCCTCCCCGGCCTGCCCCGCATCCGCGCCGCCGAACTGCGCCGCCTGACCGAGGACAAGGCCTTCGACACCGGCCCCATGCGCAGCCTGCTCGGCGTCGCGCCCATCGGCCTCGCGGAGGGGCTGGCCCTCACCTTCCCACCGCGCTAGCGAAGCGCCCGACCTCTTCGGCCATCCCTTCCGCCACCGGAGCCCCCATGCCCATCATCAACCGCATCGCCGAATTCCACGACGACATGACGGCCTGGCGCCGCGACTTCCACAAGCACCCCGAGCTGAACTTCCAGGAGGTCCGCACCAGCCGTATCGTCGCCGAGAAGCTGCGCGAATTCGGCTGCGACGAGGTGATCACCGGCATCGCCACCACCGGCGTCGTGGGCGTCATCAAGGGACGCGGCGAGGGCGGCGCGATCGGCCTGCGCGCCGATATGGACGCGCTCCCCATCCACGAGGAATCCGGCGTCCCCCACGCCTCCACCACCCCCGGCGTGATGCATGCCTGCGGCCACGACGGCCACACCACCATGCTCCTCGGCGCCGCCCGCTACCTGGCCGAGACGCGGAACTTCTCCGGCACCGCCTACATGATCTTCCAGCCCGCCGAGGAGATGGGCGGCGGCGGCGAGGTGATGGTCAAGGAAGGCCTGTTCGAGCGCTTCCCGATGGACCGCGTCTTCGGCCTGCACAACTGGCCCGGCGCGCCGGAAGGCACCTTCCTCTGGCGCGTGGGCCCGGTGATGGCGGCGGTGGCCGACATCCGCATCACCGTCACCGGCAAGGGCGCGCATGGCGCCATGCCGCATCAGGGCAACGACCCCATCGTCATCGCCGCGCAGATCGTCACCGCCCTGCAATCCATCGTGGCCCGCAACGTCGAGCCGGTGGAGGGCGGCGTCGTCACCATCGGCGAGATCAAGGGCGGCAACGCCTTCAACGTGATCCCCGAGGTGGTCACCCTGCGCGGCACCGCGCGCTGGTTCCTGCCGGAGGTGGGCGACATCCTCGAGACAAAGGTGAAGGCCCTCGCCTCCGGCATCGCCGAGGCCTTCGGCGCCAAGGCGGACGTGCAGTTCGACCGCATGTACCCCGCCACCATCAACGAGGAGGTCAGCGCCGGCCTCGCCGCCGAGGCCGCGCGCGCCGTGGCGGGCGAGGCGAAGGTGGTGGAACTGCCCAAGCCCACCATGGGCGGCGAGGACTTCTCCTTCATGCTCAACGCCAAGCAGGGCGCCTATCTCATGCTCGGCGCCGGCCGCGGCCCGCAGGATCCGCAGGTCCACCACCCCCGCTACGACTTCAACGACGCCATCCTCCCGCTCGGCGCCTCCTGGTGGGCCGCAATGGTGGAACGGCAGCTGCCGCGTAGGGGCTGAGCGAAGCCGCGTCCCACGCCGCGCTGCGCCGCAGCATCCGCCTTGACTCGCGACGGTCGGATGATACACCCATCATACCGTCGGAAGAATGATGTCGCCGCTTGCGCGTGATCCGGTCCAAGGGGTCGGGCACGCGTTTCGGTGTCCGTGACAGAGGCCGGAATGACGAACTCTTCCACCGCCGAGAACCTCTCCTCCCCGGCCCCCTCCCTCCCCGATCCCGCCGCCGCGCCCGAACCGCCCGCGAAGGTGATGGAGGGCGAGGATGGCTGGCTCTATCTCGACCATGACGGCAATGACAGCGTCGGCCAGTACACCGGCCGCGTCACGCTCTCCGCCGCCGCCGAACACTCCTGGCGCGTGCATTTCGAACGCATGGTCGCGCTGCGGGCGGAACTCGGCTTCGCCTTCGTGCAGCTCTTCGCGCCCTCCAAGGAAAGCGTCTACGAAGACTGGTATCCGCACCGGGCGCGCCGCGCGGCGATCCGGCCCATCGAAGCCGTGCTCGCCCTCGTGCCCGAAGGCCTCCCCGTCCTCTATCCCTGCGCCGAACTCGCGCCCCGCCCCGGCCGCCTGGACACCTACGACAAGGGCGACACCCACTGGAACCATCTCGGCGCCGCCATCGCGGCCGAGCTGGCCGTCCAGGCCGTGGGCCGCTCGATGCCCGCCGCGCTGAGCTTCGGCTACAAGACACGCCCCCGCTACGGCGACCTCGATTCCAAGATCCCCGGCCGCCCGGCCGGCGACGTGCTGGAGCTCGCCCGGCGAAACACGGACGTCACCGTGGAATTCGACAGCGAGCTGAACAACCGCGGCCGCGTCGTGGTGATGCACAATCCCAAGGCGCCGGAGGGCTCCATCGTCATCTTCGGGGATTCCTTCGCCAACCGCCTCCGCCTCCCGCTGAACTACGCCTTCCGGCGCATGGTCTTCGTGCATGCGAACACGGTGGATGCGGAATTCCTGCGGATGGAACGCCCGGATGTCGTGATCGCGGAGATGACCGAGCGCTTCGTCATCCTGCCGCCGCAGGATCCCGAATCCTTCCGGCTGGTGGACCTGCTCCGCCTGAAGATGGAGCGCGAGCCCGAAGCCGAGACCGCGCGGCTGCGCGCACTGTACGAGGCACGCCTTGCCGGCCCGGAGGCGCGCATGGCCACCATCTTCCTGCAGGCCCTTTGACCGACACCCCTTGGCAGCCCCAGCGCCGCCATGCCCGGAGCGACAGGCCGGACATCCCACCGGATGCCCTGGCCCCTCCCTCCGGCCTCCGCGCCCAGTGAGGAGCCGCGCCCGATGAGCAGCCCGTCCACCGAAGCGGCACCGCCCCTCGCCGACCAGCACGACGTCCTTCTCGACATGGGGCTGATCCGCAACGGCCAGGCCCTCGTCACCCTCCACGCCGCCGAGGCGCTGGCGGGCGAGCTGGACCTCGTCGCCCTCGGCGCGGACGAGCAGCCGATCGGCCGCTGGGCCTTCCGCCCCGCCCCCGCCGAACCCTCCGCCGGCGGAGAGGCGGAAGCCGGCTCCGTCCCGCCCACGGGCTACCTGCGGATGAAGGCACGCTCCCGCCTCCTCCCCGGCCAGGGCCCGGTGCGCCGCTTCGAGCTGCGCGCCCGCCGCGGCCCCATCCGCATCCGCAGCGGCGAGCGCTACCACCTGCAGGAGCTGTTCTACCCGACGCCGGAGGACTTCTCCCGCTCCCAGATCGCGCGCCGCAAGGGCAACCGGCCGCTCGACAAGGAAACCCAGATGTTCATGACGGCCCAGATGGCCGTCGCCTATGCCGACATCTCCCGGGGCGGCATGGAAGTCGCGATGACGATGACCGCCAGCTACGCCTACCGCGCCACTGACCTGCTGCGCCAGGACGACGCGCGCCGCGCGGTGGAGCTGCTGGACGCGCTCATCGGCCGCATCGCGGCCCTGCCCCCCAGCGACCACCACGAGAACGCGATCGTCTCCCTCATCACCGCCCGCTGGCACGCCTGCGCGGCGCTGCAGGACGCGGAGGGCTTCCGCCGCAGCCTGGCCGAGATCTTCGACCGCACCGCCTCCATCTGCGCCAACACCCTCGTCTACACCCTCTGCTACAACAGCGTCCGCAGCCTCTGCGTCCTCGCCGGCATCAGCCTGCTGCAAGAGGATCCCGCGCGGGCCGAGGCCTGCTTCGCGGCCATCGGCGACATCCTCCGCGCCGCCGGATCGCGCCTGACGCTGAACGTCGCGCATCTCCGCGAATACTCCAGCACCTGCCGTACCGCCGGCCCGATCGGCTACTTCCAGGCCGAGATCGCCGCCGCCGCCGCCGAGGGCGCGCCCCTGCGGCCGCGCCACATGGCCGTGCTCCGCGGAACGGTCGGCGAAAAGGCGCGGGAACTCCTCATCCGCCCCGCCCTCCGTTCGGACAATGCCGAGGCGCTGTCGGCCATCATCGCGCGCCTCTGACCCCGCATGGGGCCCGGCGGCCCGGCCGCTGCCGGGCTCGTCAGCCCTGGCCAGCCCTCCGCGACCCCAAAGCCCACGCGAAACGCCGCGAAGGAGCCCAGGGCCCTCGCGGCACGGAAACCAGCGATGTGACGGGAAAAGCGGATGGAATGGTGGGCGCACAAGGGCTCGAACCTTGGACCCGCTGATTAAGAGTCAGCTGCTCTACCAACTGAGCTATGCGCCCATGCCATCCGGCAATCCGGGGTTTCGCGACCAGCGCTCGCCTCGGGTGGGCGGCCTTCTACCCCATCCAGCGAGGAGGTCAACCCCCTCCGCCACTCATTCCCGCGCCGCAGCAAACTCCGCGTCCCGGTGCACATAGGCGCTGCCCAGCAGCCCGAAGCCGAGCATCACCGTCAGCATGGCCGAGCCCCCATGGCTGATCAGCGGCAGCGGCACCCCGCCCACCGGAATGCTCCCCGTCACCATCGCGACATTCACGAAGACATAGAGGAAGAAGTTCATCCCCAGCCCCAGCGCCAGCAGCCGCCCGAACTGGTGCCGGCAGCGCAGCGCGGTCAGCATCGCGAAAAGGATCACCAGGGCCAGCAGCCCCAGCGTCCCCAGCGCCCCCACCAGCCCGAACTCCTCGGCGATCATGGTGAAGATGAAGTCCGTCTGCTTCTCCGGCAGGAAGTTCAGGTGCCCCTGCGTCCCCTGCAGGAACCCCTTCCCCCACATCCCCCCGGAACCGAGCGCGATCTTCGACTGGATGATGTTGTACCCCGCCCCCAGCGGGTCGCTCTCGGGGTCGAGGAAGGTGGTGATCCGCGCCCGCTGGTAGTCATGCAGCCGCTCATAGGCGATGGGCGCCGCGAACCCCACCCCGGCCGCCAGGATGGCGAATTTCCACCACCGCACCCCCGCGGCCCAGAACATGGCGCCCCCGACCATGCCGGTGATCAGCGCCGTGCCCAGATTCGGCTGCTTCAGGATCAGCGCGACAGGCACCAGCACCGCCAGCGCCGGCGGAATGAGGAAGAGCGGGTTGCCCATCCGCTCCCAGGTCGCCCGGTGGAACCAGGCGGCGAGCGCGACGACGAGCAGGATCTTCATCAGCTCGGAAGGCTGCAGCTGGATCGGCCCGATATCGATCCAGCGCTGCGCGCCCTTGCCGATATTGCCGTGCAGCAGCACCAGCACCAGCAACCCCACCCCGACCGCATAGCCCACCCAGGCCAGCCGAGCGATCAGCCGGATATCCACCAGCGAAAGCGAGAGCATGAGCACCAGCCCGAAGCCGAAGCGCAGCGCGTGCTTCGTCGCATAGGCCTCCGGCACCCCGCCCCCGGCGGAATACAGCGCCACATAGCCCACCCCCGCCACGGCGCAGAGGATGAGCACGAACAGCCACGGGATCTGCCAGAGCTTCTCCAGGATCCCGAAGCTGTGCTGCCGCATGAGAAGGCGGCGCTCATAGGTGGCCTGGTCGCGCAGGATCATGGGCGGTTCCCCCCCGGCCCGGCCTCCGCCACCCGGGCGGGCGGGGCGGTCACGGGCTGGCGGAAGCGGTTGATGGTGTCGGCCATGATGTCCCGCGCGATCGGCGCGGCGGCACCCGAACCGCTCGTGCCATGCTCGACGATCACCATCACCGCGTATTGCGGGTTCTCATAGGGCGCGAAGGCCACGAACAAGGCATGCGGCCGCCACTCCCGCGGCATGGATTCCACCCGGAAGCCCCGCTCGCGCTGCTCGCGGCTCACCCGCCGCACCTGGGTCGTGCCGGTCTTGCCCGCCAGCTGGCCCATATTGGCGGGCAGCCGGGCGCCGCGCGCCGTGCCCCCCTCCTCGTTCACCACGGCCCACATGGATTCCCGCACCAGCCGAAGGTCCCGCTCGGGAATGCCCAGGGAAGGCCAGTCCTCCGGCCGCACCCCCTTCACCGCCCGCCCGCCCACCGAACGGGTCAGATGCGGCTGCACCGCCCGCCCCGTCGCCAGCCGCGCCGTCATGGTGGCGAGGGAAAGCGGCGTCAGCTGGTAGAAGCCCTGGCCGATGCCATGCACCACCGTGTCGCCCAGGTTCCAGGGCTTGCCCTGCGCCTGCCGCCAGGCGCGCGTCGGCACCAGCCCGCGCCGCGTCCCCGGCAGCTCCACCTCCAGGTCCACGCCCAGCCCCAGCCGGTTCGCCATGGCCGCGATCCGGTCAATCCCCGTCCGCTTGGCCATCTCGTAGAAATAGACGTCGCAGGAATACTTGATGGCCCCCCGCATATCGAGGCTGCCATGGCCGTAGCGGGAATGGCAGTGGAAGCGCGTATCGCCCAGGTCGTAATAGCCGGGGCAGGACACCCGCTCCCCCGGGGTACACACCTTCGCCTCCAGCGCCGCCAGCGCCACCACCATCTTGAAGGTCGAACCGGGGGCATAAAGCCCGTTCGTCGTCTTGTTGATCAGCGGCGTCTGCCGCTTGCTCGTCCATTCCCGCCACTGCGCGGCCGAAACCCCGGCATTGAACACGTTGGGATCGAAGGAGGGCTGGGTCGCCATGGCCAGCACCTCGCCCGTCCGGGCATCCAGCACCACGGCGCTGGTCCCCTCCTCGCAGCGCGCCCGCACGGCCCTCTGCAACTCGGCATCCACGCTGATCTGCACGTCCTGGCCGGGCTGCCCCTCGCGCCGGTCCAGCTCGCGGATCACGCGGCCCACCGCATTCACCTCCAGCCGGATCGAACCGGCCCGCCCGCGCAGCGCCTTGTCGTGGAAGCGCTCGATCCCGGCCCGCCCGACCCGGATGCCGGGCAGCTCCAGCAGCGGGTCCTCGCCGATATCCGCCTCGGCCGGCGGCGCCACATAGCCCACGATATGCGCCAGGTGCTCGCGCTCCGGGTATTCCCGCGTGGTGCCCACATCCACCGAGATGCCCGGCAGGTCCGGCGCGTTCATCTCGATCCGCGCCATCTCCTCCCAGCTCAGGAACTCGCGCACCGTCACGGGGATAAAGCGCCGCCGCCGCCGCACCTCGCGCTCGATCCGCGCCCGTTCCACATCCGTCAGCGGCACGATCCGGTGGAAGGTGTCCAGCACCGCGGGCACGTCCCGCGCATCCTCGGCCACGATCAGCGCGCGCCAGTTCAGCTGGCTGCCCGCGATCACCTTGCCCTCGCGGTCCAGCACCCGGCCGCGCGGCGGGGCCACCAGCCGGGCGGAAATGCGGTTCTCCTCCGCCAGGGTCGCGTAGCGCTCCCCCTCCTCCACCTGCAGCTTGTTCAGCCGATAGCCCAGGAAGCCCAGCGCCCCGAGCTGGACCACCCCCAGCATCAGCGCGCGCCGGGTAAAGACGCTCCGCCGGGCCGCCTCCTCCTTCCGCGCCGCGCTCATCGCCCTCCCCTCATGCCAGCGCCTCGGCCCGCTGCATCGCGCGATGCCCCCAGGCCATCAGCCAGGCCAGGAGCGGATAGATCCCGATCGTCAGCCCCAGCTGGGCCACGGCCGGCGTGCTGGGCGGCACCCGCCAGCCCAGAAGCGCCTGGAGCAGATAGCCCAGCCCCACCGCCAGCACCGCGAAGCCGCAATAGGCCAGCCAGACCAGCAGGAAGGACTGCTTCGCCAGCACCCGCCGCAGCCGCAGCGCCGCCGCATGCACCAGCAGCAGGGTCAACACCCCGATCCCCAGCGGCGCGAAGCCCAGCAGGTCCTGCAACAGCCCGATCCCGAAGGCAGCCGGCGCCGGCATGGAGGCCGGGCGGAACAGGCTCCAGAAGAACACCCCGGCCAGGGACACGGCCGGCAACAGCGAGGGCAAGCCCACCGGCGCCGCCGCCAGCACCATGGCCGCCACCGTGGTCACGCTCGGCGCGGCGGCCCGCGCCAGCGCGTCCAGCCGCGCCAGCAGCCCGGGCGCGGAGGCGGGGCGTCCCTTCCGGGCCATCGGCTCAGCGCCGGGGCCGGGCGGCCGGGTCGGGTCGCGCGACCGCCTCGGGCGGCAGGATGCCGGCCAGGCCGAACTCGAAGATCCGCAACAGGTCCAGCCGGTCGAGCTGGGCGAACAGCTCCACCTCCGGCCAACCCGTCTCGCCCAGCCGCACCACCCCCACCGGCAACCCGGCCGGGAAGGTGGCCGATTCGGCGGAGGTCACCACCCGGTCCCCCTCCTGCGGCTGCATGCCCGAAGGCCAGTGCTGCAGCCGCGGCCGCGCCCCGTTCGTGCCCACCATGATGGCCCGGGCACGAGAGCCCTCCAGCACCACCGGGATGCGGCTGTTCATATCCGTCACCAGCAGGATCCGGGCGGACCGCCCGCCCACCTCCGTCACCCGCCCCGCCAGCCCGCGCTCATCCAGCGCCACCTGCCCCTTCTGCACCTGCAGGAAAGGCCCGGTGGAGATCAGCACCGCCCGCGCATAGGTCCCCCCGGCATCCGCCACCACCCGCGCCGTGCGGAACTGCGGGGCCGGATCGGGCACGAAGGAGAGCTGCCGGCGTAGCAGGGCATTCTCCGCCTCCAGCGCCAGGGCCGCGGCCTGCCAGCGGTGCAGCCGGTCATTCTCCTCCCGCAGCCGCCCCGCCTCCTCCCGCAGGTCCAGCAGGGTGCGCGCCTCCCCAACCGCCTGGCGCACCGCCCCGATCGGCTCGGCCGCCACGGAGTAAAGGGGGGCCAGCAGATCGGCCAGCGCCATCCGGGTCCGCTCGACGAATAGGGCATCGGCCTTGCCGAGCAGCATGGTCCCGAAGGCCGCCGCGATCAGCACCGGCACGGAAAGCCGCGCCAGCGCCTGCCGGAGAGGGACGCTCAGACGAATCATGCCGATCTCCCCTCCCCCTCAGCGGAACGTCACTCCGATATGGGAGGACCACCGCGCAAAAGTTTGATCGTGAAGAATATTTATAGAACGTGAACGACACGGGCCCACCCGTGCCGTCGCTTCCCCGGGGGTATCAATACATCGAAGACAGGACGTGGCGAAGCCGCTTCATCTCTTCCAACGCACGTCCTGTGCCGAGCGCCACGCAGGACAGCGCCTCCTCCGCCACGCTCACGGGCAGCCCCGTGGCCTCGCGCAGCACATTGTCCAGCCCGTGCAGCAGCGCCCCACCACCCGTCAGGACGATGCCCTTGTCCACGATATCGGCGGCCAGCTCCGGCGGGGTGTTCTCCAGCGCCACCTTCACCGCCTCAACGATCTGGGAAACCGGCTCGGCCAGGCTCTCCGAGATCTGCCGCTGCGAGACATAGACCTCCCGCGGCACGCCATTCATCAGGTCGCGGCCCTTCACCTCGGTGATGGGCCCCTCCTCCCCCGCCTCGGGCGGGGCCGCGGCGCCGATCTCCATCTTGATCCGCTCGGCCGTGCTCTCGCCGATCAGCAGGTTAAACTGGCGCCGGATATAGGAGATGATGGCCTCGTCCATCTTGTCCCCGCCCACCCGGACGGAACGGGCATAGACGATGCCGCCGAGGGAAATCACCGCCACCTCGGTCGTGCCGCCCCCGATATCCACGATCATGGACCCGGACGGCTCCGTCACCGGCAGCCCCGCCCCGATCGCCGCCGCCATCGGCTCCTCAATCAGCAGCACCTTCCGCGCCCCGGCCGACTCGGCGCTCTCCTGGATCGCCCGCCGCTCCACCGCGGTGGAGCCGGAAGGCACGCAGACGATGATCATCGGGGAGGCAAAGCTCCGCCGGTTATGCACCTTGCGGATGAAGTGCTTGATCATCTCCTCCGCCACCTCGAAATCGGCGATCACGCCGTCCCGAAGGGGCCGGATGGCGGCGATGTTGCCAGGGGTGCGGCCCAGCATCAGCTTGGCCTCCTCCCCCACCGCCAGAACCTGCTTGCGGCCACGGATATCGGCGATGGCCACCACCGAAGGCTCGTTCAGGACGATCCCCCGGCCCTTCACATAGACCAGGGTGTTCGCCGTGCCGAGGTCGATGGCCATGTCGGCGGACAGGAAGCCGAACAGGCGGGAGAACATGCGGGGATGACCTCGGCATAAGGGCGTGGGAAAGCCCGAGGGGTCGGGCGAGGGGTGACTAGCGGCAAGGGCCGGGCCGCTCAAGCCGGAAACGCGCCCCCTCCCCCAAGATGACATCCGCGCAACCGGCCCGGATGGCCCGCGTTCCAGCACCATCGAACAACTGCACCAGGAACAAACCGATGCGGAAGACCAGCCTCGCCCTCCTTGCCGCCGCCAGCCTCGGCCTCGGCGCCTGCGGCTACAGCACCGGTGACCGGGCGGTCTCCGGCGGTCTCCTCGGCGCCGGCGCCGGCGCCGGCGTGGCCGCGATCACCGGCGGCAATGCCGGCACGGGCGCCCTGATCGGCGGCGCGGCCGGCGCCGCCGGCGGCGCCCTGACCAGCGGCAACGACATCAACCTCGGCCGCCCCGTCTGGCGCTGACCCTCGCCGGGGCGCCAATTCGAGAAAGGGCACCCCGCAAGGGGTGCCCTTTTTCTTTGCCTTGGGCTGTCGGTCTGTCCCGGGGAGAGGAAGAAGGAATTCTTCCTCTCCCCGGCCCCCTCACCTTCTTCTTTTTCTTCGAGTTGGAATCACTCGGCTGACGGTGCGCATGAGGTCTAAGACCTCAGGCGACTGCAACCGCAGGATCAGCACCCTTTAACGAGAGACCCCTTCGATCAGGGCATCCACGGCAGTCAGAAGGGGTTCCAAGGGCCTCAGGCCCTTGGCGGGTGGAGGGCAGAGCCCTCCTCTACCCCCCCCCCGATCAGGCCGCCGGAGCCGCCGCCATCTCCGCCGGAGCCGTCCGTTCCCGCTTCACCAGCAGCTTGTTCAGTGCGTGCACATAGGCCCGGGCGGAGGCGACGATGGTGTCGGTATCCGCCCCCTGCCCGTCCACCAGCTTGCCCTTCTCCTCGAAGCGCACGGTCACGCGCGCCTGGGCATCGGTGCCGCCGGTCACGGATTGCACGGCATAGAGCTTCAGCGCCACCTCATGCGGGTAGGCCGCGCGGATGGCGTTGAAGGTGGCGTCCACCGCCCCGTCCCCGGCCGCGATGCCCTCCTGCTCCTCCCCGTCGATCTCCAGCTTCACCGCCGCCATGGGGCGGGTGTTCAGGCCGGAGGTCACGGTCAGCGCCGTCAGCTTCACCCGGTCGTTCTGGCGAACCACCTCGTCATCCACCAGCGCCGAGATATCCTCGTCGTAGACCACCTTCTTGCGGTCCGCGAGGTCCTTGAAGCGGCGGAAGGCGTCGTTCAGCGCGTTGTCGCCGAGGTCGTAGCCCAGCGCCTTCAGCTTGTCGCGGAAGGCCGCCCGGCCCGAATGCTTGCCGAGCACGAGGGAGTTGGTGGTCCAGCCCACGCTTTCCGGCGTCATGATCTCGTAGGTGGAGGCATCCTTCAGCACGCCGTCCTGATGGATCCCGCTCTCATGCGCGAAGGCGTTGCGGCCGACGATCGCCTTGTTCGGCTGCACGTCGAAGCCGGTGATGGTGGCCAGCAGGCGCGACGTGCGCAGGATGTTCGGCGTGACGATCCCGGTCTTGCGCGCGATCGCATTGCCCCGCGTCCGCAGCGCCATCGCCACCTCCTCCAGGGAGGCGTTGCCGGCCCGCTCGCCGATGCCGTTGATGGTGCATTCCACCTGCCGCGCACCGGCCTGGATAGCGGCGAGGGTGTTGGCGACGGCCAGGCCCAGGTCGTCATGGTTGTGGGTGGAGAAGATCACCCCATCCGCGCCCGGCACGCGCTCGCGCAGCATGGTGAAGATGCGCGTCATGTCCTCGGGCAGCGCATAGCCCACCGTATCCGGCACGTTGATCGTGGTCGCACCGGCCTTGATGGCCGCCTCCACGCAACGGCACAGGAAGTCCGGATCGGTCCGGCTGCCATCCTCGGCGGACCACTCAACGTCATCCGTGTGCTGGCGGGCCAGCGTCACGCTCCGCACCACGGCGGCCAGCACATCCTCGTTGGACATGCGCAGCTTCACCCGCATGTGCAGCTCGCTGGTCGAGATGAAGGTGTGGATGCGCCCGCGCGCCGCGGGCTTGATCGCCTCCGCCGCCCGGATGATGTCCCCATCGGCCGAACGCGAGAGGCCGCAGATCACCGGCCCATCCTTGGCGAAGCGCGTCGCGATGGAATGCACGCTCTCGAAGTCGCCGGGGCTCGCGATGGGAAAGCCCGCCTCCAGCACATCCGCGCCCAGCTCCGCCAGGCTCTCGGCCATGCGCAGCTTCTCCTCCAGGTTCATGGAGAAGCCCGGGGACTGCTCGCCGTCGCGCAGCGTGGTGTCGAAGATGATGACGCGGTCGTCGGCGATCTTGCCGAAGCTGGGATGATTCTGGGCCATCTGTGCCGTTCCTTGAATGCCGTGTGCCAATGTCGTGCGGAAGACATGCGGGCGCGTCGCCCGGGGAACCCCCTGAGCGATGCGGGCCGGTCAGCCGCGCGTCACGCCCAGGGGCGGCGAAGTCGAAGGAGGAGCGGAAGGAGGGCGAGGGCCGGGCGCGCGGGCAGGCCGGCCAGCGGGCCGGTCACGAAAGGCGCGGAACGGGCGGGGTTCGCCTGCATGGCGGGGAAGCTACGTCGCCTGTCGGATCGAGGCAAGCGCGGAATGGTATCGCGGGGCCCCTTTCCGGGGCCCCGCGAAGCGCCTCAGTTCTTGGTCTGATCGACCAGCTGGTTCTTCTTGATCCAGGGCATCATGCCACGCAGCCGCTCGCCCACCTGCTCGATCGGGTGCTCGGCCAGGCGGCGGCGGGTGGCCTTGAAGCTGGCCTGGTTCACCTTGTTCTCCAGCATCCAGTCGCGCGCGAACTTGCCGCTCTGGATGTCGTCCAGCACGCGCTTCATCTCCGCCTTCGTCTCCTTGGTGACGATGCGCGGGCCGGTCACGTACTCGCCATACTCGGCCGTGTTGGAGATGGAGTAGTTCATGTTGGCGATGCCGCCCTCATAGATGAGGTCGACGATCAGCTTCACCTCGTGCAGGCACTCGAAATAGGCCATCTCCGGCGCATAGCCCGCCTCGGTCAGCGTCTCGAAGCCGGCCTTGATCAGTTCCACCAGGCCACCGCAGAGCACGGCCTGCTCGCCGAACAGGTCGGTCTCGCACTCCTCCTTGAAGGTCGTCTCGATCACGCCCGAACGCCCGCCACCGATCGCCGAGGCATAGGAGAGCGCGATCTCGAGCGCGTTGCCCGAGGGGTTCTGGTGAACCGCCACGAGGCAGGGCACGCCGCCGCCCTTCTGATACTCGCCGCGCACCGTATGGCCCGGGCCCTTCGGCGCGATCATGAACACGTCGATGTCGGACCGCGGGTCGAGCAGGTTGAAGTGCACGTTCAGCCCATGCGCGAAGGCGAGCGCGGCGCCCTCCTTCATGTTGGCATGCAGGTGCTCGCGATACAGGTCGCCCTGGCCCTCATCGGGGGTCAGCACCATCACCACATCGGCCCACTTCGCCGCCTCGGCGGGGGACATCACCTTGAAGCCCGCGGCCTCGGCCTTCTTCGCGGAAGCGCCGGGGCGCAGCCCGATCACGACATCCTTCACGCCGGAATCGCGCATGTTCATGGCATGGGCATGGCCCTGGCTGCCGAAGCCGATGACCGCGACCTTCTTGGCCTTGATCAGGTTCACGTCCGCGTCGCGGTCATAGTAAACGCGCATCTGCACTCCCCTTTGGGTCGAAAACGCTGGAATCTCTCGGGGGCCGGGCGCTTCGCCGTCCGGCCCGGTTCTCAGGCCGCCAGGCTGCGCGGCCCGCGCGCGATGGCGACGGCCCCCGTGCGGGACACCTCCGCCAGCCCCAGCGGCCGCATCAGCGCCACGAAGGCGTCGATCTTCTCGGCCGCGCCGGTCATCTCGAAGGTCAGGCTCTCATGGCTCGCATCCACCACCCGCGCCCGGAAGGCATCGCCCAGGCGAAGCGCCTCCATCCGGGCCTCGCCGCGGCCGACCACCTTCACCAGCGCCAGCTCCCGCACGAGGTGCGGCCCCTCCATCGTCAGGTCGGCCACCATATGCACCGGCACCAGCCGGTCCAGCTGCGCCTTGATCTGCTCGATGATCATGTCCGTCCCGGTGGTGACGACGGTGATGCGCGACAGCCGCCGCGCCTCGTCCACCGGGGCCACGGTCAGGCTCTCGATGTTGTAGCCGCGCCCGGAGAACAGGCCGATGACGCGCGCCAGCACGCCCGCCTCGTTCTCCACCAGCACGGCGATCGTCGCCGTGCGCTGCATCACGTCGGACATGCTCAGACCAGCACCTTGCCTTCATCCGTCACGCCGGCGACCCCGCCCGCCTGCCCCGCCCCGAGGATCATCTCGTTATGCGCGGCACCCGAGGGGATCATCGGGAAGACATTCTCCTTTTGGTCCACGCAGATATCCGCGATGACCGGCCCGGGATGCGCGATCATCTCGCGGATCACATCGTCCAGCTGGCTCGCATCCGTCGCGCGCAGCCCGCGCGCATGGAAGCTCTCGGCCAGCTTCACGAAATCGGGCAGCGCGGCCGAATAGCTCTCGGAATAGCGCGAGCCATGCAGCAGCTCCTGCCACTGCCGCACCATGCCCATATACTCGTTGTTCAGGATGAAGACCTTCACCGGCAGCCGGTACTGCGCCAGCGTCCCCATCTCCTGGATGTTCATCAGGATCGAGGCCTCTCCGGCGATGTCGATGACCAGCGCATCGGGATGCGCGATCTGCACCCCCGCCGCCGCCGGCAGGCCATAGCCCATCGTCCCCAGCCCGCCCGAGGTCATCCAGCGGTTCGGGCGCTCGAAGCCGAAATACTGCGCCGCCCACATCTGGTGCTGCCCCACCTCGGTGGAGATGAAGGTGTCCCGCCCGCTCTCGCGCGTGATCTCGTAGAGCCGCTTCACCGCATGCTGCGGCTTGATGATGGAACCGCTCTGCTCGTAGCGCAGGCAGTCCCGCGCCCGCCAGCCGTCGATCTCGCGCCACCAGGCCGCCAGCGCCTCGCGATCCTGCTCCGCGCGGTCCGCCTCCCAGGCCTCGATCAGCGCCCGCAGCACCTCGCCCGCATCGCCCACCACGGGAACGTCCACCTTGACGTTCTTGTTGATGTTGGAAGGATCGATATCGGCGTGGATCTTCTTCGAATTCGGCGAGAAGGCGTTCAGCCGCCCCGTCACCCGGTCATCGAAGCGCGCGCCAATGTTGAACATCACGTCGCAGCCATGCATGGCGAGGTTCGCCTCGACCGTGCCGTGCATCCCCAGCATCCCGATGAAGCGCGGGTCGCTGGCCGGGAACACACCCAGCCCCATCAGCGTGTTCGTGCAGGGCATGTTCGCCATGCGCACGAACTTCGTCAGCAGCTCGCTCGCCTCCGGCCCCGCATTGATCACGCCGCCCCCGGCATAGACCACCGGCCGCTTCGCGCCCTTCAGCAGCGCCACCGCGCGGCGGATCGATTCCGCATCCGGCCGCGTCTGCGGCCGATAGGAGCGGTGCTCCTCCTTCGGGGCTTCCTCATAGGTCCCCTTGGCCAGCAGGATGTCCTTCGGCAGGTCCACCACCACAGGCCCCGGACGCCCGGAACGCGCCACGTAGAAGGCGTCATGCACCGTGCGCGCCAGCTCGCCGATCTTCTTGACGAGGTAGTTGTGCTTCGTCGCCGGCCGCGTGATGCCCGTCGTATCCGCCTCCTGGAAGGCGTCGTTCCCGATCAGATGCGTCGGCACCTGCCCGGTCAGGCAAACCACGGGGATGCTGTCCAGCAGCGCATCCACCAGCCCCGTCACCGCATTGGTGGCACCGGGGCCGGAGGTGACGAGCACGCAGCCCACCTTCCCGGTGGACCGGGCATAGCCCTCCGCCGCATGCACCGCCGCCTGCTCATGCCGCACCAGGATGTGACGGATGGCATTCTGCTGGAACAGCGCATCATAGATCGGAAGGACGGCGCCTCCCGGATAGCCGAAGATAACCTCTACGCCCTGCTCCTTCAGCGCACGAAGGACGATCTCGGCGCCCGTCAGGGTGCTGTGATCCGTCTGGGCGGGAAGGGTCGCGGACATGCGGCTTTTCCTCGGAGAGGGTTGCGCGAGCCGGTGGTCTACGGACCCCCCGTCCCCGGGTCAATGCATGTTTTTCGTAAATGATAAGATTTCGCTGATCTCACTTTCCGAAAATTGCGCCAGACCCTCTACGCGCGCATTGATGATATGCGTCGCGCTCGGGGCAGCCAACGGATGGTGCCGGAACCAGGTCGCCTGCCGCTTCGTGTACTGCCCGATGGCAAGGCAGGCCCGCCGCCCCGCATCCTCCAGCGAAAGCCGCCCCTCCAGCACCGCCGAAAGCTCCGGCACCCCATGCGCGCGCATCGCCGGCAGGGCCGGGTCCAGCCCCAGGGCCCGCAAGGCCCGCACCTCCTCCATCGCCCCGCCCCGCAGCATCGCCTCCCACCGCGCCCCGATCGCCGCCCGCAGCGCCTCGCGCGGCGGGTCGATCAGGATGGCCCGAAACCCATGCGGCGCCGGCCCGGTCGAGGGCGCGGTCTCCTGCCATTCCGCCATCCCCCGCCCCGTCGCGCGCCACACCTCCCAGGCCCGGGCCAGGCGCTGACTGTCGCTCGGCCGCAGCCTCGCGGCACTGCGCGGATCCACCTCGGCCAGCCGCGCATGCAGCGCCGCCGACCCCTCCTCCGCCAGCCGCCGCCGCGCCTCCTCCCGCGCCTCCGGCGGAATGGCCGGCATCTCGGAAAGCCCGCGCGTCAGGCTGCTGAAATAAAGCCCCGTCCCCCCGCAGAGGATCGGCAGCCGCCCCATGGCCGCGGCCCGCCCCATCGCCTCCAGCGCCGCCCCCCGCCACCAGGCGACGGACGCCGCACGCGCCGCCGGATGCACGCCATAAAGCGCATGCGGCGCCAGCCCCTCCTCCTCCGGCGAAGGACGGGCGGTCAGCACCCGCAACTCCCGGTACACCTGCATGGAGTCGGCATTGATCACCACCCCGCCCAGATGCCGGGCGAGCGCGAGGGCCAGGGCCGACTTGCCGGAGGCGGTCGGTCCGGCGATCAGCAGGGCTTGCGGTTGCTCCATTTCGGGTCCGGGGGCATGAACCGCGCCCATGTCGCATGTCCTCACCCTCATCGCACCCCCGGGCCGGCTCTCCTCCGCCATTCCTGCCCGCATCCGCGAAGCCCTCTCCGCCCTCGGCGCCGATCTCGGCGCGCCGGACTGGCTGGCCGAGGCCGAGGCGCTGGACCTCCCCTTCACCCACCTCAACCCCGAACAGGCCGTGGCCGCCGCCCGCACGGCCCTGCAGGCCGAACCGGTGGACGCCATCGCCCAGCCCGCGGAAGGCCGCCGCAAGCTCCTCCTCATCGCCGACATGGACAGCACCATCGTCACCTCGGAAACCCTGGACGAGCTCGCCGCCTATGCCGGCCTGAAGGACCGCGTGGCCGAGATCACCCGCCGCAGCATGAATGGCGAGCTGGACTTCGCCGCCGCCCTCCGCGAGCGCGTCGCCATGCTCAAGGGCCTCTCCGTGGACGCGCTGGAGGCCACCTGGAAGCAGACCCACCTCATGCCCGGCGCCCGCGCCCTGGTCCGCACCATGTCCGCCCACGGCGCCCACTGCGCCCTCGCCTCCGGCGGCTTCACCTTCTTCACCGGCCGCGTCGCGCAGCTCTGCGGCTTCCAGAGCCACCATTCCAACACCCTGCTGGATGACGGCCGCACCCTCTCCGGCACCGTCGCCGAACCGGTCTTCGACCGCGACGCCAAGCTCGCCACCCTCACCCGCCTCGCCGCCGAAAAAGGCCTCCCCCTCTCCGCCACCCTGGCGGTCGGAGACGGCGCCAACGACCTGGCGATGATCGGCGCCGCCGGCCTCGGCGTGGCCTATCGCGCCAAACCCGTGGTCGCGAACGCCGCCCGCGCGCGCGTGGACCACGCCGACCTCCGCGCCCTCCTCTACGCCCAGGGCTACCGCGCCACCGACATCGCGGCGGACTGATCCCGGCGGGTCTCATCCTGGGCTGTTGGTTTGTCCCGGGGAGAGGAAGAAGGAATTCTTCCTCTCCCCGGACCCCTCACCATCATCTTTTTCTTCAAGTTCGAAATCACGGGGCTGACGGTGCGCCTGAGGTCGATGACCTCAGGCGACTGCAAAGGCAGGATCAAGCACCGGTCACTAGAGGCCCCGCCGATCAACGGTATCCACGGCAGTCAAACGGGGTTCCAAGGGCCTCAGGCCCTTGGCGGGTGGAGGGCAGAGCCCTCCCGCCCCCGCACCCCGCTGGCGCCTCCAGCCCAAACACCTCCCGCAACCCCAGCCGCCCCGCCGGGCTGACCGTCAGCGCGCGGGACCCGGCAACCCGCCGCACCCAGCCCAGCTCCAGGCAGCGCCGGCACAGCGCCGCCCCCAGCGCCCCAGCCAGATGCGGCCGCCGCTCGCTCCAATCCAGGCAGGGTCGGCAGAACGGCCGCCCCCGCGCCGCCGGAACAACCACCCCCAGCCCCTCCAGGAACCGCCCCCCCGCCTCCGTCAGCGCCCCGCCATCCGCCGAGAGATCGAGCTGCCCCCGGGCCACCATCGCATCCGCCATCCCCACGGCGAGCCGCCCAGCCAGGTGGTCGTAACAAGTGCGGGCCTCCCGCAAGGCCGAATCGCGCGGCCCCGTCCGGGGCTGGGGCCGAGGCCGCGCGGCCGAAAGCGCCATCAGCCCCTCCAGCACCCGCGCTACCTCCGGCGAGGCCAGCCGGTGATACCGGTGCCGCCCCTGCTTCTCCACCTCCAGCAACCCCGCCTCCACCAGCCGGGCCAGATGCCCGCTGGCCGTGGTCGGCGCCACGCCCGCCACCCCCGCCAGCTCCGTCGCCGTCAGGGCCCGCCCATCCATCAGCGCGGCCAGCATGTTCAGCCGCGCGGGGTCCCCCAGCGCGGCGGCGGTCTCGGCAAGGGCGGCGGTGCTGACCATCCACCGGGGATACCGCGCCCGGCGCCGCCCATGCTACGGCCGGGCCCGCAGCATCGCGCGGCCACAACCCGCAGGATCGGCGCCGCCACCGCACCGGAGCCACCATGGACCCCGCCCTGCTCGCCGCCATCGCGGCCACCTTCACCCTCGCCGGCTTCGTGAAGGGCGTCATCGGCCTCGGCCTGCCCACCATCGCCATGGGCCTCCTCGGCTCGCTGATGCCTCCGGCCGAAGCCGCCGCCCTCCTCGTCATCCCCTCGGTGGTCACCAACATCTGGCAGATGGCGGGCGGCCCAGCCCTCGGCCCCCTGCTGCGCCGGCTCTGGCCCATGCTGGCCGGAATCGCCCTGGGCAGCTGGGCCGGCGCGGGCCTGCTCACCGGCACCCGCACCGGCACCGCCATGGCCGGGCTGGGCGCCGCCCTCCTGGCCTACGCCATCATCGGCCTGCTCCCCTGGAAGCTCCCCCGCGTCCCACCCCGGCACGAGCCCTGGGCCGGCCCGCTCACCGGCACGGCCACCGGCCTGATCACCGGCGCAACCGGCGTCTTCGTCATCCCCGCCGTGCCCTATCTCGGCGCCCTCGGCCTCCCGCGAGACTCCCTGGTGCAGGCCCTCGGCCTCTCCTTCACCGTCTCCACCTTCGCCCTGGCCGCCGCCCTCGGCGGAGCCGGCGTCTTCAACGCCAACCTCGCCTGGGGATCCGTGATCGCCCTCGCGCCCGCACTGCTCGGCATGGGCCTGGGCAACGCCCTCCGCCGCCGCGTCAGCCCCGAAACCTTCCGCCGCTGGTTCTTCCTCGGCCTGCTCGCCCTCGGGGCCCAACTCCTCGGGCGCGCCCTGGTGTGAAGAGGAGGAGGGCTCCGCCCTCCACCCGCCAAGGGCCTGAGGCCCTTGGAACCCCATCGGACTGCCGTGGATACCCTGATCGAAGGGGTCTCTGCCCCTGATCCTGCCCTTGCAGTCGCCTCGGGTCATGGACCCGAGGCGCACCGTCAGCCCCGTGATTCCAAACTGATAGAAAAAGATGATGGTGAGGGGTCCGGGGAGAGGAAGAATTCCTTCTTCCTCTCCCCGGGACAGACCAACACCCCAGGAAAAACCCTCAAACCGTCCGAAGCGCCGCGCAAACCTTCTCCAGCTGCGCGTCCGTCATCTCCGGGAACACCGGCAGGCTCATCACCTCCGCCGCGGCGCGGGAGGTTTCCGCGCAGCCCGCAGGCCCCGTGGCGATCCGCCCGGCATAGGCGCCCTGCTCATGCACCGGCACGGGGTAATGGATGGCGGTCATCACGCCCAGCGCCCGCAGCCGCTCCATCACCGCCTCGCGGTTCGGCACCCGCAGCACATATTGGTGGAACACATGCTCCACCCCCGGCGCGCGATAGGGCGCGGTGAAGGGCCCCTCCGCCAGCGCGGCGTCATACGCCGCCGCGATCGCCTGGCGCCGTGCGTTGCCCCCGTCCAGCAGCGGCAGCCGCACCCGCAGGATCGCGGCCTGCATCTCGTCCAGCCGGCTGTTCACCCCCACCTCGTCCGAGATGTAGCGCCGATGCCAGCCATACTGGCGGATCGCCGCCATCCGCTTGGCCAGCGCCTCGTCCGGCGTGGCGGTGATGCCCGCATCGCCCAGCGCGCCCAGGTTCTTGGTGGGATACAGGCTGAAGGCCGCGGCATCGCCGATCGTGCCCAGCATCCGCCCGTTCAGCCGCCCGCCATGCGCCTGCGCCACATCCTCCACCACCGCGATCCCCGCCGCCCGGCAGGGGCCGAGAATGGCGTCCATGTCGCAGGCATGCCCGTAGATATGCACGGGGATCACGGCCCGGATCGGCGGCAGCCCCGCCGGCGGGTTGCGGATCACCTCCAGCAGCTCCGCCACATCCATGCAGAAGGTCCGGGGGTCGATATCGATCAGCAGCGGCGTCGCGCCCGTCATCTCGATCGCGGCCACCGTCGCCACCGCCGTATGGGAAACGGTCGCCACCGTGCAGCCCGGCCCGATGCCCAGGCCGCGCAGCACCAGCGCAATGGCATCCGTGCCATTCGCGCAGCCCACGGCATGCATGGCCGGCGCATCCCCGGCTGAGAGCCAGGCGCCATACTCCCGCTCGAAGGCCGCGCCCTCCTGGCCCAGGATGTACCAGCCGCTGTTCAGCACGCGGGCCACGGCGGCGTCGATCGCATCCTTCTGCGCGCGATAGGCGGCGCCCAGATCGGCCTGCGGGACAGTGATGTCCTGTGCGTTCATGGGAACGTCGGTCCTCAGATCTCGTCGGAGAGATAGGCGGGAAGCCGGGGGCGGAACCAGTCGACCGTCCGTCGCAGCCCCTCGGCCAGTGTGACGCGCGGCGCCCATCCCGTCACGCCCCGGAACAGGCGGTCATCCGCGTGATAGGACCCGATATCGATCACGGCCCGCTCCGCCGGGAAGGTCTTCAGCACATAACGCCCCTCCCCCGCCGCGGCCACCATCGCATCCCCCAGGTCCTGCAGGCTGATCGGCATCTCGCCGCCGATGTTGAAGGCGCGCCCGGCCGTCTCCTCCGGCTTGCCCGCCAGCGCCACGGCGGCGGTCATGAAGGCCGCCACCACATCCTCCACATAGGAGAAGTCGCGCAGCTGCCCCCCGCCCCAGATCTCGAAGGCATCCCCCTCCAGCACCCGCCGCACCCAGATGCCGAGGAAGGTCTGCCGCGCATCCATCACCCGCATCCGCGGGCCATAGCAATTGGTCAGGCGCAGCGCCGTCACCGGCCGCCCATGCACCCGGTTCTCCAGCAGCCAGTACTGCTCGGCCGCGAATTTGGACACGCCGTTATTGTCCGGCGGCACGATCGGATGGCTCTCCGGCACCGGCAGCATCTGCGGCCGGCCATAGAACTGCCGGGTGGAGGCATGCACCACCCGCGCCCCCGGCGCCGCATCCCGCAGCGCCGCGATCAGCCGCAGCTGGGCATGGCCGTTGATGGCCAGGTCCGTGAACGGGTCCGCCTGGCTGCCCGCATGGCTGGTCTGCCCCGCCATGTTGAACAGCACGTCCACCCCCTCCACCAGAGGGTGCAGGTCGGCATCGCGCAGGTCCTGCTCCACCAGCCGGGCCCCGCTGCCCTCCAGATTCGCCCGGCGCGCGCCCGTGCCGGGCAGCAGCGCGTCCAGCGCGACCACCCGCGCCCCCGCCGCCCCGAGGGCATGGCACAGCGCCGAGCCGAGGAACCCGGCCCCGCCCGTCACCAGCACCCGCTTGCCCTGCCAATCAGCACTCATCCGCCCACCTCGCACCGGCCCCTCCCCGGGGGGCCGGACCAACCCTGCCCCCCTGCGGAAAGCCGCATGTCCCAGCATCCGCGCGCCCGGGGGCGGAAGCGGGACGGAAATGCGGCGCTCCCTGGGCGCCTGTCCAGCCGGTACGGAAGCGAACTAGCCGGAATCGTCCGCCGCGTTGCCCTCGTCCTTGCGGGAAAGCCGGCTGCGCGTGATCTCGTAGAAGCCGAACAGCAGCAGGATCTGCCCGGCCAGCACCTCCGCCGCCCCCAGCAGCCGCGCCCCGTCATCCGTCGGCCAGATATCCCCGTAGCCCACGGTGGACAGCGTCACGATGGAGAAATGCAGCGCATCCCGGAAGCTGAGCTGGATCGGCCCATGCGGCCCGGCGAACAGCGGCGCCCGCGAAAGCCCGTCCGCGATGCGGAACAGGCAGGCGAACACCACCGCCATCAACGAGAACAGCGCCGCATAGGCCGCGATGGGCACCATCAGCGCCACGGCCCGCCCGCCGATGGCATCCATCACCTGGGCCATGTCCACCAGCAGCCGCACCAGCTCGCGCACCGTCCGCGCCGCCAGCACCCCGATCAGCACGGAACCCGCCAGCATCGCCGCGCCCTGCCATTCCGGCCCCAGCCGGTTCGCCGGCAGCGCCAGGCTCAGCACGGCCACCCCCACCACCATCAGCAGGAAGCGCCCGATCCGCCGCAGATGCTCCTCGTCCGGCGGCTCGCCCCCCTCCACGATGTAGCGAAGCCGCGCCCGGTGCCGCAGCACCGCCCAGAGAAAGGCGAGAACCGGCACCAGGAAGGCCGCCCCCTCCACCAGGGGCGGCGTGTCCGGAAAGGCCGACCGCCCGACCACGGTGAACAGCGCCGCATAGGTGGCGAAGCCCACCCCCGTGCCCAGCGCGAAATCCAGCCCCTCCGGAAACAGCCGGAACAGCACCCCGAAGCCCAGCGCTGCGGCAAACAGCACCACCACGGGAAACAGCAGCCCATGATCCCCCACCCCCGCCGCGACCAGCGCGCCGAGCCCCATGGTGGCCAGGAACGGGCGCCGCCACGCCCGGTCGCGAAGGAAGGGTCTCATGCGCCCGCCATCAGGGCGCCCGCGCGATGCCGGTGATCTCCACCTTCCATTGCGGGTTCACCAGCGGCGCCTGGATGGTCATGCGCGCGGGCTTGGCCGAACGGTCCAGCCAGGCATCCCAGGCCCGGTTCATCGCCGGCGCGTCGTTGATGTCGGCCAGGATCACCTGCACCGAAAGCAGGGCGCGCTTGTCCGTCCCCGCATCCTCCAGCAGCGTGTCGATCTGCGCCAGGATATCGGCCGTCTGCCCCTCCGCATCCAGCGTGGGATCATCCGCCACCTGCCCGGCCAGGAAGATGAACCCCCCCGAGATCACGGCGCCACTCAGGCGCTCCTCCTCGGCGATGCGGCGGATATCCATGCGAATCTTCCCTTCCATGCGCCCGCCCAGGGTGGCACGCGCACCCCGATCCACAAGGGCCCCGCCGCGCTTCAGCTCACCGGCGCCCCATCCGCCACGCCCTCGTCCCGAAACCCCACCCGCATGCCATTCGCCGGCGCCCGGTCCAGCTGCGGCCGCAACCCGTGCCGCGCCCCCACCGCCTCCGCCGCGGCGGCGATCGCATCCTTCTCGCCCTCCGCGCAGGGAATCGTCACCGTGCCCCGCGCGGCCACCGCCCGCTCGATCTGCCCATCCCACTTCGTCGCCATCGCGCCACTCCTCCCGCGCCCTCCCCTCAACGCATGAACGGCGCCATCGGTGCCCCAGCACCGAACCCGCCCGCGCCAAAGCCGCTCGCGGCTTGTTGCCCGCGCGTTCCATTGTGCCCAACGCAAGGCCATGCGAGCAGACCACCATGGGCGACCTGCTGAACAAGACCATCCTGGCGAGCCGCTACCTGCTGGCGGTGTTCTACCTCGGCCTCGCCGCCGCCCTGGCCATCTACGCCGTGAAGTTCGCCGCCAAGATCTACGAATTCGCCACCAAGGTCCTCGGCTCGGACGAACACGACAACCTCCTCGCCCTGCTCTACCTCCTCGACTCAGCCCTCGTCGCCGCCCTGGTCGTCACCGTCGCCCTCTCCTCCTGGGACTCCCTCGTCTCGCGGCTGAAAGCCGATGCGGAACGGGAAAACATGAGCTGGGTCGCGAAAGTCGACCCCGGCAACCTCAAGATCAAACTGGCCACCGCCCTGGTCGCCATCTCCGGCATCAACCTTCTGCAGATGTTCCTGGAGATCAAACAAACCGAGGACCGCGTCCTCTTCTGGGCCATCGCCATCCACGGCGCCTTCCTCATGGGCGTCCTCGCCCTCGCCATCGCCGACCGCCTCGAAGGCACCACCGAAGGCAAACCCACAGCCGAAACCCCCACCGGCCAAAAATCCGGCGCCCTGCCCGGCCGCCCCCAACGCCTCGAAACCGGGCCGGACCAGCCGCCAGCTGAAAACTAAGTCTTCCGAAAGGAAGAGGAGGGCTCCGCCCTACACCCGCCAAGGGCCTGAGGCCCTTGGAACCCCATCGGACTGCCGTGGATACCCTGATCGAAGGGGTCTCTGCCCCTGATCCTGCGCTTGCAGTCGCCTGAGGTCCGAGACCTCAGGCGCACCGGCAGCCGAGCGATTCCAGCTCGAAATCCGCCGCGAGCCTGGACGGAAAGTCACATCGCCTCGAAATTAGAGACCTCTTTCAAGCTGATCGGCCCTCCCGATTCGCTTAGTTAGACAGGGCTCCACTCACCCCACCGTAGGAGGGTGGAACATACCGGCGGCCCGACTTAAAGCAGCGCGGCCAACTTCTTGGCCGCAGTGGTTCCATCATGAAGTTGAACTAGTCGGTCAGGCTCGGAGGCGAACCAAGCGAAGGAACGCCAGGCCAGTGCCGGCATGGTGCGACGTGCCGGATCGCCTCCACGGTCCATGTAGGCCGTGACGAAGGTGGCGTCCTCGGGTCGATAGCCGCGAGGGCTGGCCGCTATTAGCTCCAGTAGCGCGCGTTGCCGGCCCTCGGTTACCGGGCCGTCGGAGGCCACCACCTCGACGAACACCAGCAGCACCGCACCTGGCCGGCCCGGCGGGTCCAGATCCACAAGAACCACGTCCGGCAGTAGCGTCGCGGCATCGAGAGTAATGCCAAGGGCACGTCCAAGGGGGGCATCGCGGAAGGGCTGTTTACTGGCGCTATCGCTAACCCACGCCACTCGCGGGTTGCCCAGGAAGGCCGGGGCGAACACTTCTATGACCGCCTTTGTGATGGCAGGGCTTGGGCCAGGCGGCAGGATGATGGATGGCCCACCAGGGCACTGAACGGTGGTGTTGGCGCTGGCCGTGCTGGCGCTCGCTCGCACGAGCGCGGCACGGGCAAGGGCGGCAGCGGAGAGGAAGCGCCCGCGCCAGTTCGCGGCTTCGGCCTCAAGTTCCGCCATGTCGAGACCGGGGCGGAACAGCGCCGCGAATTCGGATTGCAGGGCGTAGCGACCAAGGGGCGAGGTGGTCGGCAGCCCCGCCCGCTCCACAATGGCATTGACTGGCACCAAGCCTTGCCGGATCACCTCATCGCGCAACGGCTCACGCGTGTTCTCCGCATACCATCGACCTTCCGGGGAGGGCGCCTTCGCGGCGGACATGGCAGTGTAATAGCCACGGCGCTCCATCTCGTCCTTCCGTGCAGCCTGCGCGTCGCTCATGCGAACCACATGCCGCGGAGCGATCCAACGATCCGCTCCAGCAATGGCTCCGACATAGAGAGCGGTGAAAACCGTCTTAGCGGTGGCCTCCCTCACAAGGTAGCCGCGATCCGGTGTGCCTTCGGGGAAGATCACAGCCAGCCGTTCGCGCGCCTGCTGCCACGGGATCAGCGCCGGCAGGGTCATGTCGGAAGCCCGTAGAGGCGCCGCACTGCTGCTTCGGGGTCGGGCTCTCGCATCCCACTGATCACCTCACGCGCGTCGGGGAGCGGCATGGCCTCCAACTCCGATGCGCTCACCGCGACAGATGCGTTGATACAGCGGAGCACCCGGTCAGCCGTGGTGGTGGCGAGGAACGCCGCAAGCACCGATACGGGCACCGCCGGCTCGGCCGTGGTAGCTCGGATCATGTTTAAGTGGTTCTCAACAGTCACCACCCCACCGTGCTGCGCGATCACCTCCGGCGTCATTTCGGCGCAAATCAGACGGCGGCGCTGCTCCTTCGCGGTGGTCCGCTGCACCAGCACGCAGGCCCTGGTGACAAGGTTCGGGTCACGCTCGCCCAAAGGCGCGAACCACGGCGCGTGGTTCTTCTTCGTCGCCCTCAGGACGAAACGGCCGTCCTGGGTCACGGCCTCTGCCCACACCACCGGCACGCGGCCGGGAGCCGGGACGTGGTGAAGCCGTGACTTGTGGCGGTTCCACACCAACGGGCCTGTGGATACTGTATAACCCCAGTCCGCCAGCCGCGCGGACATCTGGTGAAGCCGCGCGACGAAGGCCGCATCGTCCGGCGAGCGCGGGAGTGTCCAGGGAGCTTCGGGATCGTCGGGCAGCACCAGCGCCCCGGTGGGCAGCGCGGTCAGCCCATCGCGGCCCACCCGCACCACGGCGGATTCGGCCCGCCGCTCCGCCCGGCCGCGCCGGAAGGTGGACAGCGCAACCTCTTGCAGCACGTCCGCGAATATGTCCTTGCGGCTCTCGACGAGATCGAGCGTGACGGGCGGGGCGTGCTCACTGAGCATTCGGCGCAGCGCCTTGAAGTAGTGCCCGGCAAGGAAGCTCGCAGGCGTGAGGTAGGCCACCACCCCCCCCACCGGCTCCGCCAGATGCACGGCGAGATCCATGAACAAGCCGTAGAGGTTCGGGTGCCCATGCAAGCTGCGCCCGAAGCGAGACCGGATGGCGGGTGTGTCCTTTAGCTTGCCGAAGGGCGGGTTGCCCATGACCAGCGCAAAGCGGCCGGCCACGTCGGCGAAGTCCGCGAGGGCGTCGCGCTGCTCTGCCACCGCCGGAATGCGCCGGCCGGCGGCCACCGTCAGCGGGAGCGTGATCACGTCAACGGACAGGCTCGCCAGCCATGCCGCAAAGGGATCAAGGTCCCATCCCGTCAAGCGCGAAGCCAGCGCCGCGAGAGCGATTGATGGGTCAGCATCGGCCAGCGCCGCGACTATGCGCGACGCGGCTTCGATCATGAAGGCACCACCGCCACAAGATGGGTCGAGAACGCGTCCCTTGCGCCAGTCGTGCCCAGCGCGCTCGGCCTCATCCAACAATCGGCAGACCAAGACAGGTGGGGTGTAGAAGATACCTTGCTCGGCGCGGTGCGCGTGCGGCAGGGCTTGGGTGTAGAGGCGCCCCAGGGCTGCGTTAGCATCCGCCGCTGGATGCGCGGCAAGATCTGCCCCGAAGGCGCTCGCCTCGGCAACAACAGCGGGCGACAAGCCCGCAAGAGCGAAGCGAGAAGGCGTGGGGGGAGCAGACAGCCGCGGCACACCATGAGCCTCGGCCGAAGCCTTCCACCACCCTAGCGCCGCGGCATGGGCCACCGCGCGCGCCGCCTCGACTGAGGCTTCACTGGCCCGGCTTGCAAGGGCGCGCTCTCGGTCTCTCAGCAGCAGTGCGGTGAGGGTCGCTGTGCCTGCCTCGCCCCTTTTTCGCGCCGCCCGTGCCATGATCCGCTTCCGATTCGCTGGCTTCTATTATGTCGCTAAGTGCAGGGTTCATAGCAGGCACGAAGGCGGTGTCACCTCAACACCTCAGCGTCAGGTCATAAGATCAGCACGAGAGCAGAAAACGTTGAAAAGAACGGAATTCCCGAAGCAACCGCCCCTCACCCCGCCAGATGCCGCCGCCGCATCATCCGCGCCAGCACCCCGTCCACCGGCCCCGCCAGCACCGACCCGATCCAGACGAACCCCGCCGAGAGCACCACCGCCGGCCCCGTGGGCACATCCAGATGGTAGGAGAGAAGGATGCCTGCCGCCGAGGCCAGCATGGCGATCCCCACGGCGGCATAGACCATGCCGCCCACCCCCCGCGCCCAGTGCCGCGCCGCGACGGCGGGCAGCATCATCAGCCCCACCGCCATCATCGTGCCCAGCGCCTGGAAGGCCGCCAGCACGTTCAGCACCACCAGCGCCATGAACAGCAGGTGCCACACCCCGCCCCGCGCCCCCTCCGCCGCGGCGAAGGAGGGGTCGAAGCATTCCAGCACCAGCGGCCGCCAGGCAAAGGCTAGGGTGAGAAGCGTGACGGTCGAAACGCCGGCCATCATCAGCAGCGCGGGGTCGTCCACCCCCAGCACGCTGCCGAACAGAAGATGCGTCAGCTCCACCGACCCCGCCGAGGCCGAAACCATGGTCACGCCCAGCGCCAGCGCGACGAGATAGAGCGCCGCCAGCGCCGAATCCTCCCGCCCGCCGGTGGCTCGGGAAATCGCACCGGCGCCGAGGGTAACGACGAGCCCCGCCACCAGCCCGCCCGCCGACATGGCCGTGACCGAAAGCCCCGCCAGGATGAAGCCTGCCGCGACACCGGGCAGGATGCCATGCGCCAGCACATCCGCCGTCAGGCTCATCCGCCGAAGCATCAGGAACACCCCCAGCGGCGGCGCCGCCACGGAGAGCACGAGGCAGCCCACCAGCGCACGGCGAAGAAAGCCGAACTCGGCGAAAGGGGCGATCAGCAGGTCGTAAGGCAAGGGATCAGGCGGCGCGTTCGCAGGCGGCGGCCGCGTCGTCCCAGCCCTCCGACATCATCCGCGCCCGCAGGCGGTTGGAAGCGGCCAGCGCCCCCTCCGTCGCCCCCCAGGCCACGGGGTCGCGCGCGAGGAGAAGCGTCTCCGGAAACTCCCGCCGCACCAGCTCCAGGTCATGCAGCACGGCCACCACTGTCCGGCCCTGCCCATGCCACTCCCGCACCAGCCGCAGCAGGTCGGCCGCCGTCCGGGCATCCACCGCGTTGAAGGGCTCGTCGAGCAGGATCACCGGCGCATCCTGCACCAGCAGCCGCGCGAAGAGCAGCCGCTGGAACTGCCCGGCCGAAAGGCTGCCCACCGGCCGCCGCCCGAAACCGGCCAGCCCCACCGCCTCCAGCGCCGCCTCCGCCCCATCCCGCCCCGCGGGCCCGATGGCACCGAAGGCGCCGCAACGCCGCCAATGCCCGAGCATCGCGACATCCAGGCAGGAAATCGGAAAGCTCCGGTCCAGCGCCGACATCTGCGGCAGCAGCGCGATCCGCTCCGCCGGCCGCTCGATCCGCCCCTCATCCACCGGATGCAGCCCGGCAATGGCCCGCAGAAGCGTCGTCTTGCCCGCCCCGTTCGGCCCGACGATCGCCGTCAGGCTCCCCGCCGCGAACTCCCCGGAAAGGTGATGCACCGCCGGGTGCCGGTCATGCGACAGCGTCACGTCGCGCAGGCGGATCGCCCCGCTCATGCCGAAAGCGCCCAGGCCACGGCGCCCCAGACCAGCGCGGAAACACCCAGCGCCCAGCCCAGGCGCGGCAACGCCCCGGCCGAAAGGGCCAGCGGATCGTCAAGGCGCCAGCGCCGGGGGCTGTTCTGGGTCGGACGGGTCATGGTGTTACGACATAACATACGCCGGGGTTGATACCGCTTCAACGCCCGAGGCCTGGAGAAGCCACGTCCGCATCGCCACTCTCCCCGCCACGATGGACATGTCCCCCCCGCCTTCGCCCCCCCTCCCCACCCCGGCCCGGGGCGACGAAGCCGAGCTCCGCACCCGCCTCAACCGCCACAAGGCCCTCGCCACCGGCCTCCTGGCGGGCATGGCGGGCGTCACCCTCGGCTCCTACGTCCTCCCCCCGGGCTACTGGACCGACCTGCTCCAGGCCTCGGCCAAGGCCGGGCTGGTCGGCGGCCTGGCCGACTGGTTCGCCGTCACGGCCCTGTTCCGCCACCCCCTCGGCCTGCCCATCCCCCACACCGCCATCATCCCGCAGCAGAAGGCCCGGCTCGGCCAGGGCCTCGGCCGCTTCGTCGCCAACCATGTGCTGACCGAGGCCGAGGTCCGCCGCGTCGCCGGCCGCATCGACGCCCCCGCCCTCCTCCGCCGCTTCCTCTCGGACCCCGAGCGCGTGCGCCCCGCCGCCGAGGCCATCGCCGGCTCCCTCCCCCGCATCCTCCGCAGCCTGGAAGATGCGCGCGCCCGCCGCATGCTGCTCCGCCTGCTCCCCCGCATGGTCTCGGGCCCGGCCGCCGCCCGCATGGTCGCCCGCGCGCTCCGCCTCCTCGTCCAGGGCGGCCGTCACCAGGAGGTCTTCGGCCTCGCCCTCTCCCAGCTCAAGGCGGTGGTCGCGGCGAAGGAGGAAAGCCTCAAATCCGCCATCTCCCAGCGCGTCCGGGCCGAGGGCGGCGCGCTGGTCGGCTGGGTCGCCGGCGCTGCCGTCGCCCGCCGCGTCCTCTCCGCCCTGAACGCCGAGCTGGACAAGATGGAACCCGGCGACAGCGAGCTCCGCGCCGCCTTCGAAACCTGGGTGGAAGCCGAGATCGACAAGCTGGAAACCGACCCCGCCCGCGCCGAGGCCATCGGCGCCGCGCTCCGCGGCGCCCTCGCTCACCCGGCCGTCTCCGCCTGGCTGCTGGATGCCTGGTCCCGCCTCCGCACGGCGCTGGAAGCCGATGCGGCCCGCCCGGAAGGACGCACCGTCACCCTCATCGCCGGCTTCCTCCGCAACCTCGGCGACCTGCTGGAACAGGACCAGGCCGCCCGCGCCCGGGTGGACCGCTTCATCGAGAGCACGCTGCTCACCATCCTGCCCGCCGCCCAGGGCCGCATCGCCGGCTTCATCGCCGAGGTGGTGGCCGGCTGGGACACCGCGACCGTGGTGGAGAAGATCGAGCTGCGCGTCGGCCGGGACCTGCAATACGTCCGGATCAACGGCACCCTCGTCGGGGCGCTTGCGGGCGGCACCCTCTTCGCCCTGCTGCACGCCGTCTTCGGGCGGGTCGCCTTCTAGAGGCTCGGTCCCGGCCGCGGCATGGGCGGGACAACCTCCCCGCCCCCTTCCCTGGCCCCGTCCCTGCCCTGCCGCGCCGCCCGCAGCTCGTCCCGGATCTCCTGCAACAGCAGCTGGTCGCGCGTCGGCCCCTCATCCTTCTTCGGCGCGGCATGCAGCCGATGCACGAGCCGGACGAGCCAGAACACCGCGAAGGCAACGATGACGAACTTGATCACCGCATTGATGAACTGACCCACCGCGATGACGGCCGCCCCTGACTGGCGCGTCGCCTCCAGCGAAGGCCCGCGCTCGCCCGAAAGCACGACGAACAGGTTGGAGAAGTCGATCCCGCCGACCAGAAGCCCGATCAGCGGGTTCAGCAGATCCTCGACCAGGCTGTTGACGATGGCGGTGAAGGCCGCGCCGATCACCACGCCCACCGCAAGGTCGATCACATTGCCCCGGGCCACGAAGGCCTTGAAGTCACCCAGCCAGCCGGGCGTGCGGATCGGCAGTTCCATGGTCAGGCCAGCTCCGTCTTCTTCCGCCGCAGCCAGGCGATATGCCGCCGCAGCTCATAGATCCGGTCGGCATAGCTGTCCGGCAGCTTGAGCTCGGACGCCTCCTTGTCCAGCGCGTCCAGCTTCGCCGCGGTCTGCATGGAAAGCCCCTTGGCGCTCTCCTCATCCACCGTCCGGACCTTGTTGTAGATGTTCCAGAGCTGCCGCTCGATCTGCCAGGTGTAGATCGGCGGCGCGATGCGCGCGAGCGGCAGCAGCAGCGTCACCAGCGGGATCAGCAGCACCCAGAGCCGCTCCACCGTCACCGCCAGCCAGAAGGGCAGATAGGTCTGCAGGAAGGACACGCCCTTCTCGTAGAAGCGCGCCGCATCCGCCTGCAACGGCACCTCATGCCCGAGCCCGGACGGGAACCGCCCCTCCGGCGCGAACAGGCTCCGGCCCCGATGCGTGTCCCGCAGGATCCGCATCATCAGCGCCGCCACCTGCGGGTTGAGATCGTCCCGCGCGAGGAGCGAGGCGGCCGGCGCCATCAGCGTCACGTCGCCGCGCGGCAGGTCCTCGGCCAGGCTGATGCTGCCATTGGGCAGCCGCACGGGGGTGAGGTAGCGCAGATGCACGGCATAGGCATCCGCGCGGCTGGCGAAGTTCAGCAGCTCCACGCCCTCGGTGCGGATCAGCCGGTTGATCGCCTCGTTCGGCAGCGCGGCCACCAGCACCGCCGCCTGGATCCGCCCCTGCACCAGCGCCTCGGCCGCCTCGTTCCCGGCCAGCGGCACGGGCTGGATCGCATCCGCGCCAAGCCCGTTGGCCTGCAGCAGCGCCAGCGCCAGGATGCGCGTCCCACTGCCCTCGGGCCCCACCGCCACGGCCTGCCCGCGCAGCGCCTGCACCGGGCTGCCCCCCTCCTGCCGGCGGCGCACGAACACCCAGGCGGGCTCGTAGAACACCTGCCCCAGGGTCACGAGCCGATCCGCCCCCACCGCCCCGGGCACGCCACCCTGCACCAGCGCGAGATCCACCCGCCCCTCGCGCAGCAGCCGCACATTCTCGGCCGAGCCCTGGGTGGGCACGCGCTCCACCTTGAAGTCCTCCGCCTCCAGCTCCTTCGCGTATTGCTCCACCGCCCGCGAATAGGCGCTCTCCGGATCGGCCGAGACGGCGAAGCGCACCGTGTCTGGCGGCGCGGGGGAGACGAACCGCCAGGCGATCACCAGCCCGACGACGGTCGCGAGGAGAACGAGGCCCCAGGAGCGGAGGAACGCTTTGACGGCTTGCCACATGCCTGCCGCAACGGCGCCGCGGAAGCAGGGTTGCCGCACCGCGCCCACGCCGCCGTCGCAGGCCGCAGAAACCGATGCCCACCGGGCACGTTGCGCTTTCGATCCGCCCGTCGGCCCTCCGGCCGAACAGCGGGATCGACCCAGACAGGAGACCTCGATGTCCCGCAAGTTCGCGCTTCTCGCCGCCGCCTTCGCCTTCACGGCGATCATCGGCGCCGGCTCGGTCGCGCATGCCCAGGCGCAGAGCGACATGATCCCGCCCGGCGCGCCCCTGCCCGGCGGCTCCACCGCCCGTGGCCCCGTCGAGTCCGGCAACCTCGCCCCGGCCGGCCGCACCGCCTATTCCGGCTCCGGCGCCGCCGCTTCCACCACCACGGCGCGCCCCTACCGCCACATGCGCGGCAACCGCCAGGCGATGCGCCGCGACATGCGCCAGCGCCGCGCCGCGGCCACCGCGCCGTCCGACCGCGCCTATCTCGGCGGCGGCGCCGTCTATGAGCGCGGCGCGGACGGCTCGCTCCGCCCCGTCATGTAAGCGTCAGGGGACGGGCCCCATCGGCCCGTCCGCCCCGAACCAGGCAAACGCCGCCGGCCCTCCGGCGGCGTTTCGCGTTCCGTCCCCCGCCTCAGCGGCTCAGCAGCACATCCGGCAGCCAGGTCACGGTCGCCGGCCACAGGGTGATGATCGCCACCGTCACCACCAGCATCAGGAAGAAGGGCAGGGAAGCCCAGGCCACCTCCGTCTGCTCCCGGCCCGTCATGGTCTGCATCACGAACAGGTTGAACCCGACCGGCGGCGTGATCTCCGCGATCTCCACCAGCAGCACGATGAAGATGCCGAACCACACCAGGTCGAACCCGGCCTGCTGGATCATCGGCACGACGATGGAGGTCGTCAGCACGATCATCGAGGTCCCGTCGAGCGCAGTGCCCAGCAGCACATAGACCACCGTCAGCATGGCGATGATGCCATAGGGCCCGAGCCCCAGCCCCGCCACCGCGGTGGCCAACGCGGCGGGAATGCCCGTCAACGCCATCGCCTTGGTCAGGTAGGCGGCGCCCGCCAGGATGAACATGATCATGCAGGACAGCCGCGTGGCGCCCGTCAGGCTGTCGCGGAAGCTCTCCCAGGTCAGGCAGTTCGTCACGGCGGCCAGCAGCAGGCTCCCCAGCACCCCGAAGGCCGCCGCCTCCGTCGCCGTCGCCCAGCCGACGAACATCGAGCCGATCACGCCGACGATCAGCAGCCCGCAGGGAATGAGCTGCGCCGAGGCCCGGAGCTTGGCGCCGAAGGACATGCCCGGCTCCGCCGGCGGCTGCTTCTTCGGGTTCAGCAGCGCCCAGACCACGATATAGAGGCTGAACAGCACCATCACGATCAGCCCGGGAATGCACCCGGCGATGAACACCCGCACGATCGAGACCTCGGCCGCCACCGCATAGACCACCATGATGATGGAGGGCGGGATCATGATCCCGAGCGTGCCGGAGGTGGCCAGGCTGCCGATCGCGACATCCTCGTCATAGCCCCGCCGCTTCAGCTCCGGCAGCGCGATCTTGGACACCGTCGCGCAGGTCGCGGCCGAGGAGCCGGAGACCGAGCCGAAGATGCCGCAGGCCAGGATGTTCACATGCAGCAGCCGCCCGGGAATGCGCCGCACCCAGGGCGAAAGCCCGTTGAACAGCTCCTCCGAAAGCTTCGTGCGGAACAGGATCTCGCCCATCCAGACGAACATCGGCAGCGCCGCGAGGGTCCAGGACCCCGTCGCCTCCCAGAAGGAGGAGGCGAGATAGGTTCCGGGCTGCGGATGCACGAAGCTGACCGCGACGAAGCCCACCATCGCGAGGCTCATCCCGATCCACAACCCGCCCGCGAGCAGCAGCCCGAGCAGGAGAAGCAGCAGGCCCGAGAGTTCGAGCAGTTCCATGTCCCTACACCTCGGCCGAGAAGTCGCCGCGCGCCGCCCGTTCCTCGGCCGCGATCACATAGCTCGGCCGCCCGCCGCCCAGCACGATCGCCAGCTCGTCCAGCACGGCGACCAGCAGGATGCCCGCCCCCGCCGGCATGGCCATCTTGGGGATCCAGAGCGGAATGGGCAGCGGCCCCTGGGCGAGGTCCTCGATCTCATAGGAGAAGAGCACGTCGTCCAGCGTCCACCACACCGCATAAGCGGCCCCGGCCGCCGCCAGCGCCAGCGCCACCATCTCCGCGATCCGCCGCGGCCCGGGCGAAAGCCGCTCGAGCAGCAGCCCCACCCGGATCAGCTCCCCGCGCTTGAAGGTGAGCGCGAGGGCGAAGAAGGTCGTGGCGACGCAGAGATAGGCGCTGATGTCGTCCGCCCCCGGAAACTGCCGCTCCAGGAAGCGCAGCCCCACCTGCGCCATCATGACGAGGAAGATGCCGAACAGGGAAAGCGCGGCCAGCGCCGCGCCCACCGCGTAAAGGGCGTCCAGCCCCCGCCTGATCACCGCCCCGCGCTCAGGCTGCGCGATAGGCCTCGACGAGCTTCTTCCCGTCCTCGCCCGCCTTGGCGGCCCATTCCTCCGTCATCGTCGCGCTGATGCGGGACAGCCCGTCCTTCAGCGCCTGGCTCGGCTGCTCGATCTTCAGCCCGCGCGCCGCCAGCGTGTCCTGCGCCTCCTTCTCCGCCGCGCGGGACATCTCCAGCCCCCGCGCCTGGGCCGCCTGCGCGGCCTCCTGCACGGCGGTCCGCTGCGCCGCCGGCAGCGCCTCGAAATCACGCCGGCGCACGAAGACGATGTTGTTGGTGTAGGTGAAGTTCACGGGGGTGAAGACCTTGCAGTAATCCCAGGCCTGGGTGTCCACGCCCGTCGCGGCGCTGGTCACCATCCCGTTGATCACGCCCGTGGCGAAGGCCTGCGGCACCTCGCTCGCCTGCACCAGCGTCGGGTTCGCCCCGATCAGCGCGGCGAAGCGGTTGGTCATGGTGTTGAAGGTGCGGAACCGCGTCCCGCGCAGCGCCTCCAGGCTCTCGATCGGCGCGTTGCTGTAGAAGCCGCCCGGCGGCCAGGGCACGTTGTACAGGACCGAAAGCCCCGTCCGCTGGAACCGCGCCTCGATATAGGGCCGCGCCAGCTGCGCCAGCTTCACCGAGGCCTCGAAGCTCGGCGCCAGCAGCGGCACGCCATCCACGTCGAAGAACGGATCCTCGTTGCCATAGGCCGAGATGAGGATCTCCCCGAGCTGCACCTGCCCCTGCTGCACCCCGCGCTTGATCTGCGGCATGGGCAGCAGCGAGCCATTGGTGTGCAGCTGGATCTGCAGCGCCCCGTTCGTCGCCTTCTGCACGTCCTCCACAAAGGCGCGGACGTTCTTCGTATGGAAGTTCGTGTCCTGATACGGGGTGGCGAACTGCCAGCGCGCCCCCTGGGCGCGGGCCTCGCCCATCCCCCCGAGGCCAGCGGCACCGGCGGCGCCGGCCGCCAGAAGGTTCCGACGGGTGAAGACCATATGCCCTGCTCCGCTGCGGTGGCTGCGATTCCGCCGGCATCATCGGCACCAGCACGGGCAAGGCGCAAGGGCGCAACAATGCCCCATCGCCCGCTTCCCGCCCGCGCCTGCCCCCTATCGCGGCAGCCGCGCGAGCCGAAGGGCCGATTCTGCCACCGGATCGGGCGGCAGCGCGGCCAGCGGCGCATGCCGCAGAACCTCCACCACCGCGCCGCGCGGCGCGCAAAGCGCCGGGTCGCTCTCATCCCCGAACAGCGCCAGGGTCGGGCACCCCGAAGCCGCGGCCAGATGGGTCGGCCCCGTATCATTTCCCACCGCCAACGCCGCGCGCCGCGCGATGGCCGCCAGCTGGAACAGGCTCGTCCGCCCCGTCCGGTCCAGCGCATCCGGCGCCGCCGCCCGGATCTCCCCCGCCAGCCCCGCCTCCCCCGCCCCCCCGACCACCACCGCCGGCATCCCCAGCCGCGCCGCCAGCGCCGGAAAGCCCGGCCACCGCTTCCCCGGCCGCGCCGGGCTCGCGCCAGGGATCAGCAGCGCGAAGCGCGGCGGCAGCGAAAAGCCGGAAAGATCCGCCTCCAGCCAGGAAAGATCCGGCACCGGAAATTCCGTGATCCCGGCCATCCGCAACTGGTCCCGCTGCCGCTCCACCGTATGCATCGCATCGCGCCCGGAATTCGCATGCGGATGGCTCGCCCCCCGCGCGATACCCGACCATTCCGGCCCCGCCCCCATGAAAAAGCGGTAGCGCGAGGAACGCGACGAGGTCTGCAGGTCATAAACCCGGTCGAACCGCGCCGCCCGCAACTGCCGCGCCAGCGCGAACAACCCCGCGACATCCGTGCTGCGCGGCCGCCCATTCTCCCAGACCCGGTCGAACCACGGGCTCCGCCGCCCCAGCTCCGCGAAGGGCGGCGTCGTCAGCAGCGTGATCTCCGCGCCCGGATGATGCGCGCGAATGGCCGCGAACGGCCCGAAGGCCTGCACAAAATCCCCGAGCGCCGCGAGCTTGATGACGAGGATCCGCCCACTCACCCCGCCACCTCCCGGTACAGCGCCAGCGTCGCCTCCTGCATCGCGCGGGTGGTGTAGCGCGCCAGCACCGCCGCCCGCGCCGCCGCCCCCATCGCCGCCCGCGCGGCGGCGGGCTGCGCCAGCGCATGGGAAATGGCACGCGCCAGCGCCGCCGGATCGCCCGGCGCCACGCGCCACCCCGTCACCCCCTCCTCCACCGTCTCCCGCGGCGCCCCGAGATCGGAGGCAATCACCAGCCGCCCCATCGCCTGCGCCTCGATCACCGTCCGCCCGAAGGCCTCCGCATCCGTGCTGGCATGAACAACGACATCGGACAGCGCCAGCGCCGCCGGCATATCCGCCACCGCGCCGGGAAACCGCGCCGTCACGCCGCTCTCCACCGCCAGCGCCTCCAGCTCCGCCCGATACGCCTCGCGCCCCTGCGCATCCCCCGCGAAGACCACCACCGGCCGAGGCTCCTCCAGCAACGCCACCGCCCGCAGCAGCACCGCCTGCCCCTTCCACCGCGTCAGCCGCGCCGGCAACAGCAGAACGGGCCGCCCCGCCGGCACCCCCCATTCCCGCCGCAACCCCTCGACCCGCGCCGCCTCCACGGCCGCCGGATCGAAGCGCACCGGATCCACCCCCCGCGGAATCACCCGCAGCCGCTCCGCCGGAACCCCATGCCGCTCCCGCACCAGCGCCGCGATATGCTCGCTGATCGCGATCACCCGCTCCCCCCGCGCCATCACGGAGTTGTAGAACCGCTTCCCCGGGAAACCCTCATTGTAGCTGCCGTGATAGGTGGTGACGAAATGCGCCCCCGCCCGCCGCGCCGCCATCAGCGCCGACCAGGCCGGAAACCGGCTCCGCGCATGGATGATCGCCACCCCCTCCTCGCGCGCCAGCCGCGCCAAGGCCCCGGCATTGGCCAGCAGCGCGGAAGGGCTCTTCCGGTCCAGCGGCAGCACCACATGCCGCGCCCCCGCCGCCTCCAGCTCCGCCACCATCGGCCCACCCGCCGAGGCGACGACCGCCCGGCCCCCCGCCTCCACCAGCGCGCGCGCGATCTCGACCGTGCCGCGCTCCACCCCGCCCTGGCCCAAAGCGGGCAGCACCTGCAGGACGGAAGGAGGCGGAAGAGGCATGGAACCCGCCCTTACAGAACCAGCCCCGCCCCGTCACCCGCCCCCGGCGCCGCCCCACCCCCCTGCAGCCCAGCGACATCCACCACGGGAGGATCGGACAGGAAGGGATCGGCCATCATCCGCCCAGCTTGTGCCGAAGCCGCCCCCGGGGCTAGGCCGAGCCGCATGAACGAGATCCGCGGCACCCTCACCCGCCCGGACGGCGTGGCCCTCGCCTACGCCGCCCTCCCCGGCAACCCCGCCTCCCAAACCCCCACCACCGTCTTCCTCGGCGGCTTCCGCTCGGACATGGAGGGCTCCAAGGCCCTCCACCTGCGCGACCACTGCGCCCGCACCCACCGCCCCTTCCTCCGCCTGGACTATTCCGGCCACGGCATCTCAGGCGGCGACTTCGAACAGGGCACCATCGGCGCCTGGGCCGAGGACGCCGCCCAGGTCATCGAAGCCGTCACAACAAAGGATGGCGCCCCCGGCCCCCTGACCCTCGTCGGCTCCTCCATGGGCGGCTGGATCGCCCTCCTCCTCGCCCGCCGCTGGGGCACCGCCCGCATCCGCGCCGTCATCGGCCTCGCCGCCGCCCCGGACTTCACCGAAACCCTCATGCCCGCCGAGTTCACGGCCGCCGACCGCGAAGCCCTCGCCCGCGACGGCGTCCTCCGCCGCCCCTCCCAATACGGGGACCCCATCCCCATCACCCTCCGCCTCCTCACCGAAGGCCGGAACCACCTCCTCCTCCCCGGCCCCATCCCCTACGAAGGCCCCGTCCGCCTCCTCCAGGGCATGGAGGACCCCGACGTCCCCTGGCAGCACGCCCTCCGCATCGTGGACGCCCTCCCCGGCCCCGACGTCACCCTCACCCTCATCAAGGACGCCGACCACCGCCTGTCCCGCCCACAGGACCTGGACCGGCTCACCCGCACGCTGGACGCGCTGCCGCTCGGCTGACCGGTGTCCGCCCGGTCACCGGCACGTCAATCCGGCCGAATACCCGCCTTGGCGATCACCTCGGCATAGCGGGAACTCTCCTGCTGCAGCTGCAGCCGCAAGGCCTCGCTGCCGAGATAGGCGGGCTCCTGGCTGATATTGGCGAGGCTCGCACGCGTCGCATCCTGAGCCAGCCAGCCCCTCAGCTCCTGATCGAGCCGGGCGACCACCTGCGGCGCGGTCCCCGTCGGCGCGAAAAGGCCGAACCAGACGCTGCCATCCAGCGGCGGCAACCCCAGCTCCGGCAGGGCCGGCACATCCGGAAGGAAGTGCGAGCGCTCCGGCGCGATGGCCGCCAGCGCGCGAAGCTGCCCGCCCCGCAAGGGGCCGCCAAACACCGTCAGATCACTGATGCAAAGATCCACACGCCCCGCCACCAGATCGGCCAGCGCGGCCGGATAGCCACGATAGGGAACATGGATGAGCTCGATCCCGGCGGCCCGCTGAAGCTGCTCGGTGGAAAGATGCCCCACCGTGCCGCTGCCATTCGTCGCATAGGTCATGGGCTGCCTCGCGGTGCGGCCCCGGTCCATCAGCCCCTTGAGATCGCGCACGGGCGAGCTCGCCGGCACGAACAGGAAGAAGGGCAACCGGGCGATCCGCACCACCGGCACGAAGTCCTTCGCGGGATCATAGGCGAGCCGCGCGCCGAACAGGGCGGGGTTGATGGCCACCACCGAGTTCGTGGCCAGAAGCAGCGTGTAGCCGTCCGGCGCCGCGCGCGCGACCGCCTCCGCGGCGATCGTGCCATTGCCCCCCGGGCGATTCTCGACAACGAAAGGCTGCCCGAACGCATCCGCCAGGCGGGGCAGCGCAAGCCGGATCGCGACGTCCGGCGCGCCACCCGGCGCGAAGGGGGCGATGATCCGCACCGGCCGTGAAGGCCAGGCATCCTGGGCCTGTGCCGTGCCCGGCAAGGCCAAACCCGCCACCAGGCCAGCAAGGCCGCGTCGCGACAGAGCCGGCATCGCCCGTTCCGGACCTGCGATCATCCTCTCCTCCCTCAATAGGCTAGCTTATTGACCCATAATGTGGGAACGATCGGGGGAGCGCCAGAGAAAAGGTTGGGGAGGACGCGTTGAGGCCTGAAACGGAAGGAATGGTGGTCACCCTGCTCGGGACGGGCACGCCCAACCCGAGCGCGGAGCGATTCGGCCCGGCGACACTCGTCCAGGCCGGCGGCCTCAACCTCCTCTTCGATGCGGGCCGCGGGTGCCCCGTCCGCCTCGCCCAATGCGGGGTGCCGCTGGGGCAAGTCTCCGCCCTCTTCCTCACCCACTTCCACTCGGACCACGTGAACGGCCTCGCGGATGTGTGGATGTGCTCCTACATCCCTCCCGCCTGGGGCGGCCGCCGCAGCCCGATGCGCCTCTTCGGCCCGCCGGGCACCCAGCGCATGGCGCACCATCTCCGGGAAGCGTTCTCGGACGACATCCGCATCCGCATGGCCGATGAGCGCGTCCCCGAGGAGGCGACGCGCATCGACGCACAGGACTTCCCGGTCACCGGTGGCCTGGTCCTCGACGAAGCGGGCGTGCGGGTGACTGCCTTCGAGGTGGATCACGGCCAACATATCCGCCCGGCCGTGGGCTTCCGCATCGACCATGGCGGGCACAGCGTCCTCCTCTCGGGCGACACGAAGCCCCACCCGAACGTCGTCCAGCACGGCACCGGCGTGGACCTGCTCGTCCACGAGGTCTGCGCCCTGCCCCCCGCCCTGGCGGATCACCCCATCTCCCGGGCCATCGCGGACCACCACACCTCCCCGGAACAGGCGGCGCACATCTTCTCCGCCACCCGGCCGAAGCTCGCGGCCTACACGCATGTGGTGCAGATCCGCGCACCCGGCATCCCGCCCGTTTCCCTCGCGGAGATCGAGCAACGGACGCGCGCCACCTATGACGGCCCGCTCGTCTTGGGCGAGGACCTGATGCGGTTCACCATCACGGCGGATGGGGTGGCGGTCGGCCGGGCCATCTAACCCTCGTCGGCTCCTCCATGGGCGGCTGGATCGCCCTCCTCCTCGCCCGCCGCTGGGGCACCGCCCGCATCCGCGCCGTCATCGGCCTCGCCGCCGCCCCGGACTTCACCGAAACCCTCATGCCCGCCGAGTTCACGGCCGCCGACCGCGAAGCCCTCGCCCGTGACGGCGTCCTCCGCCGCCCCTCCCAATACGGGGACTCCATCCCCATCACCCTCCGCCTCCTCACCGAAGGCCGGAACCACCACCTCCTCCCAGGCACCATCCCCTACGAAGGCCCCGTCCGCCTCCTCCAGGGCATGGCAGACCCCGACGTCCCCTGGCAGCACGCCCTCCGCATCGTGGACGCCCTCCCCGGCCCCGACGTCACCCTCACCTCATCAAGGACGCCGACCACCGCCTGTCCCGACCCCAGGACCTGGACCGGCTGACGCGCACGCTGGATGCGTTGCCCATCGCGTGATTGGGGTTGTGGAGTTCAGCCAACGCCGGACCTGCGGCGCCGCAGGCATCGCCGGCCTTCGGCGTTCAAGGCAGTGCCGCGGCCAAGCTATCCATGATCCGCCGGGAGCCGCAGGCCAAGCCGTGTCTGCGCCAGGGAGCCAGCTAAAGCGACATCTGCTCCGCGCCCGTCTCAGCAGTTCACCTGCCGCCCTCAGTGCCCGGAAAGCAGCTGCAATAGAAGGGTAGAGATGAACAGAGGAGCAGAGCGACCTTGGTCGATACCTCCGCGCAGCGGGTGAATTGACCCGATAGCGATGGCGGCTAGGCTTGAGGACGTCACGCATAATGCTGAGCGAGCGGTGTTTGGTCAGGAAGGGTGCCTAGCCCCTGAACGCTAGTCACCTAAGCTGCAACATTGCAAAACCCATCAGCGAGACACATTGGGTGAGGTGGTGGTGCGGTATCTCTTTCAGCGTGTTGTCCAAAATGACAAGCTGTGGACAGCCCCCACGAGTGGTCGCCTCGGCACCAGGAGTGATGGTGGCTACATCGTTACGCATGGCTTCGCACACGAAGACTGGAACTTCCGTCGAGATGTGTGCCCCGATGGGTATGTTTACGGTTATATATACTACAAACCAACAAAACCCGAAGGCGAGTTCAATATAGTATTTGCCGCATACGAGAAGAGCATCGGGTGGCACTTGGCTGGATTTTACGAGCGAGCGCTTTTTGCCGCGAGGGGGGTTAAGTTCCCGGATAGGGTATTAAGAAATCGCGCCAAGGAATTGGATCAGCTCGATGCATCAGGGTATCTCGGGGCCGAGTACAAGGGTCAGTCCATCAAGCAGAAGACGAAACTCCTTGCTGGCGAGACAAATTCGTATCGATGGCGCGTTCGCCCTGAGAATGTCAAACCCCTTCAAGTTCCACTTTCAATTCCCGCACAGCTCACAGACGGTTTCGGAAAGTATTACGCCCGACCAACGGAGATTAGTGCAGCGCAGTGGGCCCAATTTCGGCTGCTGGCCAAGGATTACGAGAGCAAACCTCCCGAGGATGATTACTCGGATGGAGGCGAACTGGAGTTCCCCGAGGGGAAAAAACTTCAGAAAATACACTTCGGTAGAGAACGCAACAAGAAGCTGGTCAGACAGGCCAAGGATGCCTTCAAGAAAAAACATGGACGTTTCTACTGCGAGGCCTGCAAGTTCGATTTTGAGGAATTCTATGGACAGATGGGGCGAGACTTCATCGAGGCCCACCACGACAAGAAACCCTTGCATGCGATGGCGGAGGGAACTCTGAGCAAGATCTCTGATCTTGCGATGCTTTGCTCAAACTGCCACCGAATAATCCATCGTCAACGCCCCTGGATGTTAGTTGATGAGTTCCGCAGAAAGCTTCACAGAGCCCGAGTAGTCAAATAGTAATGATTGGCGTGGGAGCACGGTCCATCTGGGCCGGAGTTCCTTCCTCTATCTCAAGAGGAACTTCGTAGAGGGCGCAATCCGAAGGGTCGAGGTGAGCTTGGACCTGACGAGCGGATCGAACTGCTTTGCCAAAGGCTTGTTGAAGCGATGCTCCCCTACCGCGCTAACCACGTCGTTATCCGACACCTAAGCTCTTGGCGGTGGCGTTTGCAGCCTTCGGCGGGTGGGGGGAGCTGCGCCGAGCGTGCTGCTGCATCATAGCCGTTCTCCGAAATGAGCTGCCGGAATCGGAAGTGCCGCGATCAGCCAACGTGGACACCGTCTGCGTGCCAGCCCATCGACCCTGCACAGAACAGCCCACTCGCACCAATATCACCACCTCCGCCCACCCCAACCTTGACTTCCTGAATATTTTCCTCTATCTGGACCACCGGACAGGAGGACACACCCATGCACCCCCTCACCCCACCCCGCCCCTGGTCCCCCCTCACCGACCCCCAGTGGCACGCCCTCCTCCCCCACCTCCTCCCCCGCTCCCCGCGCGGCCGCCCCATCGCGAACCTCCGCGCCCGCATGGACGCCATCTTCCACATCGCCCAAACCCCCGCCCACGCCTGGAAATCCCTCCCCGAGCACTTCGGCAAGCCCGACACCGTCTCCCGCTCCTTCCGCCGCCTCACCCGTGCCGGCCTCTGGCACCGCCTCCTCCACGCCCTGAAGGAATCCCCTCCCAACCACCCCCTGCGGCAGATCGAATATGCCATCCTCCGCGCCACCCGCCGCGCCGCCCGCATCGGCGGCATGCCCCTCCTCCTGCTCATCCGCAGGCTGGACCTCCGCACCGCCCTGAACGGCCCGCCCTGGCTCCTGCCCGACCCCCTTTTGTCCGAAACCTGCGCGCGCCTCGCCCCGCGCACCCTCCCCACCACGCGGGAAGCGCTGAAAACCCTCAAACCCGCCTGAAAACCCTCGCCTGGCTGCAAAAGGCCGCGCAGGGCCGCCGGCGCATCCCCCGCACCGTCCGCCTGGCCTGGCCATGAAGCCCGCGCCCCGCCTCACCCCCCGGCCGGCCGCGCCCGCAGCCCCCTCACCCGCCCCGCAACAACCCCGCCAGCGGCTCGGAAAGCCCCACCGAATCCCGCCCGCGCACCGGCGCTATCGGCCCGCCGCGCGCCCGGGCCGGCCGCAGCGCCACCAGCGCCTCCGCCATCCGCACCCCGCAGGCCATTCCATCCAGCAGCGGCACGGGCGCGGCCTCGCGCAGCGCCGGCTCCATCCCCGCCAGCGCCGCCCCGCCGAGCACGACCGAATCCGCCCCCCCGGCCACCAGCCCCGCCACCCCCTCGGCCACCGCCCGCACCGCGCCATCCGGGTCCACCAGCGCCCGCTGCGGCGTGAAATCCACGCCCACCAGCCCGGAACACCGCTCCGCCAGCCCGTAATGGCGGATCAGCTGCCGGTAGCTCTCCGTCCCCCCGAAGGTCACCAGCCCGAAGCGCGGCCCCAGCATGCAGGCCGCCAGGCAGGCCGCCTCCGTCATCCCCACCACCGGGCAGGGCATCATCTGCCGCGCCGCATCCAGCGCCGTGTCCAGGGAAACGGCCAGCACCACCGCATCCACCCGCCCGGCATGCGCCGCCAGCAGGTCCAGCACCCCATGCGCCGCGATCGCGTTCTCGAGGCCCGAGGAAATCACCGCCGGCCCGAAGCGCGGCGTCCCCGGCACGATCTCCACCCCCGCCGAAGCCGCCCCCCGCGCCGCCTCGGCGCAACGCAGGGTGATCGCCTCGGTGGTGTTCGCATTCGCGACGAGAATCCGCATGCCCTAGCGAAGCGCCGCGAAGGCCCCCGTGTCCAGCCGCGAGGGCTCCTCGCGCAGCGCCACCACCGCCGCCCCCGCCACCCGGTCCACCCACACCAGGAACGGGTTCACCGCCAGGATATCCCCCACCCGCAGGCTCAGCGTCAGCGGCTCGCCCAGCGCCTCCTCCAGCGCCGCCGGCAGCCGGTCCGGCGGCAGCGCCGCATCGTCCCACCGCCCCGCGAAAACCCCGCCCTCGGCCGAAAACACCGGCACCGCCGGCTCCCCCCGCGGCTGGTACAGCGCCGCCAGCCCCGCCCGGTCCGCCTTCAGCAGCGCATTATGGATCGCGGCGGCCGAGCGCAGCCGCGCCGTCCCGGGCGCCGTCGCCCGCAGCAGCAGCGCGTCGCAGGCCTCCACATGCCGGCTCCCCGTCCCGGGCTGCGCGGGCACGGCCTGCCCCAGCCGCGCGCCCAGCACCCGCAGCGCCGCCTCGGGCTCCGCCGCCGCCGGCAGGCCGCGCAGCAGCGCGAAGCCCCGCCCATGGTCCAGCCGGCTCCGCAGCTCCTCCGCCAGCGCATCCAGCCGCGGCGTCGGCCCGGCGGCGGCCTCCAGCTCCGCCGCATGCTCCGCCCCCAGCGGGATCATCTGCTCATTGGGCGCCAGCTCCCCCGCCACCCAGAGGATCGGGCCCAGCAACGGCGTGAGGCGAAGCGGGGCGATATTCAGCGGGTCACTCATCCCCTCCCGCATAGCCCAGCCGCCCGCGCCACCGCAAAGCGCAACCCCGCCATCATTCCGCCCCCCGCGCCGCCCCGCTCGCCCACCCCAGCGCCGTCCCCCGCGCCCAACCCAGCACCAGCCCCCGCCCGGCCCCACCCTTCACCCGCGCGCCCCGATCGCGCAGGCTGCGCGGCCACGCCCCTCGAAGGACCCGCGCCCATGGACGCCGCCCCCGCTACCACCGCCCTCCCGGCCCTGGACCTGCCCTTCGAGACGGACACCATCCTCTCCCGCCTCCGCCCCTGGGTGGAATGCGAAAGCCCCACCTTCGACGCCGCCGCCGTGGACCGCATGATGGACCTCGCCGCGCGCGACCTCGCCATGCTCGGCGCCCGGATCGAGCGCATCCCCGGCCGCATGGGCTTCGGCGGCTGCGTCCGCGCCCGCTTCCCCCACCCGGCCGGCGACGCCCCCGGCATCCTCATCCTCGCCCATCTCGACACGGTCCATCCCGTCGGCACGCTGAAGCTCCTCCCCTTCCGGCGAGAGGAGGGCCGCTGCTACGGCCCCGGCATCTGCGACATGAAGGGCGGCACCCTCCTCGCCGTCGAAGCCATCCGCGAGCTCGCCCGCGCCGGCATCCCCACCTCCCGCCCCGTCACCGTGCTGCTGACCCCGGACGAAGAGGTCGGCACCCCCTCCACCCGGGACCTGATCGAGGCCGAGGCCGCCCGCCACGCCGTGGTCCTCGTCCCCGAACCCGGCCGCCCCGAAGGCGACAGCCCCATGGGCGGCCTCGTCACCGGCCGCTACGCCATCGCCCGCTTCAACCTCCGCACGACAGGCCGCCCGAGCCATGCCGGCGCCAAGCTCTCCGACGGCCGCTCCGCCATCCGGGAGATGTGCCGCCAGATCCTCGCGATCGAGGCGATGACCACCGAGGCCGCCACCTATTCCGTCGGCGTCATCCATGGCGGCCAGTGGGTGAACTGCGTCGCCACCCATTGTGACGCCGAGGCGCTGAGCATGGCCAAGCGCCAGGCCGATCTCGACGACGCCGTGACAAGGATGCTCGCCCTCGCCGCCTCCGCCGCGGACGTGGCGCTCGAGGTCCGGCGCGGCGTCACCCGCCCGGTCTGGGAACCCGACGCGGCGGTGATGGCGCTCTACGAACAGGCCCGCGCCCTCGGCGCCCGGCTCGGCTTCTCCATGGGCCATGAAAGCGCGGGTGGCGGGTCGGACGGCAACTTCACCGGCGCCATGGGCATCCCCACGCTGGACGGGCTGGGCGTCCTCGGCGCCGGCTACCACACCCTCGGCGAATACATCCGGGAGGACTCCCTGGTGCCCCGGGCGAAGCTGCTGGCCGGCCTCCTCGCCCAGGTCTGACGGTGATCGGGGGGCGGAACCCCGCCGTTCCGCCCGCAGGATGATCTTTTCCCAAAAACGCCGCCCAGGGCTTGCGGCAGGAGGCAGGAGGCCCGATTCATGCGCATCGTCTCACGAATGGGAACGCGCCATGCCTCGCCTCCTCGCCCCCACCCTCGTCCTGCTGGGCGGCCTTCTCGGCTCCGGCTCCGTCCTCGCCCAGGCGGCGGTGAGCGCGGCGCCGGTCGGGGGCACCTCGGGCTCCGTGTCGCGGCCGGGCTGGTCGGCCGGCCAGGCGACGAATTCCGAGTTCAACAGCATGGGCCAGCCGATGACGCGGAGCGAAGCCATCCGGCGCCGCTCCGCCGCCGCCCGCGCCCAGGCCGGCCAGGCCTCCGCCCAGCCGCGCCAGCCGGCCCGGCGTCGCCCCGCCACCGGCGCGCGCTGACGCCTCTCAGCCCGCGAAAGGAAGGCTCGCCGCCGGCTCCCACGGGCCGCCGCGATAGTGCCAGAGCAGGAGCCCTTCCCCCCGCGCCTCCCAGGGGGTGAAGCCGGCCGACAACGCCTCCAGCAGCGCCCGCGCCGCCTCCGGCGCGGCCTTGTTCTGGATGGTGACATGCGGCCGCCAGCCCTGGGCATCCTGCCGCGTCAGCCAGGGCGCCCAGTCCCGGGCGAGCTGCTGGCGCAACGCGAAAAGCGCGGGCGCCTCGACCTCCAGCGCCACGCCCCGGCCGAGGGAGCGCAGGCCGGTGAAGCGCAGGGGAAGCGGTGCCTGCCGGGCGCAGACCGCCCCCAGCCGCGCCACCACCTCGGACAGTTCCTCCCCGGGAAGGGCGTGGAACAGGGTCAGATGCGCCGGGATCCAGTTCCGCTCGGGCGGGAAATGGGCGCGGCGCAGGGCGTCCAGCCGCTCGAAGGTGGCGGGGTCGAAGGCCAGGGTGAGGATCAGCGGGGCCGCGGTCACCGCGCCGGCAGGGCCAGCAAGGCCTCCAGCCCACGAGGGTCGCCCAGCAGGGCCGCCTTCTCGCCGCGGGTGAGCACGGCCAGCGCCTCGGCCTCATCCGCGGAGGCGGCGACCCGCGCGAGGCCCATGACGAGGTTCGCATCCAGCGCATCCGGCCGCGCCGGCCCGGGCTCGGGCAGCATGGCGCGGTGGGCGGCCAGCAGCGCCCGGTCGGAACGCAGCCGCGCCAGGGCTTCGCCTTCCGGCGCGATCGCTTCCCATTCCTCGCGCAGCGCCAGGGTGCGGCGGAGGATGGAGGGCGGGTCGCGTTCCTCCGGGATGAGCAGCAGCCCGGCGCGGCGCAGCGCCTGGCCGGCATCCCGCCGCGCCGTCCAGGCCGCGAGCGGGATGGCCAGGGCGAGGCCGATGACCACGGGCGACATCCAGGCCGCCAGATAGGGGGAGACGAGGAAGGCCGCGACGCCGAAGGCGATGCCGAAGACGGTGTGGCGCCAATACAGCCGCGCCACCTGGCGCAGCGGCAGGCTGCCATCGTCGCGGGTCTGGGCCGACCAGCCGGAATCGCGCCCGCGCAGGATGGAGACCACGTCCACGGATTGGGTCAGCATCGTCACCGGGGCGAGCATGCCGGCGACCACGGTTTCCACCACCACGCTGACGAGGGACCGGATGGCGCCGCCATGGCCGCGCCGCCAGGCCGGGTCCGTCAGCATGGCGCCCCAGGCGAGCAGCTTGGGCACGAGCAGCAGGCCCATGGTGGCGATGAAGACCCATTTCGCGCGCACCGGATCCACCACCGGCCAGTGCGGGAAGAGCGCGGGCCCCTGGGGGAAATAGACGGGCAGCACGAAGCGCGCCTGCAAGGCCAGCAGCACGCCGCAGATGAGGAAGGCGAGCCACATCGGCGCGGTGATGTAGGAGCCGATGCCGACGAGGAGGTGGCTGCGGCTGATCGGGTGCAGGCCGCGGGTGGGCAGCACGGCCAGGTGCTGGAGGTTGCCCTGGCACCAGCGCCGGTCCCGGATCGCGAGATCGGACAGGGCGGGCGGGCTTTCCTCATAGCTGCCCGGCAGGGCGGGGATGAAATGGATGGCCCAGCCCTGGCGGCGCATGAGGGCAGCCTCGACGAAGTCGTGGCTCATGATGGTGCCGCCGAAGGGCTTGCGCCCGGGCAGGTGCGGCAGGCCGGCGGCGGAGGCGAAGGCCTCCGTGCGGATCATCGCGTTGTGGCCCCAGTAATTGCCCTCCGCGCCGTGCCAGAAGGCGATGCCATGCGCGATCACGGGGCCATAGAGGCGGCCGGCGAATTGCTGCATGCGGGCGAAGAGCGAGCGGCCGTTGACGATGACCGGCAGGCTCTGGATGAGCCCGACGCGCGGCTGGGCCTCCATGGCGGCCGCCATGCGGATCAGCGCCTCGGCCGACATCACGCTGTCGGCGTCCAGGATCAGGAATTGCGGATAGGCGCCGCCGAAGCGGCGCACCCAATCGGCGATGTTGCCGGCCTTGCGGTCGGTGTTCTTCGGGCGGCGGCGGTAGAAGATGCGCGCGCCATCCCCGGCGCGGGCGCGCAGCGCCAGGAAGGCCTCCTCCTCGCGCGCCCAGGCATCGGGGTCGGTCGTGTCGCTGAGGATGAAGAGGTCGAAGGATTCCGCCGCGCCGGCCTCGCGCAGCGCCGCCTGGATCGCCTCCAGCCCCGCGAGCACGCGGCGCGGGTCCTCGTTGTAGACGGGCATGAGCAAGGCGGTGCGGGTGGCGAGGGCGGGCAGCGGCGCGCGGGGGTCGATGCCGAGCCCCCAGCCGCGCCGCGCGATGACGCTCGCCACGCCGCACAGGCTGCTGACGAAGGAGAGCGCGATCCAGGCGAAGAGCGGGACGAAGAGCGCGAGGACGATGCTGCCCGGCCGCAGCGGCGCGTCGATGTCGAGCACGAGGGCCATCTCCCGCGCGCCGAACAGGGTCAGCACCAGCGCGGCGCCGAAGACCAGGGCGCGGCGCCACCAGATGCCGCGCGGCCCGGTGCCGGGCGCGGGCACCCGGCCGGGTTTCGCGCGGAGGTCCTGCACCGGCATGGCCAGCGGCGCCTCCTCCGGCATCGCCGGAAGGCTGGCGAGGGAGGGCGGTGGTGGGGTCAGGGTGTCCAGCGGAAGAGCCATGTCTCGGTCAGCGGACCCTGTTCATCCTTGAGCAGGGCGCGCAGCTCCACCAGCCTCTGATTGCCCGGGATCAACTCGAATGTCGCGCGCCAGCCGCCGGTCTCGGGGTTGCGCTGGAGCACCGCGCTCTCGATCCGGCCGGTGCTGGCGGTCACGTCCAGCACGGGCTGCGCGCCCTGGGGCAGGTCGGCGAGGCGGCCGCCCTTGGCCTCCAGCACGAAGAGCCGGGTGCCCGGCACGGCGGGCTTGCCGCCCTGGCGGGACTCCTCGAACTGCGCGGGCGGCTGGCGGCCGCCGGCGGCGAAGGCTGCGCCGCTCGCCCAGTGCAGGCGGTAGACATAGCTGTATTCCTGCCCCGGGCGCAGCGGCGCCCTGGGGCGCCAAAAGGCGGCGATGTTGTCGTGAATCTCCTCGGCCGTCGGGATTTCCACCAGATGCACGGCGCCCTCCCCCCAGTCGCCGATGGGCTCCACCCAGCAGCCCGGGCGGCGCTCGTAGCGGGCCTCGAGGTCGTTGTAGTCGCTGAAGGCGCGGCGGCGCTGCATCAGGCCGAAGCCGCGCGGATTGGCATCGGTGAAGACGCTGATCTGCAGCTCGCGCGGGTTGGCCAGGGGGCGCCAGATCGCCTCGCCCCGGCCGGTCGAGAGCATCAGCCCATCGGAATCATGCACCGCCGTCCGATAGTCATCCATGCCCGCGCGGTCGAGCGGGGAGAGCAGGAACATGCTCGTGAGCGGCGCGATGCCGGCGGTCGCCATCTCCACCCGGGGATAGAGGCGGGATTCGACGTCGAAGACCGTCTCCTCCCCGGGGCGGATGGTGAAGCGGAAGGCGCCCGTGGTGCTCGGGCTGTCCAGCAGCGCATGCACCACCATGGAATTCCCCTGGGCCTGCGGCTTCTGGAGCCAGAAGGCGCGGAAGACGGGGAATTCCTCGCCCGATCGCTCGGCGGTGGCGATGGCCAGGCCGCGCGCGGAGAGGCCGTAGGTGTGGCCCTTGCCGATGGCCCGGAAATAGGAGGCGCCGACGAAGGCCGCGACCTCGTCGAAATGGTCGGGCCGGTTCATCGGGTTGGTCAGCCGGAAGCCGGCGAAGCCGATATCCTCGGCGGGCGGGGCGATGTTCAGCGCGCCCAGGGTGAAGGCCGAGGCGTCATAGGGGATGGGGGTGGCGCGGCCATCCGCCACTTCGAAGAGCGAGACCTTCTGCTTGAACAGGAAGCCGCGATGGAAGGGCTGCATCTGGAAGGGCAGGTTGTCCGCCCGCCAGAGCGCGCGGCGCGGGTCGTAGCGGATGTCGCGGTATTCGTCATAGCCGAGATCGCCCAGCCGGCCGGGCAGGCGCTCATCGGGGGCGGCATAGGGCTTGGTCGCGAGGTCACGCGCGATCTGGCGCACGGTGGTGTCGTCGAAGGGGCGCACCGGGTCGTCCGCGGCTTCCGCGCGGTCCACCAGGGTACCGGGGATGCTGGGGAGCAACCCGGCCAGACTCAATCCGGCGATCAGGGCGCGGCGGTGCAATTCAAACCTCGTGAAACGGGATTAACCTATGCAAGGCGTCCGCCCTAGAACGGGCCGGGGCGGGATGGTTTCCTGCTGCAATGCGAAATGCAGGGGGCGTGTCCCGAGGGGCACGCGCCACGGGGGCTGGCCGACCGCGTATGGATATCCTGTTCCAGGCCTTGCCGCTTCTGCTGCTGCTTGGCCTCCTCGGCTCCGGCCGCGTGGCGCCGGTGCCGGCCTGCCTCATGGCGCTCGCGGCCTCGCTGCCGGCCATCGCCAGGGCCCTTCCGCCGGAGCTGACCCTGCCGCGCTTCCTGGCCGGGGAAACGCTGCGGGCCCTGTTCCTGGGCGCCATGCCGGTGGCGACGCTTTCGGGCGGGCTGCTCTTCAGCCTCGTGGCCGCGCCGCGCGCGACCGGGGCGGTGCCGCCCTCCCCGCGCCGGGCCTATCTCATGGTGCTCGCCGGTTCCTTCGTGGAAAGCGCGACAGGCTTCGGCGTGGGGGCGGTGTTCACCCTGGGCGCGTGCCGGGCCATGGGGATCCGCGGGGTGGCGGCCGGGGGGATGGCGGTGCTCTCCTGCTGGCTGGCGCCCTGGGGGGCGCTGGGGCCGGGGCTGGCGCTGGGGGCGGCGCTGGCGCAGCGGCCGATGGCCGAGGTCTCCCTGGTCAGCGCGCTGCCGCATGCGGCCTGGCTCATGGTGGCGCCGCCCGTGCTCTGGTCCCTGCTCCGCCATGCCGGGCTGGCCGTGCCGCGCCGGGAGCGGCTGGCGCAGCTGGGCTTGCAGGCCGCGATGGCGGCGCTGCTGCTTCTCTCCGCCCGTTTCATGCCACCGGAGACCGTGGGGCTGCTCACCTCCGGCCTCGTGCTGCTGCCGGCGCTCCTGCATTTCTCGCCGCCGCGCGATTCGGCCGCCCGGGCCGCGGCGCTGGCGGCGGCGGGGCCCTGGGCGCTGCTGACGGCCTGCCTGATGCTGGCCCGCGCCTGGCATGGCGCGCCGGCCTGGCGGCCCTATGCGGATCTGCCGCCCCTGCCGCTGACCCATGTGGCGGTGGTGCTCTGGGTCATGTCGCTCGGCTTCCTGGCGGCGCGGCGGGATGGGCTGCTGCGGCTGCGGGAGGCGCTGGGGCGGATGCGGCGGCCGGCGCTGGCGATGATCCTGTATGTGGTGCTGGGCCGCTGGCTGGCGGGCTCGGGCGCGGCGACCGCCCTGGCCCATTCGATCGCCGCCGGGCTCGGGCCGCTGGCGCCCTATGCCATCCCGCCGCTGGGGATGCTCGGGGGCCTGCTCACGGGCAGCAATGTCGGCGCCGCTTCCGCCATGATGCCGGTGCAGGCGGATCTCGGCCTGGCGGCGGGGCTGCCGCCCTGGCTGGCGCCGGGGATCCAGAACTTCGCGGGGGGCGCGGGCGCGGCCTTCTCCTTCGCGATGACGGCGATGATCTGCGGCTTGCTGGCGGATGGGACGCGGCCGCCCGCCCTGTGGCGCGGGCTGATGCCGCTGATCCTCGCCGTGCCGGTCATCGGCTGGGTGGCCGTGGCGGTCCTGCGCGCCCTGGCGTAAGCGGGGGGACATGAGCGCCCGCGCCGCCCGCCTGCACCTCGCCGCCGACCCCGTGCTCGGCCCCGTCATCGCCCAGGTCGGGGCCATGCGGCTGAAGCCGGTGAAGGGCCGGGAGCCCTATGAGGCGCTGGTGCGCGCGATCGCGCATCAGCAGGTGCATGGGCGCGCGGCGGAGGCGATGCTGAACCGGCTGATCGCCATGGTGCCGCATGCGCCCTTTCCCTCGCCGCAGCAGGTGCTGGCCCTGCCCGAGGGGGCGTTGCGCGCCTGCGGCTTCTCCGGGGCGAAGCAGGCCGCGATCCTCGACATCGCGCATAAATCCGCCGCCGGATGGGTGCCGACGCGCCGCGCCGCCGCCCGGCTTTCGGACGAGGCGCTGATCGAGCGGCTGGTCGCGCTGCGGGGCGTCGGGCGCTGGACGGTGGAGATGCTGCTGATGTTCACCCTCGGGCGGCCCGACATCCTGCCCGTGGATGATTTCGGCGTGCGCGAGGGCTATCGGCTGGCGGCGGGGCTGGAGACGCAGCCCAAGCCGAAGGAGCTGGCCGCGATCGGCCAGGCCTGGGCGCCGTTCCGCACGGCGGCGGCCTGGTATCTCTGGCGGGCGGCGGATCTGAACAAGGAGGGGCGCTTCAAGGCGCCCGTCGCGATCTAGCGGCCGCTAGAGCGGCGCGCCGGCGGGCAGGAAGCCCTCCAGCACGGCGGCGAAGCCCTCGGGCTGGTCGGCATGCACCCAGTGCCCGGCGCCCTTCACCGTGATGAAGCGCGCGGCGGGAAACAGGTCGCGGATGACCGGGCGGTTCTCCGGCCGGATATAGGTGGAGTGCTCGCCGGCCACGAAGAGGGTCGGCCCCTCGAAGCGCGCCGCCTCGGGCGAGGACCAGCCGAGGATGGCGGGCATGGAGGCGCCGATGCCCTCCAGCCCGATCCGCCAGCCGGAGGCGTCGGGCTTGCGGTTGGTGAGGATGAAGGCGCGCACCCCCGCATCGGGCTCGGCGGGGGCGAGCAGCGCATCGGCCTCGGCGCGCGGCGTGCCGGGGGGCACGGCCCGCATGGCCTCCACCAGCTCCGTCCAGCGCGGGGGATAGGCATAGGGGGCGACATCGGAGATCACGAGCCGCGCCACGCGCTCCGGCGCGGTGAGGGCCAGCATCATCGCGGCCTTGCCGCCCATGGAATGGCCCATGACATCGGCGCGCGCGATCCCGCGTGCCTCCATGCTCTCCCCCACGGCTTCCGCCATGAGGCGGTAGTCCATCGCGGGCGCATGGGGGCTGGCGCCGTGGTTCGGCATGTCGAAGGCGATGACGCGGCGGCCGCCCGTGGCGAGGCGGCGTTGCAGCGCGCCGAAGTTCCGCGCCTGGCCGAACAGCCCGTGCAGCAGGACGAGCGGGCGCCCCTCCCCCAGCTCGATCGCGTTGAGGATCATCGTCCCCTCCTCATCCCCGCACGGCCAGGACGACGCTCGCCGCGATCAGCGCGCCACCCAGCCAGACATCCCATCCCACCGGCTCGCCCAGCCAGAGGGCGCCGCCGGCCACGCCCAGCACGGGCACCAGCATGAACCCCACCGAGGCCACGGTGGAGGGCAGGCGCCGCCCGGCCTCGATCACGCTCCAGGTGCCGATGGGGGCCGCGACCAGCCCGATGAAGACGGCATGCGGCCAGGCGCCGGGGCCGATGCCGCCCTGCGGTTCCCGGATGAGCGCGAGGGGCAGCAGGACCAGCGTGCCGGCGGCGAAGCAGAAGGGCAGCAGCTCCATCATCGGCCGGGTGGGCGGCAGGCGCCGGGTGATGACGATGGCGATGCTCCAGCCCAGCGCCGCCGCCATCAGCATGGCATTGCCCGCCAGCACGCCCGGCAGGGCCCAGTCCATCGCCCAGGGGCCGACCAGCACCACCGCCCCTGCCAGCCCCAGCCCGGCCGCCGCCCAGCGCAGCGCCGAGACCCGTTCCCCCAAGACGAGGACCGAGAGCGGCATGAGCCAGAAGATGGTCACGTTGGACAGCACGGCGATCCGCCCGGCGGGCAGCACGGCCAGGGCGAGATGGGTGAGCGCGAAGAAGGCGCCGAGCTGGAGGAAGCCGACCGCCAGCACCGCCGGCCAGTCCCGCGCGCCGGGCAGGCGCAGCCGGCGCAGCGCGAGCAGCGCCACGGCCGAGACCAGCGCCGCCAGCCCCGCGCGGCTGACCGCGAACCAGGCCGGCGTCGCGTCCCGCAGCGCGTCCTTGGTGATGGGCCAGACGCCGCCGAAGAGAAGGACGGCGATGGCGAGGAGCCGCAGGTCGCGGGGGTTCACCCGCCGCGCTCAGCCGAGCGTCAGCACGATCTTGCCGATATGCGCGCTGCTCTCCATCAGCCGGTGCGCCTCCGCCGCCTGCTCCAGCGGGAAGGTGGCGTGGATGCGCGGCCCGCAGCGCCCGGCGGAAAGCACGGGCCAGACCCGTTCCTCCAGCGCGCGGGCGATGGCGCCCTTCTCGGCGGTGCTGCGCGGCCGCATCGTGCTGCCGGTAACGACCAGCCGCTTGAGCATGATCGGGCGGATATCCGCCTTCTCCACCTCGAACCCGCCCATCAGGGCGATGATGACCAGCCGCCCATCGGTGCCGAGGACGCGGAGGTTCTTCTGGAAATAGGCGGCGCCGATCATGTCGAGCACGACATCGGCGCCACGGCCGCCGGTCACCCGCTTCATCTCCTCGGCGAAGTCCTGGCTCCGGTAGTCGAAGGCCTCCTCCGCGCCGAATTCCAGGCAGGCCTTCACCTTTTCCGGGCTGCCGGCGGTGGCGAAGGCGCGGGCGCCGAATTCGCGGGCGAGCTGGAGCGCGGTGGAGCCGATGCCGGAGGTGCCGCCATGCACCAGCATCACCTCGCCCGCCGCCAGCCGGCCATGGCCGAAGAGGTTGGCCCAGACGGTGAAATAGGTTTCCGGCACGGCCGCCGCGCGCACGGCGTCATAGCCCTCCGGCCAGGGCAGGCATTGCGCGGCGGGGGCGACGGCGAATTCGGCATAGCCGCCGCCATTGGCCAGGGCGCAGACCCGGTCTCCCACCCGGAAGCGCGTGACGCCCGCGCCCACGGCCGCGACCTCCCCGGCCACCTCCAGCCCGATCACGGGGCTCGCGCCCTTGGGCGGGGGATAGAGGCCCTTGCGCTGCTGCACATCCGGCCGGTTCACTCCGGCGGCCATCACCCGGATCAGCACCTCGTCCTCGGCCGGGCGCGGCAGGGGGCCGGTGGCGGGCACCAGCACCTCCGGCCCGCCGCCCTCGCCATGGGCGATGTAGGTCATGGTCTCGGGCAGCTGCGGCATCGAACGGGGCTCCTCCGGGCGGGGCCGGAAGGTCGGCGCGGGGGCTGCGCCCGTCAAGCACGCGGCCCCGGCACCGATCCGTGAGGCCGCCATGCCCCGCCCGGCCTTGCGCGGAAACGCCCCAGGGGCGACCATTGGACCACCCCATGGAACGCGAGAGGAACGAAGGCCCCATGCGCCCGGCCGCGCCGCGCCGCAGCCTCCTCGCCGCGCTTGCTCCCCTTCTCGGCGGCCCGTTCGCCTCTTCGGGGGCGCGCGCGCAGGTCGCCGGTGCCCAGACCGCGCCGCCCGCCGCCGCGGCGGAATGGCGCTTCGGCGCGCTCTACCCGCTCTCCGGCGCGCCGGCGCTGCTGGGCGACGAATCCTTCCGCGGCCTGGAAATGGCGGTGGAGGAGCGCAACGCCGCCGGGGGCCTGCTGAGCCGCCCCATCCGCCTCATCCGCGCCGATGCCGCCGACCAGGCGGCCGCCGTGGCGGAGACGCGCCGGCTGATGGGCGCGGAGCGGGCCGGCATCCTGTTCGGCAGCTACGCCTCCCCCCTCTCCTTCGCCGCCACGCAGGTGAGCGAGGCGCAGGGCGTGCCCTTCTTCGAACTGGGCGCGGTGGCGGACAGCATCACGGAACGCGGCTTCCGCCATCTCTACCGCACCTGCCCCCGCGCCAGCGACTTCGCCCGCGTGGCGGCCGAGGCGGTGGCGGAGGTGCTGCCCGCCCTGCTCGGCACCGCGCGCGGCGCCCTGCGCGTCGGCCTGCTGCATGAGGACGGGCTCTATGGCAGCTCCGTCTCCGAGTTGCAGACCGCGCGGCTGCGCGAGGTGGGGATCGAGCCGGTGGAGCGGATCGGCTATCCCGTCCGCACTACGGATCTGGCGCCGGCCCTCCAGCGCCTGCGCGAGGCCTCCACGGACGTGCTTCTGCACACCGCCCTGCAGAACGATGTCATCCTGCTGTTCCGCAATCTGCGGGAGTCTGGCTGGCGGCCGCGCATGATCATCGGCGCGGGCGCCGGCTACAGCCTCACCGACACGGCCCGCACCCTCGGCGGCGCGATGGACGGGGTGATGAACGTGGACTTCACCCAGTTCGCCATCAACGAGCGCATCGCGCCCGGCAACGCCGCCTTCGCCGAAGCCTATAAGCGGCGCTACGGCGCCGATCCGCGCTCCGGCCATTCCCTGGCCAATTACTTCGGCGCCCGCGTGGCCTTCGATGGAATCCAGCGGGCCGGCGGGACCGAGAAGGACCGGCTGCGCGCCGCCATGCTGGCCACCGACATCGCGCCCGGCAGCACGCCCACCGGCTGGGGCGCCGCCTTCGACGAACGCGGCCAGAACACCCGCGCCCGCCCCTGGCTCGCCCAGTGGCAGGACGGGCGCCTGGTGACCATCCACCCCGAGGCCGCCGCCGTGGCACCGCCGCGCGCCCGCCTCGGGGCCGATTGAGGGAAGAGAGCATGAGGAACGACGAACGCGTCTGGCGCGCCGTGGACGAGCGGAAGGAGGACTACGCGGCCTTCTCCGACCGGGTCTGGGAGATGCCGGAGATCGCCTATACCGAGCAGCGCTCGGTGGCCGAGCACATCGCGATGCTGGAGAAGGAAGGCGCCCGCATCGAGCGCGACCTGGCCGGGATCCCGACCGCCGTCATGGGCGAATGGGGCGAGGGCGGCCCGGTCATCGCCATCCTCGGCGAATACGACGCGCTTCCCGGGCTTTCCCAGGAAGCCGGCATCGCCGAGCACAAGCCGGTGGAGGGCCAGGGCGGCGCGGGGCATGGCTGCGGCCACAACCTGCTCGGCGCGGCCTCCCTCCTCGCCGCCGCCGCGGTGAAGGACTGGCTGCGCGAGAACAACATCCCGGGCCGCGTGCGCTACTATGGCTGCCCGGCCGAGGAAGGCGGCGCCGCCAAGGGCTTCATGGCGCGCGACGGTGTGTTCGACGACGTGGACATCGCCATCTCCTGGCACCCCGCCTCCTTCTCCGGCGTGAACGAGGCCGTCTCCCTCGCCAACACGCGCATCGACTTCACCTTCCACGGCAAGTCCAGCCACGCCGCCGCCGCGCCGGAACTCGGCCGCTCCGCGCTGGATGCGGTGGAGCTGATGAATGTCGGCGTGAACTACATGCGCGAGCACATGCCCGACCACGCGCGCATCCACTACGCCATGCTCGATGGCGGCGGCATCGCGCCCAATGTCGTGCAGTCCCGCGCCAAGGTCCGCTACCTCATCCGCGCGCGCGACCTGCCGGAGCTGAACAGCCTCGTCGCCCGCGTGAAGAAGATCGCCGAGGGCGCCGCGCTGATGACGGAGACGCGGGTCGAGACATCGGTCGTCAGCGCCGTCTCCAACCTGCTCGGCAACGCGCCGCTGGAAAAGGCGATGTACGACAACTTCCTCCGCCTCGGCCCGCCGCAATGGGACGACGCGGACCGCGAATACGCCGCGCAGATCCAGGGCACGCTGACCGAAGCCGACATCGCCGCCGCGCATCGCCGCCACGGGCTGAAGGTGGAGCCGGGCAAGACGCTCTGCGACATCATCGTGCCGCTGGAGAACCGGGGCGAAGGCGGCGTCGGCTCCACCGATGTGGGCGACGTCTCCTGGGCCGTGCCCACGGTGCAGGCGCGCGGCGCCACCTGCGCCATCGGCACGCCCTTCCACTCCTGGCAGCTCACCGCCCAGGGCAAGTCGCCCCACGCGCATAAGGGCATGGTGCATGTGGCGAAGGTGATGGCCGGCACGGCGGTGGACGCTATCCGTGACCCCGCGCTGATCGAACGCGCCAAGGCGGAATTCAAGGAGCGGACGGGCGGCAAGCCCTACGAATCCCCGCTGCCGAAGGACCTGGCGCCGCCGATCAAGGCGATGGGCCAGGGGGTTTGATACGGGGGTGACGAACACCGGAGAGGGCGCTGCCCTCTCCGGACCTCTCCCGCCAAGGGCCTGAGGCCCTTGGAACCCCGTCTGACTGCCGTGGATACCCCAGATCGAAGGGGTCTCGGGTTGCGGGGTGGTGATCCTGCCTTTGCAGTCGCCTGAGGTCCAAGACCTCAGGCGCACCATCAGCCGAGTGAATCCAAACTCGAAAAAGAAGATGATGGTGAGGGGTCCGGGGAGAGGAAGAATTCCTTCTTCCTCTCCCCGGGACAGACCGTCAGCTCAGAACAACCGACCGTTCAGTCCGCCTTGATTCCGGCCGAACGGATGATCGGCTCCCACTTCGCGATCTCGTCGTCCAGCCACTTCTTGGCCGTGGCCGGCGTGGTGTCGGAGCGGGTTTCCATCGTGAGGTCGGAGAGGCGCTGCTTCACGCTCTCCATCGCCATCACCTTGTTGAAGGCTTCGTTGATGGTGTTGACCACCGGCTCCGGCGTGCCGGACGGCGCGAAGACCATGTGCCAGGTATAGGCTTCGTAGCCGGGCACGCCGGCCTCCTGGAAGGTGGGGATGTTCGGCACCTGCGGGATGCGGTGCGCGCCGGAGATGGCCAGCCCCTTCACCTCGCCGCGGGTGACGAAGGGCAGCGCGGAATTCGCCACGTCCAGCATCATCGCCACCGTGCCGTTCAGCAGGTCCGGCATGGCGGCGGCGGAGCCGCGATAGGGAACGTGGTTCACCCGCAGCCCGCCGGCCTGGCGCAGGAACAGCTCGCTCGCCAGGTGGAGCGCGGCGCCGTTGCCGGTGGAGGCGTAGTCGTACTTGCCCGGGTTCTTCTTGATCAGCTCGATCAGCTCGGGGAGCGTGTTCGCGGGCAGGTCCTTGTTCACCATCATCAGCATCGGGATGACGCCGGTGAGGGCGACCGGGGTGAAGTCGGCCAGCGGGTCGAAGGGCAGGCGCGGGAAGATGGCGCGCAGCGCGGCATGGGCGATGGTGGTGTAGAGCAGCGTCTGCCCATCCTTCGGCGCCTTCGCCACCACGTCGGAGCCGACCACCACGCCGGCGCCCGTGCGGTTCTCCACGATCACGCGCTGCGGCAGCATCTTGGACAGCTCATCGGCCACGAGGCGCGCGGGCACGTCGGTCGGGCCGCCGGCGGCGAAGGGCACGACCAGGCGCACCGGGGCGCTCGGCCAGCTGCCCTGGGCGCGCAGGGCGGGGGCGGCGAGCGGCGCGGCGGCGAGGCCCGCGGCCCCGGCGATGAGGTGACGACGCGGAATCATCAAGACGGACTTCCCTGGCGGATGGAGTTTCTTCACCCCAAAAGGGGCGCCAGCGGGGCCGTGTCAACGGCTGGGGGCCTCACGAGGCGCTCATAGAGGTCCCGGTCCGTGGCGCCTTCGGTGCCGAAGAGCAGCACCCGGCTCTCCGGGCCGAGGCCCAGCGCCTCCCGCGCCGCCGGGTCCCGCGCGGCCAGGGCGAGGCCGGCCATCCCGGCCACCCCGCTCTCCCCCACCTCCAGCGGCGGGTTCCGGCGGGCCAGCAGCCGCATGGACGCGATCGCCGCGGAATCGGGGATGGCCATGAAGGCGAAGGCGGCCCGTTCGAGTTCCTGCCAGGCGAGCAGGCTCGGCTCGCCGCAGGCCAGTCCGGCCATGATCGTGTCCAGCTCGCCCGGAACGGCGGTGGCGGCCCCCGCCTCCGCGCTGGCGAGCAGGCAGGCGGCCCGCTCGGGCTCCACCACCACCAGCCGGGGACCCTGCCCGTGGCGGGCCCGCAGGGCGACCGAGACGGCGGCGGCCACGCCACCCACGCCGCCCTGGACGAAGACATGGCTGGGCGGGGCCGGCAGGGCGTCCAGCGCCTCCTCTGCCATCAGGCGGTAGCCCTGCATCACCTCGCGCGGGGTTTCCGTGTAGCCGGGCCAGGAGGTGTCGGAGACGAGGTGCCAGCCCCCTTCCCGCGCGGCGGCCTCGGAGGCGCGGACGGTATCGTCATAGGTGCCGGGCACCTCTTGCACCTCGGCGCCGAAGGCGGCGATGGCGTCGCGCCGGCCCTGGCTGACGCCGGGATGGACGAAGATGACGCAGCGCGCCCCGAAGCGGCGGGCGCCCCAGGCGACGCTGCGGCCATGGTTGCCGTCGGTCGCGCAGGTGACGGTGATGGCCGCCGTCGCCTCGGCGAAGCGGCCGGATTCTAGGTCGCCGGGGCTCGCGGCATTCGCCACCCCCAGCCGCGCCAGCTCCCGCTGGAGCAGGCCTGCCACGGCATGGGCGCCGCCCAGCGCCTTGAAGGAACCCAGGCCGAAGCGCGACGCCTCGTCCTTCAGATGCACGGCGCCGAGCCCCAGCCCGGCGGCGATCTCCGGCAGGTCCCGCAGCGGCGTCGGGGCATAGCCGGGCCAGGCGGTGATGGCCGCGCGCGCCCGGCGCCAGCCGCCCTCGGGCAGCACGACCACGCCCGGCACGCCGTGGCGCGGGTTGGGGAGGAGGCGGAAGGGGTAGCCGGTCATGCGCGCAGAAGGTCACGCCGAGGGGGCGCAGGGCAAGCCGGGCTACCAGCAGAAGAGCAGGTCGATGAGCATGAGGAGGTAGCCGAGCGCCATGACCACCAGCCCGAGGAAGATCAGCACGATGCCGATGCCGTAGCGCAGCGTCTCGACGCCGTACTGCACCAGCATCCGGCCGAAGGCGACGGTGTCGCGCCCGCCCTGGCAGCTCGGGCGCGGCGGTTCCGGCTGGGCCTGGGCCAGCGGGGCGGCGCAGGCCGGGAGGGGCGCGCCCCCTGCCCCGGCCAGCAGCAGCGGCAGGACGACCATTCCCGCGGCCATCCCCCCGCGCCGCGAGGCGCCTTGGCGATGGCCGGGCGGAGAGGTGGTGGGGCGGGACCGCCTGGGCGGAGGGGTCATCGGAACGGCGTCTCCGGGCGGGGAGGCGCCTTCTCCTCCATCTGCGTTGCTGGCTCGTGTCCCGCCCGGAAGCCGATGCGGCTACAGCCCCGCCGCGTCGAGGCGGAGGATGGCGCGGGCGAGGGCCTGGGCGCGGGGCACGAGGCTGGCCACCTCCAGATACTCCTCCGGGCTATGCGCCTTCCCGCCCACGGGGCCCACGGCGCAGAGGGTGGGTGCCCCGACCGCCGCGGTGAAGCCGCTATCGGCGCAGCCGCCGGTGAATTCGCCCGTCACCGCCAGCCCGCTCTCGGCCGCGGCGCCGCGATACATCTCGAAGACGCGCGCGGCGGCCGGGCTCTGGGTCAGCGGCAGGAACTCGCCCCGGATGGTGAGGGCGGCGCGGGTGCCGGGGACATAGGACCTCGCCACGATCTCGTGGATCTTGCCCATGACCTCCTCCCGGTCCGCCGGCTCGACATAGCGCAGGTCGATCTGCAGCTGGGCATGCGGGGCGACGGTGTTCACGCTCTGCCCGCCGCTGACGAGCCCGACATTCAGCGTGATGCCGCGCTTGAGGTCGGTGAGCGCGTGGATCGCCGTCACCTTCTGCGCCAGCTCCCCGATGGCGCTGATGCCGGATTCGAAATTGCCGCCGGAATGCGCGGCGCGGCCCTCGATCTCGACCGCCATGAAGACGCCGCCCTTGCGCCCCGTCACCACCCCGCCATTCGGGCGCCCGGGCTCGGAGTTGAACACCACCCGGGCGCGGCGCGCCTCGTCCTCGATCACCGGGCGGCCCTCGGGGGAGCCGATCTCCTCATCGCCGGTGAACAGCCCGACCAGCGGGCCGGGCGCGCCGCCCACGGCCTTGAAGGCGGCCATGACGAACATGTTCATCACCAGCCCCGCCTTCATGTCGGCGACGCCGGGGCCGGTGGCGATCCCGTTCTCCACACGGAAGGGCCGGCGCTCCGGCTCGCCCTTGGGGAAAACCGTGTCCCGATGGCCCATCAGCAGGATGTTGCGCCGGGCATTGCCAGACGCCCCGGCCTCGCCCCCCGCGTCGAGCGTCGCACGCAGACAGTCGCCGAAGCGCTCGCCGGGGATGGTCTCCACCGGGATGCCGCGCGCCTCGAGGAAGGCACGGACCTGGGCGCCCACGGCATCCACGCCGGGCTTGTCGTAGGAACCGCCATCGGTGTTCACCATGGCTTCCAGCGTGGCGAGCATCTCGCCCTGGCGGCCGGCCAGCCATTCCAGCACGCGGCTCTCGGTCTCGGCACTCATCGGCACTACTCCAACATCAGTTCGCAAGGCGCGGGGGCGGCGGCCCTCACGCGATCGGATTGGCTTCCGGCATGGCCAGGGCGCGTTCCAGCGCGCGGGCGCCGCGCAGGCAGAGGTCGTCGCGGCCCTGGGCGGCCACGATCTGCACGGCGCGCGGCATCCCCTCCGCGTCCAGCCCGGCGGCGAGGGCGATGGCGGGCTGGCGGGTCAGGTTCTGCGCGAAGGTCCAGGGCGCCCAGTCCCGCCACAGCGCCTCGGTGGGCTTGAGCGTCGGCTGGTCGGCGCCGAAGGCGGCGGTGGGGGTCGCGGCCGTCAGGACCAGGTCGTAGCGCAGATGGAACAGGGCCATGCGGTGCGCCGCTTCCACCCGCATCGCATCCGCCGCGAGGAAGTCGATGGCCGAGAGCCCGCCCTCGCGCCGCGCCACCTCCTCCAGCCCGGAATCCAGCTCGGACCGCTTGTCCTCCGGCGTCGCGGCGACGAGCTTGGCGAGCGCCACGCCCCAGACCCGGCCGAAGATCTGGCGGGTGTCGGGCAGCTCCGGATCGGCCTCCTCCACCAGCGCGCCCTCGGCGCGCAGCGTCTCGGCGGCGCGGGCGAGCGCGGCCTCGCCATCGGCGTCCAGCGGCGGCTCGTAGCCCCAGCGGCGCACGAGCGCGATGCGCATGCCGCGCACGCCCTCCTCGATGCCCAGGCGCCACTCGCGCGGCTCGTCCGGCATGCAGAGAGGATCCCGCACATCGGCGCGGGCGATGGCGTTCATCATCAGCGCCGCGTCGCGCACGCTGCGCGCCATGGGCCCGGCGCAGGCCACCGCGCTGAAGGCGCCATGCGGCCATTGCGGGATGCGCCCGTAGCTCGGCTTGAAGCCGACGATGCCGCAATAGGCCGCGGGGATGCGGATGGAGCCGCCGGCATCCGTGCCGATATGCAGCGCGCCGAAGGCCGCCGCCGCCGCCGCGCCCGCGCCGGAGGAGGAGCCGCCGGTGGTGCGCTGGAAGTCCCAGGGGTTGCGGGTGATGCCGTGCAGCGGGCAGTCGCCCGGGGTCTTCCAGCCGAATTCGGTGGTGGTGGTCTTGCCGATGATGACGGCGCCCGCCGCCTTCAGCCCGAGCACGGCCGGCGCGTCCTCGGATTGCGGGCGCGCATCGGTGGTGCGGCTGCCGCGGCGGGTGGGGAAGCCCGCCATGTGCAGCAGGTCCTTCACCGTGCAGGGCACGCCGTCCAGCGGCCCCAGCGGCCGCCCGGCCATCCAGCGGGCCTCGCTCTCCCCGGCCTGGCGCAGCGCATGCGGGTTCATCACCGCGAAGGCGTTCACGGCGGGGTTGTGGCGGGCCACCCGCTCCATCACGGCCTTCAGCGCCTCCACGGGGCTGAGGGCGCGGCGGGAATAGAGGGCGAGCAGCGTTTCCGCGTTCATCAGCGCGGGATCAATGGCGGTCATAAGGGTCCTGAGGGGTGCTGGGAGGCCTGAGCCCCAGGATGGACCCGCCGGGCCGGCGACGGAACCCCGCCGGGCGCCGATCCGCGGCGGGAGAGGCCGGCGCCCCTCCCCGCCGCCTCAATGCCCGGCGGCCAGGCGGTCCCGCGTCTCGGCCAGGAGGGCGCGGCTCATCTCCTCCAGCCCCGTGACCACGGCGATGCGCGCGGCGGCGCCCTCGGCCTCGGCCTCGCTCAGCAGCAGGGCGATGAGGCCCGTGGCGGCGCAGAGCCCGGCCATCAGGGAATCCCGCGCCTCCGGCATCTCCCCTTCCAGCAGCACGGCGCGGAGGCGCGCGCGGGTCGCGTTCATGGCGGTGCCGTCGGCCTTGGGGTAGCGGCGGTCGGGGATGAAGCCGAAGCGCCGCTTCTCCGCCCGGCGCAGCACGCCTCGCCCAACGAGCCGTTCCAGCAGGGCCTGGCGCATGGCGGGCGCGCCGACCGCCAGCCGGCCCATCCACCAGCGCGTGTCCTGCCCGGCGGGCCCGGCCGTGATCTGGGCCAGCACGCCATCCAGGAGCGGGTCGCCCACCGGGCGGGGATCGGCCAGGAAGAGCCGGTCGAGGTCGCTGTCCAGCCGCCCGGCCAGGGCGAGCTCCATCAGCGCCGCGCCGGCCAGGGCGAGGGCGACGGCCTGGGCGGGCACGCCCAGCGGGCGGCCCGTCTCGTCGTCCAGGGTGAGGAGGAGGACCTCCTCGGGGATGCTCAGAGTCGCGCTCATCGCGCGGCAGGATAGCCGATCAGGCGGCGGTGATGCCCGCCCCCTTCGCCACGGCGGTCCATTCCGCGGCGAATTTCGCGATCATGGCGGTATAGGCCGCGCCCGCGAGCGGCTGTTGCGGGGGATAGGAGGCGAGATCGGCCATCTTCGCGCGGATCTCGGGCTGGGCGGTGGCGGCCAGCACCGCCTCCCGCACGGCATCGGCCACAGGGGCCGGCAGGCCCTTCGGGCCGGAGACGCCGATCCAGGTGGTGGCGGTCAGGGCGGGCAGGCCGAGCTCGGCGAAGGTCGGCACCTCCGGCACGGCCGGCACGCGCTGGGCGGAGGAGACGGCCAGGCCGATGACGGTGCCGTCCCGGATCATCGCCACATTGGTGGTCAGCGGGTCGAAGACGCTTTCGATATGGCCGGCGAAGAGGTCCTGCATGGCCGGCGCGCTGCCGCGATAGGGCACGTGGTCCAGCTTCGGCGCGCGGGCCTCGCGCGTCAGCACCTCGCCCATCAGATGGGTGATGGAGCCGATGCCGGAGGAACCGTAGCGCGCCCCGGTGTCCCGCGCCTTGGCCAGGAAGGCGCCGAGATCGGGCGTGACGGAGCCCTTGTTCACCAGCAGCACATTCGCCGTGTCGCAGAGCATGGCGATATGGGTGAAGTCGGCCACGGGGTCATAGGGCAGCGCGGGGTAGATTCCGGGCGCGATGCCGTGGGGCGAGGCATGGCTGATGACGAGCGTATGGCCATCCGGCGCCGCCTTGGCCGCCGCATCCGCCCCGATGGTGCCGCCGGCGCCGGGCCGGTTCTCCACCACGATGGTGCCGCCGAGATGAGCGGCGATGGCGGGTGCCACCAGCCGCGCCACCACATCGGCCAGCCCGCCCGGCGGGAAGGTGGCGATCAGGCGGATGGGCTGGCGGGGTTTCCAGGCCGATTGAGCCCGGGCGATGGCCGGAAGGGCGAGGCCGGCGGCGGTGGCGGCGAGGAGGGAACGTCGGTGCAGCATGGGCGACCCCTGCGAAGGGCGGGGCCGGCGGCCCCGTCACCCCGCCCGCTTCGCAAGAGCCGTGCCGGAATTCAGGCCCTCAGTGGCCGCCCGGCCCGGCAGCCAGCGCCGCGGACCAGGGCGACATCACGTCGCTGATCCCCCGCGCCATCCCGCCCGCATCGCGCGCGATGAAGTTAGGGCAGGCGAAGTTCACCGGCAGCACGGCGTGCTCCACCGTCTCCAGCCCGCCATCGGCGGCCAGCGCCTCCAGCACCTCGGCCGGCAGCCGGCGGTCCGCCGTCACCCCATCCGGGCCGGACACGTCGATGCGCGGCTGATGCGCCGCTTCCTCGGGCGACATGCCGAAATCGAGCTGGAAGGCGAGCATCTGGCAGACGCTGGCCAGGATGCGGCGGCCGCCCGAGGCGCCGCCCGCGAGGATGGGCGCCGTGTCCTCCCCCGCGCGCGTCACCGTCACCGGGCTCATGTTGCAGAGCGGGCGCGCGCCGGGGCGGATGGCATTGGCGCTGCCGGGCTGCGGATCGAACCACATCATCCCGTTGTTCATCAGCACGCCGGTCTTCGGCAGCACCACGCGGCTGCCCATGGAGGAGAGCAGCGTGGTCGTGACCGAGACCATCATCCCCTCCCCGTCGCAGACCGTCAGATGGGTGGTGCAGGTCTCGGCGGTTTCCTTCGCCGCCTCGCCCGCGCCCAGCCCGGCGAGGCGCTCGGCATAGGCGCGGCGCATCGCTTGCGCGAAGCCGCCATACCAGCCGGCGCCGGGCCCGCCCTCCACCGCAACCCCGTTCATCGCCGCCACCACGGCGGCCATGGTCGGCGCCGCCGTCAGCCCGCCGGCCGTGTGGATGGTGTGCGTGCCCCGCCAGGCGATCGGCATGGATTCCCGTACGGCGGCGCGGCAGCCCGCCAGGTCGGCCGCGCTGATGACGCCGCCGAGGGCCTTGATGTCGGCCACGAGGTCGGCCGCCAGCCCGCCCTCGTAGAAGTCGCGCAGCCCGTGGTCGCGCAGCCGCTCCAGCGTCTCGGCCAGGGCGCCCTGCTTCAGGAAGCCCGGCAGGCCCTGATAGGGCGGGTTGGGGGGCAGGCCGTCCGGCAGGTAGATGCGCGCGCTTTCCTCATAGAGGCGGAGCACCTTGGCCGAGGCGGAGACCTTCAGCGTGGTGAACCAGTCCTGCGCCAGACCGCGCCGGGCCAGGGCGATGGCCGGGCCGAGCAGCGCATCCAGCCCCATCCCCGTCCCGAAGCGCTCCCGCAGCAGGTCATAGCCCGCGACGGAGGAGGGGATGACGAAGGAGAGCGGGCCGTGGATGTTCACATCCCCGACCACCTCCGGCCAGGCGAAGAGGTCCTGCTTCCACTTCCCGGTCAGCGGATAGGCCGAGGGGTCCACCCCGGCCGGGGCGACGGGCCCGAAATCCAGCACCTGCGGGGCCGAGCCGGGCTTGTGGACCATGGCGAAGCCGATCCCGCCCAACCCGCTGTTCCAGGGCTCGGCGGTGGCCAGGGCGAAGGCCGCGGCCACGGCGGCATCCGCCGCGTTGCCGCCCGCCTCCAGCACCGCCACCCCGACCTCGGCCGCCGCGCGGGACTGGGAGGCGACGATTCCCCCCCGGCCCGAGGCCCCCGGCTTGCTCAGCGCCCAGTGCTGGCTGGTGTGGAGGGGCGGGGCATAGGCGGCAAGCTCGGGCATCGGGCACCTGCGATCACGAAAGGCGCGGGAGCCTCGCGCCGGCGGGCCGGTTGGGCAAGGGTCCGGCACCCGCTTCTTCCGCGCATCCTTGATCCGGCGCCTTCGGGCCGCCCCTTGGCCGGAAGCGCCCGGGCGGCTTATCTGGCCGCCACTGAAGTTCACTGGAGGAAGACGGGCATGGCCGGAACGACGCAGGGAATGGAGATCGCTCCCCTCCTCCGCCGCTTCATCGAGGAGGAGGCGCTTCCCGGAACGGGCGTCGAGGCTCCGGCCTTCTGGGCCGCGATGGAGCGGACGCTGCGTGGCCTGGGCCCGAAGAACGCCGCCCTGCTGGCCGAGCGCGACGCGCTGCAGGCGAAGATCGATGCCTGGCACCGCGCCAATCCCGCCCGCCCGGTGGACCGCGTGGCCTATGAGGCCTTCCTGCGCGAGATCGGCTACCTGCTGGACCCGCCCGCCCCCTTCTCGGTCGAGACGGCGAATGTGGATGACGAGATCGCGCGGCTGGCCGGCCCGCAGCTCGTCGTGCCCGTCAACAACGCCCGCTACGCGCTGAACGCCGCCAATGCGCGCTGGGGCAGCCTCTACGACGCCCTCTATGGCACCGATGCCATCCCGCAGGAGGGGCCGAAGGCGAAGGGCTACGACCCCCGGCGCGGCGCCGCCGTGATCGAGCGCGCCCGCGCGGTGCTGGACGCCGCCGCCCCGCTGGAGAGTGGCAGCCATGCCGAGGCCAGCGCCTATCGGGTGGAGGGCGGCGCCTTGCACGTGCTGACGGCCGGCGGCCGTGCCGTGGGGCTGAAGGACCCGGCGCAGTTCCGCGGCTATCTCGGCACCGAGGCCGAGCCCAGCTCCATCCTGCTGGCCCGCAACGGCCTGCACCTCGAGATCGTCATCGACCGCGGCCACCCGATCGGCGGCACGGACAAGGCGGGGGTGGCGGATCTCGTGCTGGAAGCCGCCCTCTCCACCATCATGGATGCCGAGGATTCGGTCGCCGCCGTGGATGCGGAGGACAAGGTCGGGGTCTATCGCAACTGGCTCGGCCTCATGCGCGGCGACCTCTCGGCGAGCTTCGAGAAGGGGGGGCAGGTGATGGAGCGCCGGATGAATCCGGACCGGCGCTTCACCGCCCCCGATGGCGGCGAGCTGACGCTGCGCGGCCGTTCCCTCATGCTGGTGCGCAATGTGGGCCACCACATGATGACGGATGCGGTGACGCTGGACGGCGCCGAGACGCCCGAGACAGTCCTCGACGCCTATGTCACCTCCCTCATCGCGCTGCATGACCTGCGCGGGAAGCGGCTGAACAGCCGCGCGGGCAGCGTGTACATCGTGAAGCCCAAGATGCATGGCCCGGCCGAGGTGGAATGGGCCATCTCCCTCTTCGGCGAGGTGGAGGACGCGCTGGGCCTGCCGCGCGACACGCTGAAGATGGGCATCATGGACGAGGAGCGGCGGACGACCGTGAACCTCGCCCGCTGCATCCAGGCGGCGAAGTCCCGCGTGTTCTTCATCAACACCGGCTTCCTCGACCGCACCGGCGACGAGATCCACACCTCCATGGAGGCCGGCGCCGTCGTGCGGAAGAACGACATGCGCAAGGCGGCCTGGATCGGCGCCTATGAGGACAACAACGTCGATGTCGGCCTCGCCTGCGGGCTGGTCGGGCACGCGCAGATCGGCAAGGGCATGTGGGCGGCGCCCGATGCCATGGCCGCGATGCTGGAGCAGAAGGTCGGCCATCCCCGGGCCGGCGCCAGCACGGCCTGGGTCCCCTCCCCCACCGGCGCCACGCTGCATGCGATGCACTACCACCAGGTGGATGTCGCGGCGCGCCAGGCGGAGCTCGCCCAGGGCGGGCCCCGCGCGAAGCTGGCGGACCTGCTCACCATCCCGCTGGCCGAGAACACCAACTTCTCGCCGGAGGACATCCAGGCGGAGCTGGACAACAACGCCCAGGGCATCCTCGGCTATGTGGTCCGCTGGATCGACCAGGGGGTCGGCTGCTCCAAGGTGCCGGACATCCATGATGTCGGGCTGATGGAGGACCGGGCGACGCTGCGCATCTCCGCCCAGCACATCGCCAACTGGCTGCGCCACGGCATCGTGGACCGCGCGAAGGTGGAGCAGACCATGCACCGCATGGCGGCCGTGGTGGACGGGCAGAACGCGAACGACCCGGCCTATACGCCCATGGCGCCGGGCTTCAACGGCGTGGCCTTCCAGGCGGCCTGCGACCTCGTCTTCGAGGGCGCGGCCCAGCCGAACGGCTACACCGAGTTCGTGCTGCACCGCCGGCGGCGCGAGGCGAAGGGCGGCTGAGCCCCGCCCCGCATCCCTGTGGCATCCGGGCCACAACCGTGGCCCGGATGACGCACAACCCTGGATTGCAGCGCGGTTTCGTCCTATTCCTTTGGACCTGATCCGGCACCTGCCAGGTCCGTTCGATGGGACGCACCCGATGAAGCTCCGCGCCGCCCTGCTGGGCACCACCCTCCTCACCCTTCCGCTCGCCGCCCAGGCACAGCCGGTCACCGGTCTGTACATCGCGGCCGGCGCGGGCGTGAACTGGCTGCAGAACACCAGCAGCAACATCACCGGCCCGATCGCCGGCCAGCTGCAGGCCGGCGGCTTCTCCACCAAGTCCGAGCTGAACTGGGAGCATGGCTATGCCCTGGTCGCCAGCATCGGCTACGGCTTCGGCAACGGCCTGCGCCTCGAGGTCGAGGGCAATTTCCGCGAGAACGACCTGGACCGCGTGCGCATCTTCGGCGCCACCCCGGGCAACCAGGGCGGCCGGGCCCGCAGCTACGGCGCCATGGGCAATGTGCTGTACGACTTCGCCATCCCCGGCATCCCCGTGACGCCCTATGTCGGCGCGGGCGCCGGCTATGTCTGGCACGAATATGACGGCGTCCGCGGCAGCTTCGCCGGCTTCCAGGGCCTGGTGGACGACACCGACGCGCAGTTCGCCTATCAGGGCATCGCCGGCGTGGCCTTCAACCTCGGCGTCCCGGGCCTGGCCCTGACCGCCGAGTACCGCTTCCTCGGCACGCTCTCGCCGGACATGAACCTCTCGGTCCGCAACGCGGCCACCGGGGCGACCCTCGGCCGCGGCAAGATCGAGGTCGACAACTACAACCACTCCGTGCTCGTCGGCCTGCGCTACGCCTTCAACGCGCCGCGTCCGGCCCCCGTCGCCGTCGTCGCCCCGGCTCCCGCCGCGGCCCCGGCTCCGGCCCGCACCTACCTGGTGTTCTTCGACTTCGACCGCGCCGATCTGACGGACCGCGCCCGCCAGATCATCGCCGAGGCCGCCCAGGCCGTGACCTCCACGGGCACGACCCGCATCGAAGTGGCCGGCCATGCCGACCGCTCCGGCACGCCGCAGTACAACCAGCGCCTCTCCATGCGCCGCGCCGAGTCCGTGGCCGCCGAGCTGTCGCGCCGTGGCATCGCCCGCAATCAGATGTCGATCCAGGCCTTCGGCGAGAGCCGTCCGCTGGTCCCGACCGCCGATGGCGTGCGCGAGCCGCAGAACCGCCGCGTCGAGATCGTCCTGCGCTAATCCCGCAGGGCCTCTCGCGAGGACATGGAAGGGGCGGAGCCAAAAGGCTCCGCCCCTTCTTCGTTGCAGGGCCGGCCCGCCGCGGGGGCGATGGGTCAGCTCGGCGAGGCCGCCCGCCGGGCCGGCGCCGCCACCCGCCCGAGAAGCCAGGCCACCCCCATGGCGACGAGCACCAGCCCCAGCCGCCCGGGCGCGGGGATGACGGGCACGAAGGCCGCCGCCAGCCCCGCCGCGCCCAGCAGCAGCCGCGCGGGCGCGCCGATGGGCGCGAGGAAATACCCGGCATAGGAGGCGGTGATGGCCAGCAGCGCCGCCACCTGGATGCCGGTCGCCAGCAGGATCTCCACCAGCCCGCCCCGCATCATGATCCCGGGGTCGTAGATGAAGGCGAAGCCCACGGTGAAGCCCGCGATGCCGAAGCGCGTGGCATGCAGGCTGGTGATGGTCGGCTTGGCCCCGGCGATGGAGGCCGCCGCGAAGGCCGCCGCCGCGACGGGCGGCGACACATCCGCCAGCACCGCGAAGTAGAACAAGAACAGGTGGGCCGGCAGCAGGTCTACGCCCATGGCGACCAGCTGCGGCACGCCGATGGCGGCGGCGATGATGTAGGAGGGCGTGGTTGGCAGCCCCATCCCCAGCACCAGCACCGTGATCGCCAGCAGCATCATCAGCAGCGGCAGGGAGCCGCCCGCCAGGTCCTTGATGATGCCGCCGAAGGCCACCACCATGCCGGTGGCGGTGAGCGCCGAGACGACGATGCCCGCCCCCGCGATGGCCACCGCCAGCGGCGCCATGGTCAGCCCCGCATTCAGCAGGCTTTCGAAGATCGCGCGCGGCGTCATCCGCGTGCGCCGGCGCAGCATGGAGATGCCGATCATCGCCAGCGTCGCGCAGAAGGCCGCGTAGTTCCCGGACCAGCGCTGCATCATCAGATAGACGAGCACGCCCATGGGGATGACGAGATGCGCATCCGCCAGCACCTCGCGCCAGGGCGGGATCTCGGCGCGCGGCATGGGCGCCATGCCCGCGCGCTTCGCCTCGAAATGCACGGCGGCCAGGATGGCGAAATAGTAGAGCACCGCGCCGATGGCGGCCGCGACGACGATCTCGCCATAGGCGATGTTGGTGATCTCGGCCATGACGAAGGCCGCCGCGCCCATCACCGGCGGCATGATCGCGCCGCCCACGCTCGCCGCGCTCTCGATCCCGCCCGCGACGGCCGGCCTGTAGCCGATCCGCTTCATCAGCGGGATCGTCATCGCCCCCGTCGTGATGACGTTGGAGACGGAGGAGCCGCTCATCGTGCCGAACAGGCCGGAGGTGATGACCGCCACCTTCGCAGGCCCGCCCGTGAACCGCCCCGCCGCCGCGGCGCCGAGATTGCTGAACAGCCGCCCCGTGCCGCTGCCCGCCATGAAGGCGCCGAAGATGATGAAGACGGCGATGGTCGTCGCGACGATCCCGGTCAGCGGCCCATAGACGCCGCCCGCCGTGGGGACGAGCCAGGAGGCCTCCAGGATCTCGGCGACCGAGAAGGGGCGCGTGTTCAGCACCCCCGGCAGGAAGTGGCCGAAGGCCATGTAGGCGATGCTGATGATGACCATCCAGGCCAGCCCCGGCTCCACGGCGCGCCGCGTGGCCTCCAGCAGCGTGACGATGGCGAGCACGGCCATGGCCGACATTATGGGGGTGAAGTCGTCCACATATTCCATGCGGTCGGAGACCGCGCCGGCATTCACCCAGACCCAGAGATGCGGCGCGGCGGCGGCGAGGAACCAGGCCCAGTCGGCCAGGCTCGGCCGGTCCTTCGGGCTTTCCGCCCTTGCCGGCCAGAGCAGGAAGATCGGCGGCACGAAGGCCAGCAGGTGGAAGGCCCGCATGGCGATCGGCTCGGGAAAGCCGAAGCCGCCGAAATACAGATGGGCGGCCGCCGCAAGCGCCAGCCACCCCGAGACGACCGGGCCCAGCGGCCCCTTCAATGCGCGCAAGGGATGCGGCTCAGCCCGGCATCACGCCGGCTTCGCGATAGGCCTTGGCCGCGCCCGCATGCAGCGGCGCGCCCTCATACTTCCAGGCCACGGCCGGGTCATAGGCCGCCATGGAGGCATGGATCTGCGTCAGCCGCGCGCCCTTGGCCGCGATCAGCACCTTGGTCAGCTTGTAGGCCACGTCTTCCGGCACGCTTTCATGCACCACGATCACGCTGTCCATCGTGGTCACGGGCAGGTCGGCGGTCTGCAGCGCCGGATAGGTGGCGGCCGGCAGGATGCCCTGGTTATAGGCATAGGCATCGATGAGGTGCTTGCGGATATCGTCCGGGAAGGCCACCAGCCGCGCCGTGCGCCGGCCCTGCCCGATCTCGGTGAGGATCGCGGCGGGCTTGGCCAGGGCGCAGTACATGTAGTCCACCTGCCCATCCGAGAAGGCGGCGGCGATGTCGTTGTAGGAGCCGTTGAGATAGGTGCCGCCCTCCGCCCGGATCTTCTCCGGGGAGGTGCCGATGAACTTCATGATGCGCTGCAGCGTCATCTCATCGGTCGAGGAACGCTGCGGCGTGCCGATCCGCAGCCCGCGCTGCGTCAGGATGGCGCGCATGTCCTCCAGCGGCTTGTCCGCAGCGCGGAGGAAGTTGTGCTCGGTCGGCGAATAGCCCGTGCCGAGGGTGCGGATCTTGTCGTGCTTGGCGCGATACGGCTCCTCCCCCCGCACCGCCGCGGCGGTGAAGGCGTCGATCCCCCAGCCCATCTGGGACTGGCCGTTGTTGATGCGGGTCGGGTTCGCCAGCCCGCCGCCGGGCACCACGCGGATCTGCAGGTCCGACTCGTCCTTCGCCAGGGCGGCGATGCCCGCGCCCATCGTGTACCAGCCGCCGCCGAGCGAGCCGGCCACGAACTCGAAGGTCTGCTGCGCGCGCGCCGTGCGGATGAAGGGCAGCGCCAGGGCGCCGCCGAGCAGGAGGCGGCGGGGAAGGATCGGGAGCATCGGGAGGCCTCCAGGGGCAGCGTGTCGCGGGCGCGCATCTTGAGCGTGCCCGCGCCGGGCCTGCAATGCCCGTGCCGCCTCATGCCCCCGGGGAGGCCCCTTTCAGCAGGGCTGGGCCATGAAGACGCGGGACGGGGTGACGAACTCCTCCTGCGCCGCGACGGTCAGGATCTCGCGCGACTTCTCCTCCGCCGTGCGCCGCAGCAGCCCGAAGACCGAGGAGGTGGCGGCCGAAAGCGCCAGCCGGGAATCATCCCAGCGCAGCCGGTGGAACAGGAACAGCGCCGCCATGGCGTCCCCCGCCCCGTTCACCGAGATCGGCAGCTTCGGCGTCCGCACCCGCCAGAAGCGCCCGTCCTCCCCGGCCAGGAGATCGACGGAATCCTCCGGCGTGTCCTCCACCTGAAGGCTCGTCACCAGCACGGTGCGCGGCCCCTTCGCGTGCAGCGCGGCCACGGCGGCCTTCGCATCCTCCAGCGAGACCACCTGCCGGCCGGTCAGCCATTCCAGCTCGAACTGGTTCGGCGTCACGATGGAGGCGAGCGGCACGGCACGGTCCCGCATGAATTCCGGGATGCCCGGCCGGACGAAGATCCCGCGCCCCACATCCCCGATCACGGGGTCGCAGCACCAGAGCGCGGCGGGGTTGGCCGCGCGCACCTTCGCCACCGCGCCGAGGATCGCCTCCCCGATCGCGGCATCGCCCATATAGCCGGAGAGCACGGCATCGCAGCGCGGCAGCGCGCCCCGCTCCTCGATCCCCTGCACCAGGTCCCCGATCAGCTCCGCCCCGAAGACCTGCCCGCGCCAGGCGCCATAGCCCGTGTGGTTGGAGAACTGCACGGTGTTGACCGCCCAGACCTCCGCGCCCAGCCGCTGCAGCGGAAAGACGGCGCTCGCATTGCCCACATGGCCATAGGCGACCCAGGACTGGATCGAGAGGATGTTCATCGCACCACCCACCCGCGCCGGACCACGAATCGCCCGCCCGCCCGCGGGGTGACGAGGGGCGACCTTCCCTAGACCCCGGGGCCGGGGGCTGTCACGCCGCGGCCCGGCAGCGAGGTCGCGGGGCCGGCCCGCCACGTCGCCGCCTGCCGGCCAGCAGAGCCGGTGCGGCCACCAGGCTCAGCTGGCGGGCCGCTTCGCCAGCGCGAGGCCGATGCCGAGCGCGATCAGCGCGGCCCCCGATGCCTCCCGGATGCGGCGGACCAAGGCGGGGCGCGCCGCGGCCCCCTCCCGGATACCGCCGGCCGCGAAGGCGACGACGATGTCGGCCAGCGTGTTGAGCGCGACCGACACGGCGCCGAGCACCACGAATTGCAGGGCGACCTCGCCCCGGGCCGGGTCGACGAACTGCGGCACGAAAGCCAGGAAGAAGGCCGCTGTCTTCGGGTTCAGTGCCTCGACCAGCACGCCCTCCCGAAAGGCCCGCCTGGGTCCGACCGGCGGCTCAGCGGGCCCGCCACTCAGGGCCAGGGCGGCATTACGGCGCGTGGACTGCACGGTACGGCAGCCGATCCAGATGAGATAGGCGGAGCCGATCAGCTTGAGCGCGGTGAACAGTTCGGCGCTGGCCAGCACTATGGCGGAAACACCCAGGCTGCCGGCGAGGACATGGACCATTCCGCCGAGCCCCGTGCCGAAGCTGGAGGCCACGCCTTCGGCCCGCCCGCCCGCCAGCGTGCGCGCCGCGACATAGAAGATGCCCGGCCCAGGCGTGATGGCGAGCAGCAAGGCCGCGGCGAAGTACAACGCCAATTGCGCGATGTCCGGCATGTCCTCCCCCCTCCCGTCAGCCCGGGATCAGCGCGGCCACGGCGCGATCGGCGGCCCGGTCGCTGGAGGAGAGGCCGGCCGCCACGCCGGCGCGGTCCTCGGCGCTCCGGTTCTGGCTCATCTTCCGCTTGCCATCGATCCGCGTGATCGGCATCCGCAGGCCCACGATTCCCCGGAGCTGCGCGCGGATGAAGGCGTCCGGCGCATCCGTCACGGCCCAGGGTTTGGCGCGGGCGCTCTCATGCAGCCGGGTCAGGCGGCTGACGACCTCGAGCAGGCGGTCCGCATCCTCGAAGAACTCGGCCGGGCCATAGGCATGGACGGCGACGTAGTTCCAGGTGGGCACCACCCTCCCGTGCTCCTGCTTGGACGGATACCAGGAGGGGCTGACATAGGCCTCCGGCCCCATGAACACGGCCATGGCATCGCCCGCCGGCGAGAGCTTCCACTGCGGGTTCGCCCGCGCCAGATGGCCATAGAGAGTGCCATGGGGCCCCTCCTCCGGCGCAAGGAAGAGCGGGAGCGGCGTGGCGACCAGCCCCTCTTCCGTGGCGGTGACGAGGTTCGCCAGGCGCGCTTCGCGCATCACGGCATGCAGGCTCGGCAGGTCGTCCTCGGGGAAGGCGGGCGGGACATACATCGGCGCGTCTCCTCGGCTGCCCTGGACCTTGCCCCGGAGCTGGCCCAGAAGGAACGTCCAGTTCCCGACCAAATCTCCGGACCAGTTTGCCGCTATGGCATCGGACGACGTCCCGCGCAGGCGGATCACCCACCGGATTGGCGAGATGATCAAGGGCCAGATCGCATCCGGCCTGCTGGCTCCCGGCGCGCGGCTGCCCTCCACCCGGTCTTTGGCGGCGGAATGGGGCGTTTCGCGGACGACGGTGACGGCGGCTTATGAACAGCTGATCGCGGAAGGATACCTGGAGACACGGCAGGGCGCCCCGACGCAGGTGGCAAGGGGGCTGCCCCCTGCGGCCGGGAGGCCTGACCAGACCGGGCCGGCCGCGTGCCCTGACCGCCTCTCCGCCTACGGGCAGCGCCTGACCGAGTTGATTCTCCCTCCCTCGCCGGACACCGGCCCGCTGCTGGCCGACTTCCGCTACGGAGACCTCGCCGCCGGGGACTTCCCCATGCTGGCCTGGAGGAAGGCAGCCGGCGCCGCCCTGCTGCACCGCAGGGGGCGGCTCCGCTACGAGGAGCCAAGCGGCTCCTCCAGGCTCCGCGCGGCCCTTCAGGGCTATCTGTGGCGGGCGCGCGGGCTTCGTTGCGATTCCGGTCAGATCATCGTCGTCAACGGCTCGCAGCAGGGGCTCGACTTCTGCGCGCGCCTGCTCATCAATCCCGGTGAGCGGGCCGTGATGGAGGACCCGGGCTACAACCTCGCGCGCCAGGTCCTCCACGCCGCCGGGGCCGAGATCGTGCCGGTCCCCGTGGACGAGGAAGGCATGCGGACCAACGGCCTGCCCGTGGCGCGGCTGGCCTATGTCACCCCGTCCCACCAATTCCCGCTGGGCAGCGTCATGTCCGCGGCGCGCCGCAGGGAGCTGCTGGCCTGGGCGCGGCACGGGGGCGCCTATGTCATCGAGGACGACTACGACAGCGAGTACCGCTTCGATATTGCCCCGGTCCCCCCGCTCCAGGCGCTCGATCAGGCCGCGCGCGTCATCTATCTCGGCACGGTCTCAAAGACCCTCTCGCCCACCCTGCGCCTCGGCTATCTCGTCGTGCCGCCGGCCCTGTCCTCGACCTTCGCCACGGCGAAGCGGCTGGCCGACAGGCAGACGCCCAGCCTGGAGCAGGAGGCCTTGGCGCGCCTGATCGAGGGCGGCGCCTATGAGCGGCATGTCCGCCGCGCTCGCCGCCGGAATGGCGAACGGCGCGCCGCCCTGCTCGCGGCACTCTCGGCCAGGCTGGGCGATGCGGTGACGGTGGTCGGCGCAGATGCCGGGCTGCACGTCGTCGCCTGGCTGAATCGGGTGCCCGGGGCGCGGGAGGGCGCGCTGGTGGCCAGGGCCCTCGAGGCGGGGATCGGCGTCTACCCCATCGGCCCGCTCTACGCGTCTGCCCCGGACATCGCGCCGCCCGAAACGGCCGGGCTGGTCATGGGATATGCCAGCCTCGACGAGCAGGCCATCGACCGGGGCGTGCGAAAGCTCGCGGAGGTGCTCAGCGCCTTCGATGCGGAGGACGGCCCGGACCGCAGGTGATCCGGCCAGCGGCTCCGCCCGGCGCGGGCACCTCCGGCAGGCAGCGCTCCCGCCTCCCCTGCCTCAGGCCGTGCGCCCGCCATCCACCGGCAGCAGGATGCCGGTGATGAAGGAGGAGGAATCCTCCGCCAGCCAGACGCAGGCATTGGCGATGTCGGCCGGGGTGGAGAGCCGCCCGATGGGGATGGTGGCGAGGAAGCGCTGGCGGTTCTCCGGCGTGTCCTCCACCCCCATGAAGGCCGAGGTCAGCCCCGTGACTCCCATCACCGGGCAGATGGCGTTCACCCGCACATTGTCCTTCGCCCATTCCTGGGCGAGCGACTGGGTGAAGACATTCGCCGCCCCCTTGGTGCCATTGTACCAGGTCAGCCCCGGCCGTGGCCGCAGCCCGGCGGTGGAGGAGATGGTGATGAAGCTCCCCCCACCGCGCGCGAGCAGCGCCGGATAGGCCGCCTTCGCCATCAGGAAGAGCGACTTCACGTTGATGGCGAAGACCTTGTCGAACTCCTCCTCCGAGACGTCGAGGGAGGGCTGGTTCCGGTAGGTCCAGCCGGCATTGTTCACCACCACGTCCAGCCCGCCGAAGGCCGAGACCGTGCCCTCCACCATCGCGGCCACATCCGCCGCGCGGGAGACATCCCCGCCCAGCGCCACGCCGCCGATCTCCCCGGCGACGCGCCTGGCTCCCTCCAGGTTCAGGTCGGCCACCGCCACCTTCGCGCCCTGCGCGGCATATTCCCGCGCGATCCCCTCGCCGAAGCCCGAGGCCGCCCCCGTGACGAGCGCGACTTTGCCCTGAAGGCGCATGATTCCGTGTCCCTGGACGTTCGCCCGGCAGTCTGGAAAGCACGGCGTGGCCGGTCAATCTCCGGCCCGGGACCGCGGCGCCGCGGCACGAACATGGGGAGGCCGCCATGCTGGAAAGGATCAAGGACTGGGCCGGGGCGCTCCGGCGCGACGTGCATGCCCTCTTCCTCGCGGCGCGGGACCCGCGCACGCCCTGGTATGCCAAGGCCTTCGCCCTGGCGATCGCCGCCTATGCCCTCAGCCCCATCGACCTCATCCCGGACTTCATCCCGGTGCTCGGCTATCTGGACGAGGTCATCCTCCTGCCCCTCGCCATCGCCCTGGCCATCCGCATGATCCCGCCGGCGGTCATGGAGGAGCACCGCGCCGCCGCCCGCGCCGCGGCGGAGCGCCCGGTCAGCCGTGCCGGCGCGGCCGCCATCCTGGCCCTTTGGCTCCTGGCCCTCGTCCTGCTGGTCCTGTGGCTCTGGCCCGATCCGGCGCGGTGAGGCCGCATGCAGCGCCGGGGCTGCTTGCCGGGAATACTTGCCCCTGGCGCCCCCCTCCGCTAAAGGCGCGCTCTTCGCGCTTCCGGTCGGCATCGGCGGCGCCACATGCTTATGGAACCCGCCCGATGAAGTCCGACATCCACCCCGACTACCACGAGATCACGGTCATCATGACCGACGGCACCACCTACAAGACCCGCTCCTGCATGGGTAAGGAGGGTGACACGCTGCGCCTGGACATCGACCCCAAGTCCCACCCGGCCTGGACCGGCGTGCAGCGCATCGTCGACACGGGCGGGCAGATCGCGAAGTTCAACAAGAAGTTCGCCGGCATCGGCGCCCGCAAGGGCTGACCCGCATCCCGCGCAAGGTGGGATTGCAACGGATGCATATCGGGAGGGGCCTCGGCGCTTGAAGCGCCGGGGCCCTTTTCCCATTTCTGGCCTGTCGGCGGCGCCCGCATGGGGCCGCGGATGTGAGGCGAACCGGATGCACGGCCCGATCGGGGGTGCTCTCACCGGGGAACCTTGCAACGCCCACCGAATGAACCTTGCTCTCGCAGGAGGTTTCTCGTGAACGCTCTCGACCTTTCTCCCCTGTTCCGCACCGCCATCGGCTTCGACCGGCTGGCCCGGCTGATGGACACGGCCCGCGCGGCCGATGCCCCGTCCTACCCGCCCTACAACATCGAGCGCACGGCGGATGACGCCTACACGCTGACCATGGCGGTGGCCGGCTTCGGCCAGGACGACATCGAGATCACCGCCCAGGACAACGTGCTCCTCGTCTCCGGCAAGGCCCCGCAGCCTTCCGATCACAGCCGCTTCCTGCATCGCGGGATCGCCGGCCGCGCCTTCGAGCGTCGCTTCGTCCTCGCGGATCATATCCGCGTGGAGGGCGCCAGCCTCGAGAACGGCCTGCTCCATGTCGCCCTGAAGCGCGAGGTGCCCGAGGCCCTGAAGCCCCGCCGCATCGCCATCGCCGGCGGCCGCCCGCAGCAGCCCGCCATCGAGGGCCGCGTCGAGGCGGCGAACACCCAGGACGGCCAGGCCCAGGCGGCCTGACCTCCTCCCCCCTAGGGGGAATCGCAGGAATGGGGGCCGGCGGAGCGATCCGCCGGCCCTTTCCGCGTCAGGGCTTGCGGAAGAAGGCCTCCGCCGCCGCCCGCTGGGCACCGCGCGCGGCGATGGCGGCCTCCGCCCGCGCGATCTCGGCCCGAAGCGTGGCGATATAGTCCCGCAGCGCCTCCTCGGACCATTCGGCCAGCGCCGCCGGGGTGAACCCGGATGCCGGGCGCGGCCTTTCCTCTTCCTCGAACATGGTCACACTCTCCTTCCGGCTTTGACCGCCCCCATCCCCCTCTCTATATCCGCACGCAACAGCCCAGGGGGCCCGCCGGCTCCCGACGACCGCGCTTCGAGGGTCGCCCCCCTTGGTCGCCATGAGGTTCTCGCCATGCCCACGCCCCTGATGCCCAAGGCCACCGCCGTGTGGCTGATCGACAAGACCTCCCTCACCTTCGATCAGGTGGCGGATTTCGTCGGCATGCACCCGCTCGAGGTCCAGGCCATCGCCGATGGCGAGGTGGCCCAGGGAATCGTCGGCTACGACCCCGTGGCCAATGCCCAGCTCACCCGCGAGGAGATCGCCCGCTGCGAGGCGGACCCGAATGCCCGGCTGGTGATGATGGAGAGCCACCTCCCCCAGCCCAAGGTCCGCGGCAAGGGCGCGCGCTACACCCCCGTGGCCAAGCGCAACGACCGGCCGGACGGCATCGCCTGGCTGCTCCGCAACTACCCGCAGCTGACCGACGCCCAGGTGGCCAAGCTCCTCGGCACCACCAAGGAGACCATCGCGAAGGTGCGGGACCGCAGCCACTGGAACTCGGCCAACATCAAGCCGCGCGACCCGGTCATCCTCGGCCTGTGCAGCCAGTCGGACCTGAACGCCCTCATCATCTCGATCGGCGCCGAGCCCGCCCCGACCGCGATGGAGGACGACGCGGCCTAGGGCGGGCACCCCGCGCGGCCCCGCAAGCCAGCCGGACAGAAAAAAAGGGCAGACCCCGGCGGGGCCTGCCCTTTTCCTTTGGCCGGAACGCGAAGCGCCTATTGCGGCCTTTGGCGCTGCGCCTCGAAGCGTTCCAACTCCTCCTTCAGCCGAAGCTTTTCCCGCTTGAGCCGCGCCAGTTCGAGACTGTCCGGCATGGGGCGGGCGTCCTCCTGGAGGATGCGCAGGTCCAGAGCCTGATGACGGTCCTTGAGCGACTGCAGCCGGTGCGGGTTCAGCATACGCGTGATCCTCTTCCCTAGCGTTTGGTACGACTCGGTCTTGCCGCGCGGCGGCCTGTCACCACCGCGCAGGAGATGATATGGCAAGGACCAGCCTGGGCGCGACCCCTTCTCACGCCCTTATCAACCCGCCCCGCCGCCCGCCGGACCGGGGCTTTCCCGACCCATCCGGGGGATCATGCTGGCCGAACGCGACAGCCTCCTGCGCCGCCTCCACGAGCTTCGGAGCGAGCACCGGGACCTCGACACCGTCATCGCGCGTCTCGAGGACAGCCGCCACGACCAGCTCCAGCTCCAGCGCCTGAAGAAGCGCAAGCTGAAGCTGAAGGACGAGATCTCCTGGCTGGAGAGCCGCCTGGTGCCGGATATCATCGCATGAGTGAGACCCTGGGCGGCTCCGCCCCCCTCGTCGGCATCATCATGGGCTCGCGCTCCGACTGGGAGACGATGCGCCATGCCTCCGAGATGCTGCACGGGCTCGATGTGCCGCATGAATGCCGCGTCGTCTCGGCCCACCGCACCCCCCGCCGCATGGTGGACTATGCCGAGGGCGCGGTGGCGCGGGGGCTGAAGGTCATCATCGCCGGGGCCGGCGGCGCCGCCCACCTGCCGGGCATGACCGCGAGCATGACCCGCCTGCCCGTCCTCGGCGTCCCGGTCGAGAGCCATGCCCTCAAGGGCCAGGACTCCCTTCTCTCCATCGTGCAGATGCCGGCCGGCATCCCGGTGGGCACGCTGGCCATCGGCCGCGCCGGCGCGGTGAACGCCGCCCTCATGGCCGCCGCCATCCTCGCCCTGTCCGATCCCGCCCTCGCCGAGCGCCTGGACGCGCATCGCGTGGCCCAGAGCGAGGGCGTGGCGGAGAGCCCGGAGTGAGCGGCGCCCAACCCGGCCCCCTTCCCCCGGGCTCGACCATCGGCATCCTCGGCGGCGGCCAGCTCGGCCGCATGACCGCCCTGGCCGCGGCCCGGCTGGGCTATCGTTGCCATGTCTTCTCCCCCACCGCGGACGAGCCCGGCACGCAGGTCGTCGCCGCCAGCACCATCGCCGCCTATGAGGACGAGGAGGCGCTCGGCCGCTTCGCGCGCTCGGTCGATGTCGTCACCTTCGAATTCGAGAACGTCCCCGCCGCCACGCTGGACCGGCTCGCCGCCCTCGTCCCCTGCCGGCCCGGCACCCGCGCCCTGTCGATCTGCCAGGACCGCCTGCTCGAAAAGGCCTTCCTGGAGAAGGCCGGCGTGCCCGTCGCGCCCTGGGCCCCGGTGCATTCGGCGGCCGACCTGCCGGCCGCGCTGGCGAAGGTCGGGCTGCCGGCCGTGCTCAAGACCACCCGGCTCGGCTATGACGGCCGCGGCCAGGCGGTGGTCCGCACGGCTGAGGAGGCGGAAGCCGCCCTCGCCCGCCTCTCCCCCCATCCGCTGATCGCCGAGGCCTTCGTCCCCTTCTCCGCCGAGATCTCGGCGGTGGCCGCCCGCGCCATGGATGGCGGCACCGCGACCTATGACGCGGTGGAGAACCGCCACGCCCACCACATCCTCGACCTCTCCTTCGCCCCCGCGCGCCTGCCGCCCGAGGCCGCCGCGGCCGCCCGGCGCCATGCCGCCGCCGTGGCGGAGGCGCTGGAGCTGGTCGGCGTGCTCGCGGTCGAGTTCTTCCTTCTTCCGGACGGCACGCTGCTCGGCAACGAGATCGCCCCCCGGCCGCATAATTCCGGCCACTGGACGATCGACGCCTGCCAGGCCAGCCAGTTCGACCAGCACGCCCGCGCGGTGGCCGGCCTGCCGCTGGGCCCTACCACGCGCCACGCGGATGCGGTGATGCGCAACCTGATCGGCCCCGAAGGCATGGCGCGCTGGCCCGGCCTCGCCGCCGATCCCGCCACCTCCATCCATCTCTATGGGAAGGCGGAAGCCCGGCCGGGCCGTAAAATGGGGCACGCCACCCGGCTTTTCCCCCTCAACTCGCTTTCCACGACCCCCGACGGCGACCTGCTCAACCATCTGTGACGGAAATGCCAGGGGGCGGTGTGGCACCGCCGCCACACAGCCCTGAAACCCTTGCACCACACGGTGCTTCGCGATGCGCAAGCGGCGTCGCAGTGGTAGAGACAAGTCACGCCGCGCCGGAATCGGGGATTTGCCCGAGGCCCGCGTAGCGCGCCCCTGGTGGATCGGGAGTTCACATCATGAGCCTGAAGAAGGCCCTTCTGGCCGCGACGATCCTGTCGCTGCCGCTCGCCGCGCAGGCCCAGCCTGTCACCGGCCTCTACATCGCCGCTGGCGCCGGCGTGAACTGGCTGCAGGACTCGAAGGCTCCGGTCACCGGCGCCGCCGGGACCGCGGTCGGCAACGGTGCCGCCACGACCACGTCCTTCGAGCACGGCTGGGTCGGCGTCGGCAGCCTCGGCTACGGCTTCGGCAACGGTCTGCGCCTCGAGGTCGAGGGCAACTACCGCGAGAACGACGTCTCCGACTTCCGCTTCGGCGGCACCAACCCGCGCTTCCAGCAGGGCCGCGCCCGTAGCTACGGCGCCATGGGCAACGTGCTGTTCGACTTCGCCATCCCGGGCGTGCCCGTGATGCCGTATGTCGGCGGTGGCGTCGGCTACGTGTGGCACGAGTATGACGGTGTGAACGGCGTGAACTACGTCGCCGGTGGCGATCGTCGCCTGACGATCGACGACACCGAGGGCAAGTTCGCCTACCAGGGCATCGCCGGCGTCGCCTTCAACCTCGGCGTCCCGGGCCTGGCCCTGACCGCCGAGTACCGCTTCCTCGGCACGCTCGCGCCGGAGCTGAACGCGACCTACACCACCCGCACCGCGGCCCAGGTCGCGGCCGGCACCTCCACGATCACCCGTGGCAAGGTTGAGGTCGACAACTACAACCACTCCGTGCTCGTCGGCCTGCGCTACGCCTTCAACGCGCCGCGTCCGGCCCCCGTCGCCGTCGTCGCCCCGGCTCCTGCCGCGGCCCCGGCTCCGGCCCGCACCTACCTGGTGTTCTTCGACTTCGACCGCGCCGATCTGACGGACCGCGCCCGCCAGATCATCGCCGAGGCCGCCCAGGCCGTGACCTCCACGGGCACGACCCGCATCGAAGTGGCCGGCCATGCCGACCGCTCCGGCACGCCGCAGTACAACCAGCGCCTCTCCATGCGCCGCGCCGAGTCCGTGGCCGCCGAGCTGTCGCGCCGTGGCATCGCCCGCAGCCAGATGTCGATCCAGGCCTTCGGCGAGAGCCGTCCGCTGGTCCCGACCGCCGATGGCGTGCGTGAGCCGCAGAACCGCCGCGTCGAGATCGTCCTGCGCTAATCCCGCAGGGCCTCTCGCGAGGACATGGAAGGGGCGGAGCCAAAAGGCTCCGCCCCTTCTTCGTTGCAGGGCCGGCAAAGCATTTGACGCCCGCCCGGCGGCCGCGTTCTCCTCCTCACTGGCATGGAGCCGAGAGGAGGATCCGGCGCTGCGCATCCTGTTCGCCCTGCTCGCCCTGGCCGGCTGCGCCCCCTCTGCCCCGCCGCGCGAGCCCGGGCTGGCCGGCTACCTCCATATCTTCCAGGCGGCGCGCGATGCCCGCCATGCCTGCGCCGGCCTGACCCCGGACTGTCCCGGCCCGATCCAGGACGACCTCGCCCGTGCCGAGGCCCGCACCCCGCCCGAGCTCCTCCTCCCCCCGCAGCGGGCCGCGCCGGAGCGCCGGCTGGCCGAGGCCGCGCTTCAGGCCGCCCATGCCGATTGCCGCGCCCGCGGCATCCGCCCGGGCTCGGCCCGCTGGGACAGCTGCCGGATGGACCGGGGGATCGAGCGGCTGAACGAGGTCGCCGGCTTGCGCTGAACGGAAACGGCCCCCGGGAGAGGCCGAAGCTCTCCCGGGGGCCGCGACCAGACCCGGAAACAGAAAAGGGCGCCTTGCGGCGCCCTTCCCCGAACTGAAAACCCCGTTGGGCTCAGCGCGCGTCGGTCGAAACCCGGCGGATGGCCGTGCGGCGCTCCGTCCGCTCCGGCGCCGTGCGGGCGGCCGGGGTGGTGGCCGCGCCGCAATCGCTGCGGCCATGCGGGTTGGACAGGTTGTTGGCCACGGCCAGGCTGGCCAGCCCCTCGGTGGTGCGCGGCGCCGCCATGGCGGCGGTGAAGAGCGAGGCCACGTTCTGGCAGAACTGCGAACCCTGGCGGCCGCTGTCCATCTGCTGGACATTGGCCAGCTCGGTCACGAAGTTGTCGCGCAGGCGCACGCCGACCGCGCCATTGGCGCGGCGGTAATGGGTGGACATGCCCTCCCAGGCGGAGGCGAGCGGCGACTGGAACTGCCGGACGAAGGCATTGTACTGCTCGTCCTGCTTGCAGAGCAGCGCGGCCACCATCAGCTGGCTCTGGAGAGAGCGCACCTCGAAGGCGGCCTTCTCGGCCGGGCGAAGGCAGGTCTGGGCAAGGGCGGGGGTCGCGGCAACAGCGGCCACGAGGCCGGCGGCAAAGAGGCGAATCGGCGACATCTGAACCGGGGTCTCCCGAGGCGTTAGGGGCGGCACCTCCGCCCTGGCGAACATCTATTCCTTCGCCGCCCCGGATGCACGCGGCATTTTATGGGCAGGAGGACGAGCGCGGTCAGAGGCTTAGGGGGCGTGGCGGAAATGCCATGGTAAGGCCGCGACCCGCCCGCCCCGCCCCCGGCCGGGTGGCGCCCGAAGCGCCGCCCCGCCCGGCATCAGGCCGCCACGGGCCTTTTCCGGCGCTGCATCCGCGTGAGGCCGGCGAGCCGCCTGTCAAGAAAATCCAGCGCCGCCGGAACGCCTCCGGGCTCGCGCAGCCAATAGGCTAGGGTCGCGGCATAGATGCCGGCGAGGGTGGCGCGGCGCGTGTACCAGGAAACATCCGCGGAACTGTCCCCGGCGGCGGCCCAGACGGCATCCGCCGTGCGCGCCAGGCTGCGGGCCCCCACCCCCGCATTCCAGGGCAGGGCCAGCAGCGCCAGCGCGCGGCGCACCGCCTCCCGATGCGGCTCCAGCGCGGTGAGGCGGAGGGCGATCAGCCGCCGGATGCGCTGGGGCGTCCGCAGCGCGGCCAGGTCCTCCAGCGCGGCCTGCTCCTCCATCCGCCGGTCGGTGAGGTCGATCCAGGCCTCCACCGCGCCCACCGGCCCGCGGGGGAACAGCCACCGATGCGCCGCCGGCTCCTCGCCCAGGCTCCGCAACCCGGCCTCCAGCGCCGCCACCGTCCAGCCCAGCCGCGCCACATGGGGCAGCGCCGCCAGGATGGCCGCGTCCCGTTCAGGGCTCCGCTCTATCACCGCGCCTCCTCCCTTCCCGGTTCCGCTGATCCCGGTTCCGCCCGGTCCGGTTCCATCGGCGGGTGGCGGGCCAGCTCCTCGGTGAAGCCCAGCCGCGAGAGGTCCGTCATCCGCATGGGGTAGAGCACTCCCTCCAGATGGTCGAACTCATGCTGCATCACCCGCGCGGCCATCCCCTCGGCCTCGCCGGCCACCGCCCGCCCCTCGGCATCCAGCCCCCGCCAGGCGATCCGGGCCGCCCTGTCCACCTCGCCGCGCAGGCCGGGGATGGACAGGCAGCCCTCCCAGCCCGCCTCCCGCCCCTCGCCCAGCGGCGTGATCTCGGGGTTGAACAGGGCAAGGATCCGCGGCCCGTCCCGCATCACGAACAGCCGCAGCGGCAGGTGCACCTGCGGCGCCGCCAACCCCAGCCCGTTCGCGTCCAGCATCGTCTCGGCCATGTCGGCCACCAGCCGGCGCATCTCGGGGGCGGTCGGGTCCGCCACCGGCTCCGCCCGGCGCAGCAGCACCGGATGGCCGAGCCGCGCGATCTTCAGAATGGCCATTCGGGTCCCAGCAAGCTATCCGGGGCAACCGCGCCCCGCCCGACATGTTGGGGCACCGGGCGGATTCGTCACCAGGGCGCCGCGCCCCGGCGTTTCCGGGCTTCCAACACCGGCCCCGTCCATGTTAGACGGCCGGGCTTTCGCTGGATGGATTCGTCCGTCCGGCCGTTCACCCATCTCTAACCCCCACCCTTGGCAAGGAGGACGTTGCCGCGTGCAAGTCGTCGTTCGGGACAACAACATCGACCAGGCGCTGAAGGCGCTCAAGAAGAAGCTGCAGCGCGAAGGTGTCTTCCGCGAGATGAAGCTGCGCCGCCACTTCGAGAAGCCCTCCGAGCGCCGCGCCCGCGAGGCCGCCGAGGCCGTTCGCCGCGCCCGCAAGGTCGAGCGCAAGCGCCTGGAGCGCGAGGGCTTCTGAGCCCGCCCCTCCCCCCTTCGCGGGGGAGGCGCACCGAAGACGTCTGAGGCCGCGGCGCGGGGTTCTCCCCCGCGGACCGCGGCTTTTGGCGTTGTCAGCCCGGCTTGGAGAGGTTCCAGAAGGTCGCGAAGCTCGGCATCACGTCGCGCAGCGTGTTCCGATAGGCCGTCGCCTGGAAATACTGGCCCAGGGGCACGAAGGGCACCGTCTCGAAGGCCCGGCGCTGGATCCGGCCCGCCACCGTCTTCTGCACCTGCAGGTCCGGCGCGTCGAACCACTCCTCCCGCAGCGTCTCGATCTCCGGGTCGTCCGGCCAGCCGAACCAGCCCGCCTGCCCGTTGGCGCGAAGCTGGGTGTTGGCGGCGGGGGTGGCGTTGTCCGCCCCGGCGCTGAAGGTCACGAAGGCACTCCAGCCCCCCTGCCCCGGCGCCGCCTTGCTGCCGCGCCGGGTCAGCACCGTGCCCCAGTCCACCGCCTGGTAGTCCACGGTCATGCCGATCTTGCGCAGCGTGTCGGCCATCACCTCGCTCATCGCATTCACATGCGGCAGGTCGGTCGGCACGAGGAAGACCACCGGCTCCCCCCTGTAGCCCGCCGCCGCCAGCTCCCGCTTCGAGCGTTCGAGGTCGCGCGGGCCGCTAAGCACGTCCATCGCGATATCATTCGCCAGCGGGCTGCCGGGCGTGAACACGCCGGCGGGCACCCGCCACATCGCGGGGTCGTTGCCGGCGCAGGCGAGCATCAGATCCGTCTGGTTCACCGCCCCCAGCACCGCCCGCCGCACCAGCGGGTTGTCGAAGGGCGGGTGAAGGTGGTTCATCCGGAAGCTGGCGCAGTAGCCGGCCTTGTCCAGCACGCCCACGGTCAGGTTGCGGTTCCGCCGCAGCAGGGGCAGCAGGTCGGGGGTGGCGAAGTCCCACCAGTCCACCTCCCCCGCCATCAGCGCATTGGCCGCGGTCGCGGGATCCGGGGTGGTCAGCCATTCCACCCGGTCCAGATGCACCCGCTTCGGCCCGGCCGTGCCGCTCGGCACGCCACCGGGCGCCGGCACATACCGCTCGTTCCGCGCATAGACGGCGCGCGCGCCGGAGATCCGCTCATCCGCCAGGAAGCGGAAGGGGCCGGAGCCCACCATCTCCGTCACCTGCGTCGTGCCGGGGGTTCGCGCCAGCCGCTCCGGCATCATGGCGGGCATGTAGACGCCGAACTTGCCCAGCGCGTTCGGCAGCATCGGGAAGGGCTTCTTCAGCCGGAAGAGGATCCGCCGGTCATCCGGGGCCGAAAGCTCCTCGGTGGCCGCCATCAGCGTGGCCCCGAAGCCGTCCCGGCTCGCCCAGCGGCGGATGGAGGCCACGCAGTCCCGCGCCAGCACGGGCTCGCCATCATGCCAGCGCAGCCCCTCGCGCAGGGTCAGCGTCCAGCGGCGGCCGTCCTCCTCCACCGCATGGCCCTCCACCATCTGCGGCCGGGGCGCGTAATCCGCATCCGTGCCGTAGAGCGTGTCGAACACCATGAAGCCGTGGTTGCGGGTGACATAGGCGGTGTTCCAGTGCGGATCGAGCGTGGAGAGATCCGCCTGCGGGATGAACCGCAGCACCCGATTGCCCGCCGCCCCCTGCGCGGCGCCGAGCCGTGGCGCGACCAGGCCACCCAAGGCCAGCCCCGCGCCCGAGAGGAGTTGCCGTCTGCGCATCGCACCCTGCCCCGCCGATTCGCCGGGCATCGCAGCACGCGCCATGCCGGGCGTCACGCGGCGCGGCGCACCGAAGCCCTCGGGCCGCGCCGCGCGTTCCCCTCGCGATGCCTCGCCTCACCCAGAACCTGATCGACCGGGCCGTGCGCCCGCCCCCGCCCGGCCCCGCCGCCCCCCCACCCGACGAGACACGCCTGCGGGCGGAGATGACGGTGTTCCTGCATGACCGGGACCCCCGGCTCGGCGTCTGGGTCTTCGCCTATGGCGCGCTGATGTGGAACCACGCCGAGGCCCGGCCGGATATCGTCACCCCCGCCCGCCTGCCCGGCTTCACCCGCCGCTACGCCCTGCGGGACGTGCAGGATCGCGGCACCCCCGCCGCGCCCGGGCTGACGCTAGGGCTGGAGGAAGCGCCCGCCCTCGCCTGCCCCGGCCTTCTCCTCCACCTGCCCGGCCCCGACGCCAGGGATCGGCTCTGGCCGATCTGGAAGCAGGAAATGGGGCCGGGCTTCTACACGGCGCGCTGGCTGGAGGCGACGATGCACGCCACCCGCGCCCCGGGCGGCGCGCCCATCCGCGCCCTGTGCTTCGTCATCCGCCCGGACAGCCCGCTCTGCTGCGGGGCGCTGCCGGTGCGGGAGGTCGCGGATTGCCTCGCGCGCAGCAGTGGCGCCAACGGCGCCGCCGCCTCCTACCTGCTGCGGGCCGCGGAGACGCTGCGCGAGCACGGCATGCGCGATGCGGGGCTGGAAAGCCTGGAGGCGGAAGTGGCCCGCCGGCTGGGCACCGTGGGAGAAAGCCCGCCCGCCGGCTGAACCGCGCATCGCGCAAGGAAGGGGCGCTCCCCCGGAGGGGAGCCCCTGCCTATTCCGCGGCCTGGGCGAGGCTCTCCTTGCGCAGCCGCACCGGCACCGACTTCGCCGCCGGCACCTTGCTGCCCTCGGCGTGGTGCCAGAGCGGGATCAGCGGGTTGCATTCGGGGTAGTAGCCCCCGATCGCCCCCGGCGGGATGTCGTAATGCACCACCCGCAGCCCGCCCACCTCGCGGCGGATGTTGTCCTCCGCCACCGTGCTCAACGCCACCCTGTCGCCGTCGCGCAACCCGAAGCGGGCCGCATCCTCGCGGTTCATCAGCACCACCTCGCGCGTGCCGCTGATCCCGCGGAAGCGGTCCTCATAGCCGTAGATGGTGGTGTTGAACTGGTCGTTGGAGCGCAGCGTGATGAGCTGCAGGATCTCGGGGTCGTCCAGATCCGTCTCCAGATCCGTGCGCAGCCCGGCGGGCACAAGGAAGTTCGCCTTCCCCGTCTCCGTCTTCCACTCGCGCTTCCGCGCCGGCAGCGGGCGCGCGAAGCCACCGGGCTCGTTCATGCGCCGGTTGAAGTCCTTGAACTGCGAGGGGTAGCTGGCCTCGATCGCGTCGCGGATGCGCGCGTAATCCGCCACCCATTCGTCCCAGGGCACCTTCGGGTTCGGGGCCAGCGTGGCCTTGGCGATGCCGGCGACGATCGCGGGCTCGGAGAGCAGGTCGGGCGAAGCCGGCGTCACCATCCCGCGCGAGGCATGGATATGCGTCATCGTGTCCTCGCAGGTCACCGCCTGCGCCCCGCTCGCCTGGGCGTCGATCTCGATCCGCCCGAGGCAGGGCAGCAGATAGGCCACCTGGCCGTTGATCAGGTGGTTGCGGTTCAGCTTCGTCGCCACCTGCACGGTCAGGCGGATGCCGGGCCAGGCCGCCTCCATCCGCTCCGTCTCCGGCACGGCGCGCAGGAAGTTGCCGCCCAGGCCGAGGAAGGCCTGGATCCGCCCCTCGATGATCGCCTCGCAGGCCTCCACCGTGTTCATGCCGGTGTCGCGCGGCGGCTCGAAGCCGTATTGCTCGGCCAGCCCGTCCATCGGCACCAGCTCCGGCTTCTCCGTGATGCCGACGGTGCGCTGGCCCTGCACGTTGGAATGCCCGCGCACCGGCAGCACGCCGGCGCCCGGCTTGCCGATATTCCCGCGCAGCAGCAGCAGGTTCATCAGCATGCGGACGTTCTCGACGCCCTTCTTGTGCTGCGTCAGCCCCATTCCGTAGATGGCCATGGCCGATTTCGCCGCGCCATAGACATTGGCCGCGTCCATCATCTCCTGCCGCTTCAGCCCGGACCAGCGCTCGAGCTGCGCCCAGTCCTGGTCACGGCACCAGGCGGCGAAGGAATCGAAACCATGGGTGTGCTGCTGGATGAAGGCATGGTCCAGCAGCGGCGCACGCCCCGCCGCCATGGCGGTGCCGTCCGCCTCGATCAGCGCCTTGCACATGCCGGCGATCGCCGCGATGTCGCCCCCTGCGCGCAGCTGATGGTATTGCGAGGAGATCCGCGTCTCCTTGCCCGTCAGCATCTCGGTCGGCGATTGCGGGTTGGTGAAGCGCTCCCACCCCCGCTCCTTCAGCGGGTTGAAGGTGATGATCGGCACGCCCCGCTTCGACGCCTCCTGCAGCGGATGCAGCATGCGTGGTGAATTCGTGCCGACATTCTGCCCGAAGGAGAGGATGCACCCCGTGACGCGGAAATCCTCGAGCTGCACCGTGCCCACCGGCGCCCCGATCGCCTGCGGCAGCGCGACCGAAGTGCTCTCGTGGCACATGTTCGAGCTGTCCGGCAGGTTGTTGTGCCCGTAGAGCCGCGCGAAGAGCCCATACATGTAGGAGGTCTCGAGCGAGGCGCGGCCCGAGGCGTAGAAGACCGTCCGCTTCGGATCCATCCCCCGCAGCTCCGCCCCGATCTCCCGGAAGGCATCCTCCCAGGCGACCGGCACCCAGCGGTCCCTTGCCCGGTCGAGCTTCATCGGGTGCATCAGCCGCCCGATCGCCTCCAGGTCATGGTCCGACCAGCTGAGCAGTTCCGTCAGGCTGTGCTGCTCGAAGAAGTCCTGCGGCACCCGCTTGCGCGTGATCTCCCAGGCCGTCGCCTTGGCGCCGTTCTCGCAATACTCGAAGGGATGCGGCTCGCGCGGCTTGGCCCAGGAGCAGGAGACGCAGGAATAGCCGCCGGGCTTGTTCTGCCGCAGCAGCACCGCATTGCCCGTCGCGATCCGCTCCTCGCGCAGCAGCCGCGTCTCGACCGAACGGAAGGATCCCCAGCCGCCGGCCGGGCCGGAATAGGGCTTGGTGCTCACGGGCCGCTTCGTCATGCCGGCATCTCCTTCATTCGCGTCCGGCGGGCACCAGGGCCCGCCCGCATCAGATCGGCACCTCTTCCGCCACGCGCGGCTCGTGCATCGGGCAGCCGCTGTGTTCCGCCCGGAAGCCCGAGGACATCTCATAGGCGGGCCGGCGCGCCCGGTTGATCGAGCCGAGCGGCCGATGCGCCGCCAGCCCGTGCCAGGGGCTGAAGGACATGCCGAGGTCCACCGCCCTGGAACGCGCCTCGTCCCATGAAGGCTGCCGGCCCACGCGGATGCGCCCCACCGTCACATAGGGGCTCTGCGCCTCCGGCCACTCGACCGAGGCATCCTCGACCGGCATGGCCTCGGGATCGGTGCAGAGCTGCACGCGCAGGTCCCACTCGGCCTCCTGCTCCGCGAAGAAGGCCAGCACCTCCTCCCGCAGCGCCTCCGGCCGCCCGGACACCTCCACCTTGCGCCCCGCCAGCGCCTTCAGCGCCGCCGAGGCCGGGGCGACGGAGAACTTCGCGATATAGGGGCCGTAGAGGAAGGGCGTCTGGCTGTAGAAGGTCTCACCCAGAATGTGGGTGTTCGGGTGCCCGCCGAGCTGCGTCAGCACCGCGCTCTTCCCGCCCACCGCCTCCACCGCCGCCTCGGCGGTGCGGAGCACTGCGGAGATGGCCTTCTTGAAGGCCTGCGGCGTGTCGGTGGTGCGGGCGAGCAGCTTTGCGTTGCCGAGAAAGGATTTGGCGTCGGGCGCCGCGAAGGCGGGCGCATTGGCCATGACGAAGTCCTGCGTGGACTGCCCCGCCGAGCCGGGCAGCCGATCCCCCTCCACCCCCACCACCTTCACAGCCAGGCCGCGAGGGACCGAGATGCTGTCATCCAGCAGGTCGCCGGGGTTGGTGGAGAAGCGCAGGACCACGGGATAGGTGCCGGGCTTCGCGAAGAGGCCCTGCGCATAGGGCGGGGCGAAGGCGGCGTTGACCGAGAGTTCCCCGCGCAGCAGGCCGTGGCTCTTCGCATGCACCGCCCGCACGGGGTAGCCGTAGTCGCGGTGGGTGGTCTCGGCGATGCCGCGCATCGTCTCGACCAGCTCGCCGATCGTCTGCTCCTCCGCCGGTTCCGGGTGCTCGAAGCCCGGCTGGTAGCGGACGGGGTTGATCGACATGGGGCGCCTCCGGTTCGGAGGGACAACGCGCCCTTCTGGTAGGTGTTTCGGCCTGGCGGGGCGGGCTGTGGCCGCGCGGCAACATCGGCGGCCCGTATTATCACGGGGCTGTGAAGTCTCGATGAAGCGGCGCTAGGCTTCGGACATGAGCAGCTTCCGAGCCCAGGCCATCGCTGGCCGCGTCGTCCTCGTCCACGACATGCCGGACCAGGTCGTCGTTTCCGAATTCGACGCCGCCGAGGCGTCCACCCTTCTCCGCCAGCTCGAGGACGCGCTGGCGGAGGTCGTTCGCGGGCTGTCGCAGCAGGCCCGTGGGCCGCTGCGGCCGGAGATGGTGGGCTAGGCCCACCCCTCCTCAGGCCGCGAGGGCCTCGCGGATCGCGGCGAGGGCTTCGGCCGACTTGTCGCCATCCGGGCCGCCGGCCTGGGCCATGTCCGGCCGGCCGCCGCCGCCCTTGCCGCCGACGGCGGCGGAGGCGGCGCGCACGAGGGTGACGGCGTCGGCCTTGCCCTTCGCGGCCTCCCCTAACGCCACGACGATGCTGGCCTTGCCCTCGGCCGAGGAGACCAGGGCGACGACATCGGCGGTGCCGCCCTTGAGGATGGCTTCGGCGAGGGACTTCAGGTCGCGCGGGGGGACCTCGCCGAGGTCGCGCAGGGCGACGCGGAGGCCGGCGATGGTCTCCACCTCCTGGGCGGAGGCGCCGGTGGCGAGCTTGCGGCGGAGGTCGGCGACCTCGCGCTCGAGCTTGCGGCGCTCCTCGACTAGGGCGGCGACGCGGGCGGGGAGTTCGGCGGGGTTGGCCTTGAGGGTGGCGGCGGCCTCGCGCAGGGTGCGCTCGGATTCCTCGACCAGGGCCAGGGCGGTGGCGCCGGTGACGGCTTCCACGCGGCGGACGCCGGCGGAGACGGCGCCCTCCCCCACGATCTTGAAGAGGCCGATATCGCCGGTGCGGGCGACATGCGTGCCGCCGCAGAGTTCCAGCGAATAGACGCCGTGCTTGGCGGTGGCCTCGGGGTCGTGGGCCATGCCGACGACGCGGACCTCGTCGCCGTATTTCTCACCGAAGAGGGCCATGGCGCCGGCCTTCACGGCTTCCTCCGGGGTCATCAGGCGGGTGGTGACCTCGGCGTTCTCGCGGATGCGGGCGTTCACCTCGCTCTCGACCCAGGCCAGGTCCTCAGGGGACATGGGGGTGGGCTGGGAGACGTCGAAGCGGAGGCGGTCCGGGGCGTTGAGGCTGCCCTTCTGGGCGACGTGCTCGCCGAGGCGGCGGCGCAGGGCCTCGTGCAGGAGGTGGGTGGCGGAGTGGTGGGCGCGGATGGCGCCGCGGCGGGCGTGGTCCACCTCGGCCACCACGGGGGCGTCCTTCGCCGCCGTGCCGGATTCCACGGTGCCGAGGTGGATGACGAGGCCGAGCTTCTTCTGGGTGTCGCGGATGGCGATGCGGAGGTTGTCGGGGCCGGTGATGGTGCCGGTGTCACCGACCTGGCCGCCGCTCTCGGCGTAGAAGGGGGTCTGGTTGAGGACGACGGCGACCTCGGTGCCCGCCGGGGCGGTTTCGACTTCCTGGCCGCCGGCGACGAGGGCGAGGATGGAGGCCTCGGCGCGCTCGGTGGTGTAGCCCTGGAATTCGGTGCCGGTGCCGAGCTTTTCCTTCAGGTCGAACCAGAGGGTTTCGGTGGCGGCGTCGCCGGTGCCTGACCAGGCGGCGCGGGCGCGGCGGCGCTGCTCGGCCATGGCGGTTTCGAAGCCGGCCGTGTCCACCGGGCGGCCCTCGGCGCGGAGCGCGTCCTGGGTGAGGTCCAGCGGGAAGCCGTAGGTGTCGTAGAGCTTGAAGGCGACATCGCCCGGGAGGGGCTGGCGGTCGCCGAGCTTGGCGGTTTCCTCGGAGAGCAGGCCGAGGCCGCGCTCGAGCAGGCTGCGGAAGCGGGTTTCCTCCAGGCGGAGGGTTTCGGTGATGAGGGATTCCGCGCGGACCAGCTCGGGATAGGCGGCGCCCATCTGGCGGATGAGGACGGGGACCAGGCGGGGGAGCAGCGGGTCCTTCGCGCCCATCATGTGGGCGTGGCGCATGGCGCGGCGGAGGATGCGGCGGAGGACGTAGCCGCGGCCCTCATTGGAGGGGAGGACGCCTTCGGCGATGAGGAAGGCGCCGGAGCGGAGATGGTCCGCCACGACGCGGTGGCTGGCGCGGAAGGGGCCGTCCGCGTCCTGGCCGGTGGCCTCGGCTGACGCGAGGATGATCGCGCGGAAGGTGTCGGTGTCGTAGTTGTCGTGGACGCCCTGGAGGATGGCGGTGAAGCGTTCCATGCCCATGCCGGTGTCGATGGACGGGCGCGGGAGGGGGCGGCGCGTGCCGGGCGGCCCCTCCTCATACTGCATGAAGACGAGGTTCCAGATTTCGATGAAGCGGTCGCCGTCCTCCTCCGGGGAGCCGGGGGGGCCGCCGGGGATCTTGTCCCCATGGTCGTAGAAGATTTCGGAGCAGGGGCCGCAGGGGCCGGTGTCGCCCATGCGCCAGAAATTGTCGGACGTGGCGATGCGGATGATCTTCTCGTCCGGCAGGCCGGCGATCTTCTTCCAGAGGGTGGCGGCGTCCTCATCCTCATGGAACACCGTGACGAGGAGCTTTTCCTTGGGGAGGGCGAAGTCCCGGGTCAGCAGGGTCCAGGCATGGGTGATGGCCTGTTCCTTGAAATAGTCGCCGAAGGAGAAGTTCCCCAGCATTTCGAAGAAGGTGTGGTGGCGGGCGGTGTAGCCGACATTGTCGAGGTCGTTGTGCTTGCCGCCGGCGCGGACGCATTTCTGGGCGGTGGTGGCGCGGTTGTAGGGGCGGCGCTCGGCGCCGGTGAAGACGTTCTTGAACTGCACCATGCCGGAGTTGGTGAAGAGCAGCGTGGGGTCGTTGCGCGGCACCAGCGGGCTGCTTTCCACCACGGCGTGGCCGTTGCGGGCGAAGTAGTCCAGGAAGGTGGCGCGGACGTCGTTGCTGCTGGTCATGGTGCGACTTCTGTTCCGATTCCTCGCGGGAACGCGACCGGGGCGTGTAGCCCGGCGCGGGGCGGGCCGTCGAGGGTGGGCGGGGGTGCTGGGGGCTGGGGGTTCATGGCCAGGCCAGGCGCACGGTGCGGGGGATGCGGGTGCGGCCGAGGGCGGCCCTGGCCAGGGCGGCGATGCTTTTCAGATGGGATTTGGCGGCCGCGAGTTGAAGGCGGGTGCGCGGCGCCGGGGGAAGCCGGGCGCGGCTGAGCATTTCGGACAAAAGGGGATCGGGGAGCAGCCAGGGCGGGCCGTTGAGGGCGGTGCGTAGGCCGAGCTGCCGGATGAGGAGAAGCAGGCGCATGCCGCCGAGGCGGGCGGCGCGGCGGGTGGCGCGGCAGATGAGGTATTCGATCTGGCGCAGGGGGTGGTTGGGGGCGCAATCGGCCAGGGCTTCGAGCAGGCGGTGCCAGAGGCCGTTATGCGTCAGGCGGCGGAAGAAGCGGGAGACGGTATCGGGCCGGCCGTGATGGGCGGGGAGGTTCTTCCAGGGTTCGCCCGGGGTGGAGGCGAGGTGGAAGATGGCATCCATGCGGGCGCGGAGGTCGGTGCGGCGGCCTTGGGGGGCGCGGGGGAGGATGTAGGGGGAGAGGGCGTGCCACTGGAGGTCGGTTAGGGGGGACCAGGGGCGGGGTGGGGTGAGGCGGGAGGTGGTGTGGGACATGGAGTGGGCCTCCCTCCGGCAGAACGAATGTCGTGACCATGCCGGAAATTATTCCTGTTGTCAAGACTTTGAGCGACAAACCATGAAGCGTTTAGTTTAGTTCAGGGCTATTCGCCTGCACCAAGCCCGAAATGGAGGACACTTGGAAGGCACCGCTTTTGCTGTTGTTTCTATCCCTCACATCGGCATTCCAGTGCCATACTACGGAATTGCCCAGCCAAAACTCATTATGATTGTTGAAAAGGAAGATTGCAGGGCGGAAATTTACTTTCTTCCGTTTGACCGCTTGCGCCTTCGAGTAATACGTCGCGACGGCTCCGTGGCTTGGCAGGGCATCACTTCGAGACTGATTCGCGTAGGGAATGCAACGCATCATCTCTTGATGATAGTCTGGTCCGAGCAGCAGTGCGTATTAGCACTAAACGGCACAGAAATTTGGAACTCGGCAAATTCTCATCCGGAGACTTCGGTGATGAGAAGCGAAGAACAACCACCAGCGGTGGACCTATCTCGTTTCTCCGCTTTAAGCGCCGCAGCACGAGAAGCTCGGGCATCCTCTTCGAAGGACCTTATCGCCCAAGGTAAGCTCGATCCAGAACGCCTCAATCGCGCATTTCAGCACCGCATAAGGCTGCTTGAAGAGGACCTAACTAGTTTGACTGCTGGTGATGACCACAGGCTAATTAGCTTAGGCGCCAACTTGCGCGCACTCTTGGCTAGTGGACGCGGCAATAAGCTTCTTCAGCGCATCGGCGGCATCGTCGACGCAGACCTCACGGTGTTCTGCTTACCTGCTATTGAAGTGCTCCCTCCCCGAGTGCCAGACTTTATGCTCAGTTCATCCATTTCCTTTACTGAGACTGCAACTGACCGCTTTCCCGTTGACCTTGATGTGTGGTTAGAAATGAAGGCGTGGTGGTCTGGCGGCCGATTTTTTTCTAACTCAGACGCCATCAAGGCGTTCGGGGACACTGAAGGGAGCCACACAGACGAGAACGAGCATCCTTTGGTCACAAATATGCGGAAGTTGCACGACTCTTCTAACAGAGCTATTCTAATATCTTGGTTCCACGACCTGGGGGAGACAACACTCTCACTCGCCCGAAGGAGGATTTATTCTCATAAATCCAATTAAATTTCTGGCTTTTGTAGCGTATTAGCTCAGGAGGCGGGTCCAGGGGCCTCAGGCTCCTGGCGGATAGGGGTATCGGGGAAAGGCAGAGCCTTTCCCCGGGCCAGCAGCGCCGGACCAACGAAAAAGGGCCGCCCTTCCGGGCGGCCCTTCGTCGTTTCGGCGTTGGGAAGCGGATCACTCCGCCGCGGCGGCCTCTGGGGAGGCGGCGGCGGGCCGGGTTGGGGTCCTTCCGCGCATCAGGCGGCGACCCAGTTCGATGCCGGGTTGTTCGACATAGCGTTCGGTGAAGGCGGCTACGGGGATGGTCAGGAGGAGGATGGCGATGCCCACGGGGATGCCGAGGGGCACCGCCAGGCTAGCCGGGATGTTCCAGAAGGGGGCCAAGGTGAAGACGAAGGCCGAGCCCACGAGGGCGCCGTTCAGGTAGAGGCTGTAGCTGATGTGGCCGAGAAACTGTGAGAGGCGAGTTTCCATGGCGTTGCTGAGGGCGTTGGCCCGCGAATAGGCCAGGATGCCCACGAGGAGCGTGCCGGCGCCGAGCTGCGCGATCGAGGCCATGATCTGCGCCTGGTAGACGAAGAAGCGCATGAAGATGAACAGGGCCAGGCAGAGGATGGCGGCCGTGGTGCCGGCGGTTTCGAAGAGTTTGCGGAAGCCGGGCTCGGCCACCAGCATGCCGAGGGTGAAGGGGAGCACGGCGACTGCCAGAGCGGGGTAGTTGAAGATCAGCTCGTGGTTCTGGGTGGCGAGGAGGCCGTAGAGCGCGCCGAGGCCGGCGCCGACGAAGCCGAGGCGGCGGGTGACCAGGGCCACGGCCAGAATGATGGGGACCGCCAGCATCTCGATCTGGATGGTCCAGGTGACACCATGGAGCCTGACGTCGATGAGGAAGAGGTTCTTGACGTAGTCCATGAAGCCCGGCGGCGGGTCACCCCTCGTGCTCAGGTAGAAGAGGCGGAGGAGGTAGATCGCTGTCACGGAGACGAAGATGGAGGGCATCAGGCGGAAGAAGCGGCGGAGGCAGAAGCGGAGGGCTTCGCGCAGGTCCAGCCGCGGGCGGTTCTGCAGGGAGCGCTGCAGGACGAAGCCGCTGATGATGAAGAAGAGCATGACGGCGAGCTGGCCGTTGAAGAGGGTGAGCGCCGCCTTGGACAGGATGGCGGACCAGCCCAGGAGCTGGGCTGGCGGGTCCCCGACTGTGATGTGGAGGGCGGGGTCGTATTGCAGGATGGCGTGATAGATGATGACGACGGCGGCGGCCCAGCCTCGCATCCCGTCCAGTGCGCGGAAGCGCCCTTCTTCCCTGGCCGTGTCCATCCCTGTTCCCTTGGCTCATCCGATCTGGTGCGCGCTGCGGCGGTCGCCTTCGGCCCTGGCCTGGGCGGGCGCGGGGTGGCGGATTGATGTGGGGCCGGGGCAGCGAGCCGGTGCCGGCTTAGAACCGGAGGCGGTCGAAGTCCCGGACCTGTCCTGCCGTTCTATCCCTGGCCGGATGCCATGGCGAGCGGGGGGCTTGAGGTTGTTGGAAAGGAAAGGGCCGCACCCTGCGAGGTGCGGCCCTTCCTGCTTCCTGTCTCCGCGCCGGGATCACTCCGCCGCGGCGGCGGCTTCCTCGGCGTCCGGGGTGGTCATCATGGCGTTGGCCACGACGCCGGCCTGTTCGCGGATGCGGCGTTCGATGCTTTCCGCCAGGGTGGGGTTGTCCCGCAGGAACTGCTTGGCGTTCTCGCGGCCCTGGCCGATGCGCTGGCTGTCGGCCGAGAACCAGGCGCCGGACTTCTCGACCACGCCGGCCTTCACGCCGAGGTCGATGAGTTCGCCGACCTTGGAGACGCCTTCGCCGTACATGATGTCGAATTCGACCTGCCGGAAGGGCGGGGCCATCTTGTTCTTCACCACCTTCACGCGGGTCTGGTTGCCGACGACTTCTTCCCGATCCTTGATCTGGCCGATGCGGCGGATTTCCATGCGGATGGAGGCGTAGAACTTGAGGGCGTTGCCGCCCGTGGTGGTTTCCGGGTTGCCGAACATGACGCCGATCTTCAACCGGATCTGGTTGAGGAAGATCATCATGCAGTTGGAGCGGCTGATGGAGCCGGTCAGCTTGCGGAGCGCCTGGGACATGAGGCGGGCGTGGAGGCCGACATGGCTGTCGCCCATTTCGCCTTCGAGTTCGGCGCGCGGCACGAGGGCGGCGACGGAGTCGATGACGAGCACGTCGATGGCACCCGACCGGACGAGGGTGTCGGCGATTTCGAGGGCCTGCTCACCGGCGTCGGGCTGGGAGATGAGGAGGTTGTCCACATCCACGCCGAGCTTGCGGGCGTAGCCCGGGTCGAGCGCGTGTTCGGCGTCGATGAAGGCGCAGGTGCCGCCCTTCTTCTGGGCTTCGGCCACGGCCTGGAGGGCCAGGGTGGTCTTGCCCGAGGATTCCGGCCCGTAGATTTCGATGATGCGGCCCTTGGGGAGGCCGCCGATGCCGAGGGCGAGGTCGAGGCCGAGGGAGCCGGTGGAGATGACCTCCACCTCCTCGTTCATCTGCTTGCCTCCCATCCGCATGATGGAGCCCTTCCCGAAGGAGCGCTCGATCTGAGAGAGAGCGGCTTCGAGAGCCTTGTTCTTTTCCATTCTGGAAGTGCCCTTCATGGCGTTCGGTGGACGCGTTTCCGGGTGCCACCGGCGGATGAGTGTGGGTGTTCAGGCCACGACCTCACGCGCTTGTTACCGGCTGGGGCGGTGGCGCACAAGCGCCGGGGCCGCCCCGGTCCGTGTTGTTCATATTATGTTCAGGGTTCCGGAAAGCAAGTGGATTCCGGTGTGGCCGGGAGGTTCGCGACGATTTCGACGAGCTGTGCCGGGCGGTAGGGCTTGGGGAGGAAGGTGATGTTGTCGCGGCCCATGTCCTGGCCGAGTGCGGCTTCGGCGTAGCCGCTGACGAGGATGACGGGGAGGTCTGGGCGGCGGGCGCGGATGGCGCGGGCCAGGGCCATGCCGTCCATGCCGGGCATGGCGATGTCGGAGACCATGGCGGTGGGGGCGAGGCCGTCCTCGATGAGTTCGAGGGCGGTGTTGCCGTCCTCGGCCTGGGTGACGCGGTGGCCGGCGCGCTCGAGGGCGACGGCGGCGAGGCGGCGGAGGGGGGCTTCGTCCTCGACCAGGAGGATGTGGCGGGGCTGGGGGGGTGCGGGGGCGGGTGTGGGGGGGTGTTCGGCGGGGGTTTTGCCGGTGGTGGCGGGTTCGGGCGGGCCTTCGTGGCGGGGGAGGTGGATGCGGAAGCGGGTGAGGCCGGGGCGGCTTTCGATGCGCATGGCGCCGCCGGACTGGCGGACGATGCCGTGGATGGTGGCGAGGCCGAGGCCGGTGCCGCCCTGCGTGGCGCGGGTGGTGAAGAAGGGTTCGATGATGTGGGGGAGGATGTCCGGGGGGATGCCCGGGCCGGTGTCGGTGATCTCGAGGACGGCCCAGCGGCCGGGCGGGAGGGGGTCGGGGAAGCCCGGTTCCTCCTGGAGGGAGATGGCGGTGTCGGTGGCGATGGTGAGGGTCCCCTCCCCGCCCATGGCGTCGCGGGCGTTGGTGGCGAGGTTGAGGAGGACCTGATCGAGCTGGACGGGGTCCACGCGGATGCGGCGGCCGAGGGCGCCGGGGCGGGTTTCGAGGGTGATGCGGGGCCCGAGGAGGCTGCGGAGCATGGGGGTGGCGGCCTGGACCGCTTCGTCCAGGTTGAGGATGCGGGGTTCGAGTTGCTGGCGGCGGGCGAAGGCGAGGAGGCGGCGGACGAGGGCGGCGCCGCGGGCGGCGGCGTCCTGGGCGGGGCGGAGTTCGTCGCGGATGCGGGGGACGGCGAGGACGGCCTGGTCCATGGCGCCGAGGATGATGGCGAGGAGGTTGTTGACGTCGTGGGCGATGCCGCCGGCGAGTTGGCCGATGGCGCGGAGGCGTTCGCCGGCCTCGGCTTCCGCGCGGCGGCGGCTGCGTTCGGAGAGGTCCTCGGCGAGGAGGATGCGGCGGCCTTCGGGGAGCAGGGCGAGGCGGAGGAGCGTGAGGGTGGGGGTTTGGCCTTCGGGGGCGCCGAGGGCGGCTTCGAGGGGTTCGGCGCCGCCTTCGTGGAGCCAGTCGCGGACGGCGTCGCGGGCCGGGGGGTCGAAGAGGAGGAGGGCGGGGGTGCCGGGGCGGAGCGGCAGGGCGGGGCCGATCATGTCGCGCAGGGGGGTGTTGGCGCGTAGGACGGTGTCGGCGGAATCGAGGAGGGCGGCGCCCTGGGGGAGGGAATCGAACAGGGCGAGGAAGGCGGTGTCCGCCTCCGCCCCGCTGTTGCGGGGGAAGCCCAGGAAGGATCGGATGCTCTCCGCCATGGCGTGCAGCCTAGCGGGAAGATCGGGCTGGCGCATCACACCGGCGGGCGCGAGCGGGCGCGCCAGATGAAGGCGATGATCTCGGCGACGGCCTGGTAGTGCTCGGCGGGGATTTCGGTGTCGAGGTCGAGCTTGAAGAGGGCGCGGGCCAGGGGCGGGTTGGAGACGAGGGGGATCCCGGCCTCCTTCGCCTTCTCGCGGATGCGGGCGGCGACTGCGTCGGCGCCCTTGGCGAGGATCTTCGGGGCGGCGGAGGCGCCTTCCTCATAGCCCAGGGCGACGGCGTAGTGGGTGGGGTTGGTGATGACGACGGCCGCCCGGGGTACGGCGGCCATCATGCGCTGGCGGGCCTGGCGCTGGCGGATGGCCTTCTGCTTGCCCTTCACATGCGGGTCGCCCTCGGCGTCCTTCGCCTCCTCCTTCATGTCCTGGCGGCTCATCCGCATGCGGCGGAGGTGGCGGAAATGGACGAGGAAGAGGTCCGCGCCGGCGAGGAGGGCAAAGGCGGCCAGGGTGGCGGCGACGAGGCGCAGGCCCTGTTCGGCGATGGTGGCGAGGAGGGCGGGGGCGGGCTGGTGCATCACCGCCTCCAGCAGTTCGGGCGTGCCGCCGGCATGCCAGATGGCGGCGCCGACAAGGGCGATCTTGAGGAGGGTCTTCAGCAGCTCGATGAGGGATTCGGCGCCGAGGAGGCGCTTGAGGCCGGCCAGGGGGGAGAGGCGGGAGAGCTGGGGGGCGAGGCTCTTGGCGGAGACGAGGCCGCGGGTCTGGAGAAGGGTGGTCGCCACGGCGCCGAGCGCGGCGGCGGCGAGGACGGGGAGCATGACGAGGGCGGAGGGCAGCAGCACCTCGGCCGCCTGTTCGGGGGAGAGTTCGTGGCCGCGTTCGAGGATGCCGCGCAGGGCGCGGAGCAGGTCCCGCCCGAGGGAGGGGAGCGCGATTCCGGCGGCGAGGACGGCGAGGAGGAGGGCGGCGAAGCCGGAGAGTTCGCGCGAATGGGCGACCTGGCCGTCGTCGCGCGCCTTTTCGAGGCGCCGGGCGCTGGGGGCTTCCTGGCGGTCCTCGGCCTCGTCGCCGCCTTCCCCGGCCATGGCTCAGCGCAGCCCGGGCAGCGTGGCCCAGCCGGATTGGAGGGCAAGGTGGAAGCCCGCGAGCATGGAGGGGGCGAGCAGCGCCAGCAGGGCGAGGCCCGCGAGGATCTGGCCCGGCGCCGCGATGAAGAAGATCTGCACGGACGGCGCCACGCGGGCGACGAGGGCCATGGCGAGGTTGATGATGACGGCCGCCAGCACGAAGGGGCCGGCGAGGCGGAGGGCGAGGGCGAGCATGGCCGCGCCGGCCTGGGCGATTTCATCCGCCGCGGCGCCGGCCGGCCAGGGCGTGCCGGGGGGCATCAGCGCGTAGGATTCGGCGAGGGCGCGGAGCGGCAGGGCGTGCAGCCCGGTGGAGAGCACGAGGACGGCGGTGGCGAGGGTGCCGAGGCGGCCGAGGGCCGAGGCGCCGCCGCCGAGCTGCGGATCGGGCGCGAGGATGGCGGCGAGGCCGAGCAGCGAGGCGCCGGCCTGGAGGGCCACCGAGAAGGCCATGGCAAGGAGGCGGGCGAGCCCGCCGATCCAGAGGCCGACCGCGAGTTCGAGCGCGACGAGGCGCAGGGCCTCTCCGGCGGAATCGGGTGCGGCGGGGAGAACCGGGGCGAGGAGCGGCAGGAGGACGGGGACGAGGGCCAGGGCGAGGCCGAGGCGGAGGGGGGCGGGCACGTCCCCCTCCCCCAGGCCGGGCATGATCATGGCGGCGGCGCCGAGGCGGGAGAGGAGCAGCACCGCGCCGAAGGCGAGGCCGGGCAGCGCCTCGAGCAGCGCCGCCTCGTTCACGGCAGGCCGCCGAGCAGGACCATCCGATCGAAGAGGGTGACGGTCCAGTCCCGCAGCACGCCGGTCATGAAGGGGCCGAGGAGGAGCAGGCCGCCGCCGGCGACGGCGAGCTTGGGGAGGAAGGCGAGCGAGGATTCCTGGATCTGGGTCAGCGCCTGGAGGACGGAGACGGCGAGGCCGACGACCAGCAGCGCCACGAGCAGCGGCGCGCCGAGTTGCAGGCTGACCCAGAGGGAGTCGCGCAGGGATTGCGCGATGACGTCGGATGGCATGGCCCGCGCCCCTTCAGATCGGCATCCGCATGACGTCCTGATAGGCGGAGACGACGCGGTCGCGCATGGCGACGGCGGTTTGCAGGGCCATTTCCGCGCGGCTGACGGCGAGCACCGTGTCGGTGACGCTGACCTGGCCGAGCATGGCGCCCGTGCTGGCGGCATCGGCCTGGCGGCCGGCCTCCACCGCGCCCTCGATGGCGCGCTTGAGGACGCCGCCGAAGCCCTCGGCGGGGTTGCCGGAGGTGGCGGCGGGGGCGGTGGCGCTGCGATAGGCGGCGGCGGCGCCCGCGGCGCCGATGGGGGCGGGCATCAGCGCAGCGCCTCGATGGCGCGGGTGAGCATGCCGCGCGAGGTTTCGAGGACGGAGAGGTTGGCGCTGTAGGAGCGCTGGGCCTCGCGCATGTCCATCACCTCGATGAGGCTGTCCACATTTGGCGTCTTCACATAGCCCTGGGCGTCGGCCGCGGGATGGGCGGGGTCGTAGCGGCGGGGGAATTCGCCCTGCGCCTCGCCGACGCGGGAGACGGTGACGCCACGGGCGCCGGTCGCGCGGTCCAGCCTGTCGGCGAAGGTGACGGTGCGGCGGCGATAGGGATCGGCGCCGGGGCTTTCGCCCGTGCTGTCCCGGTTGGCGAGGTTTTCCGCCACCACGCGCAGCCGCGTGGATTGCGCGGCCATGCCGGCGGCCGAGATGCGGAGCGCCCTGTCGAGATCCATGCGACCCTCCTGTTATCCGTTGCGGCCGAGCGCGGTGCGGAACATGCCGACCCAGCGCCGGTGAAGCCCCATGGCGACCGCATGGGCGGTGTCGGTATCGGCCACCTTGATGGCCTGTTCGTCGAGCGAGACGCCGTTGCCGTCCGGCGAGACCTCCTCGGGCGGGACGGGGCGCGCGCCGGGGGTGCCGCCGCCGCCGGCGAGATGCGCGGGGTCCGTGCGGCGGAGCCCGGCGGCGGCGCTGGCGCGCTGCAGGGTCTGGGCGAAGGGCGAGAGGTCCCGCGCGCGGTAGCCCGGCGTGTCCGCATGGGCGATGTTGCGCGCCAGGACCTCCTGCCGCCGGTCCAGCCAGCGCAGGCGGGATTCGGCGAGTTCGATCGGGCTGGCGGTGGGGCTCGTGCGATCCATGTCCCGTATCTTCCGCCGCTTTTGCTAACCCTTCCTTGATCGGGCGGGCGGGCGCGTTAAGGGAGCGGAAGGGTTCGGGCGCCGAGACTGCGGGGCATGAGCTGCACGTCGCAAAATGCCGTGCTCGCCGCCGTGGACGAACTGCACGGCGTGCTGAGCCTCGCCGAGGCCCTGCATCTGGCGGGACGACGCCTCGATCTTCAAGGGCTGGACCAGGAGGTGGCCGCGATCTGCGCCGCCGCCACCCTGCTGCCGCCCGAGCAGGGGCGCGCGACGCGGCCGGCCCTGGCCGAGCTGCTCGTGCAGGTGGAGGGGCTCCAGGCCCGCCTCTCCGCCGCCGGTGCATGAGGGCGCGGGCGGATGAGGAAGGTGGCGGATGAGCGGCGGCATGAGCCAATGGGTGAGCGCGGCCGGCGCGCTGGCGCTGGTGCTGGGGCTTCTCTGGCTGCTGGCGCGGCTGGCGCGGCGCGGCGGGCTGGCGACGGCGGGCGCGCGGCGGATCCGGCTGGTGGAGGTGACGCCGATCGATTCGCGGCGCCGCGCCGTGATCCTGCGCGTGGACGGGCGGGAGGCGCTGATCGTGACCGGCGGGGCGCAGGACAGCTTCATCGGCTGGCTCTGACCGCCGCGGCCCTGCTGCTGCTGCTTCTGCTGCCGGGGGCGGCGCTGGCGCAATCCGTCTCGCTCGACCTGGGGGGTGCGGGCACGGGCAGCACGGCGCGGCTGGTGCAGCTGACCGCGGTGATCGGGCTGCTGTCGCTGGCCCCTTCCCTGCTGGTGATGGCGACGGCCTTCGCGCGCATCGTCATCGTGCTGTCGCTGCTGCGCAGCGCGATCGGGGCGCAGGGCATTCCGCCGAACCCGGTGCTGATCGGGCTGGCGCTGTTCCTCACCTTCTTCGTCATGCAGCCCGTGCTGGAGACGAGCTGGGCGCAGGGCTTGCAGCCGATGCTGGCGGGCCAGGTGGCGGAGCTGGACGGGCTGGCCCAGGCGGCCGAGCCCTTCCGCAAGTTCATGGCGGCGAATGCGCGGGATTCGGACCTGGCGCTGTTCCTGGACCTGGCGCAGCTGCCGGCGCCCGCCAGTGCCGATCAGACGCCCTGGCGGGCGCTGGTGCCCGCCTTCATGGTGAGCGAGCTGAAGCGCGGCTTCGAGATCGGCTTCCTGATGTTCCTGCCCTTCCTGGTCATCGACCTGGTGGTGGCGTCGCTGCTGATGTCGCTGGGCATGATGATGCTGCCGCCGAGCGTGGTGGCGCTGCCCTTCAAGATCATCTTCTTCGTGATGGTCGATGGCTGGCGGCTGGTTTCCGCGAGCCTGGTGCAGGGCTTCGCCGGGAACTGAGGCCGGGAGGCAAATCGGCCGCCATGCCCCCGCGCCCCCAATCCGTCACCGCACGCCATGATGCATGGCGGGCGACGGCCAAACCGGGGGGCCGGTGGAGCATGGCGGCCGAAGGGGAAGCCGGCCGCCGCGCTGCCGCGCTCCCGATCCATCACCGCGCGCCATGATGCATGGCGGGCGACGGCCAAACGGGGAGCCGGTGAGACGCGGCGGCCGGAGAGGAAAACGGCGGGAGAAGACGGCCGCCGCGCTGCCGCGTTCCCAATCCATCACCGCGCGCCATGATCCATGGCGGGCGACGGCCAAACGGGGAACCGGTGAGACGCGGCGGCCGTAGCCGCCTTTGCCCTACTTCTTGGGCAGGTGCTTCGCGATGTAGGGCGGCAGCTGGAAGGCGCCCAGATGGATCTCCGGGGTCCAGTAGCCGGTCTTGCCGAGGATGCCGGCACGCTCGGCGCGGGCGCGGATCTCCTCGACGGGCACGGCCCGCATGGTGGCGTCCTTGGCCGCCCAGCCGAGCGTCATGTAGCCACCGACATAGGTGGGGACGGCGGCGACATAGGCCCAGATGTCCGGGAACACCTTTCCGCGGCGGAGCGAGGTTTCGGCGAGTTCCTCGGCCTGCATGGCGGGGACGCCGCACTGGTTCACGATCAGGCCGCGATCCGAGAGCAGGCGCGCCGCATTGGCGTAGAACTCGTCGGTGAAGAGGACCTCGCCGACGCCGATCGGGTCGGTGCTGTCCACGATCACCACGTCGAAGCTGCCGGCTTCCGCCTTGCGGACATAGTCGATGCCATCGGCCACCAGCACCTCGGCACGGGGGTCGTTCCAGGCGTCGCCGGCGATGCCGGGCATGAATTCCTTGGCGAGGCGGATCACCTCGCCGTCGATCTCGACCATGACGGCCTTCTCGACATTTCGGTGCTCGAGCACGCGGCGGAGCACGCCGCCGTCACCGGCGCCGATGATCAGGACGCGCTTGGCCTCGCCATGGGCCAGCAGGGGCACATGGGTCAGCATCTCCTGATAGACGAACTCGTCCATCTCGGTGATCTGCACGACGCCGTCGAGCAGCATGACGCGGCCATGGGTCTCGGATTCGAAGACCATGATGTCCTGGAAGGCGGACTTCACCCGGGCGAGTTCCCGCACGACGCGGAAGCGCTGGCCCCAGGCCGGGTAGAGGGTCTCGTTGACCCAGGAATCCGTGGTCATCTCGAAGCTCCGAACAGAAGAAGGGGGCGGACCCCTGGGCCCGCCCCCTGGTCTCGTGCGTGACGCCTTGGTGTCAGGCCTGCATGCCGCGGCGGTGTTCCGCCAGCTGCACGCGCTCCGGCAGGAAGCCGCGCTTCAGCACGGGGATCGCCAGATACGGATCGCAGATGCCGCAGACGAAGATGTCGAGCGCGGCGTAGTTCTTCTCCGGCCAGGTGTGGATGGAGACATGGCTCTCGGCCAGCACCAGCACGCCGCTCACTCCGCCATTCGGCTGGAAGTGGTGGAAGTGCCCGTGCAGGATCGTCGCGCCCGTCTCGATCGCGGCCTCGCGCAGAATCTCGTCGATATGCGCGGGGTCGTCGAGATTCGTCGCCCCCCACAGATCGATGATCAGGTGAGTCCCGGCGAAGCGCACGCCGTTCTTCTCGACGAAGTAATCCTTCGCCTCTTCAGTGAACTGGGCTTCGCTCGGGCTTTGATCCGAAACCATCCCCAGCTGAGCAACAAGAGCGTCCAATTCGGGCCCCCCATCCTCGACCGGTGACGACCTATCGCGATCGGAAAGTCCGATCAGGTCAACGGAGGCGGCATATGAGGCACGCGGCCCCCTATCGCAAGTGAATTTGGACCCCCCAGGCCGAAAAAAACGCGGCTCCCCCCCGCGCCTGACGCGTGGCTCATCTTGAACTTACGGCCGCCGTCCGGAACGCATCCAGCTTGTGGGGAAATCCCCGGAAAAGGTTCAGTTCGCGTTGGAGCCTCGGGAGGTCGGACAGGCCGCGCACGGGATCGGCGGTGAGGAGGGCCACGGCCTCGGCGATCGGGCCGGTGCCGAGCTTTTCGAGCCAGGCGGCGCGGAGGGCGGCGAGGCGGGCGGAATCGCCGGCCAGGGCGGCATAGGCGGCGGCGCGGAGCACCTCCTGCGCGGTGGAGGGATCCTCGGGCTGCGTGGCGGCGAGGGCGAGCAGCGTGTCGGAGGCGCCGGCCCAGTCCCGGCGCTCGGCGAGCAGGGCGGCGAGCGCGGGGAGCGCGGGGGTGCCGAGGCCGCGCAGGATGGCGGCGGCTTCCTCCGGCGCGCCGAGGGCCGCCTTGGCGCGGGCGGCCAGGAGGCCGCGCGGCAGGGCTTCCTCGGGGTTGGCGGGGATGGCGTCCAGCGCGTCGAGCGCGCCCTTCGCGTCGCCGGCGGCGAGGCGGAGGCTGGCGAGGCGGGTGGCGAAGGCGGGGCGGCGGGCGGTGGGGGCGCGTTCGAGCGCCTGTTGCGCGAGGGCGGCGCCGCGATCCGGCAGGTCCATGGCCGCGAGGCGTTCGGCGAGGAGGGCGAGGGCTTCGGCGCCGCGTTCATCGCGCGGGAGGAGCTGGGACTGGGATTCGTAGAGCGCGATGGCGACGGTGGGGGGTTCCTGGGTCAGCGCCTGGAGGAGGGCGCCTTCCTCGGCGGGGCGGATCTGCTCGGCGCGGTCGGGGAAGGTTTCGGCGGTTTCCTTCAGCAGATCGAGCGCGGCGCGGGCGCGGCCGGCGGTGGCGCGCAGGGCGGCGATGCGCAGGCGGGTGGCCAGTTCCTCGGCATCGCCGCGCCAGGCGAAGAGGGAGGCTTCGAGGGCGGCGGCCGCGCCGGCGGCGTCCAGCGCGCCGGTTTTCAGGCGCAGCTCCGTGGCGCGGCGGAGGGCGCGGGCGCGGGCGGGGCGGTCCCGCCCCTGGGCGATGGCGGCGTAGAGATCGAGCGCCGAATCGGGCTGGTCCTCGGCTTCGGCCAGGCGGGCGCGGGCGAGGGCGAGTTCGGGGCGGTCTCCGGCGGCGCGGAGGAGGCGGCGGGCGCCGGGCAGTTCGCCGGCTTCCAGCATCGCCTCCGCCGCGAGGGGGAGGAGGCGGGCGCGGAGAGGTTCTGGATAGCCGAGCAGGAGGGGCAGGCTGCCGGCGAAGCCGGGCGAGGCGGCGGCGGGGTTGCCGGCGGTGGCGGCGAGGGCGGCGCGCCAGAGCGTCACCTCGTCATTCTCGGGCAGGGCGGCGTTGGCGAGGGGCTGGGCGTCCGCGAGGCGGCCCGCCATGAGGGCGGCGGCGGCGTGGAGGAGGAGGCTGCGCGGATCGGCGGAGGCGCGCGGGTCCTCCTGGAAGGCCAGGCGGATCATGGCCTGCGCTTCCTGGGCGAGGCCGAGGGCGAGCATGCCTTCGGCGGTCGCGCGGCGCAGGGGCAGGCGGGCCAGGGGCGGGGCGGCGGCGATGCTGGATTGCTGCGCGCGCAGCCGTTCCTGCGCGGCGCCGGGTTCGAGGTTGGGGAGATCCATGATCCGCGACATGGCTGCGGATTCGGCGCCGGGATCGACGGGGATGGCGCCGGCGGCGAGGCCGGAGAGCACGAAGCGGTCCCCCACGCGGCGCAGGGTGGCGGTGTCGGCACGCGCGAGGGCGGCGACGCCGAGCTGGGTGGGCAGGAGATCGAGCTGGGCGAGGCTGCGGGCGCCGGGGACGGCCTGGCCGGGTTCGCGCACCGTGCCGACGAGGATGGGGAAGCCGGTTTCCGGATCGGCGATCGGGATGGGGCGGCCCGGGGCGCTGGCGCGGAGGATCACCCTCCCCTCCTCCGCCTCGGCCAGGATGGAGCGTTCCCGCCCGGGGCCGGGCATGGGGGTGAGCAGCCATTGCTGGCCCTGCCGGCGCGCCTGCAGCCCGGCGGGCGCGGCGATGGGCAGGCGGAGGATGGTGGCCTCGGGGAGGGTTTCCACCCGGAGGTTGCCGAAGACGGGATCGCCGCGCAGCGGGGTGGTGTCGAGCGCGTGGGGCTGGTCGAGCACGAGGAGAAGGGTTTCGCCGCGGCGGAGGATGGCCAGGCCGGTTTCGGCGGGGACGGGCAGCAGCAGGGCGCGCGCCCCCTCCCCCGGCACGGTGCGGAGCGGGAGGCCGGCGGCGACGGGTTCGTTCGCGGCCGGTGCCGGGCGGGGCGGCGCGGCGGCGGGGCTGGGGGACGAGGGGGAAGGCTGGGGCTGGACCAGGGGGGCGGCCGTTGGGGCAGCCGTTGGGGCTGCGGGGGGCGGCGGCTCCGGGGGCGGTGTGGGAGTGGCGGCGCGGGCGTTGCGCGTGGCGGGGGCCGGGCGGGGCGCGCGGGCCTCGGCGCGCGGCGGCGCGGGCGGGGCGGCCGGGGTGGAGGCTGGCGCCGTGGATGGCGGAGCGGTGGGGGTGGCGGTGGGTGCTGCGTCCAGCACGTCCAGCACCAGGCGGTTGCCGAGGCGGTAGTGGCGCAGGCGGGCCCCGGGGCGGATGGCCAGGCGGAGGCCGTCCGGGGCGCGTTCGAGGGCGAGGATGTTGCGGGGCAGGCGCCGGGTGCCGGGGAGGTCGGGTTCCACCCCGGCGCCGAGGTGGAGCAGGATTCCGTCCCCGCCCTCCTCGATCCGGTAGGGAATGTCCGGCGCGGCGAGGTCCAGCACGACACGGCCATGGCCGGGATGGTCCCCCAGCCGGACGCCGGCCCGTTCCGCCAGGGCCGGATGGCCGAGGAGGACGGAACCGCAGATCGCGAGGATCGCCGCGCCGCGCATCAGTCGAAGCTGGCCAGGAGCGCGTCGATCTCCGCCTGAGAGGAGGCGGCGGCGGCGGGCTGCGGGCCGTTGGCCAGCCGTTCGCCTTCCGTGCGTGGCGGCTCCGTGCGGGCCGGCAGCGCGGCGGAGGGAGCGTAGCGGCCGGTGGTTTCGCGCACGCGCTGCTCGATCTGCTTCAGCGCGTTCACCACCTTGCCGATCCGCTGGCCGGTGATGTCCTGGAAGGCGCAGGCCTCGTAGATGCGGGTGACGCAGGTGGCGACGGTGTCCGCATCCTCCGCGCCCAGCTTCGCCTGGAGGTTTTCCAGGGTCTCGCAGACGTCCAGGATCTCGTTGGCGGCGTCGGCGGTGCTTTTCACCACCTCGTCCAGCTCGTCGGTCGCGGCGGGGAGATGCGTGGCGTCCACGTTCTCCACGCGCATCGCCGCGATCTCCTCCTTCGCGGCGGCGACCATGCGGCCCAGGGCCTCCAGCTCCTGCAGGAGGGCAGCCTCGGACCTGCCGAGGCCGGACATGACCTGCAGCGCGCGTTCCGCGCGGTCTACCTTAGGCATGGGCCATCACCTTCTCGATCTTCTCGCGCAGCGTTTCGGCGTTGAAGGGCTTGACGATGTAGTTCGAGACGCCGGCGGCGCGGGCGGCGACCACGTTCTCGGTCTTGCTCTCGGCGGTGATCATGATGAAGGGCGTGGACTTCAGCTTCGCATCGGCCCGCACCTCCTTCAGCAGGTCGAGGCCGGTCATGGGCTCCATGTTCCAGTCGGAGATGACGAGGCCGAAATTGCCCGTGCGGAGCTTCGAGAGCGCCTCCTGGCCGTCGGTCGCCTCCTCCACGTTGTTGAAGTCCAGCTGCTTCAGCAGGTTCCGGATGATCCGCAGCATCGTCTTGTAGTCATCGACGATCAGCACGTTGGTATTCTTGTCCATCGCGGTGACTCTCCTTTCATTCCGTCCGGTTTTCGGTGGCCCCATTGGCAGCGGCACGAAGCCGGGCCAGCTCCGCGGTCAGGCTACGGGCCCGGTCGGGGCGCATGGCCCCGATCACCGGGGCGGCTTTCGCCTCCCGCATCCGATTGACGATCTGTACGAGCACAGGCATTTCCAAATCGTCGAAAACGGTGGCCGCATCACGCGGGCGCATCGATTCATAGGTTTTGACGAGGCCGCGCCATCCGGCCTCCTCGCGCTCGCCCCGGCCGCGCTCCAGCGCCTCCAGCCGGGATTGCAGGGCGCCCATTTCCTCCAGCCGCGCGGTCAGGCGGCGTTCGGCGGCGGCGAGCACGGCTTCGCGCGCCGCGAGAGCGGCCTCGCGCGTCTCGATCTCGGCGCGGCGTTCGCGGAGGCGGCCGAGCAGCGCGCGCTCGGCCTCGTCCACCGGGTCCGGCGGGGCCGGGGTGGGCGGGGGCGGGGCGGCGGCACGGGCCGGGGCGGTGTTGGACGTGGGGCTGGGCGCGGGCGGCGAGGAGGCGGAGGCGGCGGCGACCAGCCCGCCCTCCCCCGGGATGGCGCGCAGAAGGGCCTGGGCCTTCACCAGCGCCAGGGCGCCGCAGGCGACGAGGATCAGCGGCAGCAGGCGCGGGCGCGGCAGGCGCGGATTCGCGCGCAGAGTCGGGCGCAGATTCGGGCGCAGGTTCGGGCGCGGCAGGCGGCGCAGGGCGGGGAACTTCACCGGGCCATCCTCAGCGCGCGCAGCAGGTCGCGTTCGGCCTGGCTGCGGGGCGCGGTGTCCTCGGCGGGCGGCGCGATGGCGGCGGGGAGCGGGGCGGCGGAGGGTGTGGCCGGCGCGGCGGCGCGGTTCTGCCGCACGAGGGTTTCCAGGCGGTCCGCGAGGGATTCGGCGCGTTCGGAGAGGAAGCGGAGGTCATCCCGCAGCGCCTCGGCGGCCTGGGTCTGGCGGGCCTGCTGTTCGAGGGCGATGCGCAGCCCGGCCAGGGCGGCGCCTGCTTCCCGCGTGGCCGAATCGAAGCCGGAGGCGCCTTCGGACAGGGCGGCGCGGTCCTTGCGGAGGGCGGCGAGGCCGCGTTCCAGGCGGATGGCGAAGGGCAGCGCGGCGAGGAGCAGCAGCAGCAGCGCGCCCTGGAGGGTCCATTCCAGCGGGGTCATGCGACCTCCTCCTCCTCATCGGCGCCGACGCGCTTCAGCTCGCGTTCGATCCGGACGGCGAGGCGGTTCTCGCGCCGGCCCAGCACGGCCTCGAAGAGCGGAACCTCGCCGCAGCGGAGGCGGACCGGGGCGCCGGGGCCGACATTCAGCGTGATCTGGTCGCCGGGCTTGAGGTTGACGACGGTGGAGAGCGGGAGCGGCTGTTCGTCGAGCACGACGTCGAGCGAGACCTCGGTGTGGCGCAGCTCGTCGGCGAGGTGGTTTTCCCAGATGGAGTCGCGGCCGAACTTCTCGCCCATGAACTGCTGCAGCAGCAGCTCGCGCACGGGTTCCAGCGTGGCATAGGGGAGGAGGAGGTCCATGCGGCCGCCGCGATCCTCCATCTCCACGCGGAGCTTCACGAGGATGCAGGCGTTGGACAGGCGGGAGATGGCGGCGAAGCGGGGGTTCACCTCCAGCCGCTCGAACTGGAACTCCACTGGGCAGAGGGGCTCGAAGGCGGTGGAGACGTCGCGCAGGACGACGCCGATCAGGCGCTCGACGAGGGTGCGTTCGATGGTGGTGTAGGGGCGGCCCTCGATGCGCATGGCCGCGGTGCCGCGGCGGCCGCCGAGGAGGACGTCCACCACCGAGTAGATCATGGCGGAATCGACGACCATCAGGCCGTAATTGTCCCATTCATGCACCTTGGTGACGGCGAGCATGGCGGGGAGCGGGATGGAGTTGAGGTAGTCCCCGAAACGCAGCGAGGTGATGGCGTCGATCGAGACCTCGACATTGTCGGAGGTGAAGTTGCGGAGCGTCGTGCTCATCAGCCGCACGAGGCGGTCGAACACGATCTCGAGCATCGGCAGGCGCTCGTAGGAGACGAGGCCGCTGCTGATGATCTGCTCGATGGCGGATTTCGCCTCGGCGGTTTCCTCGCCGTCGAAGCCGAGGAGGCTGTCGATTTCCGCCTGGTTGAGGACGCGGGTGGAATCCGCGCCGCCGGGCGCCGCCTCCTCCTCCCCCTCCCCTTCCAGCGAGGCGCCCCAGGCGGCGGCGAGGTCGTCGTCCTCGGTGCTCACTGGACGATCATCTCGACGAAGAGGACATCCAGCACCTTGGCGGGGCTGGCGGCGAGGGAGGCGCGGTTGCGCAGCTCCTCGCGCAGGCGGTAGCTGCCCTGGCTGCCGCGCAGCTCCTCGGGCCGCATTTCCCGCAGATAGGTCTGGAAGAGGTCGAGCAGGCGCGGCATGGCGGCCTGGATGGCGGCCGTGTCGGCTTCCGAGGAGAGTTCGAGCTTCGCCTTCAGGCGGATGAAGGTGGCGCGGCGGCCGGTGACGTTCAGGTTCGTCAGGATTTCCGGCATGTCGAAGAAGACGGGCGGGCGGGCCGGCTGGGACGGCACGGAGGCCGGCGCGGCGGCCTGGCCCGCGCCGCCATGCCCTTCGGCCGGGGCGGCGGCGTGGCTGTCCTGCGGCTCGGCGGACTTGCCGAAGGGGAGCAGGCCGCTGAACCAGAGGCCCGCGCCGGCGCCGACGAGCACCAGCAGCACGATGAGGATGAGGACGAGCTTCTTCTTGCCCCCCTTCTTCGGGGACTCCTCCGCTCCATCAGCCGTTGCAGCCGCCGCTTGCGCCATGGGGATCGGGTGCTTCCTGCCGTTCCGATGGGGGTGATGCTGGCGGGGGCGGCTTAACGAAGCGTTGCAGCCGGGCGGGAATGATCAGGAAGCCGGCAAGAACTGCCGCCTGCGGGCAGGGGAAGCCGGCGCGGGGCCGGGGAAAGCCTGGCATGGGGGTTGCGGAAACCCTTCCGCAAGCACGGCGCCGCATCCTCGCGGACCGGATGGCAAAAGGCGGACGGCGCGGATGGACAATCCCGGCTACATCGCTCTGTCGAGACTGGTCGCGCAAAACCGCGCGACCGCCGTGCTGGCGCATAACATGGCGAATGCGGAGACGCCGGGCTTCCGGGCGACGCGGCCGCTTTTCGCCGACCATCTGGAGGCGCAGCGGGGCGCGCGGCCCGTGCGGGGCGGCGAGTCCCTGCATTTCGCGCAGGACCGCTCGACCTGGCGCGACGAGGCGCCGGGGCCGGTGCAGACCACGGGAAACCCGCTGGATGTCGCCATTTCCGGCGAGGGGCTGTTCAGCGTGCGGACGCCGCGCGGCGAACGCTACACGCGGGCCGGGCGATTCTCCCTCGGCCCCGAGGGGACCGTCGTCGACATGGAGGGGAACGCGCTGCTCGACACGGCGGGGAACCCGCTGCGCGTGGCGCCGGGCGACACGCGGCTGACGATCAAGGGCGACGGCACGCTGTCCAGCGAGAATGGGGAGATCGGCAAGTTGCGCGTGGTGCGCTTCGCCGAGCCGCAGCGGCTGGTGGCGGAGGGGGACCGGCTGCTGGCCGCCGCGGCGGGCCAGGCGCCGGAGACGATCGAGCGGCCCGCCCTGGTGCAGGGCGCGCTGGAGGGAAGCAATGTGCGCCCCGTGATCGAGATGACGCGGCTGACCGCGGAGATGCGGGAATTCCAGTTCATGGCGCAGTTCGCGGAGAAGGAGGGCGAGCGGCTCTCCTCCGCGGTCGAGCGCATCCTGCGGAAGCGCTGATGCGCGCGCCGCGGCACGCCCACCGGCAGGAAGGATAGACGATGCGTTCCTTGTGGACCGCCGGCACCGGCATGATGGCCCAGCAGACGAATGTCGAGGTCATCTCCAACAACATCGCGAATATGAGCACGACGGGGTTCAAGCGCCGCCGCGCGGAGTTCCAGGACCTGATGTACCAGAACATGCGGCGGGTGGGCTCGCAGTCCTCGGATACCGGGACCACCCTGCCCTCCGGCGCGCAGGTGGGGCTGGGGGTACGGACGGCGGGTGTTTACCGCATCCATGAGCAGGGCAGCCTGCAGCAGACGGAGAACCGCTTCGACATCGCGATCCGGGGCAATGGCTTCCTGCAGGTGACGCTGCCCTCGGGCGAGACGGCCTATACGCGGGACGGCACGCTGGGGCTTTCGCCGGAGGGCGTGATCGTGACGGCGGAGGGGTATCCGGTGCTGCCGGGGATCACCATTCCCGCCAATGCGACGGATGTGACGATCAACGGCAATGGCGAGGTGCTGGTGAAGCTCGCCGGGCAGACGGCCGCGCAGAATGTGGGGCAGTTCCAGCTGGCGATCTTCGCCAATGAGGGCGGGCTGGAGGCGGTGGGCGACAACCTGCTGATGGCCTCCGCCTCCTCCGGCGCCGCGCAGCAGGGCACGGCGGGTTCGCCGGGCTATGGCAATGTGATGCAGGGCTTCATCGAGACCTCCAACGTGAACGTGGTGCAGGAGATCACGAGCCTGATCACCGCGCAGCGGGCCTATGAGATGAACAGCAAGGTGATCACGGCGAGCGACGAGATGCTCAGCACCATCGCGCGGCTGCGGTGAGCGCCATGCGGCGGCTGGGCTTTCTCCTCCTCCTGTTTCTGGCGATGCCGGCGCGCGCGGACCTGGCGGTGCTGCGTCCGCATGCGGTGGTGGAGGATGCGGTGATCCGGCTTTCCGACCTGTTCGACGCGGCGGGGCAAAATGCCGGCCGCGTCGTCGGGCCCGCCCCCGCGCCAGGACGGCGCGTGGTGGTGGAGCCCGCCCAGCTTCTGGCCATCGCGCGCGCCCATGGGGTGGCCTGGCGTCCGCTGACGGCGGCGGACACGGTGGTGGTGGAGCGGCCCGGGCGCGCGGTGCCGCGGGAGGAGGTGCTCGACCTGCTGCGCGGCGAGCTGGGGCGGATGGGGCTGGACCCGGAGGCGGAGCTGGAGCTGCCGGGTTTCCAGGCGCCGATGGTGCCGCTGGCTTCCTTCACGCAGCTGGGGCTGGAGCAGCCCTCCTTCGAGGCGGCGACGAACCGCTTTTCCGCCACGCTGGTGGTGGTGGCGGAGGGGATGCCGACGCAGCGGGTGCGGATCGCGGGGCGCGCGGTGGCGACGGCGGCGGTGGTGGTGGCGGCGCGGCGCCTGCCGCTTGGCGCGGTGGTGGGGCCGGGCGACCTTCGGCTGGTGCGCCAGCGCGCGGAGCGGGTGCGGCCGGGGCTGGCGAGCGATCCGGGGCAGGTGGTCGGCAAGGCGCTGCGGCGGCCGGTGGCGGAGGGGATGGGCTTCGCGGCGGCCGATCTCTCCCTGCCCGCGGTGGTCGAGAAGAATGCGAGCGTGACGCTGGTGATGGAGGCGCCCGGGCTGAGCATGACGGCCCAGGGGCGCGCCATGGCTTCGGCGGCGCGCGGTGAGGTGGTGCCGGTGATGAACCTGGCCTCGCGCTCGATCGTCGAGGGCGAGGCGATCGGGCCGGGGCGGGTGCGCGTGACCTTCGGCAGCGCGCCGGTGAGCCGGTGAGGAGAGATTCCATGCGTATGGCGATGCTGTTGCTGCCACTCGCGCTCGGGCTGGCGGGGTGCGGTTCGGCCGAGCGGCTGGCGCGGATCGGGCGGGCGCCGGAGATGGCGCCGATCGCCGATCCGACGCGGAGCCCGGATTATCAGCCGGTGTCCATGCCGATGCCGGCGCCGCAGGATTCGCGGCAGCTGGTGGCGAACAGCCTGTGGCGGCCGGGCAGCCGGACCTTCCTGCGGGACCAGCGGGCGGCGAGCGTGGGGGACCTGATCACCATCCTCGTCTCGATCAAGGACACGGCCAATCTCTCGAACAGCACGGAGCGGAGCCGGGAGAATTCGGAGAATATGGGCATCCCGCGCCTGCTGGGGCTGGATGCGTCCTATGCGCGGTTCCTGCCGAACAGCATCGACCCCACGAAGCTGGTGGAGGCGAGTTCGGCCAATTCCTCCAACGGGTCGGGGCGGGTTCAGCGGAACGAGGCGGTGACGATGCGGATCGCGGCGACGGTGACGCAGGTGCTGCCGAACGGGAACCTGGTGGTCGGCGGGCGGCAGCAGGTGCGGGTGAACCATGAGATGCGCGACCTGACCATCGCGGGCATCATCCGGCCGCAGGATATCGCGAGCGACAACACGGTGCAGCATGACCGGCTGGCGGAGGCGCGGATCGCCTATGGCGGGCGGGGCACGGTGAGCGACGTGCAGCAGCCGCGCTACGGGCAGCAGGTGCTGGACGCGATTCTGCCCTTCTGAGCCGACACGAAAAAGGGCCGCCCGGAGGCGGCCCTTTCCTTGTTCGTGGAGCCGTTGGGGCTCAGCGGGTGTTGGTGGCGTCCCGCAGGGCATCCTTGGCGCCGCCGGCGGCGTTCTGGACCTTGCCCTCGGCGCGCTTGGCCGCGCCCTCGGCTTCCATCTTCTTGTCGCCGATCGCGGCGCCGAGGTTTTCCTTGATGGCGCCGCCCGCCTGCTTCAGGGAGCCTTCAACGCGATCCTTGTCGACAGCCATGTGGCAATCTCCTCTTGTTTAACCTGAGATAAAAACGGAGACGCGGCGAAGAGGTTGCCGGCTGATACGCGTTGCAACATCACGGCGTGGAACGGCAGGGATGGCGGTGCATGTGCGGGCGGTACTTCCTTCAGCGTGATGCGACCTCGCTCGGGCGCTACTTCGAGGTGCCGGAGGCGAGCCCGATGCCGAACTTCGCCCCGAGCTGGAACATGGCGCCGACGCAGGACGGTGTGGTGCTGCGGCGGAATCCGGAGAGCGGGGCACGGCAGCTCGGCCTGTTGCGCTGGGGGCTGGTGCCGCACTGGGCGCGGGATGCGAAGGATGGGGCGCGGCTGATCAATGCGCGGGCGGATGGGGTGGCGGAGAAGCCCTCCTTCCGCGAGGCCTTCGCGCGGCGGCGCTGCATCGTGCCGGCGGATGGGTTCTATGAGTGGCTCTCGCCGAAGGAGGCGAAGCCGCGCGATCCGAAGCAGCCCTTCGCCGTGGCGCTGGCGAGCGGGGAGCCGATGGGCTTCGCGGGGCTGTGGGAAGGATGGAAGGACCCGGAGGGGAACTGGCTGCGGACCTATACTATCATCACCACGGAAGCCAACCCGAAGCAGGCGCCGCTGCACCACCGCATGCCCGTGATCCTGCCGCGCGAGGGCTGGGCGGCATGGCTGGGTGAGGAGGAGGCGGGGCCGGAGGATCTGCAGGCGCTGCTGCGCCCCTGCCCGCCGGAATGGCTGGCCTGCTGGCCGGTGGAGAAGCGGGTGAACAAGGTTTCGGAGAATGATGCGGCGCTGATCGTGCCGGACCGGAGCGTGGTGGCGCCGGTGGGGTTGGATGATCCTTCGCCTTATTCGGGGTGATCTTGTTGGGCTGTCCCGGGGAGAGGAAGAAGGAATTCTTCCTCTCCCCGGACCCCTCTCCATCATCTTTTTCTTCAAGTCTGGAGTCACTCGACTGACGGTGCGCCTCGGGTCATCGACCCGAGGCGACTGCAAAGGCAGAAAGGGCACCCTCAACCCGAGACCCCTTTGATCCGGGGTATCCACGGCAGTCAGACGGGGTTCCAAGGGCCTCAGGCCCTTGGCGGGTGGAGGGCGGAGCCCTCCGGCGGGTCAGCTTCCGCGATAGGTGGAGTAGGCCCAGGGCGAGCAGAGGAGCGGCACGTGATAGTGGCCGGCGCCGGCTTTCAGCCCGACGTTGAGGGTGACGGTGCCGAGGAAGCCCGGGTCTTCGCCGCGGGCGGCGAAGTAGGTGCCGACGTCGAAGCGGAGTTCGTAGCGGCCGGGGCGGAAGGTTTCGGGGGTCAGGAGGGGGGCGTCGGTGCGGCCGTCGGCGTTGGTGACGGCGCGGGCGAGGAGCGTGGGTTCGGGCTCCATGCGCCAGAGTTCCAGCGGCATGCCGGCGGCGGGGATGCCGTTGGCGGTGTCGAGCACATGGGTGGAGAGGGCGGAGGGCTTCATTCGGCGGCATCCGCCAGGATTTCGCCGGGGATGTCGCTGGTCAGCTCGTGCTCGGCATAGGTGAGAAGGCTGTTGAGGTGGTGCTCGGCGTCCTCGAGCCAGAACCGGCGGCAGAGGCCGTCCACGAGGCGGAGGGTGCCGTATTTCATGCCGCTGATGGTGGCGCCGGAGAGGCCCATCGAGGCGGTGGAGCCGTAGTTGATCATGTGGATGTGGGTGAGGAAGGGCGCGGCGCCGGGCAGCTTCTCGCGCAGGGAGAAGTCGTCGCGGAGATAGGGGCAGGCGCCGAGCTGGGGGGATTCCTGGCCGGCGGGCGGGTTGAAGGCGTCGCGCCAGAGGAGGATGCGGTCGGCGAAGGGGGCGAGTTCGGGGCGGAGGGCGAGGTCGAAGCTCGTTCCGGTGCCGATGATGACGTGGTCGGCGCGGTGCTCGCCGCGCGGGGTGGTGACGACGACCTCGCCGGCTTCCTCGCGCGCCGCGAGGACGGGGCTGCCCATGTGGATCTCGAAGCGCGGGTCGGATGCGACGCGGTTCCAGGATTCCTGGGGCGGCGGTTGGTTGAGGGCGAAGATGTGCTGCATGAATCGCCAGCGCAGCGCATCCGGCATGGCGTAGAGCTGGCCGAGGAAGCCGGACTGCTCCATCCAGCGGAAGGGGTTCACGCGCGGCATCTTCGGGCGGCGGACGAGCATGATGCCGCGGGCGGCGCCGGTTTCGAGGGCGGTGGCGAGGTTGTCGAAGGCGGAGGCGCCGGCGCCGATGACGAGGACGCGCCGGCCTTCGAGGGCGGCGAAATCCACGGGGCCGGAGGTGTGGGAGACGCGGTGGGCGGGCAGCGCGTCGAACGGCGCGGGGATGGACCAGCCGCCCATGCCGTCCATGCCGGTGGCGAGGACGAGCTTGCGGGCGCGGATGACCACCTCCCCCTCCGCCGTGGCGAAGGTGAGGTGCAGGGGCTCGTTGGCCGCGGTTTCGCCGATGCGGAGGAGGCGGTGGCCGTGGGTGACGGGGAGGCCGAGGGTGGCCTCCAGCCAGTCGAGATAGGCTTGCCAGTCCACGCGGCCAATCTTGCCCAGCGCCTCCCAGGCCTCGGCGCCGTCGCGCGCGGTGAAGAAGGCGCGGGGCGTGAGGGCGGGGATGCCGAGATCGGGGCCGGTGACGTGCTTGGGGGTGCGGAGGGTCCGCATGCGGGCGAAGGTGGTCCAGACGCCGGTGCGGCCGCGCGGGGCGGCGTCGAAGACGCGGACGCGCTGGACGCGTTCGCGCAGCAGGCCGAAGGCGGTGACGAGGCCGGTCTGGCCCGCGCCGATGATGGCGACGTCCAGCACGCCTTCCCCATGCGGGGGCACCCAGGGGTTGCGGGGGTAGTCGAGCAGGGCGAGCTGGCGCCGGGCCTCCTCGGCCAGGTCGGTCAGGGCTTGGGTGGCGTCCGGCATGGCGGGTTCCGGTGGTGTTGGGGTGGGCGGGGGGTGGTTCGGCTCCCCTGCCCTTCTCCCCGCGTAGCATGGGGCGTGCCGGGCGCTTTGCGTCAAATCAACCGGGGCGGGTTGATCTCGGCCGGGGCGGGACCGCAAATGAGGCGAGGCCCAGCCCCGGAAGGACAGAGATGAGCAGCAGCACCGCCCCGAACCTGATCGCGGCCGTGGACGAGGCCCGGCAATGGGACCGGCTGATGCAGATGGCGCGGCTGGGCGCCATCACCGGGGCCGATGGAGAACCCGGGGTGAACCGCGCCTGCCTGACGCCGCTGGACCGGGAGGCGCGGCGGCTGCTCGTTTCCTGGGCGCAGGGGCTGGGGCTGACGGTGACGGTGGACGAGATCGGCAACCTGTTCCTGCGGCATGAGGGCACGGAGGCGGATGCGGCGCCGGTGCTGACCGGCAGCCATATGGACACCCAGCCGAATGGCGGGCGGTTCGACGGGATCTGGGGCGTGGTCGCGGCGCTGGAGGCGGTGCAGGCCATCCGCGAGGCGGGGGTGGCGACGCGGCGGCCGATCGAGGTGGTGGCCTGGACGAATGAGGAGGGCGGGCGCTTCGCGCCGGGCTGCATGGGGAGCATGGCCTATGCCCATTACAAGCCCTCCAACAGCTGGGACGCGGTGGCCGACCAGGCGGGGGTGACCTTCCGGCAGGCGCTGGACGAGCACCTGAAGGCCGAGGTGGACCTCACGCGCCGGCCGCTGGGCGGCAAGCCCTTTGCCTATGTCGAGGCCCATATCGAGCAGGGGCCGCGGCTGGAGACGGAGGAGAAGGATATCGGCGTGGTGACCGGCATCCAGGGGAGCCGGTGGTTCATCGTGGAGCTGCGGGGCGAGACGGCCCATGCGGGCACGGCGCCGCTTTCGCTGCGCAAGGATGCGGTGCAGGACATGATCCGCGCCATCAACGCGCTGAACGCGCTGATGACGGACCCGACCGACGTGCTGCGCTTCACGGTGGGGCAGATCGAGGTGCTGCCGAATACCTCGAACACGGTGGCGGATACCGTGCGCTTCACCATCGACTTCCGGCACCCGGACAAGGACATGCTGATCGCCAATGGCGATGCGATCGAGCCGACGATCCGCAGCGCGGTGAAGAACTGCGAGGTGACGGTGACGGAGCGCTTCCACGCGCTGCCGGTGGAGTTCGACGCGCTGGTGACGGATGCGGTGGAGGATGCGGCGACGGCGCAGGGGCTTTCCAGCATCCGCATGCCGAGCGGCGCCTTCCACGACGCGCAGTTCATGGTGCCGCTCTGCCCGAGCGGGATGATCTTCGTGCCCTGCCGCAAGGGGGTGAGCCACAACCCCGCGGAATACTCCACGCCAGGGCAGCTCGCGGCCGGGGCGCGGGTGCTGGCGGCGGCGCTGGTGGAGCTGGCGAACCGGTAGGGGGTTCTGGTGGCCCCCGGGAGGGAGAAGGAATTCTCCCTCCCGGACCCTCCCTCATCTTTTTCTTCAAGACTGCCGTGGAATGTGGGGCTGGAGGTGCGCCTGAGGTCCATGACCTCAGGCGACTGCCAACGCAGCCCGCGCGGCCCAGGGTTGAATGCCTGCGGCGCGACAGCGATCAGGGTATCCCCGGCAGGCCGAACGCGGGGTCCGGGGCCCCCGCCGGGCCCCGGTGGAGGGTCCGGGAGGCAACGCCTCCCGGGGGCCGCGAGCGAACGCGCTAATCGATCCGGCGCAGGCCGGCGGCGAAGCGGCGCCAGTTGGCGACGTAATGGGCGGCGGAGCGGCGGAGGTTTTCCACGATCGAGGGGTCCAGCGTGCGGGCCACGCGGGCGGGGGCGCCGACGATGAGGGAGAAGTCGGGGAATTCCTTGCCTTCGGTGACCAGGGCGTTGGCGCCGACGATGCAGTGGGATCCGATGCGGGCCTTGTTCAGCACGGTGGCGTCCATGCCGATGAGGGAGGTGTCGCCGACCGTGCAGCCGTGGAGGATGGCGTGGTGGCCGACGGTGACGTCGGCGCCAATGGTGAGGGGCGCGCCGGGGTCGGCGTGGAGCATGGCGCCTTCCTGGATGTTGGTGCGGGCGCCGATGCGGATGGGCGTGCCGTCGCCGCGGGCCACGGCGCCGAACCAGAAGCCGACATCCTCGCCCAGGGTGACGTCGCCGATGACATGGGCGTCGGGCGCGACCCAGTAGCGGCCCGGGGCTGGCAGGGTGGGGGTGGCGTCGTCGAGCGCGTAGACCGGCATGGGTTCTCCTGCCTTTTCGGTTCCTGGACGGGAACCGGGATAGCATGGCGGGGCGGGCCTGGCAGGCCGGGGAGCGGCGCATGCGGATCTTCCTCACCCACACGCCCGAGGCGCGGGCGAACTACTTTCCCGATGCGGCGCTGGAGGCGCTGCGGGGGCATGGGACGGTGCTGCTGAACCCGGAGGACTCGCCCCTGCCCGCCGCGCGGCTGGCCGGGATGGCGCGGGGCTGCGAGGTGATCGTGGCGGACCGGATGGCGGCCGGGGATGCCGGGCTGTTCGGGATGTTGCCGGATTGCGTGGCCTTCCTGCGGGTGGCGGTGGATATCCGCAACATCGATGTGGCGGCGGCGAGCCGGCACGGGGTGCTGGTGGGGCGGGCGACGCCGGGCTTCGTGGATTCCGTGGCGGAGCTGGCGGTGGGGATGATGGTGGAGCTGGCGCGGGGGCTCGGCGCGGCCAGCGCGGCCTATCGCGCGGGTGGGGTGCCGCCGGTGCGGCCGGGGCGGCAGCTGGCCGGGGCGGCGCTGGGGATCATCGGCTATGGCGCGATCGGGCGGCGGGTGGCGGCGCTGGGGCTGGCGCTGGGGATGCGGGTGCTGGTGACCGACCCGGGGCAGCGGGTGGAGGCGGAGGGGGTGGAGCAGCTGGGCTTCCGGGCGCTGCTCGGGGCGGCGGATTTCGTGATCTGCCTGGCGCCGGCGACGCCGGAGACGGAGGGGCTGATGGATGCGGCGGCCTTCGGCGCGATGCGGCCGGGGAGCTATTTCCTCAACCTCGCCCGGGGGGAGCTGGTGGAGGAGGCGGCGCTGGAGCGGGCGCTGGAGAGCGGGCACCTGGCCGGGGCGGCGATGGATGTGGGGCGGGCGCCGGACCAGATGCCCTCCCCTTTCCTGGCGCGGCGGGGGGATGTGGTGGCGACGCCGCATGTCGGCGGGCTGACGCCGGAGGCGGTGGCGCACCAGGCCTTCGACACGGTGCGGCAGGTGGCGGCGCTGGCGGCCGGGCAGGTGCCGCCGGGGGCGGTGAATGCGGCGGAGGCGACGCGGCTGGGCCGGCTGGGGATTCGGGTGGGGTAGCGGGGCGCGGGCACGAAAAAGCCGGCGGCCTCCCACCCGCTTGGGTGGGGGAGGCCGCCGGCTTTTCGGGCCGATGAGGGGCGGGCGCCTTACTTGGGCGCCAGCACCATGATCATCTGCCGGTTTTCCAGGCGGGGCATGGATTCGACCTTCACGGTCTCGGCCATTTCGTTCCGGATCCGCTCCAGCACCTTCGCGCCGAGGTCCTGGTGGGCCATTTCACGGCCGCGGAAGCGCAGGGTGACCTTCACCTTGTCGCCTTCCTCGATGAAGCCCTTCATCTGCCTCATCTTCACTTCGTAGTCGTGGTCGTCGATATTCGGACGGACCTTGATTTCCTTGATCTCGACGACCTTCTGGCGCTTGCGCGCCTCGTTGGCCTTCTTCTGCTGCTCGTACTTGAACTTGCCGAAGTCGGTGATCTTGCACACCGGGGGCTCGGCGTTCGGGCTGATCTCCAGCAGGTCCATGCCGACTTCATAGGCGCGCGCGAGGGCGTCGCGCGCGCTCATCACGCCGATCATCTCCCCTTCCTGGTCGATCAATCGGACCTGGGGCGCGCGGATCTCCTCGTTTACCCGCGGTCCGTCGCGGGTCGGGAGGGTGTTGGGCATTGGGCCTCGGGCCAGGGTAGTCTCCTGTCGTGGTGGTCGTAGCGGATTTATGGTGCGCGGTGGTCGCGTCTGCAACCGCCGCGCTCAAAGGTCAAGCTGGTTTCCGGGGCTGAGTGGCCGGATGGCGGCGGGGCGCGGGAGCGTCAGGCGCCGACATCGGTGGTGGCGAAGCTGCCCTGCTGGTCCGGCGGCGCGGCCTCTGCCACCAGCCGGGCGATGGCCTCGGCGAGCGGCAGGGTTTCCTGCTCCCGCCCGGGGAGGCGGCGGAGGACGATGTTGCGCTCCTCGGCCTCCCGCCGGCCGACGACCGCGAGGATGGGCACGCGGGCCTCGATGTGCTCGGCGACCTTGCGGTTGATCTTCTCGTTCCGGATGTCGGTCGAGACCGCGAGGCCGGCGGCGCGCATGGTCTCGGCCACCTCCTCGGCGAAGGGGGCGGCGTCATCGACGATGGAGGCGACGACCACCTGGGTGGGGGCGAGCCAGAGCGGGAAGCGGCCGGCATGTTCCTCGATGAGGATGCCGAGGAAGCGCTCGAAGCTGCCGAGGATGGCGCGGTGCAGCATGACGGGGCGGTGCTTCGCGCCGTCCTCGCCGACATATTCGGCGTCCAGGCGCTCGGGCAGGACGAAATCGACCTGGAGGGTGCCGCATTGCCAGTCGCGGCCGATGGCGTCGCGCAGGACGAATTCGAGCTTGGGGCCGTAGAAGGCGCCCTCCCCCGGGTTCAGCTCGTATTCGACGCCGGCGGTGGCGCAGGCCTCGCGCAGGGCGCCCTCGGCGCGGTCCCAGGTTTCGTCCGTGCCGGCGCGGGTGGCCGGACGGTCGGAGAACTTCACGCGGAAGGACTGGAAGCCGAAGTCGCGGTAGATGGAGGAGAGCAGGGCCACGAAGCGGACGGTCTCGGCCGCGATCTGGTCCTCGGTGCAGAAGATATGGGCGTCGTCCTGCGTGAAGGCGCGGACGCGCATGATGCCGTGGAGCGCGCCGGAGGGCTCGTAGCGGTGGCAGGCGCCGAACTCGGCCATGCGCAGCGGGAGCTGGCGGTAGCTGCGGATGCCCTGGTTGAAGATCTGCACATGGCAGGGGCAGTTCATGGGCTTGAGCGCGAGGACGCGGTCCTTCTCGGACTCGTCCTCCACCGTCGCGATGAACATGCTCTCGCGGAACTTCTCCCAGTGGCCGGAGGCTTCCCAGAGCTTGCGGTCCAGCAGCTGGGGGGTCTTCACCTCGTCATAGCCCGAGGCGTCCAGCCGGCGGCGCATGTAGCTTTCCACCGTGCGGTAGAGGCGCCAGCCCTTGGGGTGCCAGAAGATGCTGCCCGTGGCCTCTTCCTGCAGGTGGAAAAGGTCCATCTCGCGGCCGATCTTGCGGTGGTCGCGCTTCTCGGCCTCCTCCAGCTGGTGGAGATGGGCGTCGAGTTCCTTCTGGTCGCGCCAGGCGGTGGCGTAGATGCGCGAGAGGACGGGGTTGCGGTGGTCGCCGCGCCAATAGGCGCCGGCGACCTTCTGCAGCTTGAAGGCGCCGCCGATATCACCGGTGGAGCGCATATGGGGGCCGCGGCAGAGGTCCAGCCACTCGCCCTGGCGGTAGATGCTGATCGTCTCGCTCTCGGGCAAGTCCCGGATCAGCTCGGCCTTGAAGCGCTCGCCCTTGTCCTCGAAGAACCGGATGGCCTGCTCGCGCGGCCACTCCTCCCGCTCGAAGGGGGCGTTGCGGGCGATGATCTCCCGCATCTTCGCCTCGATCGCCGGGAAGTCCTCGGGCGTGAAGGGCTGGTTGCGGGCGAAGTCGTAGTAGAAGCCGTTCTCGATGGCCGGGCCGATGGTGACCTGGGTGCCGGGGAAGAGCTCCTGCACGGCTTCGGCCAGCACATGGGCGGCGTCGTGGCGGATCATGCCCAGCGCCTCGGGGTCGCGGCGCGTGATGAAGCGCAGGCGGGCGTCGTGCTCGATGGGGACCGAGAGGTCCTTCAGGGCGCCGTCCACCTCCATGGCCAGCGCCGCCTTGGCGAGGCCGGGCCCGATGGACGCGGCCACGGTAGTGCCCGTGACAGGCCCGTCGAAGGATCGAACGGAACCGTCGGGCAGCGTGATCGCGGGCATGGGGGCGGGCTTGGCCTTGCTTCGGAGAAAAAGAGGGGCGGGAGCGATGGCACCCGCCTTCCCCTAGGTCAAGCGCAGGAGGGACAGGGCTGGGGTGCTCCACCGCCGGGGCGTTCGAGCCCCGGATGGTCAGGCGGACGGCCGCCTCGCGAGGGCGAGGCCAAGGCCGAGTGCGACCATGGCGGCGCCCGATGCTTCCCGCAAGCGGCGGATCAGCGCGGGGCGGGATGCCGCGCCTTGCCGCAGGCGCCCGGCCGCGAAGGCGACCGCGATGTCGGCGAGGGTGTTGAGCGCGACCGAGACGGAGCCGAGCAGCACGAATTGCAGCGCGACCTGGCCCTTGGCCGGGTCCACGAATTGCGGGACGAAGGCGAGGAAGAAGGCGGCCGTCTTCGGGTTCATGGCCTCGACCAGCACCCCTTCGCGGAAGGCCCGGCGCGCGCCGATGGCGGGGGCGGGAGATGCCGCACCAGTGGCGGCCGTCGCGTCCCGGCGGGCGGCCTGGATGGTGCGGACGCCGATCCAGACGAGATAGGCGGCGCCGATCAGCTTCAGCGCCGTGAAGAATTCCGCGCTGGCGAGCAGGATGGCGGAGACGCCGAGGCTGCCCGCGAGGACATGCACCATGCCGCCCAGCCCGGTGCCGAGGCTGGAGGCCACCCCTTCCTCTCGCCCGCCGGCGAGCGTGCGGGCGGCGACGTAGAAGATGCCCGGGCCGGGCGTGACGGCGAGCAGCAGGGCGGCCGCGGTATAGAGGGCGAGCTGGGCAGGATCCGGCATTTCAGGGGTTCTTCGTGCGGGCGGGGTGGCTTCAGCCCGGGATCAGCGCGGCGGCGGCGCGGTCCGAGGGACGGTCGCTGGCGGCGAGGCCGGCGGCCACGCCGGCGCGGTCCTCGGCGCTGCGGTTCTGGCTCATCTTCCGCTTGCCCTCGATCCGGGTGATCGGCATCCGCAGGCCGATGATGCCGCGGAGCTGGGCGCGGATGAAGGAATCCGGCGCATCCGTCACGGCCCAGGGGGCGGCGCGGGGGCCCTCATGCAGATCGGTCAGGCGGGTGACGACGGCGAGCAGGCGGTCGGCCTCCTCGAAGAACTCGGCGGGACCATAGGTATGGACCGCGACGTAGTTCCAGGTCGGCACGACCTTCCCATGCTCCTGCTTGGACGCGTACCAGGAGGGGCTGACATAGGCGTCGGGGCCGGTGAACAGGGCCATGGCCTCGCCGGAAGCCGGCAGCTTCCACTGCGGGTTCGCGCGGGCCAGATGGCCATAGAGCGTGCCATGCGGCCCCTCCTCCGGCGCGAGGAAGAGCGGCAGGGGCGTCGCCATCAGGCCTTCCTGCGTGGCCGTGACGAGATTGGCCAGGCGGGCCTCGCGGATCGCGGCGTGCAGCGCCGCGCGATCGTCCTCACGAAAGGCGGGCGGGACATACATGGGCGTCTCTCCTCCGGCGCGGGGCGGACCTTGCCCGGAAGGGGGCCCGAAAGGAACATGGGGATCGCGCCAGGGCGGCGCGGGGATGACGGGCCGGGGGGTTGGGAGGGCTCTGCCCTCCACCCGCCAAGGGCCTGAGGCCCTTGGAACCCCTTCTGACTGCCGTGGATACCCCGGATCAAAGGGGTCTCGGGTTAAGGGTGCCCTTTCTGCCTTTGCAGTCGCCTCGGGTCGATGACCCGAGGCGCACCGTCAGCCGAGTGACTCCAAACTTGAAAAAAAACATGATGGTCGAAGGCACTGCCTTCGACGGGTCCGGGGAGAGGAAGAATTCCTTCTTCCTCTCCCCGGGACAGACCGTCAGCCCAGAACCGCCCCCGCGCGGCGGGATCAGTCCCGGAAGACCACCGTCCGCGCCCCGTTCAGCAGGATGCGGTCCTCGAGTTGCCAGAGGAGGGCGCGGGAGAGGACGCGGCGTTCGATGTCGCGGCCCTGGCGGACGAGGTCGTCGGGCGTGTCGTTGTGGGAGATGCGTTCGACGTCCTGTTCGATGATCGGGCCTTCGTCGAGGTCGGCGGTCACGAAATGGGCGGTGGCGCCGATGAGCTTCACGCCGCGGGCATGGGCCTGGTGGTAGGGGCGCGCGCCCTTGAAGCCGGGCAGGAAGGAGTGGTGGATGTTGATGCAGCGGCCCGCCAGCTTCGCGGCGAGGCCGTCGGACAGGACCTGCATGTAGCGGGCGAGGATGACGAGTTCGGCGCCGGATTCGCGGATGACGCGCCAGACCTCGGCTTCCTGTTCCATCTTCGTGGATTTCGTGACGGGCAGGTGGTGGAAGGGGACGCCGCTGAAGTCGAGGTGCTGGTAGGTTTCGCGCGGGTGGTTGGAGATGATGCCGGCGAGTTCCATGGGCAGTTCGCCCAGGCGCCAGCGGTAGAGGATGTCGGCCAGGCAGTGGTCGAACTTCGAGACGAGGACGACGACCTTCCGCTTCTGCGCGCGGTCCCGCAGGGTCCATTGCATCGCGAAGCGTTCGGCGACGGCTTCCAGCCCGGCGCGGAGGGCGGGGACGTCCAGCGCGTTCTCCGGGTGGTCCAGGGTGATGCGGGCGAAGAAGCGGCGGCTCTCGATGTCGTCGTATTGCTGCGCCTCGCGGATGTTGCCGCCCTGCTCGAAGATCGTGGTGGCGACGGCGGCCACGATGCCCGGGCGGTTCGGGCAGGACAGGGTGAGGACGTGCTCGGGGCGGGGCATGGCGGACTCGCGGGCTGGCAGGCGCGCCGGCGGTCCGGCGCGGGCTTCAGCCCTTGCCACCAAGGCCCGGCCAGGGCCAGCCCCCCTCCGGGCCCGGGGGCGGGCCTCCCGGGCGAGGTCTTCCCCTACCCGGCGGCGGTCACGTAGTCCCGCAGGGCGGCGGCCTCGCCGACCGCGGCCTCGATCCGGGCCTTCACCAGATCCCCGATGGAGACGATGCCGATGAGCCGGCCGTCCCGCAGGACGGGGAGGTGGCGGACGCGGCGGTCGGTCATCATCTCCAGCGCGCGCTCGATCGGGGTTTCGGGGGTGACGGTGTAGAGGACGCGGGTCATGGCCTCGGCGGCGGTCATCGCGCCGGCCTGGCCGTCCTGCCCGGCGAAGACGCGGACGATGTCGCGTTCGGAGAGGATGCCGACGGGCTCCGCCTCCCCCTCGCGCACCAGCACGGCGCCGATGCGGTGGCGGACGAGGAGCTGCGCGGCTTCGGCCAGGGTGGCGCGGGGGGACAGGCTGACCACCTCGGCGCCCTTGGTCCGCAGGATCGAAGCGATGGTCATGGCATCCTCCTCTGGCGTCTTGTTACGCGCATGGTGCCAGCCGGGCGGGGGGCGGCCGCAAGGGGAAAGCGATGGGCTCACCCGCGCGTGACAGGCGGGAGGCGATCCGGCCGGGGGCCCGCGCGGCCTCAGGCCGGCACGGGGTTGGCCTTCTTCGGTTCCGTGCCGGAGAGCTGGGTGCGGACCAGGTCGGCGAAGCGGCCGCCCATGGACACCAGCTCCTCGAAGGTGCCGCGCTCGGCGATGCGGCCCTGTTCGAAGACGAGGATCTCGTCCGCGTCACGGATGGTGGAGAGGCGGTGGGCGATGATGAAGGTCGTGCGGCCGTCCATCAGCGCCTTCAGGGCCTTCTGCACGCGGGCCTCGGTGGCGGCGTCCAGCGCGCTGGTGGCTTCGTCCAGGATGAGGATGGGCGGGTCCTTCAGCAGGGCGCGGGCGATGGAGAGGCGCTGCTTCTGGCCGCCGGAGAGGGAGGCGCCGCGTTCGCCCACGCGGGTGTCGTAGCCCTGGGGCTGGCGGGTGATGAAGTCATGCGCCTCGGCCATGCGGCAGGCCTGCTCGATCTGCTCCTGCGTGGCATCGGGGCGGCCGATGAGGAGGTTTTCCCGGATGGTGCGGTTGAAGAGCATGGCGTCCTGGAACACCACCCCGACATTGCGGCGCAGGCTTTCGAGGGAGATGTCGCGGAGGTCGTGGCCGTCGATGGTGATGCGGCCCTCGATGGGGTCCCACAGGCGCTGGAGGAGGGACATGGCGGTGGACTTGCCCGCGCCGGTCTGGCCCACCAGGGCGACGGTGCGGCCGGGCGGGGCGGTGAAGGAGATGTCGTTGAGGATGCGGCCGCCGCCGGGATAGCCGAAGGCGACGCCGTCGAAGACCACCTCGCCGCGGGCGCGGGGGAGGTCGATGGCGTCGAACTTCTCGGGGACGCTGCTGCGGGCGTCGAGCACGGAGAAGACCTCGCGCAGGCCGGGGACCTGCATGAGGAGGCGGGAGACGAATCCCACCGCGCCTTCGAGCCGGCCGATGAGCATGGTGGCGAAGCCCATGAAGGAGACGATCTCGCCGACGCTCGCCTGGCCGTTCATGTGCAGCCAGGTGCCGAGGATGAAGATGGTGATGACCGAGATGGTGCTGGCCGAGCGGGTGAGGACGGAGACGACCGCCCACCAGTTCAGCACGGGGAACTGGTGGTCCAGCACCTGGCGCATGATGTCGCCGAACAGCTTCGCCTCGGCCGCCATGCGGGTGAAGGACTGGACGACGACGACGTTGGAGAGGGCGTCCTGCGCGTTCCCGGCGAGCTGGGACTGGAAGTCCTCCACCTTCTCCTGGGCTTCCTGGGTGCGGCTGACGACGAAGGCCGCGACGACGATGAAGACGAGCACCAGCACCAGCAGGACGATCGCCAGCCGCCAGTTCATGAAGAAGGTGAGCGGCAGCAGCACGATGCCGGTGATGAAGGTGACGAGGTGTTCGCGGAAGAAGGAGAGCCAGATGGCGAAGAGGTGGTCGGTGCCGACCAGCATGATCTTCATCAGCCGCCCCGAGGCCGTATCCCCGTGGAAGGAGAGCGGCATGGCGAGGACGTGCTGGAAGTAGCGGTGCATGACCGCCAGGCGGTTGCGGTGGGCCATGCGGTCCGCCAGCAGGGAGACCGCGACATTGGCGGCGATGCCGGTGAGGCCGACCGCGCCCCAGACGACGAGGAGGGAGACGGCCTGGCGCCAGACCTCGCTCTGCGGGAGGCGGTCCGCGCTGGAGAGGACATCGACCACCCGGCCGAACAGGACGGGTTCCAGGAACTGGAGGCCCGCGAGGGCCAGCGCGGCGAGGGCGAGGCCGATGGCCACCCATCGGTCCGGGGCGAGAAGCCCGAGCACCCGCGCATAGGTCTGCACAAAGCCCATGCTGATCCGATTCCCCTCTGCCGGCTGCCGAACCCGCGCGAAGGGGGCAACGCCGCAGCGCGGGATCGGATGCAGGAGGGAAGGCCAGGTGGGAACCCCTTGCAAGGGCGCGCCGGGCGCGGCACCTCTTGCGGCAATCGCCGCGACTCGAGAAAGGGCAGAAGCCCCCCCTGCGGCAACAGAGGAGGAAGTTCATGACCCTGTCCCGCCGCGCGGCGCTGGCCGCCCCTGCCCTTCTTCTCCTGCCCGGGCTGGCCCGTGCCCAATCCGGGGGTGCCTATCCGGCGCGGCCGGTGCGGGTGGTGGTGCCCTTCACCCCGGCGGGGACGACGGATGTGGCGGCGCGCATCCTGAGCGAGCGGCTGCAGGCGCGGATGGGCCAGCCCTTCACGGTGGAGAACCGGCCCGGGGCGGGCGGCAATGTGGGGTCGGACTTCGTGGCCAAGGCGGAGCCGGATGGCTACACGCTGCTGATGCAGACCGTCTCCAGCGGGGCGATCAACTACACGCTGTATGAGGGGCGCATCCCCTACAAGCCGGACGACTTCGCCGAGGTGGCGCTGGTGACGCGCGTGCCGAACGTGATCTTCGTGAACCCCTCCCTGCCCGTCCGCACGCTGCGGGAGCTGGTGGCCTATGCGAAGGCGAATCCGGGCAAGCTGAATTTCGGATCCTCGGGCGCCGGTACCTCCCTGCATGTGACGGGGGAGCTGCTGAAGATGGAGGCCGGCGTGCAGATCACGCATGTGCCCTTCCGCGGCGCGGGGCCGATGATGGTGGATGTGATGGCCGGGCGGATCGAGATGGGGGTGGACAACCTTCCCTCCGCCATCGGCCATATCCGCGACGGGCGGCTGCGCGCGCTGGCGGTGACGACCAGGACCCGCACCCCGGCGCTCCCCGACGTGCCGACCACGGCCGAGGAGGGCTTCCCGGGCGTGGAGGCCACCGGCTGGTTCGGTTTCCAGGCGCCCGCCCGCACGCCCCGGCCGATCATCGAGCGGCTGGGCAGCGAGGTGGACGCGATCCTCAAGGAGCCCGGGACGAAGGCGAAGATCGCCGACCTGGGCGGCATGATGCCGGAGCTGACCCCGGATGGCGGCACCTCGCCCGCCGCCTTCACGACCTTCGTCCGGGCCGAGATCCGGAAGTGGGGCGACGTGGTCCGCAAGTCCGGCGCAACCGTGGAGTAGTATGAATGACGCTTGGCCCCATCTCGCGCCGCGGCGCCCTGCTGGCCCTGCCCGCGCTGGCCACCCCCCTGGTGGCGCGCGCCCAGGGTTCCGGCGGGGCGGCCGGCTATCCGGCCCGTTCCATCCGGATGGTGGTTCCCTTCCCCGCCGGCGGGGCGACGGACCTGACGGCGCGGGTGGTGTGCGAGCGGCTGGCGACGCTGCTGGGCCAGCCCGTGGTGATCGACAACCGGCCCGGCGCGGGCGGGAATATCGGCACGGAGATGGTCGCGAAGGCGGATCCGGATGGCTACACGCTGCTGACCTGCACGATCGGCACGGCGAGCATCAACCAGTTCCTCTACACGCGGCTGGCCTATGACCCGGCGAAGGACCTGACGAGCATCGCCCTGGTGAACGAGGTGGCGAATGTGATCGCGGTGGGGGCCAATTCGCCCTTCCGCACGCTGCAGGACCTGCTGGCGGCGGCCCGGGCGAAGCCGGGGGACCTGAACTACGGCACGCCGGGCAACGGCACCTCCGGGCATCTCTGCGGCGAGTACCTGAAGACCAAGACGGGGGTGAACCTCACCCATATCCCGTATCGCGGCACCTCGCAGATCGTGCCGGACCTGCTGGGCGGCCGGCTGGACCTGGCGGTGGACAACCTGCCGGGCTACCTGCCGCATATCAGAGAGGGGCGGCTGCGGGCGCTGGCCGTGACCTCGGCCAACCGCTGGTTCTCCCTGCCGGAGGTGCCGACGGTGAAGGAGGCGGGGGTGCCGGACTTCGAGGCGGTGGCCTGGTTCGGCTTCCAGGCGCCGTCGCGCGTGCCGCGGCCGATCGTGGACAGGCTGGCGGGGCTGGTGCGGCAGATCGTGGCGGAGCCGGCGGTGACGGAGCGGCTGCGCGAGATCGGCAGCGAGCCGAAGCCGCTCGGCCCGGCGGAGTTCGACCGGTATATCGGCGCCGAGAACGACAAGTGGCGCGAGGTGGTGAAGGCCGCCGGGGCGAAGCTGGACTAGGGGCGGCCGGGGCCGGTCCCCCCGGGGGGCCGGCCTTTCCTCAGGTGGCGTCGCCCTGGGCCCGCCGCCGCAGTTCCCGCCGGCGCTGGGCGCCGCCGGGAAGCTGCGGGTGGATCTTCAGGGCGGCTTCCAGGCTCCGCAGGGCGCCGGGGGCGTCGCCTGCCTCCTCCTGCAATTCGGAGAGGGCCAGGAGCGCGCCGAAATGCCGGGGCTCCAGCCGCAGCGCCTCGCGCAGGTCGGCGGCCGCCGCCTTGCGGTCTCCGGCCGATGCCTGGGCCTGGGCGCGCAGGACCCAGGATTCGGGGAAGTCGGGTTGCAGGGTGATGGCGGCGTCCAGGTCCTCCACCGCCTCCTCCGCGGCATTGGATTCCATCGCGCGCAGGCCCTTGCGGAGCAGCAGGCCCACGGCGGGCGTGCCGCCCTCGGCCCAGAGCTGCTGGATGCGCGCCTGGAGCGGCGCGGCTTCGGCCTCGTCCGGGGCCTGGGCCAGCGCGTCCAGCAGCCGGTCCAGCTCCGCCCGGCGCTGCTCGGCGGCGCCGGCGCGGGGCATGGGCATGGCGGGGGGCGGGATGGCCGGGGCCACGCCGCCTCCGCCCGGGATGGGCAGCACCTGCGCGAAGCCGGTGCCCGAGAGCATGAGCAGAAGTCCTGTCGTTACCGCCAGGCGCCGCATCGCGTCCTCCGTCCTCGAAGCGCCCGGAAACCGGGGCGCTAGCCCGCCGCCAGGGCCTCCTGCCGCGCGCGGGCCGCCGTCACGGCCGCCGGGGCGGGGCCGCCCGCCATCCAGTCCAGCAGCTCCACCGTATGCGCCACCGGCAGGCCGCCACCACCCAATTGCGTGAGGCAGCCGATATTGCCGGAGGCCACGATGTCCGCCCCGGTGCGGTGGAGGAAGCCGAGCTTCCTCTCGCGCAGCCGCCCGGCGATCTCGGGCTGGAGGATGTTGTAGGTGCCCGCGCTGCCGCAGCAGAGATGCGCCTCCGCCGGCACCCGCACCTCGAACCCCGCCTTTTCCAGCAGGGATTTCGGCACGGCGGTGATTTGCTGGCCGTGCTGCAGTGAACAGGCGGCGTGATAGGCGACGGCGATGCCGGGCGGCTCGCGCACCGGCGCGTAGCGGAAGGCGGCCAGCACCTCGGAGACGTCCTTCGCCAGCTCGGCCACGCGCGCGGCGCGGTCGCGCAGGCCGGGCTCCGCCTCGCGGAACATGTGGCCGTAATCCTTCACCGTCGTGCCGCAGCCCGAGGCGTTGATGACGATCGCGTCCAGCCCCTCGCCCTCCGCCTCGCGCACCCAGGCCTCGATGTTGCGCCGGGCCAGGGCGTGGGAGGAATCCTGCCGCCCCATATGGTGCGTCAGCGCGCCGCAGCACCCCTGCCCCGCCGTCACCACCACCTCGATCCCCATGCGGGTGAGGAGGCGGATCGTTGCCTCGTTGATCGAGGGCGCCAGCACCGTTTGCGCGCAGCCCGTCAGCAGGGCGACGCGGCCGCGCCGGGTGCCCTCGGCGGGATAGACCATGGGGCGCGCGGATTCGCCGGGCGGCGGCACGACGGGCGGGGCCAGTTCCAGCATGGCGCGCAGGCGCTTCACCGTCATCGAGCCGCCCCGCAGCAGCGCCTTCGCCGGCTGGGCCAGCCGCGCGCCGGCCAGCGCGGCGCGGAACAGTGCGGGGCGCGGCAGCACGAAGGCCAGCGTCGCGCGGATCAGGCGCTCCATCAGCGGGCGGCGGTAGGTTTCCTCGATATGGTGCCGGGCGTGATCGACGAGATGCATGTAGTGCACCCCGCTCGGGCAGGTGGTCATGCAGGAGAGGCAGGAGAGGCAGCGGTCCACATGCACCACCTCCTCCTTCACGGCGGCGCGGCCGGATTCCAGCATGTCCTTGATGAGGTAGATGCGGCCGCGCGGGCTATCCAGCTCGTCGCCCAGCAGCACGAAGGTGGGGCAGGTGGCGGTGCAGAAGCCGCAATGCACGCAGGTCCGCAGGATCTGGTTGGATTCGCGGATATCCGGGTCGGCCAGCTGCGCTTCGGTGAATTCCGTCTTCATCCGCTTCCCCCAGTGCAAGGCAGCGTTGCAAGCGCAACCCGGAACAAGAACGCCCGTTCCCCTCCAGTAGACCACGCCCCCGGAGGGCCAGGAAGAACAACCCGAGGATACCGGAACGCGATGCCCATTCTCCCCATCCAGCACGCCAAGCCGCTACGCCCCGACGTCACGCGCCTGGGCCCGGAGGAGGCGCGCCGCCAGGAGGCGCTTCTCGCCAGCCCGGCGCAGCAGGGGCCGCGCTTTCCCGGCGATGGCGGGCGCAGCCTGCCCCGCGGCGGCAGCCCCGCCCTGCGCGGCGGCCACCGCATGGCCGCCCCGGTCTGGAACCGCGAGGAGGGCTGACCCGCCCGCGGCCCAGGCCATGGCCGGGGCGAGGCCCCGGACCGTTCAGCCCGCGAAGGGATCCGTCACCGTGATGGTGTCGTCCCGCTCCGGGCTCGTGGAAAGCAGCGTCACCGGCGCTTCCACCAGCTCCTCGATCCGGCGCACATACTTGATCGCCTGGGCCGGCAGCTCGGCCCAGCTCCGCGCGCCGCGCGTGCTGCCGGACCAGCCCTCGACGGTCTCATAGACCGGCTTGGCCGCGGCCTGCGCCGCCATGGCGGCCGGGAGGCGGCGGACCACCTCGCCATTGATCTCGTAACCCGTGCAGATCTTCAGCTCGGGCAGGCCGTCCAGCACGTCGAGCTTCGTCAGCACGAGGCCCTGCACGCCGCCGACCTTCACCGCCTGGCGCACGAGGCAGGCATCGAACCAGCCGCAGCGGCGCGGGCGGCCCGTGACGGTGCCGAACTCATGTCCGCGCTCGCCCAGCAGCTTGCCCGTGTCGTCGAACAGCTCGGTCGGGAACGGCCCGGAGCCGACGCGGGTGGTGTAGGCCTTGGCGATGCCGAGCACATTGCCCACCGCATGCGGCCCGACGCCGGCGCCCGCCGCCGCATTGCCGGCCACCGTGTTGCTGCTGGTGACATAGGGGAAGGTGCCGTGATCCACGTCGAGCATCACGGCCTGCGCGCCCTCGAACAGCACGCGCTTGCCCTCGGTGCGCGCGGCGTCCAGGCGCTCCCACACCGCTTCCATGAAGGGCAGCAGCTTCGGCGCCCAGCCGAGCAGCTTCTCCATCAGGGCCTGCTTCTCGAACTCGGGCGCACCGAGGCCGCGCAGCAGGGAGTTGTGGTGCAGCAGCAGCTCGTCGAGCTTCCTCGACAGCGTCTCCGGCTCGGCGAGGTCGCAGAGGCGGATGGAGCGGCGGCCGACCTTGTCCTCATAGGCCGGGCCGATGCCGCGGCCGGTGGTGCCGATCTTGTCGCCGCCGCGCGCGGCCTCGCGCGCCTTGTCCAGCGCGGGGTGCAGCGGGAGGATCAGCGGCGTGTTCTCGGCGATGCGCAGGTTCTCGGGGCTGACCTTCAGCCCCTGCGCCGTCACCTTCGCGATCTCGGAGAGCAGCGCGTCGGGGTCGAGCACCACGCCGTTGCCGATGATGCCCAGCTTCCCGCGCACCACGCCGGAGGGCAGCAGGCTGAGCTTGTAGGTCTGGTTGCCCACCACCAGCGTGTGGCCGGCGTTATGGCCACCCTGGAAGCGCACGACGATATCGGCGCGGCTGGCGAGCCAGTCCACCACCTTGCCCTTGCCCTCGTCGCCCCACTGGGCGCCGATGATGGCGACATTGGCCATGAACTACTCCTTGCTCAGCGGCACGGCCTGCGTGCCGCGCAATTCATGGGTGCAGCCCAGCCCCTGCGCGTCATCGGCGGGGGAGAGGGCGGCGATGGTGACGAAGCCCGCGCGCCGCAGCGAGGCGGCGGCGGCGGGATCATGCCCGGCGGGCAGGAAGACGCGATCGGGTTCCGCCGCGGCGGGCGCCGCGCGCAGCGCCGCATCGGGGTAGAGGCTGAGGCCGGTGGCCGCCTCCTCGCCGCTGCGGTAGCGGCCGCCGCGGCCCAGCTCGCCCGTCCGGCCCGGCCCGTAGAGGGTGAAGGCCGCGCCCGTGTGGTAGCGGAAGCCGCGGAACTCCACGGGGTCGAGCGTGATGCGCAGGCCCGGCAGGCGGCGGCGCAGCGCGGCCACCACCTCGGCGGCGTTGTCGGCGATGCGGCGCGGCCCCTCGGGCAGGGGCGCGGCGCGCAGCGCGGCCAGCGCGCCATCCGCCGGCCCGGCGGCGGCCAGCAGCTCGGTGAGGAAGATGGCGGGGGGGCCGGCCATCTCGGCCAGCCGGGCCACCTCGGCGGCGTCCTTGCGGTCCAGCGCGCGGGCCAGGCGGTGGCGGGCGGCGCCCTCCAGCCCCGCCGCATCCAGCAGGGCGGGCGACATGGCGGGCAGGGTGATGTCCAGCGCGACATCGGCGATGCCGACGGCGGCCAGGGCCTCCACGCCGAGCGCGGCCACCTCGGCATCCGCCTCGGCGCTGTCCACGCCGATCAGCTCCACCCCCAGCTGGGGCAGCTGGCGGCCCGGGGCGATCTGGGTGCCGCGCACGCGCAGCACCTGCCCGGCATAGGAGAGCCGCAGCGGCCGGGGCGCGCCGCGCAGCCGGGTGGCGGCAATGCGGGCCACCTGGGGCGTGGTGTCGGCGCGCAGCCCCATCATGCGCTGGCTGACGGGATCCATCAGGCGGAAGGTCTGCTCGGCCAGGGCCGCGCCGGAGCCGGTCAGCAGCCCCTCCTCGAATTCCAGGAGCGGCGGCTTCACCCGCTCATAGCCATGGCTGGCAAAGACGGCCATCATGGCTTCCACCAGCGCCGCCTCGCGTGCCGCCTCGGGCGGCAGCAGGTCGGACAGGCCGGCGGGCAAGAGGGCCGGGTTGGCCGGATCGAGGAGATCGTCGGTCATCGGGGGAAAGGGGGACGCTCGCGGCTTTTTCGCGGGGTGAATGGCAGCAGGGGCCCGGCACCGCAACCCCGCATGGCCCGAATCAGCCGCCCCATGCCGTCATGGCCGCCCCGCACCCTTCCCCGGCTTCCACACCCTGGCCCGCCCGCCCCATCAGTCACCCCACGGATCCCATGATGAAGCGCCTCCTCCTCACCCTTCCCCTGCTCCTCGCCGCCTGCGGCGGGGGCGCCACGAATTTCGGGGATCTGGCCGACCGCATCGGCCTCTCCGACCCGCTGCGCGACCCGGCGCGCACCGCCGGCTTCGAATTCGGCCAGACCGAGCGGCTGGCCGGGCGCCCGCGCGAGGGTGCGCGCGCCGCGGCCGAGATCGAGGCCTTCGCCTATGCCGCCGAGACGGACCCGGCCTGGACCCATCCGCGCGACGCCGCCCTGCTGCCCAAGCTGCAGATCGCCCGGCGCGAGTTCCGCACGGCGCTCGGCCTGCCCGCCTCCGTGCCGCCCCAGGTGGCGATCCGCGCCTTTGCCAGGGCGGTGGATGCGCTGGACCGCTACGACAACGCCGCCGCCATCGCCGCGCTCGGCCCGGTGGGGGGTGCGGCGACGCTGGAGAGGCTGGGCAACCTGCCCCGCATGCCGCGGGTGGAGGAGGCCGTGCAGGCCGTCACCATCGAGGTGAACACGCCGCAGCTGGGCAACTGAGCCGGGGCGGCCCCGCCTTCACCAGCCCTTCACCCTTCGGGCCGCATGCTTCCCCACCGCCAGGATGGCCGGAGGGATTGCCTTGCACGTCCAGAAGCATGGGGTGGCCGGGGGCGGCCGGGCCGGGGCCGGGGAAGGCCCCGATGCCCTGGCGGCGCGGGCGCTGGCGCTGCACCGGGCGGGGCAGCTCGCCGAGGCCGAGCCGCTGTATCGCGCGGCGCTGGCGATCCAGCCGCGCCATGTGCAGAGCCTGCATCTTCTCGGCCTGCTGCGCGCCATGGCGGGCGACCCGGCCGGGGCCGTGCCGCTGCTCCGCCGCGCGATCACCGAGGATCCGCGCCAAGGCTTCGTCCACAACAACCTGGGCAACGCGCTGGTCGAGCTCGGCCAGGCGGAGGAAGGGCTGGCCGCCTTCGACCGCGCCATCGCCCTGCAGCCCGAGCTGGTGGAGGCGCGGATCGGGCGCGGGAACGCGCTGCATGCGCTGGGGCGCTACGCCGAATCCCTCGCCGCCCATGATTCCGCCGCCGCGCTGGGCGCCGACATGCCGGAGCTGCACAACAACCGGGGCAATACGCTGCGCGCGCTGAACCGCCCGGCCGAGGCGCTGGAGGCCTATGACGCCGCGCTGGCGCGCCAGCCGGCCTATGCCGCCGCCCATGCGAACCGCGCCACCGCCCTGCTGGACCTGAACCGGGGGCCGGAGGCGCTGGCCAGCATCGCCATCGGGCTGGTGCTGCGCGAGGACGATCCGGGCTTCCTCAACACCCAGGGCATCATCCTGCGCGCCCTGCTCCGGCCGGAGGAGGCGCTGGCGAGCTTCGACCGCGCCATCGCCCGCGCGCCCGGCCTGGCGGATGCGTATCTCAACCGCGTGGCTGCGCTGTGCGACCTGGACCGGCATGAGGAGGCGCTGGCCAGTGCCGATGCGGCGCTCGCCCTGGCCGAAAGCGCGGGCGGGCACCGGAACCGTGCGGCCACCCTTGCCCTGCTCGGCCGCCACGCCGAGGCCGAGGCGGCCGATGGCGCCGCGCTGCGCACCGACCCCGCCTCCTGCGAGGCCTGGAACGGGCGTGGCAACGCGCTGGTCGAGCTTGGGCGCTTCGAGGAGGCGCTGGACTGCTTCACCCGGGCGGAGGCGCTGCATCCGGGCAATCGCAGCATCGCCTATAACCGGGGCAATGCCTTCCGGGGCCTCGGCCGGCACGAGGAGGCGATCGCCGCCTTCCGGGAGGCGCTGGCGCTGGATCCGGGCTTCGCGGATGCCGAATGGAATGCCTCCCTCAGCCTTCTCGCCCTCGGGCAGCTGGAGGCGGGATTCGCCGGCTATGAGGCGCGCTGGCGCCGCCGGGGCCACCCGCCCCGCCGCCATGCGGAGACGCCGGCCTGGCGTGGCGAGGCCATGGAGGGCGGCACGCTGCTCCTGCATGCCGAGCAGGGGCTGGGCGACACGATCCAGATGGCGCGCTACCTGCCGCTTGTCGCCGCGCGGGGCACGCGGGTGGTGCTGGAGGCGCAGCGGCCGCTGCTGCCCTTGCTGGAGGGGCTTCCGGGCGTCGCGCAGCTTGTCGCCATGGGGGACCCCCTGCCGCCGCATGAGGCGCAGTGCCCGCTGCTGAGCCTACCGCTGGCCCTCGGCACGGGGCTGGACAGCATCCCGCCGCCGCTGCCCTTCCCCGCCCTCGACCCCGCGCGGGTGGAGGCCTGGAGGCGTGATCTGCCGGCGGCGGGGCTGCGGCTGGGCATCGCCTGCTCGGGCAACCCGGCGCATCGGGGCGACCGCCACCGCTCCATCCCGCTGGACCGCTTCGCGCCGCTGCTCGGGCCGGGGGTGGAGGCCTTCCTCATCCAGACCGAGCTGCGCGGGGGGGACGAGGCGTTCCTTGCCGCCACGCCGAACCTGACCGACCTGCGCCCGCGCCTGACCAGCTTCGGCGAGACCGCCGCCGCGCTTTGCGCCATGGATGCGCTGGTCTGCGTGGATACGAGCGTGGCGCATCTGGCCGGCACGCTGGGCCGGCCGACGCATCTGCTGCTGCCCTCCCTGCCCGATTGGCGCTGGATGCTGCAGCGGAGCGACACGCCCTGGTACCCCTCCCTGCGCCTGCATCGGCGGGCGCGGGAGGAGGGCTGGGACGCGGTGATCCGGCGCGTGGCCGGCCTGCTCGGCCGCTGAGGCGGTCAGAGCATCCGGAGCGCGGCGGGGGGCAGGAACTCGTCCGTATAGGCCTGTTCCGGCGTCGGGCGGTTCGGCAGCTTGAAGGTGTCCACCGTGGCGTCGATCTGCCGCTTCATGCGGGCCGGTTCCACATAGGACAGTCCGTGCTGGCGCACCGTGTCAGAGAGGAGCATCTGGTCGAAGGCGAGCTTCTGGCGCTCGGCTTCGATCGGCACGTCGGTCAGCGCCTCGCGCGCCTTCAGATGGGTGATGGCCTCGGCGGGGTTGCGATAGGCCCAGACCATGCCCTCGGTCAGCGCGCCCACCGCGGCGCGGATGGCTTCGGGCTTCTCGCGCAGCACGGCGCGGGTGGTGACGAGGCCGGAGCCGTAGAAGTCGAGGCCGGCATCCCGGTAGTAGAAGATCCGCTGCTGCGGCAGGTCCATCCCCAGCGCCTTCAGCGACAGGGCGGTGGAGGTGACGAAGCCGGTGATGCCGTCGGCCCGGCGTTGCACCAGCATCGGCTCGCGCAGCTCGGGCGAGACGCTCATCCAGTTGATGGAGCCGAGGTCGATCCCGACGGCCTGGGCGAAGACGGGGAAGATCTGGCGCCCGCCGTCGAATTCGGGTGCCGCGAGGGTCTTGCCGGCCAGCTGCCTGGGCTCGCGGATCGGGCCGTCGGCGCGGACAGTGGCCGAGAGGGGGGAGCGGTCATAGAGGATGGCGACGCAGACGAGCCCGCGATCCGGGTTTTCCGCCATGAAGCGCAGCTGCGGGGTGAGGTCGCCGAAGCCGAGCTCATAGGTGCCGGCGGCGATGTCGATCGGGACGCGGCCGGAGCCGTAGCCGCGGTTCACCGGCATTTCCAGGTTGTACTTGCGGAACAGCCCGTTGCGCTCGGCGGCGATGGCGAAGGAATAGCCGCCATGGATCGCCCAATCGAGCGTGAACTTCACGCGGTGCGGCGCCTGCGCGAGGGAGAGGCGGGGCGCGGCGAGAAGCCCCGCGCCCAGGCCCAGCGCGCTGCGCCGGCCGATGGTCTGCGACATGTTGCAACCCCTGGCTGGAGGGGCGGGTCTCCGCCCCGGTCAGGCCGGAATCGCAAGAAACGGGCCGCCTGGGGCGGCCCGTTCCTCCTTCGCGCTCAGGCGCCCCGCAACGGGGCCGCCATGTTCAGGGGAAGGTGACGTTCGCCACGCTGCAGAGATCGACGCCGCGCCGCTCCTCCGCGGCCCGGTCCTCATACTCCACCCGGATGTCGTAGTTGCACTCGCCGGCCGGCAGGCGGATGGCGAAGGTGCCGCCGGGGGGCACGACGGCGTTGCCCAGCCGGTCCTCGCCCCAGCTGCTGTCGGAGCTGGGCGAGGCGCGCAGGACCTGGATGGTCTTGTTGGTGCGGTTCACCAGGTTGAAGGAGGGGTTGCCCGAGCGGCTGCCCTGCACGGCGCCGCGCTTGCCCGAGCCGCCCGGCGCGGCCTGCTGGCTGCCGAAGACCACCTCGTTCACCTGGCAGGTGTCCACGGAGCGCCGCTCCTCCGAACGCCCGCCGTCATAGACCACGCGGATGTCGTTGGTGCACTGGCCGGAGGGCAGGCGCACGGGGAAGGAGCGGCCGTTGGCCAGCACGTTCTGGCCCAGCAGGTCCTGGCCCCAGGTGTTCACCTGGGTGGAGGAGACATAGAGCTCCTGGATGGTCTGGCCGGAGCGGTTGACCAGGTTGAAGCTGGGGTCGCCCTGCGCCATGGCCGGGGCGAGCCCGGCCAGAAGAAGCGTCAACGCAAGCAGGCCTCGGCGCAGGAAGGGCAACCGCATGTCTTGTTTCTCCGTGTGATTCGCGGGGGTGGAGTTTGGCCGCGCGGCGGCGGCAAGGACAAACAGCAATGCGTGATGATTGCGCGGAGCGTTACGGCTCACCCGCCCGCGCGCATGCGCCCGGGGTTCAGCCGGGCAGCGGGGTCCAGCGCGGCCTTCACGCGGGCGGTGAGCGCGGCGAGGGCCGGCGGCTCGGGCGGGATGACCGGCACCGCCGCGCGCAGCGGATCGGGGGCGCGGAAGAGGGTGAAGGTGCCGCCCACCGCGGCGGCGGCGGCCATCACGGCCGCATGGGCCTCGGCGCTGGCCGGGCCGGCCACCCAGACCAGCCCGCCGCCCCAATCCAGCAGCACCCGCGCGCCGATCCCGTCGCGCAGCGCGGCAACCAGCCCCGGCGCGCGGGAGGGGCGGAGGGAGACGCGCCACACCGCCTCCTCCGGCAGGGGGGCCAGCGGCGCCACGTCGCGGATGGCGCGCCAGAGGGCGCGGGAGGCCTCGGCCTCGATCACCCGGCCGGCGGGGAGGAGCTGCTGGAGGCGGGCCATGCGGTAGGTGACGGAGGCCTCCACATCCTCCAGCCGCAGCAGGGCGGCCGGGCCGGCCACGCCCCCGGCGGAGGCGCCGGCGGGCAGCATCGCCGCGCCCGTCACGCCATAGGGGCTGGTCAGCGCCGACGAGAGGGCCGCGACCCCGGCCGCCTCGTCGGCCACGGGCAGGACCAGCGTGGCGGTCCGCTCGGCGGCGGGGCCGACCTTCAGCGTCACCTCCGTGATCACGCCCAGCGTCCCTTGGCTGCCCGAGAGCAGCTTGCAGAGGTCGAGCCCCGTGACGTTCTTGTGGACCCGGCCGCCGGAGCGCAGCACCTCGCCCGCGCCGTTGACGAAGCGGATGCCCAGCACCGCGTCCCGCAGGGCGAAGCCCGTGATGCGCCGGGGGCCGGAGAGATTGGCCGCGACCAGCCCGCCGATGCTGGGCGGCGGCGCCTCCGGCACGCCCATCAGCGCGCGCAGGTCGGGCGGCTCGGGAACCAGCACCTGGTTGCCCTCGGCCAGCGCCGCCTCGATCTCGGCCAGCGTGGTGCCGGCGCGGGCGGAGACCACCATTTCCTGCGGGCGGAGCAGGGTGATGCCGGTGAGGTTGCGGGTGGAGAGGGTGCGGGCCGCCTGCACCGGCCGCAGCATGCCGAGCAGGGTGCCGCTGCCCTCGATGGCGAGCGGCCCCGCCGCGTTGCGGAGCGCGGTGGCGACCTCTTCCTCCGTGCGTGGCGCGAGGTCCGGGACCGCGCTCATGCCGCGAGGAGGGGATTGTCGGTGAGCGGGAAGACCTTGGCGGGGTTGAGCAGCCAGTCCGGGTCGAAGGCGGATTTCACCCGCCGCTGCTGCGCCAGCTCGGCCGGGTTGAACTGCACGGGCATCAGGTCCCGCTTCTCCACCCCCACGCCATGCTCGCCGGTCAGGCAGCCGCCCACCTCGACGCAGAGCCGGAGGATGTCGGCGCCGAAGGCCTCGGCCTTGCGGAAGCTCTCGGGGTCGTTGGCGTCGAACATGATCAGCGGGTGCAGGTTGCCGTCCCCGGCGTGGAACACATTGGCCACGCCCAGACCATAGGCCTCGCTCATCTCGCCGATGCGGCGCAGCACATGCGGCAGCTCGCCGGTGGGGATGGTGCCGTCCATGCAGAGGTAATCCGGGCTGATCCGCCCCACCGCGCCGAAGGCGCCCTTGCGGCCCTTCCAGATGGCCAGCGATTCCTCCGCGCTGGTGGCGACACGCATGGAGATGGGGTCGAAGCGCGCGCAGATGTCGCGGATGCGCGCCAGCAGCGCGTCCTGCTCCTCCAGGCTGCCCTCCACCTCGATGATGAGCATCGCCTCCGCATCCAGCGGGTAGCCGGCCTTCGCGAAGGCCTCGCAGGCCTGGATGCAGGGGCGGTCCATGAATTCGAGCGCCACGGGTATCACGCCGCTGGCCATGATGGCGTCCACCGCGGCGCCGGCCACCTCCGTGCTGGCGAAGGCCGCGAGCATCGCGCGCTGGCCCTCGGCGGCGCGCAGGATCCGCACCGTCACCTCGGTGACGATGCCGAGCTGGCCCTCGCTGCCCGTGATGATGCCGAGCCAGTCATAGCCCGCGGCATCGAGATGCCCGCCGCCGATCTCGATCACCTCGCCGGTGATGGTGACGAACTTCACGCCCAGCAGGTTGTTCGCGGTGACGCCGTATTTGAGGCAATGCGCGCCGCCGGAATTCATCATCACGTTGCCGCCGATCATGCAGGCGAGCTGCGAGGAGGGATCGGGGGCGTAGAAGAACCCCTCCCCCTCCACGGCCTTGGTGATGCCGAGATTCGTCACCCCCGCCTCCACCACCGCCAGCCGGTCCGCGAAGGAGACGTCCAGGATGCGGTTCATCCGCATCAGCCCGATCACCACCGAATCGGCCAGGGGAAGGGCACCGCCGGACAGGCTGGTGCCGGCGCCGCGCGGCACCACCCGCACGCCGTTCTCGTGGCAGAAGCGCAGGGTGGCGGCCACCTGCTCGGTAGAGGTGGGCAGCACCACGGCGAGGGGGGGCTGGCGATAGGCCGAGAGCCCGTCCGTCTCATAGGGGCGGAGCCGCAGGGGCTCGGTGATCACGCCATCGCCCGGCACCAGGGCGCGCAGCCCGGCCAGGATCTCGTCGCGCCGGGCGAGCACATCGGCTTTCGGCGCGGGAAGCGGGATCATCGGGCGGTCCTCCGGCATTGCCGCGCAGGATGGGACCGCCGGCCCGGCGCGGCAAGCACGGGCAGCCCGCGCCGATCCAACGCGGAAAGCCGCCGGGGAGGACCCCCCGGCGGCTTTTCACGTCGCATCCGCGCCCAGGCGGGCGGAACGGGCAGGGCGGAGCCCCACCCGCGCGATCAGCCCTGGCGGGCCTTCAGGCGCGGGTTCTTCTTGTTCAGCACGTACAGACGGCCACGGCGGCGCACCACCACGCAGTTCTTGTCGCGCGTCTTTGCGGTCTTGAGGGAGTTGCGGATCTTCATCGGTCAGCCTGGCCACACGTCGAGGGGCGGGGCGACGTGAGCCGTCCCCCGGGGAGGCGGCGGTATATGGGCCACAGACCCCGGGGTCAACCTCGGCGGGCCGAAAGCGACGCGGGCCGGTGTCCTTTCGTTCACCACCCCTGGCGCAGGATGGGTGGTCCCGCCAGCGACGAGGCCGCCATGACCGCCCGAATCATTGCCAGGCTGCGCCGAATCCTGATCCACTGGATCACCCGCAGCGCCTATCGCCCGGAGCGGCGCTACATGCGGGGAAGCCGAAGCACCGGTTGAGCCGCCCCGCCGGCCCGCCGCGGAGACCCAGCCCTGCCCGAGCCAGCCACGACCGAGCCGGTCCCCTCTGAGCCCAGCCCGCCGCCGACGAAGCACCAGACGCAGCCTGGCGAACTCTCCCGCACCATCCTCACCAATGCCGGCACGATGATCGGCATCTGCACCACCTTGGTCGGGCTGGTGAAGATCATCGAGCACGAGGCGGGGCAGACGCTCGCGGATGAGATCGTCGGCACCATCGCGCTGCTCTTCCTCGCCAGCGCCGTCCTCTCCTATTTCGCGATCCGCAATCCGCGCCGCCCCGTCCTGAACCTGTGGCTGGAGCGGGTGGCGGATGGGGGCTTCCTGCTCGGGCTGCTCGCCATCGCGGCGCTGACGGTGCTCTTCGCCTATGGGCTGGTCTGATCCCGGCCCATCAGGGCCAGCCCCTCGGCCACCGAGACGAATTCGCCGCCACCGAAGATCCGCTCCTCCCCGAAGCGCCGGGTGAAGATCCGCCGCACGGCGGGCACCAGGGAGGTGCCGCCGGTGAGGAAGACGCGGTCCACCCCGGCGGCCTCCAGCCCGGCATCGGCCAGCGCGGCCTCCACCGCCGCCTCCATCCGGGCGAGGTCCGGGGAGATCCAGGCCTCGAAATCGGCGCGCGCGATCGGCGCCTCGATCTCGAAATCCTCATGCCGGAAGCGGAGGACGGCCGCCTCCTCGGCGGAGAGGGCGGCCTTGGCGGAGGAGACGGCGCGGTAGAGGGCATAGCCCGCCTCGTCCTCGATCAGCCGGATCAGCCGGTGCAGCATCTCCGGGTGGTCGGCCGTGCGGGCGACCTCGGCGATGTCGCGCAGGGTCTTCGGCCCGCGCATCAGGGGCAGCTGGTGCCAGCGGGCGAAGCTGGCATACCAGGCGGGCGGGATGGGCAGCGGCTTGCCCATCACCTTGTATTCCCCGCCCTTGCCCAGCCGGGGCGAGACCACATGGTCGATGATCCGCGTGTCGAAGGCATCCCCCGCCAGCCCCACCCCGGCATGGCCGAGCGCCGTCACCTTCAGGGGCGGCCCGGGGTCGAAGCGCAGCACGGAGAAGTCGCTCGTGCCGCCGCCGAAATCGCCCACCAGCACCGTCGCCGGCCGGTCGATCTCCCCGGCGAAACGCTGGCCGGCCGCGGCTGGCTCCAGCGCCACGGAGACATCGGGCAGGCCGGCCTGGGCGAAGGCGGCGCGCAGCCTGGCCTCGCCGAGATCGTCCTCGGCCCGCTCTCCCACGAAGCGCACGGGGCGGCCGACCACCACCCGGGCGCCGGCCATCTCCGCCCCGAAGGGTGCGAGCAATTCCCGCAGGAACAGCGCGATCAGCGCCTCCAGCGTCCAGCGGCGGCCGAAGATCCGTGTTTCCGTGAAGCTGCGCTGGGCCAGGTAGCTCTTCATGGACATGACGAGCCGGCTGGCCAGCGGCTCCTCGAGATAGGCCTCGATCCCGGCCGGGCCGGCGGCGTGGCGGAGCGCCCCGCCCCTGGGGTCCGACCAGAAGCAGAGGACGGAGCGGAACACCTCGCCCATCTCGTGCCGCAGGGTCACCGCCCGCCCGTCCGGCCGCAGCGCGGTGACCACGCTGTTGGTGGTGCCGAAATCGATGCCGATGACAGGTTGCATGGGGCGCTGCTCCGCGGGGCCGCGGGTTCAAGCCCGGCCGCGCGGCGCTGGCAACCCCCGGGGCGGCGGCGCGCCCCTCAGGTCACCAGGGAATAGATCATCCGCACCGCCGTGATCCCCAGGAACAGGGCGAAGGCGCGCTTGAGGGCGAGCGGGGGGATGGTGTGCGCCAGATGCACGCCCCAGGGCGTGGCGAGCATGGAGGTGGGCACGATCAGCAGGCAGCCGATGAGGTTCACATAGCCGAGGCTGGCGGGCGGCAGCAGCGGGTTGCCCCAGCCCGCATAGACGAAGCCGATGGCCGCCGGGATGGAGATGACGATGCCGAAGGCCGAGGCGGTGGCCACGGCGGAGCGGATCGGCGTGCCGAACATGTTCAGCAGCGGCACGCCCACCGTGCCGCCCCCGATGCCCATCATGGCGGAGATGCCGCCGATGAAGACGCCGAGCAGCTGGCGCAGGATGCCGGTGGGGAAGGTTTCGCGCAGCCGCGCATCCACGCCGGTGAAGCCCATGTTCAGCGCCACCAGCAGCGCGACGGCGGCGAAGACCGCCGTCAGCGTCGCGCCCTTCACCCAGATGGCGATGACGGTGCCGACGAGCACGCCCACCACCAGGGAGGGGATCATCGCCTTCAGCAGCGGCACGTCCATCGCGCCCTTCGCGCGGTGCTTGCGGGCGGATTGGATGGAGGTGGGGATGATGGTGGCGAGCGAGGTGCCCACCGCCAGCTTCATCTGGACCGCCTCCGGGATGTCGAGGAAGGGGAAGACGTTGAAGAGCACCGGCACGATGACGATGCCGCCGCCGACCCCCAGCAGCCCGGCCAGCGTGCCCGAGACCAGCCCCGTCGCCGCCATCACCGCGGCCAGCGCGGCGATCCACACGGGGTCGTGCATATGCTCCATGGGTCCATCCCGGCCGGTTCGGCGGCCATTTCCGCCGTTCCGCAGGCTCTAGGCCGGAACGCCGGCCCTGTCAGGGGGGTGCTGGCGCGGGTCTGCCCCCCGGCGCATCATCATCCCGTGCCGCTCATCGCCGATCCCTGGTTCTATGCCCTCGCCATCCCGGCCTTCCTGCTGAACGGGATCAGCAAGGGGGGCTTCGCCTCGGGCGCGGGCAATCTGTCCGTGCCGGTCATGGCGATGGTGATCCCCGCGCCCCAGGCGGTGGGGATCGCCCTGCCCGTGCTGTGCGTGATGGACGTGGCCGGGCTGCGCGCCTGGTGGGGGCGGTGGAGCGTGCGGGAGATGCGGGCCATCCTGCCCGCCGGGCTTCTCGGCATCGTCATCGGCACCCTCACCTTCGGCCTGTTCTCGGCGCGCGGGATCAGCCTGATGCTGGGCATCCTCACCCTGGGCTTCCTCGCCCGCGCGCTGTGGCAGCGGGTCAGCGGCCGGGTGCCGCCGCCGGCGGCGCCGAACCGGTTCAAGGCCTGGTTCTTCGGCACGGCCTCGGGCTTCACCAGCACCCTCGCCCATACGGGCGGGCCGCCGCTGGCCATGTATCTCTATCCGCTGAAGCTGGACCGGCAGACGCTGGCCGCCACCACCACGGTGTTCTTCGGCGTGGTGAACTACGCGAAGATCCTGCCCTTTTGGGGGCTGGGGCTGCTGGACTGGACGAACATCCTCACCAGCCTCGTGCTGATGCCGGTCGCGCCGCTCGGCGTCCATCTCGGCATCGCGCTGCAGAAGCGGATCAGCGACCGCAGCTTCTACAACTTCGTCTATGTCCTGCTCGGCATCACGGGCGCGAAGCTGGTCTGGGACGGGCTGGGCTGAGGGCGCGCGCGGCGCCTATACAGGGGCGTTGCAGGCGGAGACGGGCGATGGAAGAGCGGATCCTGGGCGTGCTGGGCGGCATGGGGCCGCTGGCCAGCGCCGAGTTCATGCGCCAGCTCACCCTGCTGACGCCGGCCGAGCGGGACCAGGACCATATCCCCGCCATCCTCTGGTCCGACCCGCGGGTGCCGGACCGCACGGCCGCGCGCCAGGGCCGCGGCCCCGACCCCCTGCCCGCGCTGCTGCGGGGCATCCGGGGGCTGGAGGCGGCCGGATGCGGCGCCATCGCCATTCCGTGCAACACGGCCCATGGCTGGATCGAGGGCATGCGCGCCGCGACGCGCCTGCCGATCCTGCATATCGTGGAGGCCGCCGCCGAGGCGCTGCGGGCGGCGGGCATCGGCCCGGGGCGGGTGGGCGTGATGGGCACGGCCGCCACCCTGGCCATGGGGCTCTACCAGGACGGGCTGCGCGCCGGGGGCTGGGAGGTGCTGGTGCCGGACGAGGCCGAGATGGCGCGCTGGGTGAGCCCGGGCATCGCGCTGGTGAAGGCCAACCGCGTGGCGGACTCCCACGCGCCGCTGGCCGAGGCGGCCCGCGCCCTCACGGCGCGCGGCGCGGGGGCGGTGGTGCTCGGCTGCACGGAGATCCCGCTGGGGATCGCGGCCGGCCCCGCGCTGCCCTTCCCGGTGATCGACACGATCGAGGCGCTGGCGCGCGCCTCCATCCGCTGGGCGCGCGCGAGGGAAGGCGCCGCCGAGGCGGCCTGACGCCGCCCCGCCCTCAGACGGGCGGCAGCATCACCAGCCCGTGGCGCCGCGCGGCCGCGACGACGCGGGCGATGTCGCCCGAAGGGGCGGGCGGCGACGCCCAGGAGGCGATGGGCTCGCCGGCATCGAGGAGGAAGCCCTCCCGCGCATGGCCGGGCATGGAGAGGCTCAGCATCCGGCTGGCCCGCCCACCCACCTGGCGGAAGCCATGGGGCATGCCGGCCTCGACCGGGATGAAGTCGCCCTCCCCCCGCCGCAGCGTCTCGTGGCCGATGGTGAATTCCACCTCCCCCTCCAGGATGAGGAAGGATTCGGTATCGGGGAGGCGGTGCAGGGGCATGCCCGCGCCCGGGGCCAGGCCGAGCTCCACCAGGGAGAAGGCGCCGCCTGTCTCCGCCGTGGTCGCCTTGAAGGTCACCGTCATGCCCAGCAGGTGGACCATCCGCCCGGGTGTCGCCCCCGTGGGGGCGAGGGGAACCCGGGCAGAGGTCGGCACCGGCTGAGGGAGGCCGGCGGTCCTGGCGGCCGGCATGAGGGTATCGATCACGTCGCTCATGCGCCTCTCCTCTCGGCCGCCATGGGGGAACCGGCCGGATGGTGGCGCCCGGTCACGGATCGTGCCGGTCGCCTGGACAGGCGCTCTCTATCCCCGCCGCACGGCGCGCCGCCCCATCCATTTGGATGGGATGTGGAAACTTCCGCATCCGTGACGATGCTTGACGTGTTTATTTTATCCAATCTACATTCCCGGCGCCGCGCAGGAGTGAACCCATGGCGAAGACAGTCGGCTGGCAGGGCGTTTTCCCCGCCGTCACCACCCAGTTCCGCGAGGATTTCAGCCTGGACATCCAGGCCACCCACAAGGTGATCGAGAACCTGGTGCGCGACGGCGTCTCGGGGCTGATCGTCTGCGGCACGGTGGGCGAGAACACCGCGCTTTCCCTGAAGGAGAAGGTGCAGGTGATGGAGGCGGCCAAGGATGCCGCGCGGGGCCGCGTGCCCGTCATCGCCGGCATCGCCGAATTCACCACCGCCTTCGCCTGCGACACGGCGCGCGAGGCCGCGCGGATCGGCGTGGACGGGGTGATGGTGATGCCCGCCCTGGTTTATTCCGCGAAGCCGCATGAGACGGCGGCGCATTTCCGCGGCGTGGCCACCGCCACCGACCTGCCGGTGATGGTTTACAACAACCCGCCCATCTACAAGAACGACGTGACGCCCGACATCCTGGCGATGCTTGCCGATGTCGAGACGATCGTCTGCTTCAAGGAATCCTCGGGCGACACGCGCCGCTTCATCGACCTGCGCAACCTTGTCGGCGACCGCTTCAAGCTGTTCGCGGGGCTGGACGACGTGGTGGTCGAGAGCATCCTGATGGGCGCCGAGGGCTGGGTGTCCGGCATGTCGAACGCCTTCCCGGTGGAGGGCGAGACGCTGTTCCGCCTGGCGCGCCAGGGCCGCATGGTGGAGCTGATGCCGATCTACGAGTGGTTCATGCCGCTGCTGCACCTCGATGCGCGGCCGGATCTCGTGCAATGCATCAAGCTCTGCGAGGCCATCATGGGCCGCGGCTCCGCCATCACCCGCCCGCCGCGCCTCGCCCTGCCGGAGAAGGACCGCGCGGAGGTGGAGGCGATGATGAAGGCGGCGCTGGCCAAGCGCCCCGCGCTGCCCGATGTCGGCCTGAAGCTGGCCGCCTGACGCGACGACCAGGAGCGGCCGGGAACGGCCGCTTCCCAACAAGCAAGACAGAATCGCTGGGGGCGCCATCCCCGCCGTTCGGGAGGGGGCGCACGGCATCCAACGCGTAAGAGGATCGACCGATGAGCCTGACCCGCCGCCACCTGCTTGCCGGAGGCGCCGCCCTCGCGGCGGCCCCCTTCCCCGGGGGCATGCCCTATATCGGCGCCGCGCGCGCGCAATCCGCGGCGCCGCTGCGCTTCATCCCCTCGACGCCCCTGCCCTCGCTCGACCCGATCGTCGCGACGAGCTACGTCATCCGCAACCACGGCTACCTCATCTACGACACGCTGTTCGCGACGGATGAGAACTTCCAGATCAAGCCGCAGATGGTGCAGCACTGGGAGAGCGCGCCGGATGGGCTGAAATGGACCTTCCAGCTGCGCGACGGGCTGATGTTCCATGACAACACCCCCGTCCGCGCGCAGGACTGCATCGCCTCCATCCGCCGCTGGTCCGCGCGCGACGCCTTCGGCCAGACCTTCGCCACCTTCGTGGACGGCTATGACGCGGTGGATGCCCGCACCTTCGCGGTGCGGCTGAAGAAGCCCTTCCCGCAGATCACCGCGGCGCTGGGCAAGCTTTCCTCCAACGTGCCCTTCATCATGCCCGAGCGCGTGGCGATGACGGAGCCGACGCGCAACATCACCGAGGCCATCGGCTCCGGCCCCTGGCGCTTCCAGACGACGCAATGGGTGCCCGGGCAGAACGCGATCTACGAGCGCTTCGCCGGCTACAAGCCGCGCGAGGAGGCGCCTTCCTGGGCCGCCGGCGGCAAGGTCGCGAAGATCGACCGGATCGAATGGGTGGGGCTCACCGAGCCCTCCGCCGCCGTGGGCGCGCTGCTCCAGGGCGAGGTGGACTGGTACGAGCAGCCGCCGGTGGACCTGCTGCCCGTGCTGAAGCGGGACCGCAACATCACCATCCAGAACGTGCCGCTCGGCCTCATCCTGCTGATGCGCTTCAACCACACCCAGGCGCCCTTCAACAACCCGAAGGTGCGCCAGGCCGTGATGATGGCGATGAAGCAGGAGGACTACATGCAGGCGGTGGTCGGCAGCCCCGACTACTACCAGGAGGCCAAGACCTTCTTCACGCCGGGCTCGCCCATGTCCACCGGGGCGGGCGGGGCCGAGGCGATGCGCGCGGACATCAACCGCGCCAAGGCGATGCTGCGCGAGGCGGGCTATGCCAATGAGAAGGTCGTCCTCCTCGCCCCGGCGGACCAGCCGATCGCCTACAACCAGTCGCTCGTCACGCAGCAGCTGCTGACCAATCTCGGGATGAATGTGGAGCTGATCTCCACGGATTGGGCGAGCTTCATCGGCCGCCGCGCCAATCGCGGGGCGCCGGATGCGGGTGGATGGTCGGTGTTCCACACGCTGTGGTCCGGCGCCGATGTGCTGAACCCCGCGCTGCACCCGCTGATCCGCAGCAACGGCGCCGCCGCCTGGTTCGGCTGGCCCAATGATCCGCAGATCGAGACGCTGCGCGACCAGTGGATCGCGAGCGACGACCTGAACACGCAGAAGACGCTGGCCGCCCAGATCGAGCGCCGCGCCTTCGAGACCGTGCCTTATGCCCCGGCGGGCAAGGTCGAGCAGCCCATGGCCTATCGCAAGAACCTCACGGGCATGGTGCTCTCCCCCGTGCAGTTCTTCTGGAACATGGAGAAGAAGTAGCGCCAGCCGACGGGGCGGCGCCGCATCTTGACGCCGCCCCATATGCGGGGATGATCCGCCTGATCCTTGCGGGACCAAAGCGATGCATCGCCTCCTCGCCGTTTCCCTGCTTCTCGGCACCGCCGGCTGCTCGGCACAGCTGGATTATGAAGGCTTCGGCAAGTCGGTGGCGATCGCCGCGCTCGATGCCCTGGCGGTCAAAACGGGCGGCCAGACCTATGACCGCGCTTATCCTGACAAGTGGGAAGCCCGGCGGGTCAGCCAGTACTAGGACCTGGCGGACGGAAAGGACGGAGCCACCCATCCGCGCGGCCCCGTCCGGCTCCAGGCTCCGCGCTACTTCGCGTTGGCCGGCGCGCCCCGCTCGCCACAGGCCCAGCCATGCGAATGGACCAGCCCGTCATCATGCTCCACCGGCCCTGCGGAAGGGGCGGGCGCATCGTCATGGAACTGCGCGGCCTCGGTGGAATGGGCGAGCGCCGTGGTCGAAGAGCGGCCGCCGCTCGCGGCGGTCGCCACCGCATCAAAATACCCCACCCCCACCTCGCGCTGGTGGCGCGTGGCCGTGTAGCCATCGGCTTCCGAGGCGAACTCGGCCTGCTGCAGCTCGGAATAGGCCGCCATGCCGCGCTCGCGATAGCCCTTGGCGAGGGTGAACATCGAGTGGTTCAGGCTGTGGAAGCCGGCCAGGGTGATGAACTGGAACTTGTAGCCCATCGCCGCGATCTCGCGCTGGAACTTCGCCGCCGCCGCCTCGCCCATCTTGCGCTTCCAGTTGAAGCTGGGAGAGCAGTTATAGGCCAGCAGCTTGCCCGGGAATTCCCGGTGGATCGCCTCGGCGAAGCGCCGCGCATCCTCCAGGTCCGGGTCGCTCGTCTCCCACCAGAGCAGGTCGGCATAGGGCGCATAGGCCAGGCCGCGCGCGATGGCGTAGTCCTTGCCGACGCCGGGCTTGATGCGGAAGAAGCCCTCCGGCGTGCGATCTCCGCTGATGAAGGGGTGGTCGCGCTCATCCACGTCGCTGGTCAGGAGCTGCGCGCTCTCGGCATCCGTGCGGCAGAGCAGGACGGTCGGCACGCCCTCCACATCCGCCGCCAGCCGCGCCGCGTTCAGCGTGCGGATGTGCTGGCTGATCGGCACCAGCACCTTGCCGCCGAGATGGCCGCACTTCTTCTCGCTCGCCAGCTGGTCCTCGAAATGCACGCCGGCGGCGCCGGCCTCGATCATCGCGCGCATCAGCTCATAGGCGTTCAGCGGCCCGCCGAAGCCGGCTTCCGCATCGGCGACGATGGGCGCCATCCAATGCGTGGTGTCGCCGCCTTCCTGCACCGCGACCTGGTCCGCGCGGCGCAGCGCGGCGTTGATCCGCCGCACCACCTTCGGCACGGAATCGACGGAGTAGAGCGACTGGTCCGGATACATCTCGCCGTTCGAATTGGCGTCCGCGGCGACCTGCCAGCCGGAGAGGTAGATGGCCTTCAGCCCGGCCTTCACCTGCTGCAGCGCCTGGTTGCCCGTGAGCGCGCCCAGCGTGTTCACGTAGTCCTCGCTGTGCAGCAGCCGCCACAGCCGCTCCGCGCCCATTTCCGCCAGCGTGTGGCGGATGCGGAAGGAGCCGGAAAGCCGCGCCACGTCCTCGGGCGTGTAGTCGCGGCGGATGCCGTCGAAGCGGCCGGGCGAGGCGGGCGCGCCGCTGCCGGAGCCGTCGGGGGAGAAGTTCGGGGTGATGGTCGGGTGCATCGCGCTGTCCTCCTGCGATGCGTAAAGGATTGACATCCACGCCGGAAAAGCGAGCCATATCAGGCGTTCGGAACCCGCAAACCTGTGAAGCCCTTCACCGGACCGGGCGAAAATCCGTAAAGGTTGTCAATCGTGGCGCGTCCCATGATCGGCCGGGTCGTCCGGCGCCTCCGCGTGGAACGCGGCATCACCCAGGCGGCGCTGGCCACGCGCCTGGGCATTTCAGGCAGCTACATGAACCTCATCGAGGCCGATCAGCGCGCGGTCACGGCCAGCCTTGTCTTCAAGCTGGCGGATGCGCTCGGCGTCGATCTCGCGCTGCTCTCGGGCCAGGCCGAGGGGCGGCTGGAGGCGGGGCTGCGCGAGGTGTTCCGCGACCCGCTCCTCGGCGCGGAATCCGTGCCGGAGGAGCAGGCCGCCACCCTCGCCTCCGCGGCGCCGGATGCGGCGCGCGCCGTGCTCGCCCTCTGGCGCGCCTGGCGCGTCGCGCGCGAGGATTCCGCCGGGCTTTCGCTTCCCTCCGGTCGTTTGCTGCGCCTGCCGAGCGAGGAGGCGCGGGACGCCTTCCATGACGCGGCCAACCACTTCCCCGCGCTGGAGGATGCGGCGGAATCGCTGCGCGCGACGCTGGACGATCCCTCGCCCCATGCGCTGGACCACGCGCTGGCGCAACGCCTGCGCGCGCATCACGCGCTCACCGTCACCATCGGCCCGCTCGGCGGCACCGCGCTGCGGCGCTATGACGCGGCGGCCGCGCAGCTCGCGCTCAGCGAGACCTTGCCGCGCGAAAGCCGCAGCTTTCATCTCGCCTTCACCCTCGCCTTGCTCGAAGCGCGTGAGGCGGTGGAGCGCGCCATCGCCGTCATCGGGCCCAGCAGCGACGAAGCGGGCTCCATGCTCCGCATCGGCCTGCTCAACTACATCGCCGCGGCGGTGATGATGCCCTACGCGCCGTTCCAGGCCGCCGCCCGCGCGCTGCGCCACGATCTGGACGCGCTTTCCGCCCGCTTCGCCACCTCCTTCGAGCAGAGCTGCCACCGCCTCTCCACCCTGCAGCGCGAGGGCGCGCGCGGCGTGCCCTTCTTCTTCCTGCGCGTGGACCCCGCAGGCAACGTCTCCAAGCGCTTCTCCGCAGCCGGATTTCCCTTCGCGCGCGGCGGCGGCTCCTGCCCGCGCTGGATCCCGCATGCGGCCTTCGCCACGCCCGGGCGCATCGCGGTGCAGGTGGCGGAACTGCCCGACGGCGCCAGCTTTCTCTGCTTCGCCCGCACGGTCGAACGCCCGGCGCCGCGATGGGGCGAACCCACGCCGGTCCATGTCGTCGCCATGGGATGCGATCTCGGCCATGCGGCGGAGGTCTGCTACGCCGATGGTCTCGACCTCGCCTCGTCGCGCGTCGGCATCGGCCTCTCCTGCCGGCTTTGCGACCGGCCGGACTGCCGCTCCCGCGCCTTTCCGCCGCTTGAGCACCGCCTCATCCTCGACCCCGCCCAGGCTGGGGCGCCCTATCGCTTCGCGCCTGTTCCATAGGGGCGGGCTTCGCACAGGCGAGGGCTCCGCCCTCGACCCGCCAAGGGCCTGAGGCCCTTGGAACCCCGTCTGACTGCCGTGGATACCCCGGATCGGTGGGGTCTCTGGGTGAAGGCCGCCTTTCCTGCCCTTGCAGTCGCCTGAGGTCTCGGACCTCAGGCGCACCATCAGCCCCGTGATTCCAAACTTCTAGAAAAAGATGATGGTCGAAGGCACTGCCTTCGACGGGTCCGGGGAGAGGAAGAATTCCTTCTTCCTCTCCCCGGGACAGACCGACAGCGAGGACCGCACGAGCATCATGCCCGCGCGCCCCAGACATCCTCCTCGCTCCATCCCAGCTCAGCGAATTCGCCCGCCCGCAGCCCTGCTTCTTCCGCCGCGAAGAACTCGTCGAGTTGCGGCGGCGCGATGGAGGTGCCGCTCAGCATCGCATGCGCCTGGCCGCGGTGATGCACCTGGTGCTGGAAGAGGTGCAGCAGCAACCGGTCCATCCGTTCCCGTTGCACGCGCGTGCCCCGATGCACCGCGACGCTTCGCGCGAGTCCCTCGGCATCGAGTGCGGTCACGAGCGCGATCAGGCGGCGGTCCACGGCCCGTTGTGCTTCGCGCAGGGCCGGCACGGTGGCGCAGGGCTCGGGGTCGGCCCAGGCGGCGGGGCCGAGCGTGCCGCCTTCCATGGCGTCCAGGTAGAAGCGGTCGATGACCAGGATATGGTTCAGCGTGGCGCGGAGGCTCGGGAAGAAGCCGGTTCGGTGGGCCGTGAACTCCTCCGGCGCGAGGCCCGCGCAGGCGGTGAGCAGCCGGTGGTTCGCCCAGCCATTGTTGTAGGCCATGGCACGAAAGGGAAGCAGCGCGTCCATCCTGGCACCGGGCGCGAGCGGCGCCGCGGCCTCCTCCTGTTCCCCGCCGAGGCTAGCGGAGCGGAGGAGGCGGCCGCCAGCCTAACCGCCGGAGCTGAGCTTCAGCCCGACCAGCCCGGCGAGGATCAGGGCGGCGCTGAACAGCCGCATCGGCGTCGCCGCCTCGCCCAGAACCAGGATGCCGACGAGGAAGGCGCCGAGCGCCCCGATTCCTGTCCAGATGGCATAGGCCGTGCCGAGCGGCAGGCTGCGCATGGCCAGCGCAAGCAGCCCGACGCTCGCCAGCATGGCGATGAGCGTGATGGCGCTCCATCCCAGGCGCGAGAAGCCGTCCGAGGCCTTCATGCCGAAGGCCCAGACGACCTCGAGCAGCCCCGCGAGAAGCAGAAGAATCCAGGCCATGTCACGGCCCCCATAACCGGGGCCGGGTCGTCCCGGCATGAAGGGGATCAGGCCGGGGTCGTCCCCGGCCGGTCACGACGCCGAAGCGTCAGTCGCAGTCGCAGCCCGGAGTCGGGCCGGGATCGACGCGCACGACATGGTGGTCGATCCATTCCGCGACCAGCCGCCGCGCCTCGGTCACCGTCGCCTCCGGATGGTGGATCCGGTAGAGCGAGGTGCAGGCGCCGAAGGCGCTGTAGTCATTGGTGCCGACGTCGCGCAGCTCGCGATAGGCGGTCACCACGGCACGCTCGCAGTTGCGGGCGATGTAGCTGTAGTCGTGCCCCATCCGGTCGAACCCCATGTCCCGTGTTGCGATGTTGTTGAGAATAACTCGCAACACCCGATCGTTTTATACCGACACCTGAACAAGCGTTCAAGTGTTGATTGATGCGCCGCATCGAAGGCGCGGCGCCCGCGCCCGGCCGTTGCAGGCCGGGCACGCCGTTCGGAGGCTAGCCCCGCGCCACCACCTCGGCCAGGGCCTTGCCGACATCCACCGTGCCGGCATTGCCGCCCAGGTCCCGCGTGCGAGGGCCGCCCTCGGCGAGCAGCGATTCGATCGCCTGGGTCACGGCGGCGGCGGCCTCCGCCTCGCCCAGATGCTCCAGCATCAGCGCGCCGGACCAGATCTGCGCGATGGGGTTGGCGATGCCCTTCCCCGCGATATCCGGCGCGCTGCCATGTACCGGCTCGAACATTGAGGGGTGCTTCCGCTCCGGGTTGATATTGGCCGAAGGCGCGATGCCGATGGAGCCGGCCACCGCCGGGCCGAGGTCGCTCAGGATGTCGCCGAAGAGGTTGGAGGCCACCACCACGTCGAACCAGTCCGGATGCTGCACGAAATGCGCGCAGAGGATGTCGATGTGGAACTGGTCCATTTTGATCTCCGGGTAGCCCTTCGCCATCTCCGCGAAGCGCTCGTCCCAGAAGGGCATGGTGAAGGTGATGCCGTTGGACTTGGTGGCGGAGGTGAGCTTCCGGCGCGGCCGCTTCATCGCCAGCTCGAAGGCATATTTCATCACGCGGTCGCAGCCGTGACGCGTGAACACGCTTTCCTGCGTCACGAATTCCCGCTCCGTGCCGCGGAACATCCGCCCGCCGGAGGAGGAGTACTCGCCCTCCGTGTTCTCGCGCACGACGACGAAGTCGATATCCTCCGGCGCGCGGTCCGCCAGGGGGCTGCGCACGCCCGGCATCAGGCGGCAGGGGCGCAGCGAGATGTACTGGTCGAAATCCCGCCGCATCGGGATCAGCAGGCCCCAGAGGGAGACGTTGTCCGGCACGCCCGGCCAGCCCACGGCGCCGAGGAACACGCTGTCATGCCCGCGCAGCTGCTCCAGCCCGTCATCGGGCATCATCTTGCCGGTCTGCGCATAGGTCTCGCAGGACCAGCCGTAATGCGTCAGCTCCAGCTCGAAGCCGAAGCGGCGCGCCGCGGCGTCGAGCACGCGCAGCCCTTCCGGCGTGGTCTCCTTGCCGATCCCGTCCCCGGGAATCACCGCGATCCGATGCTTGCGCGCCATGGGGCTTCCTTCCGCGACCTCCCCGGGGTGGTGCCCCCGAAGGCGGCGCGCGGCAAGCCCCCGCCCGGCGGCGCGGCGGTTGAGCAGGGCCTAACAGCGAGGCCGGCCAGGGGCGCCGGTCAGCGTTCCAGCCCGGCGCGGGGAACCTCCAGCCGCATCACCAGCCCTTCCGGCCGCCAGTCATGCACCATCCGCCCCTGCACCTGGCCGGCCAGGCTGCGGGCGGCCAGCACGGTGCCGAAGCCGCTGCGGGTGGGCGGGCCCTCCAGGCGCGGACCGCCCGTTTCCCGCCATTCCAGCCGCAGCGCCCCGTCCTCCAGCCGGGTTTCGATCCGCACCCGGCCTGAGGGCACGGAGAGCGCCCCGTATTTCACCGCGTTCGTCGCCTGCTCATGGAGCACCAGGGCCAGGGCGTTGGCGGCGGCATAGCCCACGGGGCCATCCTCTCCCTCCACCACCAGCCGCTCCGAGCCACCATCGGCATAGGGCGCCAGCAGCGCCCCGAGCAGCCCGTGCAGGGTCAGGCCGCGCAGGTTCAGCAGGCCGCCCCCGGGTTCCGGCATGTCCGGCCGCACCAGGTCATGGGCAAGGGACAGCGCCCGCAGCCGGGCCTGCAGCCGCGCCGCGAAGGCTTCCGCCGCCGGGTCGCCCCGCGCGCTCAAGGCCGCCAGCCCGCCTGTCACCATGAAGATGTTCTTGATCCGGTGCGACAGCTCCCGCGAGAACAGGTCCCGCGCCTCCTCCGCCCGCCGGCGGTCCCCGATGTCGAGGACGGAGCCGATGAAGCCGGCGAAGCGCCCCTCCTCCAGCCGGGGGGCCGCCGCGTCGATCATCCAGACATAGGCGCCATCCGCCCGCCGCAGCCGGTATTCGATCTGGAAGCCCGAGGCGGTTTCGGTCGCGCGGGTGAAGATCTCCTCCGCCCGGGCGCGGTCCTCGGGATGCACCGCGTCCAGCCAGCCATAGCCCAGCCCCGTCTCGGGCGTCTGGCCCGTGAAGGCGTACCAGCGCTGGCTGAGATAGACGCAGCGCCCGTCGGGATCGGTCATCCAGACCTTCACCGGGGCGTGGTCCGCCATGTTGCGGAACCGCGCCTCGCTTTCGCGCAGGCGGGCGGCCGCGCGGCGCTCCTCCTCCTCCTGGCGGAGCCGGGTGATGGCCTGGGAGATCTGCCCGGCCGCGAGGCTGAGATAGCTGCGGTAATCGCCTTCCAGCCGCAGGTTCGGGTTCAGCCCGGCCAGGAACACCCCGGCCACGTCGGCGCCCGCCGTCAGCGGCAGCGCCAGGCCGCCGGGGAAGTCCTTCGCGACCCCCTCCCGCAGCACCGCCTCCGGCACGCCGGCCGGCACCGCCTCCGGCGCCGGACCATGGGCGGCCACGGGGGACAGGGCCGCCTCCCCGGCCAGCAGGATGCGGCCCCAGGGCAGGTCGGCGGGGTTTTCGGCCGCCAGGGCGGCCAGGGCGGCGGCGCAGGCCTCCTCCGCCCCCGAAGGGGCGGCGAGGCTCAGCCCGGTGGCGCGCAGGCCCCGCAGGCGGCGGTCCGCCAGCACCCGCCCGGTCGTCTCGGCCACCACGCAGACGATGCCGGCCACCGCGCCGGCCTCATGCACGGCCGAATAGGAGATGTCGAAGAACACCTCCTCCAGATAGCCATGGCGGTCGATCAGGAAGCGGGCGTCCCGCGCCTGGAGCGTCTCGCCGGTTTCGCGCACGCCATCCAGCAGCGGGGCCAGCATGTCCCACAGCTCGCCCCAGTTCTCGCGGGCCGGGCGCCCCATGGCACGCGGGTGCTTCGCGCCGATCGAGGGCGCGTAGGCATCGTTGTAGAGCGCGACGTAATCCGGGCCCCAGAAGACCACGATCTGCGCGCGGGAGGGCAGGACGATGCCCATCACGCAGCGCAGCGTGGCCGACCAGTCCTCGGCGGGCCCGAGCGGGCAGTTCGCCGCATCCAGTGCCTGGATCAGCGCGCCCGCTTCCCCTGCCCCGTGCAGGAAGGAGAGACCGGGAGAGGTAGGTCCGCCAGGGAGGATCGAACCCGATTCCTTCTTCTCGCCCTGCAAACCAGCTTCCCTCCGCAGGGTCATCGGACGCAGCGCGATATCACAACTCGCGGAGGTGGGAAGGAATTTGTTTTCATTGACGGAACGGGTCCTGCAACGAACCTCGCTCCCGCCCTCCCCAAGAGAAAGGCGGGGGCCGGGCCGTGACGAGCCCGGCCCCCGCCTTTCGCGGACGCTACGCGGCCCAGGCGGCCGCTACGGCCGCGCCGACCTCGGCCAGCGCCGCGTCACGGATGGCGCCATCCGCCGCGGCCTCGGTCAGATAGGCCGTCACCAGCACCGGCGCCGCGCCGCCGGGCGGCCAGAGCAGCCCGACATCGTTGCTCGTGCCATGCGCGCCCGTTCCCGTCTTCTCGCCGGCCTGCCAGCCGGCGGGGAGCCGCGCCCGCAGCCGGGCATCCCCCGTGCGGTTGCCCCGGAGCCAGCCGGTCAGCCGGGCCCGCGCGCCTTCCGACAGGGCGGTGCCGACCGTCACCGCCCGCAGGTCGCCCAGCATGGCCGCAGGGGTGGTGGTGTCCCGCGCATCCCCCGGGCGGGCCTCGTTCAGGGCGGTTTCCCAACGGTCCAGCCGGGTCACCTCGTCGCCCAGGCCGCGCAGCCAGGCGGTCAGCCCCTCCGGCCCGCCCAGCGCGCGGAGCACGAGGTTCCCGGCGGTGTTGTCGCTCGTCACCATCGTCGCCTCGCAGAGCGCGGCCAGGGTCATCCCCTCCCCGCCGGCGGCGCCCTCGGTCACGGGTGAATGGGTGACCAGCTCCTCCCGCGTGAAGCGGATGCGGCGCTCCATGCTCTCCTGCCCCGCATCGGCGCGGGCGAGCACCGCGGCGGCGGCGAGCACCTTGTAGGTGCTGCCGAGGGGGAAGCGCTCCGCCGCGCGGTAGCCGGCGGCGCGCCGGCTGCCGGTGTCCAGCACCGCCACGCCGAGACGGCCGCCCCGGGCCGCCTCGATCCGGCGGAAAACATCGGGGAGAGCGCGGAAGCCGTCCTCCGCCCGCGCCGCCCCCGCGCCCCCGAGGGCCCCCATCACCGCCCCGCCCATCACGCCCCGCCGTCCGATCATGGTGCCCTCCCCTTGGCTCAGGGCGGGAAACTGGCGCGGGGGCGGCGCCCGGGGCAAACGATCATCCTTCGCGGGAGGCCCAAGAAAAACTAATCCGTCCGCATGGCCCTCTCGAACCTTCCCCTCAATGCCCTGCGGGCCTTCGAGGCCGCCGCGCGGCATCTCAGCTTCACCCGGGCGGGGCTGGAGCTGCGCGTCACCCAGGCCGCGATCAGCCATCAGGTGAAGGCGCTGGAGGATCAGCTGGGTTCCCCGCTCTTCCGCCGGCTTCCCCGGGGGCTGGCGCTGACGGCGGAGGGCGAGGCGCTTCTCCCCGTGCTGAGCGACGCCTTCCGGCGGATCGCCGGCACGCTGGACCGTTTCGAGGGGGGCCGGCTGCGCGAGGTGCTCACCCTCGGCGCGGTCGGCACCTTCGTCACCGGCTGGCTGCTGCCGCGGCTGGCGGATTTCCGCGCGCAGCATCCCTTCGTGGACCTGCGGCTGATGACCAACAACAACCGCGTGGACCTGGCGGGGGAAGGGCTGGACCTGGCGATCCGCTTCGGCGACGGCGCCTGGCACGGCACGGAGGCGACCGCGCTTCTCGCCGCCCCCTTCACGCCGCTCTGCGCCCCCGCCCTCGCCCGCCGCCTGCGGCAGCCGGCGGATCTGGCGCGGGAAACCCTGCTCCGCTCCTATCGGGCGGATGAATGGCCGCGCTGGTTCGCCGGCGCGGAGCTTCCCGCCCCCGCCATCCGCGGCTTCGTCTTCGATTCCTCCCTCGCCATGGCGGAGGCCGCCGGGCAGGGCGCGGGCGTCGCGCTGCTGCCCGCGCGGATGTTCGAGCACCACCTCCGCGAGGGGCGCCTCGCCCGGCCCTTCGCGGCCGAGGTGACGCTTGGCGCCTACTGGCTCACCCGGCTGAAATCCCGGCCGGAGACGGCCGCCATGGCCGCTTTCCGCACCTGGCTCACCGCCCGCGCGGCGGAGGACGGGAACCCCGGCTGAGGCGCCGCGGCTACCGGCCTTCCAGGAAGCGCGCCCGCACCGCTTCGGCCACCCGCCCGCTCTCATCCAGCGGGAGGCGCGGCGGTGCATCGGGGAAGGCTTCGAGCGGCACGGCCAGCCCGGCCGCGAGGAGCGAATCCCGCAGGGCCCGGTGGCGGGGCGCATCCGGCGGCGCGCCCGCGACGAAGACCGGCGCCGCCGTCGCCAGCGCCTCGGACAGCATGGAGACGGAATCCCCCGTCACCACCACCGCATCGGCGGCCGCGAGAAAGCCGAGATAGGGGTTGGGCCCGCCCGCGCCCCAGCGGTGCAGCAGGCCCGGCACGCCCGCCATCCGGGCCGCCAGCGCCGCCCCGGCGGCTTCGCCCGTGCGGCGGCTGGTGGTGGCCAGCACGCTGCCGGCCCGGGGCAGCACGCGTTCCAGCAGCGCCAGCGCCTCGGCGGGGGGCATGCCCTCGCCCCGCACGGCGCCGCCGAGCATCACCGCCACGCGGGGGCGGGGCAGGTCCAGCAGCCCCGCCCATTCCCGCCGCGCGGCCGCCAGGGCGGCGGGGGAAACCCGGTGCGTCGCCCCGGTGATGGCCATCAGGTTCGGCGCGGGCCGCGGGGCGTCGTGTCGGCCCACCACCAGAAGGTCGAAATCCGCCGCCGCGAAGCCGGGGCGCATGCAATGCACCGTGCGCGCCCCCCGGCGCCGCAGCCAGCGGGAGACGGGGGCGGAGCGGCGCCCCGCGCCGATCACGAGGGCGGGCCAGCCGCCCTGCGCGCCGGCCGCATCCAGCAGCGCCCGCCGGGCCGGCGGCGCCAGCCCGGCCAGGCCGGGCCATGGCAGGGGCAGCCGCGCCAGCGGCCCCCAGGCCAGGGGGATGGTCCGGAAGGGCTCGCCGAGCCGCTCGGCGATTCCCAGCGCCTGGGCGGCGGTGCCCGCGCGGGGATCGGCCAGCACCCAGATTCGCGGCGCGTCCTTCATGGCCGCGCCCCCGCCCCGGACCCGGGTCCGCATTTACGCCGCCGCGCCGTGCGGCTAGGGAAACGCCATCCTGCCGCGCCGCCGCGGAGCATCGAGAGAGAGATCATGGCCCTCCAGCACGCCTCCGAATGGGACCGCGACGCGGCGCTCACCACGGCCCGCATCCTGCTCGAGATCAAGGCGGTGAACTTCCGTCCGGAAGAGCCCTACACCTTCACCTCGGGCTGGAAGAGCCCCGTCTATATCGATTGCCGGCGGATCATCTACTTCCCCCGCGCCCGCAAGACGATCTGCGACCTGGCCGCGGAGAAGATCGGCCGGCACATCGGCTATGAGACGATCGAGGCCGTGGTGGGCGGCGAGACGGCGGGCATCCCCTTCGCCGCCTGGATCGCGGACCGGATGATGGCGCCCATGGCCTATGTCCGGAAGAAGCCCAAGGGCTTCGGCCGCAACGCCCAGATCGAGGGCGACGTGCCGGAGGGCAAGCGCACGCTGCTGGTGGAGGACCTGACCACCGATGGCGGCTCCAAGATCCGCTTCGCCCAGGTGCTGCGCGACGCGGGTGCCGTCTGCAACGACACCTTCGTGGTCTTCTTCTACGGCGTCTTCCCCGGCGCCTTCGACACGATGAAGACGATGAACCTCAACCTCCTCCACCTCTGCACCTGGTGGGACGTGCTCGAGGTGTGCCGCGAGCGGCCCTATTTCAGCGAGGACGCGCTGCGCGAGGTGCGCCGCTTCCTGGAGGACCCGATGGCCTGGTCCCGGGCGAGGGGCGGGATCGGCAGCGCCGAGGAGGCGATCAGCAAGGGCATCACGGCCTGATGATCATGCCGCCGCCCGCGCTGGCTGGCGCGGGTGGCGGGGCAGCCATACCGTCCCGCCATTGATTTGTGCCCAGGGCCGTGCGCCCGGGCACGAGCGCCTCGCCCGGACGGGTGTTCCGGCACCAGGAATGGGAACGGGACATGGCCAGCATTCCAACGAATGACGACGATCGGATCCTGCTGAATGCAGGCTCTCCCCATGGCGCGATCGATGCGCTGGGCGGCAGGGACGAGCTGCGGGTTCTCGCCGCACCGGGGGCGGCGATCACCGATGGATTCTTCGCGGGGTTGAGCGGCTTCGAGGCCCTGTCCTTCCAGGGCACGCGGGCGGCGCTCTTTCCCATGATCGCCGTCTCTTTCGGGGAACAGGCGGCGGAAGCCTTCGGGCTGGTGCAGGAGGATGGCAGCGTCTCGGGTGCGTTGACGGTGCAGGCGGCGACGAATGTCGGCCTCGATTTCCGCCTCGCACCAGGGCTGGAAGCCGGGAGCGGCGAGCTGAACCTCGAATTGCGGGGCGGCGTGATGGCCGACCGCCTGCAGGGCGGAGCGGGCGCCGATGTGCTGGATGGCGGCAAGGGCGGGGCCGATATCCTCTCCGGCGGCGCCGGAGACGATCTCTTCCTGATCCACTCGGTTCAGCAAGTCGCGGCGAGCATCATAGACGGCGGGGCGGGAACGGATACGCTGCGTTTGCTGGCGGGCGGCCGCTACGAGCTCCCCGACATCCCTGGCATCGAGCGCATCTCGACGGGAGAGGGTGCCTACGTCATCTATCCCGCCAGCGGCGGAGGGGCGCTGACCGTGCAGGCCGGCGCACGAACCACCAGCCTGATCGTCAGTGCTTCTTCCGCGGGAGCCAGCCTCACCGTCGACGGATCCAGCGGGGACGACAACATCTTAGGAGGTAATGCCGCCGACGTCCTGAACGGCAAATCCGGCAATGACAACCTCTATGGCTCGGGCGGAAACGACATCTTCGTCGTCCGGGCGGATGATTTCGATGACCAGGACGGGATCTCGGGCGGTGACGGCTATGACGCCATTCGCGTGCTCGGCGGCGGGGAAATCTCCGACACCGACTTTTCCAGGGTCAACACCACCGAGACGATCACCCTGGGTGAAACGGAGTTCGCTTCGCTCGAGTTCGGCGGGATTGCGCAGTGGGCGTTCGAGGGAAACCTCCGGGTCAGCGCCACCGGGGTGAAGAGCGAGACGGCGATCATCATCATCGACGTCCTCGCTCAATTCCGCGGCGAGCCGGTCGAGTTCGACAGCTTCGACTACAAGGGGTCGGCCGGTTATGACGCGGTGACCCTGGTTGGCCAGAGCGCCAACGTCACCGGCGGTGGCGGGGCGGACGGCTTCGTCGTGCGGGAGGGGCTTTTCGGAACGGCGCGGATCGGCGACTTCGAAGCGGCGCAGGATGAGATCTACATCATCGGCGCCCCTGAATCGGTGCAGGAGAACCTCGCCGAGGCGGGTGTGGCCGGCTGGGACGCACTGACCAATACGGCGGATGGCGTGATGCTGACCGTCTTCGGTGAGAGCGTGGTGTTGGAGGGCGTGGAGCGCGAGGACCTCTCGGCCAGCAACTTCGTCTTTTCCGACACGCCCCTGTTCTAGTAGGCGGCCGGGCGGACCGAGGCCCGCCCGGCCCGTTCCTCAGCGCGCCGGCGCCGCACCCGGCGCCGCGCCCGGCGCCGCGGCACCCGGCGCGCCCGGCATGGCACCCGGCGCCTGCATGCTCTGGTAGCCCTGCGGCACGGTGAAGCGCGCCGCGTCCGGTGCGCCGTAGCGCACCTCGGTCGCCTCCATGCGCATGGTGCCGGCGCCCGCCGGCATGCCGGGCCGCGCGACCATCTCGGTCACCGCGCGCAGCAGCACGCCATCCTCGGTCAGGCAGATCGTGCCCTTGCCCTGGGGGGAGGACGTCTCCCACAGGTTGCAGGCCTGGCCCGCCACGCGGTCCGTGCCCTTGGCGGCGAAGGTGGTGCCGGCCGGCGGGTCCTGCGTCATCGCGGCGACGGTGGCGGGCGGCATCTGCATCACCATGCGCTGCGCATCCATCACCATCATGGCGGTGTTGGCCTTGCGATCCACCAGCATCCAGCCCTGGCCGCCCGGCGGGTCCACGCGCTGGCGGTTGTTCGACACGTCCCAGGCCATCCGCATTTCCTGAGGCTGCGGCATGCCGGCGCCCTGCATGCGATAGGTCACGGATACGTCACGCGTCGGGCGCAGATGGGCGGGCGCAGTCTGCGCCAGGGCCAGGGGGGCCAGGGCAGGCAGGGCCATCATCGCGGCGGCAGCGGTCAGCATCGGCTTCAGCATTGGTCATCCTTTTTTGGTGTGACGCCCAAGGTCTGGCGTCGCCGCGCCGCGGATGCACCCGGGAACATCGCACGTTCACGCGATTCCAATGAACGAAACAGATGCGGCTTGCAGTGGCCCACCCCCTCCGCTAACAGCAAACAAGTTATTGAAAAACATCAACAATACATCGACACGTCATGATCTGAACAGCTGTTCATAGATCGGACGTGCCGGAGCCGAAAGGATCACGATGCCGCGCGACGAGGTTCTCGCCCCTCCGCTCGATCCCACGCCCAGCCTGCCCGAGGTCAATCGCAGCGTCGCCGTTCCGAATGCCGGAAGCTGGCTGCGGCGGCTGATGGCCTTCATCGGGCCGGGCTATCTCGTCGCCGTGGGCTACATGGACCCGGGCAACTGGGCCACGGCGCTCGCGGGCGGATCGGCGTTTGGCTACACGCTGCTGACCGTCGCGCTGCTCTCCTCGCTCATGGCCATCCTGCTCCAGGCTCTCTGCGCGCGCATCGGGCTCGCCACGGGGCGGGACCTGGCCCAGCTCTGCCGCGACCGCTTTCCGCGCTGGGTGGGCATTCCCCTGTGGTTCCTGGCCGAGATCGCGATCTGCGCCACCGACCTGGCCGAGCTGATCGGCACGGCGATCGCGCTTCAGCTTCTCTTCGGCATTCCGCTGCTGCTCGGCGTGCTGCTCACCGCGCTCGACGCCTTCCTCATCCTCTGGCTGCAGAACAAGGGGATGCGCTGGCTGGAGGCCTTCATCATGGGGATGATCGCGCTCATCGCCGGCTGCTTCATCGTGCAGCTCGTCATGGCCGATCCCAACTGGGGCCAGGTGCTGCGCGGCTACCTGCCCTCCGCCTCGGTGGTGACGAACCAGACGCAGCTCTACATCGCGCTCGGCATCCTCGGCGCCACGGTGATGCCGCACAACCTCTACCTGCACACCGCCGTCATCCAGTCCCGCGACATCCGGCGGGACGAGGAGGGCAAGCGCGAGGCGATCCGCTTCGCCACCATCGACAGCACGGTCGCCCTCGGCCTCGCCCTGCTGATCAACTCCTCCATCCTCATCCTCGCCGCCGCCGCCTTCCATGCGAACGGCCAGACCGAGGTGGCGGAGATCCAGGACGCGCATGAGCTGCTGGCGCCGCTGCTCGGCACCGCAGCCCCCTATCTCTTCGCCATCGCCCTGCTGGCCTGCGGCCTCAACTCCACCGTCACCGCCACCCTGGCGGGCCAGGTGGTGATGGAGGGCTTCCTGCATATCCGCCTCAGCCCCGTGGTGCGGCGGCTGCTCACGCGGCTCGTCGCCATCATTCCGGCGGTCGCGGTCACCGCGGTCTATGGCGAAAGCGGCACGGCGCAGATGCTCGTGCTCTCACAGGTCATCCTGTCGCTCCAGCTGCCCTTCGCGGTCATTCCGTTGATGCTTTTCGCGGGGGACCGGAAGCGGCTGGGCAGCCTATCGGCCCCGGCCTGGCAGCTCACCCTGGGATGGGCCTCGGCGGCGCTCATCGTGGTGCTCAACATGAAGCTGCTGTTCGACTTCGCCTTCGGGGACTGACGACCGTGTCCGACAAGGCGAAGCGATTGGGCGAGCGTGGTGGCGGAGCCGCCGGTATGATCCGTCGGTGAGGCGACGAGCGCGGTGGATGGCGAGAGCGAGCAGTGCGGGATCACATGCTCCGTCGCTAAAGGGCGGAACGGTCATCATGATTGCTCGCCTGCTCGCAGCCGTCCGGCACGCAGGCCGCACCATGACTGTTGAACAAGGTCGCATCGCCGAGAACGGCACTCAAAGCGAGCTGTTGAAAGCGAGTGGAAGGTACGGCGATCCTTGGAAGGGTCATGTGGCAAGTTGGGGGATGCATGTCTAACCTTCCGATAATGACAAGGATGCGGAAACTTCTGGCCGGGATAACCGCCGTTTTCGTTTTGAGCGCCGCGGCATCCCCCAAGTTTGAAGCGGCCGCTCAGCAAGGCTGGATTGCCATTCAGACAGAGGCCCGGGGCATCACCTTCGAAATACCGCGCGATTATCTTCATCTTCGGGGCAGCGACGGGACCTTCGAGTTAGGAGTTAATATCGAATCCTTTCGGCCGCTTGGACTTCTAGGCATCTCAGGGCAGACGTTCCGGAATCAGGGCAGCCGATTCCGAGTAGAGCTTTCGTCACCCTTTACGGGAGCTGCCAGCGTACAAAATGCTCTCCGATTCAGTCGAGACATTGGTCAAGTCCAAACGCAGCGGACGGCTGAGCTGTTGGATGACACAGCCGACCTTCGCGTCCCGCAAGGGCTTGTCTACTACCCCGGCCGTTTTTCGCCGAACGCCGCCAATGTCACTCTTCGCCGCATTCGAACCCGCGACCTGTTTCTGCTTCATGAGCCCGCCGGGTTTGATCCACGATCGAATGAAGGTTTGCCTGAACACATAGAATGCGCCGTTCAGTACGAGGAGCGACGCGAGAATGATCCAGTATACTGTGAGTGGTATTGGGTCTTTCGCGGGCTGTTCGTGCGTTGGACTCTTGACCGCCACCATCTGTATCGCTGGAGGGAGCTTCGCAGCAAAATGCAAGCCCTTTTAGATTCGTTTGTCGTAAACGATAGAGACTGGGCACTCCCGCCGCCCACAGGGACGAACAGAAGCGTTGCAGCATCGAAGTTGATCTACGAAGGTTCTGATTAGGGGCTAGTGATCGCATAGAGATTGTGCATTCCCGCGAGCCCGCGGGACTACCCCCCAGGGGGGAAGCCCCCCATGATCCGGCGGATGACCGAAGCGAAGCCCTGGCGCGCGGCCACCCTGGCCCTCGCCCTCCTCGCCGCTCCTGCCGGCGGCGCCGCGGCCCAGGGCCGCGACACCCTCACCATCGGCCTCTCCCAGGCCACGGGCACCTTCCACCCGAATATCGAGAGCATGCTGGCGAAGTCCTACATCCTGGGCTTCGCGCGCCGCCCCCTGACCGGCCATGGCCCGGATTGGCGCCCCACCTGCTTCGCCTGCGAGAGCATCCCCACGCTGGAGAACGGGCAGGTCGCGCTGGAGAACACGCCGGACGGCAAGCCCGGCATGCGCGTCACCTGGCGCCTCAGGGAAGACCTCCGCTGGGGCGACGGCCGCCCCGTGACCGCCGAGGACCTGCGCTTCGCCTGGGAAGCCGGACGCGCCTTCGAGACCGGCTTCGGCGGCGCCGAGTTCTATCGCCAGGCCTATGAGTTCCTCTCCGACGGCCCGCGCAGCGTCACCCTCCGCTTCGACCGCGTGAGCTTCGACGCGGGCAGCGCGGGCGGCTTCGAGCCCCTGCCCGCCCATATCGACCGCGCGATCTGGGAGGCCGACCGCCGCAACTACCGCTCCCGCACCGCCTATGACACGAACACGACCAACCCCGGCCTCTGGAACGGTCCCTACCGCATCACCGCCGTCCAGCCCGGCGCGGGGGTGACGCTGGAGCGCAACGACGCCTGGGCCGGCCCCGCCCCGGCCTTCCGCCGCATCAATATCCGCGTGGTGGAGAACTCCGCCGCGCTGGAAGCCCAGCTCCTCGCGGGGCAGGTGGACATGATCGCGGGCGAGCTTGGCCTTTCGCTCGACCAGGCGATCGCGCTGGAGCGCCGCGCGCGCGGGCGCTTCCGCTTCGAATACCGCCCCGGCCTCGTTTGGGAGCATCTCGACCTCCGGCTGGACAACCCAATCCTGCGGGATGTGCGTGTCCGTCAGGCGCTGATGCTCGCCATCGACCGGCCGCGGATCGTGCAGAGCCTGTTCGACAACCGCCAGCCCGTGGCCGCCACCGCGATCCATCCGGACGACCCGATGCTCGACCCGTCGGTCGCACCCTGGCCGCACGACCCGGCCCGTGCGGCCGCCCTGCTGGAGGAAGCGGGCTGGCGCCCGGGCCCGGACGGCATCCGCCGAAACGCCGCCGGCGAGCGCCTGGCGATCGACCTCCAGACCACCGCCGGCAACCGATCCCGCGAGACGGTGCTGCAGGTGATCCAGGGGGGGTGGCGCGCGGCGGGGATCGAGGGCCGCATCGCCAACCAGCCGCCGCGCGTCCTCTTCGGCGAAACCCTCTCGAAGCGGCAGTTCAACGGCGCCGTGCTCTTCGCCTGGATCAGCAGCCCGGAGAACGTGCCCCGCACCACCCTGCATTCCGAGGAGATCCCCAGCGCCGCCCGCAACTGGTCCGGCCAGAACTATCCCGGCTATTCCAACCGGGAGATGGACGCCCTGCTCGAAGCCCTGCCCCAGGAGCTGGACGCGGAGAAGCGCCGCCCCCTCTGGGCGCGGCTGCAGGCCATGACCCACCGGGACCTGCCCGCCCTTCCCCTGTGGCACCGGGCGGAGCCGCATGTCTGGCCGCAATGGCTGGAGGGCATCCGCCCGACCGGGAACATGTCCCCCTCCTCCCTCTGGGTGACGGACTGGCGGGTGCGCTGATGCTGCGCATCGTCGCCTGGCGCATCCCCCAGATCGCGGCCACGCTGCTGCTGCTCTCGCTCGCCGCCTATCTCGCCATCGGCGCCATGCCGGGCGATCCCATCGCCCTGGCCATGATGGCCGATCCCCGGCTGGGCCCGGCGGATATCGAGCGGATGCGGGCCCTGCACGGGCTCGACCAGCCGCTCCTCGCGCGCTGGTGGGCCTGGCTCAGCGGCGTGCTGCGCGGGGAATTCGGCTATTCCCGCCTTTTCGCCCGCCCGGCCGCCGAGATCCTCTGGCCCGCCCTGCGGGGCAGCCTCGTCCTGCTCGGCACGGCGCTCGGCCTCGCCGCGCTGCTCGGCATCGCGGCCGGAAGCCTCGCCGCGCTGCGCCCGCGCTGGCGCGGCGCGGTGGATGCGCTCGCCCTCCTCTCCCAGGCACTGCCCGCCTTCTGGCTCGGCATCCTCCTCATCATCCTCTTCGCCGTCACCCTGGGTTGGCTGCCGGCCGGTGGCGCGCCCGATGCGCCCGGCCCGCTGGAGGCACTGCGCTACCTCATCCTCCCCGTCGCCACCCTCGCCATCGCGCATCTCGCGGCCTATGCGCGGCACACCGCCGCCAGCATGGCCGAGGTGCTGCGCGCCCCCTGGATCACCGCCGCCCGCGCCCGTGGCGCGCCGGAGCGCCGCATCGCCCTCGTCCATGCCCTGCCCAACGCCGCCGTGCCGCTCCTCTCCCTCCTCGCGCTCGATGCCGGTGCCCTCGTCTCCGGCGCGCTGATCACCGAAACCGTCTTCGCCCGCCCCGGCATGGGCAAGCTGCTGACCGATGCCGTGATGGGCAACGACCACAATCTCGCGCTCCTCGCGCTGCTGCTCGTCGCCACCACCACCCTTCTCGCCACCCTCGCCGCCGATCTCGCCCAGCGCGCGCTGGATCCGCGGCTGGCGGAGGGGCGCGGATGACCCGGCTGCGTCTCGGCCTCGCCATCCTCGCCTTGCTGGCGCTGGGTGCCCTCGCCGCGCCCGGGGTGGCCGCCTGGCTCGGCCTGGACCCGGATGTGCCCGACCTGCTGGCCCGCCAATCCGGCCCCAGCCCCGAACACCCGCTCGGCACCGACGAGCTCGGCCGCGACATCCTGCTCCGGCTGCTCTACGGCGCGCGCATCTCCCTCGCGGTTGGCCTCGCCGCCGCCCTCGCCTCCAGCCTCATCGGCCTCGCGGCCGGCCTTCTCTCCGCCTGGCGCGGGGGGTGGGTGGATGCGCTGCTCATGCGGCTGGCGGACTTCCTCCTCGCCCTGCCGGCCCTGCCGCTGCTCGTCCTGCTCGCGGCTATGGACCCCGCCGCCATCGGCCTGCCGCGCGGCAGCGCCTGGGGGGATGTGGGGCGCATCACCCTCATCCTCGCCCTCTTCGGCTGGGTCGGCGTCGCCCGCCTCTGCCGCGCCGCCGCCCTCTCCACCCTCGCGCGGGACCATATCCGCGCCGCGCGGGCCCTGGGCGTCAGCGAGGGCCGCCTCCTCCGCCGCCATGTCGCCCCGGCCCTGGCCGCCCCGCTCACCGTCGCGGGCTCCCTCGCCGTCGCGGGCGCCATCCTCGCGGAAAGCACGCTCTCCTTCCTCGGCCTCGGCATCCAGCCGCCCGCCTCCTCCTGGGGGAACATGCTCGCCAATGCGCAGGACCTGGTCTTCAGCGCCCCCATGGCCGCCCTCTGGCCCGGGCTCGCCATCGCCCTCGCGGTCGCGGGGGCCATGCTGGTGGCGGATGGGCTGCGGGGGCAGGACAGGTGACGCCGGGGAGGCCCTTGCCGCGCGGAGTTTCTGGCCGGTGAGGGCTCCGCCCTCAACCCGCCAAGGGCCTGAGGCCCTTGGAACCCCGTCTGACTGCCGTGGATGCCCCGGATCAGTGGGGTCTCTGGCGACCGGTGCTTTTCCTGCCTTCGCAGGCGCCTGAGGTCATCGACCTCAGGCGCACCGTCAGCCGAATGATTCCAAACTCGAAAAAAAAGATGATGGTGAGGGGTCCGGGGAGAGGAAGAATTCCTTCTTCCTCTCCCCGGGACAAACCGACAGCGCAGAACAGAGGAGCGGCGCTCTTCCCCTACCCCCCGATCGTCCCCTACCCCCCGATCGTCCCGCCATCCTTCTTCACGATGGCGATCACCGACGGGCGCGGCGGCATGCCCTCCTCGAAATCCGGCCAGCGGGTGGAGGGGGCGTCGAAGCGGCTGCCCGCTTCCTCGCCCGGGTGCTGGATGGCCAGGAACACGGTGCGGTCTCCCGGCCCGATCAGCGGGCCGCAGACCTCCGCCCCGCTCGGCGCCGCGTAGAAGCGCCGGGTGAGCGCGCGGCCTTCGCCATCCGTGTCGGCGGCATAGAGGCCGTCGGCCACCTTGGCGGCGGTCGGCGCGCCGTCGGTGGAGATCCAGATCCGGCCCTTGCTGTCAAAGGCGCAGTTGTCCGGGCAGGAGAGCCAGCCGGCTTCCGCCCCCACCGCGCGGTGGTAGGAGGCGCCCGGCGCGGCGCCGGGCTGGCCGGCCATCAGGAACACCTCCCAGCGGCCGGTCAGCGCGGCATGGTCCACGCCGCCCGCGACGCGCGGCGGGATCATCTCGATCACATGCCCATGCGCGTTGTTCGCGCGCGGGTTGGCGGCATCGGTCCGGCCCTCGCGGCGGCTCGTGTTGTTGGTGAGCATGACATAGACGCGCCCGTTCACCGGGTTGGCTTCCACATCCTCGGGCCGGTCCATCGGGGTGGCGCCGAGCAGGTCCGCCGCGCGCCGCGCCTCGATCACCACGTCGCCCTGCGAATGGAATCCGTTCGCCGCGTTCAGCGGGCCGTGCCCATGCACCAGCGGCAGCCATTCCATGCTGCCATCGTCATGGAAGCGCGCGACATGCAGCGTGCCCTCGTCCAGCAGGTCCCGGTTCGCCGCCGGATCCTCCCGGTTCCAGGGGCGCGCGGTGACGAATTTGTAGACGTAGTCGAAGCGTTCGTCGTCGCCCATGTAGAGCACCACGCGCCCGTCGGCGGACACCGCATGGGTGCAGCCCTCATGCTTGAAGCGGCCGAGGGCGGTGCGCTTCACCGGCACGCTTTGCGGGTCATAGGGGTCGAACTCCACCACCCAGCCGAAGCGGTTCGGCTCGTTCGGCTCGCGCGCCACGTCGAAGCGCGGGTCGAAGCGGTGCCAGGTGTATTGCGCGTCCCGCACGAAGCCGTAGCGCTTGAAGGCGGCGGCCTGCGGCCCCGTCTCCACGCCCGGCCCGCCGAAATAGTAGTTGAAGTTCTCCTCGGCGATGAGAACCGTGCCCCAGGGCGTGTTGCCGCCGGCGCAGTTGTTCAGCGTGCCGCGCACCCGCATGCCGCTCGGGTCCGCGCTCGTGCGCAGCCGTTCATGCCCCGCCGCGGGGCCGCTGACGCGCATCTCCGTCTCGCCGGTGATGCGCCGGTTCAGCGCGCTGCCCGCAACCGGCTTCCAACGCCCGTCCTCGCGGCGGATTTCCACCACGCTCGCGCCATGGGCCATCAGCTCCACGCGAAACTGCGCCTCGCTCGTCCCGCGCCGCGCCGCGCGCGCATCGCCCAGCCCCGCGAACATCAGCTCGGGGTTGGTGTATTCGTGGTTCGCCACCAGCAGCCCGTGCTCGCTCGCCGCATCGCCGCGGGGCAGCGGGAAGAAGTCCAGATAGTCGTTGTTGTAGCCGAATTGCAGCGCCTGGGCCTCGGGGGTCTGGCGCGCGGGGTCGAAGGCCGGCGCGCCGGGCAGCACCGGGTCGCCCCAGCGCATCAGCACCTGCACCTCATGGCCCTCGGCCACCGCCTCGCCATCCCCGGTGCCATGCGGCAGGCCGCGGAAGCCCAGCGTCGAAGCGGCCTCCTGCGCGCTGGCCGGCAAGGGCAGCGCGGCGACGGCGGCGGCGCCGAACAAGCCGCGCAACGCCGCGCGCCGCGCGAGCCGCCGGCCCATCACGGCGCCGATCGGATCCAGCGGCGCGGGATTGCTGCCAACATCCTCCAACGCCTGCTGCGTCAGCGCGTCACGGTCCAGTTCATCCACGGTCATCGCATGCCCCCCGGCTCGACGGCGCGCTCATAGGCGGCGTGCGGCGTAGCGGGGATGACGGTGGGGTGACAGATCGGTGACGGCCGCTGCCGGGCTGTCCCGGGGAGAGGAAGAAGGAATTCTTCCTCTCCCCGGACCCGTCGAAGGCAGTGCCTTCGACCCATCATCTTTTTCTTCGAGTTGGATTCACCCGGCTGACGGTGCGCCTCGGGTCATCGACCCGAGGCGACTGCAAAGGCAGGATGAGGGGCAGAGACCCCTTCGATCATCGTATCCACGGCAGTCAGACGGGGTTCCAAGGGCCTCAGGCCCTTGGCGGGTGCAGGGCAGAGCCCTGCCCCTCCCTCACACCATCTCGACGATCTCAGGCGGCTGGTGCACCCGCACCTCCGGCAGTGGCCCGGTCCAGGCTTCCACCTGCACGAGGCAGGACTGGGCCGCGCAACCCTGGCCCAGGGGCGAGGTGCCGATATCCTGCGTCAGCACGGTGGGGTTGCCGTGCACGCAGAGGGGTCCGGCCTCGGTCTCCTGCGGGTCCCACCAGGCGCCGGTGGACATGGTGGCCACGCCCGGGCGCAGGTCCGTGGTGACGACGAGGCCGCCCAGGCAGGCGCCGCGGTCGTTAAACACGCGCACGACCTGGCCGTCGCGCAGCCCGCGCGCGGCGGCGTCGGCGGGGTTCATGCGGATTGGCTCGCGCCCCTGGATCTTGCTGGCCTTCGCCACGCGCGCGGGGTCGAGCTGCCCGTGAAGGCGTGTCGCCGGCTGGTCCGAGAGGAGGTGCAGCGGGTGGCGGGAGAGATCTCCGCCCAGCCATTCGCGCGGCGTCTTCCACACCGCATGGCCCGGCACGCCCTCGTCGCCGAAGCCCGCGATCGTCTCGGAATACAGTTCCACCTTGCCCGAGGGCGTGGCGAGCGGCGCGGCGGCTGGGTCGCGCGCGAAGTCCTGGAAGGAGACGAAGTCCTGCTGCGGCGGCGCGAACTCGATATGCCCCTCCGCCCAGAAGCGATCGAAATCGGGGACATCCTCGCCGAGGCTCGCGCAGGCGCGGCGGAAGCGGTCGTAGAGGTGGCGCAGCCAGGCGCCTTCGTCCCGTTGCTCGGTGAAGCGTTCACGGTAGCCCAGCGCATCCGCCATGTCGGCGAAGATGTCGTGGTCGTTGCGCGCCTGGCCCTGCGGCGGCACGGCCTGGTGCATGGCGCGCACGAAGCGGTCGCGCGAGGAGCTGGCGATGTCGTTGCGCTCCAGCGTCGTCGTCGCCGGCAGCACGATGTCGGCCTGCCGCGCGATCGCGGTCCACCAGGGTTCGGAGACCACGATCGTCTCCATGCGGGAGAAGGCGCGCGCGAGCCGGTTCAGGTCCTGGTGGTGGTGGAAGGGGTTGCCGCCGCTCCAGAACACCATCCGCGTGTCCGGCAGGGGGATGTCGCGGCCGTTGTAGCGCATCACCTCCCCCGGCCGCTCCAGCAGCTCCGTCACGCGCGCGACGGGGATGGCGGTGCGCACGGGGTTGCGGGTGGCGGGCAGGTTCACGCTCGGCAGTTCGCGGCGGGAGGTGCCCATGCCGTTGATGCTGCCATAGCCGAAGGCGATGCCGAGGCCGGGCTTGCCGATCCCGCCGAGCGCGCTGGCCAGCCCCACCAGCGCCCACCAGGGCTGCTCGCCATGCTCGGCGCGCTGCACGGACCAGGTGGCGGTCAGCATGGTGGGCTTCGCCGCCGCCTCCAGCGCCAGGGCGCGGATGGTGTCCGCCGGCACGTCGCAAAGCGGCGCGGCCCATTCCGGCGTCTTCGCCACGCCGTCCTCCGCCTCGCCCATCACATAGGCGCGCAGCCGTTCCCAGCCCACGGTGCAGCGCGCGAGGAAGTCCCGGTCCTCCAGCCCCGCCGCGACGATCGCCTGGATCATGGCCAGGATCATCGCCGCATCGCCGCCGGGCCGGATGGGCACCCATTGGGCGCCGAGGAAATCCGCCGCCGCGCCGCGATCCGGGCCGATATTCACGAAGCGCAGCCCGGCCTCCACGGCCGCCTTCATCATCGGCACGTATTCATGCGCGCCGCCGCCCCCGGCCGTCACCAGCCCGTTCTTCAGCGGCAGCCCGCCGAAGCACAGCATCAGCCGCGCATTCTTGACGATGCTGCGCCAATCCGTCGCCGGCCCGGTGACGGGATCGTTGGTGCCGAGCACATGCGGCATCAGCGTCATGCCCGCGCCGTAGGAATAGTTCGTCACCTGCGCGGTGAAGCCGCCGCCCAGGGCGAGGAAGCGTTGCAGCTGGCTGCGCGCATGGTGGAACCGCCCGGCGGAGGCCCAGCCATAGGAACCGCCGAGGATGGAGGCGTCGCCATGCTCGGCCCGCACCCGCGCCAGCTCCTCGGCCACCAGCCGCGTCGCCCGGTCCCAGGAGACGGGGACGAAGCGGTCCTGCCCGCGCGCGGCGCCGCGCCGGCGGCCCTGCAGCCAGCCTTCCCGGACATAGGGGCGGTCGATCCGGCAGGGCGCGTGGACGAGGTCCGGCATTCCCTGGGTGAGGGAGCCGGGGAACGGGTCCCGCGCGAAGGGGCGGGTGCCGACGACGCGCCCATCCTCCACCACGGCATCGAAATAGCCCCAATGGGCCGCGTGCGGCTTGATCTCGACCATGCCGCCACCATGGCCCGGCGCCGCGCCGAGGGGAACCGGGAAGCCTCGGGGAAGCGGCGCAACCAACCCCGGCCCGGCCGTGTTCCAACCAGGCCAGGGCATCCGATTCGCGCGCCCCGCCCCGGCCCGACGCCGCGGCGCCCGCCGCCGGCGGGGAAGCCGCAGCGGGACCCGCCCGCCCCCACCCCCCGAGACCGCTCCCGCCCTGGCGCCCGCCATGGCCGGATCAGGAGAACCAGCATGGACGAGACGCAGACCAACGCGCCCTCACGCCGCCAGATCATGGGTGGCGTGACCGCCGGCGCCGCCGCCATGGCCGCCGCCACCGCCCCCGCCCTTGCCCAGGGGACGAATCAGGCCGGAGGCGCCGCCGCCGCCGCGCCGGGCCCGCTGGTGCAGCCGCGCGACCCGCGCGGCCAATATCCCAAGCCCCCCTTCATCCGGCAGCCGCAGGACTGGCCCGGCCTCGCCGGCCAGATGAACCCGCGGCCGGACCATGGGGAGACGAGTTATCGCGGCTCCGGCCGCCTGGCCGGGCGCAAGGCGCTGGTCACGGGCGGCGATTCCGGCATCGGCCGCGCCGCCGCCATCGCCTTCGCGCGGGAGGGCGCGGATGTCGCCATCGGCTATCTGCCCCAGGAGCAGCCCGATGCCGAGGAGGTGCTGGACCTCATCCGCAAGGAGGGCCGCAAGGCCGTCGCCCTGCCCGGCGACATCCGCGACGAGGCCTTCTGCCGCCAGATGGTGGACAATGCCGTGCGTGAGCTCGGCGGCCTCGACATCCTGGTGAACAATGCCGGGCGCCAGCACACCCTGCCCTCGCTCGACGAACTCACCACCGAGCTCTTCGACTGGACCTTCAAGACGAATGTCTACGCGCCCTTCTGGATCACCAAGGCCGCGCTGCCGCACCTGAAGCCCGGGGCCTCCATCATCATCACCGCCTCGGTCCAGGCCTATGAGCCCTCGGCCGCGCTGTTCGACTATGCGCAGACCAAGGCCTGCAACGTCGTCTTCGCCAAGTCGCTGGCCAAGCAGCTCGCGCCCAAGGGCATCCGCGTGAACGCCGTCGCGCCCGGGCCCTACTGGACGCCGCTGCAGCCCTCCGGCGGGCAGACTCAGGAGAATCTGGAGAGCTTCGGCGGGGAGACGCCGATGGGCCGCCCGGGCCAGCCGGTGGAGATCGCGCCCACCTATGTCCTGCTGGCGAGCCAGGAATCGAGCTTCACCACCGGCCAGGTGCTCGGCGCCTCCGGCGGCTCTGGTAACCCCTGACCACCCTGGCCCGGCCCCCCGCCCGGGGGCCGGGTCATCCCGGCAGGGCCGCCTGCCAGTCCCGGATGGCCGGCACGGGCCAGAGCAGCATCAGCACGTTGAGCGTCAGATTGTCCCGGATCGCGGCCAGGGCGAGCAGTTCCAGACCCAGCCCGAACAGCACCGTGGCCCACCAGGGCAGCCGCGCCGCCAGGGCGAAGCCCGCCAGCATGAAGCCGAGATCGGCGAGGGAATTCACCACGCTGTCGCCGGTATAGCCCAGCGCCGCCGTTGCCTCGCGGTAGCGGTCGATCACCATCGGCGTGTTCTCGGCGATCTCCCAGGCCGCCTCCAGCAGCGCGGCCATGGCCGCCCGCGCGCCCAGCGAGGCGCCCGGCGCCGCCCAGCGGAACAGGCCGTAGAAGAGCAGCCCGTGCACGACATGCGAGGGCGCGTACCAGTCCGCGAGGTGCTGGGAGTTCCCCGCGCTGTTCACCGCCCCGTGCCACAGCTCCACCGTGCCGCACGCGCAGATCGGCAGCCGGCCCATGGCCAGCAGCACCGCCGCCATGGCGAGCGCGATCCCCGCCAGAACCAGCGCCCAGCGCCCCCGGAATTGCGTCGTCTCGGTCATGGCGCCGGCTTGCCATGGAAATCGCGCGCACGCACGGTCTTGGGCCCGGTCCCCGGCAGGGCTAGAAGCCGCATCCGAAACAGAAACACCCAGCGAAACAGCCGAGGACCCGCATGGCGCCCCGCGCCGCCTCCACCGAAATCCGGCCACGCGCCGCCGCGGGCGAGCTTCGCGCCAGCGATTTCGACGACCGCCCCGGCCCCGGCGCCCTGCATCGCGGGCCGCCCCGGCGGTGGTACATGGCGGCCACCCTGCCGCTTCAGGTCGCGGCCGCCATCGCACCCGGCGCCGCCGTGCTGCAATCCAAGGCCATGGCGCCCATTGCCATCATCGCCCTGCTGCTGGCCGCCATCGCCCACCGGCGGGAAAGGGGGCATTGGCCCATCCCCGGCGGCCCGGCCCTGCTGCCCCTCCTGGCCCTGGCGGCCTGGGGCGCCCTTTCCACGCTCTGGGCGCTCGATACGCGCTGGGCCCTGTCCTCCGCCGGCACGCTGGCCGCCCTCGCCCTGCTCGGCACGGCGGGCGCGGTGATCGTGGAGGAGGAAACCCTCACCGCGCGCCGGACCCTCACCTGGTGCATCCTCGGGGGGCTCGCCTTCGGCCTCGCCCTGGCGCTCCTCGACCACGTGACGGGGCAATGGGTGCGCGCCACCGTCCGCGGCCTGGCTGAGACCCGGCCGGGGCTGGAATTCGGCCTCAAGCCCGCCGCCTCCGTCATGGCGCTCTTCCTGCCGCTGCTGCTCCGGCTGCGCCTGCCCGCGCCATGGCGCTGGCTGCTGCTGGCCGCCGGCACGGGGGCCATCCTCCTCCTCCCCGGGGATACGCCCAAGCTCGCCGCCCTGGCCGGATTCGCGGCCGCAGCCCTGGTCAGCCTCGGCGGGCGGCCGGTCGCCTGCCTGATCGCGCTCCTCCTGGCCGGCGGCCTCCTCGCCTCCCCCTTCCTGATCCCGCAGACCCTGCGGCCGGAGATCGCGGCCCGCGCGCCGCTTTCCGCCCTGCATCGCATGCTGATCTGGGACTTCGCCCTGGAACGCGCGGCCGAGAAGCCCGTGCTCGGCTGGGGCATGGAGGCCAGCCGCAACCTGCCCGGCGGGCGCGACAACCCCTCCCGCGAATCCATGGCCCGGCTGGGCGTGACGCCGGAGGGGCATCGCGCTTGGCTTCTCACCCCCGGGGTGGAGCGGCTTTCCCTGCATCCGCATAACGGCGCGTTGCAGATCTGGCTCGAACTGGGCTGGATCGGCCTCGCCCTGGCGGCCCTCGCGGTGCTGGGGATGGGCTGGGGCGCGGCGCCGGTGGCGATCGGCGTCCTCGCCTCGGCCGCCGTGACCTTCGCGGCCTCCTTCGGGGTCTGGCAGACCTGGTGGATGGCCAGCCAGACCCTGGCGGCCGCGCTGGCCGCCGGGCTGGCCGCGCGGCGCGGCTAGGTCCGGGGCCGCAGGCCCCCTCGCCCGGGATCAGTCCCCGGATTGCGAGAGGGGCCGGGCCACATCCTCCAGCGACTTGCCCTCGGCCGCGAAGCCGAGCTTCCACTCCGTGCCCGCCGCCACAAGCATCAGCGCCGCGCCAAGCAGATAGCCCCACATGATGTCCGTGCGCTGCCCGCCCTCGATCAGCGCGCCGAACAGGGCCGGCCCGACCACCCCGCCGACCAGCGTGCCGAAGGCGTAGAACAGCGCGATGCCCATGGCCCGCATCTCCAGCGGGAAGCTCTCCCCCACCGTCAGATAGGCGGCAGAGGCGGCGGCGGAGGCGAAGAAGAAGATCACCGTCCAGGCTGCCGTCTGCTCCCAGGCGGAAAGCCAGCCCTGGGCGAAGGCGAAGCCGGTGGCCGCCATCAGCACGCCGGCGATGCCGTAGGTGGCGGTGATCATGATGCGCCGCCCGATCGTGTCGAAGAAATGCCCGAGGATGAGGGGGCCGGCGAGGTTGCCCAGCGCGAAGGGCAGCATAAACCAGCCGATATGCGCCGAGGGGATGCCGTAGAAGCGCGTCAGCACCAGGGCATAGGTGAAGAACACCGCGTTGTAGCAGAAGGCCTGGCAGGCCATGAGGACGATGCCCAGCACGGAGCGGCGAGGATAGGTGCGGAACATCGTCACCGCCACCTCGCCCAGCGTGGTGTGGGTGCGCGGGTCGATGGTGATGGGGCGGCCCGCCACGGGCGGCAGCGGTCCCTTCTCGCGCTCCACCCAGGCCTCGATGTCCCCCACGATCCGCTCCGCCTCCTCGCGGCGCCCATGGGTCATCAGCCAGCGCGGGCTTTCCGGGATGAAGCGGCGGAGGAAGAGCACAGAGATCGAGAGCGCCCCGCCCACGCCGAAGGCCAGGCGCCAGCCCAGTTCGGGGTCGATCACCGCCGGGTCCAGCAGCAGCAGGGAGGAGGCCGCGCCGATCGCCGCCCCACCCCAGAAGGTGCCGTTCACCGCCAAGTCCGTCGTGCCCCGCCGGCGTGCCGGGATCAGCTCCTGGATGGCGGAGTTCACCGCCGAATACTCGCCACCGATCCCCGCCCCGGTGAAGAAGCGGAAGATGGCGAAGGACCAGAAGTCCCAGGAGAAGCCCGTGGCGATGGTGGCGACGAGATAGACCAGCACCGTTAGGGTAAAGAGCTTCTTCCGCCCCAGCCGGTCCGTCAGCCAGCCGAAGAACAGCGCGCCGGATACGGCGCCGAGAAGATAGGCCGAGGCGGTCAGGCCGACCTCGGTCTCGGTCAGGCGCAGCCGCGGGCTGTCCTTGATGGCGCCGGCGAGGGAGCCGACCAGCGTCACCTCCAGCCCGTCCAGCACCCAGGTCACGCCCAGCGCGATGACCACCAGCCAGTGGAAGCGTGACCAGGGCAGCCGATCCAGGCGGTTCGGCACATCGGTGCTGAAGCTGGCGGCCAAGGTCATCCTCCCGGTTGGAACCGGGAGCGGAACCCTCCGGAAGCCGGAAGGTTCCAGCCGCTCAGCGGGCCGCGTCCGCCTCCTCATGCGCCAGCTCGAGCGCCAGCTCCGCGAAGGCCCAGTCCAGCCAGGGCAGGAGGGCCTGGATATCGGCGGTCTCGATCGTCGCGCCGCCCCAGATCCGCAGGCCCGGCGGGGCATCACGATAGGAGGCGATGTCGAGCGCGACCCCTTCCTCCTCGAGGATGGCCGCCAGCCGCTTCGCCGCGCGGGCCTGGCCGGCGGCATCCATGGCGGTGAACCAGGGCACGGTGATCCTGAGGCAGATGGAGGTGCAGGAGCGCGCGGCGGGATCCTCGGCGAGGAAATCCGCCCAGCCGCTGCCCGAGACCCAATCGGCGACGGCGGCGAGATTGGCCTCGGAACGGGCGATCAGCGCATCCAGCCCGCCGATGGATTCCGCCCAGCGCAGCCCGTCCAGCGCATCCTCCACGCAGAGCATGGAGGGGGTGTTGATCGTGTCGCCCTGGAAGATGCCCTCGATCAGCCGGCCGCCCTTGGTCAGGCGCATGATCTTGGGCAGCGGCCGCCCGGCATCGAAGGATTCCAGCCGCGCCACCGCGCGCGGCGAGAGCGCGAGCATCCCATGCGCCGCCTCGCCGCCCAGCACCTTCTGCCAGGACCAGGTGACGACATCGAGCTTGTCCCAGGGCAGGCGCATGGCGAAGGCGGCCGAGGTCGCATCACAGATGGCGAGCCCCTCCCGCGCATCGCTGATGAAATCCGCATGGGCCAGCCGCACGCCGCTGGTCGTGCCGTTCCAGACGAAAACCGCGTCGCGATCCGGCGCCACGGGGTCGAGCGGCGGGAGCTTGCCGTAATCCGCCTCGATGATCCGCGCATCCGCCAGCTTCAGCTGGGTCGCGATGTCCTGCGCCCATTCCTTGGAGAAGCTCTCCCAGACCAGCACGTCCACGCCCCGCGCGCCGAGGGCGGACCACAGCACCATCTCCACCGCGCCGGTGTCCGACGCCGGAACCACGCCCAGCCGCCAATCCGCCGGCATGCCCAGCAGCGCGCGCGACCGCTCGATCACCTCCGCGATGCGCGCCTTCGGCTCCTTCGCGCGATGGCTGCGCCCAAGCATCGCGCCCTCCAGCGCGGCGAGCGACCAGCCCGGCCGCTTGGCGCAGGGGCCGGAGGAGAAATGCGGGTTGGCGGGGCGCGCCTGCGGCCGGGCCGCGTTCAGGTCGGTGGTCGCTGCGGCCATGGGCACACCTCTCGCCGGAAGACCCCGCCGCCGATCGGGCAGAGGCCCAGCGGCCCTAGCCCCCGCCCGGCGCCGCGGTCAAGCGAAGAGGTGGCCAGGCCGTTTCGCGGGGATTCGTGGGGTGTCTCGGGCGCCCTTTGAGGGCTCCGCCCTCAACCCGCCAAGGGCCTGAGGCCCTTGGAACCCCATCGGACTGCCGTGGATGCCCCGGATCGATGGGGTCTCTGATTGGGGTCCTGATCCTGCCTTTGCAGTCGCCTGAGGTCATCGACCTCAGGCGCACCGTCAGCCGATTGAATCCAAACTCGAAGAAAAAGATGATGGTGAGGGGTCTGGGGAGAGGAAGAATTCCTTCTTCCTCTCCCCGGGACAGACCGCCACACCAGAACAAAAGCCCGCCCCCACCAGGCAGTCCCGGGCAACTCACCCGACCGCGCCTCGTTGCGCCGGGGATGCGACATGACACCGCCACCCTCCTCATCCTCCTGGCGGCCGTCGCGCTGCTTGGCTGGTTCGCGCCCGATGTGGTGCTCATCGTCTTCGCCGGTTGCCTGCTGGCGGTGGCGTTGCGCGCGGCCGGCGTGCCGCTGGCGCGGTATTTCGGGATGGCGCCGCATTGGGGCGTGATGATCGTGGGCCTCATCGCGCTGATCGTCATCGGGCTGCTCGGCTGGCTCGGCTTCAACACCATCGCGAACCAGGCGCGGGAATTCGTGCAGGCCGCGCCGCGCGTGCTGCAAAGCGTGGCCAGCCTGCTGGAGGGGCTTCCGGGCGGGGACTGGCTGAAGCAGCACGCCTCGCCCGAGGCGATGACGCCCAATGCGCAGGTGGCGGCCAATGTCGCGCTGCAAGGCGCCTGGGGCACGCTCGGCGCGCTCGGCAACATCGTGCTCGTGCTGCTGCTCGGCCTCTATATCGGCGCCGATCCCACGCTCTATCGCCGTGGCGCGCTGGCCATGCTTGCGCCGGGGATGCGGCCGCGGGCGGAGGCGACGCTGAACGCCATGGCGACCTCCCTGCGCGGCTGGCTGCTGGGGCAGATGTTCGCCATGGTGGTCAGCGGCTCCCTCACCTTTCTCGGCCTCTGGGCGCTGGGCGTGCCGCTGGCCGGCTTCCTCTCCATCCTCACCGCCATCTTCGGCTTCATGCCCTATATCGGTCCGGTGATCGGCTGCGTGCCGGCGATGCTGATCGCGGCCTCGGAGGATCCGTCCCTCGTGCCCTGGGTGATCGCGCTGTTCGTCGCGGTGCAGAACCTGGAGGGCAACTTCCTGACGCCGATGGTGCAGAAGCAGTCCTCCGACGTGCCGCCCGCCGTGCTGCTGGGCGCGCAGGCGCTGTTCGGCACGGGGCTCGGCTTCCTGGGCGTGCTGCTGGCCGCGCCCATCGCGGCGGCGGCCATGGCCGCGATCCGCGTCTCCTATGTGGAGGGCTGGGTGGAGGACCCGGCGGATGCGGACGAGAAGCGCCTCATCCGCCCCTGAAAGCCCTTACCCCAGGGCGGCGATCCGCCCGGGATCGACGGTGACGCCGTGGTCCAGCGGGCCATGGCCCCGGCCAAAGCCCGGCGCCCCACGGATGGCCGCCGCCACATAGGCCCGCGCCCGCACCACCGCATCCCGCAGGCCCATGCCCTGGGCGAGGCCGGTGGCGATGGCGGAGGCGAGGGTGCAACCCGTGCCATGGGTGTGGCGCGTCTCGATGCGCGGGCTTTCGAAGATCTCGATCCCGTCCTCGGTCGCCAGCACGTCCCGCAGCACCGGGCCGTCGAAATGGCCGCCTTTCAGCAGCACGGCGGGCACGCCCAGCGTCATCAGCAGCTCGGCGGCGTGGGCCATGGTCTCGAAATCCGGAATACGCATGCCGGACAGCACCTCGGCCTCCGGCAGGTTCGGCGTCAGGATGGTCGCCAGCGGCATCAGGCGGCGCTTCAGCGTTTCCACCGCATCCGGCGCCAGCAGGGGGGCGCCGCCCTTGGCCACCATGACGGGATCGGCCACCAGCGGGATGCCGCAGCCGGCCAGCGCGTCGCAGACCGTGTCGATGGTCGCGGCATCGGCCAGCATGCCGGTCTTGAGGCAATCCGCCCCGATATCCTCCAGCGACATGCGGATCTGCAGGCGCAGGAAATCGAGCGGCACGGGATGCACGGCGCGCACGCCCTGCGTGTCCTGCGCCGTGAGCGCCGTGATGGCGGTGGCGGCATAGCCGCCCAGGGCCGTGACGGCCTTGATATCCGCCTGGATGCCCGCCCCGCCGCCGGAATCGGAACCGGCGACGATCAGCACGCGCCCCTTCATTCGGCGGCGACCCGCGCCGGGGCGGTGGACGCGGTGCGGATCACCTCCGCCAGCCGCGCGGTGAGCGATTCCACCAGCGCCTCCTCCTCGGCCTCGACCATCACGCGGATCAGCGGCTCGGTGCCGCTGGGGCGGATCAGCACGCGCCCGCCCGCGCCCAGCTCGGCCTCGGCGGCCGCGATCGCCTCGGTCACCCGAGCATCCTTCAGCGGCGCCCCGCCCGCCACGCGGACATTCACCAGCTTCTGCGGCAGGGGCGCGAAGCGGCGCAGCATCTCGCTCGCCGGCCGCTTCTCCTCCACCAGGACGGACAGCACCTGCAGCGCGGCCACCAGCCCGTCACCGGTCGTGCCGTGGTCCGAGAGGATCACATGCCCGGATTGCTCGCCGCCGAGATTGCAGCCCCGCTCCCGCATCGCTTCGCCCACGTAGCGGTCCCCCACCTTCGTCCGGTGCAGGGTAAGGCCGAGCGACTGAAGAAATCGTTCCAAGCCCAGATTGGACATCACGGTGGCCACCACCCCGCCCCCGCGCAGCTTGCCCTCCGCCGCCCAGGAGGAGGCGACCAGCGCCAGGATCTGGTCGCCATCCACCACCGCCCCGGTCTCGTCCACCAGCACCAGCCGGTCCGCATCGCCATCCAGCGCGATGCCCAGATCGGCCCGGCGTTCCCGCACCAGGGCGGCCAGCGCGCCGGGGGCGGTGCTGCCGCAGCCCGCGTTGATGTTGAAGCCATCCGGCGCCACGCCGACGGAGACCACCTCGGCCCCCAGTTCCCACAGCACGGTCGGCGCCACCTTGTAGGCGGCGCCATGGGCGCAATCGACGACGATCCGCAGCCCCTCCAGGCTCCGCCCGCGCGGGAAGCTCGCCTTCACCGCCTCGATGTAGCGGCCCGGCGCGTCCTCCAGCCGCGAGGCGCGGCCGAGGCGGCGCGGCGCGGCCAGGGCGGCGGCGAGGTCCCCGCCCATCAGCGCCTCGATCTCGCCTTCCTGCGCATCGGAGAGCTTCAGCCCGTCCGGGCCGAAGAGCTTGATGCCGTTGTCCTCATAGGGGTTGTGGGAGGCGCTGATCATCACGCCGAGGTCGGCGCGCAGGCTCCGCGTCAGCAGGGCGATGGCCGGCGTGGGCAGCGGCCCGACGAGGACCACATCCATCCCCGCGCCCACGAAGCCCGCCGTCAGCGCCGGTTCCAGCATATAGCCCGAGAGCCGCGTGTCCTTGCCGATCACCACGCGGTGGCGGTGCTGGCCCCGGTTGAAGAAGCGCCCCGCCGCCTGGCCGAGGCGCAGCGCCGTGGCCGCATCCATCGGCGCGCGGTTCGCGACGCCCCGGATGCCGTCCGTGCCGAAGAGGCGTCTCGCGCCGTCACTCATCCTGGCCTCCCGCGCCCATCCGGACTGTCTAGCGCAACCCCGGCGGCTGCGGCAGGGGCCCGCCCCGGGCTAGCGTTGCGCCCCGAATCCCATCCGGCCGGAGGTCCGCCCGCATGTCCCTCGCCGAACTGGCCTGGCTCGCTCTGGCCGCCTATGCCGCGCACATCCTTGAGGAATACACGCTGGACTGGCGCAACTGGGCGCGGGCGGTAATCCGCCTTCCCGTGGAATGGAGCGACTTCTACGTCACCAATGCCGTGGTGGTGGTGCTGGGGATCGTCCAGGCCGGGCTGGCGCCGGGCATGGCGCTCGCCCCGCTCTCCTTCGCCGCGCTGATGCTCATCAACGCCGTGTTCTTCCATATCCTGCCGGTCCTCCGCACGGGCGGGCGCTTCTCGCCGGGGCTCGGCACCGCCCTGCTGTTCTTCCTGCCGCTGGGGGGCGCGATCTTCCTCCAGGCCCATGCGGAGGGGCGGCTGACGGCGGCGAGCGCGGCCGGCGCCTTCGCCATCGGCGCCGGGCTGATGGCCTTCCCGGTCCTGCTGCTGCTGCTGAAGGGCCGGCCCTATTTCCAGCAGGGCTGAGGCGGGGCCGCGCCTCAGCCGGGCCGCGCCATGCGCCCTTCCAGCGCCGCCCGCTCGGCCGCCAGCGCCTCCTCCGGAAGCAGCGCCGCCAGGTCCATCGCGCGTGGCAGGAAGCGGCGCATCTTCAGCAGCTCCGTCCGGCGGCGCATGACGAAGCCGGCCAGGGCCAAGCTCGGCTGCTCCTCGGGCCCGAGGGGGGAGGACTTGCGGGAGGCGTTCGTCTCGATCGGACCGTCGCGGAGGAGGTCCAGCCGCACCATCCCGTCCCGCGGGCCGATCCCGCGCGCGAGCGGCCAGATGCCGAGGGTGGGCTTGCCCTCCCGCGCGCCGCCATCCTTGAGGGAGAGGAAGATGCTGGTCTCCTCCGCGCCGCTGATGCCGAGGATGCCGCGGCAGAGGGTGAAGTCGGCGACCACCGAGATCACCTCCCACCCCTCCTCCACCCGCATCCCGAGCGTGCCCTCCCCCTCCATCAGCACGACCGGCGCCTCGATCAGGGTGGTGTGCCGGGTGACCACCCGCACCGGGCCCGTCGCCGCCCGGGTGAGGTCGAGGAACTGCAGGCGCGTGCCGTGGCCCCATTCCATCGGGCCCGGCTGGGCCGCCGCCCAGGCCTGGCGGAGCGTGCCGGCCAGCCCGCGCCCGAGCGCGCCGGCCACGGCGGGCTCCAGATGCATGTTGTCGCGGAACAGGCGGAAGGGCGGCGCGTCCCGCCCGGCGAGGCGGTTGAGGTAGTCGTAGCCGTCGAGAAAGGGCAGCGCGTGCCGCTTGGCGAGGTCACGATAGAGCGCGCGGATGGCGCCGCCCCGGGGCCGCAGCCCTTCCAGCGGCAGGATCACCAGCACGGGCAGGCAGCCGGCGGCGGACAGCTCCGAGACGGCCCAGCCGATCGCATCGGCGATGCGCGCCTCATCCGTCATCCGTCCGCCCAGCAGCGCCCCGTCATTGCAGGCGAAATCCAGCAGGGCGATGTCGAAATCCTGCGGGTCGAAATGCGGGCGGCGATAGGCGAAGAGGTCGCTCGGGCACATGCCGAGGCAGGCGGTCTGGACGCCGTCGAAGCCGGGGTCGTCCACCAGCGCCTTCACATAGCCGCTGGTCGCCACGCTGTTGGAGGTTCCGACGACGAGGAGGCGCGGTCCCGCCCCCATGGTCAGGCCTCCGCCCCCTGCGGCGCGCCGGCCATGCAGGCCCGCCAGAGCCGCAGCGCCGCCACCGTCTCCGCCACGTCATGCACCCGCACCATCGCGGCCCCGCGGGAGGCGGCGGCGACGGCCACCCCGACGCTGCCCGCCATCCGGTCCCGCGGAGCCGAGACGCCGGAGAGGGTGCCGATGAAGCGCTTGCGCGACGCCCCGACCAGGACCGGGCAGCCCAGCCCGAGCAGGATCGGCAGGCGGTCCAGCAGCTCCAGATTGTGGTCCATGGTCTTGCCGAAGCCGATGCCGGGATCCACCGCGATCCGGTGGCGCGGAATCCCGGCGGCCTCGCAGGCGGCGATGCGGCCGGCCAGGAAGGCCGCCACCTCCACCGCCACGTCGCCGTATTCGGCATGCTGCTGCATGGTCGCGGGGTCCGTGCCGGGCATGTGCATCAGCACCACGGGGCAACCGGCCTCGGCCACCACGGAAAGCGCCTCGGGGTCGTGGCGCAGGGCCGTCACGTCGTTCACCACCTCCGCCCCGGCCTCGAGGGCGGCGCGCATGGTGGAGGCGTGGCGCGTGTCCACGCTCACGGGCGCGTCCTTCGCGATCTCACGGATCACGGGAAGGATGCGGGCGGTCTCGGTCTCCGGGTCCACCGGCGGTGCGCCGGGGCGGGTGCTCTCCCCGCCCACATCGATCATGTCGGCCCCCGCCTCCAGCATGGCATGAGCCGCCATGAGCGCGGCGCGGGGGTCGAAATGGCGGCCGCCATCCGAGAAGCTGTCGGGCGTGACGTTCAGCACGCCCATGACCAGCGGGCGGCCGAGACTCGCGGCATCGGGCAGGCCGGCGAAGGGCTGGGGCGGGCGGGTCAGGGCCAGCACGGCCTCCTGCCAGTCCTCCGGCGTCTCCACCGCGGGCATGAGCCCGATGATCCGCCCATCCTCGATCAGCCGCACCAGGGTGAAGGCGCCCCCGCCGCCTTCCAGCGGCAGGGCGGCGCCGGCGGCCACGGCGGCGAAGGCGCCGCGCCCATGCAGCAGCCCCATCGGTTCGACCCAGCGCGCCATCAATCCTCCCCTCGCCCGGTCTTGCAGGGCCCCGGACGGAAACGGGGGCCACTGAGGGCCCCCGTTCCATTCAAGCGTCTCGTCACGCCCCGCGAAAGGGGGCCGGGCTTCATAATCAGGACAGCGGATCAGGCCCCGGAGGGCGCCGGCTGCATCCCGCCCGTATCGGGGCGGGGATTGGGCCGGCCCGAGGTCGGCACGCTGCCGCGCCCCTGGTTCACGGGCTCATCGGGCCGGTCCCGCACGATCGGGTCGCCCCGCAGCACCTGCCGGATCTCGTCGCCCGAAAGCGTCTCGTATTCCAGCAGCCCCTTGGCCAGGGCGTGCAGGTCCTCGATCCGCTCGGTCAGCGTCTTCTTCGCCCGCTGATAGGCGGCGTCGATGATCGAGCGGATCTCGCCGTCGATCGCCTGGGCCGTCGCCTCGGAGAGGTTCTTGGACTGGGTCACGGAGTGCCCCAGGAACACCTCCTGGTCGTTCGAGCCATAGGCGACCATGCCGATCTTGTCGGACATGCCCCATTCCGTGACCATCCGGCGGGCGAGGTCGGTCGCCATCTTGATGTCGCCCGAGGCGCCATTGGAGACCTTGTCCGGGCCGAAGATGATCTCCTCGGCGACGCGGCCGCCCATGGCCATGGCCAGCTCGGCCTTCATCTTGGACTTGTGCTTGGAGTAGCGGTCGCCCTCCGGCAGGCTCATCACCAGGCCCAGCGCGCGGCCGCGCGGGATGATGGTGGCCTTGTGGACGGGGTCGCACTCCTCCTCGCTCATCGCCATCAGCGCGTGGCCGGCCTCGTGATAGGCGGTCATGCGCTTCTCGGCCTCGCTCATCACGAGGGAGCGGCGCTCGGCGCCCATCAGCACCTTGTCCTTGGCCTGCTCGAACTCGTGCATGCCGACCGTGCGGCGCCCGGTGCGGGCGGCCAGCAGCGCGGCCTCGTTGACGAGGTTGGCGAGGTCGGCGCCCGAGAAGCCCGGCGTGCCGCGCGCGATGGTCTTCGGCTCCACATCGGAGGCCAGCGGCACCTTGCGCATATGCACGCGCAGGATCTTCTCCCGCCCGTTCACGTCGGGGTTGGGCACCACCACCTGCCGGTCGAAGCGGCCGGGGCGCAGCAGGGCGGGGTCGAGCACGTCCGGCCGGTTCGTGGCCGCGATGAGGATCACGCCCTCATTCGACTCGAAGCCGTCCATCTCCACGAGCATCTGGTTCAGCGTCTGCTCGCGCTCGTCATTGCCGCCGCCGAGGCCCGCGCCGCGATGGCGGCCCACCGCGTCGATCTCGTCGATGAAGATGATGCAGGGGGCGTTCTTCTTGCCCTGCTCGAACATGTCGCGCACGCGGCTGGCACCGACGCCGACGAACATCTCCACGAAGTCCGAGCCGGAGATGGTGAAGAAGGGCACGTTCGCCTCGCCGGCGACCGAGCGGGCGAGCAGCGTCTTGCCCGTGCCCGGGGGGCCGACGAGCAGCACGCCCTTGGGGATCTTGCCGCCGAGGCGCTGGTACTTCTGCGGGTCGCGCAGGAACTCGACGATCTCCTCGAGCTCGCCCTTGGCCTCCTCGATCCCGGCCACGTCCTCGAAGGTCACGCGGCCCTGCTTTTCCGTCAGCAGCTTCGCCTTGGACTTGCCGAAGCCCATGGCGCGGCCGCCGCCGCCCTGCATCTGGCGCATGAAGAAGACCCAGACGCCGATCAGGAGCAGCATCGGGAACCAGGAGATGAGGATCTGGAAGAGCGGGTTGACGTCGCTCTCCTCGGGCCGCGCCACCACGCGCACGCCCTTCTCCGTCAGCCGCTGGATCAGCTGCGGGTCCTCGGGGGTGTAGGTGCTGAAGGTCCGCCCATCCTGCAGGGAGCCGGAGACGATCCGCCCCTGGATGGTCGCGTCCCGCACATGCCCCTGCTGGACCTCGTTCAGGAAGTCCGAATAGGCGACCTGCATGCCCCGGCTCGATTGGCTACCCGAGGGCTGGAACAGGTTGAACAGCGCCACGAGCAGCAGGGCGACGATCACCCAGAGCGCGAGGTTGCGGCCGAAATTGTTCACTTGACGGTCCCGATCCTTGGCCGGCCCTGCCGGCTCAGAGAACAAGATAGGGAGCCGGTGGCTAACAGGGAACCACCGGGCACCCGCGCTTTCACGCGATCGGTCCCGAAACCGGACGGAATTCCAGCACCGCCCCGCCATCCCGCGCTGGAACCGAGAGAAGGCGGCCCGAACCGTCCCGCAGGGCGGGAAGGCCGGCGGCCACGAAGGCGGGGAGCGTGCCCCTCTCTCCCCGCTGCCCGCCCCCCTGCCCGCCCCCCTGCCCGCCCCCCTGGCCGCCCCCCTGGCCGCCCCAGGCGCCGACCCAGGCGCCATCCGGGGCCGAGATGACCTGCCAGCGCCCGTCCCAGAGGGTTCCGGGCCGCGCGGGGAGCGGGCCGGCGCAGCGCGCGGGCTCCCGCCCGAGAGTGGTGCCGCGCCAGAGAACGCCGCCGAGGCTGCCCGCGCCCCGGGCCAGCAGGGCCGCCACGGCGGCGCGGCCGGGCGGGTGGACGGCGCCGCCGAGCGCCCGCAGCAGGGCCGAAAGCGCCGCCTCGGCCACCGCATCCCGCCCCAGGGCGGCACGGTCCAGCCTTGCCCAGCCCTCCGGCTCGAAGCGCGCGGCCTCGGCCAGCCGGGCGGCGACCGCGCGGCGCAGGCGCGCCCGCCGCAGGGCGAAGGCCCCGGCCGCTTCGGCCAGGGCGGCGGGGCCGGGGCCGTCGGGATCGCCCAGCGCCCGGCGCAGCCGCGCGCGGGCGAAACGCGGGTCCGCGTTCGAGGGATCGCGGACCGGCTCCAGCCCGCGCGCCGCCAGAAAGGATTCGATGGCGCCGGGCGACACGCCGAGCAGCGGGCGCAGGATGAGCACGCCGCCCGCCGGGCGCGCCGCCGCCATGCCGGCCAGCCCCGCCCCGCCCGAACCGCGCAGGGCCCGGAAGGCCAGGGTTTCGGCCTGATCCGCGCGGTGATGCCCGAGGAGAAGCCAGGGAAGGCCCGCCGCCTCCGCGGCCTCCGCGAGGGCCGAGAGCCGGGCCGCCCGCGCCCTTTCATGCAGCCCGGGCCCGGGGCCGAGGCCGAGCGGAAGAACCCGCGCCGGGATGCCCAGGGCGCTGAGCCGCGCCGCGACCCCCGCCGCCTCCCCGCCGCTTTCCGCCCGCAGCCCGTGATCGGCCACCAGCGCCAGCACCCGCCCGCCCCGGGTGGCGGCCCATGCCGCGGCAAGGATGGACAAGGCGAGGCTATGCGGCCCGCCCGAAACCCCGATGGCCAGCGCCGGGGCCGGGCCGAAGGGCCCGAGCCCGGCCATGGCGGCCCCGAAGGCGGCCGCCAGCCCCGCCCCTTCGGGCGGCGGCGTCAGCGGCAGCCCGCGCGCTGCCGCGCCTGGTTCGCCCGGTCGGACAGGTTGCCGGACAGGCGCGGGAACTTGGCGCGCAGCTCGTCCAGGGTCTGGCAGGCCTCGCGCTTGGCGTTGAAGCCGTTGAAGGCGCTGGCCAGCCCGATCATCGCCTCCGGCGCGCGGCTGGAGGACTGGGAGCGGCGGAAGGCGTCGTCATAGGCCAGGGCGGCGGATTGGAAGTCCCGCTTCCCCATCAGCGAATCGCCGAGGAGGATGCCCGCATCCTGCGCGCGCGGCGTGTTGCGCGCGGCCAGCACCTCCCGCGCCGCGGCCTCGGCCGCCGGGTAGTCCCGGCGCCCCAGGGCCGCCTGGCCCTCGCGCAGCGCCACCTCCGGCGTGCGCGGCGCGGGGGCGGTGGGCTGGCCGGGCGGGGTCGCCGGGGCGGGGCCGTTACCTGGCGGGTTCAGCGCGCCCTGCTGCTGCCCGCCCCCGGCTCGCCCCGCCGGGGGTGTCGTCCCGGCCGGGGTGGCGCCCCGGCTCTCCAGCGCGTTGAACCGGTATTCCATGTCGCCCTGCAGCTTCTCGACCTGCTGCTGCAGCGTGCGGTTCGCGTATTCCGCCTGCTCGGCCCGGCCGCGCTGGCGGCGCACCTCCTCCTCCAGCAGGCCCACGCGCTCCAGCAGCTGGGCGACGATCTCGCCGCCCGCGGCGGGCGCGCCGCCGCGGCCCGGCGGCGGCATCTGGGGCGCGATGGCCGCGCCGCCGCTCCGGCGCACCATTTCCAGCTCCTGGCGGAGCTGGAGGATCTGGTTCTGGAGATAGATGCCCTCGCGGCTCTCCGCCTGCGCGCGCGCGGCGCCCGAAGGGGCCAGCGCCGCCATGGCCGCCCCCGCCAGCAGCAGGGCCCCCAGGCGCAGCGTGGTCCGAGACCCGGTTCGCAGCATTCTCACCCCCCGTCGGATGGCGCGCCCATGGCCGCGCCGATCATGTCGTGCCGCCCCAGGGACGGCGAGGCCCGGCCGGGCCGAAGCCGGGCCGGGCCATTCCGTCAGCCGAAGCCGATCAGCGGACCGTGGTCACCGCGCGGCGGTTCTGCGCCCAGGACGCCTCGTCCGAGCCGAGGGCCGCCGGGCGGTCCTTGCCGTAGGAGATGGTCTGGATGCGCTGGCCGGACACGCCGTTGGCCACCAGCAGGTCGCGCGCGGAGTTGGCGCGGCGCTGGCCGAGGGCGAGGTTGTACTCGCGGGTGCCGCGCTCGTCGGCATGGCCTTCCATGTACACGGTCACCTGCGGGTAGCGGGCGAGCCAGGCGGCCTGGCGCTCCAGGGTGGAACGGCCGTCGCCGCGCACCTGGCTGCTGTCGGTGTCGAAGAAGACGCGGTCGCCGACATTGGCCACCAGGTCCTCCTGGCTGCCGGGGCGGGCCGCGCCCATGCCGGCGCCGGCCAGGCCGCCCGAGCCGCCCGCGCCCGTGGCGGCCGCGTTGGAGGCGTCGTCGGACGAGCAGGCCGCCAGCAGGGCGAGGGCGCCCAGCGCGCCGAGGATCTTCACGTTCACTTTGATACTCCTTCGTTCAGGTTTCAGGATGTTTCGATCAGGGCAGAAGCGGCGACCAGGACGGATCGGTTGCATCCGTCGGCGTCAGGATCTGCCTTTCATTGAATCCGGCGATGTCGATCTGGGCAAGGCGGGCCGAATAGCCCTCCCCCCGCGCGCCGCTGGCCCGGGTTTCGCGGTAGAAGGCGAGCACCCGGCCGTTGGGCGCGAAGGTCGGCGCCTCCATGCCCCAGCCTTCGGTTAGGATGCGCTCGCCCGAGCCGTCCGGCCGCATCACGCCGATGCCGAACTGCCCGCCCGAGATGCGGGTGAAGGCGATCAGGTCCCCGCGCGGGGACCAGACGGGGGTGGCGTAGCGCCCGCGCCCGAAGGAGATGCGCCGCGCCCCGCCGCCGCCCGCGCCCATGACATAGAGCTGCTGGTCGCCGCCGCGGTCGGAGTTGAAGACGATCTGCGAGCCGTCCGGGCTGTAGCAGGGCGAGACATCCAGCCCGCCGCCGGAGGTGAGCTGGCGCTGGCTGCGCGAGCCGACGTCGACCGCGAAGATGTTCGCATCCCCGCCCTGGGCGAAGGAGAGCACCACGGTGCGCCCATCCGGCGAGAAGCGGGGCGAGAGGGTCATGCCCGGGAACTGGCCCAGCACCTCCGAACGGCCGCTGTTCAGGTCGAACAGGTACACGCGCGGCTGGTTCTGGAAGTAGGACATGAACACGATCTGCTGCGCGTTCGGGTGGAAGCGCGGCGACAGCACCTGGAAGGAGCCGTCCGTCAGGAAGCGGTTGTTCTCGCCATCCTGGTCCATGATCGCCAGGCGGCGGGTGCGCCGGTCGCGCGGGCCGCTTTCCGCCACATAGACGATGCGCGTGTCGAAATAGCCCTTCTCGCCCAGCAGCCGCTCATAGATCACGTCGGAGATCAGATGCGCGATGCGGCGCCACTGGGCGGCGGGGGCGGTGAAGGCGGTGCCCTGGATCTGCTGCTCCGGCAGCACGTCCCAAAGGCGGAACTCCACGCGAAGCCGCCCGCCCTGGTCCTCCACCCGGCCGGTCACCAGCGCGTTGGCGCCGATCACGCGCCAGTCCTGGAAGCGCGGCGTCGCGGCCGCGGCCTCGGCGCTCTGGATGAAGGCGGCGTTGTCCACGGGGCGGAACAGGCCGGAATTGCGCAGGTTCGCCTGGATCACGCGGGAGATGTCGGCGCCCCGGCCGCCACCGGCCAGCGCGGGCACGGCGATCGGGATCGGATCGGTGCGGGCGCGGGTGATGTCGATCACCGTGCTCGGGGCGGAGCCCTGGGCGCGGGCGGCCGCCGGAACGGTGAGCAGCGCGGCACCACCCAGAATCAGGCCACGCCGGTCGGTCGTCATCATGGATGCGGAACCTCGGAGTTGCGGGACGGGGAAAGAGCCGAAGCGGGGCGCGCGCGCAACCCGCCCCGGTGCGAAATGCGGCCGGTCCCGCGGAAGTTGATCGCCTGGGCGCCCCGCATCAACGCGCCAGCCCGCGCGGATTGAAACGGAAGGTCGCGTTGTTGATCGCGGCCAGCTTGTCCCGCGGGAAGGGCAGCGGGGAGCATTTCGGGTCCATCAGCGCGCGCCGGGCGGCTTCGAACACCGCCCGCGCGCGCGGCTCGGTGGGGATGCTGCCGGCCGGGCGCACCACGCGCACCACGCCATTCGCATCCGCCTCCACCCGCAGCTCGACCACGATGCTGGCCAGATCCGGCGCGCCCGCATCCACCGACCAGCATTCGCTGATCTTTTCGGCGACGCCACGGATCTCGCCCGAGGTGAGCGCCGCCGTGCCGGTCGGCGCCCCGCCGCCGCGCGAGGGGCTGCCGGCGGCCGGGTTCACGCGGGAGGTCGGCGCCTGGTTTTGCGCCTGGGCGGCGCGCAGCCGCTCCAGCGTGTTCTGCACCGAATTGCTGCGCTCGGCGGGGTTCTGCACGGGCGGCGTCTGCCCCGTGCCCGGGCGGTTGTTGCTGTCCCGCGCCGGGGGCACGGGCGGCTGGTTCGGCACCGGATTCGGCCGCGCGGGCGCGGGCGGGGCCGGCGGGGAGGCGGCGGCCTGCTGCTGCGGCGGGGTCGGGGTGGGGCGCGGCGGCGTCGGGGGCGCGGGCGGCGTGGGGGCCGGGCGCGCGGGCGGCGCGGGGGTGGCGGGCGCGGGCGGGGCGATCCCCTCCGGCGCCGGGGGCGCGGGCGGGGGCGGCAGGGGCAGCGGCGGCGCCGGGGGCGCGGGCGGCTGCGGCGCCTGGGCCTGCTGCTGCGGCGGGGTGGGCGCGGGGCGCGGCGGGGCCGGGGCGGGCGGCGCCGGGCTGGGCACGGGCGGCGCGGGCAGCGGCGGGGTCACCACGGGCGGCGTGGGGGTGGGCGGCGCCGGCATGGGGACGGCGGCCGGGTTGGGCGGCGGCGGGGGCGGCAGCGGGGTCGGCGGCTCGTTGCGCGGCGGCTCCGGCGGGGCCGGGTTCGGGCTGGGCACGGGCGGCGCGTCCGGCGCAGGCGGCGCGGGCAGCGGCAGCGGCTCGGGCGCCTGGGCGAGCTGCGGCGCCTCGGGCGTGACGATCTCGACCGGAACCGCCGTCTCCATCGGCTCCGGGATGTCGCGCCCCGGCATCTCGATGAGCATCATCAGCCCCACCAGCGCGTGCAGCGCCAGGGAGGCGATGAGCCAGGGACGGAGCCGGTCCTCCGTCGTCCCGTTGGTGCCTGCGAGCGCCGCCATCCTGTCCTACCGCTGGGGCGTGGCCGGGCGGGCGGGCTGGGGCGCGGGGCGGGCAGCGCCACCGGCCCCGGCGGGCTGGGCACCACGGGCGGGCTGGCCGGCCGGCTGCTCGGCCAGCAGCGCGACGCGCGAGAAGCCGGCGGAGGAGACGATGCCCATCACCTCCATGATCCGGCCATAGGCGATGCTGCGGTCGCCGCGCACGAAGATGCGGCGCTCCGGCTGGCCCTGCGGCTGGTTCTGCATGATGGCCTGGAGCTGCGGCACGAGGTTCTCGGCCGCCACCTCGGTCTCCTGGAGGAAGATGCGGCCCTCCGGGTTCACCGTGATGGTCAGCGGCTCCTGCTCCTGGTTCAGCGCGGCGGCCTGGGTCTTGGGCAGGTCCACGGGCACGCCCACCGTCATCAGCGGCGCGGCCACCATGAAGATGATGAGCAGCACGAGCATGACGTCCACCAGCGGGGTGACGTTGATCTCGGCCATGGGCCGGCGGCGGCGCCCGGCGCCCCGGCCGCCCGGCTGAAGGGAAGCGGCCACGGGATCAGACCTGGGCCGGCTGGCGCGGCTGCGGCACCGGCGCCTCGTCCGCCTGGCGGGAGAGGATCGCGCCGAACTCGGCCGCGAAGCCCTCCAGCCGCCCGGTGAAGCGCGCGAGGTCGGTGTTGATCTTGTTGTAGGCGAGCACGGCCGGGATGGCGGCGACGAGGCCGATGGCGGTGGCGAAGAGCGCCTCCGCGATGCCCGGCGCCACCACGGCGAGGTTGGTGTTGTTCATCCCCGCGATGGCCGAGAAGGAGTTCATGATGCCCCAGACCGTGCCGAACAGGCCGATGAAGGGGCCGACCGAGCCGACCGAGGCCAGGAAGGTCATCCACTTCTCCAGCCCGTCCAGCTCACGCCCGATGGCCACGTTCATGGCCCGCTCCGCGCGGTCCTTCATGCCGGTCAGCGCCAGCGCCCCGGTCATGCCCAGATCGGCGGCGCGCTGCCATTCCCGCATGCCCGCGCCGAAGACCGCGGCCATGGGGTGGGTCGGGCGCTCGCCCTCGGCACGGTAGAGGTCCTCCAGGCTGCCGCCGGACCAGAACTTGTCCTCGAAGGCATCCGCCGCGCGGTTCACGCGGCGCATGGTGTTCCACTTCTCGAAGACGATCGCCCAGACCCAGATGCTGGCGAGCAGCAGCCCGATCATGACGAGCTTCACCACCCAGTCCGCCTGGAGGAAGAGCCCCCATAGGGAAAGGTCGTGCCCGGCCGCGGCCAGGTTCTGCGTCGTCACACCACCGGTCCCACCCATGGGCGGTCTCCTCCTCTATCGCCCCCCGGCATCCAAGCCCGGGCGCCCCCATGCCACGCGCCCCGGCGGGCGCACCCCCGCACCCGGGCCCGGGTGCCGTGCCCTTGCGGGCGAATCCCATGGCCGAGGCTGCGCCGCCGCGCGGACGGCAATGGGGCAGCCCTGCCACCCCGCCGCCATGAAGCGTTCAGCCCCCGGCCTCCATTCCCGCCGCCGGATCGGGCCGCAGCGCGGAGCGCCAGGGCTCCGGCAGCGGCACCGGCCGCAGGCTTTGCTGCGAGACGCAGACCAGCCCGACCTTCAGCCGCGCCAGCATGCCCCCGTCCTCGGCCACCACGTCCTGCCCCACATCGAGGGAGGCCGCCCCCGCCTTCAGCACCCGGGTTTCGATGAACACGAGGTCATCCAGCCGGGCGGGCCGCAGATACGCCACTTCGATGCGGCGCACCACAAGCAACGAACCGTGACGTTCCATCAAAAGATGATGGGGCAAGCCTATGTCGCGCAAGGATTCCGTCCGGGCCCTCTCGGCCCAGCGCAGATAATTGGCGTGATAGGCCACGCCGCCCGCATCGGTGTCCTCGAAATAGACGCGGATGGGATAGCGGTGGACCGGCATGGGCCGGGCCTAGCGCCGATCCCCCTGCCCCGCCAGGGGGCGAGTCCGGGCCGCTGCGGGGATCAGCCGAACGCCCCCGGCATGGCAGCGCCCTTCAGCCCAGGCTCGTCCAATAGGCGCCCTGGTAGGGAAGGGCGGCGAAGCGGTCGTTGATCTCGGCCAGGGTGGCTGCGGGGTCCAGCGCCCCGAACAGCTCCGGCCGGATCCAGCGCGCCAGCGCCTCGAACTGGACGATGTTGATGGCGGCGCCGTTGAAGGCGTTCCACAGGCCATGGGCGCGGCGCGCGGCGACGGCGGGCAGCGCCGCCAGTTCCGGCGCGCGCAGCACCGCCTCCAGGCTCGCCCGCGCCGCATCCGCCGGGGCGCCGGGTCCGACCTGGATGCCGCCCCCCTCCCCCGGCAGGTAGAGCCCCGTGCCGATGAAGACCTCGGCGCCGGAAAGCACCACCTGCTCCACCGCCAGTGTGCCGCCGCGGGGATTGTTGATCAGCCCCTCCGCGACGTTGCGCGCGCCCAGCATGGCCAGGAACTCCCCGCCCCCTCCCGCCGTGCCCGGCGACCAGCAGCAGGGCCAGCGCCCGGCGAAGGCGGAGAACAGCACGCGCGGCCCGGGCCGCCCGCTTGCCGCCACGGCCTGGAGGATGCGGTCGCGCCGCGCCTCGTAGAAGCGCGCATAGGCCTCGGCCCGCTCCTCCTGCCCCAGCGCGGCGCCGAGCAGGCGGATGGTCGGCACGGTGTTGCGGCCGGGCTGTTGGAAGATGTCGATATAGAGGACGGGCACGCCGCTGCCCTCGAGCAGCGCGACGACGCGGCGCATCTCCTCCGCATTCGCCTGCCAGGCGCTGAGGATGACGAGATCAGGCCGCAGGGCAAGGGCGCGTTCGGCCGAAATTCCCTCCCCCACCGCGACCGTCAGCTCCGGCACCCGGGCCAGGGCCGGGAAGGCGCGGCGGTAATCGGCATCGAGGACAGGGGCCACCCGCTTCAGCTCGCCGCCCATGCCGACCAGGATCGAGGCGGGATCGGGATGCACCAGGGCCAGGTTGAGGAGCTGGAACCCCTCCCCCAGCAGCACCGCCCGGGGCTGGGCGGGAATGGTCACCCGGCGGCCGAGCAGGTCGGTCACCTGCCGGGGCCAGCCGGAGGGCTGGGCGGCCACGCGGCCCGCGCCCAGCCCGGCCGCCACCCCCGCGAGCGAAGCCAGCGCGCTGCGCCGGGGCAGGAGGGGAGCGCGCGGCATGGGTCACCTTCCGGAAAGCCTGCGAGGCGTTCGCAATAGCCCCCGGCCCGCGGCCGGGGCAAGGCGGCGCTAGGGCCCCGGTTCGTCCAGCAGATCGCCCTGGGAGGCCAGGGCGTGGCGCGGCGGGGTCATGCCCAGATGCTTCCACCCGGGCAGGCCCAGCACGCGCCCGCGCTGGGTCCGCAGGATCAGCCCTTCCTGGATCAGGAAGGGCTCGATCACCTCCTCCAGCGTGTCGCGGCTCTCGGCCAGCGCGGCGGCCAGGGTTTCCACCCCCACCGGCCCGCCGCCATGGTGGTCGGCCAGGCGGCGCAGGTAGCGGCGGTCCATGGCGTCCAGCCCCAGCCGGTCCACCTCCAGCCGCTCCAGCGCGGCATCGGCCAGCTTGCGGTCGGCATCCCGGCCCGCCACCGCCGCGAAGTCCCGCACCCGCCGCAGCAGGCGGCCGGCGATGCGCGGCGTGCCCCGGCTGCGCGTCGCGATCTCGCGCGCGCCATCAGGGGTGAGCACGAAGCCCAGCTTCTGCGCCCCGCGCGCCACGATCCGCTCCAGCTCCTCCGGCGAATAGAATTGCAGGCGGAGCGGGATGCCGAAGCGGTCGCGCAGCGGCGTGGCGAGCAGGCCCGCGCGGGTGGTGGCGCCCACCAGGGTGAAGGGCGGCAGGTCGATCCTCACCGTCCGCGCCGCCGGCCCCTCCCCGATGATGAGGTCGAGCTGGAAGTCCTCCATCGCGGGGTAGAGGGTTTCCTCGATCGCGGGCTGGAGGCGGTGGATCTCGTCGACGAACAGCACGTCGCGCGGCTGCAGGTTGGTGAGAATGGCCGCGAGATCCCCCGCGCGCTGCAGCACCGGGCCGGAGGTGGCGCGGAAGCCCACCCCCAGCTCCCTCGCCACAATCTGCGCGAGGGTGGTCTTGCCCAGGCCCGGCGGACCGAACAGCAGGACATGGTCCAGCGCATCCCCGCGCGCCCGCGCCGCCTGGACGAAGACCGACAGGTTCTCCCGCAGGGCCGGCTGCCCGGTGAAGTCGGCCAGGGTCTGGGGGCGCAGCGTGGCTTCCGCCGCGTCCTCCTCCTGCCGGGTGCCGGCGGTGATGCGATCCGTGTTCATGGGCGGAACATAGCGTGATCGCCGCCCCCTGTCGCCGGCCCGCCGGGGCCCCTCAACGATCGATTCAGCCTTCGCCCGGCAGGATGGGCCAGCCGCCCGGACAGGACGCCCGGCGAGGACGGAAAAAGCTTCCGCGCACCGCCCGCCGCAAGCCCGAGGCCCGCATGCTGCCGCACCTGTCCAGCCACGCCCTGTACCTGCTGCTCCTGCCGGCCTTCGCCATGGTCACGAGCATCGCCCTGGGCGTGCTGTCCGGCCCGCTTCCCGCGCGCGGCGCAGGGCGGAAGCCCGCCCGGGCCAGGCGCCGGCCTAACGCGGCGCCATTTCCTTCAGGCTCTCGCGGATGAGGGTGTTGAGGTCCGCGCCCTCGCCCAGCCGGTCCTGAACCCGCGCCACCACGGAGGCCGCCTCCGGCCGGCGCCAGCCGAGGTTGAGCAGGGCCGAGACGGCATCCGCCGCCACCCCGCGCTCCGGCACCGGGGCCGCCGGCACGACGAAGGCGGCATCGCCCGTGGGCATGCCGCCCACCTTCTCCCGCAGCTCGGACAGCAGCCGCACCGCCAGCTTCGGCCCGACGCCCGGCGCGCGGGTCAGGCTTCCCCGGTCCCCCGCCAGGATCGCCGCCGCGAGATCCCGGGGCGAAAGGGCGGAGAGCAGGCCGAGCGCCACCTTCGGCCCCACGCCCTGGATGCCCGTGAGCAGCCGGAACCAGTCCCGCTCCGCCGCATCGGCGAAGCCATAGAGGGTGATGGCATCCTCGCGCACCACCGTCTCGATCCACAGCGTGCCCTTGGCGTCCTGCGGCAGGGCGGAGACGGCGCGGGAGGAGGCGGCGACGAGATAGCCCACCCCGTTCACATCCAGGATGCAGCCGCCCTCGTGCACGGAATCCAGCCGGCCCGTCAGCTTCCCGATCATGCGGTCTGGTAGCCCCCGGTCTGGTAGCCACGGGCAAGCGCGTTGCGGGTGGAGCGGTGGTTGGCGTGGCAGATGGCGATGGCCAGCGCATCCGCCGCATCCGCGCGCTTGATCGCGGCCCCCGGCAGCAGGCGGCGCACCATGTCCTGCACCTGGATCTTGTCGGCATGGCCGGTTCCGACCACGGCGCGCTTGATCTCCATCGCCTGGTATTCGGCCACCACCACGCCCAGCATCGCCGGCGCCAGCAGCACCACGCCGCGCGCCTGGCCCAGCTTCAGCGCGGCGCCCGGGTTCTTGTTGACATAGGTGTGCTCCACCGCCGCCTCGTCCGGGCGGTGCAGCTCGATCAGCGCGGTCAGCGCGCGATGGATGATGCAGAGCCGGTCCGCCAGCGGCAGGTCCGCCTTCGTGCTCACCACCCCGTCGCCGAGGTGGCGCAGCCGCGACCCGCTGCTCTCCACCAGCCCCCAGCCCGTGTGCTGGAGGCCGGGATCCAGCCCGAGGATGCGAACCGCGCCGCTCAAGCCGTCAGCCGGTCGAGCACGTCGTCCGGCACGTCGAAATTCGCATAGACCGACTGCACGTCGTCATGGTCGTCCAGCGCATCGACCAGCTTCAGCACGCCGCGCGCGGCCTCCTCGTCCAGCGGCACGGTGGCATTGGGGCGCCATTCCAGCTTCGCGCTCTCGGCCGGGCCCAGCTTCGCCTCCAGCGCGTCGCGCACGGCGAAGAGGTCCTCGATGGCGGTGCGGATGGCGTGGCCGTCCTCGTCGCTCTCCACATCCTGCGCCCCGGCCTCGATCGCGGCCTCCAGAACCGTATCGGCATCCCCGACCGAGGCGGCGTAGCGCACCACGCCCTCCCGCTCGAACTGGAAGGCCACCGAATTGCTCTCGCCCAGCGCCCCGCCATTCTTCGAGAACATGGAGCGCAGGTCGGAGGCCGTGCGGTTGCGGTTGTCGGTCAGCGCCTCGACGATGATGGCGACGCCGTTCGGGCCGTAACCCTCGTAGCGCACCTCGTCGTAATTCTCGGTGTCCGTGCCCTGGGCCACGCGCTTTATGGCGCGCTCCACCGTGTCGCGCGGCATGTTGGCCGTCAGCGCCGCCTTCACCGCCGCGCGCAGGCGCGGGTTGTGCGCCGGGTCCGGCAGGCCGGACTTGGCCGAGACGGTCACCTCGCGAATCAGCTTGCCCCAGGCCTGGGCCCGCTTGGCGCTCTGCGCCGCCTTGCGGTGCGCGATGTTCTTGGCATGCGAATGGCCGGCCATGGCGGCGTCCTGTTCCTCTCTCGGGCGGCGGCGCGCCGGCCCCGGCCCTCCGCCGGGAGGAACCGGAAACCGCGCGCCGGCCCGCCGGGGCCAGGCCCTCCACTCGGAAAGGCGGCCCGCACGGCGGGGCTGGGGAGGTGCATGATAACCGCCGCTGTGGAACGGCGCCACCCGCAGGGGGGTGTCTTGTTCTCGGGGGGCGGTCTGTCCCGGGGAGAGGAAGAAGGAATTCTTCCTCTCCCCGGCCCCCTCACCATCATCTTCTTTTAGAAGTTTGGACCCACTGGGCTGACGGTGCGCCTGAGGTCATCGACCTCAGGCGACTGCAAAGGCAGGATCAATCCCGCCAACCAGAAACCCCGCTGATCAACGGCATCCACGGCAGTCAGAAGGGGTTCCAAGGGCCTCAGGCCCTTGGCGGGTGGAGGGCGGAGCCCTCCGAGCGGGACACCCGGAAGGGATCAGTCATTCGCCGCCCGTCGCCGCTCATCCGCCAGGGCGACGTTCATCCCGTCCCAGTAGTCGGCGTGCAGCTCGGCCGGGCCGCGATAGGAGGGCGGCCGCCCGGCTTCTCCGTCACGGTAGCCGGCCTGCCAGGCCGTGGCCTGGGGCGAGGGGGTTTGCATGGCGGGCGCGGCGGCCACGGCTTCCGGCGCGGCCACGACGCGGGCGGCCTCGGCTTCGATCTGGGTGGCCAGGCGCACCATTGGCCGCAGGTTCTGCTCGGCCGAGCCGATGTTCCGCCCGTTCGCCATCCAGCCGGAGAGCAGGCGGCCCGCGATCCGGGCGATCAGCCCGGCGCGCTTCCGCTCCGCCTTGGTCAGCGCCTCCTCGGCCGGCGCGGGTGCGTCGCGCCGGCCGGAGCCGAGCGAGGATGAGAACCAGCGGGCGTCCTCCGGCTTCATGCATGCCTTTCCGTCGCGCCAAGCGGCGCGGAACCCTGGTGTGTTGTCATGGAGCCCCCCGGCACAGGCATGCCGCGGCCGCCAGCCCTTGCGGGCTGGCCGGGTGCGCGCTGCCTGACCTCTCAACGCGCGGGACGCGTTCTGGTTTAAGGAACACGGCGTGGAGGCAGCGCCTCGGGGCACACCGGCCCGCAACGTCGCCGCAGACGAGCCGCCCGGGAGCGGTGTAGAAAACCCGCCATGGACGCAAACCCCGCCCCCCACCCCTTCGACATCACCACCCATGAGGGGTTGGCGGCGCTGTACGCCGCCCCCTCCCCGGTGGTGCTGGCGAAGGCGACGGACCGGATCGAGGGGCGGAGCGCGGCCTTCATCGCCAACTCCCCCTTCTGCGTGCTGACCACCATCGGCCGGCACGGCCCGCATGCCACGCCGCGCGGCGATGCGCCGGGCTTCGTCACCCTGCTGGACGAGAAGACCCTCGCCCTGCCCGACCGCCGCGGGAACAACCGGCTGGATGCCCTGCGGGACGTGCTGGACGATCCGCGCGTGGCCCTGCTCTTCCTCGTGCCCGGCATGGGCGAGACGCTGCGGGTGCACGGCACCGCCCGCATCACGACCGACCCCGCGCTGCGGGAGCGGCTGGTGATGGGCCGGGCCAAGCCGGCGACCGTGCTGATCATCTCCGTCACCGAGGTCTACATGCAGTGCCCCCGCGCGCTGCTGCGGGCCGAGCTCTGGGCCGGGCGCGCCAAGCCCGAGGGCACGCCGAGCGGCGGCGAGCTGATCGCCGAGCACACCAAGGGCGCCTATGCGGCCGAGACCTATGACACGGTGACGGCCCCCCATTGCGCCGAGAACCTGTACTAGCTTGGAGCCGCTCCGCGTCTCGAACCGGCTGACCATTCCCGCCGAGGCGCTGGAGGAGAGCTTCATCGCCGCCTCCGGCCCGGGCGGGCAGAACGTCAACAAGGTGGCGACGGCCGTGCAGCTGCGCCTGCATACCGCGCGCGTGCCGGACCTGCCGGAGCGGGTGATGACCCGGCTGCGCGAGCTGGCGGGGCGGCGCATGACGGAGGAGGGCATGCTCCTCCTCACCTCCCGCGAGCATCGGACGCAGGACCGGAACCGGGAGGCCGCGCGGGCCCGGCTGCTGGCCCTGCTGCAGGAGGCCGCGGCGCCCCCGCCGCCCACCCGGCGCCCCACCCGGCCCACCCGGGCGAGCAAGGAGCGGCGCCTGACCGCCAAGGGCGTGCGCGCCGGCATCAAGCAGGGCCGCGGACGCGTGCGGGACGAATAGTCGCCGGGTGCGACCCGCCGCTGGGCTAGGCTCCCCTTCCCCGCCCGGAAGCGGCGGGACCGACCCAGGGGGGACAGCCATGGCCCGCGAACGGAATGCCCTGCCGCAGCTCGGCGAAGCCATCTTCCTCACCGATGGCGGGCTGGAGACGACCCTCATCTTCCATGAGGGGCTGGAGCTTCCCCATTTCGCGTCCTTCGTCCTGCTCGAAACGGAGGAGGGACGGCGACACCTGCGCCGCTACTACGAATCCTACCTCGCCATCGCGCGGGAGCGCGGCCTTGGCTTCGTGCTGGACACCCCGACCTGGCGCGCCAACCCCGATTGGGGCGCGCGGCTGGGCTATGACGCCGAGGGGCTGCGGCGGATCAACCAGGCCGGCATCCGGTTCCTCCAATCGCTCCGCGACGAATGGGAGACGCCGCGGACGCCCTGCGTCGTCAGCGGCGTCGTCGGGCCGCGCGGCGACGGCTACCGGCCGGGCGTCATCGCCGTGGCGGAGGCCGAACGCTACCACGCGCCGCAGATCGCCGCCTTCGCCGGGGCGGGTGCCGACCTGGTGGGCGCCTTCACCCTGACGGACATCCACGAGGCCGCCGGCATCGCGCGCGCCGCCGCCGCGCAGGACCTGCCCTGCGCCCTGTCCTTCACCGTGGAAACCGATGGCCGGCTGGCGAGCGGGCCGAGCCTGCGGGAGGCGATCGAGGCCGTGGATGCCGAGACCGGCGGAAGCCCGGCCTACTACATGGTCAACTGCGCCCATCCCTCGCATTTCGAGCAGGCCCTTGCGGCAGGTGAGGCCTGGACGGGGCGGCTTCGCGGCATCCGGGCGAATGCCTCGATGAAAAGCCATGCCGAGCTGGACAGATCCGCCACGCTGGACGACGGCGACCCCGAGGATCTCGGCCAGCGCTACCATGCGCTGCGGCAGCGCTTCCCCGCGCTCCGGCTGCTCGGGGGGTGCTGCGGCACCGATGCGAGGCACCTCCGGGCCATCTGCGAGGCCTGCCTTCCCGCCTGAAGCGGCCTCTTCACAAAACCGGGAGCGAATGGCATGCCCCTGCGCAACCAGCAGGGGGACTTCCAGCATGGCCGGTCACGGGCATGTCGAGCATTCCGGCGAGAACAAGCGTGTCGCGCTGCTGATCGCGGTGCTGGCGCTCTGCCTCGCCATCGCGGAAACGGGGGCGAAGAGCGCGCAGACCGAGGCGCTCTCCCGCAATGTCGAGGCCTCCAACCTCTGGGCCTTCTTCCAGGCCCGCACCATCCGCCAGACCACCGTCCGCACCGCCGCCGAAGCCCAGGCCCTGGCGCCGGAAGCCGCGGACGAGGCCCGCCGCGCCGCCACCACCCGCCAGATGCAGGCCTGGCTCTCCAGCGCCCAACGCTGGGAAAGCGAGCCCGCCACCGGCGAAGGCCGGCGCGAACTGGCCGACCGCGCCAAGGCGGCGGAGCGCATCCGCGACCGCTCCATGGCCGCCTACCACATGCATGAATACGGCTCGGCCGCCTTCCAGGTCGCCATCGTCGTCGCCTCCGCCAGCATCGTCACCGGGGTGCCGCTGCTGGCGCTGGGCGGGGCCATCCTGGGGGTGGTCGGGATCGCGCTCACCGGGCTCGGCTTCTTCGCGCCGGAGCTGATCCACTTCTGATCCTGGTTCCGAGAGGGCTTGAGGGCTCCGCCCTCACCCGCCAAGGGCCTGAGGCCCTTGGAACCCCGTTTGACTGCCGTGGATACCCCGGATCGTTGGGGTTTCTGGTTGCGGGCGCTTTTCCTGCCTTTGCAGTCGCCTCGGGTCATGGACCCGAGGCGCACCGTCAGCCGAGTGATTCCAAACTCGAAGAAGAAGATGATGGTGAGGGGTCCGGGGAGAGGAAGAATTCCTTCTTCCTCTCCCCGGGACAGACCGTCAGCCCAGAACAAGGGCCAACACCCCAAGCGTCCCTATTGCGTGTTCCCCAGGGCCGCCGGCGGAGGCGAGTGCTTCTCCGCCGCGCCATCCGCCTCGGCCGGTTCCGGGCGCCGTTCCTCCCGCGTCACCCCCGCCGCTTCCGCCTCGGCCGGCGTGCGGGCGAAGCGCGAGAGGATGACGGATTGCGCGGGCACGGCGATGGCGATGCCCAGTTCCTCGAAGCGTTGCTTGATGCGGCGGTTGAATTCGCGCTGCACGCCCCAGCGGCCCGTATCCTTGCACTTCATCTGGCCGAGCACGGTGAAGGTGGCGCCATCCACCTTGTCCACGCCCCACAGCGCGAAGTCGTCCAGGATCTGGTCCTTGAAGGTGGGGTCCTGGCGCATCCCGGCGCCGATCTCCTTCAGCACCTGGCCGACGCGGTCCGTATCCTCCGAGAAGGCGACGGTGACGGAGACCGCGGCATTGCCGATGCCCTTGTTCGTGTTGGTGACGGTGGTGACCGAGCTGAAGGGGATGACATGCACCGAGCCATCGCCCGCGCGCAGGCGGATGGTGCGGATGGAGAGGTTCTCCACCGAGCCTGAGAGGCCGGAGACCGTCACCCAGTCGCCCACCTGCATCGTGTTCTCCAGCAGCAGGAAGATGCCGGTGATCACGTCCTGCACCAGCTTCTGCGAGCCGAAGCCGACCGCGACGCCGAGGATGCCGGCGCCCGCGAGGAGCGGCGCGATGTTCACCCCCAGCTGCGACAGCGCGGTGAAGCCGACGATGGCGACGATCAGCACCAGCAGCGTGCTGTGCAGCAACGGCAGCAGCGTGCGCAGCCGGGCGGAGCGCGCGTAGTCGCCGCGCGCCGACATATCGGCGATGTTGCGGTCGATCCAGGCGTTCACCCCTTCCCAGATCATCACGGCGAGCACGCCGGCGACCAGCAGCACGAGGGCGGAGCCGGCCACACGCTGCCCGAGCCGGCCGTTGCGGAAGGATTCCGTGACGTCCAGCCCCCAGACCTGCAGCAGCGCGAGCACCGTCACCACCCCGATGCCGACGGAGATGCCCCGGCGCAGCACGGGCACGTAGCGGTTGGCCCGCCCCTCCAGGAAGGGAAGTCGCTGCGCGGTCGCGGCCTTGATCTTGAACATGCGGTCCAGCAGCCCGAGCAGCGCCACGGCCACCAGCCGCGCCACCACCAGCACCACCACCGTGGCGCCGACATAGCGCAGCAGCAGCCCGTAGCCGTTCTCGATCTGCAGCGCCCAGACGAACCACAGCGCCAGCAGCAGGAAGATCGCGGTGATGTGCCACACCCGCGCCAGCCAGTGGCGCGCCAGCGCGAAGGCGCCACGGGATTCCGCCGGGGCGTCGATCATCGCCGCGACGCCGCGCCGGCATTGCAGCACGACCACGATCAGCAGCAGGTGGTTCAGCAGCACGACCAGCTTCGCGGCCGAGGCATAGGCGGCGGGATACAGGCCCAGGATGCGCGCCATCTCCAGTGCCGCCATGCCGTAGATCGCGATGCCGCTCACGCGCCCGAGCCAGACCTCGGCATAGGCCGCGGTCTCGTCCGACATGCGGAACAGGCGCAGGAATCGCGAATGCGGCGAGAACACCGCGCAGCCCGCCGCCATGATGACGTGCTGGACCACGAAGGCGTTCACCGCCGCCAGGATGATCAGCGGCGTCACCCCGCCATCGCCCAGCGGCGTCGCCAGAAGCAGGTTGCCGACCACCGCGAAGGCGCCGATCGGCACGAGATCCAGCATCAGGCGCAGCACCGCCAGCGGCGCGCGCTGGATGAGCCTGAGCTCGGCCTGGCTCGCCACCTGCGGCGAGCCCTGGGCGGCGGAGACCTTGCGCGCCACCGCCCGGTCCACCGCGCGCCGCTCCAGCGTTCCCATCGGGCGGCGGAGGGCACGGCGGAGCACCCAGCGCGCGCCCCAGGCGCAGGCGAGCACCACGACCATGCGCCAGGCCACGTCGAGGATCGCGGATTGCGCGAAGGGATTGCTCGCGGTCCGCACCAGCCACATCCAGACCAGGGGGACGCTCGCGACCGTGTTGCCCACGGCCGCGAGATGGCCGGAGAGTGCCGACAGCCAGGCCGAGAGGGCGGCAATGATCTCCGCCAGCAGGCTGTCGGAGGTGAGCGAGACGGAATCGTCCGGCGATGCCGCCGCCGCAGGGGCGGGCGCCGGGGCAGCCGGGGCCGCGGAGGGGGCCTTGGCCGCCGCCGCAGCGGGCTGGCTGGCCGCACCGGGCGCCACGCCCGCCACCGCGCGCAGGGCGTCCAGCACCTGCTGCCGCCGCGCATCATCCTCCAGCAAGGCGAGGGCGTTGCGGGCCTGAGCCGGCGTCAGCGCCTGCGGCACGGCCTCCGTCCCGCTGGCCGGAGCCTGGGCCGAGGCGGGCGAGGCGGCGATGAGAAGCGCCGCGAACAGGCCCAGAAGGGCAAGCCGAAGCGCCCCCATCCGCGCTCCGTCCCGGGAGCTCCCTGTTCCAGCGGGCCGTGGAGAGGCTCGGTCGCGATGGTTCAGGGCGCGGATACGGTGCTGCATTCCTTGGAGAACTCCAGGGATCTTCCGGTCATTCGGACGGGCCTTGGCCCGGGGGCGGGCGGGGGCATGGGGCCTCCGCGCGCGTCATCGCAGCCGGGCGCGGCGCCTCGCGGGCGGCGCGCATGCTCCGGCATGGCATGCGCCCCCGGCCGCGCATTCGGCGGGGCAGGCGGCGCAAGTCCGGCTAAAGCGGGCGGGGCGGGTCCAGGGTTGCACCTGCGAAGGCGCGGAAAGCGCCTGATCCGCCTCCGCAACAGGCCGGCATCCCCCGGCCCCGTCGGGGATCAGAAGCCCGGCATCACCTGGGAAAGCCGCCCGCCGAGGCGCAGCGCCCCGATGCGGCGGGCCAGGCCGGTCGCGTCGTCGGTCTCCACCAGCACGCCGCAGAGGGTCGCCTCCCCCTCCGCCGGCGCCAGCCGCTCGGAGGGGTATTTGCGCCAGAAGCGAAGCGAGGCGCCGCCCTTCTGCATGCCGATCACACTGTCATAGTCGCCGCACATGCCGGCATCCGTGACATAGGCGGTGCCGCCCTCCAGCACCTGGTGGTCCGCGGTGGGCACATGCGTGTGGGTGCCCGCGACGAGGCTGACGCGCCCGTCGAAGGAATGGCCGAAGCCCAGCTTCTCGCTCGTGGCCTCCGCATGGATGTCCACCACCACCGCCTGGACCGAGCCGTTCGCCCCCAGGCTGTGCCGCGCCAGCTCCGCCTGGGCGGCGCGGAAGGGGTCGTCCAGCGGTTCCATGAAGAGCCGTCCCATCACCTGGATCACCAGGGCGCGGCCACGGCCGGGCACATCCACCACGGTGGCGCCGCGCCCGGGGGTGCCGGGCGGGTAGTTCATCGGGCGGATCAGCCGGGGCTCGGCCTCGATGAAGGGCACGATCTCCTTCCGGTCCCAGGCATGGTTGCCCAGGGTCAGCACGTCGGCCCCGGCCTCGAGGAAGGCGCGCGCCATGTCGGGGGCGAGGCCGAAGCCGTGGGAGGCGTTCTCGGCATTCAGCACCACGAGGTCCGCGGCCAGCTCACGCCGCAGCGCCGGCAGGCGGGACGTCACCGCATCGCGCCCGGCGCGGCCGACCACATCGCCCAGGAACAGGATTCTCAACCGGGGGAACCTTCTCGAAACCGCATCACCCCGGCCTCGGTCGCCACCGCATCCAGCGGGGCGTCATGAGGGCCGGAGGGCACCACATCCATCTCCTGGCAGGCGAAGGCCACGCCCAGGGTTCCCGCCCCGGGCAGCGCGGCCAGGGTGCGGTCGTAATAGCCGCCGCCATAGCCCAGGCGGCGCCCGGCCCGGTCGAAGGCCAGGAGGGGCACGATCAGCCAGTCCGGCACCAGGGGCGGCGCATCCTCCGGCGGCTGCTGCGTGCCCACCGGGCCCTTGGCCAGCACATCCCCGAAGGCGAAGGCGCGGAAATCCAGCGGCAGGCCGCGCTTCGGCGTGCGCGGCAGGCACAGCCGGTGCCCGCGCGAGGTCAGGGCCCGCATCAGGGGCCGGATGTCGATCTCATGCCCCATGGGCCAGAAGCCGGCCACCACGGCGCCCGCGGGCGGCGGGGCCTCCCGCAGAACATGCGCGGCCAGGGCCGGGCCGGCGCCCGCCGCATGGGCGCGCGCGCGGCGCGCCTGCGCTTCCTCCCGCGCCACGGTCTTCGCCGCGCGCAGAAGGGCGTCGTCGCCCGGAGAGAAAGGGGGAAACAAGTGCGGAGCCGCCATGACCGCTGGCGATTCGTCCTCCCAAGGCCTGCTAGCGCAGGTGGGCACCAGATACCCGGACCAGGGTCCGGACAGAGCCAGCTCCCGGAGGATGCTTATTGGCCCTGGGGATGATTTGCCTGGCGCGAAAGGCAGCCCCGCCCACCCTATCTAGGCCTTCGGGCCGCCCGGCGCCAGGGCCGCGCGCGGAACGGATCAGGACTTTCCGAGATCCGCCGCGATGCCCTCGATCCGCTCCGCCACGCGGGCCAGCCGCTCGGCCAGGCGCGGGTCGGCCGGGGCGGTGGGCGGCACGATGCCGGCCCGCGCCTGGGCCAGCTCCACCTTCAGGTCATGCACCTCGTCGGCCAGCAGCAGGGAGGCGAGCAGCAGCAGCCTGGGCTCCCCATAGGAGCCGCCCATCGTCCTCACCGAGGCGACGCGGCGGTCCACCTCCGCCGCCAGGGCGACGAGATGCGCCTCCTGCCCGTCCTCGCAGGAAACCGGATGGCTGTACCCGCCGACGCGAACCGTGACCTGTCCCAATGCTCAGCCCTCCTCGGCGCGGCGGCGCGGGGCATCGCCCGGCTCCTCGCCCTCTTCCGGCAGTCCCGCCTCGTCGTCCTCGATACCCTCGGGCAGCTCGGCTCCCTCGGGCAAGGCGGCGCGCAGCCGGGCGATGGTCGCCTCCAGCCGCGCCGAGAGCGCCGCCACCTCCTCCACGGGCACGCCGGCGGAAGGCGCCGCCGGGCGGGCCGCGACCTCGGCAGCCACCCGCGCCAGCCGCTCCACCGCCGCTTCCAGCCGTGCGGCCGCCTCTGCCAGGCTGTCCGACATGCCGCCCCCAATCCCATCTCGCCCGCGCGCATCCACGGGCCACCATCGCCCCACGCCCGTTTCCGGGTGTCACACAGGAGCGTGAGGGCTTTACGCACCCGCCCGCAAGGGGGTCAACCCGGCAGGACCCCAGGAACACCATGACACACGCGCCCGTCACCACCCCGCCCGCCATCCGGTTCCGCTCCGCGGCGGAAGCGGCAGCCGCCCTCTCCCTGGCCACCCCGGCCGGCGTGCTGCTGCTCTCCACGCCCGGTGCCGCCGCCTGGCCGGGCGCGGCCGTGGTGGCGGCCATGGTGGCACGCGCGGCCGCCGCCCACCCCGGCGCGGTGCATCAGGCGGCGCTGGACTGCGGCAGCGCCCCCGGCCTGGCCCTGGACGCGCTGCGCCAGGGCTGGCGCCTGCTGGTGCTCGATGCCGGCCACCCCGCCTTCCCCGCCGTGGCATCCGCGGCGGAGGAAGCCGGCGCCACCCTCCTGCCCCAGGCCCCGCCGGCGCTGGACCTCTCCCGCCTCGACCTCCGCAAGCCCGGCGGGCGCGCCATCCTCGCCCGCCACCTCGCGGAGGGCTGATCGCGCCGATCGCCTTGGGGACGTTCTGCGCTGTCAGGCTCCCCGGAGAGGGCGCCGCCCTCTCCGGACGTTCGAGGCAGTGCCTCGAACCCCGCCAGGAGCCTGAGGCTCCTGGACCTGCATCGGACTGCCGTGGATACCCCGGATCGGCGGGGTTTCTGGTTCAAGAGATTGATCCTGCCGTTGCAGTCGCCTCGGGTCATCGACCCGAGGCGCACCGTCAGCCGAATGATTCCAACTCGAAGAAAAAGATGATGGTGAGGGGTCCGGGGAGAGGAAGAATTCCTTCTTCCTCTCCCCGGGACGAACCGACAGCCCAAAGCCGGAGCGCGACCGGATCAGGGATGCAGCACGGCCCCCTTGGTCGCCTTGTCCACCTCCTTCCGCGGCCCGCGAAGGGCCAGGCCAACGAGATCCGGCGCATCCGCCGGCTCTGCCCGGAAGACCTCGCGATTGGCCGCGTCATGGCCCGTACCGAACATCGCCCGGACATAGGCGGCCCGGCTCAGCCCCCGCTCATTCGCCTGGCTCCAGGCGCGGCGCAGCACCTCGGGGGAGGCTGCGAAGATCAGCATGGGCTGGCCCAGCAGCCGGGCGTGGCGCCGGCCCGACGCATCCTCATAGGGCTCGCCCAGCGCCTCCGGCGCCTCCGCCGCGATGCCGGTGGCCAGGAAGGCCGTCACGTTCAGCTTCTGCCAGATGGGCAGGTCCTCCAGCACGAGGATCGCCACCTTCGTCTCGAACACCATCCGCCCTGTCCCTTCGTCGTCAGACCAGGCGGATCTCAGCGGCGCGGCCCCTCCCCGTCTGGAACGCCCGTGCAGAGGGTGCGGTAGGCGCCGGGGGACAGCCCATAGGCGCGGCGGAAGCGGCGGCCGAGATGGCTCTGGTCCGAGAAGCCGCAGGCCGCCGCCACCTCGGCCGGGCGCGCCCCGGCGGCGAGCATCCCGCGCGCGCGCAGCAGCCGGATCTGCACGAGATAGGCATGGGGCGAGGTGCCATAGGCGGCGCGAAAGGCGCGGGCGAGCTGGAAGCGGTCGGCCGCCCCGGCCGCACGGGCCAGCTCATCCGCGCCGGGGTCGCTCTCCATCGCATCCTGCAGCCGTTCCCGCGCGCGGCGGGCCACCCCGGTATCGCGCCCGGGGGACGGCGCGCCTTCCTCGCGCCCGAGATGCGGGCGGAGGCGGCGCAGCACCGCATCCAGCGCGGCATCGCGCAGCAGCCGCTCCGACGGCGCCTCCAGCGCGCGGCAGGCGCGGCGGATGGCCTCGCCCAGCGCCGCGTCGTCGCAGAGGCTGGCCCGGAAGCCGGGATCGGCGCCCGGCGCATCGGGCATGCCGGCACGCAGCCAGGGGCGCGGCAGGTAGAGCATGCGATAGGCGAAGCCGCCCTCCGCCCCGGCCTGCCCGTCATGCGCCTCCTGCGGCTCGATCAGGATCACGCGGCCCGGCGTGCTGCGGCGGCGCGCGCCACGGCAGAGGAAGTCCTGCACGCCGCGATCCGTCACCCCCACCAGCCAGTCGTCATGGCGGTGCAGGTCATAGGCATGGGCGGCGAAGCGGGCACGGATCGCCTCGATGCCGGTCGGGGCGTCATGCACCAGCCGAACCTCGTCGGGCGGCGCGGTCATGGCAGGCGGATGGCTGCGGGCATCACGGCGGCGAGCATAACGGCCCCGCCCCCCGCCGTGACAATCCGCCGCCCCTGCGGCTTACTCCCCCCCGCCCGAAGAATGGCCGAGGAGGAACCAGCATGCAGATCACGCCGAAGGTCCGCGAGATCCTCTCCTGGTATGAGAGCGACAATCCCGGCACGAAGACGAACCTCGCCCGCATCCTGATGCAGGGAAAGCTGGCCGGTACCGGCCGCATGGTCATCCTGCCCGTGGACCAGGGCTTCGAGCACGGCCCGGCGCGTTCCTTCGCGCCCAACCCTGCCGGCTACGATCCGCGCTATCATTTCGAGCTGGCGGTCGAAGCCGGGCTGAACGCCTATGCCGCCCCGCTCGGCATGATCGAGGCGGGCGCGGCCAGCTTCGCCGGCGCCATCCCGACCATCCTGAAGGTCAACAGCAGCAACTCCCTCTCCAGCACCAAGGACCAGGCGGTCACCGGTTCAGTGGCGGATGCGCTGCGGCTGGGCTGCTCGGCCATCGGCTTCACCATCTATCCCGGCTCCGAATACCAGTTCGAGATGATGGAGGAGCTTCGCGAGATGGCGGAGGAGGCGAAGGCCGCCGGCCTCGCCGTGGTCGTCTGGAGCTATCCGCGCGGCCCGATGCTGGACAAGGTGGGCGAGACGGCGCTCGATATCTGCGCCTATGCCGCGCATATGGCCGCGCTGCTCGGCGCCCATATCATCAAGGTGAAGCCGCCCACCGAGGCGATCTTCCTCGATGCGGCAAAGAAGACCTACGAGAAGTCGCCCGTGCCGGAGATCGGCACCCTCGCCGGCCGCATCCGCCATGTCGTGCAATCCTGCTTCGGCGGGCGCCGCCTCGTCGTCTTCTCCGGCGGCGAGTCCGGCACCAGCGAGGCGATGGTGGAGATGGCGCGCGGCATCCATGCGGGCGGGGGCAACGGCTCCATCATCGGCCGCAACACCTTCCAGCGCCCGAAGCAGGAGGCGCTGCGGCTGCTGTCCGACATCATCGAGGTGTACCGGCGGTAGGGGCGCGGGGGGCGGCGCGGAGAGGGCCGCGGCGTGGTATCAGCGCCCCGAAGCCGACCACCGGACCCGCCGCCGCCCATGCCCGATTGCCGCCTCTACCTCATCACCCCGCCGCGCATCGACCTCGCGCGCTTCCCCGAGGAGCTCGCCCGCGCGCTCGATGCCGGGGATGTCGCCTGCCTCCAGCTTCGCCTGAAGGACGCGCCGCGGGATGAGCTGCGGCGCGCCATCGACGCGCTGCGCCCGGTCGCGCAGTCCCGCGACGTGGCCTTCCTGCTGAACGACGATGCCGCGCTGGCCGCCGAGACCGGCTGCGACGGCGCGCATCTCGGCCAGGAGGATGGCGACCACGCGAAGGCGCGCGCGCTGCTGCGGGACGGCACGCTCGGCATCACCTGCCATGACAGCCGGCACCTCGCGATGGAGGCGGGCGAGATGGGGGCGGATTACGTCGCCTTCGGTGCCTTCTTCCCCACCTCCACCAAGGAGGCGAAGCACCATGCGGAGCCCGAGATCCTGGCCTGGTGGTCCTCGCTGTTCGAGATCCCCTGCGTGGCCATCGGCGGCATCACGGCGGAGAACTGCGCGCCGCTGGTGCGGGCGGGGGCGGATTTCCTCGCCGTGGTGGGGGCGGTGTGGAGCCATCCGCAGGGCCCGGCCGAGGGCATTCGCGCGATGAACGCCGCCATCGCCGCGGCGGCTTCCGAGGGTTGAGGCGCACCACCCCTCATGGAAAGGGCCGCGCCTCCCCCTGGGAAGCGCGGCCCCTCCGCAGCCTACGTGCGGGTGGTCCTCAGCGCGGCATGGCGTCTGCGGGCCGCATGGAACCGGCCGGGGCCGTCTGGCGCGGCGAGGGCGCCGGTGCGCCGGGGGCGCCCTCCAGAACCAGCCCGCCGCCGGCATAGGCGCCGTCCGTGTTGCTGCGCGGGGCGCCGCGGTCGATCGGCGGGCCGGGCGAGCGGCCGGTGGAGCTCCGCCCGTCATACATGTTGGCCATGGCCGGCGTCGCCATCATCAGTGCGGCCGCGGCGAGGGTGAGGATACGCATGCTGCACCTCCGTTTGGTTGCACGGGCCGAACGCCGCCCGGATCGGCCGGTTGCGTCGTGGCGGGACGACGCCATCTGCCCCACGGAACGGCGACGGGCGGGCCATCGATGGACGAGCTGACCTTCCTCACCGCCCTGCACCGGGCCGGCACGTTGATCGATGCGGGGGCGCATGAGGGGCTCCTCACCCTGCCGCTGGCCGATCTGCCCGGCGCGGCGGTGATCGCTTTCGAGCCGCTGGCGCCCGCCCGCGCCGCGCTGCTCTCCGCCGCCGCCGGCCGCGCGAACGTCACGGTGCGGGGGGAGGCACTGGGCGATGCGCCCGGCCGGATCGATCTTTCGGTGCCCGTGCTGGACGGCGCGCCGCAATGGCAATGGGCCAGCACGGCCAAGGACTATGCCGCGCATGAGGGCGGGCGCGTGGCGGTGCGGCGGGATGCCGTGCCGGTCATCACGCTGGACAGCCTGGGCCTGGCCGACGTCACCGCGATCAAGATCGATGCCGAGGGCGCGGAATACGCCATCCTCCGCGGCGCGCGCGACACCCTCGCCCGCTGCCGCCCGGTGCTGACGCTGGAGCTGGAGGAGCGGCATGCGGAGGGGTGCAGCTGGGCCGTGCCCGCCTTCCTCGACGCGCTCGGCTACGAGACCCTGTTCGCGCATGAGGGCCGCTGGCACCCGATGTCCGCGCTGCACCGCCCGACCATGCAGCGCGCCAGCCCGGACCCCTCGGTCTTCGCGGCCTCGGACCCCTATATCTTCAACTTCTACGCCTGGCCGCTGGAACGCGCGGCGGAGGCCCGGGCCCTGCTTCCGGCCTAGCCACCCCGCGAGGGGCGGAGGACATCGCCCCCGCCCCTCCCCCGGGGATCAGCCCTGGCCGGGCGAGGTCTGGGCGGCGATGAATTGATTGGCCTCCGCCGCCTGGGCATCGAGCGACTGCCGCAGCCCGGGGGCGAGGCCGAGCCGGTGCGCCAGCGCGTCGAGATAGGCCCGCTCCGCCGCCGTGTCGGGTTCCGCCACCAGGCGCGAGACCATGTAGATCTCGGATTTCTGCGCCTCGGTGCGGGCCATGGCGGCCACGGCCGAGGGATCGGCCGGGGCTTCCAGCGCCTGGAAGACGAAGCCCTTGGCCTCCGCATCCAGGCCCAGCCGCTCCACCTCGTCGAACACGCGGCGCCGCTCGTCCTCGTCCAGATGGCCGTCCGCCTTCGCGGCCGAGATCATGGCGCGGATGAGGGAGAGGCCGAAGGGCTGGCCATCGGCCGCGGGCACGTCCTCGCGGGCGAATTCCTCCGGGGCCGGAGGCGCGGCGCCGCCCGTGGCCGGGGCGGCCGAAGCGCCGCCGGACCAGGGGCCGGAGGCCGGGCGCGCCGGGGCCCCGCCCGGCATCGGGGCGGGCGCCGCGCCTTGGCCGGCCGCACCGCCCTGGCGCTGGGATTCCTGCCATTGCTGCCAGGCGCGATAGGCGAGGGTGCCGAGCACGGCCATGCCGCCCATCTTCAGCAGCCCGCCCCCGCTACCACGGCGGCCCCGGCCGAGCAGGGAGCCCAGCAGCCCGCCGGCCGCAGCCGTGCCGATGGCCCCGCCCAGCCCGCCGCCCAGGCCACCACCCAGGCCACCGCCACCGGTGCTGCCGATGCCGCCCCCGGACCCGCCGAGGCTGCCGATGGGCCCGCCGAACAGGCCGCCGCCGCCGCGCCGCTCGCCCTCGCCGCCCAGGCTGCCGATCGGCCCGCCGAAGCCCCCACCGCTCCGCTCGCCGCCGCCGCCGCCGAGGCTGCCGATTCCACGCCCCCCGAGCAGGCCGCCCAGCACATCCTGGAGCGAGCCGCCTCCGCCCAGGCTGCCGATCCCTCCGCCGGGCCTGGATTCGCCCGTGCGCCCCTGCCCGCCGAGGAACCCTTCCAGCAACCGCTTGGTGTCGAACATCCGCGCTTCTCCCGATCAGACCGGCACAACGCCGCGCGGACGGCTTCGATGCGCGGGGCCGGCCTCAAGCTTCCGCCGGTCCCGCCCGGCAGGCGGTCGATCCGGGATGCCGATCAGGCCGCCGGTCGGGCGGGGTGGGGCGGCTCCTCGGGCCCGGCATGGCGGGCGGAACGCAGGGCGGCCTCGGCCCGGCGCAGCAGGGCGCCGAACTCCTCGGCACCGCCCGGCCCCGTGGCCACCCCGAGATGCACGCGCGGCGCCGGCACGCCCGGCGGGGCCTGGGGCAGGTGGTCCTGCACCGCCAGGCGCAGCCGGTCCGCCATCCGGATGGCGGCGGTGGCCGGCAGGCCGTCCAGCAGCAGGGCGAAGCCCAGCGGGCCGTGGCGGAAGACGAGGTCGTCGGCGCGCAGGCCGAGCGCCAGCGCCTCGGCGAGCGGGCGCAACGGCAGCGCGGCCTGGCCGGGGGTCGCCATCACCTCCAGCACCACCAGGGCCAGGGGGCGGCTCCTGGCCTGGGCCCGGCGGAACCGCGCCCCGCCGATGGGAAGCAGGTGCTGCTCCGCCAGGGTTCCGGTGGCGGGGTCGCGCCCCGCGCCCCGCACCAGCACGGCATGGCGGCGGCGATAGGTCAGCAGGTCGAAGAGGTCGCCCAGCGGCCGCTCCTCCCCCGCGCCGCTGCGTCCCTCGAACAGGCGGAGATAGGCGCCGAGCATCAGGCCGAAGACCAGCGCCGCCCCCATCTTGGCGGCCCATCCCCCGAACAGCGCCGCCATGGGCACGCCGGTGACCAGGCGCAGCACGGCGAAGAAGGCGAGTTGGTCGAAGCTCAGCACCAGCGCCGTCGCGACGATGATCCGCGCCGTCTGGTGCCGGCCGAACCAGGGCGCGATCCGTTCGTAGAGGAGGACGAGCATGATGCTGTCCACGAAGAGCAGCAGCGTGCCCCAGACCATCAGCACGCCCATCTGGTCGATGAAGCCGATATCGGGGCGGGTGCCGGCCAGCGAGACCGGCTCGTGGAAGCGCAGCAGGAGGCACATGGCCACGATCAGCATGTTGCCGATCAGCAGCCCGTAAACCGGCTGGCGCACCGCCTCGGCGTCCTCCTTGATGTAGAGGAGCAGCACCATCAGGAGCTTGCCGGAGAAGAGCACCGTCGAGCCCGGGGAGATCAGCCCGAAGGGCAGCTCGATGAAGAAGACCGCCGCGAGATAGGTCTCGAGGAAGTGCATCACGCCGAGGGCGCAGACGAAGACGCCGATCCCCAGCGAGCCGCGCGCGCGGAAGATCGCCGTCATCGTGCCGAAATAGAGAAGGGCCTGGATCAGCAGGAGCAGCACGCCGTTCAAGATTGCCCCTCCGCACAGGCCCAGGACCCGGCCCCAGGCCCGGGAACGCACCGCCGCCGCATGCCAGACTCCGATCGATCGGGGCGGAGGATGCCGGGCGCGGCGAAAAGCTCAACCGCCGATGGAGCATGCGTCCCTTCGCCGGAAAGGGCTGGCCGAAGGCGCCGTTTCATGCCGGGGCGAAGGGCCAGCCGCCCAGCCAGCGCACGCCGTCCAGATCCGGCACGCCGGCCGCGAGCATGGCCAGCCGGTCGAAGCCCATGGCGATGCCGGCGGTGGCGGGCATGCCCTGGCGCAGGGCGGCCAGGAAGTCCTCGTCCACGCCCCAGCCCGGCCCGTAAAGCGCCTCCCGCTCCGCCACGTCGCGCCGGAAGCGCAGGGCCTGCTCCTCCGGGTCGCGCAGTTCGTCGAAGGCGTTGCCCAGCTCCAGCCCGGCGGCGAAGACCTCGAAGCGCAGGGCGGCGCGGGGGTCGGCGGGGTCACGCCGGGCCAGCGCGGCCTGGGGTGCCGGCCAGTGGGTGAGGAAGCTCGCCCGATCGCGGCCGAGGCGCGGCTCCACATGCTCCAGCATCAGGTGGAAGAACAGGTCCTCCCAGCCCAGGCCCGCCGGCACCTCCAGCCCGGCCGCGCTGGCCGCGCCGGCCAGCGCCGCCGCATCCCCCTCCGCCGTCGCCGGGTCCACGGAGGCCAGCACGTCCACGCCGATGCGGGCGAAGGCATCCGCGACCGTCAGCCGCTCGAAGGGCAGGGAGAGGTCGGTCTCCACCCCCGCATGCGCCACCCGGCGCGGCAGCACGGCGCGCAGATAGGCCTCCACCGCCTCCATCAGCCCCTCCAGCCCCTGCCCGGCGAGATAGACCTCCAGCATGGTGAATTCCGGCGCGTGGCGCGGCGAGACCTCGCCGTTGCGCCACACCCGGGCCAGCTCGAAGCAGCTGCCGGCCCCGGCCACGAGCAACCGCTTGATGGCCAGCTCCGGCGAGGTGCGGAGCCAGAGGTCCCGCCCCTCCCCGCGCCCCAGATGCGGCTCGAAGCGGGAGCGGAAGCCGTGCAGATGCACCTCCATCCCCGGCGCGGGCACGAGGCAGGGCGTCTCCACCTCCATGCAGCCGCGCGCCTCCCAGAAGGCGCGGGTGTCGCGGGCCAGGGCGGCGCGGCGGCGCAGGGCGGGCAGGCGCGCGGCCAGGGCGTCCGGCTGCCAGGGGGCGGGGCCGTGAGGGGTGCCATGCGGCAAGGTCGGGGGCTCCATGCTGCGGAAATCCGGGCTTGTCCGTGACACAAGGGGGCGGTTGGGGCTACCTGCCGCCGCCATGCCCGACGGCTCCCTCCCCTCGCCCCGCCCGCTGCGCGACGCCGACGCCCTGGCGGCGGCCGGCCTCGTCCCCCCCGCGGCGCTTCCCGCCCTGCGGGAGGTGGCGGCGCGCTATGCCGTCTCCGTCACCCCGGCCATGGCCGCGCTGATCGACCCCGCCGACCCCGCCGACCCCATCGCCGCCCAATACATCCCCCATCCGGCGGAGCTGGAGACCACCCCGCAGGAGCTGGCGGACCCCATCGCGGATCATCCGCACACGCCGGTGAAGGGCGTGGTCCACCGCTACCCCGACCGCGCCTTGCTGAAGCCGCTGCTCGCCTGCCCCGTCTATTGCCGCTTCTGCTTCCGGCGGGAGCAGGTGGGGCCCGCCGGCGGCGTGCTGAGCGAGGCGGAGCTGGATGCGGCGCTGGACTGGTTCGAGGCGCATCCGGCGGTGCGGGAGGCGATCCTGACCGGGGGCGACCCGCTCATGCTCTCCCCGCGCCGGCTGCGGCATATCCTCGCCCGGCTCTCAGCCATGCCGCATATCGACATCATCCGGCTGCACAGCCGGGTTCCGGTGGCCGATCCAGGCCGGGTGACGGAGGCGATGGCCGAGGCGCTGGAGAGCGAGAAGGCGGTCTTCCTCTGCCTGCACGCGAACCACGCCCGGGAGTTCACCGGGGAAGCGCGCGCGGCGCTGCGCCGCCTCTCCCGCGCCGGGGTGGCGCTGCTGGGCCAGGCCGTGCTGCTGCGCGGCGTCAACGACACGGCCGAGGGCCTGGAGGCGCTGCTCCGCACCATGCTCGCCCATGGGGTGAAGCCCTACTACCTCCATCAGCTCGACCGCGCGCCGGGCACCGCCCGCTTCGAGGTGCCCATCGCCGAGGGGCGTGCCCTGCTCGCCTCCCTGCGCGGCCGGGTGACGGGGCTGGCCTGGCCGACCTATGCGCTGGACCTGCCGGGGGGCCAGGGCAAGGCGCCGATCGGGCCGGATTTCGCCGAGCGCGGCGAGGGCGGCTGGAAGGTGCGCGGGCCGCTCGGCGGCGGGCATTTCCAGGCGGATGCCGATCCAGGCTGAACGCCCGAGTACCCACCGGGCTCACAGCCGGAGGAACGGCTTCCCCACCCCGGCGCCGCCGGGCACACTCCCCGCAACGAAACGGCGCCCGCATGACGAGGCGCCATCGGGGAGATGTTCATGCAGAAGACTACCCGCCGCGGCATCGCCGCGTCCGGACTCGCCCTCCTGGCCGCTCCGCGCCTGGCCCTCGGCCAGGGCGCGGCTTTCCCGAGCCGGCCCATCACCATGGTGATCCCCTTCGCGCCCGGCGGCCCGACCGACATCGTCGGCCGGCTGATGGCGGAGGCGATGACGAAGGAGATCGGCCAGCCCGTGGTGGTCGAGAACACGACCGGCGCGGGCGGCACGCTCGGCGCCCAGCGCGTCGCGACGGCGCGGCCGGATGGCTACACGGTGCTGCTGCACCATATCGGCATGGGGGTGATCCCCACCATGTACCGCCGCCTCTCCTATGACCCCGTGAACGGCTTCGAGCCGCTGGGCCTCGTGACCGAGGTGCCGATGACGCTGGTGACGCGGCGCGACATCCCCGCGAACACGCTGACGGAACTCGTGGCCTATATGAAAGCCCAGGGGGACCGCTTCAATCTCGCGGATGCGGGCATCGGCTCCTCCTCCGCCCTCTGCGGCGCGCTGCTGGCGAATGCCATCGGGGTGAAGCCCACCGTCATCCCCTTCCGTGGCACGGGCCCGGCCATGCAGGAGATCCTGGGCGGCCGCGTGGACCTGCTCTGTGACCAGACGACCCAGACCACCGAATATATCCGCGCCGGCCAGGTGAAGGTCTTCGCCACCCCTTCGCGCCAGCGGATCGCCACCCTGCCGGAGATCCCCACCACCACGGAGGCCGGGCTGCCCGGCTTCGAGGTGACGGTGTGGCACGGGCTCTACGCGCCGCGCGGCACGCCGGCCCCGGTCTGCGCCCGGCTCACCCAATCCTTGCAGGCCGCGCTGCGGGAGCCCCGGATCGTCCAGCGCTTCGCCGAGATCGGCACGGCGCCCGTTTCCCAGGCGGATGCCACGCCCGAGGCGCACCGGCGCTTCTGGACCGCCGACATCGCGAAGTGGAAGCCGGTGATCGAGGCGACGGCGAGCTACGCCGATTGACGCTCCGGCAGGGCATCATCCCCAGGCCCGATGCCCTGCCGCACCGGTTCCTCACAGGGTTTTCCACAGGGGGATTTCGACAAAAAGGGAAGCGGTTCAATAGGATGGGCGGCCGTGCGGAGTCGTCCCCACAGCTTTTCCCACTAAGTGCGCTCTCGAATCTGTGAGCAATGCTGCAGGGACGAAACGGGGTCAAGGGCATGGGGGCGGCCGGGCGCCCGGGGCGCCGGGCCGGACGCGCGGTTGCCAGCCCCCCGCCCACGCGTGTATGGCCCGCCGCCGATCCTTCCCATCCCGCGCGCCCCGTGGCGCCGACCATCCGCGCGCCCCGGCGCGCTCCACCCGCGCGCCCCTGGCGCGAGCAGACGACGAACAGGACGCCCCATCATGGCGAAGATGCAGGCCAATCAGATGCGCGCCGGCATGGTCATCGAGTTCGAGGGCGCGCGCTACACCGTGCTCAAGCAGAACATCATGATCCCCGGCAAGGGCGCCGCGGTCATCCAGGTCGAGATGCGCAACATCAAGACCGGCGCGAAGAAGGACCAGCGCTGGCGCACCGCCGACACGGTCGAGCGGCTGACGACCGAGGACAAGGAGTTCACCTTCTCCTACGCCGATGGCGACAACCTCGTGCTGATGGATCCGGAGACCTTCGAGCAGACCACCGTCTCCAAGGACATCCTCGGCGACCGCCTGCCCTTCCTCGTCGAGAACATGACCGTTAATGTCCGCCTCATCGAGGGCGAGCCGGTGGCGATGGAGCTGCCGGACACGGTGACGCTCGAGATCATCGAGGCCGATCCGGTGGTGAAGGGCCAGACGGCCTCCTCCTCCTACAAGCCGGCCGTTCTCTCCAACGGCGTGAAGACGATGGTGCCGCCCTTCATCACCGCCGGCGAGAGGATCGTCGTGCGCACCGAGGACGCGTCCTACCTCGAGCGCGCCAAGGGCTGATCGGGAAACCACCATGTCCGGCGCCCAGCCCTCCGCGCGGCTCTCGCCCGCGCTCACCGTCGTCGTCAACGCCGCCCGCAAGGCCGCGCGGCGCCTGCTGCGCGACTTCGGCGAGGTCGAGAACCTGCAGGTCAGCAGCAAGGGCCCGGGGGACTTCGTCTCCCAGGCCGATCTGCGGGCCGAGGAGACGCTGCGCGAGGAGCTGCGCCGCGCCCGCCCGAACTTCGCCTTCCTGATGGAGGAATCGGGCGAGAGCGGCGAGGCCGACTGGGAATGGCGCTGGGTGGTGGACCCGCTGGACGGCACCACCAACTTCCTGCACGGCATTCCCCAGTGGTGCATCTCGGTGGGCATCGAGAAGCGCCTCTCGCCCACCTCCTCCGAGATCATGGCGGGGGTGATCTACAACCCCGCCACCGACGAGCTGTTCTGGGCCGAGAAGGGGCGCGGCGCCTTCCTCAACGACAAGCGCCTGCGCGTTTCCGGCCGGCGCGAGATGAACAGCGCCCTCTTCGCCACCGGCATCCCCTTCGCCAAGGTGCCGCAGCGCGCGGAATTCTCCACCACCCTCGCGCGCCTGATGCCGCAGGTGGCGGGCATCCGCCGCTTCGGCTCGGCCGCGCTCGACCTCGCCTGGGTCGCCGCCGGCCGCTACGAGGGCTACTGGGAACTCGGGCTCAAGCCCTGGGACTGCGCGGCGGGCATCATCATGGTCAAGGAGGCCGGCGGCTATGTCACCGGCCCCGGCGACGAGGACCCCTATGCCACCGGCAACATCGTGGCCGGCAATCCCTTCCTGCACCCCAAGCTGCGGGAGGCCGTGGCCGAGGGCATCGCCTATGTCGCGGAGCGGCGCGGCGAGGCCGGCGCCGGCCCGGCCTGATCCCGCGCCCCGGCATGCCGCGCGCCCCCACGGGGCGGCGGCGGCCGATGGCCCGGATGCCTCCCCCTGAACGCCCCACGGCACCCTGCTCGCTTCAAGAGCGCGGCATCCTGGGCTAGCCTGCGCCCGTGAACCCTGCCCTTCCCCGCCACCCGGCCGCCGTCGCGGCCCTGGCGCTCCTCCTGGCCGTCGCGCCCCCGGGCCCGCCGGCCCATTCCCAGACGGGAGGGGCCACGGAACCGGACGGGCCTTCCGAACCCGCCGAGGCGCCTCCCCGCCCCGCCGACCTCTCCGCCCTGCCCCGCCCCTCCCTGTCGGCGAACCTGCCCGATCTCCGCCTCGGCCCGGATTTCACGCGCCTGCCCATCGGCGGCTGGCGGTTGCAGGGCCGCGCCGGAAGGGGGGAGCCGGACCATGAGGGCTGGCTCGCGATCGAGGCGATCGGCCGGCTCCTCGGGCAGCTGCCGCTGGGGCGCGTCGTCCTCGTCGCCCAGGTCTCCGGCCCGTCGGACGATCCCTCCGTCGCGCGGCGGACCAGCCTCGCGCGCGCCATCGTCGTGAAGTCCTCCCTCATCCGCGGCGGCCTGGCCGGCACGCGGATCGACATCCGCCCGATGGGCCGGACCGACGAGGGGCTGGACGCGGTGGACATCCTCGCCCCGCCGGCGCCACGGCCGCGCGAGGCCGCCGCCGCCCCCTCCCGCACAGGCGGCTGAACCGCATGACCAGCCCGACCCGCTACCTCCTCCGCATGGTGCTCTTCCTCGTCCTCGTGACGGTGGTGGCGGCGCTTCTGTTCGGGGAGCTGCGGCATGCCTTCGCGGTGAACCCGGTGCTGAACGCCCTCATCCTCGGCGTGCTGCTGCTGGGCACGGGCTGGTGCATCCGCCAGGTGATGCTCCTCAAGCATGAGGTGGACTGGCTCGAGGCCTTCCGCTCCCCCCGGCCGGGGCAGCCGGCCCAGCCCGCGCCCCGCCTGCTGGCGCCCATGGCTTCCATGCTGGCCTCGCGCCGCTCGGAACGGCTCTCCCTCTCCACCGGGGCGATGCGGAGCGTGCTGGACGGCATCGCCTCGCGCCTGGACGAGCAGCGGGAACTGTCCCGCTACATGACGGGGCTGCTGATCTTCCTCGGCCTGCTCGGCACCTTCTGGGGGCTGATCCTGACCATCGGCTCGGTCTCCGACGTCATCCAGAACATGTCCGTCGGCTCGGGCGACGTGACGACGCTGTTCAACCAGCTCAAGAGCGGCCTCGCCCAGCCGCTCCAGGGCATGGGCGTCGCCTTCTCCTCCTCCATGCTCGGCCTCGCCTGCGCCCTCGTCCTCGGCTTCCTCGACCTCACGGCCGGCCAGGCGCAGACGCGCTTCTACAACGAGCTGGAGGAATGGCTGGCGGGCGTCACCCGCCTCTCCTCCGGCGTGCTGGGCGAAGGCGGCGCGGAGGGCGGCTCCGTGCCGGCCTATGTGCAGGCGCTGCTGGAACAGACCGCCGAGAACCTGGAGGGGCTGCAGCGCATCCTCACCCGCGGGGAGGAGCGCAGCGCGCAATCCGGCCGCGCGCTGGAAACGCTCGCCGAGCGGCTCTCCGTGCTGACGGACCAGATGCGCGCGAGCCAGGTGCTGATGCAGCGCGTGGCTGAGAGCCAGTCCGGCCTCGCCCCCACCCTCCAGCGCCTGGCGGAAGCCGGGGAGCATGAGGCGGCCTCGCGCGGGCATCTGCGGAACCTGGAGCTCTACCTCGCCCGGCTGCTGGAGGAATCCGCCCAGGGCCGGGCGCAGTCCACCCAGGAGATCCGCTCGGAGATCAAGGTCCTGGCGCGCACCATCGCCGCCCTGGCCGAGGCCCCGCCGCCCTCATGAGGCAGGCGGGCACCCCATGGCGCTAGGAAGTTCCCGGCGCGGCCAGCGCGAAGGGCTGAATGCCTGGCCGGGCTATGTGGACGCGCTGGCCACGCTGCTCATCATCATCATCTTCGTCCTGCTGGTCTTCGTGCTGGCCCAGGGCTTCCTCTCCGTCGCCCTCTCCTCGCGCGATCGGGCGCTGGACCGGCTGAACCGGCAGGTGGCGGAACTGGCGGAACTCCTCTCGCTGGAACGCGGCGGCGCCGAGGAGCTGCGCGCCGCCCTCGGCCGCGCCCAGGAGGAATCGCGCGCCGCCGCCGCCGAACGCGACGACGCCCGCCGCGACCTCGCCGCCCTGCGCGGGGAGGCCGGGCGCAGCGCCACCGCGCGCGACGCGCTGCGCGAGGAGCGCGACCGCCTCGCCGCCCGCCTCTCCGATGCCGACCTGGCCGCGCGCGGCAACAACGAGCGCATCGCGAGCCTGGAGGCGCGTCTGGCCGAGGCCCTTTCGGGTGCCGAGGCCGCGGGGGCGGACACCGCCCGCACCGTGCGCGGCCTGACCGAGACTCGCCGCGCCCTCGCCTCCGAACAGGCGGCGCGGCAAGGCGCCGAGCGCAGCCTGACCGACACCCGCGCCGCGCTGGAATCGGCCCGCCGCGAACTGGCCGGGCTGCGCCAGGAAATCGCGCGGCTCGACCAGCAGACCCTGACCGATCGCGGCACCATCCAGTCGCGCCTCTCCGACATCGCGCGGCTGAACGAGCAGCTTCGCGCGCTGACAGCGCTGCGCGACCAGGCGGAGCAGCAGGCGCGCAACGCCCTGGCCCGGCTGGGCGAGGAGGAAGGCCGCCGCCGCGCCGCCGAAACCGCCGCCGCCACCGCCGAGACGGGCGCCGCCGAGGCCAATGCCGCCCGCGAGGCCGCCGCCCGTGCCGCCACCGAGGCCAACCGCGCGCGGGAGGCCGCCGAGGCCCGCTCCGCCGAGGCGCAAACGGCCCGCCAGGCCGCCGAGACGGCAGCGGCCGAGGCCACGCGCGCGCGCGGCGCGGCGGAAACGCTGCTGGCCGATGCGGCCCGCACCACCCGCACCGAAGCCGAGGCCCGGCGCGCCGCCGAGGCGCAATCCGGCGAATATGCGCGCCTGGCCGAAAGCGCCCGCGCCCAGGCCGCCCTCCTGGCGCAGCAGCTCGACGCGCTGCGCGCCGAGCTGCGCCGCGTGGCCGCCGCGCTGGACGCGCAGGAAACCCAGGACCGCGAGAAGGACGCGCAGATCGCGAGCCTCGGCCAAAGGCTGAACGCCGCCCTCGCCGCGCGGGTGGAGGAGCTGCAGCGCTACCGCTCCGACTTCTTCGGCCGGCTGCGGGACGTGCTGGGCGACCGCCCCGAAATCCGCGTGGTGGGCGACCGCTTCGTCTTCCAGTCCGAGGTGCTGTTCCCCATCGGCAGCGCCGACCTCTCCGACACCGGGCGCGAGCAGATCGCCAATGTCACGCGGCTGCTCATCGACATCGCGCAACGCATCCCGGACGGCACGAACTGGGTGCTGCGGGTGGACGGCCATGCCGACAACTCCCCCATCCGCCCCGGCGCGCGCTACGCCACGAACTGGGAACTCTCCTCGGCCCGCGCCATCGCGGTGGCACAGCTGATGATCCAGAACGGCCTTCCCGCGAACCGCGTCGCCGCCACGGCCTTCGGCGAGTTCCAGCCGATCGACACGGCGGATACGCCCGCGGCCCGGGCGCGGAACCGGCGCATCGAACTGCGTCTGACGGACCGGTGATTCGCGGGTTCTGGGCTGGTGGTCTGTCCCGGGGAGAGGAAGAAGGAATTCTTCCTCTCCCCGGACCCGTCGAAGGCAGTGCCTTCGACCATCATCTTCTTTTGGAAGTTTGGAATCGCGGGGCTGACGGTGCGCCTCGGGTCGATGACCCGAGGCGACTGCAAGGGCAGGAAAGGCACCCGCCCACCCGTGACCCCTTCGATCATCGTATCCACGGCAGTCAGACGGGGTTCCAAGGGCCTCAGGCCCTTGGCGGGTGAAGGGCGGAGCCCTTCTCAGCCCCACCAAAGGAAAGCAGCCGCCCTCACGCAGCCCTGATCGCTCGCATCCCCGGCCGCCTTGAATCGGCCGTGCCGCAGGGCAACTCGATTCAGCGGAGGACGGCCATGTCGCGCCTTCTCCATGAAGGAGTCGCGCGATGAAGCCTGAAGATGCTGCCGCCATTGCCGCGAGGAATGCCCGGGAGGTGGAGCGCGCCAAGCAGGCGGACAAGCCCGGCGTGCTGGGCGACACGGCCACGCAGATGGACAGCCTGGATACGGCGCTCCAGCTGGCCAGCGATGTCGGGGGCTTCCTCTGGGACGGCGCCTGCATCGTGGGGCGCGGCGTCGGCGCGGCGTGCGAGGCGGTGGACCGCGTGATCCCGAAGCTGGATTAGAGGATCACCGCCTCAAAGGGCGGCAGCAGGTCGGGCGTCTCGAATTCCAGCACCCAGAGGTCCGGGTCGCGCTTCACCTGGCGGGCCACATAGGCGTCCACCGTCGCGTCATCGACCGGCGCGGCGCCGGTGGCGCGCAGCCAGGCCGGGCGGCCCATCGCGTCCCGCGTCTGGGAGAGCGCGACCAGCCCTTCCCGCCCGCGCAGCACGCAGAGGATGCCGCCGCTGTCCGGGTCGCCCTTTCGCAGCACCGTGCCGGGGCGCCCGGCGGCATCCCCCATGCGCAGCGCCATCGAGGCCCAAAGGCCCGTCTTCACCCGTGCTTCCATGCCGCACCCGTGCCACGCCGGGCCCGCCGCGCGAAGGGGGCTTGATGCGGGGCCGCGCCCAAGCCATTCCATCGCCCGCCCGCGTTCGCGCGGCCGAAACCCCGAATTCCGGAAGCACCCTCCATGGCCGCCCCGACGCCGCCGAAGTCCGGCACCGCCCCCCGCATGACCGAGGCGCAGCGCGCCTATGAGGCCCGGCGCGCCGCCAAGGCCGGCATGACGCTGGAGAAGTGGCTGGCCGCCAAGGAGAAGGAGCGGGAGGAGGAGCGCCGCGCCGCCACCCAGGACGCCGCCCGCCGCGCCACCGAGGCCACGCCGGCGAAGAAGCCCGGCTTGCTCCGCCGCCTGCTGGACAAGGCCCAGCAGCCGCTGAAGGGCTCGCGCTGACACGGGATGGGCTGATCGCGGCCCATGCGGATTGGTCCGCCCATCCGGGCAAGCGCTGGATCACCATCGCCCGCCGCAGCGGTGGCGCCTGGCACGCCCAGGCGGCCATCCCGGTGGGCGATCCGGCGGCCCTGACGGCGCGGCTGCTGGCGGAGGGGCCGCCGCTGGCCCTGGGGCTCGACCTGCCGCTCGGCCTGCCTCGCGCCTGGGCCGCCGCGCGGGCGGAGCCGGGCTTTCCCGCCTTCCTCCGTGCCCTGCCCGCCCATCCCGCCTTCCTCCGGGTGAGCGAGGGGCTGGAGACCGTTTCCCCCGACCGGCCCTTCTACCCCGTGCGGGGGCTGCGTGGCATGACGCGCGCGGCCCATGCGGCGGCCCTGGGCCTTTCCGGCCCCGACCAGCTCTCCCGCCTGTGTGACCGCGCCACGGCGGAGCGCCCGGCCGGGGCACCCGTGTTCTGGACCCTGGGCGCGAACCAGACGGGCAAGGCGGCCATCGCCGCCTGGCGGGACTGGCTGGCCCCTGCCCTGGCCGCCGGGGTGCCCCTGCGGCTCTGGCCCTTCGAGGGGTCGCTGCACGGCCTTCTCGCCCCCGGGGCGGCGGTGCTGGCCGAAACCTACCCGGCGGAAGCGATGCGCCAGCTCGGCATCCGCCTGCCCGGGAGCAAGCGCTACCAGCCGGCCCGCCGGGCGGCCGCCGAGGCGCTGCGCGCCGCCATGGCAGGGCTGCGGCTGTCCCCCTCGGCAGAGCTGGCCGCCGAGGTCGCGGCCGGGTTCGGGGCGGATGCCGCGGGGGAGGACCGGTTCGACAGCCTCCTCGGCCTGCTCTGCCTTCTTTCGGTGCTCGAGGGCGCCCGCCCGGATTTCGTTCCGGACGATCCCTGGGTACGGCGCTGGGAGGGCTGGGTCCTGGGCCAGACCGCCCTGCCCCGCCCTTCCGCCCGGGCGGCCGGGCCCCATATGATGGGGGATCGGGAGCCATGATCTGACCCCCGGCCTGCCATAATCCGGCACCGGTTCGCGGGCAGACTGCTCCCACTGACCAGCCCTGGAGGGCCCTTTCGATGAACACGTTCCGAGGCCTCGTCCTCGCCGGTGCCGCCGCCGCGGCGCTGGCGGCCGCTGCCCCCGCCGAGGCGCAGGGCTGGCATCGCCGTGGTCCGAGCGGCGGCGCCGTGGCCGGTGCCGTGATCGGCGGCCTGGCGCTGGGCGCCCTGGCCGGCGCTGCCATCGCCGCCCCGCCGCCCCCGGTCTATTACGCGCCGCCCCCGCCGCCGGTGGCCTATTACGCCCCGCCGCCGCGCGCCTATTACGCGCCGCCCCCGCGCGTGTACTACGCGCCGCCGCCGCCGGTGGCCTATTACGCGCCGCCCGTGGCCTACCAGCCCTATTACCGCTGGTAGTTCCGGCCTGTTTGCTCCCCGGGGATGGCACCAGCCCTCCCCGGGCATATCACGCCGCGGGCTTGTACTGGCCCGATGCCTCCGCCGCCTTCCGCGCCAGGCCGACCAGCAGGTCCAGCACCGGCGTTTCCACCCCCGCCATCCGCGCCAGCGCCAGCGGCTGCAGCAGCATGGCCTCCATCTCCACCGCCCGGCCCGCCTCCATGTCCTGCAGGATGGAGGGCTTGTGCGCGATGCGGGATGAGGCCTCGACCCGCGCTTCGGCGCCGAACTCCAGCGCACGGCCGAGGCCGGCCGCGATGGCGGCCCCTTCGCCAAGCCCGTCCAGCGCCACGCGCCGCAGGGCCGGCTCGGCCAGGGTGGGGCCGATTCCCTGGCGGGAGAGAAGGCAGAGCGGCCCGAAGGTGAGGTTGGAGACGAGCTTCATCCACACCTCCCGCCGGATGTCCGGCGAAACGGGGCTGCCCATGCCGCCGGCTTCCAGGTGCCGGGCCAGGGCGGCCGTCCGCTCGCTCATCCGCCCGTCCAGCTCACCCAGCACCACCTTGCTGGAGGCGTTCTCCACCTCGATGCGGCCGGGCGCGGTGACGGTGCAGGCGGAATAGACGACGCCGCCGATCGTGCGCTCCACCCCCACCGCGCGGCGGATGGCGCCGCCAGGGTCCAGCGCCGGCAGGGCGGTGCCGTCCAGCGCGCCGCCATGCCGGTCGAAATACCACCAGGGGATGCCGTTCATCACGAAGGCGACCGGCGTGTCCGGGCCGAGCAGCGGGGCGATGGCCGCCGCCACGCCGGGCAGCTGATGCCCCTTCACCGTCACCACGACCGCATCCTGCGGGCCGAGCTCGGCCGGATCGGCGCTGGCCCGGGGGCGGCACTGGAAGGTGGCGTCCTTCGCCACCACCGTGATGCCCTCCTGCCGGATGGCCTCGAGCGTGGCGCCGCGGGCGACGACGCTTACCTCCGCCCCGCCCCGCGCCAGCCGCCCCGCGAGATGCCCGCCGATCGCCCCGGCGCCGAAGACACAGACCTTCACGACAGAATCTCCAAAGCGGCGCGCGACAGGGCCTGGACGCCGAGCGGGATGCAGCCCTCGTCCGGCTGGTAGCCCGCATTGTGCAGCCGGTCCGCACGCCCCGGCGCGCCGGAGCCGATGCGGAGCTGCATGGCGGGCACCCGGTTGGCGAATTCGGCGAAATCCTCGCTGCCCATGCTCGGCGGCCCCTCCTTCGGGGCGCGGCCGAGCTGGGCCGAGACGGCGGCCAGCACCTTGTCCAGCACCGCGTCGTCATTCACCAGCGGCGGCACCAGGCGGCGGTATTCCAGCGCGCATTCCACGCGGAACCCCGCCTCCAGCCCCGCGCAGAGGCGACGGATAGCGGCCTCCGCCACGTCCCGCGTCTCCGGGTCCAGGGTGCGGACGGTGCCCTTCATCTGCACCCGCTCGGGGATGATGTTGTGCACGGTGCCGCCGCTGAACATGCCGATGGTGACCACGGCCGGGCGCATCGGGTTCACCTCGCGGCTGACCACGGTCTGCGCCTGGGCGACGAAGTTCGCGCCGGCCACGATCGGGTCCACCGCGGATTCGGGATGGGCGGCATGGCCCGAGCGGCCGCGGATGGTCAGGTCGAACAGGTCCGAGGCGGCGAGGCAGGAGCCGCGCGCGAAGCCGGTTTCGCCCAAGGGCATGTCGGGGTGGTTGTGGAAGCCGAGCGCCATGTCGAAGCCCTCGGCCGCCCCGTCGGCGATCATGGCCGCCGCGCCCTGCAGCGTTTCCTCGGCCGGCTGGAACACCAGCGCGACGCGCCCGGCAAGCATCGGGGCCAGATCCCGTAGCACCTCGGCCACACCCAGCAAGGTAACCGTATGGATATCATGGCCGCAGGCATGCATCTTCCCCGCCACCGTGCTGGCGAAGGGCAGGCCCGTTTCCTCATGGATGGGCAGGGCGTCCATATCGGCGCGGATGGCGAGCGTGGGGCCGGGCCGCCCGCCCTCGATCATGCCGAGTACGCCGGTGCGGCCAAGCCCGGTGCGGTGCGGAATGCCGAGCCGGGCCAGTTCCGCCGCCACGATTCCCGCCGTCCGGACCTCCTCGAAGGCGAGTTCGGGATGCGCGTGGATGTCGCGCCGGATGGCGACCAGGCCGGGCGCCAGGGCCGCCGCCGCCTCGGCGATCCGCCGCCCCGGTTCATTGATTCCCGTAGCCTGGACGCTCGTCATGGCACCAAATCTCGCAACGATGTTGCGCTGCATCGTAGGTGAAGAAGCATCCATGACAAGCGGGCGCACAATCTCAAGCTTGTGGCATCGCCTTTCGCCCCATAGGTTGCGCCTCTCTCTCTTTCGGGAGGCACGTCCCGCACGAGGACGAGGGCGCGAAAATGTGCTCGCCGCGGCACCCGCCGGGCGCTCCATGCGGAGCACCCAGCCGGGGTCCGCGGCCGGGACCTTATGCGCCCCCGCCGCGTGCAGCCGCGCCCCCCGCTTTGTTTGATTCTTTGAGGGACCAGGGGTGGAGAGTTCATGAAGATCAGCACGAAGGACCTATGGGCCGGGGGACTCCTGATGTTCCTGGCCGTGGTGGGCCTGTACATCAACGGCGGCTTCCTCGGGCTTGGCCTGGAACAGCACACGCTGGGCAGCGCGCGGCGCATGGGCCCGGGCTACATGCCGATGCTGGTGTTCTGGTTGCAGTTCGCCCTCGGCGCGATCGTCTTCATCCTTGCCTTCACCGGCGGGCCGGACCCGCTGGAGCGCTGGACGAAGCTCGATTTCACCACCCTCGCCATCAGCGTCGCCGTCGGCCTGATCATCTGGCGGGTGATGGAGAGCATGGGCATCAGCACGAACTACGTGCAGGTGGGCGTCGCCTGCTTCGTGGCCCTCTGCATCCTGGCGATCTCGCCGGCCTGGCGCCCGCTGGGCCTCGTGCTCGCCTCCTTCGCCATCTTCGCCCTGCTGCTCGAGCCGCTGGGCCTGATGCTCTCGATCGCGGCGCTCTGCGTCGTCTCCGCCCTGGCGGACCGTGAGCACAACCCGATCAGCGTCGCGGGGATGACCGTCTTCCTCTGCGTCCTTTGCTGGTTCGTCTTCATCTACGAACTCGACATCCGGGTTCCCCTTTGGCCGACGATCTTCGGTTAAGCGCCAGGAAAGGAAGGGCCAACAAAAGCCATGGAACTACTCTTTAGCAACCTGGCGCACGGCTTCGGGGTCGCGCTGTCGCTGGACAACCTGCTCTTCGCGCTTCTCGGCGCGCTGATCGGGACCGCCATCGGCGTGCTGCCCGGCATCGGGCCGGTCGCCACCATCTCGCTGCTGCTGCCGATCACCTTCGGCCAGCCGGCGACCACCGCCATCATCATGCTCGCCGGCATCTATTACGGCGCGCAGTATGGTGGCTCCACCACGGCCATCCTGCTGAACCTGCCCGGTGAGGTCTCGTCCGTCGTGACGACCCTCGAGGGCTACAAGATGGCCCGCAACGGCCGTGCGGGCGCGGCGCTGACCATCGCGGCCTGCGGCTCCTTCTTCGCCGGCACGGTCGCGACGCTCGTCGTCGCCGCCTCCGGCCCGCTGCTCACGCAGGTGGCCCTCTCCTTCGGCCCGGCGGACTACTTCTCGCTCATGCTGCTGGGCCTGATCATCTCCGCGGTGCTGGCCCAGGGCTCGATCCTGAAGTCCATCGCCATGGTGGTGCTCGGCGTCGCGCTCGGCCTGGTGGGCACGGACGTGCAGACCGGCCAGCAGCGCTTCACCTTCGGCGTGCCCGAGCTGTCCGACGGCCTCGGCTTCGTGTCGATCGCCATGGGCATCTTCGGCATCGGCGAGATCATCCTGAACCTCGAGCGCCCGGAGGCCCGTTCGGTGCTCTCGGGCAAGGTCGGCAGCCTGTGGCTGACCCGCGAGGAGTTCCGCCGCTCCATCCCCTCCGTGCTGCGCGGCACGCTGGTGGGCTCGGTGCTCGGCATCCTGCCGGGTGGCGGCGCCTCCCTCTCGGCCTTCGGCTCCTACATGATGGAGCGGAAGATCTCGAAGTACCGCCATGAGTTCGGCTCGGGCGCGATCGAGGGCGTGGCCGGTCCGGAAGCGGCCAACAACGCCGCGGCCCAGACCTCCTTCATCCCGCTGCTCACCCTCGGCATCCCGGCCAACGCCGTGATGGCGCTGATGGTCGGCGCGCTGATCATCCAGGGCATCCAGCCCGGCCCCCGCATGGTGGAGGCCCAGCCGGACCTGTTCTGGGGCCTGATCTGCTCGATGTGGGTCGGCAACCTCATGCTGCTCGTCATCAACCTGCCGATGATCGGCATGTGGGTGAAGCTGCTGCAGGTGCCGTACAAGTTCCTGTACCCCGCCATCCTCGTCTTCTGCGCGATCGGCGTGTACTCGCTGAACAACTCGGTCTTCGACGTGTACCAGACCCTGTTCTTCGGCATCCTGGGCTACATCTTCTCCAAGCTCCGGATGGAAGCGGCGCCTCTCCTCATCGGCTTCGTGCTCGGCCCGATGATGGAGGAGCACCTGCGGCGCGCCATGCTGCTCTCGCGCGGCGACGTCGCGGTGTTCATCGAACGCCCGATCAGCGCCACGCTGCTCGCGGTGGCCGCGGTCACGCTCGGTGCCATGCTCCTGCCCGGCCTGCGCGCGGGCAAGGACAAGGCCCTGGCCGAATAATCCTTCCGAATTCGGTACAAGACAGCCGTCCCGGGCGACCGGGGCGGCTTTTCTTTTTGCCGGTGGTCCGTTACCTCCGGATTTCCCGAGACCCTTGCCGGAAGCCCCATGCCCCAGGATCGTGTTGTGCCCGTGGTGTTGTCCGGTGGGGTCGGCACGCGTCTGTGGCCCTTGTCGCGGGAGGGGTATCCGAAGCAGTTCTGGCCGCTGACCTCGGGGCAGAGCATGCTGCAGGAGACGGTCGGGCGTGCGACGGGGCCGGGCTTCGCGGCGCCGATGGTGGTCTGCGCCGAGGCGCACCGCTTCCTCGTGGCCGAGCAGCTGCGCGAGGCCGGGGTGGCCGGCGGGCGGATCGTGCTCGAGCCCGCGGCACGCAACTCCGCGCCCGCCATCGCGGCGGCGGCCCTGCTGGCGGCTGAGGAGGATCCGCACGCCCTTCTCTGGGTCATGGCGGCCGATGCCGCCATCCAGGACCTGCCGGCGCTGCATGCGGCGCTGGAGCGGGCGGCGGCGGCGGCGCGGGCCGGGCATATCGTCGCCTTCGGGATGCGCCCCACCCATGCCGAGACGGGCTTTGGCTATATCGAGGCCGGCGCCGCGCTGGCCGATGCGCCGGGGGTCTCGGCCATCGCCTCCTTCATCGAGAAGCCCGACCTCGCCCGGGCGCAGGCCCTGCTGGAGGGGGGTAGGCACCTGTGGAATGCCGGCATGTTCGTCGCCCGCGCCGCCAGCCTGCTGGCCGAGCTGGAGCGGCTGCAGCCGGAGCTGGTGGCCAGCGTCCGCGCCGCGGTGGACGAGGCCAGCCGCGACCTCGACTTCGTCCGCCTCGGCCCCGCCTTCGCGGGCGCCCCCTCCATCTCGATCGACTATGCGGTGATGGAGCACACCGCCCATGCCGCGGTGGTGCCGGCCGATCTCGGCTGGTCCGATGTCGGCTCCTGGGACGCGCTCTGGCAGGTCTCGCCCAAGGACGGGCGGGGCAATGCGACGAAGGGCCCGGTGGAGCTGCTGGATGCCGACGACTGCTATGTCCGCTCCGAGGGCATCCTGACCACGGTGGTGGGGCTGCGCGACGTGGTGGTGGTGGCCACCGAGGATGCGGTGCTGGCGCTCCACCGCGACCGCGCCCAGGACGTGAAGAAGCTGGTGGACCAGCTGAAGGCGAAGAAGCGGCCCGAGGCCGCCGCCCACCGGCGCATGTACCGCCCCTGGGGCCATTACGAGGGGCTGATCCAGGGCGACCGCTTCCAGGTGAAGAAGATCCTCGTCCGCCCGGGCGAGAAGCTCTCCCTCCAGAAGCACTACCACCGCGCCGAGCACTGGGTGGTGGTCAACGGCACCGCCATCGTCGAGCGCGACGCCGAGCGCATCCTCCTGCGCGAGAACGAGTCCGTCTACCTGCCGCTGGGCTGCGTCCACCGCCTGGAAAACCCGGGCATGATCCCGCTCACCCTCATCGAGGTCCAGTCCGGCGCCTATCTCGGCGAGGACGACATCGTCCGCTTCGAGGATACCTACGGCCGGGCGTGAGGGGGCGCGGTCTGGCCGACTCCGCCCGCCCGGGCGCATGATCGGCGCGGATCAAGCGAGGCCCGTCATGCCGCTCCGGATTCTCCTCGTCGCCGCCGGTGCCATCGCGGCGCTTCTCGTCGCGCGGGATGCCGAGAACTTCGCGGTGGTGCAGGGCATGGTCGCCGTCGGGCTTATCGCCCTGATCGTCGGCATCCTCGCCCTGCTCAGCCGCAAGTAGCCCGGCCCGCCCGGGAATTCCCTGCCCGCGGGCGCCATCCCGCCCCGCAGGGGCTTTCGGCTTGTCCGGAGAGGGCTCCGCCCTCACCCGCCAAGGGCCTGAGGCCCTTGGAACCCCGTCTGACTGCCGTGGATACCCCGGATCAGTGGGGTCTCTGGTTGCTGGGCGCTGTTCCTGCCTCTGCAGTCGCCTGAGGTCATGGACCTCAGGCGCACCGTCAGCCGAATGACTCCAACTCGAAGAAAAAGATGATGGGTCGAAGGCACTGCCTTCGACGGGTCCGGGGAGAGGAAGAATTCCTTCTTCCTCTCCCCGGGACAGACCAACCGGACCAGAACCGCAGCCCGATTCCATCAGCCCCCGAAGGCCCAGCTGCCCAGCAGCGCCAGCCCGGCGGCCGCCATGGCGGCGGTGGCCAGCCAGCCCAGCCGCCGCAGCCAGGGCGGCAGCACCGCCGCCCCCATCAGCCGCTCGTCGCTCGCCATGCGGATCACCACGGCCATGAGCGGGGGTGCCAGCAGCCCGTTCGCCACGGCGCTCCAGTACAGGGTCCGCACCGGGTCCAGCTCGGCCAGCCCCATGCCGGCGGCCACCAGCACCGCCGCCCCCATGGCCGCGTAGAAGGCGGGGGCGCCCAGCGGCTTGCGGTTCAGCCCCGTCGTCCAGCCGAAGCATTCGGAGACGGCATAGGCGATGGACCCGGCCAGGGCCGGCACCGCCAGCAACCCCGTGCCGATGATGCCCAGCGCGAAGAGAAGGAAGGCGGCATCGCCGGCCACCGGGCGCAGCGCGGCCGCCGCCTGCTCCGCCGTGCCGATCTCCGTCTGCCCCGAGGCATGCAGCGTGACCGCCGCCGCCCAGATGATGCAGAGCGCCACCAGGTTCGAGACGGCCATGCCGACCAGCGTGTCCAGCCGGATGCGGGCCAGGGCTTCGCGCAGCTCGCCCCGGGGGATGCGGCCGCGATGGAACCCCTCCGCCTTGCGCCCCTCCATCTCCTGCGCCGTCTGCCAGAAGAACAGGTAGGGGCTGATGGTGGTGCCGAGCACGGCCACCAGCGCCATCAGCGCGTCGGTCCCGCCGGCCAGGCGGGGCCAGGCCGCGCCCAGCAGGGCGGCGCCCCAATCCATCCGCACCGTCAGCACCACGGCCGGATAAGCGGCCAGAACCAGGCAGAGCCATTTCAGCCCCGAGGCGTAGCGCGCATAGGACAGCGCGGCCGGCACGCCGACGCTGCACAGGGCGAAGGCCACCACCCAGGGCCAGGCGGGGCCGCCCAGCACCATCCGCGCCGCCGCACCCATGGCGGCGAGATCGGCCGCCAGGTTGAGCAGGTTCGCGGCCAGCAGCAGCAGCACCGCGCCATAGAGCAACGGCCCGCCGACCATCCGCCGCAGGTTCTCCGCGATGCCCCGCCCCGTGGCGAAGCCGATGCGCGCGCAGGCTTCCTGCACCGCGAACATCAGGGGGTAGGACAGCACCATGGTCCAGCCCAGGGTGAAGCCGGCCTGGGCCCCCACCTGGCTGTAGGTGGCGATCCCGGCGGGGTCGTCATCCGCCGCGCCCGTGACCAGCCCCGGCCCCAGCCCCCGCAGGATCCCGCGTGGCGAGGGGTCGGGCTGCGCCGCGCCGGCGCCGTGGCCATGCGCGGGCCCGGCGCCGGGGGAATGGCCGTGTTCATGCCCCCGCGCTTTCGCCGGCGCCCGGCTTGCCGCAGACTTCATCGATGCTGCTCCTCGAGATCACGCTGGCGCTTCTGGCCGTCTGCCTCGGCTTCGCCATCGTGTCACGCCACACCCACCTGCCCTATGCGGTGGTGCTGATCCTCGGCGGCATGGTGCTCGCCTTCGTCCCAGGCCTGCCGCGGGTGGAGCTGGACCCGACCCTCGCCCTGGCCGCCTTCCTCCCGCCCCTGCTCCAGGCCAGCGCCTGGCGGACCGACTGGCAGGAATTCCGCGCCAATCTCCGCCCCATCCTGATGCTCGCGGTGGGCGCCGTCTTCTTCACCGCGGCCTGCGTGGCAGTCGCGGCGAAGCTCCTCCTGCCGGACCTGCCCTGGGCGGCCGCCATCGCCCTCGGCGCCGTGGTCGCGCCGCCGGATGCGGTGGCCGCCGCCTCCGTCCTTCAGCGCCTGCCGCTGCCGCGCCGCATCGTCACGGTGCTGGAGGGGGAGAGCCTGGTGAACGACGCCTCCTCCCTCGTGCTGTTCCGCCTCGCGGTCGGCGCGCTGGCGGTGGGCAGCGTCGCGCCGGCCCTGGCCGCCCTCACCTTCCTCGGCGTGGCGCTGGGCGGGCTCGCGGTCGGCTTCGCGGTGGCCTGGCTGGCGGCGCGGGTGCTGCCGCGCCTGGGCGAGACGCCGCTGGAAATCGCCTTCACCTTCCTGGTCTGCTACGGCGCCTTCTTCGCGGCGGAAAGGCTGCATGTCTCGGGCGTCATCGCCGTGGTCACGGCCGGCATCCTGCTCGCGCAGCGCCAGCGCTCCGTCCTCACCCCGCGGACCCGGGTGGAAGCCCTGGCCACCTGGGGCTTCGTCGAATTCGCCCTCACCAGCCTCGTCTTCATCTTGGTGGGGCTGCAGCTGAACGGCATCCTGGAACGGCTGGGCGCCTATTCGCTGCTGTTCCTGGCGCTGTCAGCGGCCACCCTCTCGGTCACGCTCATCGCCTCGCGCATCGCCTGGGTCATGGGCTTCGCCTTCCTGCCCCGGCTCGTCCCCTTCCTGGCACGGGACCAGCGCCTGCCCGCGCCGCGCCAGGCCGCCATCATCGGCTGGGCGGGGATGCGGGGCGTGGTCTCGCTCGCCACCGCCCTCGCCCTGCCGCTGGAGGTGCCGCACCGGGACCTGCTGATCTTCCTCGCCTTCGTCGCCATCCTCGCCACGCTGGTGGTGCAGGGCACCACGCTGGAATGGCTGATCATCCGGCTCGGCGTCGTGGAGCCGCGGCGCAAGGGCATGAGCGCCCATGAGGCCGCGGCGCGCCGCCTGATGGCCGAGGCCGCGCGGGCGGAGGTGGAAAGCCGGCTGGACAGCCCGCTGGACGGCGCCATCGCGCGCGACCTGGCCGGCGAGTTCCGGGACATCGCCCGGGTCTTCACCGGCGTGGCCGCCGGCGGCCCCCAGGCGGAGCTGCGCGCGCGGCTGCAGATCCGCCTCGCCGCCCTCCGCGCCTCGCGGGAGCGCCTGCTGCAGCACCAGCGGGACGATGGCCTGTCCGACGAGGTGCTGACCAGCCTGCTCGCGGAAACCGACCATGAGGAGCTGCGGCTGGTGCAGCAGCTCGCCCAGGCCGGATAGGCCGCCGGAAGCCTAGACCGCCCGCGCCGCGGCCATCTGCGCGCGCACGCCCAGCGCCATGTTCGTCACGTCGCTGCCCAGGGTCGCGTAGTCGAAGCCCATATCATGCATCCGCCGGACATAGGCGCCGGTGGTGCAGTGCAGGCCGACGAACTTGCCGCGCGCGCGGCAGGCCTTGATGACATCGGCATAGATCGCGAAGAGCGCCGCGTCCTCCCGCTCCATGATCGGCGGCAGCAGGCCGATGGAGATGCCGAGATCGGTCGGGCCGATATAGATCCCGTCCACCCCGGGCACGGCGAGGATGGAATCGAGATTGTCCAGCGCCTCCCGCGTCTCGATCATCGGCAGGCAGAGCACGTCGTCATTCGCGGTTTCGAAGTAACGGCCCGGCTCGCCATAGAGCCCGGCGCGCACCGGCCCGTTGGAGCGGCCGCCCAGCGGCGGGTAGCGGCAGGCGGCCACGAAGGCCTCGGCCTGAGCGGCGGTGTTCACCATCGGGCAGATCAGCCCCTGGGCACCCGCATCGAGCAACTTTCCGGCGATGCCCGGCTCATTCCAGGGCAGGCGGGCCATGGGGGTGGGGCCCAGGGCCTGCATCCCCTGGAAGCACGCGACGGCGGACATGTAGTCCTGCACCCCATGCTGCAGGTCCACCGTCAGGCTCTCGAAGCCGAGCTGCGCCATCATCTCGGCGGAGAAGGCGGAGGGGATGGAGAGCCACCCGTTCACCGTCTTCCGCCCGGCCTTCCAGGCCTCCTTCAGCTTGTTCGGCACCCGGCCTTTCCCCCTCTTTCCCTCTTGCCGCCGGAAGTATCCGGCGGGTCGCGCGGCATCCTTCCCCCTCCCCGCCCCGGGCGCAATGCGGGGCGGGCGGCAATGGGCAAGGCGTCCGGCCGGGGCTAGGCTGCCGCCATGGCCCCTCCCCTCCCCGGCCCCCCTCCCGGCGCCGCCTGGCGCGTCTCCTCGGAAACGGCGCCGCTGCGCGAGGTCCTGCTCTGCCCGCCGGACCATTACCGCTGGATCCCCACCAACAGCATCGTCCGCCGCACCCTGGCCGGGGAGAACCAGTCCCCCGCCACCGCCCATCTCCAGGCCCAGCACCGGGAGCTGGTGCATGCCATCGAGCAGGGCGGCGCGCGGGTCCATCTCATCGCCCCCGAACCCCAGCTGCCCTACATGGCCTATACGCGGGACAGCGTGGTGGTGACGCATCGCGGCCCCGTGCTGTGCCAGCTGGAGCGCCCGCAGCGCCGCGGCGAATACGCGCCGCTGATGGACTGGCACGAGGCCCATGGCAGCCGCTTCTGGCGCAAGTCCAGCACCGGCACGCTGGAAGGCGGGGACATCCACATCATCCGCCCCGGCCTGGCCGCCATCGGCGCCTCGGGCGGCCGCACGGACCATGCGGGGGCCGAACAGCTCGCCGGCTGGCTCCGGGCGGAGGGGTGGGAGGTGCGCGTCGAGGATTTCGACGAGCATTTCCTGCATCTGGACGTGCTGTTCTGCATGGCCGCCGAGGGGCTGGCGGTCGCCTGCGAGGACGTGCTCGACCCCGCCTTCCTGGGATGGCTGCGCGACCACGGCATCCGCTGGATCCCCGTCCCCTACCGCGACGCGATGCAGCTCGGCTGCAACATCCTCGCCCTCGGCGAGGGGCGCGTGGTATCCGCCCAGGAAAGCACCGGCCTGAACGCCGCCCTCCGCGCCGAGGGGCTGGAGGTTTTGGACCCCGCCCTCTCCCTCTTTACCGCGGGCGGCGGCGGGCCCCATTGCCTCACCTGCCCCCTGCGGCGCGACGATTCCTGACAACATGCGCACCGCGGCTCAGTGGCGTTGCCGGCGCCCTCGCGCCGTGGCAACTGCGGGACGAGCCACGCTCGGAAACCTCGCTCAGATGCTCAGACGTACCTTCGCCCTCGGCACGCTCTTCGGACTGGGTGCCTGCGCGCCATTTGGCCCGGTTGGCGAACCCAACTATCCCGCACTGGTCCAGGAGGCCGTCCCGGGCGCCAACATTCTCGCTTACGGCCCCATCATGACGAATGGCGGGCCGGCGCCCCTCATTGGGCGTAGCCTGATCGTTGGCGTCTCCCCGCAAAGAGAGAACCTGCTCATCCTGACAGACTCATCCTTCGCCATCACGCGGTGGGAGGATGGGCGGTACCCCTCGGGCAGTGGCTCCTACGACCGCATCTACAACCTTCGTCTCGTCGCGGGTGCCCTTGGCTCCAGCTTCATCGAACTGGACCTGCCCCGCTCGCCCGACCCGGCCAAGGGCTTCACCCTTACGATGCTGCCTTTGCCCCAGCTCTGGACGTTCAACGTCCCGCCGCAACGGGCGGGCGCGTCGGGTACCGAGAGGATCTGGGACCTGCTGCTCTCGAAGGTACGACCTCACGTCGCGGCACGGGCATCTTTTGAGACCATCGGCTTCGCCACCCCGGCCACCCCGGATTGATGCTAACCCGGCGCAGGCACATCGGGTCAAGGAAGGCAGGCCCTGCGTTTTTCCGGGTCGTCGCAGCGGGACCCCTGTGGCGTCCGTCACCCTGATCGCCGCGCTTCCCTCCTCCGCTCAAACTCCCTAGGACGATCACAAGCACACCGGCCCGGAGCCGCCCCATGACCGCCGAAACCCGCCCTGTGGACCACGTCATCGCCGCCCTTCGGGCCTTCATGGGCGACCGTGTCACCACCAACACCGCCATCCGCGAGCAGCATTCCCGCGGCGAGGACACGACCACCCCCGTGCTGCCGGACGCGGTGGCCTTCGCCGAGACCACGGAGGAGGTGTCCCAGATCGTCGCCCTCTGCCATCGGCATGAGGTGCCCGTGGTGCCCTTCGGCGCCGGCACCAGCCTGGAGGGCCATGTCACCCCCGTCCGCCGCGGCATCACGCTGGACCTGTCCCGCATGAACGCCATCCTGGATGTCAGCCAGGAGGACATGGACTGCCTGATCGAGCCCGGCGTGACGCGCCACCAGCTGAACGACCACCTGCGCGACCAGGGCCTGTTCTTCCCGGTGGATCCCGGCAGCCACTGCACCATCGGCGGGATGTGCGCCACGCGCGCCAGCGGCACCAACGCGGTGCGCTACGGCACCATCCGCGAGAACGTGCTGGGGCTGGAGGTGGTGCTGGCCGACGGGCGCGTGATCAACACCGGCGGCCGCGTGCGCAAGGCCGCCAATGGCTATGACCTGACGCGGCTGATCATCGGCAGCGAGGGCACGCTCGGAATCGTCACGAAGATCCGCCTGCGCCTGCACGGCATTCCCGAGGCGACCTCGGCCGCCGTGGTGCAGTTCGAGGACCTGCGCGGCTGCGTGGAATCCGTCATCCAGGTCATGCAGCTCGGCGTGCCCGTCGCGCGGATCGAGCTGCTGGACGAGGTGCAGATGGCGGCCTGCATCGCGCATTCGAAGCTCGACAACCTCCAGCCCCTGCCCACCCTCTTCCTTGAGTTCCACGGCACCGAGGCCGGGGTGAAGGAGCAGGCGGAGGCGGTGCAGGAGATCGTCAACGGCATGGGCGGCCTCGGCTTCGCCTGGGCGGCCGACAGCGAGACGCGCAACAAGCTCTGGACCGCGCGCCACAACGCCTATTACGCCGCCATCGCCTCCCGCCCCCATGTGCGCGGCGTCACCACCGATGTCTGCGTGCCCATCTCCCGCCTGGCGGATGCCATCCTCGGCGCGAAGGAGGACATCGCGGAATCCGGCCTCTCCGCCCCCATGGTCGGGCATGTGGGGGACGGCAACTTCCACACCGTCATCCTCGTGGACCAGGACGACCCCACGGCGCTCGACCGCGCCTGGGCGCTGGACCGCAAGATCGTCGCCCGTGGCCTCTCCCTCGGCGGCACCTGCTCGGGCGAGCATGGGGTGGGCATGGGCAAGGCCGAGTTCCTCGAGCAGGAGCACGGGATGGAGGCGCTGGCCGTGATGCGCAGCATCAAGGCCGCGCTGGACCCCAAGGGCATCCTCAACCCCGGCAAGATGTTCCGGAACTGAACACCCACTGAGCGCGACCCCCGCCCCATGCAGGGCGGGGGCGCGGAGGAAACGGCACGCTGATGAATGACGAGACGCGGGAGGCCTCGCTTGCCTTCGCGGCCCCCCTCGTGGCCCTCACCCTGGGCCATGTGCTCTCGAACATGGTGCGCACCCTGCCCGCCATCGCCGCCGACGTGCTGGGGCGGGACCTGGAGGTCACGGCGCAGGGCCTCGCCTCCCTGACCGGCGCCTACAATCTCTCCTTCGCGCTGGCGCAGGTTCCGGTCGGCGTCGCGCTGGACCGGTTCGGCGTGCGCCGCACCGCGCTCGGCCTTCTCGCCGTCACGGCGGTCGGGGCCGTGCTGGCGGCGCTGGCGGGCGGGGCCATGGGCTTCCTCATCGCCCAGCTCGTGCTCGGCCTGGGCTGCTCGGGCATGCTGATGTGCCCCGTGACCTACGCGGCCAAGCGGCTGAGCCCGGCGCGCTTCGGCCTCTGGTCCGGCCTCGTCCAGGCGCTGGGCAATTGCGGCATGCTGCTGTCCGCCAGCCCCCTCGCCCTGCTGGTGGAGGCGGAGGGCTGGCGCGCGGGATACTGGAGCTCCGCCGCCTTCGGCCTCCTCGCCCTCCTCCTCGTCGCCCTGCTGGTGCGGGAGGGGCCCTCGTCCCGGCACGGCCGCAGCCTGGCCGCCGATGCGCGGGAGGTGCTGCGCCTCACCGCCTCGCGGAAGCTGCGCGGCGTCGTGGTGCTGGCCTTCGCCTCCTTCGCCGCCGTCATCGGCGTGCGCGGGCTGTGGGGCGGGCCCTGGCTGATGGAGCTGAAGGGCCTGCCCCGGGTGGAGGCGGGGAACATCCTCCTCCTCGCCACCAGCGCCGTGGTCATCGGCCCGGCGCTCTGGGGCATCCTGGACCGGCGCATCGGCCACCGGCGGGCCCTGCTCATCCTCGGCCATCTCGGCGCCGGGGCGGCCCTGGCGCTGATGGCGCTGGGCGGGCCCGGCGGCCCCTTCGGCCTCCTTCCCCCCGCCTGGGACGCGGCGACGCTGCTGGGCTTCTTCCTGCTGATCTCGGTCCAGCCGCTCGCCTTCGCGGCCACCCGCGCGGCCGTGCCGCCGGACCAGGCGGGCAAGGCCCTGGCGGGCGTGAACCTCTCCTTCTTCGCCGGGGCGGCGGCGCTGCAGGCCGCCTCGGGCGCCGTGGTCTCGGCTGCCGGCATCGCGGCGGGCCTGTTCTTCCTCGCGGCCGCGGTGGCCGCCTGCACGCTGGGCTATGCCGCGCTGACGCGGCGGGGCTGAGGGGCGCCGGGCCGCCTCAGCCCGGCCCGCGCACCCGCAGCACCATCCCGTCCACGCCTTCCACGCGCACCACCTCGCCCGGCCGCGGCAGGCCGGACACCGCCCGGGCCGGCCAGTCGCCATCCCCCACCCGCACGCGCAGCCCGGGCTGGGCGGATTCGATCACCACTCCCTCCCGCCCGACGAGCCCGGATTCCGGCGTGTTCAGCTCCGCCGCCCCATGCCGGGCCTGCCGCCGCCGCCGGAGCGCCAGCGCCACCCCCGCCCCCATCAGCAGGATGAAGAGCAGGACCGAGAGCGGAAAGCCGGGTGCGGCGAAGAGCCAGACCAGCCCCGTCCCGATCGCGGCCAGCCCCGCCCAGAGCAGGAAGGCCCCGGGAAGCGCCAGTTCCGCCCCGAGCAAGACGAGGCCGGCGAGAACCCAGATCAGCCAGGGTTCCACGGCCCGCTCCCCGAACGCGGGACCGAACCCGCCGGGCCCGGCGCGGCGGGCGGCGGCGTGAAGCCCATGGTGGCCGCGCCCGCCACCGTTCCCTGCGGCGCGCGCAGCAGCTCCAGCGCGGCGGTCACGCCGCCGGCCAGGCTCGCGGCCTCCATCGGCACGACCACGAGGCGGGAGCTGGGATTGGCGGCCATGGCCTGGAAGGCGGCCACGTATTTCTCGGCCACGAAGTAGCGCAGCGCATCGCCGCCGGCGCCCGCGGCGGCCTCGGCCACCATCCGCGTGGCGGCCGCCTCGGCCTGGGCCATGCGCTCGCGCGCCTCGGCGTCGCGGAAGGCCGCCTCGCGCCGCCCCTCGGCCTCCAGCACCAGCGCAGTCTTCGCGCCCTCGGCGCGCACCACCGTCGCGCGGCGCTCGCGCTCCGCGGTCATCTGCAGGTTCATGGCGCGGATGAGGTTCTCCGGCGGCTCGATCTTGCGGATCTCCACCCGGTTCACCTTCACCCCCCAGGGATCCGTCGCGCCATCGAGGATGGCGAGCAGGGCGGAGTTGATCCGCTCCCGCGAGGACAGGGTCTGGTCGAGATCCATCTCGCCGATCACGGCGCGGATGTTCGTCATGGCGAGCGCGGTGAGCGCGCCGCGCAGGTCCTGCACCTGATAGGCGGCCTTGGCCGGGTCCATGACGCGGAAATAGACGATGCCGTCCACCGTCACCGTCGCATTGTCCCGCGTGATGACGGATTGCTCGGGGATGTCGAGCACCACCTCCTGCACGTTCATCCGCTGCCCCACGGTATCGACATAGGGGATGATGAAGTTCAGCCCGGGCTGCAGCAGATGGGTGAAGCGGCCGAAGCGCTCCACGGTCCAGACCTCGCCCTGGGACACGGTGCGAATGCCCTTCGCCGCCGTGACGAGGGCGAGGATGAGGATGACGGCGAAGACGATGATGGTGCCGGATACCGGCATGGTCGGTTCCTCCCGCGCCCGTGTCCGGGCGGTTCCGTTCCGCGGAGAGTGAAGCCTCGCGGCGGGGTCGGGAAGCGCCGCGTGGCGGCGGTCCCGGCCGCCGCCACGAGGAGGCGTGGGCCTAGCCGGCCAGGGCGCGGGTCAGCCCGGCGGCCGCCTCGGCCACCAGCGGCTTCACCCGCTCCACCTCCGGCCAGAGCCGCTCATTGGAGCCGGAGAGGGTGAGCGCGCCGCAGAGCACGCCGCCCGGCAGGAAGACCGGCGCGGAAATGGCCGCCGCGTCCAGGTCGCGGTTGCCCTGGGTGGCGATCACCGGATGCGCGCCGGGCGCCAGCTCGGGCGCCGCCTCGGGCAGCTCGGCCATGCCCGGATCCCAGATGGCGAAGACGCGGCCGGTCGCCGCGGCGCCCAGCGGCATCATGTCCCCGGCCTGCACGGCCACGCGCAGCGTGCGCGGCGGCGCGGCGCGGTAGAGGCACACGCGGCGCTCCTCATCCGCGCGCACCCAGAAGGTCGCCCCCTGGCCCGTGGCCTCGGTCAGGGAGTCGAGAACGGGCGGCACCAGCCCCTCCAGCCCGAGGCTGCGGGTGTAGAGCGAGCCCCAGTGCAGCAGCATGGGCCCGGGGGACCAGGACCCGTCGGCGTTGCGCTTCACGCAGCAATGGCGCTCGAGCGAGGCGAGGAGACGGAGGATCGTGCTCTTGTACAGGCCGGTGCGCGCGGCGAGGACGCGCAGGGGAAGCGAGGTGTCGCCCGGCCGGAAGGCGCCGAGGACGGTCATCGCCCGCCCGACCGCCGCCACGCCGGATGCTGTCGAGGGCGGGGAGAGCAGGCGACTGCGGGATGGCGCGCTACCGTGAGGCTGTCCGCCCAACACGTCCGGACGGCTGGCAGCATCGGGCGTCAGCACGATGGGTTCCACAACTCGTTCTCCCTCTGTGGCAAGAAGATGATTCCAGCCCCGAAACGGGAACAGGCCACGCGGCGGACTATCGTCCATGCGATGTTGGCACAGGAAGCCGCCCAATCCGCACAGCGAAACATCACAACGAGGATGCGAAAGATTTTCAATTACAATTTCGTTTCCGCTGACGGCATGACGGCCCGTTCTGGACTGTACGGTATGGTTCAGGACGCTTGCAGCTTGCATGCCATTCCGCCAAATCCCGCTCATGCACCGCCACCCCCCTCGCCGGAACGCCCCGACGGCTTTGGCCGCCCGGTTCCGCTTCGCCCCCGCCCTGCGGGCCGTTCCCCTGCTGGCCCTGCTGGCCGCCGGGCCGGCCCAGGCGCAGTTCGGCCCCCAGGGCCCGCCCGCCGTCGGCGTGCAGGAGGCCGCCCGGCGCCCCGTGACCGAAAGCACGGAATTCGTCGGCCGGGTGGAGGCCGTGGAGCGGGTGGAGATCGTCGCCCGCATCACCGGCTTCCTGCAGGAGCGCCTGTTCCAGGAAGGGCAGGAGGTGAAGCGCGGCGACCCGCTCTACCGGATCGAACGCCAGACCTATGAGGCGGAATTCGCCCGCGCCCAGGCGAATGTCGCCTCGGCCGAGGCGGAGGTGGCCAATGCGCGCGTCACCCTTTCCCGCGCGCAGGAACTCACCCGTTCCGGCGCCGGCACCCGCGTCGCGCTCGACAACGCGGTGGCGCAGGAACGCACGGCCAATGCCCAGCTCCTCGCGGCGCGCGCCGCCTCCCGCAGCGCCGAGGTCAATCTCGGCTACACCGAGATCGCCTCGCCGATCGACGGCAAGATCGGCCGCACGAACCTGACCATCGGCAACGTGGTCGGGCCCAACACGGGCACGCTGGCCATCATCGTCAGCCAGGACCCGATGCGCGTCTCCTTCCCCGTCTCCGAGCGCCAGGCGCTGGAGATGCGGAACCGCTACGCCTCGCGCGGCGGCGTGGAGGCGGTGCAGGTCCGCTTCCGCACGGCGGATGGCCAGACCTATCCCGAGGTCGGGCGGATCGAATTCATCGACAACCAGATCAACCGCGCGACCGACAGCATCCTGGTCCGCGCCCGGGTGCCGAACCCGCCCCGCCAGGGCGGCGACCGGGCCCTGATCGACGGCCAGTTCGTGACCGTTTTCGTGGAGGGGATCGAGCCCGTGCTGGCGATCACGATACCGCGAGCGGCGGTGCTGCAGGACCAGCAGGGCAGCTACGCCTTCATCGTGGACGCCGAGGGCAAGGCCCAGCGCCGGAATCTGCGACTCGGGCGGAACACGCCGGAGACCGCCGTGGTCGAGCAGGGGCTGAATCCCGGCGACAAGGTGATCGTCGAGGGCATCCAGCGCGTGCGGCCGGGCCAGCAGGTCAACGCCGCCCCCGCCTCGCCTCCGCCGGGGGCACCTGCCCAGGGCCAGGCCGCGCCGGCACCCTCCGCCGCGCCCGGCACGGGCAACGCCGCCGCGGGCAACGCCCCGGCCAGTGCCGCCCCGGGCGGCCAGAACCAGGGAACCGCCCAGGGCGGCCCGGGGGGCGCCGGCGGATCCCCGCCTGGTGCCCCGGCCGCGCCGAACACTGGCAACCCGGGCACCAGCCAGCCCACGGCGAACACCCCCGCCGCCAGCCAGCCCGGCTCCGGCCGGTAAGCCCCGATGATCTCCGGAACCTTCGTCGATCGCCCCAGGCTGGCGATCGTCATCGCCCTGCTCACGCTCATCGCGGGGTCGATCTCGCTCATCCGCATCCCGGTGTCCCAGTTCCCGGACATCGTGCCGCCCCAGGTCTCGGTCGCGGCCCGCTACCCCGGCGCCTCGGCCACGGTGGTGGAGCAGACCATCGGCCAGGTGCTGGAAGGCCAGATCAACGGCGTGGACCGCATGATCTACATGCGCTCCAACTCCGCCAATGACGGCACCTACAGCCTGAACGTCTCCTTCCAGCTCGGCACCGACCCCGACCTGGCGACGGTGAACGTGAACAACCGCGTGCAGGCCGCCATGGCGCGCCTGCCGCAGGAGGTGCAGCGCAGCGGCGTGACGGTGCGCAAGCAGTCCTCCGCCGTGCTCATGTTCGGCTTCCTCTACGCCACGGACCCGGCGCTCGACCCGCTGTTCCTCTCCAACTACTTCACCATCAACATGCTGGACGACCTGGCCCGGGTCGCCGGCGTCGGCCAGGTGAACGTCTTCGGTGCGCAGGACTACTCCATGCGCATCTGGTTCGAGACGGACCGGCTGATCAGCCTGAACATGACGCCGCAGGACGTCATCGCGGCCATCCAGGCGCAGAACGTCCAGGCGGCCGTGGGCCGGCTCGGCGGCCGCCCCATCGGGGACGACCAGTCCTTCCAGATCAACCTGGAAACCCGGGGCCGCCTGCAGACGCCCGAGGAATTCGGCAACATCATCGTCCGCGCCAACCAGGACGGCTCGGTGCTCCGCGTGAAGGACGTCGCCCGGGTCGAGATCGGCGCGGCGAACATGGACACCGAGAACCGCTACAACGGCCAGCCCGCCATCGCCTTCGGCATGTACCTGGCCCCCGGCGCGAATGCGGTGCAGGTCTCCACCGCCGTGCGGCAGCGCATCGACGAGCTGAAGGTCCGCTTCCCCCAGGGCCTGGACACGGTGGTGTTCTACGACAGCTCGGACTTCGTGAACGAGACGATCCACGAGGTCATCAAGACCCTGCTGGAAGCCTTCGTCCTCGTCGTGCTGGTGGTCTACCTCTTCCTCGGAAGCTGGCGGGCCACGATCATCCCGACCATCGCCGTGCCGGTGAGCCTCATCGGCGCCTTCATCATCCTTCTCGGCCTCGGCTACTCGGCCAACACCGTCTCCCTGCTCGCCATGGTGCTCGCCATCGGCATCGTGGTGGACGATGCGATCGTGGTGGTCGAGAACGTGGAGCGCGTGATGGAGGAGCACCCCGAGCTCTCCGTCCCGGACGCCACGAAGAAGGCGATGTCGGAGATCACGGCGCCGATCATCGCCATCACCCTCGTCCTCCTCTCGGTCTTCGTCCCGATCGCCTTCATCCCCGGCCTGTCGGGCGAGCTGTTCCGGCAGTTCGCGGTCACCATCTCGGCCTCGATGGTCATCTCGGCCATCAACGCCCTGACCCTCTCGCCCGCCCTCTGCGCCATCATCCTCAAGCCGCATCACGGCCCCCGCCGCGGCCCGATCGGCTATGTGCTGCGCGGGATCGACTGGACGAGGGACCGCTATGCCGGCGGCGTGCGCCGGCTGGTGCGCGTCTCCTTCCTCTCGCTGCTGCTGACCGCGGGCTTCGGCTTCGGCATCTGGACGATCAGCAAGGTCACCCCCACGGGCTTCCTCCCCCAGGAGGACCAGGGCGCCTTCTTCGTCCAGGCCCAGCTTCCCCCGGGGGCGAGCGTGAGCCGCACGCGCGAGGTGGTGCGCCAGATCGAGGAGATCGTCCGGCCCATCCCCTCCGTGCAGGGCACGCTGGGCATCGTCGGCTTCTCCCTCATCGATGGCGGCGCGCAGTCCAACTCCGCCTTCATGGTCATCCGCATGAAGCCCTTCGCTGACCGCGAGGGGGTGGCCAACAGCGTGCAGGCGGCCATCGGGCGGGTCTTCGGCGCCACCCAGGCGATCCGCACGGCCAATGTCTTCGCCTTCAACCTGCCGCCCATCATCGGCCTCGGCACGGGCGGCGGCTTCGAATACATCCTGCAGGACTATGAGGGCCGCGACATCAACGCCCTCGGCGCCGCCATGCTCGGCCTGATCGTGCCCGCGAACCAGGACCCGAACCTGACGGCGGTGTTCTCCACCTTCGCCGCCAACAACCCCTCCCTCTTCCTGGAGGTGGACCGCGACAAGGCGCAGGCGCTGGGCGTGCCCATCAGCAGCGTGTTCACCACCCTGCAGGCGGCGCTGGGCGGCATCTATGTGAACGACTTCAACCTCTATGGCCGCGTCTGGCAGGTGAACATCCAGGCCGAGGCGCGCGACCGCAACGACATCGACGACATCTGGCGCCTCTATGTCCGGAACAATGCCGGGGACATGGTGCCGCTGCGCGCCTTCGCGGACCTGCGCACCGTGCTCGGGCCGCAGACCATCTTCCGCTACAACAACTACCGCGCCATCTCGATCAACGGCGCGCCCAAGCCCGGCATCTCCTCGGGCCAGGCGCTGACCGCGATGGAGCAGCTCTCCAACCGCGTGCTGCCCAATGGCTACGGCTATGCCTGGACCGGCACGGCCTATCAGGAAAAGCTGGCGACGGGGCAGACGGCCTATATCCTCGCCCTGGCCGTCCTCTTCGCCTATCTCTTCCTGGTCGCGCTCTACGAAAGCTGGACCATCCCGGTCCCCGTGCTGCTCTCCATCGCGGTCGGCGTGCTCGGCTCCTTCATCGCCATCCTGCTCGGCAAGCTCAGCCTCGACATCTATGCCCAGATCGGGCTGGTCGTGCTGATCGCGCTGGCGGCGAAGAACGGCATCCTCATCATCGAATTCGCGAAGGAAGCGCGCGAGCGCGGCATGCCGATCCGGGATGCCGCGGCCGAAGGCGCCCGGTTGCGGTTCCGCGCGGTGATGATGACCTCCATCGCCTTCGTCCTCGGCCTCGTGCCGCTGGTGACGGCGACGGGGGCGGCGGCGGTCTCCCGCCGCGCGGTGGGCACGCCGGTCTTCGGCGGCATGCTCGCGGCCTCGATCATCGGCATCTTCATGATCCCGATGCTCTATGTCGTGTTCCAGTCCGTGCGCGAACGGGTGAAGGGCTGGTTCGGCCCCCGCGAGCCGAAGGTCGGCCCGCCCTCCACCGGCACGCCCGCCGACCAGCACTGACCGGCCAGCACTGACTGGCCCAGGAACGGCCCGCGCCCCTCCCGGCGCGGGCCGTTTCGCTTCCCCCCTTCCCGCTCCGCGGCGCCTCACGCATGATCCGGCCCGCGAGTTCACGGAGGAGCGTGCCATGGCGAAGTTCGGACTCAGCCAGCCCCTGCGCCGGGTGGAGGATCCCCGCCTCCTGAAGGGCGGCGGCCGCTACACGGACGACCTCGTGCCCCAGGGCGTCGCCGCCGGCGCGGCGGTCGGGCATATCCTGCGCTCCCCCCATGCCCATGCGCGCATCCTCTCGATCGACACGAGCGAGGCCGCCCGCATCCCGGGGGTGCTGGCCATCCTCACCGGGGAGGACTGGAAGGCGGAGGGGCTGGGCGAAATCCCCTGCGCCATCCCCATGAAGAACCGCGACGGCACGCCGCGCGGCAACACCCCGCGCGGGGCGCTGGCCGATGGCGTCGTCCGCCATGTGGGCGACCCCGTGGCCTTCATCGTCGCCGAGAGCCATGGCGCCGCGCGTGACGCCGCCGAGGCGATCCTGGTGGATTACGAGACCCTGCCCTCGGTCACGGACCTCGCCGCCGCCACCCAGCCGGGCCAGCCGCTGGTCTGGCCAGAGGTGAAGGACAACATCGTCTTCGACTGGGAAACCGGCAACCGCGCCGAGACCGACCGCCTCTTCGCCGAGGCCGCCCATGTCACGCGGCTGACCATCGTCAACAACCGCATCGTCGTCGCCTCCATGGAGGGCCGCGCGGCCATCGCGGAATACGACGCGGCGAGCGGGCGCTTCACGCTGCATGCCGGCACCCAGGGAAGCTGGCCGCTGAAGAACACGCTGGCCGCCGTCTTCGGCCTTCCCGCGGAAAGCCTGCGCGTCGTCACCCCCGATGTCGGCGGCGGCTTCGGGATGAAGATCTTCACCTATCCCGAATACGCGCTCTGCATGATGGGCGCGCGCCGCACCGGCCGCCCCGTGCGCTGGACGAGCGAGCGCACCGAAGCCTTCCTCTCCGACACGCATGGCCGCGACAACATCACCACCGGTGAGCTGGCGCTCGACAAGGACGGCCGGTTCCTCGCCATGCGCACGAAGAACCACGCCAATATGGGCGCCTATCTCTCCACCTACGGGCCCTATATCCCGACCGCGGCGGGCACGAAGGTCCTGGCCAGCGTCTATGGCTTCCAGGCCATCCACGCCAATGTCATCGGCGTGCTCACCAACACCGTGCCGGTGGATGCCTATCGCGGCGCCGGGCGGCCGGAATCCAACTACCTCGTGGAGCGGCTGATCGACGCCGCCGCGCGCGAGACGGGGATCGACCGCATCGAGCTCCGCCGGCGCAACATGGTGCCGGCCTCCGCCATGCCGCACACCACGCCGGTCGGCCAGACCTATGATTCCGGCGAGTTCGTGCAGGTGATGGACCACGCGCTCCAGCAGATCGACTGGGCCGGCTTCCCCGCGCGCCGCGCCGAGGCCGCCGCGCGCGGCAAGCGGCGCGGCATCGGCCTCGCCTATTACCTCGAAGCCACGGGCGGCTCGGACAGCGAGCGCGCCGAGGTGCGCTTCGCGAAGGACGGGATGGTGGAGGTGCTGGTCGGCACCCAGTCCACCGGCCAGGGCCATGAGACGGCCTATGTGATGATCACCGCGAACGAGCTGGGCATCCCGGTCGAGAAGGTCCGCATCATCCAGGGCGATTCCGACGAGATCCCGACCGGCGGCGGCACGGGCGGCGCGCGCTCCCTCTATTCCGAGGGCACGGCGCTGCTCGCCACCACCGCCACGGTGATCGAGAAGGGCAAGCAGGCCGCCTCCGAGGCGCTGGAAGCCTCTCCCGCCGATATCGAGTTCGAGGGCGGGCGCTTCGCCATCGCCGGCACGGACCGCGCCATCGGCATCCTCGAACTCGCCCAGGCGCAGCAGGCGCGCGCGGCCCGGGGCGAATCCGTCACGCTGCTGGATGCGGCCGAAATCGCCGCCATCCCCCGCCACACCTTCCCCAATGGCTGCCATGTCGCCGAGATCGAGGTGGACCCCGACACCGGCCTGATCGCGGTGCTGCGCTACATCGTCACCGACGATGTCGGCCATGCGCTGAACCCGCTGATCGTGCGCGGGCAGGTGCATGGCGGCGTGGCGCAGGGGATTGGCCAGGCCATGCTGGAGCGCACGGCCTACGACCCCGAAAGCGGCCAGCTCCTCTCCGCCTCCTTCATGGATTACGCCCTGCCCCGCGCGGGCGACCTGCCGGAGATCGAGGTCTCGCTTCTCTCCATCCCCTGCCTCACCAACCCGCTGGGCGTGAAGGGGGCCGGTGAGGCCGGCGCGGTGGGTTCGCCCCCCGCGCTGATGAACGCGCTGGTCGATGCGCTGTCGCCGGAAGGGATCACCCATCTCGACATGCCGGCCACGCCGGAGGTGGTCTGGAAGGCGCTGGAAACGGCCCGCGCCGCCTGAAGGGGTCGCGGGCCGCGACGCGCGGCCCGCGACCTCACCGCATGGCCAGCACCGGCGGGCGCGGCAGCGGCCGCGGCGGCTGGTCCAGGAAGCGCATCCCGGTCACGCGGAAGGCGTCGCCCTGCCAGGCGAGTTCGAAGGCCACGCCGCCGCCCTGGGCCGGGCCGTATTCCAGCCGGAAGGAGGAAAGCCCGACCGGCCGGGCCGAGCGCAGACGGGTCAGCGGCGGCAGGTCGCCCTCGCCCCGCCCCCCGCGCGAACGGACCGCCAGCCAGGCCGCCACCCCCTCGGGCCGGGCCCAGGACTCGGCCATCCGGTCGGCCATGCCGGTCAGGAAGCGCCGCGCGCCCTCGCCGGCATCCTCCGGCACCTCCGCCGCCAGGTCGGCGCGCAGGCGGGCCATGGTCACGGGGGCATCGAACTGCCGCAGCAGGGCGGGCGCATCCCCCTGCCCGATCGGCACGGAAATCCGCGCCGCCAGCAGCCAGGGCAGCGCGAGCCAGCCGCCGAGGAGGAGCAGCGCCGCGAGCAGGGCAAGGACGAGCTGCCGCAGCGGCCGGATGCGCGGGCGCGGGGCTGCCGCGGGGGGCATCGCCCAGCCGTTCGGCAGGGGCTGGGGCCGCGGCCGGGGCGAGGCGGGAGAGGGGCGCGGAACGCGGCGGAGCTGCCGCGCGTCGTAATCCGCCCAGACTTCCTCCCAGATATCCCGCCGATCCGCGTTCATGGCACCCGTCCCATCTGTCTCAGGAACGGCACCATCCTGGCGCCCCGTCTCTGTTTTTGAGACTGGCGCCACGAAGCTGATGGAATGCTTAACGCGCCGGCAGTTTCTTCCGGGCGGCCAGGGGGTCCACCCGGAAAAAACCGCCGGGTGGATGGCTAGCGGGCGTGCGGAACGAGATCCGTCTCCAGCCGCCCGAGCACCGCGGCGAGGGCCGCCACCATCCCCGCCGCCATGGCATCCGGCCCCAGCGGCCGGTCGGGCGGCACGGGAACGGTCGCGGTCTCGTTCAGCTGCGCGACCACGCGGGTGCCGAACTGGGTGGTCTGGCGCAGCAGCACCACGCTCATCCCCGCCACGGCCACGCCCCGGCCGAGATCGACATGCAGGGCCACCAGCTCGCTCTCCAGCAGCAGATCCGCGTCGCCCCGCGTGCCCGGCGCCAGCACGGCGGCGAACAGGCCGGAATCGCCGATCCAGCGGCGCAGGGACTCCTCGGCCGCCTCGGCCGGGGGCGCCGTCCATTCGGCGTAGTATTCCTGCGCCTCCGTCCCATCGGCCCGGATGGAACGCAGCAGGCGGCTGTCCAGCCCGGGCGCCGCGCGGGTCAGGCGCATCAGGGCCGTGCGGCGGCCCGCCAGGCGGGGCAGGTTCGCCGGCCGGCGTGGCGCCAGCGGATAGCGCCGCGGCTCCACATAGTCCTGGTTCACCACGGAACAGGCGCCCAGGCCGATCGGCAGGGCCAGGCCGGCCCCCAGTAGCATGCGTCGCTGCATCAGCGCCTCCTCGTGTAATCGGGTGCCGGCGGGGGCGGGGCCAGGATGGCCGCGCCCGGCGAGCGCCGCAGCAGCTCCGTCGTGTCCCGCAGGCTGCCCGAGGCCGCGCGCAGGTCGCGCAGGGTCGGCGTCAGGTCGCCATTGATGTCGCCCACCGTGTTGCTGACGGAACGCGCGGCCTGCTCCACCTGGGCGATGGCCCCGGGCAGGCGCTGCAGCCCGGCCTGCAGGCGCTCCATCGCCGCATTGGCGTTGCGCAGCGTCCCCCGCACCTCGGGCCCGCCGATCACGGCCCGGGCATCGGCCAGCGTGCCCCGCAGATCACCGGACAGGGCGGCGAGGTTCAGGTCGTTCACCGCCTGCCGCAGCGTGGCCAGCGTCTCCGTCGCGGCGCGGGAGGCCTGGGCCACGTCGCCGTCATTCACCTGCCGGCGCAGGTCGGTCAGCAGCCCGGCCATGTCCGTCAGGATCTGCTCGATCGGCAGGTTGCTGATCCGCAGCGCGAGCTGCTCGGCCACGGAGGTCACCTGGGCCACCGTGCTGGGGATGGCCGGGATCACCGGGTTCGCGGGCGTCCAGGGCACCTCCTCCAGCGGGAAACGCTCCGGATCGGCGAAGTCCAGCTCCAGATAGCCCACGCCGGTGATGCCGGTGCTGGCCAGCCGGGCCCGCAACCCGATCTCCACGGCGCGCTGGGTGTCCGGCGTGTCGCGCAGCCGCGCGAGGTCCAGGGCGAAGCGCACGATCACGCGCTGATAGGCGCTGGAGAAGGCGCCCGCCGGCGGCGGGTAGTCGGTGGCGACGAGGTTGATCTCCGTCACCTGGCCCAGCTGCACGCCGCGGAACCGCACGGCCGCGCCGATATCCAGCCCCTGCACGCTCTCGCGGATATAGGTCTCGAAGGTCTTGGTGTTCCGCCCGAGCTTGCCGGCCGTGAAGAACAGGACGAACCCCACCGCCAGCGCCAGCCCGACCAGGATCAGCACGCCGACGCGCAGGTACAGCCCGCGGGATGTGGCCGGCATCAGCGCGTCTCCCGCCGGAAGAAGCGGCGCACCGTGTCGTTCGGCGGATCGTCCCGCAACGCCCGCGGGTCCCCCTCGGCGATCATCCCCTGCGCCTCCTTGTCCAGCATGATGCAGCGGTCCCCGATCGCGAGGATCGACTGCAGCTCGTGCGTCACCACCACGAAGGTGGTGCCGAGGTCGCGTGCCAGGTCCTTGATCAACTCGTCCAGCCCCGCCGATGTCACGGGGTCCAGCCCCGCGCTCGGCTCGTCGAGAAACAGAATGGGCGGGTCCAGCGCCATGGCGCGCGCGATCCCCGCCCGCTTGGCCATGCCGCCCGAAATCTCCGCCGGCAGCCGCCCCGCGGCATCCGCGAGGCCCACCAGCCCGAGCTTCACCCGCGCGACATCCTCCCGCGCCTCGCGCGGCAGGTCGGTATGGGCCTCCAGGGGCAGCATCACGTTCTCCAGCAGGGTCATCGAGCCGAAGAGCGCCCCCGACTGCCACATGACGCCCAGCTGCCGCAGCAGGTTGCGCCGGGCCTCCCCATCCGCGGTGGCCAGGTCGCCACCCAGGATGGTCACATGGCCCGCCGTCGGCTGGTACAGCCCGATCATCAGCTTCAGCAGGGTGGATTTCCCGCAGCCCGATCCGCCCAGGATGACGAAGACCTCGCCCCGCGCCACGCTGAAATTCACGTTCCGGAACAGCACGCGGCTGCCGAAGCCCATGGCCACGTCGCGCGCCGTGATCACCGTCTCCGCCGCCATCACCAGCCCAGCCGGTAGAAGAGCACGGCGAAGATCCCGTCCAGCACCACCAGGGCGACGATGCCGCCCACCACCGCCGCCGTGGCCGCATCGCCCACCGCGCGCGGCCCGCTGCCAGCCGAAAGCCCGGCGCGGCAGCCGATGCCGGCGATCACCAGCCCGAACACGGCCGCCTTGCCCAGCCCGCCAACCAGATCGCCCAGCGCCACGCCGGCATGCACCTGGTTGATGACGAGCTGCAGCGGAAACCCCGTGGCGAGCATCACGAAGGCCATGCCGACCAGGCCGGAGAGATCCATCAGCAACGCCAGGACGGGCATGGCAATGGTGGCCGCGACCAGCCGGGGCAGCACCAGCAGCACCATCGGGTCCACCCCCATGATGCGGAGCGCGCTGATCTCCTCGTTCACCGTCATGGTGCCCAGCTCGGCCGCGAAGGCCGAACCGGTGCGCCCGGCCAGGATCACCGCCGCCAGCAGCGGCCCCAGCTCCCGCAGCAGGGAGATGCCGACCAGCCGGGGCACGAAGATATCCGCTCCGTACTGCCGCATCGGAATGGCGGATTGGAAGGCGAGGATGACGCCGATCAGCACGCCCAGCAGCATCACCAGCCCGAAGGCACGGGTCCCCACCTCGTCGAGGTGGCGCAGCACGTCCGCCGCCCGCAGGTCGCGCGGCCGCCGGGCCGCGTTCACCACGGTCGCGGAGGCTTCCCCGAGGAAGGCCGCCCCGTCCAGCGCCGCATCCCCGCGCCCCACGCCCCAGGCGCCGATCGAGCGCACCAGCCCGAGGCGGCGCCCCGCCGGCGGCGGCGGGGGCGGTGGCCTGTCGGCATCGCGTACCCGGTCCAGCACGGCGGCCACGGGGCGGGAAGCGCCCTCCAGCGCCGCCTCCTCCCCCGCCGCGCGGGCCGCCGCGATCACCAGCGTGGCGCCGCTGGTGTCCAGCACCTCCAGCCCGGACAGGTCGATCCGCCGCGCGCCCGGCGCGGCCTTCAGCGCGGCACGCCAGACCGCGCCGGCACTCAGGCTCGTCAGCGCGCCCGTGAAACGGAGGACATCGCCCTCCCGCACCACCTCCGGCGCCGCCTCCCCGCCCGTGGCCGGCGCGGAGGCGGGCGCGGGCGGCGCCACGGCACCGCCAGGCTCCGGCGCGCGGTCCGGGGCGGGGCCCGGGCCCATATCCTCGGCCGGCGGCAGGGCCGGGCTGCCAGGGGCCGAAGCCCGCTCCGCCGCCCCTTCCGCCTGCCCCTCGCGCCGGTCGCCCGCCCCTTCTCCGAGCGGCGCCCGCCGGTCCTCCGCCATCACGCGGGAAGGCCCCGCGCGCGCAGCCCGGCCGCGGCCCGACGCGCCGCCTCGGCCCCGCTGAGCCAGGCCCCGGCCAGGGTGCCGGCCAGGCTGGAATGGCAGGCCTCGCCCGCCAGCAGCAGCCGGCCCTCGCCGATCGGGGCGGAAAGCGCCTCCCGCGCGCCGCCGCGCCCGGGGCGCAGCGCGGCATAGGCGCCACGGGCCCAGGGGTCGCGGCCCCAGTCCCAGGTGGCCGCCTCACCCCAGCGCAGGGCCTCCGCCGCCCTCGCGCCATAGATCCGGCGCAGCTCATCGTAGGCGAGGTCCCGCAGCGCCCCCTCCCCCGCGCGCGAGGCCTCCCAGGCCAGGGCGCCGCCCGCGAAACCCTCCAGGTGATCGCGGCCGAAAGGCCAGGCGACGAAGGTCATCGCCCGCTCCCCCTCCTCCACCCGGCGCTCCAGCCCGCCGAAGGGGGAGAGGTCCAGCCGATCCTCCCCCGCCGCGCGCAGGCCGATCTTGCTCAGCAAGCCCATGGGAAGGTCGTGCACGGCCGCCAGGATGGAATCCGGCAGCGCCGGGTCGAAACGGATGGCGCCGGCCGCCAGCAGGCCGGTGGAAACCGTCACCACCGCCGCCCCGGCCTCCAGCGCGCCGAAGCCGCCCTCGGCGCGCACCCGCCCCCCATCCCAGGAAATCCTGTCCACCGGCGCCTCCAGCGTCACCGGCAACCCTTGCGCCAGCACGCCCAGCAGATGGCCACACCCCTGCCGGGGCAAAAGGTTCGTGCCCGTCAACAAGGTAGCGAGGTAATCGCCCAGATCGATCTCCCCGGCCTCGGCGGCGGAAATCACCGGCGCCTCCCAATGCGTCAGCGTCGCATCCCAGAAGCCGCCACGCGGCGCGGCCTCCGCCAGGCTGATACCCGGCCGACCCGCCGCCCGCCGCACGGCGGCATGCCAGGCGTGCTCGGCCGCCCCGTAATCCCGCATCTCCTCCGGCCCGGCCCAGCGATCCCCCATCCACACGCGGGAATCCCGCACGGAGTCATGGTCGAACAGCGAAAGCCCCGCCGCCTCCGCCAAGGGCACCAACGGGTTGGACTGGGCGGCATGAAGCCAGGTCGCGCCGAAATCCATGGGCGCCCCGAGGGCATGGCCGGTCAACGCCCGGCCGCCCACCCGCCCACGCGCCTCCAGCACGCGCACGGACAGGCCGAGCGAGCGGGCCTCGCGCGCCGCGGCAATCCCCGCCGCGCCCGCGCCCACCACCAGCAGATCGCAATCCCCCGACACCATCCCGACCCAAGCGACCCAATCCAGTGAGGGTTTCCCCCGGCATGGCCCTGCGCGTCCAGGGTCGCTGATACCGTGGGGTTTCGTTCTGGGCTGTCGGTCTGTCCCCGGGGAGAGGAAGAAGGAATTCTTCCTCTCCCCGGACCCCTCACCATCATCTTTTTCTTCAAGTTGGAATCATTCGGCTGACGGTGCGCCTCGGGTCCATGACCCGAGGCGACTGCAAAGGCAGGAAGGGCACTCCTGAGCAGAGAGCCCTTCGATCAGGGTATCCACGGCAGTCAGACGGGGTTCCAAGGGCCTCAGGCCCTTGGCGGGTGGAGGGCAGAGCCCTCCCAGCCGAAGCCTGGAGCCCCACCGCCGGGCGAGATCAGTCGAGCTTCACCCCGGAGAGTTCCACCAGCCGTTTCCAGGCCGGCGTTTCCCGCGCCACCTGGGCGGTGAGGGCCGCGGGGCTTTCGCTCAGCACCACATCGTAGCCCAGGGGCTTGAGCCGGGCGACGAAGGCCGGGTCCGCCGCCACCTGTCGGATGGCCGCGACCAGCCGCTGCACCACCGGTTCTGGCGTGCCCGAGGGCACCATCAGGGCGTTCCAGGCGACGATGTCGAGGTCGCCCAGGCCGAGATCGGCGAAGTCGCCCATGCCGGGCACGTCCGGCGCGAAGTCCATGCGCGCCTTGGAGGAGAGGGCGAGCGCCTTGAACTTGCCGGCCTGCACATGGGGCATGAGGGCGGGCGTCACGTCGAACATCATGTCGATCGTGCCGGCCAGGAGATCGGTGATGGCGGGGCCACCGCCGCGATAGGGCACGTGCAGGATGCGGGCGCCCGCCATCGCGTTCACCGCCTCGATGCAGAGATGCGAGGAGGTGCCGGGGCCGGAGGAGCCCATCTTCACCTGCTCCGGATTGGCCTTGGAATAGGCGATGAGCGCGCGGAAATCCGTCCAGCCCCGCCGCGCCGCCACCTCGGCGTTCACCACGCAGACGAGGGCGCCGGAGGTGATCTGGGTGAGGGGCTGGAGATCCTTCGCCGGGTCGAAGGGAAGGCGGTTGTAGAGGGTGGGATAGGCCGTGAGGGTGGCGCCGCCGATCACCCCGATGATCGTGCCGTCCTTGGGGCCCTTGGCCACGGCATCGGTGCCGAGGATGCCGCCCGCGCCGCCGCGGTTCTCCACCACCACGTCCTGGCCCAGGGCGGGGCCCAGCCGTTCCGCCACCAGCCGGCCCAGCAGGTCGATGGCGCCGCCCGGCGGGAAGGGCACGACCACGCGCACGGCCCGCCCGCCCGCGACGGGCTGCGCGGCGGCGGGAAGCGCGCCGAGCATGGGCAGGAGTGGGGCCGCCAGAAGGGATCGGCGTCGCAGCATCGGGCTCTCCATGGCTATTCCGGTCGCGCCACGCAGCATGCGCGTGTGTGCGGTGCGGCCGCCATGCGATTCCCGGGCCATGCGGGATTCACGCGCGCGGGCGTCCCTCGACCACATGGCGCAGGGCCATGGCCCGGGCGACGATGAAGTCGTTGAAGGCGCGGATGCGGGGCACGTCCTTCAGCTCCTCGCGCGTGAGGAGAAAAAGGCGGTAGCCGAAATCCGGCAGGGCGAAGCATTCCAGCAGCTCCGGCTCGGTGGCCGCCATGGCGCAGGGCAGCGGCCCGACGCCGTTCCCCGCGCGGATGGCGAAGACCATGTTGACGATGCTGCTGCACACGTTGCGCACCACGGCGCGCGGCGCGGCGCGGGCCAGCCAGGCGAAGGGATCGACGGAAGCCAGGGCGCCATCGGCGCCGATCAGCAGGTGGTGCTCCAGCGCCGCCGCATCGGCCGGCACGCCGCGCCGGGCCGCATAGCCACGGCTGCAATAGACGGCCCAGGGCGCATCCGCGATGCGCCGCCCGACGATCCCCGCGCCGTCCGGTGCCTTGGTCGCGCGGATGGCGATATCCGCCTCCCCCCGCGCGAGGTCGAGCCGCCGCTCGTCCGCGATCATCTCCACCCGGATATCGGGATAGATCTCGGTGAAATCGGCGAGCCAGGGGGTGAAGACGCTGTTCGCCAGCCCCTCGGTGGTGGTGACGCGGATGACCCCGGCCAGGGCGCGGCGGTGGCGGGCCGCGAGACGGGCCAGCGTCTCCGCCTCCTCCTGCACCTTGGTGGCCTGGGGCAGCAGCGCCTCCCCGGCCTCGCTCAGCCGGTAGCCGCCCTGGCGCCGGTCGAAAAGCTGCACGCCGAGCGCCTGCTCCAGCGCGGCCACCCGCCGCGCCACCGTGGTCTGGTTCACGCCCAGGACCCGCGCGGCGGAAAGGGTGCTGCCCTCCCTCGCCACGGCCAGCAGGATGCGCAGGTCGCCCCAATCATACATCGCGCCATCCTGCATTCCTGCAGAATGCCGCTGCAAGCATTCCTCTCCTGCAACGGCCGAGGCGGCGCTACAGATCCGGGCGTCCCGCAGGAGCCAAGCCGATGCTCAGGCTGTATTTCGACCCGGTCACCACGACCTCCCGCCCCGTCATGCTCTTCGCGGGGGATGAGGGCATCACGCTCGACCTCGTGCATCTCGACGTCTCGGCCGGGGACCATCTGGCCCCGGGCTTCGAGGCGATCTCGCCCAACCGCTTCGTGCCGGTGCTGGAGCATGACGGCTTCCGCCTCTCCGAATGCTCGGCCATCCTGAAATACCTGGCGGAGCTGCACCTCTCCGCCGCCTATCCGGCGGAGCCGAAGGCGCGGGCGCTGGTGAACCAGTGGATGGACTGGTTCCTGGGCCTGTTCTCCAAGGACTATAATTACGGCTGCATCTATCCCCGGCTGCTGCCCCCCTACCGCCTCTCGGAAGCCGCGGAGGCCGAGCGCCGCGCCTGGCACATGGCGAGCGCCGCGAGGCGCCTGACCATCCTCGACCGGCAGATCGCGGAGCACGGCCCCTTCATCCTCGGCCCGCAGATCACCCTGGCCGACTATCTCGGCGCCAGCTTCGTCACCCTCGGGGAACTGGTGGACTTCGACCTCTCCCCCTGGCCGCAGGTGCAGCGCTGGATCGCCACCATGAAGGCCCGGCCGAGCTGGGACGAGGTGCATGCCGGCTTCTATGGCTGGCACGCCGCCCTTCGCGCCCAGGGCGCCATCGCCGCCTGAGCCCTCTCCCGTTCCGCAACCCCCAGCGTCCGGATGCGCCGCATCCGGCGAAGAGGACACCATGACCGAACGCTTCGACATCTACGCCCCCATCCATAAGGGCCTCCGCCTGGGCTCCGCCCGGCTGCTGGAACGGCTGGGCCGCGCCGACTGGGCGAATGCCGAGGGCCGGGCAGCCCTGCTGGCGGATTTCCGCGCCCATCTCACCCTCGCGCGGGAGCATGTGGAACACGAGGAGGCCGAGCTGCATGTCGCCCTCCGCCATCACGCCCCCGCTCTCGGGGAGGCGCTGGACCACGAGCATGAGGAACACCTGCTCGCCTTCGCCCGGCTGGAGGCGCTGACCCAGGCGGTGGAACAGGCGCCCCCGGCCGAACGGGCCCGCGCCGGCCATGCCCTCTACCTCGCCTTCTCCGTCCATTTCGCGGAGGACCTGCTGCACATGGCCCATGAGGAGCAGGACGCGACGCCGCTGCTCCAGGCGCATCTCTCGGACGAGGCGCTGATGGCGATCGATGCCCGGATCGTGGAGACCATCCCGCCCGGGCGCATGGCGGAATACCTCCGCCTGATGATCCCCGCCGCGACCCCCGAAGGTCGCGCCGCACTGCTGGGCCTCATCCGGCAGGGCGCGCCGCCCGACGTCTTCGCGGGAATCCTCGACGGCATCGCCCGGCCGGCGCTGGAGGCGGGCGAATGGCGGCAGCTCCGTCAGGATCTGGCCATGGCGGCTTGAGGGGTTCTGGGGTGTTGGTCTGTCCCGGGGTGAGGAAGAAGGAATTCTTCCTCCCCCCGGACCCGTCGAAGGCAGTGCCTTCGACCCATCATCTTTTTCTAGAAGTTTGGAATCACTCGGCTGACGGTGCGCCTGAGGTCGATGACCTCAGGCGACTGCAAGCGCAGGATCATCACCTTAACCAGAGACCCCACTGATCCGGGGCATCCACGGCAGTCAAACGGGGCTCCAAGGGCCTCAGGCCCTTGGCGGGTTGAGGGCGGAGCCCTCAAGCGCAGCAGCGATCACCCCCTCCGGCAGCAGACCGGCCGCGCGACGATGACCGATCGGTCCGGCGTCCTTCGTTAAGGCTTGGCGCCGAGGGTTGCGGCGCCGCCCGCTTCCGCCATGATCCGCGCCCTATCGGATGGGGCGGGACAGGTGATGGAACTCAAGGGCAAGCGCGCGGTGGTGATGGGCGGAAGCCGTGGCATCGGCCGTTCCATCGCGCTGGCCTTCGCGAAGGCGGGCGCCTCGGTCGCCATCTGCGCGCGCGGCGCGGGCGCGCTGGAGGAAACGCGGGCGGAGCTGGCGGCGCTGGGCGTGCCCAGCTTCGCCGCGCCCTGCGACCTGGCCGATGCGGATTCCATCGCGCGCTTTGTCCCAGAGGCGGCGCGGGCGCTGGGCGGGATCGACATCCTGGTGAACAACGCCTCCGGCTTCGGCCGGGCCGATGACGAGGCGAGCTGGGCGATCTCGCTGGCCGTGGACGTGATGGCCGTGGTGCGCGCGAGCCATGCCGCGGAGCCCTATCTGGCCGAGGCGGGCGCGCGGTCCCCGCTGGAGGCCAGCATCGTCAACATCGTCTCCATCTCCGCCCTGCGCGCGACCAAGCGGAACCCGCCCTATGCAGCGGTGAAGGCGGCGGTGACGCAGTACACGACGAGCCAGGCCCGTATCCTCGCGGCCAAGGGCGTGCGCGCGAATTGCGTGGCGCCGGGCTCGATCGAATTCCCCGGCGGCACCTGGGAGCGGCGGCGGCAGGACGATCCGGCGCTCTACCAGGGCACTCTCGCCCAGATCCCCTTCGGCCGCATGGGAAGGCCGGAGGAGGTGGCCGAGGCCGTGCTCTTCCTCGCCTCGCCGCGGGCCAGCTGGATCACGGGGCAGAGCCTGGTGGTGGATGGCGGGCAGCTTCTCGGCCCGTGAGGCGCGCGGCGGCCGGCGCTAGGGGCCGTCATGGATCATTGGCCGGATAAGGATCGGGCAGCGGGGGATGAATGCCCGCGAGCCCTGCCCGCCTGAGCAGGCCGCCAAACTGACCGCAGGCCCCTAGCAGCCTGCGGGCGCCGTTCTCCTGCCGAACGTCACTCTACCGGCTCCGCCAGATCACCGAGTGGGCGAGGGTCGTAGAAGAAGCGCTCATGCAGGATGCGGTCGCCCTCCCAGCTCTGTAGAGCGACCTCCTCGATCCTGTGCCGGCGGCCGTCGGGCAGCACCCACTCGCCATGCCACTCGATGGCGGCGCGGTCGCCGTCGATGAGCACGGAGGCGGCGCGCAGCTCCAGCACCTCGGCCCCCAGCGTGTTGTTGTGCCGCTGCCGCTCGATGCTGGCGGCACGGCCGATGCGGGGCGGCGCCGAGTTCTCCCGCATCGTGGAATGCGGGTGGTAGAAGGCCTCCAACGCCTCCACCAGCCGGCGTGCCTCGACATGGCGAATGAGGTCGGCGACCCGTTCAGCGGTGGGCATAGGGAGAGTCCTCCGTCTTGATCTGGGGAATGGCGATCCGGCTCCGGGCCATCGCGCCGAGCATGAGGAGCGCGGCGAGGCCGAAGGTGGCGGACAGGCCGATGAGGGAAGCGACGAGGGCGCCCAGCAGGGTCGCGAGGATGTTGCTCACGCTTTCCGCGCACATGAGGATGGTGACGTCCGTACCGCCCTGGCGCGCCGAGGCCCAGCGCATGAAGAGGGTGAGGAAGGCGGCGTAGGTAACGCCCCCGGCCAGCCCGTCGGCGACGGAGAGGAGGATAGCCTCGGCGGGCATCAGCCCGGGCCGCGCGAGGAGAGCCCAGGCGCCGAGCGAGGCGGCCCAGAGCACCCCGGCGACCGGCCCGACGCGCCCCGCCCCGAAACGCGTGACCAGCCAACCGCCGAGCGCCACCGCGCCGAAAGCCATGGCCCCGGTGGAGGCGATGCGGGTGACGCCGATGAAGGATACGCCCAGCCCCGAATCCAGCAGCACGGGGCCGATCAGATCGCCCACAAAGGCGCGGCCGAAGTAGAAGGTGGCCGCGACGAGCAGCATCGCCGCCGCGCCCGGCCGTGCGAGGAAGCGGCGCAGGCCGATCGGGCCCCGGGGGGCGACGGGCGGGTGCGCGGCCCCCTGGCGGAGGAGCAGCGGCAGCGCGGCCAGGGTGATGGCCAGGGCGGGAAGCCAGCCCCAGGCCCAGCCGTGCTCAGCGCCGAGGATCAGCACCGGCCCGCCCCCGGCGAGCATGCCCAGCGAGAAGCCGCCGACCTGGAAGGCATTCGCCCAGCCCATCCGCCCGCGCGGCAGGGCGAGCACCGCGAGGCCATCCGTCGCCGTGTTCTGCGTCGCGGCGATCAGGCTGGCGAGGATCGCGCCCCAGAGGGCCATCCCCGCGCGCGGCAGCTCCGCCGGCAGGGCGGCGAGACCGGCATAGAGGAGGAGCAGGAGGAGCTGCGAGGGCAGCAGCCAGGCGGCACGGCGCCCGCCGCTCCAGCGGTCCACGAGCGGCGCCCAGAGGAAGCGCAGCGCCCAGGGCAGGATCGCCAGCCCCACCAGCCCGATCCGCGCGGCCGAGGCGCCCTCGGCCCGCAGCAGGGTCGGCACCGCCTCGAAGGCGAGGCCCATGGGCAGGCCCTGCCCCAGGTAGAGCAGGGCCAGGGCCGGGAGGAGGCGGCGACCGCCCGGCACGTCAGAACTTCACCTTCAGCACGGCACCGACGAGGCGGCGATCGCCGGCGATGGCCACGTCGTGCCCGAAGCTGTCCGTGAAGCCGTAGGCGCGGTAGCGCGTGTCCAGCGCGTTGCGGACGAAGAGGGAGGCGGAGACGCGCTCGTTCTCCAGCCCGACGCGGAGGTTGAGGAGGCTGAAGGCATCCTGCCGCAGCCGGTTCTCCGGGTCGAAATAATGGCCGCCGACGAGTTCGTAGTCGCCGCGCAGCAGCAGCGCGAAGGGCAGCGGGTCCAGCGGGCGGCGGTATTGCAGGCTGGCGCCCACCGTCGCGGAGGGCGTGTTCACCAGGCGCTTGCCGGAGAGGTCCTGCCCGCTGGCGTTGACGTAGCGGTCGTAGCGGGCCTCGATCAGGCCGAGCCGCGCGGAGGCCTCCAGCCCCTCGGCGGGATAGAGGACGGCCTCCACTTCCAGCCCCTGGCTGGTGGAGCGCCCGGCATTGGTCGTGCGGGTCTGCCCGGCGCCGACGATCTGCGTCACCTGCTGGTCCGTCCAGTCGATGTGGAAGAGCGCGGCGTTGAGGCCCAGGCGGCGGTCGAACCAGGTGCTGCGGAAGCCGGCCTCGTATTGCCAGAGATATTCGGGATCATAGGGCGCCGGATCGGCCGCGAGGCGCGAGAAGCCGCCGGCCCGCGCGCCGCGCGTCGCCGAGACGTAGAGCATCCGTTCGGCATCCGGCCGCCAGGCGAGCTGGATGCGGGGCGTGACGAGGGTGGCGTCCGTCGTGTCACGGAAGGGGTTGTTGTTGTCCAGCCGGTCGCGGTCATGCGCCACGCGCAGGCCGCCGGTCAGCTCGAAGCGCAGCGGCAGCGCGACGGTCGCCTCACCGAAGCCCGCGATCTCCTCCCGGTCATAACGGGAGACGTAGCGGCTGGCCGGGCCGAAGGCGGGCATGTCGAAGATGTAGTCGTAATCCACGCGGTCCCGCTGGTAGTAGGCACCCACCGTCCAGCGCAGGCCGGACGCGCCGCGCGGGGAGGAGAGCCGGATCTCCTGACTGGCCTGCCAGCCATCCTCGTCGCTGAAGGTCCGGCCGCCGCCGAACATCGCGGCCATCGGGCTGTAGGCGAGGTCCTGGCGCGAGGAGACGGTGTAGCTGCGCCAGGCGCTGATGGAGGTCAGGCGGGCGGGGCCCATGTCGTAGTCGATCGTGCCGCTGAAGCCGTGGGCGCGGCGCCGCTCGTCATTGGGCGGCTGGATGCCGAGAGAGCGGGACCTGAACGCGTCAAAGGGCAGGAAGGCATAGGCCCCGACATGGTCCTGCTGCGTGTCGGCCGCGAAGGTGACGCTGAGCGAGGAATCGCGCTGGAGCCGGACGGAGCCGCCGCCGTTGTAGCTTTCGAGGTCGTCGATATCCTTCCCCGTGGCGTCGTTGATGGAGCCGTCCCGCCGGTAATAGTCGAGATAGGCGCGGCCGAAGACGGCATCCGGCACGATGGGGCCGCCGAGGCTGAGCCCGGTGCCACGCTGGCCGCGGTCGCCGAAGGTGCCCTGCACCTCCCCACGGAAGGTGTTGTCCGGCTGGCGCGTGCGGACACTGATCGTGCCGCCGAGGTTGAAGCGGCCCTGCGCCGTGCCGCTCGGGCCGCGCTGCACCTCGATGCTCTCCACATCCACCAGCCGCCGGCTGAACTCGGCGCTCGGCAGCGGCACGCCATCCACCAGGAGACCGACCGCGCTGTTGAAGTAGTCGTTGCGGATGGTGTTGCCGATGCCGCGCACGGTGTTGATCGAGAAGCGCGGCGAGCCCTGGGTGGAGAGATAGGTGTTGGGCAGGAGAAGGCGCACGTCCTGCATCGTCGCGATGCCTGCCTGCTCGATCGTGTCGCGCGGGATCTCGGTCGTGGAAGCCGGCGTTTCGGGGAGCGGCGCGACGCCCGTGCCGCCGACATTCACCTGCGGCACGGGAACGGGTGCCTCCTGCGCGGCGGCGCCGGTCGCGCCCGTGGCGACGAGCAGGCCGGCCACGATCGTCGCCCGCGCCCGGCGGCGTGACGTTGCGTTCCGATGTCGCATGGCTTGGCAGGACTCCCCGTTCGTCGCGCTCGCAATCCACCTCAGCCGAATGCCCGCTTCAACGCGGGTTGCTTGCGCGATCGGCCGCGGAAGTTTCGCGATCCGCCGCGCCGCGGTCAGAGATGGCGGGCGCGGATGCGGCTCGGCGGAATGCCGAAGCGGCGACGGAACAGCGTGGAGAAGGCGGCAGGCGTGTAGCCCGCGGCATAGGCGGCCTGCGCGACCGTCATGCGGCCGCCGACCAGCGCATCATGCGCCATCGTCAGCCGGTGCTCCTGCAGGAAGGCCACGACGCTGGTGCCGAAGAGGCGGCGGAAGCCCTCCGTCAGGCGGGTGACGCTCATCCCCACGCGGCGGCCGAGCGCCTCGAGCGCGGGCGGGTCGGCGAACTCCTGGAGGAGGATGGCGCGGGCGGCATGGAGGCGCTCCACGTCGCCGCCCGTCAGGGATACCGGTCGCGATCCCTCGTCCCGTAGGAGCTGGATGGTCAGGGCAAGGAACTCGAAGGCTTTCCCCTGCAGGTAGAGACTGCGAACGAGACCGTCATAGGGGCAGACGGTCAGCGCCTGGGCCATGGCCCGCAGGGGCGGCGTGGCCGCCCAGAACCGGCACGAAGCCGGGCGGCCGCAGAGGTGGTCGATCATCCCCGCTTCAGGGCCGGACTGCTCCACCAAGGACGGAACGGCTGCGGCCGGGATGTGCAAGTGGGTGCAGACGAGCGGCCCGTTCGTTCGCGCCTGATGCGCCACCTCGATCGGGTGATCCGCCGCGAAGACATAGCCGAGCGGTGCGTCGAAGGCCTGGCGGCCTGAACACAGCAGCTCCACCCCGAGGCTTCCTCTCACGGCGAGGCCGATCGAAAGGCCGGGAGAGGTCGTGCTGCGCCACGCTTCGCCGGCCGTGACGGCGGCATGGCTCTGCATGAACTCCAGGCCGCTCTGGACCGTGACCTTGTCAATCTGATGGCTCGGGAGAGAGGACACGCATCACCTCGGGACCTCCGACCCTCTTACATGAATATGATAATCGTTCGCAATATGATGTAGATACACCACCGAGGTGTCTCCGGGCCGAATTTCATAGTCGAACAGGTCCGTTTGGCCGTTTTACGGGGGAGGTCTGGATCAGGTCGCGCCGACCCCGGCTGCCGCTGACGCTGGCCGATGGGTTGCCCACCCTTCCGGCGGCGATCAGGGCAGCCGCCGCCGGCGCAACGCACGACGCCTAGAGCAGGAAGTCGCCCGCCGTCAGGTCCAGATGTCCCTTCAGCAGGATCTGGAGGTCGGCCCGCCCGTCACCGTTCACGTCGCCCTCCACCACGGTGTTCGCACCGGCCTTGATCTGGTGCAGCTCGCCGGCCTGCTTGGTGAAGCCGTCCTTGCCCCGGAAGGCGAAGCCCGCATCCACCGCCGCGCCGGCGATGGCCTGGATGGCCGAAAGATCGATCAGGTCCACGCCCGAGACGAAATCGCTCACGTAGTCGCGCAACATGCTCGCCGGGCTCTCGGCCAGGCCCAGGAAGCGGAAGACATCCGCCCCCTCCCCGCCAGTCAGCGTGTCCTGGCCCAGACCGCCGGAGAGGGTGTCGTTCCCGTCGCCGCCGACGACGCGGTTCGCGCCCTCATTGCCGGCCAGGGCCAGCCCCGTGGCGCCCGCATTCGCGCGGAGGATCTCGATCTCCTGCCCCGCCGCCAGCGCGTAGCCGATGCTCGCGAACACCGTGTCGCTGCCCTGCCCGGCCAGCTCCATCACCCGGTCCTCGGCGCCGTTGACGTAGAAGCTGTCATTCCCGCCGCCGCCGATCAGCAGATCCGCCCCCGCGCCGCTGACGAGCCAGTTGCCCAGCTCATTGCCGGTGAGGGTCAGCCCCGCCTCGCCCGCATTGGCGCGGATGACCTCCACCGCCTGCCCCGCCTCGAGCGTCCAGTCGATGCCCGTCCAGACGACGTCGCCGCCTTCCCCGGCAGCCTCGCGCACGCGGTCGCCCACGGCATCGACGTAATAGGTGTCGCTACCCTCGCCGCCGGCCATCAGGTCGATCCCGCTGCCCCCGCGCAGCAGGTCGTCGCCCAGACCGCCGCGCAGCGTGTCGTCGCCCGCCCCGCCGGTGAGCGCGTTCGCCCCCACATTCCCCGTGATCTCGTCATTCCCGGAGCCGCCGACCGCGTTCTCGATCAGGGAGCGAAGATCGCCCTGGTACAGATAGGCATTGGCGACATTGCCGATGGCCTCGCGATCCGTATCCAGCGCGGCATACTGCCCGCCGAAGCGGCTCCAGCCGCCGGGCTCCAGGCTGATGACGAGGTCCGCGCCATAGGCCGAGAGGTCGTAGGTGTCCTCGCCGCCGCCATCCCAGATCGTCTGGAAGACGACGGCTTCCTCCGGGTCGAAGCGGTAGGTCGTGTCGCCGGCGTTGGTGGTCCAGTTCGCGCCGTAGAGATATTGCAGCGCCGCGATGTCGTTCAGCATCGGGCCGGCGGGATAGCTGCCGGACTGCACCGTGTAGCCGCCGAGATCCTGACCCGCATAGCTGCGGTAGCTCATGATCGAATACTCGATCGAATCCTGCGCCGCGGGCACGGCGGGAAAGCCGTTCACCTCGTCATGCGGGTGCTTGAGCCCGAGCGCATGGCCGAGCTCGTGGAGGATGGTGAAGTAGGAATAGGCACCGGGCGTCCACTGGTCGAGGAAACCAGGGACCACATAGGCGCCAAGCTGCACGTCCCCCGCCTCGGGATCGGCGGAGGGGAATGCGAGCGTGCGGGCCGTGTAGTTGTCCGGCGCCCGGTACCAGTAGAGCCGGAGATCGCCGCCGCCGGGCGTCACCGCCTCGGTGAAGGTGATGTTGGCCACGCCGCCCAGGCCCGCAAACATCGCCCGCACCGTGTCCTGCTGCCCGGCGTTCAGCGCGGAGAGAAGGGCGGGGTCCACCGCGTTCCCGGCCGAATAGTCGGACAGATCGGCGGCATCGCCCGGAAAGCTGTAGCTGAGGCTGTGTCCCGCCCAGGCCGTCCCGGCGAGAAGGCCGTCGATCGCGGGGTTTCCGCTGGCGCTCGGGGTGGTCGTCGCAGGCATCGGTCCGGGGCTTCCTTCGCACGAAGGCTAGCACCCGAATCCTGCCATTTCCAAAACGAGACCCCGGGGGAGGCTGCCCTCCCCCGGGGCCGGCGCGGCGCTCAGTCCAGCGTCGCGCCCGACTCCTCGACGAGCCGCTTCCACACCACGTCCTGCTGCTGCAGGTACTGGCCATAGGCGGCCGGCGTCTCGTCCCAGATCGGCGTGAAGCCCAGCGGCTCCATCCGTGCCTTGAAGTCGTCGCTGCGCGCCACCTGCACCAGCGCGGCGTGCAGCCGGTCGATCACGGGCTGCGGCGTGCCGGTGGGCACGTTCACCGCGTACCAGCTCTGCATGTCGATGCCCGAATTCGGCAGCAGCTCCTTCATGCCGGGCACGTCGCGCAGCTCGGGCACGTAGCTGATGCGCTCGGCGCTGCCGACCGCGAGGGCGCGGAACCGCCCCTCGCGCACGTGCGGCATCAGCGCCGGGATCACGTCGAACATCAGGTCGATATTGCCGGCCACGAGGTCCGAGATGGCGGGGCCGCCGCCGCGATAGGGCACATGGGTGATGTCCATGCCCGCCGCGCGGTTCACCGAGGACATGGTGAGGTGGCTGACCGTGCCCGTGCCGGAGGAACCCATGGTGATCTTGCCCGGGTCCTTCTTCGCCGCGGCCACCAGGTCCGCGAAGGTCCGCCAGGGGCGCTGGGCGTTCACCACCAGCAGCACCGTGCCGGTCGTCACCCGCGTCACCGGCGCCAGGTCCTTCATCGGATCCAGCGGCATGGAGCGGCGGAAGAGATACTTGTTGGCCGTCAGGATGGAGACGGAGCCGAGCAGGACCGTGTAGCCGTCCTTCTCCGCCTTCGCGACCGCATCGGCCCCGATATTGCCGCCCGCGCCGCCGCGATTCTCCACCACCACGTTCTGGCCGATGATGGGCTGGAGCTTCTCCGCCAGCATCCGCCCGGTCAGGTCCACCGCGCCGCCGGGGGCGAAGGGCACCACAACCCGGATCGGCCGGTTGGGATAGGGCGCCTGGGCGCGGGCCGGGGTGGTCAGCGGCGCCAGGGCGAGCGCCGGGGCGGCGCCCAGCAGGGCGCGGCGAGTTGGGGTCATGGGAATCTCTCCGGATCCGTCAGGTGGCCGTCATGTCGTCCGCCCGCGCCGCCGGGGCAAGTCCCATTTCACCTGCCGGCCCAGGGCAACCCGCGCCGCGGCCCCGCCTTACGCACCCTGCCGGCAGCCCGCGCCGGCCCAAGGACGCGCGCCCATGCCCCCCGATTCCCCCACCGTCCCACCGCCGCGGCCGGAAAGCCTGAACACCTCCCTCACCCGCAACATCCGGGCGCTGGAGGACCGCCGGAAGCAGGAGGCGGCCGTGGCCACGCGGGAGGAGCGGATCGCGGAGGCCATTACCGGCTTCACCGGCAGCATGCGCTTCGTCTATCTCCACCTCGCCCTCTATGGCGGCTGGATCCTGGCCAATCTCGGCATCATCCCGGGCGTGCCGCGCTGGGACCCCTCCTTCGTCATCCTCGCCATGGTCGCCTCGGTGGAGGCGATCTTCCTCTCCACCTTCGTCCTCATCAGCCAGAACCGCATGGCAGCGGCGGCCGACAAGCGCGCCGATCTCGACCTCCAGATCAGCCTCCTCACCGAGCATGAGCTGACCAAGCTGTCCGAGCTGGTGGTGGCCATCGCCGAGCGGATGGACATCCGGGCCGCCTCGGACCCCGAAATGCAGGAGGTGCGGAGGGACGTGGCGCCGGAAGCCGTGCTGGACGAGATCGAGGCCCAGCAGGGCCATCAGGGCGAAGGCGCGCAACCCCGGTGAGCAAGCAGGATGACGGCCGCCCCTGCATGGGCATCTGCCGCTACGACGACGACACCGGCTGGTGCCTGGCCTGCGGCATGACCCGGCCCGAGAAGAAGGCCTGGAAGCGCATGCCCGCCTATCGCGCCGCCATCCTGCTGGCGCTCTCCGCGCGGCTGGCCGCCATGGCGGCGGAAGGGCACGTCACCGGCGCCGCGGCGGGCAAGCGGAAGAAGGATTGAGGCCGCCCCGGCCCGCACAAGGCCATCGGCACACCAGACTGCGGAAACAGGCGCGCGGCCCCCGGTGAGGCGGGAGCCGCGACGCGCTGATTGTCCGAGTGAAGCCGATTGGCGTCCCCAAGGGGATTCGAACCCCTGTTACCGCCGTGAGAGGGCGGTGTCCTAGGCCTCTAGACGATGGGGACGTTGTGGCCGTCGGTGGAGGCGGCTTCTATCCGCCATGCGGGGGGTGATCAAGCGGGGTCCGGCGCTTTTTCCGAATTCTTTTTCGCCAAGGGCTTCGTCGGGGGCTTCGCCAGCGGGTGCCGCCCCTCCCGGCAGGCGGCGGAGCAGTAGCGCACGGCATCCCAGTCCCGCGCCCATTTCCGCCGCCAGGCGAAGGGGCGCGCGCAGGCCGCGCAGATCTTCTCCGGCAGGGAGGCCTTGCGATGCGCCACGCCCCTCTCGCCCCGCTCTCAGTCTCCCAGCCGGATCTCGCCCAGCGCCCGGCCGTTCCGCGTGTCGAGGATCACCAGCCGCTCGCCATCCGGGCGCTGCACCCACACCGCCACCCGCCCCTCGAAGCCCGGCGCGATGCCGGCGATGCGGCTTCCGGCCGGCTGGCCGAGGGACATCTCCACCGGCGGGCCGGAGGGCGCGGCCGGAATGGCCTTGCCGGCGCGCTGCACGATCATCACAACCAGGGCCACGCTGGCGGCGACGATCAGCACCCCCATACCGACGACGAGAATCTTGAGCGCGCGCACCGAACCCTCCGAAAGCCTGCCCGGCACCCTGGAATTCACCGCCACCGCCGAACAGGCGGGGGACCGGCTGGACCGGGCCTTCGCCGGCATGGGCGGTCTCTCGCGCTCCCGCGTCAAGGCGCTGGTGGAAGCCGGCCATGCGGCGCGGGGCGGCGTCACCACCACCGACCCCTCCGAATCGCTCCGCCCCGGGCTGCGCTACACCCTCGCCGTGCCCCCGCCCGAGGCCGCCACCCCCCAGCCCCAGGCCATGGACCTGACCATCCTCTTCGAGGACCGGCACCTCATCGTGCTCGACAAGCCCGCCGGCCTGGTCGTCCACCCCGCCCCCGGCAACCCGGACGGCACGCTGGTCAACGCCATCCTCGCCCATGCGGGGGAGGAACTCTCGGGAATCGGGGGGGAGAAGCGCCCTGGCATCGTCCACCGGCTGGACAAGGACACGAGCGGGGTGATGGTCGTCGCCAAGTCCGAGCCGGCCCACCACGCCCTCTCCACCGCCTTCGCCGAGCGCGACCTGGAGCGCAGCTACCTCGCCCTCACCTGGGGCACCCCCTCCCCCATCTCCGGCAGCGTGGAGGCCCCGATCGGCCGGCACCCGGCGGACCGCAAGCGCATGGCCGTGGTCGAGCGTGGCGGCAAGAACGCCCTCACCCACTACGCCACGGAACGCGCCTGGGGCGCATCCTGCGCCCTCGTCCGCTGCCGCCTCTCGACCGGCCGCACCCACCAGATCCGCGTCCACATGGCCCATATAGGGCACCCGCTGGTGGGCGACCCCGTCTATCTCCGGCGCACCCCCGCCGCCGCCCGCACCCTGCCCGAGACGGCGCGGGAGGCCCTGCTGGCCTTTCCCCGCCAGGCGCTCCACGCCCAGTCCCTCGGCTTCCGCCACCCCGTGACCGGCGAACCCCTCTCCTTCTCCTCGCCCCTCCCGCCGGACATGGCGGCGCTGATCGCCACCCTCGACACCTCCGCCTGACCCCATCCCCCGGCCTCCGCCGCATACGCCCGGAGCAAGCCAGGGATGCGCCCGCGCGGGAGGTAACCAGACTGTATCGGTAGGGTTTTTTCTTGCGAACAGGGCGGGAATAGATTACAAGCTGGTCAGCTTCAGCGGCCGGGTGCCTCGAAAGGGGTCCGTAAGGAAAGCCTGTTAAGCTCCTTTCGCCCCGCGAAAACATCGCGGGAAAACCTGAGGGGTCACAGGCGTTCTAGAGGGCTCAGGGCCCAGCACGCGAAGACAAGGTACGGATCCTCCGTACCGATGATTAGACCGCCCGCGCGCCCGCCATCTCTACCGGGGGCAGCCCGGCCGGCTCAGGAGGCAGATGCGTTCATGGCTTCCACTTCGATGATCCCCATTGCCCCTGAGGGCAACCTCTCCCGCTACCTGCAGGAGATCCGCAAGTTCCCCATGCTGGCGCCGGAGGAGGAGCTCGCCCTCGCCAAGCGCTGGCGTGACAACCAGGACGAAGGGGCCGCCCACAAGCTGGTCACCTCGCACCTGCGCCTCGTCGCCAAGATCGCCATGGGCTACCGCGGCTACGGCCTGCCGGTCGGTGAGCTGATCTCCGAGGGCAATGTCGGCATGATGCAGGCGGTGAAGCGGTTCGACCCGGACCGCGGCTTCCGCCTGGCCACCTACGCCATGTGGTGGATCCGCGCCGCGATCCAGGAATACATCCTGCACTCCTGGTCGCTGGTGAAGATGGGCACCACCGCCGCGCAGAAGAAGCTGTTCTTCAACCTGCGCCGCCTGAAGGGCCAGATGGCCGCCCTCGAGGAAGGCGACCTGAAGCCCGAGCAGGTCGAGAAGATCGCCCGCGTGCTGCAGGTGCCGGAGCAGGACGTGGTGTCGATGAACCGGCGCCTCGCCAGCCCCGACAACAGCCTGAACTCCCCCATCCGCGCCGATAGCGAGGGTGAGTGGCAGGACTGGCTGGTGGACGACAGCGAGAGCCAGGAAGAAGAGCTCGCCGAGCGGGAGGACATGACCAACCGCCGCGACCTGCTGAACGGCGCCCTCAGCGCCCTCAACGACCGCGAGCGCCACATCCTGATCGAGCGCCGGCTCAAGGACGAGCCGACCACGCTCGAGGAACTGTCCCAGCAGTACAACATCTCGCGCGAGCGCGTGCGCCAGATCGAGGTCCGCGCCTTCGAGAAGCTGCAGAAGAACATGAAGCAGCAAATCGTCGAGCGGCGCCTGGCCGTCGGCTCGTAAGGCCGGGCAACACGCCCTGGGGCGGTGGAGCGATCCACCGCCCTTTTTTTGTGCCCGTTTCAAAGGGAGGGCTCCGCCCTCCACCCGCCAAGGGCCTGAGGCCCTTGGAACCCCATCGGACTGCCGTGGATACCCTGATCGAAGGGGTCTCTGCCCCCCATCCTGCCTTTGCAGTCGCCTCGGGTCATCGACCTCAGGCGCACCGCCAGCCCTGTGATTCCAAACGTCTAAAAGAAGATGATGGGTCGAAGGCACTGCCTTCGACGGGTCCGGGGAGAGGAAGAATTCCTTCTTCCTCTCCCCGGGACAGACCGTCAGCTCAAACCCCACCCACCGGCCGGTCCCGTCCCAGCAAAAGCAGCACCCCGCCCAGGCACCCGATAGCCCCGGCCAGGAACACGGCCGGATAGCCGCCAAGCCCCACGATCAGCCCGGCCAGCGGCCCGGAGAGCCCCACCGCCACGTCCAGGAAGGCGCTGAAGCTGGCGATGGCCAGGGCCCGGCTGCCCTCCGGCACCCGCCGCACCGCCTCCACCCCCATGGCGGGGAAGATCAGCGAGAAGCCCGCCCCCGTGAGGGTGGCCCCGAGAAGGGCCAGCGGGGCGTTCGGGGCCTGCCAGAGCAGCAGCTGCCCCACCGCCTCCAGCAGCAGGGAGCCCCCGGCCACGCGCCGCCCGCCCAGCTTGTCCGGCAGGTGGGAGAAGAAGGCGCGCATCAGGATGAAGCCGATCCCGAATCCGGTCAGCGAAAGCCCCGCCCCTTCCCAGCCCCGGCTGGCGAAGTAGAGGGCGACGAAGCTGCCCAGCACCGCCTGGGGCGCCGTGCCCAGGCAGAGCACCGCCCCCTGGCGCCAGACCAGGCCGATGACGCCGAGGAAGGAGGCCCGCCGCCCCCGCGCCTGGTTCGGCGCCATGGCCGGGCGGGTGGCCGCGATGAGGAGCGCGGCCAGCGGCAGCAGGATGGCCGCCATCGCCACCCCGGCGAAGCCCGCCTTCCCCATCAGCAGCAGCCCCAGCGGCGCCCCGGCCCCGAGTGCCACGAACATGGCGATCCCCTGCCAGGTCATCACGACACCCGTCCGATGCGGCCCGAGGGTGAGGATGCCCCAGCTCATCGCGGCGGTGAGGAACAGGCTCTCCGCCGGCCCCATCACCAGCCGCCCGACGAGAAGCACGGCGAGGGAGTGCGTGGGGTCGGCCAGGAAGGTCGAGAGCAGGAGGAGCAGCCCCGACAGCGCCGCGAGCGGCAGCCCGATGAGCGCCGCCGTCTTCGGCCCGCGCGCATCGATGAAGGACCCCGCCCATTGCCGGGTGAGGATGGTGGCCAGGGACTGGATCCCGACCACCCAGCCCGCGGTGACAAGGCTGAAGCCCAGCTCGTCATGCACGCGGATCGAGAGCACCGGCAGCGGCATCGCGATGGCGAGGAAGCCGGTGAGGACGATGGACACGAAGGGCAGCAGCCGGCGCGTCGGAACAGGGGGAGGATTCATGCGCAAGGCGCCTCTCTCGGGAACCGGGGGCCCGTGGGCGCGTTGGATGACGCTAACGCTTGCGGCCGGCGCGGACGGGCCCGCCGGGCGGCGCCTTCTGCCCGCCCGGCCTGCGCGGCGTCAAGCCGCCCTCAACCCTGCCCCTCAACCCTGCCCCGCCGGCTCGGGCCCACGGGTCGGGCCGGGCGGCCGGGGCAGCTCCACCGGCCGCCCCTCGGCGGCGGAACGGTAGATCGCCGCCATCAGCGCCTGGTCCTGCGCCCCCTCCTCGCCCGGCGTATGGGGCCGCCGGTCGGCGCGGATGCAGTCGGAGAAGTGATCGATCTCCAGCGCGAACTGGTTCTTCTCGTCGATCCGCTTCTGCAGCCGCCCCGCGACATCGCCCTCGCGCCGCGCGACGTAGAATTGCTGCCCGGTATAGGCGAAGGCGTTGGGCATCTCGATCGTGCCGCGCTCGAAATGCAGCCGCATCGTCTTGTCGTTGAAGGCGTCGTAGCCGCAGAGGCAGTTCGCCATCACGCCCGAGGGGAAGCGCAGCGTGAAGGCCATGCTCTCCTCGATCTCCCGCCAGCGCGCATCGCCCGGCGGCGAATACTGCCGCGCGAAGACATCCACCGGCTCCTCGCCCGTGATGTAGCGCGTGGCGTTGAGGCAATAGAGCCCGATATCCGGCAGGGCCCCGCCCCCCGCCAGCGCCTTGCTGAACCGCCATTGCGGCGCCGTGCCGGAGGACTGCACGTTGGTCGCCTCGATGAAGCGCAGCTTGCCCAGCTCCCCGCTGCGGACCATGCGGATCGCCTCGCGGTTGTTCGGCTCGTACTGGCAGCGATAGGCGATCATCAGCTTCACCCGCGCCCGCTCGCAGGCGGCCACCATCGCCGCCGCATCCTCGGGCGTGGTCGCCATCGGCTTCTCGCAGAGCACATGCTTGCCGATGGCCGCTGCGCGCTCCGTGTATTCGCGGTGCTGCGCATTGGGCAGGCCGATATAGACGGCCTGCACGGCCGGATTGTCCCGCAGCCGCTCCATCTCCTCATAGGAATGGACGGCCTCCTGCGGAATGCCATAGCGCCGCGCCACCACCCGCGCCTTCTCCGGGCTGCCGCTGACCAGCGCCACCGCGCGCGAGCCCTTGGCCTCGCCCAGCGCCGGCAGCATCTCCTCCACGCTGATCCGCCCCAGGCCGATGATCGCGTAGCCGATCCGCTCCGCCGGCGGCATCGGGTTCGGCGCGGCCGCCGGCGGCGGCTCCGCCTCGCCGCGCCAGTTCGGGAAGAGCACCCGCCCCTGCTCCACCCCGCCCAGATCGGTCCCGGTCGGCGGCGGATAGCCCGGGGTCCCGGCCCCGCCGAGGGCCAGCCCGGCGGCGGTCAGCCCCCCGGCACGCAAGAGGCCACGCCGGCTCGCGCCGCCATCGGAATCCTGGGGCATGTCATTCTCCGGCCTGAAGGGTGCCGCCATCAACGCGGCAGCCACCCGGCCCGTTGCCCGATCACCCGCATCCATGGGCCCCATTCGCCGGCCCGATTGGAAGCGCGGCCCCGCCCACGCCAGATTGGGTGCGGAAGGATCACCCCATGCCCGACACCCATCCCGCGCCCCTCCGCCAGCCCGTGACCGCCCCCGCCGGGCTGCGCATCGGCCACACCCATCTGAAGGTGTCGGATCTCGAGCGCGCCCTCGCCTTCTGGCGGGACGTGATCGGGCTGGAGGAGACGGCCCGCTATCCCGGCGCGGTCTTCCTCTCCGCCGGCGGCTACCACCACCACATCGCGCTCAACACCTGGGACAGCGCGGGCGGCCCGCCCCCGCCGCGCGGCACCACGGGGCTCTTCCATGTCGCGCTGCTCTACCCCGACCGCGCCTCCCTCGCCCGCGCGGTGAAGGCGGTGCTCGCGGCCGGCATCGCGCTGGACGGCGCCTCCGACCACGGCGTGTCCGAGGCCATCTACCTGCACGACCCCGACCAGAACGGGGTGGAACTCTATGTGGACCGCGCGCCCGAAGCCTGGCCCCGCAACGCCGATGGCTCGCTGGCCATGTTCACCCGCCGCCTGGACCTCGCGGGCCTTCTCGCGGAGGGATAGCGGGCCGGAGAGGGGGCGCCCACGGGCAGCCCCCGTCCCCCGGGCCCGCCGCCCTTACCCCTCCAGAACGCGCCGCGCGCCTTCCGCCAGCACCCGCATCCCCATCGCCAGGTCCTCGTCCTTCGTATCCTCGGTCCAGTGATGGCTGATGCCATTGATCGAGGGCACGAAGAGCATCGCCGCCGGCATCACCCGCGCCAGATACTGCGCGTCATGCCCCGCGCCGGAGGGCATGCGCTGCCACTTGCCCGGCGCCAGCGCCTCCGCCGCATCCGCCAGCGCATCCTGCAACGCGGGGTCGCTCACGGCGGGCGTCGAGAGGGACATGGCCTCCAGCGTCGCCGTGCAGCGCTCCCGCCGGTTGCTCTCGGCCACGCAGCGCCGCAGCACCCCCTCCAGCCGCCGCAGCACCTCGATATCCACGTCCCGGTACTGGAAGAGGATTTCGGCCCGGCCCGGAATGATGGAAGGCGCGCCCGGGCTGAGCGCGATGCGCCCGGCGGTCCACACCGTGCGTTCGGCGCAGTGGCGCGGGAATTCCTCGTCGATCATCGCCAGCAGCCGCACCGCCGCCATGCCGGCATCGCGCCGCTCGGCCATGGTGGTGGTGCCCGCATGGTTCTGCTGGCCCTCGATCGTGATCTTCCACTGCCAGATCGCGACGATGCCCGTCACCACCCCGATCTGCAGCCCCTGGCCCTCGAGTTGCCGCCCCTGCTCGATATGCATCTCGAGGAAGGCCTTGTAGCGGTCGCGCTCCACCTCGAAGCGCGGCCGCCCCTCCAGCCCCGCCTCGCGCAGCGCCTCGCGCAGCGGCTTGCCGTGATACTTGTTGGCCAGCGCGTCGATCTCGGACTCCTCCAGGATGCCCGTGAAGGAGCGGCTGCCGATGAAGCTGCCATAATGCCCCTCCTCATCCGAGAAGACGGCGACATCCACCGGCAGGCCGGACGCCGCGAGATGCAGGGCCGCGACGCAGCCCAGCGCCCCGTCCAGCCACCCCGCCTCGTTCTGGCTCTCCAGATGGCTGCCGGCCAGCAGATGCGGCCCGGGCTTCGGGCTGCGGCCGAGGATGTTGCCGATCCCGTCGATCTCGGCCTGCAACCCCTCCTCCCGCAGGCGGGAGACGAACCAGTGCCGCGCCTCCATGTCCTGCGGCGAGAAGGTCGGGCGGTGCACCCCGGTCTTGAAGGCGCCGAAGCGCCGCAGCGTCTTCAGATCCGCGAGGAAGCGATCCGTGTTCACCGGCATGCCCGCCGTCCATTCCCCAAAGTTGCGGGAAGGGGTGTAGAGCGGATCACGCCACCGCGAAATCGCCGCTCCTCATCGCCGGGCTAGAACAGCCAGTCCGAGGCCGGCGCCTCCACCCCGTCCACCAGCACCCGCACCGCCTCGAAGCCCGAGATGGCGACGCCCAACCGCTCATCCACGAGGGCCAGCGCCGCGCCGGGGGCGGAGGCCACCCAGCGCGCCAGCGCGGCCGCCGATTCGCGGTTCGCGGCATCGCCCCAGAAGCCCGCATCGAATTCCAGCTCCAGCACGTCCCGCCCCGCGCCGCCGATGAGGATGTCCGGCGCCACCTCCCGGTCGGCGAAGCGGTGCACCACGCGGTCGTCGCCCTCCCCGCCCAGCACCGCATCCACCCCCGCGCCGCCGGAGAGGATGTCGTCGCCCGCCCCGCCCAGAAGCCGGTCCGCCCCGGCCTGGCCGAGGAGGAAGTCCGCCCCGTCCCCGCCCTCGCCGAGGTCGTCGCCATCGCCGAGCAGGACGAAGTCGTCCCCCGCCCCGCCCGCGACCGAATCCGCGCCCCCGGCCGAGGCGATCAGGTCATCGCCATCGCCGCCCAGGATGGTGTCGTCCCCACCCCCGGCGCCGATCAGGTCCAGCCCCGCCCCGCCGTCGACATGGTTGCGGCCATCCCCGGCCTGGATCAGGTCGTTCCCCTCCCCGCCGAGAATGGTGTCGTCCCCCGCCCCGGCCGTGATGTCGTCCCGCCCCCCGCCGCCAATCAGCCGGTCCGCACCACCCTCTCCGAAGATCGTGTCCCCGGCCTCGCCGCCCGCCAGCGTCTCGCTCGCCGCACTTCCCCGCAGGTTCAGCGGCGCCGGCGGGGTGGGCGGCACCGGGGAGGGCTCCGCCACGGGCAGGGTGGGCGCGGGCGCGACGGGCTCGGGGGCCGTCACCTCCGGGATCCGCTCCTCCGGGATCCGCTCCTCCGGGGCCGGCGCCTCGGGAAGCACAGGCCATGGCGCGGTCGCGACGGGCGCCTCCGGCGCGGATGGCTGGTCCGGCGCAGGGCCCACCACAGCCTCCACCACGGGCGCGCGCGGCGCGGCATCCGCTCCCCCCGCCGCCCCGCGATCCGCCGGCCCGGCCGAAACCAGCCCGGGCGCCAGGGGTGACGGCGAGTGGTTCAGCGCAGGCTCGGCCCCCCCAGCCGGCGCTGGCGCTGGCACCGCTAGGGAGACGGGCAGGCCCGACCAGTCGAATTCCATGGCCGCCGCATGCAGCGCATCCAGGGTCGTCAGCCCGAACCCCGGGAGGGGCAGCACGCCGCTGTTCCGCACGAATCGTTACCTAACCGTGAACGGTATCTTTTCTGAGACGTTACTGTCGCCGCTTCAACATCATTCTTCATTAACTATTTTGACCCTTTCGTGAGAGATGGCGCGCCCCTGAGGCCTGGCCGCGCTTGCCCCAAGCCCCGGGAAGGGCTACCCGCCCCCGCCCCCGGAATCGGCCGAACCCTTGCCCCGCCCCCTCTCCACCAACGACTTCGCCTTCGACCTCCCCGAGGCGCTGATCGCCCAGTCCCCCGCCCGCCCCCGCGATTCCGCGCGCCTGCTGCGCATCGCGGAGGACCGGCAGGACCTGACCATCCGCGCCCTGCCGGACCTGCTCCGCCCCGGGGACCTGATGGTGGTGAACGACACCCGCGTGATCCCCGCCCGCCTGCGCGCCCGGCGCGGCGAGGCGAAGATCGAGATCATGCTGAACCGCCAGGAGGCCGACGGCACCTGGCACGCCCTGGTCCGCAACGCCCGCAAGCTGCGCGCCGGCGACATCCTCGCCGTCGAAGGCGCCCCCGAGCTCGCCCCCCGCGTGGTGGAGAACCCCGAAGGCGGCGCCGTCCGCCTCGATTTCGGGCCGGACCAGGCGGCGCTGGCCGCCGCGCTGGAAAAGGCGGGCGAGATCCCCCTCCCCCCCTATATCGCCCGCCCCGAAGGCCCGAGGCCGGAGGACCGCGAGGACTACCAGCCCATCTTCGCCCGCATCCCCGGCGCGGTGGCGGCGCCCACGGCCAGCCTGCACTTCACCCCGGCGCTGCTGGCCGCGCTGGAGGCCCGCGGCGTCGCCCGCACCACCCTCACCCTCCATGTCGGCGCCGGCACCTTCCTCCCGCTCCGTGGCGAGGACCCGCGCGCCCAGCGCCTGCACGCCGAATGGGGCGAGGTGACAGAGGAGGCGGCGGCCGCCATCAACGAGACCCGCGCGCGCGGCGGCCGCATCGTCGCCATCGGCACCACCGCGCTCCGCCTCCTGGAAACCGCGACGGGGGAGGACAACATTACCCGCCCCTTCCGGGACCTGACCGACATCTTCCTCCTGCCCGGCCACCGCTTCCACGGGGCCGACCTCCTCCTCACCAACTTCCACCTGCCGAAAAGCACCCTCTTCATGCTCGTCTGCGCCTTCGGCGGCACCGACCGGATGCGCGCGGCCTATGCCCACGCCGTCGCGGCCGGCTACCGCTTCTACTCCTATGGCGATGCCTGCCTGATCGACCGCGACGACCAGGAGGCAGGGTCATGAACGGCCCGCTGAACTTCACCCTCCAGGCGCGCGACGGCGCCGCCCGCGCCGGCACGCTGCACACGGCCCATGGGGAGGTGCAGACCCCCGTCTTCATGCCCGTCGGCACCGCCGGCACGGTGAAGGCGATGACGGCCGATGCCGTGCGCTCCACCGGCGCGCGCATGGTGCTCGGCAACACCTACCACCTCATGCTTCGCCCGGGCGCCGAGCGCGTCGGCCGGCTCGGCGGGCTGCACAGGCTGATGGACTGGCACGGCCCCATCCTGACGGATTCCGGCGGCTTCCAGGTCATGTCGCTGGCCGGGCTGCGGAAGATGGATGCCGATGGCGTCACCTTCCAAAGCCATATCGACGGCAGCAAGCACCGCCTCACCCCCGAGCGCAGCATCGAGATCCAGCATCTGCTCGATGCCGACGTGACCATGTGCTTCGACGAATGCACGCCCTTCCCGGCAACCCATGAGGTCGCGGCGAAGAGCATGCGCCTCTCGATGAAATGGGCCGCGCGCTCCCGCGAGGCCTTCACGCCGCGGCCGGGCTACGGCCTCTTCGGCATCCAGCAGGGCAGCGTCTTCGAGGACCTGCGCGCCGAAAGCGCGAAGGCGCTGACGGAGATCGGCTTCGAGGGCTACGCCATCGGCGGCCTCGCGGTGGGCGAGGGCCAGGCGGAGATGTTCCGCACCCTCGACTTCTCCGTCCCCATGCTGCCGCAGGACAAGCCGCGCTACCTCATGGGCGTCGGCACGCCGTCGGACATCATCGGCGCCGTCGCGCGCGGCGTGGACATGTTCGACTGCGTCATCCCCACGCGCTCCGGCCGCACCGGCCGCGCCTATACCAGCCGCGGCGTGCTGAACATGCGCAACGCCCGCCACGCGGACGATGCCTCCACGCTGGACCCGGAATGCGACTGCCCCGCCTGCACGAGGCACTCGCGCGCCTATATCCAGCACCTCATCCGCGCCGAGGAGATGCTCGGCCCGATGCTGCTGACCTGGCACAACATCCGCTATTACCAGACCCTCACGGCACGCCTCCGCGCCGCCATCCTCGAGGGTCGCTTCGAGGCCGAGGCCGCCGCGATCATGGCGAAGTGGGACACCACCGCGCCCACCGAGCCGCCCTCGCCGGAGGAGACGACATCATGAGCCACGACGTTTCCGGCCTGACCCAGCTCGGCCGCAGCACCGCCCAGCCCAACAACCCGGAAGAGGCCGTGCTGGAGCGCGTGCCCAATCCCCACAAGGGCACCCACTACGTCGCCCGCTTCACCGCGCCCGAATTCACCAGCCTCTGCCCCATCACGGCGCAGCCCGACTTCGCGCATCTGGTGATCGACTACATCCCGGGCGAATGGCTGGTGGAGAGCAAGAGCCTGAAGCTCTACCTCACCTCTTTCCGCAACCACGGCGCCTTCCACGAGGCCTGCACCATCGACATCGCCAAGCGCCTCGTGACCCTGCTGGAACCCGCCTGGCTCCGCATCGGCGGCTACTGGTACCCGCGCGGCGGCATCCCCATCGACGTCTTCTGGCAGACCGGCGCCCCGCCCGCCGGCGCCTGGATCCCCGACCAGGGCGTGCCGCCCTATCGCGGCCGCGGATGACGGAAGAGGCGCGCGCCGCCATCCGTGACGAAGCCCTGCGCCTGGGCTTCGATGCGGTCGGCTTCGCGCGCGCCGATCTCGGCCCGGAAGTCCGCGACCGCCTCGCCGACTTCCTGGCCCAGGGCCTCCATGGCGAAATGGGCTGGATGGAAACCCGCGCCGAACAGCGTGCCCACCCCCAGGCCCTCTGGCCCGAAGCCCTCTCGGTCATCTCCCTCGGCCTCTCCTACGCGCCCGAGGACGACCCGCTCTCCTATCTGCAAATGCCCGACCGCGGCACGATCAGCGTCTATGCCCGCCATCGCGACTACCACGACCTCGTCAAATCCCGCCTGAAGGCCCTCGCCCGCTGGATGGTCGCGCGCTTCGCGGGATCGGATGTGAAGGTCTTCGTGGACACCGCCCCGGTTTCCGAAAAACCCCTGGCCCAACAGGCCGGGCTCGGCTGGCAGGGCAAGCACACCAACCTCGTCTCGCGCTCCCACGGCTCCTGGCTCTTCCTCGGCGAGGTCTACACCACCCTCGCCCTCGAACCCGACGCGCCCCATGCGGACCGCTGCGGCTCCTGCACCCGCTGCCAGACCGCCTGCCCCACCGACGCCTTCCCCGCGCCCTACCAACTCGACCCGCGCCGCTGCGTCTCCTACCTCACCATCGAGCACCGTGGCCCCATCCCGGAGGAGCTGCGCCCGCGCCTGGGCAACCGCATCTATGGCTGCGACGACTGCCTCGCCGTCTGCCCCTGGAACCGCTTCGCCACCCCCACCACCATCCCCGGCCTGATCGCGCGGGACGACCTGGTGGCACCGCGCCTGGCCGAACTGGCGGAACTGGACGACGCCGCCTTCCGCGCCCGCTTCTCCGGCTCGCCCATCAAACGCATCGGCCGCAACCGCTTCGTCCGCAACGTGCTCAACGCCATCGGCAATTCCGGCGACCGCACCCTCCTCCCCGTCGCGCTCCGCCTGCGGGACGACGAAGACCCGGTGGTGGCCGACAGCGCCCGCTGGGCCGCCGGGCGGCTGGGTGCGGGCTCGGGCTGACGGTCTGTCCCCAGGGAGAGGAAGAAGGAATTCTTCCTCTCCCCGGACCCCTCACCATCATCTTTTTCTTCGAGTTTGGAATCATAGAGCTGACGGTGCGCCTCGGGTCGATGCCCCGAGGCGACTGCAACGGCAGGAAGGGCACCCTCAACAAGAGACCCCTTCGATCATCGTATCCACGGCAGTCAGACGGGGTTCCAAGGGCCTCAGGCCCTTGGCGGGTCGAGGGCGGAGCCCTCGCCTACCACCACCCCGCGATCAGGCGATCTCCACCGCATAGCGATGCGCCCGCGTATCCAGCCGCGACACGCGCAGTTCCACCACGCGTCCTGCCGCGTCGAAGGTCACGCGTTCGATCAGCAGCAGCGGCGTGCCCACGGGGCATCCCAGCACCGCCGCGTCCGCTTCGGTCGCGGCGGTGGCCGAGAGGTTCTCTTCGGACTGCACGACGATGATTCCGTGCGCGTTGCGGTAGTGCACGTAGATTTCGGTCGCGAGCTGGGCTGGCGCGAGGGGCAGCGTGAGGTTGGGGAAGAGCGCCGCCGGCAGGGTGATCCGCTCCGCGATCCGCGGTTCGCCCTCGAAGATTCGGCTGCGTTCGATCCGGTGCACGGCCTCGCCGGGCGTCAGCCGGAGGCGCGCCGCTTCCTCTTCGTTCGCGGGGCCGGTGGAGACGCCGGTGATGAAGGTGTCCGGTTCCACCGGCTGTCCCGCCAGGTTCCGCACGCGGAAGAACTGGCCCAGCGCCTGCTCGCTGGTTTGCTGCGTGACATAGGTGCCCCGCCCCTGCCGGCGTTCGATCAGGTGGCGCTGTTCCAGCCGCGCCAGCGCGCGTCGCAGCGTCCCGGCCGAAACGCCCAGCTCGGCGGCCAGTTCCGGCTCGGCCGGAAGGGCCTGGCCCGACTTCCAGTCCCCCGAGACGATCCGCTCGTTCAGGATCGCCTCGACCTGCACATACAGGGGTCGGGCGTCGGGGCGACGCATGTCGTTCAAGGGGCGCTTCTACGGTTGGTGGAATCCCCGCACCCTACCATCCGGCGGAGGACATGCGCGAGAGCGCGGCGGCGCGGCGGCGGGAACCGGATCACGATAACGGTTTCGCGAGCGTGAACGTGTCGGGTCAAACAGAGTTGTGTCTTATACAAGACTGTGCGAGACGGGTTTCGCCGCCGTCAAAGACGGGCCGGGTTTGGGGAAGGAAACGAGGAGACGGCGCCGCGCCGGGAGGTTCCTGGGATGCCATGGCATCCCGAACCGGGCACGGCGCCGTCATCCCATATCTCCCCGCTCCACCACGCCATTCAGCGTATCGCGCAGGCCCCTGGGCTGCGGCCGCATCGCCACGCCCGAGCGGCCAGGGCCGCCTTCCCACGCCGGCCCCTTCCGCACGCACGGGGGCGGCACGCCGTCTTTCCACCCGCCACCCCTCCCGCGACTCCTCCGGCCGCCCACCGCGGCCATGGCCGCGCGCCCGGCGCCCAGCACTGACGCTTTACTGTATTCGCCAGTAAATCTTCCGCCCCCCTCGCCCCCAGCCAAGACGAAACTTCATCACCGATACTTAATGCCGATCGTCAGGCGAAACATCGCGCGCCGATTGTGGCGCGGGCAGGGCGGAAACCTTCGGCTTGTCGTTGCGTTTTCACCCGCACAACCGGCCTCACGGCATTTCGGGTTGCGCTGACCTGCGCCTTGCTGGTAGCGGTTTGTTCATGACGTCCGCGCCCCGACTGTCGGCCCCCCCCGGCCGGCTGCCCAACGCGGCGTTCCCGTGCGCGATGCCGCGGAGCGCCCCTCCGACCCGAGCCGGAAGCCCGACCCGACGACGCCAGAGCCGCGTCGCCCGGGCCGCGCTCGCCTCGACCCTCGTGATCAGCCTCGGCTCCATGGCCGCCGGCTGCGCCACGGCGGATGAGCCCGAACTCGCGTCCCAGCCCAACCCCTCCCCGGCCCAGGTGCCGCAGAACATCCGCACCGTCTCGCTGGTCTCGCCCGGCACCACCCTCCGGGCCCGCGCCGCGGTCCTTCAGCGCAACGACCTGGACAGCCCGCGCGCCGCCTGCCTCGATGCCGTCCGCCAGGCGGAACAGGCCCACAACATCCCCGAAGGGCTGATGGTCGCCATCTCGCTGGCCGAATCCGGCCTGCACGCCCATGCCATGAACATCGGCGGCCGCGCCTACTACCCCGAGAGCCAGGAGGAGGCCCGCCGCATCTACCGGGCCGCCCCCGCCCGCGCCTATGTCATGGCCGGCTGCGTGCAGGTGAACGCCCGCGTCCACGCCCGCAACTCCGACTGGCCGCTGAACCCCTGGCGTTCCGCCGATTGGGGCGCCAGCTACCTCCGCCAGCACTACGAGACCTATGGCAACTGGGTGGACGCCATCCGCCGCTGGAACGGTGCCGGCAACGACAAGCTGGCCTGCCGCGTCCAGGCGAAGCTGCAGGTGACCAACCCCGAAAGCGACGTGCTGAGCGGCGTGCGCTGCGGCAACACCGCCATCGCCCGCGAACGCCGGAACGGCGCCGCCCTGCTCGAAATCGCGGAATCGGCGGATTGATCCGCCGCCGGCGCGGCAGGCGCCGGCTTGAAGCGGGGCGGGAAGGCCCAATCTAGGGCACTCCCATGCCCGCCCCGCATCCCGAAACCTGGATGAAGGTCACCCCCCTCGGCCTCTATTGCGAGCCGGGGGGTTTCTATGTGGACCCCTCCCGCGCGGTGGACCGCGCCGTGGTCAGCCACGGCCATGCGGACCATGCCCGCCCCGGCCATGCCGCCGTCCTCGCCACGCCGGAAACGCTCGCCATCATGCGCGCCCGCTTCGGCGAGGACCGGGCCGGCGACCAGCAGCAGCCGCTCAACTACGGCGAATCCATCACCCGCAACGGCGTCCGAATCACCCTCCACCCCGCCGGCCACGTCCTCGGCTCTGCCCAGGTCGCGCTGGAATGGCAGGGCAGCCGCATCGTCGTCTCGGGCGACTACAAGCGCCGGCGCGACCCGACCTGCGCGGCCTTCGTGCCGGTGGAATGCGATGTCTTCGTCACCGAGGCCACCTTCGCCCTCCCCGTCTTCCGCCACCCGCCGGACGCGCATGAAATCCGCCGCCTGCTCGACAGCGTCGCCCTCTTCCCCGAACGCGCGCATGTCGTCGGCGCCTATGCGCTGGGCAAGACGCAACGGATCATCGCCCTGCTGCGCGAGGCCGGGTGGGACCGCCCCGTCCATCTCCATGGCGCGGTGGAAAAGCTCTGCACCCTCTACGAATCCCTCGGCGTCCCGCTCGGGGATCTCCGCCCCGTGCCCAAGGGCCTGAAGCGCGGCCACCCGCCCATCCTGGCCGGGGAGATCGTCATCGCGCCCCCCTCCGCCGAGGCCACACCCTGGGCCCGCCGCCTGGCCGACCCCGTCACCTGCGCCGCCTCCGGCTGGATGACCGTCCGCCAGCGCGCCAAGCTGCGCGGCGTCGAACTCCCCCTCATCGTCTCCGACCACGCCGACTGGGACGAGTTGCTGCAAACCATCGACGATGTCCGCGCGCCCGAGGTCTGGGTCACCCATGGCCGCGACGACGCCCTCGTCCACGCCCTCTCCCTCAAGGGCATCCGCGGCCGCGCGCTCCACCTCGTCGGGCGGGAGGAGGAGGAGGACGAGGGCGCGCCGGAGCCCATGGCGGAAGAGGCCGCCCCGTGAGCGTCCAGGCCTTCGCGGACCTGCTGGAACGCCTCGTCTTCACCCCCGGCCGCAACGCCAAGCTGGCGCTCATCCGCCGCTGGTTCGCCGAGCAGCCCGACCCCGAGCGCGGCGTCGGCCTCGCGGCGCTGACGGGCGAGCTCGCCTTCACCGCCGCCAAGCCCGCCATCATCCGCGACCTCGTCGCCAGCCGCGTCGATCCCACGCTCCTCGCGCTCTCGCATGACTATGTCGGCGACTTCGCCGAAACCGTCGCCCTCATCTGGCCCGAGCGCCAGGGCGTGAACGCGCCCCCGCCCACCCTCTCCGAAGTGGTCGAGGGCCTCGAACTCGCCTCCCGCGCGGAGGTGCCCGCGCTGATGGAGGGCTGGCTCGACACGCTGGATGCCGGCGGCCGCCTCGCCCTCATCAAGCTCGTCACCGGCGGCCTGCGCGTCGGCGCCTCCGCCCGGCTGGCCAAGACCGCGCTGGCGGAATGGTCCGGCCAGGAGATCGGCGAGATCGAGGAGGTGTGGCACGCCGTCGCCCCGCCCTACCTCCCGCTCTTCCACTGGCTCGAAGGCACCGGCCCCCGCCCCGACGCCGCCGGCGCCCCCGTCTTCCGCCCGCTGATGCTCGCCCATCCGCTGGAGGCCGAAGGCGACATCGCCGCCATCGAGCACGCGCCGGGGGAATGGCGCGCCGAGTGGAAATGGGACGGCATCCGCGTCCAGCTCACCGGCGCGCCGGGCGGCCGCCGCCTCTGGTCCCGCACGGGGGAGGACATATCCGGCGCCTTCCCCGAGATCGCGGAGGCCATGGACTTCCATGGCGTGCTGGATGGCGAGCTCCTCGTCATCCGCGACGGGCCCGAGGGAAAGCAGGTCGCACCCTTCTCCGACCTGCAGCAGCGGCTGAACCGCAAGGTCATCGGCCCGAAGCTGATGCGCGACTACCCCGTCGCCGTCCGCCTCTACGACCTGCTGATCGACGGGGAGGAAGACCTCCGCCCCCTCCCCCTCACCGAGCGCCGCGCCCGCCTCGAAGCCTGGTTCGCCCGCCACGCCCCGGCGCGCATGGACCTCTCCGAGATGATCCCCTTCGAGAAGCTGGAGCATCTCTCCGCGCTGCGCGACAGCGCGCGCGAGGCCTCCATCGAAGGGCTGATGATCAAGCGCGCCGACAGCGCCTATGTCCCCGGGCGGGTGAAAGGCCTGTGGTGGAAGTGGAAGCGCGCCCCGCTCTCGGTCGATGCCGTGCTGATGTATGCGCAGCGCGGCCACGGCAAGCGCAGCTCCTACTACAGCGACTACACCTTCGGCCTCTGGCGCAGCAACGAGGACGGCACGCGCGAGCTCGTCCCCGTGGGCAAGGCCTATTCCGGCTTCACCGACCAGGAGCTCATCTTCCTCGACCGCTGGGTGCGCAACCACACCACCGGCCGCTTCGGCCCGGTGCGCGAGGTGGAGAAGAGCTTCGTGCTGGAGGTCATCTTCGACGCCGCGCAGCTCTCCACCCGCCACCGCTCCGGCGTCGCCATGCGCTTCCCCCGCATCGCCCGCCTCCGGCAGGACAAGCCGGCCGAGGAGGCGGACGTGCTCGAAACCCTGATGGCCATGGTGGAGAACAAGCCCCCGTGACGATCACGACGCCCCTCCCCGCCGCCATCCTCCTCGCCGCCCTCCTGGCCACCACCCCCGCACGCGCGGAAACCCTCGCGCCCATCGACGAGGCGGGCCTCGCCGCCGCCCGCGCCCATCTCGCCACCACCCCGCAGCGCGCGGCCAGCATCCAGCGCGACGCCTCCTGGCTCCTCCTGCGCGGCCGCGAGCGCGTCGGTTCCCTCGTCGCGCTCCGCGGCCCCGTGCCGGACCGCGCGAGCAGCCCGCGCCCCTGCCACCTGCTGCTGCTGCGGCCCGGCGCGCCGGCGGCCCTCCTACCCACCATCGGCGAGGGCGAATGGGAGGCGGAAACCTGCCTCGGCCTCGAAGCGGTCGGGATGCTCCCGCCGGACGGCGCCACGCCCCGCATCGGCCTGATCTACCGCGCCGCCTCGCCCAATGCCGAACCGCGCGAGCCCCTCGTGCTCCGCCTCGACCCCGCCACGCCGCGCCTCGACATCGAGGCCTCCCGCCGTGCCTCGGAAGCCGGCGCCACCACCATCGCCGCGATGCGCCGCCTGCCCGCACGCTGACGCGGCGCCGCCGTGCTAGAAGCCCCGCCCATGGAACGCTCCCCGCAGGCCCCCTCGCCGGCCACCAGCGGCACGCCGCGCCATCGGGCATCCGACCAGACCTTCACGCCAGGCCGACGCGGCCTCCTCGCCCTGCCGGCCACGCTCCTCCTCGCCAGCCCAGCCCTGGCCCAGGGCTCCAAGCGGCCCGCCCCGGCCAGCCAGCCGATCGAGGCCATCGCGGCGGCGGCGCGGATCATCCAGGACTCCCATGTCGATCCCGCCCCGCTGCGGCCGATGCTGGAGAACGGCCTCGCCGCCCTCTCCCCCTTCGCCCCGCCCCAGGGAAAGCGCGGCTCCACCGCCCCCGCCGAGGCCCGCCGCGCCCTGGCCGAGGCCCGCGGCGATGCCGAGGCGGTGGCCGTCCTCACCGCCACCATCCGCCAGCTTGGCGGCGAGGAGATCGGCCCCCTCTCCCCCCTCCTCACCGCCACCCTCCGCGGCATGGCTGGGGGGCTGGACCCGCGCAGCGACTACCTGCCGCCCGACGCCCCGGGCATCGCCCCGCCCGCCCCCGCCATCGGCGGCATCGGGCTGGAGGTCGCCATGACCGGCGGCCAGGTCACGGTGGTGCGCCCCCTCCCCGGCGGCCCCTCCGAGGGGCACATTCGCCCGGGCGACATCCTGCTGGCCCTGGACGGCCGTTCCACCGCCGGCCTCCCCTTGGCCGAGGTGGTCGGGCGGATGCGCGGGCCGATCGGCACCGAATTGCGCGTGACCCTGCGGCGCGGCTTCGCCGAAACCGTGACCCTGGCCATCCCGCGCCGGCCGGTGAACCAGCCCGCCCTGCGCTCCGCCCTGCTCGGCCGCACCGCCTATCTCCGGCCGGAAGCCTTCCGCGAAAGCAGCCAGTCCGATCTCCGGACCGCCATCGCCACCCTCACCGCCCAGGCCGGCGGAGGGCTGGAGGGCCTACTGCTGGACCTGCGCGAGAATGCCGGCGGCCTGCTGAACGCCGCCGCCGCGGTCGCCGGCGACCTGCTCCCGGCCGGGGAAGCCATCGCCACCCTTTCCGGCCGCACGGAGGCGAACAGCCGCCCCCTCCAGGCCAGCGGCGACCAGCTGCCCGGCCTGCCCGTGATCGTCCTGATCAACGACGGCACGGCGGCCGGCGCCGAGATCGTGGCGGGCGCGCTGCGCGACCACCGCCGCGCTCCCCTGGTCGGCCGCCGCAGCTTCGGCGACGGAACCGTCTCCACGGTCTTCCCGCTGGGGCCGACCGGCGGGGCGCTGCGCCTCACGACCGCCCGGGTCACCCTTCCCTCCGGCCGAGGCTTCGACGGGGCGGGCCTGCTGCCCGACCTGACCGTGGAGGCCACCAAGGGCTCCGTCGCCGCCCGGCTCCAGGCCAGGCGCGACCGGGGCGCCGCCACGCGCCCCGCACCATCCCCCGCCCCCGCCTGGCCGGCCCTGGAAGCCGCCCTGCGCGGCCTTCCCCCGCCTGAGGGAGCCTCCGACCCCATGCGGCCCGAAGCGGATCCCGAGGTGCGGCAGGCCCAGGCCCTGCTGCGGGCGCTGAGGCGGCCCTGACCGCCTGAGGTCGCCGGAAAGCAGCCCCGGGCCGCGCCGTCAGCGCGGCCCGGGCGTCGCCGCCCGCAGCCGCTCCTCCATCACCGCGATCCCCGCCAGATCCGCATTGGCGAAGGCGATCCGCAGATGCGCGTCCTCCCCCGCGAAGGCCGGGCCCGGCAGGCACATCACCCCGCGCCGGTTCACCAGCTCCTCCACCACCTCCCAGGCCGTGCGCCCGGCGAAGGGATGCCGCACATAGGCGAAATAGGCGCCCGAAGCCTCCAGCCGCCATCCCGGCAGGCGCGAGAAGGCGGCGCGCACCGCCTCCACCCGCTCCCCCATCTCCGCCCGCTTCTCCGCCCGCCAACCGTCCAGGTTCGGCAGCCCCCAGGTCAGCGCCGCCTGCCCGACGCGCCCCGCGCAGATCTGCACGGAATCCACCACCTTCCCGATCTCCCGCATCGCCGAGACCGGCGCCCCCAGCGCGCCCAGCCGATAGCCGGGAATCGCGAAGGACTTCGAGAAGCTGTAGAGCTGCACGAGGTTCTCCGGCCACGCCTCCCCCGCGAGAAGGTCATGCGCCCGCGCCTGCCCCGCGGGCAGGAAGTCGCGATAGGTCTCGTCCAGCACCAGCCAGATCCCGCGCTCGCGGCACAGCGCGTGGAAGCGCGCGATCACCTCCGGCGGATAGATCGCGCCCGTCGGATTGTTCGGCGTCACCAGCACGATCGCCCGCACGCGCTTGTCGATCAGCGCCGCCGCATCCTCCACATCCGGCACGAAGCCCTGCTGCGCGCGGCATGGCAGCGCCCGCGCCTCGATGCCGAGCATGTTCAGCGTCATCTGGTGGTTGAAGTACCAGGGCGTCGGCAGCATCACCGCATCGCCCCGCTGCGCCAGCGCCATCATCGCGATGAAGAAGGCCATGTTGCAGCCCGAGGTGATCGCCACCTCCGCCGCATCCCGCCGCCCGCCATACACCGCCGAAAGCTGCGCCGCATAAGCCTCGCGCAGCGCCACATCGCCCATGATCGGCCCATAGCCGGCACTGCGCGGATCCGCCGCCGCCTCCGCCAGCCGCGCTAGCATCCCCGGCGCTGGCGCATGGGACGGCACCGCCTGGCACAGGTTCAGCAACGGCCCCGCCGCGCCGCCATACCGCGCACCCCAGGCCTGGATCTCCGGGATCGGCGGACTGCCCGTGTCGAGAAGAAGCGGATTGATCGGCGGCATCGTCGGCTCCTGTCGGGCAGCGCGTCGCGCGCGTGATAAGCCAGGCGCCCGCCGGCGGCATCCCCCCTCGGGACATCGCCGGCCGGGTCACGGCTTCCCGCGCCGCGGGCCAGCATGCCCGGTCGGGCGAGACGCGGCCAGGACCGCGCCCCCCGCCGCCGCGATCAGTCGATCAGCACGCCCGCCTTGGCCAGGCGCCGCTTGATCTCCGCCAGATCGCCTTCGTACTCCCAGGTCTGCACCGTATCATGCGGCGTCTCGATGAAGATGTAGTCCTCCGTCACCGAGAGGATGCGCTCGATCTTGATCACCTTCTCCACGAAGGCGGAGGCCGGCATCTTGTCCACGATGAGCGTGCGGTTCTCGTCATAGCCGTGGAACACGCGATCCGGGCGGATGCGAATGGAGATGTACTTCACGCCGTCTGCTCCCTCTGCGCGGGCGGCAGTCTCCCCGCCGGAATCCGCGTCTCCTGCTCCCGCACATCGGTCCCGGCACCACGGGCGCGCATCCGCACCAAGGGCTCCGCCGCCCTGCGCGCGACCGATGCTCACGAGAGCGAATCTGTTCTTGCACTTTGCGACCACGCGGTAAATAGTCACGGAACGCAGGTCGCGGACACGCATCTCCGGCACCTGCCGCACCGGGCCGGGCCGCAGCGGGCCGGGCCGCATCATCCCTCAGGAGGGCAGACATGCTTCGTCGTCAGTTGCTGGGCTCGCTCCCCCTTCTCGGGGCCGGTGCGGCAGGGCTCGCGCATCCCTCCGCGGCACGCGCGCAGGCGGCGCGCGGCAACACGCTCGTCGTGGTCACCACGCCCGAGCCGACGGTGCTGACGAACGCGATCAACTCCGCGCCCTCCGTCGCCGAGCTGGGCACGAAGATCTATGACGGCCTGCTCGAATACGACATGCAGATGCAGCCGCAGCCCTCCCTCGCGGAATCCTGGGAGGTCTCGGGCGACGGCAAGTCGGTCACCTTCAAGCTGCGCCGCGGCGTGACCTGGCATGACGGCCGGCCCTTCACCAGCGCCGATGTCGCCTTCTCCCTGCTCGAGGTGGTGAAGAAGTTCCACCCGCGCGGCCCCGGCAATCTCGGCCCGCTGGAGGCGGTGGACACGCCGGACGAGCACACCGCCATCCTGCGCCTCGCCCATCCCTATCCGCCGATGATGAAGGGCCTCTCCAGCCTCGAATCCCCGATCGTCGCGAAGCACATCTATGAAGGGACGGACATCCGGAACAACCCGGCGAACAACCGCCCCATCGGCACCGGGCCGTTCAAGTTCGCCGAGTGGAACCGTGGCGCCTCCATCGTGCTGGAGAAGAACCCGAACTACTGGCGCCCCGGCCGCCCCTATCTGGACCGGCTGATCTTCCGCTTCATCAACGACCCCGCCACCCGCGCGGCGGCGCTGGAGAGCGGGGAGGTGGACGTCGCCTTCTTCGGCACCATCACCCCCGCCGAGATGCGCCGCCTCGCCGGCCTCCCGAACATCGAGATCGCCCAGGGCGGCTACGAGGCGCTGGCGCCCGTGATGCTGCTGGAGCTGAACACGAAGAAGAAGCCGCTGGACGACCGGCGCGTGCGCCAGGCGCTGGCCTATGCGATCGACCGCAAGTTCATCGCCGAGAACGTGTGGTACGGCTTCGGCAAGCCGGCGGTGGGGCCCATCTCCTCCGTCTATTCCGGCTCGGGCCTCTACACCGATCAGGTGCTGCGCTTCGACGTGCCGGACCGCGTGGCCCGCGCCAACGCCCTGCTGGACGAAGCCGGCTACAAGCGCGGCGCCGGCGGCATCCGCTTCGAGCTGACGCAGGATGTCGGCCCCTATGGCGACGACTACCGCCGCATGGGCGAATACATGCGCCAGGCCTATAACCGCATCGGCGTGCGGCTGAACCTGCGCACGGTGGACCAGGCCACCTATGTCCGCCGCGTCTACACCGACTACGACTTCGACATGACCTCCGGCTGGTATGTCGGCATGGGCGACCCCACGCTGGGCGTGCAGCGGCAATTCGTGACGAGCAACATCCGCCAGGGCATCCCCTTCAACAACGTCGCCCAGTATAGCGATCCGGAGAACGACCGTCTCTGGGCCCAGGCGGCGGTGGAGACGGACGGGGCCAAGCGGGCGGAGCTGTTCCACGCCATCCAGCGCAAGCTGGTGGAGGACAGCCCGATCATCTGGATCATGGAGATGGAGCTCGTCGCGCTGCAGAACAAGCGCGTGAAGAACCTCATCACCTCGGGCCTGGGCGTGCGCGGCGGCCTCTACGAAACGCGGATCGAGGGCTGATCGCGGCGTGGCCGGGCCGGGCGGGGGCGGCAGCCGCTGGCGTTTCCTGGGGCGCCGCGCGCTCCAGGGAATTCCGACGATCCTGCTGATCGTCACCTTCAACTTCTTCCTCCTGCGCCTCGCGCCCGGCGACCCGGCCACGGTGATGGCGGGAGAGGCGGGGGCGGCCACGCCGGAATACATGGCCCAGCTCCGCGCGCAGTTCGGCCTCGACCGTCCGCTGGCGCTGCAATATGTCAGCTATGTCTGGAACATCCTCCGCCTCGATCTCGGCTATTCCTTCCGCTACCAGGAATCGAACCTCTCGCTCATCCTCGGGCGCATGTCGGCCACGCTGCTGCTGATGGGCGCCTCCGTGCTGCTCTCCGTCGGGCTGGGCACCCTGCTCGGCCTGATCGCGGCGGTGCGGCGCAACCGGATCGAGGCGGCGCTGATCCTGCTGGCCACCGTCCTCGCCTATGCCTCGCCCATCTTCTGGCTCGGGCTCATGTTCATCGTCGTCTTCGCCATCCAGCTCGGATGGGTGCCGACCAGCGGCATGACCACCGTGGGCGGGCCCGGCGGCGGCATGGCCCATGTGCTGGACGTGCTGCACCACCTCGTGCTGCCCGCCGTCACCCTCTCCCTCTTCTACATGGCGCTCTACACCCGCCTGATGCGCGCCTCGGTGCTCGAGAACCTGCGGATGAACTATGTCGTCACCGCGCGCGCCAAGGGCGTGCCGCCGCGCCGGCTCGTCTTCCGCCACGTCCTGCGCAACGCCGTGCTGCCCATCGTGACCATGGCGGGCGTGCAGATCGGCGGCGCGCTGGGCGGCTCGGTGGTGGTGGAATCCGTCTTCGGCTGGCCCGGCCTGGGGCAACTCGCCTTCGAGGCGCTGTTCGCCCGCGACCTGAACCTGCTGCTCGGCATCCTCACCCTCAGCTCGGTCGTCGTCGTCATCGCCAATCTCCTGGTGGATCTCGTGCACTCGATCATCGATCCCCGCGTGGCCCTCGCCTGATGCGCCTTCCCCCGGCCCTGCGCCGCTTCCTGCGCCAGCCGGCGGCCGTGGCCGGCGCCGTGCTGCTCCTCCTGGTCATCGGCCTCGCCGCCTCGGCCGACCTCCTCTATCCGGAGGACCCCTTCGAGATCGTCGGGCGGCCCTACCTGCCGCCCTTCAGCGGGGAGTTCCTGCTGGGCACGGACACGCTGGGGCGCGACCTCGCCGCCGGGATCGTCCATGGCGCGCGCGTCTCCCTGCTGATCGGCACGCTCGCGGCGCTGGTGGTCACGGCCATCGGCATCCTCGTCGGCGGCGCGGCGGGCTATGTCGGCGGCCGGATGGACACGCTGCTGATGCGCCTCACCGAGCTGTTCCAGACCATCCCCTCCTTCCTCTTCGCCATCGTGCTGGTGGCGATCATGGAACCCTCGCTGAACGCGCTGCTCATCGCGATCGTCGTCGTGTCCTGGGCGCCCCTGGCCCGGCTGGTGCGCGCGGAGGTGGCGGGGCTGCGGAGCCGGGACTACGTGCAATCCGCCATCGCCATCGGCATGGGCGATGCCAGCGTGCTCGCCCGCCAGATCCTGCCGAACGCGCTGCCGGCCATCCTCGTCGCGGCCTCCGTGATGGTGGCCACCGCCATCCTCTTCGAATCCGGCCTCTCCTTCCTCGGGCTGGGCGATCCGAACATCATGAGCTGGGGGCTGATGATCGGCGCCGGCCGCTCGGCCATCCGCACGGCCTGGTGGATGTCCGGCATCCCCGGCATCGCCATCCTGCTCACCGTGCTCTCCATCAACCTGGTGGGCGACGGGCTGAACGAGGCGCTGAACCCGCGCGCGGCGGGGCGGGCATGAGCGGCGTGGCGGCCGAGCCTGTGCTGCGGGTCGAAGGCCTGCGCACCGTGTTCGAGACCCCGCGCGGCACCGTCACCGCGGTGGCCGACATGGACCTCTCCGTCCATGCCGGGGAAACGGTCGCGGTGGTCGGCGAATCCGGCTCGGGCAAGAGCGCCTTCGCCTATTCGATCATCCGCCTCGTCCAGTCGCCCGGCCGGGTGGCGGCGGGGCGCGTGGTTCTCGGCGGCCGCGACATCCTGCCGCTGGACGAGGACGCCATGCGCGACATCCGCGGGCGCGAGATGGCGATGGTCTTCCAGGAGCCCTCCACCAGCCTCAACCCGCTGATGCCGGTCGGCGCGCAGATCGCCGAATCCATCCTCCTGCACGAGAAGGGCGTGACCAGGGCCCAGGCCCGCACCCGCACGCTGGACCTGCTGCGCCTCGTCGGAATCCCCGCGCCGGAGCGGCGGGTGGACGAATATCCGCACCAGCTCTCCGGCGGCATGCGCCAGCGCATCGTCATCGCCATGGCGCTCGCCTGCCGCCCCGCCCTGCTGCTGGCGGACGAACCCACCACCGCGCTGGACGTGACCGTGCAGGCCCAGGTGCTGGACCTGATCGACGGGCTGAAGGCGGAGCTGGGCATGGGCGTGGTGCTGATCACCCATGACCTCGGCCTGGTGGCGGACCACGCGCAGCGCGTGGCGGTGGTCTATGCCGGGCGGAAGGTGGAGGAGGGGCCGGTCGAGCAGGTTCTCGCCGACCCCGCCCATCCCTATACCCGCGCCCTGCTCGCCTGCCGCCCGGACCCCTGGCAGGACGTGTCGGAGCCGCTGGTGGAAATCCCCGGCGTCGTGCCCCCTCCCCTGGCGCTGCCGCCCGGCTGCGCCTTCGCCCCCCGCTGCCTCCGCGCCGAGCCCGCCTGTTCGGAAACCCGCCCCGCCCTGGATGCCATCGGCCCGGGCCGGCAGGTCGCCTGCCTCGTCGCCAGCCGCGAAAGGGCCGCCGCATGAGCGATGCGCCGGAACTCCTGACCGTCCGCGGCCTGCGGAAGTACCACCGCGCCGCCGCCGGCACCGTTCATGCGGTGGATGGCGTGGATTTCGGCATCGCCACCGGGGAGGTGCTGGGGCTGGTGGGCGAATCCGGCTGCGGCAAGTCCACCCTCGGCCGCACGCTGAACGGGCTGGACGCGCCGGAGGCCGGTTCCATCCTCTTCCGGGGCGCGGAGCTGGTCGGGCTCGGCCGCCGCGCCCTGCGCCCGCACCGGCGCGAGATGCAGATGGTCTTCCAGGACCCCTTCGGCTCCCTCAACCCGCGTGACAGCATCGGCACCATCCTGCAGGACCCGCTGCGCGTGCATGGCGTGGGCACCCGGGCGGAGCGGCGGGAGATGGCGGCCGCGCTGCTGGAACGCGTGGGGCTGCGCGCCGCGGATCTGGACCGGTACCCGCATGAGTTCAGCGGCGGCCAGCGCCAGCGCATCAGCATCGCCCGCGCCATCGCGCTGCGCCCGCGGCTGGTCATCTGCGACGAGGCGGTCTCGGCGCTGGATGTCTCGATCCAGGCGCAGATCGTGAACCTGCTGCGCTCGCTGCAGGTGGAATTCGGCCTGTCCTACCTGTTCATCTCCCATGACCTCGCCGTGGTCGGATACCTGTCGGACCGGATCGCGGTGATGTATCTCGGGCGGATCGTGGAGATCGGCTCGAAGGCCTCGCTGCTGCGGCAGCCGCGCCACCCCTACACCAGGGCGCTCTTCTCCGCCCTGCCGGGCCGCGGCGGCAGCCGCGCGGACCGGCAGGCGCTGCGGGGCGAGCCGCCCAGCCCCCTCAACCCGCCGCAGGGCTGCCGCTTCCATCCGCGCTGCCCCATCGCGGTGGAGCGCTGCCGCGTGGAGGTGCCCGCCATGCGGGATCTGGCCGATGGCCACGCCGCCGCCTGCCACCTGGCCGCCTGAACAGGTCACGAGCGATCATCATGCCCGAGCAGCCCCTCGCCCGGCCCGCCACCGGCATCGGCCAACCCGTCCGGCGGCGGGAGGACCAGCGCCTGCTGCGCGGCCAGGGCCGCTATGTCGCGGATCTGGCCATGCCCGGCCAGCTCCACGCCGCCTTCCTGCGCTCCCCCCACGCCCATGCGCGCATCCTCGGCCTGCATCTCGATGCGGCGCGCGCGATGCCGGGGGTGGTCGCGGTCTTCACCGGGGCCGATCTCCGCGCGGATGGCGTCGGCAGCCTGCCCTCGGGCTGGGTGGTGCGGGACCGCGCCGGCCGCCCGAATGCCGAGCCGCCGCATTACCCCTTGGCGGTGGACAAGGTCCGCCATGTCGGCGAGCCGCTGGCGGTGGTGATCGCCGGAACCCCCGCCCAGGCGCGGGACGCGGCCGAGGCGATCGAGGCGGATTACGAGGTGCTGGAAGCCGCGGCCGATCTCGGCACCGCGCTGGAGGCCACCGCGCCGCGCGTGTGGGACCACCTGCCCGACAATCTCTGCTGCGACTGGGAGATCGGCGATGCCGCGGCGGTGGAGGCCGCCTTCGCGCGCGCCGCGCATCGCATCCGCCTCTCGCTCGTCAACAACCGCCTGGTGCCGGCGCCGATGGAGCCCCGCGCCGCCGTGGCCGCGCATGACACGGCCATGGGCACCACCACGCTCTGGACCACCAGCCAGAACCCGCACACCGTGCGCGGCACGCTCTGCGGCAGCGTGCTGAACATCCCCGAGACCGACCTGCGCGTCGTCTCCCCCGATGTCGGCGGCGGCTTCGGGACGAAGATCTTCCTCTACCCGGAGGAGACGACCCTCACCTGGGCCGCGCGCCGCCTGGGCCGCACCATCCGCTGGGTGGGGGACCGCACGGAATCCTTCCTGACCGACGTGCAGGGCCGCGACCACCGCACGGAATGCGAGCTGGCGCTGGATGCGGAAGGCATCTTCATCGGGCTGCGCGTGGTCACGCTGGCGAATGTCGGCGCCTATCTCACGGGCGGCGCCACCGCCATCCCCACCTACTACTACGCCCCGCTGCTGGCCGGCGTGTACCGGACGCCTGCGATCTGGTGCAACGTGAAGCTCACCTTCACCAACACCGTCAGCGTGGACGCCTATCGCGGCGCCGGCCGGCCGGAGGCGAGCTACGTGCTGGAGCGCCTGGTGGACGAGGCGGCAAAGGTCACGGGGATTGACCGCGTGGCGCTCCGCCGCCGGAACTTCATCGGCGCGGACCAGTTCCCCTATCCCACGCCGCTCGGGCTCGAATACGATTCCGGCGACCATGAATCCACGCTCCGCCTCGCCCTCGAAGCGGCGGATCTGGAGGGCTTCCCGGCCCGGAAGGCGGCGGCGCGCCAGCGCGGGCGGCTGCGCGGCCTCGGCATCTCCACCTATGTCGAAATCGCGGGCGGCACGCCCTCCCGCGTCGTCGGCCAGCTCGGCGGGCGCGGCGCGCGCTCGGAATCCGCGCAGGTCCGCGTCCATCCCAGCGGCGCCGTCACGGTGTTCAGCGGCGCGCACAGCCATGGCCAGGGCCACGAGACCACCTTCGCGCAGATCGTCGCGGACCGGCTGGGCGTGCCCTTCGAACGCGTGCGCGTCGTGCAGGGCGATACGGACCAGGTGCCCTTCGGCCGCGGCACCGCCGCCTCCCGCTCCCTCGTCGTCGGCGGCTCGGCGATCCTCAAGGCCGTGGACAAGATCGTCGCCAAGGGCCGCATCATCGCGGCGCACCGGCTGGAGGCGGCGGCGGCAGACGTGGTGTTCGAGCCCGGGCAGTTCCGGGTGGACGGCACGGACCGGACGATGAGCTTCGCCGAGGTCGCCCGCGCCGCCTACACGCCGCACGACTACCCGATCGACGAGATCGAGCCCGGCCTGGACGAGACGGCCTTCTACGACCCGAAGAACTGGACCTATCCCGGCGGCTGCCACATCTGCGAGCTGGAGGTGGACCCCGACACCGGCGAGGTGACGCTGGAAAAGGTCGTCGCGGTGGACGACCTGGGCGAGATCATCAACCCGATGATCGTGCACGGGCAGATCCATGGCGGGCTGGCCCAGGGCGCCGGCCAGGCCCTGCTGGAGGGCTGCGGCTTCGATGAGGCGGGGCAGATGGTGACCGCCAGCTTCCAGGACTACGCCATCCCCCGGGCGCATGACCTGCCCAGCTTCACCGTGCTGACCCACGGCACCCCCTGCGAGCACAACCCGCTGAAGGCCAAGGGCTGCGCGGAAGTCGGCTCGGTCGGCCTGCCGCCGGCGGTGGTGAACGCGCTGCTGGATGCCCTGGCCGAGCTGGGCGTGCGGGACATCTCGATGCCCGCCACCCCGCTGCGCGTCTGGCAGGCCATCCAGGATGCCCGCGGCACCGCGTCTCGTCCCGCCTGACCCGCGCCCGGCACCCCGGCACCCCGGGCTGCGGAACGTTCCCTCGCGGGCTATAAGGCCGCCGCATTGCGAGGGGGATGCCATGCCCAAGGCCAGAGAGGCGAGCCCGCCGGCCGCGCCGCGCCGCCCCCGCGTCGCCGCGGCCGAGCGCGAGCGCATGATCCTGGAAGCCGCCATCCCCTTCTTCGCGGAACAGGGCTTCTCCGGCCAGACCCGGCTCCTCGCCCAATCCCTCGGCATCTCCCATTCCGTCCTCTACCGGCATTTCCCGACGAAGGAGGACCTGATCGCCGCCGTCTGCGCCGAGATGTTCGCCCGCCGTTGGGACCCCGCCTGGGAGGACGGCCTGCGCGACACCGCCCTGCCGCTGGAACAGCGGCTCCTGCGCTTCTACCGGGAGGCCGGGGCGCTGCTCCTCTCCCCGGAATGGATGCGGATCGCGCTCGCCGTGGGGCTGGAGGACCAGGCCGCGCCCTCCGGCCTCGCCGCGCTGCTGCGCGGGCGGATCGTCGCCCCCCTGGCCGAGGCCCTGCGGGCGGACGCCGCGGCAGGCGGGGCGCCGCTGCCCGAGGCGGCGGCGCTGGAGGCCGCCTGGGCGCTGCATGGGCGGGTCTTCTATCTCGGCGCCCGCCTGGCCGTGTGGCGCGGCGCCACCCCCCGCCAGCCGGACGCCGCCCTGGCCACCGCCATCGCGAGCTTCTGCGGCGGCGCGCGCCGCATGGCCGCGGCGAGCGGATGAGGGCACCGCCCCCACCGCGCGCCCGGCGCCTGCCGCCCGAGGAGCGCGAGCGCCAGATCGTCTCCGGCGCCATCGCCTATTTCGCCGAGCATGGGCTGGACGCGCAGATGCGCGACCTCGCGCTCCATCTCGGCATCACCCACCCCCTGCTCTACCGGTATTTCAGAACGAAGGAGGCGCTGATCGAGCGCGTGTACCAGGAGTTCTACGCCACGCGCTGGCAGGGCGAATGGGACGAGCTGCTCGGCGAGAGCCCCCTTCCGCTGACCGATCGGCTGACGCGCTTCTACGCCGCCTATCTGGATGCGCTGGAGGACGGCCCCTGGCTCCGCATCTTCGCCTTCTCCGGCCTGCAGAACCAGAAGGCGAGCCAGAACTACATGGCCTCCATCCGGGTCCGGGTGATCCAGCCGGTCGCGGCCAGCCTCCAGGCCCTGGCGCGCGGCCATGCCGGGCCGCCGGATGCGGCCATGACGGAGCTGGCCTGGGCGCTGCACGGGGAACTCTGCTTCGGCCCGATCTGCAACCGGCTGCTCGGCCTGCGCGCGGCGCGATTGCGGCCGGAGGACATCCGCCGACGCATCACGGAATGGCTGGAGGGGCGCGTCACCCGCCCATCATAGCCTGCCCCTCAGGCCCCACCGGCGCAGCGCGCCGAAACGGCCATGAAAGGCCACCGGCCGAATTCCGCGGACCACCCCGCCAGGGCGGCCCGGCCGGCGCGCCATTCCAACTCGGGAAAGCGGAGCGCGAGATCGCCTGGGGCGAAGGCGATCCGCAGAAGCGCGTCCCCCCGCGCCGATCCCCGGGCAGCAGCGGCCCGCGGCACGCCCCACTCCCGGTCCACGAGGCCCGGGCGGCGGGACAGGTCAGGCCGCCTTTTCCTGGCAGCCCTGCATGGCGGCCACATCCATCCACATCACCTCCCAGATATGCCCATCCGGGTCCTCGAAGCTGCGGCCATACATGAAGCCGTGGTCCTGCTTGAACCCCGGATCCGCGACGCCGCCCGAGGCCGCAGCCGCACCGACCATCTCGTCCACCGCCTCCCGGCTCTCGGCCGAAAGGCAGAGCAGCACCTCGCTCGCCGCCCGCGCATCGGCCACGGGCCGCGGCGTGAACTGGGTGAACTTCTCATGCGTCAGCAGCATCACATGGATGGTTTCGGAGAAGACCATGCAGGCGGCCGTGTGGTCCGAGAACTGCGGGTTCCTCGTCGCCCCCACCGCCTCATAGAAGGCCACCGCCTTCTCCAGCTCGGTCACGGGCAGGTTCACGAAGATCATGCGGGCCATGGATGTTTCCCCTTCCTCGGCGTTGCTTGAAGATCGTGCCGGGCGAGGTTATCTTTCACAACCATGAAGTCAGAAAAAGTAACTCACACTTCCGAGAGCACGCGCCGCCGCTGGTATGAGGACGCCTGCGCCGCCGCCCATGCGCTCGACCTCCTGGGCGAGCGCTGGTCCCTCCTCGTGATCCGCGAACTCTTCTTCAGCCCCAAGCGCTTCAGCGAACTCCGCGCCGACCTGCCCGGCATCAGCGCCAACATCCTCACCCAGCGGCTGGAAGGCCTCGAAGCCCTCGGCGTGCTCACCCGCCGCACCCTGCCGCCCCCGGCCTCCGCCCAGGTCTACGAGCTCACCGAATGGGGGCTGGAAAGCGAGCCCATCTTCCAGTCCCTCGGCCGCTGGGCCGCGCGCTCGCCCTTCCACGACCCGACCCTCGCCTTCAGCGCCGCCTCGCTGATGCTCTCGCTCCGCACCATGCTCGACCCGGAGCGGGCCGAAGGGCTGAAGGCCCGCATCGGCTTCCGCCTGGGGCGGGAAAGCTTCGTCACCGAACTCGAGCACGGCCGCATCACCGCCCGCGCCGCCCCCGTGGAAGGCGCCGACCTCACCTTCACGGGCGCCCCGCCCGTCCTCGCCGCCGCCATCTATGGCGGCCAGCCCCTCCAGGCACTGGAAGCTTCCGGCGCCCTGGGCCTGGAAGGCGACCGCTCCCTGGCCGAGCGCTTCGTCACCCTCTTCCCCCTGCCGCCAAAGCACCCAGGCCCGGGGTGACTGCGGCCTGTCCCCAGCGAGAGGAAGAGGGAATCCTCCCTCTCCCCGGACCCGTCGCAGGAAGCGCACCCGCCCACCAGAAACCCCGTCGATCCGGGGTATCCACGGCAGTTAGACGGGGTTCCAAGGGCCTCAGGCCCTTGGCGGGTTGAGGGCAGAGCCCTCACGCCCCGAACCAACGCCAGAAGGCGCTAAGGCCCCCGCCAGATCACCCCCGGCCCGATGGCCTCCAGCGTCGGGCAGCCCGTCTGCACCATCGCCACCTCCAGCTCCGTGCGCAGCAGCTTCAGCACATGCGCGACCCCCATGGCGCCCGCCACGGCCAGCCCATGCAGCACCGGCCGGCCCACCAGCACCGCCTGCGCGCCCAGGGCCAGCGCCTTCAGCACATCCGTCCCGCGCCGGATCCCGCCATCCATCAGCACGGGCACCCGCCCGCCCACTGCCTGCGCGATGCCGGGCAGGGCGTCGATCGTGGCCGGCATCGTGTCCAGCACCCGCCCCCCGTGGTTGGAGACGATGATGCCGTCCACCCCCGCCCCCAATGCCCGCTCGGCATCGGCGGGAGTCATGATGCCCTTCAGCAGCACCGGCAGCCGCGTCGCCGCCCGGAGCGCCGCGATATCCTCCCAGCCCGCCGCATGCTCCACCGCCCCGAAGATCTCGCTCTCCCCCGTCGCGGGGGGCAGCGCGGCGGCCCCGCGCAGGTTCACGGAATCAACCCCCGGCGGCAGGCGGAACCCCGCCCGCTGCTCCCGGTTCCGCAGGCTCACCGGCGCATCCACCGTCACCACCAGCGCGCCATAACCGGCCGCCTCCGCGCGCCTCACCAGCACCAGGGTGAAGCCCCGGTCCGGCTGCACATAGAGCTGGAACCACGGCGCCTGCCGCGCCTGGGCCGCGATCGCCTCCAGCGGCAGGCTCGCCTGGGCGCTCACCACCATCCCGCTGCGCGTCGCGGCGGCGCCCAGCATGGTCGCCACCTCCCCGTCCCGGTGCAGCAGCCGGTGCCAGGCGCTCGGCGCCACCAGCACGGGGTGCTCGAAATCCTGCCCCAGCAGCCGCAGCCGGGTATGGGCGCCGCGCATCGGCACCAGCACCCGCGAGGCCAGCCGCAGCCGCTCGAACCCCGCCTGGTTCTCCCGCAGGGTCCGCTCATCCCCCGCCCCGCCCGCCACATAGGCCCAGGCATTCTCCCCCATGCGCTCCCGCGCGGGCTGCTCGTAATCCGGCACGCAGACGATGCCGTCCGGAATGGGGTCGAAGCCGGGGGATGCGGACATGCCCCCGGATTAGGGCGGAACGCGCCGCGCCGGAACCGGGCTTTCGCCCGGGCGCCACTCCCCTTGACCTTCCCATAATGGGAACCCCCATCTGAACGGGCAAAGGACCACCCCCATGCCCGTCGCCACCCCCACCCGCCTCACCCTCCCCGTCGAGGGCATGACCTGCGCCTCCTGCGCCGGCCGGGTGGAACGCGCCCTCGCCGCCCAGCCCGGCGTCACCGGCGTCGCCGTCAACCTCGCCACCCACCGCGCGACGGTGGAAGGCGAGGCGCTGAACACCGCCGCCCTGCGCGGCGCCATCGCCCGCGCCGGCTACGAATCCCCGCTGGAGACCACCGAAATCGGCGTGGAGGGCATGACCTGCGCCTCCTGCGCCGGCCGGGTCGAGCGCGCCCTCGCCGCCCTCCCCGGCGTGGAGGAGGCGGCGGTGAACCTCGCCACCCACCGCGCCACCCTCCGCCACGCCCCCGGCACGCCAGACCGGACCGCCATGGAATCGGCCATCCGCCGCGCCGGCTACGAACCCGCCCCCGGCCCGGAAGCCCATCACCACGCCCACCATGGCGCGGGCGATGCCGACCCGCATGCCCACCATGCCGGCCCGCCCGGCGCAGGCGAGGAGGCGGGGCTGCGCCGCGACACCCTCATCGCCCTCGCCCTCGCCGCCCCCCTCTTCCTCGTCGAAATGGGCGGCCACCTCATCCCCGCCCTCCACCACGCCGTCAGCGGCCCGGTCTGGAACGGCCTCCAGCTCCTCCTCGCCTCCGCCGTCCTCTTCGGCCCGGGCTGGCGCTTCCACCGCATCGGCTGGCCCGCCCTGCTGCGCGGCGGGCCGGAGATGAACAGCCTCGTCGCCCTCGGCACCCTCGCCGCCTGGGGCTACTCCGCCATCGTCACCCTCGCCCCCGCCCTCCTCCCGGAGGACCAGCGCCACGTCTATTTCGAGGCGGCGGCCGTGATCGTCGCCCTCGTCCTGCTCGGCCGCTGGCTCGAAGCCCGCTCCCGCGGCCGCGCCTCCGCCGCCATCCGCCGCCTGCTGGACCTCCAGCCCGCCACCGCCCGGGTGGAACGCGACGGCACGGAGGCCGAAATCCCGGCCGCCCAGCTCCGCGAAGGCGACATCCTCCGCATCCGCCCGGGCGAACGCATCCCCACCGATGCCGAGGTGCTGGAGGGCGAAAGCCATATCGACGAATCCATGGTTACCGGCGAATCCCTCCCCGTCCGCCGCGGCCCGGGAGACGCGGTGGTCGGCGGCACGGTGAACGGCGCCGGCGCCCTGCGCCTGCGCGCCACCGCCGTCGGCGCCGCCACCGTCCTCGCCCGCATCACCCGGCTGGTCGAGGAAGCCCAGGGCGGCAAGCTCCCCATCCAGGCGCTGGCCGACAAGGTCACGCGCGTCTTCGTCCCCGCCGTCATGGCCGTCGCCGCCCTCACCGCCCTCGGCTGGCTCGCGGCCGGGGCCGGCACCGCCCATGCCCTCGTCGCGGCCGTGGCGGTGCTCATCATCGCCTGCCCCTGCGCCATGGGCCTCGCCACCCCCGTCGCCGTCATGGTCGGCACCGGGCGCGGCGCGGAACTCGGCGTGCTCTTCCGCCGCGGCGCCGCCCTGCAGGCGCTGCGCGACGTCACCACCATCGCCATGGACAAGACCGGCACGCTGACCGAAGGCCGCCCGGCGCTGACCGACCTCATCCCCGCCCCGGGCTTCGCGGAGGCCACCCTCCTCCCCCTGGTCGCCGCCGCCGAATCCGCCAGCGAGCATCCGGTCGCCGAGGCCATCCGCGCCGCCGCCGCCGCGCGCGCCCTGCCCATCCCCGCCGCCACCGAAACCCAGGCCATCCCCGGCATGGGCCTCCGCGCGACGGTCGGCGGGCAGCGCGTCGAGGTCGGGGCGGACCGCTTCATGGCCTCGCTCGGCCTCGACGTCTCGCCCTTCGCCGCCGAGGCCAGCCGCCTAGCCGATGCCGGCCGCACCCCGCTCTACGCCGCCATCGACGGGAAGCTCGCCGCCATCCTTGCCGTCGCCGACCCCATCCGCCCGACCACCGCCCCCGCCCTCGCGGCGCTCCGCCACATGGGCCTCACCCTCGCCATGGTCAGCGGCGACAACCGCCGCACCGCCGCCGCCATCGCCCGCCGCCTCGGCATCGAGCGGGTGGAGGCGGAGGTGCTGCCGGAGGGCAAGGTGGAGGCCATCCGCCACCTGCGCGGCGCGGGCCGCCTCGCCTTCGTGGGGGACGGCATCAACGACGCCCCGGCGCTCGCCGCCGCCGATACCGGAATCGCCATCGGCACGGGCACGGATGTCGCGATCGAAAGCGCCGATGTCGTCCTCATCTCGGGCGACCCGCGCGGCATCCCCACCGCCATCGCCCTCAGCCGCGCGACCCTGCGCAACATCCGCCAGAACCTGTTCTGGGCCTTCGCCTACAACATCGTCCTCATCCCCGTCGCCATGGCCGGCCTCCTCTCCCCCGTGCTCGCGGCCGCGGCCATGGGCCTCTCCAGCGTCTTCGTCGTCGGCAACGCCCTGCGCCTGCGCCGCTTCACGCCACCTGGCATCACCGCCCCGGAGACGCCCGCATGAAGATCGGCGAAGCCGCCCGCGCCTCCGGCGTCACGGCGAAGATGATCCGCCACTACGAGGCGATCGGCCTGCTCCCCCCCGCCAGCCGCAGCGAGGCGAACTACCGCGACTACGGGGATGCCGAGATCCACGCCCTGCGCTTCATCCGCCGCGCCCGCGACCTCGGCTTCTCCCTGCACGAGATCGCCGGCCTGCTCGCCCTCTGGGGCGACCGCCACCGCGCCAGCGCCGAGGTGAAGCGGCTGGCGCTGGCCCATGTGGAGGCGCTGGAGGCCAAGGCCCGCGACCTCTCCGCCATGGCCGCCACGCTCCGCCACCTCGCCGCCCATTGCCACGGCGATTCCCGCCCGGACTGCCCGATCCTCGACGAGCTCGCCCGGCCGGGCTGAGCCGGCCCGAACCCCCTGGAGTGGGGTGTCACATCTGTTTGTGAAGAGCCCCGCGCTTGAGGCAGCGTGCGAAGGATGCTCAGACGGTCGCCATGGATCGCAGCCGGCGAGACCCGTCCTGCCCCGAGGGCCTGACCGCACCGCCCCGAGCGGACCGCCCCCGAGGAGGCCGCCAGGCCATGCCCCATGGCCACCCCTGCCCAACCCCGGCGCGAGGCCGATGACGACGCCCCAGGCCATCCCCGGCGCGAGGCCCACGGCGCCCGCGGCCGGCACCTACGAGATGCTCGTCCAGGCGGTCGTGGACTACGCGATCTACATGCTCGACCCGACGGGCCATGTGGTCAGCTGGAACCCCGGCGCCCAGCGGATCAAGGGCTACGAGGCCGAGGAGATCATCGGCCAGCACTTCTCCCGCTTCTACGCCGAGGAGGACCGCGCCGCCGGCATCCCCGAGCGGGCGCTGCGCATCGCCGCCGAAAGCGGCCGCTTCACCGCCGAGGCCTGGCGCGTCCGCAAGGACGGCACCCGCTTCTGGGCCATGGTCGCCATCGACCCCGTGCGCCAGAACGGCCAGCTGGTCGGCTTCGCCAAGATCACCCGCGACATGACCGAGCAGCGCCGGATCCAGCTCGCCGCGCTGGAAAGCGAGCGCCGCTTCCGCCTGCTGGTGCAGGGGGTGGTGGACTACGCCATCTACATGCTCAGCCCCGAAGGCATCGTCACCAACTGGAACGCGGGCGCCGAACGCATCAAGGGCTACGCGGCCGCGGATATCGTCGGCCAGCACTTCTCCCGCTTCTACACGCCCGAGGACGTGGCCACCCGCCTCCCCTGGCGCGCGCTCGAAACCGCCCGGCGCGAAGGCCGGTTCGAGGCGGAGGGCTGGCGCCTCCGCAAGGACGGCACCCGATTCTGGGCCGGCGTCGTCATCGACACCATCCGCGACGATTCCGGCACGCCCATCGGCTTCGCCAAGGTCACCCGCGACCTCACGGAACGCCGCGAAGCCCAGCTCCGCCTCGACGAATCCCGCCAGCAGCTCTTCCAGGCGCAGAAGATGGAAGCCCTCGGCCACCTCACCGGCGGCCTCGCGCATGACTTCAACAACCTCCTCACCGGCATGATCGGCAGCCTGGAGCGGATGCGGACCCGCATCTCCCAGGGCCGCGTCACCGATCTCGAACGCTACCTCACCGCCGCCCAGGGCGCCGCCACCCGCGCCGCCTCCCTCACCCACCGCCTCCTCGCCTTCGCCCGCCGCCAGACCCTCGACCCCCGGCCCACCGACGCCAACCGCCTGGTCGCCGGCATGGAGGACCTCCTCCGCCGCACCGCCGGCCCCGCCATCCGGATCGAAACCCGCCTCGCCCCGGATCTCTGGCCCGTCCTCTGCGACCCCAACCAGCTCGAGAACGCCCTCCTCAACCTCTGCATCAACGCGCGCGACGCGATGCCCGATGGCGGCCGCATCATCATCGAAACCGCCAATGCCGACTTCACCGGCCAGGCCGCCCAGGACCGCGACATCCCCCCCGGCAGCTACGTCACCATCGCCATCGACGACACCGGCGCGGGCATGCCGCCCGAGGTGCAGGAACGCGCCTTCGACCCCTTCTTCACCACCAAGCCGCTCGGCCAGGGCACCGGCCTCGGCCTCTCCATGGTCTATGGCTTCGCCCGCCAGTCCGGCGGCCATGTCCGCATCCGCTCCGCCCCCGGCGCCGGCACGCGGGTGAAGATCGACCTGCCCCGCCACCTCGGCACCGCCGAGGCCGAGGCCGCGAAACCCACCCCCAGCCCCACGGCCGGCGCCCGCGCGGGCGAAACCATCCTCGTCGTGGACGACGAGGCGACGATCCGCATGCTCGTCACCGAGGTGCTGCACGAACAGGGCTTCACCACCATCGAGGCCCCGGACGGCCCCTCAGGGCTGAAGATCCTCGAATCCGACATGCCGGTGGACCTGCTCATCACCGATGTCGGCCTGCCCGGCGGCATGAACGGCCGCCAACTCGCCGACGCCGCCCGCCACCTCCGCCCGGCCCTCAAGGTGCTCTTCATCACAGGCTACGCCGAAACCGCCGTCATCGGCGAAGGCCAGCTCGAGCCCGGCATGCATGTGCTGACCAAGCCCTTCCCGATGGAAGCCCTGGCCAGCCGGCTCGAACAGATCCTGGGCTAGGCTGGCGGGCTGTCCCGGGGAGAGAAAGAAGGAATTCTTCCTCTCCCCGGACCCCTCACCATCATCTTCTTTTAGAAGTTCGGAATCACGGGGCTGACGGTGCGCCTGAGGTCGATGACCTCAGGCGACTGCAGAGGCAGGAAAAGCACCCGCCCACCAGTGCCCCCTTTGATCAACGGTATCCACGGCAGTCAGACGGGGTTCCAAGGGCCTCAGGCCCTTGGCGGGAGAGGTCCGGAGAGGGCAGCGCCCTCTCCGGTAAGCCCCGCCCCCCCTCCCCGCAGATAAACCCAGGCTTGCGGATCGGCGACCCATCCACCAGCCGCTCCAGCCGGAAGGGCGCCGGGTCCACCACCGGCACCGCGCCCAGGATGAGGTCCGCCGCCAGCCGCCCCGCCCCGGGCCCGATGCCGAAGCCATGCCCGCTGAAGCCGGTGGAGAGGAAGAGCCCGGGCAGCGCGTCGATGGGCGCGATCACCGGCACCGCGTCCGGGGTGGAATCGATCCACCCGCCCCAGGTCGCCGCCGCCTTCGTCCCGGCCAGGGCCGGCCAGGACTTCGCCAGCTGCTCCAGCCCGGGCTCCTCGACATTCCGGCTGGGCGCCGGGTCCAGCACCCGCAGGTCCTCCGCCTCATAGGGCGCCGGCCCGTCGAAGGACCACTTCCCCACCAGCGCGTCCGGCCCCCGGAAGAAGGAGGAGCCGACGCCGAAGCTCACGCTGTTCCAGCGGCTCACCAGCGTGGGCCAGAACTTGCGCGCATGGCGAAGCCCGCCGGGCGTCACCTCGATGCGCCCCCGGTTGTTCGCCGCGACGATATAGCCGCCATTCCCCCGCCGGCTGATCGTGATGTCCGGCGTATAGATCCCGCCCTTCGTCACCTCGGGCGCGGGCTGGGTGAGGAAGACGGTGGAGCGCACGCTCGTCTGCGGCAGGTCCACCCCGTGGCGGCGCAGGAACATGCCGGACCAGGCCCCGCCCGCCAGCAGCACCGCCTCGGCGCGGATCCGCCCGCGCTCGGTCACCACCCCCGTCACCCGCCCGGCCGTGGTCTCCAACCCGCGCACGGCGCAGCGCTGATGCACCGTCACCCCCAGCTTCCGCGCCGCCTCCGCCAGCGCCGGCACCGCCTTGAAGGGCTCCGCCATGCCGTCCCGCGGCGAGGCGACGCCGCCGATCCAGGCGCCGTCATTCCCTGGCGTCGCCGCCCGCGCCTCGGCGGCCGACAGCATCCGGCTGTGCACCTGGTAGTCGCGCGCCATGTCCACCCAGGCCTGCCAGCGCGCCATCTCGGCCTCGCTGCGCGTCACATAGACCAGCCCGTCGCGGCGGAAGCCGTAGTCGCCCCCCGTCTCCCCGGCCAGCCCGGCCCAGATCTCCAGGCTCCGCTGCATCAGCGGGATCTCGCGCTCGTCCCGGTTCTGCACCCGGCACCAGCCCCAGTTCCGGCTGGACTGCTCGGCCGCGACCGCCCCCTTCTCCAGGATGGCGACCGAACGCCCGGCCTTGGCGAGGAAATAGGCCGCGGCCACCCCCGCCACGCCCCCGCCGATCACGGCGACATCCACCGCCTCCGGCAGGCCCGGATCATCCTGCACGCGGCTGATGGGGGGGATGGCCATGGGCGATTCTCCGGCTCCGGTGGATTGCCGGAGACGCGATCCTAGCCCCCGGCGGCCTCGAGCGAGGCGCGCACCGCAGCCTCCACCCGCAGCGCCGCATCCAGCGCCGCACGGCCGGCGACACCATCCGCCTCCACCGCCGCGCCGTCCAGGCAGGCGGCGGCGAAAGACGCATGCTCCGCCTCCAGGCTGTCGCTCTCCGCCCAGGTGGCGCGGGACAGCCCATGGCCGGGAATCTCCTCCAGCGCCTCCCCCTCCCCGCGGCGCACCCAGATCATCTCCCGCTTCAGGTGGTCGAGGTTGAGATAGCCCGCATCCCCGAACACCCGCAGCCGCCGCTCCATATGCAGCGAGACGCGGCTGGCCGTGATGGTCGCCACCGCCCCGTTGCCGAAGCGCAGCCGCGCATTGGCGATGTCGATGGTGGGCGAGGCCACGCGCGTCCCCACCGCATCCACCCCCACCAGCGGGCTCGCGGCCAGGGCCAGCGCCAGGTCCAGGTCATGGATCATCAGGTCCAGCACCACCGAGACATCCAGGCTGCGCGGCCGGAAGGGCGCGATGCGGATCGCCTCCATATAGAGCGGCCGCCCCACCCGGGCCGCCAGCCCGCCGCCCTCGCTTCCCGCCTCCCGCAGCGCCCGCATCCCGCCGGAGAAGCGCTCCAGCTGCCCCACCTGCAGCACCACCCCCTTCGCCCGCGCCAGGGCGATCAGCTCGTCCGCCTGCTCCAGCGTCGCCGCGATCGGCTTCTCCACCAGCACATGCCGCCCGGCGGAAAGCGCGGCATGGGCCAGCCCGTGGTGGAAGGCGGTCGGCGCCGCGACGATCACCGCCTCCGCCGCCCCGATCACCGCCTCGGCCGAAAGCGCGGGGCAGCCGGCCTCCCCCGCCACCAGCGCCGCCCGGGCGGGGTCCGCGTCATGCAGCCCCACGAAGTCGAAGCGCGGCCCCTTCGCCGCCTTCAGCGCATGGAAGCGCCCGAAATGCCCGGCCCCCAGGATGCCAAGACGCAGACGGCGCATGAGCCGATCCCCCACAAATCCCGGCGGCGTGTAGCAAAACCGCGCAAGGGTTGCATCGGGGGACGCCGGGAAGCATGTTCCGCCCCTGTTTCCAGGCAGATCGCCAGTTCTTACACGGGGGGCCGCACAGGCCATGCTGTATTTCGCGCGGTGGAAGGTCGCCGCGATCCTGGGCGTCATCGCCCTGGGCCTGCTTCTCTGCGTCCCGAATCTCCTGCCCCGCTCGGCCATGCCGAGCTGGGCGGCACGGCAGATCTCGCTGGGCCTCGACCTGCGCGGCGGCTCCTACCTCCTGCTCGAGGTGGACATGAACGCGGTGGTCCGCGAACGCGTGGAATCCCTCGCTGACGGCGCCCGCACCCGCCTGCGCCAGGCCAATATCGGCTATCTCGCCCTGGCCGGGGACCCGAATAACCGCCGCCTCTCGCTCCGCGTGCGCGACCCCGCCCAGGCCGAGGCCGCCGCCGCCCAGCTGCGCGAACTGGCCAACCCCATCCCCATCCGCGGCTCCGCGACGGGCGGCACCGAACCGGACATCACCGTCACCACCGCGCCCGACGGCACCGTCACCGCCACCCTGTCGGAAGCCGCCCTCGTCGCCCGCGCCGGCGGCGCGGTGGAACAGTCCATCGAGATCGTCCGCCGCCGCATCGACGAAACCGGCGTGGCCGAGGCCCTCATCGCCCGCCAGGGCTCCAACCGCATCCTCGTCCAGCTCCCCGGCGTCGAGGACCCCAACCGCATCAAGGACCTGCTGGGCCGCACCGCCCGCATGACCTTCCACCTGCTGGACGAGAACGCGAACCCCGCTGGCACCGGCGCCCCCCCGCCCGGCGTGCAGTTCCTCCAGGGCGAGGCCCGCAACGGCGTCCAGCCCGAACGCTACGCGGTCCGCCGCCGCGTGGAGGTGGACGGCGCCAACCTCTCCGACGCCCGGGCGGGCCAGGACAGCCGCAACGGCGAATGGGTGGTGAACTTCACCTTCGATTCCGTCGGCACCCGCCGCTTCGCGGAGGTCACGCGCCAGAATGTCGGCCGCCCCTTCGCCATCGTGCTGGACGACAAGGTCATCACCGCCCCGGTCATCCGCGAACCCATCATCGGCGGCTCCGGCCAGATCAGCGGCAGCTTCAACGCCCGCACGGCGAATGACGTGGCCGTCCTGCTCCGCGCCGGCGCCCTGCCCGCCCCGCTGACCGTGGTGGAGGAACGCACCGTCGGGCCCGAGCTGGGGGCGGATGCCATCCGCGCCGGCATGATCTCCCTGGCGGTCGGAACCCTCTTCGTCTTCCTCTATATGGGCCTCGCCTACGGCCTCTTCGGCTGGTTCGCCAACATCGCCCTGCTGGTGAACATCATGCTGATGATGGCCGCCCTCTCCCTGCTGCAGGCAACCCTCACCCTGCCCGGCATCGCCGGCATCGTGCTCACCCTCGGCACCGCGCTGGACGCCAACATCCTCATCAACGAACGCATCCGCGAGGAGGTGCGCGCCGGCCGCAACCCGATCCAGGCGCTCGAGGCCGGCTTCACCAAGGCCTCCGGCACCATCATGGACAGCAACCTGACGAACCTGATCGCCATGGCCTGCCTCTATGCGGTCGGCTCCGGCTCGGTGAAGGGCTTCGCGGTCACGGTGGCCATCGGCACCATCGTCCAGATGTGGACCGCCACCACCCTCGTCCGCCTGATCATCTCCTGGTGGTACCGCGCGCGCCGCCCGCGCGAGCTGCCGGTCTGAGAGGAAACACGTCCATGTTCGGCTTCCTCCGCCGCCCCCTCTTCCGGATCATGCCGGACGACACGCGGATCCAGTTCATGAAGGGCCGGATCGCGGGCCTCGTCGTCTCCGCGATCCTCTCCACCGCCTCCGTCATCCTCGCCTTCAACCCGGGGCTCGAAAAGGGCATCGACTTCAAGGGCGGCATCATCATGGAGGCCCGCACCCCGGGCCCGGCCGATCTCGGCCAGCTCCGCAACGCCGTCTCCGGCCTCGGCCTCGGCGATGTCGGCCTGCAGCAGTTCGGCGACGAATCCACCGTCCTCGTCCGCCTGCCCGTCCAGGGGGAGGAAGCCGCGACCCAGCAGGCCGTCTCCCGTGTCCGCGGCGCGCTGGAACAGGTCGCCCCCGGCACCCGCGTCCTCCGCACCGAAGCCGTCGGCAACCGCGTCTCGGCCGAGCTGTTCCGCGGCGGCCTCATCGCCCTCGCCGTCTCGATGGGCGCGATGCTGATCTACATCTGGGTCCGCTTCGAATGGCAGTTCGCCATCGGCGCCATCGTCACCCTCATCCTGGATACGACGAAGGTCGTCGGCTTCCTCGCCGTCACCCGGCTCGAATTCAACCTCACCACCGTCGCCGCCATCCTCACCATCATCGGCTTCGGCGTGAACGACAAGGTCGTGGTCTATGACCGGATGCGGGAGAACCTCCGCAAGTTCAAGACGATGCCGCTGCGCGAGCTGATCGACCGCTCGATCAACGAGACGCTGAACCGCACCCTCGGCACCTCCATCACCCTCGCCCTCTCGGCCCTGCCGCTCGCCCTCTTCGGAGGCGAAACCCTCTCGGGCTTCGCCTGGACCATGCTCTTTGGCATCGTCGTCGGCACCTCCTCCTCCATCTTCATCGCCGCCCCCATCCTCCTCTTCCTCGGGGAGAACCGGCTGCGCCGCGGCACGGAGGCCCCCGCCCGGCCAGCGGCCCAGAAGCCGGCCGCCCCGCGCCCGGCCGGCGCCGGCACCCCCACCCGCCAGGGGTAGCGCCGCCATGGCGACGCGCCGCGCGCTTCTCGGCACCCTGGCGGGCACGGCGGCCACCACACTGGGCCTGGGGGCCGGTCCGGTGGCCGCGCAGGGCGCCATCCCCTACGTGCCCCCGGTCAGCCGGCCCAAGGCCCTCACCCTGCTGGTCGGCGCCCCTGCCGGCAGCGGCACGGATCTCTGGGTGCGCGGCTTCGCGCCCTTCCTCGAACGGCACCTCAAGCAGGTGCAGGTCACCATCGCCAACCGGGTCGGCGGCGGCGGCCTCACCGCCATGCGCGACCTCGCCGAGGCCCGGCCGGACGGCTCCGTCCTCGCCTATGCCGCCACCCCCTTCCACATCGTCCGCGCCGTGGAGCGCGACGCGGCCCCGCTGCTGGACCGCATCGCCTTCCTCGGCGCCGTCACCGAGGAACCCGTCGCCCTCCTCGCCGCCCCGGGCACCGAACTGGACCAGCTGCGCCAGCGCGGCGGCACCCGCCCCCTCGGCCTGCCGCCACCCGTCAGCGCCGCCTCCGTCGCCGCGGCCGAGCTCGTCCAGCTCCTGCCGCTGGAACAGCTCCACTTCCCCTCCGCCGCCGCCGCCCGCCAGGCCGCCGCCGCGGGCAACGTCGCCGCCGCCCTCCTCGCCATCTCGGAAGCCGCCGGCGCGGTGCGCGAAGGCAAGCTCGCCCTGCTCGGCATCGCGGCCCCCGCCCGCCACCCGCAATGGCCGGATACCCCCACGCTGCGCGAACTCGGCATGCCGGTGGAGGGCGCCCTGCGCCGCGGCATCGCCGCCCCGGCCGGCATCGCACCCAACGCGGCCGCCGCCGTCGCCCGTGCCCTGCGCGCCGCCGTCACGGACCCGGAATTCCTCGCCCAGGCCGAAACCCGCGGCATCCTTCCCGTCTTCCGGGATGGCGAGGCCTGGACGGCCCTCGTCGCCCAGGACCGGGCGGAACTCCGCCACCGCTGGGAAACCTCCCCCTGGCCGGTCAGCGGCGGCTAGGGGCGAAGCCCCCGGCCGCCAGCCCCAGCCCCGGGTAAGCGCCACGAGGCTTTGTGAACGAGGAACGCCCCGAAATCGGCCCGCAAACGCCCCGCATGCCGGGCCATCCCCGCCGCGGCATCTTTGTCTCGCGGAAGACCCGGCGCTATCGTCGCCGCCCGCAGCGGTGGTAGGTGCGATCCGTGGCCCCTGAACCGGCCCAGGCCGAAGCTCTCCGCATCCGCCCCGCCGCGGAGGAAGGCGAGCTCATCGCGGTGCTCCGCAGCCCCCGCCTCCTGCGCCTCGTCCAGGACAGCCTCCACCGCATCGGCGCCGCCCCGGCCCGCGTCCTCGCCGTCGCGGAGGCCATGGCCCGCCTCGTCGGCCCCGGCCGCCCCCCGCTCGCCCTTCTCTGCGAGCCACAGCCGGAGGAGGATGGCTGGCGCGCCCTGCACGAAGCGGCGCACGATCCCTTCAGCCCCACCCGCACCCTTCTCCTCGGCGGCCCCCAGGGCGTGCCGGAAGACCCCGCCGCCCTCCTCGCCGCCCTCCGCGCCCTGACCGGCCGCGAGGACAACAGCGAGGCCGCGGAGGTCGATGCCCTGCGCCGCGGCCTGGCGGAGGGGGAGGTCGCCATGCGCTACCAGCCCATCGTCCGCATGAGCGACGGCGCCCCGGTCGCGCTCGAGGGCCTGGTCCGCTGGCTCCGCCCGGATGGCCCCGGGGGCGCCACCGCCCTCGGCCCGGACGCCTTCGTGCCCATGGCCGAGCGCGGCGGCCTCGCCAACCCGCTCGCCCGCGCGGTGGCCCATATGGCGGCCGCCGAGATGCGCGCCCTGCACCCGCATCTCGTCCTGCCCGTCACCATCAACCTGCCGCTGGAGGTGGTGCTCCGGCACGACACCGCCCCCTGGCTCGAACGCCTCTGCCAGGAGGAAAGGCTGCGCCCGCGCGGGCTGGGCATCGAGCTGACCGAGACGAGCCCGGTGCGCGACGCCATCGCGCTGCGCCGCGCCGTCCTCCGCCTGCGCCAGGCCGGCCACCCGGTCTGGGTGGACGATATGAGCCTCGAGGAAAACCGCGACCTCCTCTTCGACCTGCCCTTCACCGGCATCAAGCTCGACCGCTTCCTCGTCGGCGCCATCCCGCACAGCCACCGCGCCCGCGCCGAGGTCCGGCGGCTGATCGGCCTCGCGCATGAACGCGGCATGATCGTCACGGCCGAAGGCGTCACCAGCGCCCCGCTCTGGCGGGCCCTGGCCATGGCCGGGGCGGACAATGCCCAGGGCTATGCCGTCGGCCGCCCGCTCCCCGCCAGCGCCCTGCCCGCCTGGAACGCCGCCTGGCGCCGCTCCGGCCGCATGCCGGCACCGGGCGCGGAGTGATCCCCAGCCCGGGGCCGTGAGGACCCGGGCCCGGGGCCATGACGCCCCCGGGCCCCAAGCCCATCCCTCGCTCAGCGCATCGCCGCGATGTCGATCACCTCGGCCGCGCCGCTCACCGGCCCCAGCGGCGTGGGCGTGCCGTTCTCCAGGTTCAGCGTGTGCAGCACGCCGCCGGCCAGCAGATAGGCCGTGTTGGTCGCGCCCTCCGTCAGGATGTCGAAGGCCGCCGTCGCCGGCACGCCATTCCCGATCCGCCCGCGCATCTGCTGCACGCCGTCATTCGGCGGCGCCTGCAGGTTCAGCTGCCCCAGCACGCCATCCACCGTCAGCAGCATCGTCTGCTGCGCGCCCTGCATGCTGTTCGTATAGGCCCCGGCGGTGATGCGCGGCGCCGTATCCGCCAGCGGCGTCCCCGCCTGGTACTTCAGCTGCCCGTCGCGCACGACCTGCCCGTTCTCGACATTCACCCGGAAGTTCACGCCCGAGCTGCCCATCAGCCGCAGCCGGTCCGCCACCGGGTTGAAGTCCACCACCGCGCGCCCGCCGGATTCGAAGCGCTCGCCGAGCTGGCTCACCCGCGTCGCCATCCCGCTCATCGGGTCGATCGTCACGATCTGCCCGGAATCCGTCACGCCATACAGCCTGCCATCCGCCGGCCGAACATCGATGCCGAGCAGCGCACCCTCCGCCCCGCGCACCCGCATGGGCGCCGAGGCACGGCGCGTCTCGGTGTCGATCCGCACGAGGCTGCCATCGGCCGTCAGGCCCACCAGCGTGGCGGCCTGGGCCATGCCGGACAGGCCGAGAACGGCCAGGCCCGCCAGGGCGGTGCTGCGAAGGAAGGGGCTCATCGCGTCTCTCCGTGTGTGGGGCGGGACCCTCGCCCCGCCTCCACGCTACGGAGCAGCGCCCCGACCGGACGCAGCGCCCCCCTTCACAGCCCCGCGAGCCCGGCCGCGATCGGGGCCGGCGAATCAGCCCTGGGCGAGGGCCCCCGCCGCGCTAAGCTCCCACCCAACCAAAGAAACGACCCAGGGAGACAAAACGGATGCACAACGGAACTCTGTCACGCCGCGGATTCGGCACCACCCTCGCCGCCGCCCTCGCCGCGCCCGCCATCCTCCCGGCCACCGCCCGCGCCCAGCCCGCCGCCTGGCCGGACCGCCCCGTTCGCCTGATCGTCCCCTTCGGCGCGGGCGGCGCCATCGACACCCTCTCCCGCACCGTCGCCCAGCGCTTCGCCGATTTCGCGAATGGCCAGACCCTCGTCGTCGAGAACCGCTCCGGCGCGGGCGGCGCGGTCGCCGGCGCCTATGTCGCCCGCGAAAGGCCCGACGGCTACACGCTGATGATGGCCGATGTCGGCGCCAACGCCATCGGCAAGCTCCTCAACCCCGGCCTCGCCTACGACCCCGCGACCTCCTTCACCCCGGTCATCCACCTGGTGAACCTGCCCGGCGTGGTCATCGCCCACCCCTCCGTCACGGTGAAGGACCTGCCGGACCTCATCGCCCAGGCCAAGGCTCGCCCGGGCGCCTTCACCTACTCATCGGCCGGCACCGGCAATGGCAGCCATCTCTTCATGGCCCTCCTCCTCCGCCAGGCCGGGGTGGAAATGGTCCATGTCCCCTACCGCTCCGGCGCGGAAATGGTCACCGCCCTCGTCCGGGGCGACGCCCAGTTCGGCTTCCCCACCGTCTCCTCCGCCCTGCAGATGATCCGCGGCGGCCAGGCCCGCGCCATCGCCGTCAGCACGGCGGAGGAAACCCCCGCCCTCCCCGGCATCCCGCCCGTCGCCCGCACCCTGCCGGGCTTCGACCTCGCCGTCTGGCACGGGATCATGGCCCCCGCCGGGATGGACCCGGCCCTGGCCGAGCGCATCAACACCGTCTTCAACGGCATCGCCGCCCTGCCCGAGGTGAAGGAGGCCGTCTTCCGCGCCCAGGCCGGCCGCATGGTCGGCGGCACGCCCAAGGACTTCGCCGACCACGTCACCCGCGAGCTCGCCCGCTGGGATCCCCTGATCCGCGAGGGCGGCTTCCGCGTGGAGTAACCCGCCCCGCGCGGCCGCCGGCGGGAGGGCACCGCCTCACCCCCCGCCGGCCGCCCGCGCGAGGCAGATCTGGTTCAGGCTCCCCGCCCCCAGCGGGTTCCGCGCGAAGTCGCCATGGCGCTCCAGCAGCTCCAGCCCGCAGGCCTCCAGCAGCAGCGGCAGCTCCTGGGGAAAGAACTGGCGCAGCACCAGCGGCGCCATCGCCCGCCGCCGCCCGCCCGCCTCCCGCAGCCGCCAATGGGAGATGCGCACCTGCCGCACCGGGTCGTATTCCGCCACCTCCTCCGCCTCCACGGCCGAGGCGGGGTTGGGCCCCAGATCCAGCCGCCGCACCTCCCCCTCCGGCCGCGCCAGCGCCCGCAGGTCCGGCCGCACCACGTCGAAGGCGAAGATCCCTCCGGGCGCCAGGTGCCGCCGCACCGCCGAAAGGCAGGCCCGCAGATCCTCCATCTCCGTCAGATGCGCCAGCGAGTTGCAGGAGAGGACGACGAGCCCGAACCGCCGCTCCAGCGCGAAGTCCCGCATGTCGCCCAGCACGAAGAAGGCCCGCAGTCCCCCCGCCGCCGCCTTGCGCGCCGCCGCCGCCAGCATGGGGCGGGAGGAATCCAGCCCCACCACCTCATGCCCGTCCCGCGCGATCGGCAGGGTCAGCCGCCCCGTCCCGCAGGCCAGCTCCAGCACCGGCCCGCCCCGCCGCGCCTCCTCGCGATAGAAGGCCTCGCAAGGCCCGGGCGGCACGATCGAATCGTAGAGCTCCGCCATGTCATAGAGGGAAGGCGCCCCGCCCCCGCCCGATCCGGTGTCGGCATCGAACAGGGCTTGGGGGCGTGAAGGGCCAGAGGCTGTCATCCGCATGCCCCCCGCTCCCACCCATCCAGAGCCGGCTCAACCCAATTCGAGGGCTGCTCCCGCTTCCTTCATTCCCCGCCCGGCCCCTTCCCCACCCGCCCGACCCCGCCTAACTGAAGCCCACGGAACGAGGAGTGCCGGTCAGTGCAGGATGTCGCCATCATCGGCGCGGGGCCGGTCGGCCTCAGCTTCGCCATCGCCCTCGCCGGAAGCGGCCTCTCCACCACCCTCATCGAACGCCAGCCCGCCGAGGCCCTGGAAAACCCCGCCTTCGACGGGCGCGAAATCGCCCTCACCCACCACTCCCGCGCCCTGCTCGAATCCCTCGGCGCCTGGACCCTGATCCCCGCCAACGCCGTCTCCCCGCTGCGCGAGGCCCGCGTCCTGAACGGCACCGCCTCCTACGCCCTCACCTTCGACACGGGCGCCGAAGGCACGGAAGCCCTCGGCTTCCTCGTCTCCAACCACCTCATCCGCCGCGCCCTGCACCAGGTGGCGCAGGGCATCCCCACCATCCGCATCCTCGCCGGCACCGGGGTGGACCGCGTCGCCACCACCTCCGACTCCGCCCGCCTCCGCCTCTCCGATGGCCAGGAGATCACCGCCCGCCTCGCCATCGCCGCCGATACGCGCTTCTCCCGCTCCCGCGCCCAGCTCGGAATCGCCGCCTCCACCCTCGACTTCCAGCGCTCCATGCTCGTCTGCCGCATGGCCCATGAGGCAGCGCACGACCATGTCGCGACCGAATGGTTCGACTACGGCCAGACCATCGCCCTGCTGCCCGTGAACGGGAACGCCTCCTCCCTCGTCATCACCCGCGGCCATGCCGAGATCACGCGCCTGACAAACCTCCCCGCCGAGGATTTCGAGGCCGAAATGGCCGAAAGCCTCCGCCAGCGGAACCTTGGCCCCATCCGCCTGGCCAGCACGCGCCACGCCTACCCGCTCGTCGCCACCTATGCCCGCCGCTTCATCGCCCGCCGCTTCGCCCTGCTCGGGGACGCTGCGGTCGGCATGCACCCCGTCACCGCCCACGGCTTCAACCTCGGCCTGCGCGGCGCCGAAACCCTGGCGCGCGAAATCCTCTCCGCCCAACAACGCGGCCGGGACATCGCCGCCCCCGAAGCCCTCGGCCGCTACGAAGCCGCCCACCGCCTCGCCACCGGGCCCCTCTACGCCGGCACCAACGCCCTCGCCCGCCTCTACGCCGAGGAAAGCCCCCCCGCCCGCCTCCTCCGCCACGCCGTCCTGCGCGCAGGCGGGGTCCTCTCGCCCTTCCGCAAGGCGGTGGCCTCCATGCTGATGGACCGGGGGTCGCGGGCGGCTTGATCCTGGGGTGGCGGTCTGTCCCGGGGAGAGGAAGAAGGAATTCTTCCTCTCCCCGGACCCGTCGAAGGCAGTGCCTTCGACCCATCATCTTTTTCTAGAAGTTTGGAATCACCGGGCTGACGGTGCGCCTGAAGTCGATGACCTCAGGCGACTGCAACGGCAGGATCATCCCCCTAACCAGAAACCCCACTGATCCGGGGCATCCACGGCAGTCCGATGGGGTTCCAAGGGCCTCAGGCCCTTGGCGGGTGCAGGGCAGAGCCCTGCCCTCCCTACCCCGAATGCCCCGAAGCCCGAACCCCCGCATCCCGCGCCAGCCGCGCCGCCATGGGCGCCGCCAGCAGCACCGGCAGGGCCGCGCCGAGGAAGGCCACCGAGAAGTCTGTCACCCCTGGCCCGTCGCGCCCGCCGATCGCGGCGGAGGCGGCCAGCCATCCGGCCCCCCAGGTCACGCCCAGCGCCATGAAGAGTTGCTGCGCGGTCGCCGTGATCGCGGTGGCCGAGGAGAGCTTGCCCGGCGGCACGTCCACGTAGCTGAGCGAGTTGGAGGAGGTGAATTGCAGGCTCCGCGCCAGCCCGCCCCAGGCGAGGACGAGGAACACGGCCCAGAGCGGCCAGTCCGGCGTGAACATCGCGCAGACCGCGAAGGAGGCCGCCACCATGACGGAGTTCCAGACGAGCACGTTGCGGAAGCCGAAGCGCTTCAGGGCGAAGCTCGTCATCGGCTTCATCGCGAAGGCCCCGAGGGCGGTCGCGAGCGTGATCATGCCCGAGGTGGTGGCCGAGGCCCCGAAGCCGAGCTGCATGAAGAGGGGGAGGAGGAAGGGCGAGGCCCCCGCCCCGATGCGGAAGAGGCTCCCGGCCCCCACCGCGATCCGGAAGGAGGGCACCGCGAACATGGAGAGGTCCAGCGCCGGATTGGGCGCGCGCCGCGCCCAGCGCACCGCCGCCCAGCCCAGCCCGATTCCCACCGCGAGGCCCGCCAGGGCCAGGGGTGCCGGCACCATCCCGCGCCCGATCGTCTCCGCCCCGAACATCAGGCAGGCCAGCGAGGCCCCGATCAGCGTCACCCCCACCAGGTCCAGCCTCGGCGGCCGCGCCTGCCGCTCGGCGGGGATGAAGCGCCAGATGGCGAGCAGCCCGATGGCCGCCACCGGCAGGTTGATCCAGAACACCGCCCGCCAGGAAACCGTGTCGGTCAGCAGCCCGCCAAGCGGCGGGCCGAGGATGGGCCCGAGCAGCGCGGGCATGGTGAGCCAGGTGGTGGCGCGCACCACCTCCTCCGGCCGCACCTGGCGCAGCAGCAGCAGCCGGGCGACCGGCACCATCATGGCGCCGCCCAGCCCCTGCAGCACCCGCGCCCCCACCAGCTCCCCCAACCCGCGCGAAAGCCCACACAGAGCAGAGGCGAAGGCGAAGACCGCCATGGCCACCATGAACACCCGCTTGGCCCCGAACCGGTCCGCCACCCAGCCGGAGAGCGGGATGAACACCGTGAGCGCGACGAGATAGGAGGTGATGGCGGCGGAGAGGTGCAGCGGGTCCGCGCCCAGGTCCCGCGCCATCGCCGGCAGCGCCGTCGCGATCACGCTGGAATCCAGGTTCTGCATGATGAGGGCGGAGGCGACGATGATCGCGGTCAGCCGCGCATTGGGCGGCGGGCTCGGCACCGGATCGCCCGCCACGCCCTCAGCCGCGTCCAACCCCGAAACCGCCACGCATCATCCCTCGCACGCAGCCCGGCCGCCCGCCGTGGCGCACCCTTATTGCGCCCGGCCGCGCCCGGCGCGAAGCCCCGGAGGGGAGAGGGGGACGACAAAAACGGGTGGGGCCGCCGGCATCCCGGCCGCCCCACCCGGCCCCGATCAGGCGCCGAAGCCGCCGTCGATCGTGTGCAGCGCCCCGGTCACGAAGCCCGCCTCGGGCCCGGCGAGGAAGGCCACCACGGCCGCTATCTCCTCCGGCCGCCCGTGGCGCTTCATCGGCATCATGGCGTAGAGCATGTCCTTCAGCGGCCCATCCGCCGGGTTCATATCCGTGTCCACCGGCCCGGGCTGCACGGCGTTTACCGTGATCCCGCGCGGCCCGAAGTCCCGCGCCAGGCCCCGCACCATCCCCTGCACCGCCGATTTGGTCAGCGCATAGGCCGCCACCCCCGGGAAGCCCACATGGTCCCCCGTCACCGAGCCGATGACGATGATGCGCCCGCCATCCGGCATCCGCCGCGCCGCCTCCACCGCCGCGTGATAGGGCGCATGGACGTTGATGCGGATCATCCGGTCCACCTCATCCGCATCCGCCTCCAGCGGGTCGCCGAACATGGCCACCCCCGCATTCACCACCAGCACGTCGAGAGGCCCGCTGTCGCGCACCCGCGCGATCACGGCATCCCGGTCCGCGCTGTCGGTCTGGGCGGCCGTCGCGCCGGTTTCCGCCGCCACCTTCTCCGCCGCCTCGCGGGAGCCGGAGAAGGTGAAGGTCACCGCCGCCCCATCCGCCACCAGGCGCCGCACGATCGCCGCCCCGATCCCCCGGCTCCCGCCGAGCACCAGCGCGCGCTTGCCACTCATTCCGGCCATCGGCCTTCTCCTTGATCCGAACTGTAGTGGCCGCTAAATAAACCCTCCCAAACCCCCGTCAAGGCATTTTGTATCGATGACTACAAATTTGCCGGGCCCTGCTCCCCGCCCGAGGGGCCGCCCGCGCAAGTTCGACCCCGACCAGGCCGTGGCCACCGCCCAGGTCCTGTTCCTGGCGCGCGGCTACGACGCCGTGGGCGTGGCCGACCTCACCGAGGCGCTCGGCATCAACCCGCCCAGCTTCTACGCCGCCTTCGGCAGCAAGGCCGGCCTCTTCGCCCGCGTGCTGGAGCGCTACAGCCGCTGCAACGGCCTGCCCCTGGAAGCCCTGCTCCAGCCCGGCCGCCCGGTGGAGGAAGCCCTGTCGGCCCTCCTCGAGGAAGCGGCCCGGCGCTACGCCGCCAATGTCGCGGCCCCGGATGCGGGCGGATGCCTCGTGCTCGAAGGCCAGCGCTGCAACGACCCCGCCGCGCGCGACGCCGCCGCCGCGCTGAACGACGCCGCGGTCGAGGCCATCCGCGGCTTCATCGCCGCGCGCCACCCCGGCCAGGCCGGGCCGCTGACCGACTATGTCGTGGCCGTCCTCACCGGCCTGTCCACCGCCGCGCGCGCCGGCCAGGGCGAGGAACGCCTTCTCGCCACCGCCACCCTCGCCGCCCAGGCCATCCGCGCCAGCCTCGCGGCCTGACGCGCCCCGCACGGGTCCGGCCGCGCGGAATCCCGCCGCACGCAACCCCGCCATGCCTTGCAACCGCCGGAACGCGCGCGCATTTTCGCCCCATGGACCAGACTGCCGGCGAAGCGCGCCGCATCCCCCTTCACGGACCGGACGATTTCGAGGGCATGCGCCGCGCAGGCCGCCTCGCGGCCGAATGCCTGGACATGATCACCCCCCATGTCCGCCCCGGCGCCACCACCGGCCAGCTGGACCAGCTCTGCCACGACTTCATGCTGGACCACGGCGCCGTCCCCGCCACGCTCGGCTACCGCGGCTACACCAAGTCCTCCTGCATCAGCATCAACCACGTCGTCTGCCACGGCATCCCGGGCGACCGCGTGCTGGTGGAGGGCGACATCCTCAACATCGACGTCACCCCGCTGCTCGACGGCTGGCACGGCGACAGCTCGCGCATGTATGTCGCGGGCCAGCCCTCCACCAAGGCGCGGCTGCTGATGGACGTGACCTATGAGAGCATGATGCGCGGCATCGCGGCGGTGAAGCCCGGCGCCACGCTGGGCGACATCGGCCACGCCATCCAGAGCTATGTCGAGAAGCACCGCTTCTCCGTCGTGCGGGACTTCTGCGGCCATGGCGTCGGCCGCAAGTTCCACGCCCCGCCCAACATCCTCCATTTCGGCCGCCGCGGCGAAGGCCCCGTGCTCAAGCCCGGCATGTTCTTCACCATCGAGCCGATGGTGAATGCCGGCCGCGCCGAGGTGAAGGTCCTCGACGACGGCTGGACGGCCGTCACGCGCGACCGTTCCCTTTCCGCCCAGTTCGAGCATATGGTCGGCGTCACCGAATCCGGCGTGGAGGTCTTCACCCTCTCCCCCGCCGGCCTGCACAAGCCCCCCTACGACGCCTGAGGCTGCATGACTCTCCCGGAACGGCTGGTCGAAGGGTATCGCGGCTTCCGCCATACCCGCTTCCGGCGTGAGCGCGACCACTATGCCCGCCTGGCCGAGGCCGGGCAGCAACCCACCATCCTGATGATCGCCTGCGTGGACAGCCGCGTCGCGCCCGAGATCGTCTTCGACGCCGACCCCGGCGAGATGCTGGTCGTCCGCAACGTCGCCAACCTCGTCCCGCCCTACCAGCCGGACGCGAACTACCACGGCACCTCGGCGGCCATCGAATTCGCGGTGCGCCAGCTGAAGGTCGCCCATATCATCGTCTGCGGCCACGCCTCCTGCGGCGGCATCAACGCCTTCCGCCAGAACGCGCTGAACGGCGTGGACGCGGCCCATGGCGACTTCGTCGCCCGCTGGATGGACCTGATCGCCCCGGCCACGAAGCTCGCCCTCACCTGCGACGCCGTGGACCCGCTGCACGACCAGACCGCGATGGAATTCGCCGCCATCCGCCAGTCCCTCCAGAACCTCCGCACCTTCCCCTGGCTCACCGCCCGGGAAAAGGCGGGCGAACTCGCCCTGCACGGCCTCTGGTTCGACGTGGCCGACGGCTCGCTGCGCGTGCTGGACGAGCCCACCGGCGGCTTCACCCGGCTGGACGACCCGAAGGACTGAGGGGCGCAAGGCCCGCTTTACCTCCGCCCGAGGCATCTATACGCTTCCGCAACGTGTTGCCCCCTGGTGGGGCGGATGCGATGCGGAGGAACCATGCTGAGATCCCGGGCGCGCTCCCTGCTCCTTCTCTGCCCCATCCTCCTGCCCGCATGCGGCGGCGCTGACCGGGCGGAGGAAACCCCGGTCCTCGCCTGGCACCTGCCGCGAAACAGCATCGAGGCGACCGCGCAATACGAGTTCCTCGGCTGCAGCCTCGAGGGAAACCGCCTGCGCCTGACCCTCGCGAGCACCGTCACCCTCGCCAGCCGCTCCGCCCGAGACGATTCCGCCCGGGTTGAAATCCCGACCAGCGACCTCCGCAGCTTCTGGTCAACGAACACCGTCGCGGTGAAGACCAACGACGATGGCGTGCTCCAGACGATCGCCGCCAAGCCCTCCGACCAGACCCCGGCCATCATCGGCAATGTCATCCAGACCGCGGTGAAGGTCCTTCCCCTCGCGCTCGGTGTCCCCGTGGCCGCGCGCGCCCAGCGCGCCGAATGCGGGGAAGCGGTCGCGGTCCGCCGTCAGATCGACGCGCTCCGCGAAAGCCTGCGCAACCCCCGGGTTGAGACGAAGGAGGTCGAACGCCTCACCGCCGCCATCGCCCGCCTGCGCGGCCTGGTCACGGTGACGGAAAAGGCCACCTACGCTCCCGGCGACACGCCGGCCTTCGCCCCCCCGCAACCGGACCAGCCGCTGTCCGCCGGCAACCCCCTGGTCGTGCTCCTGCTCACCCCGGGCCGGCAGGGCGTCGAACGGGCCCGCTGGCTTAGCCCAGCCGGCCTGGCCTCCGCCTTCACCGCCGAGGGGGCCGCCGGGCCGGACCTCCTCGCCCACCGCGTCGAGGTTCAGCTCCGCACCGGCCGCCCTGAGGCCCTCGCCCCCACCCCCCTCCCCGCCGGAGCGCATTACCGCGACCCCCGGAGGCTGGACTTCCACGTCGTCCAGTACCGCGTCGTGAACGACGAGGCCGCGGCGGACGCGCCTGAGGTGCACGGCTTCCGCTTCGCCCAGCTCGGGACCCCGCGCACCCTGCCCATCCACCCGCGCTTCGCCGAAAGCCTCGACTACAGCTTCACCTTCGCCGAGGACGGGCTGATGACCAGCGGCAGCTTCGCGAACACCGCGCGCGGCCTGGCTGTGAGCTCCATGCTGCTCACCGCCGCCGGCGGCGCGGCGACCGCGGGTGCCACCGTGGCCGGCGCGCCCACCGCCCGGTTGGAGGCCGCCACCGCCCGGATCAAGGCGGAAGCCGACCTCATCGAGGCGCGCAGCCGCCTCCGCAAGCTCCAGGAAGAGGCGGGGCAGGCCCCCTGATGCGCCCGCCTGGAGTCGCGGCGCTTCTCCTGGCGCCCCTCCTCCTCACCCCGCCCCCAGCCCATGCCCAGGCCCGAATGCGGGAGGAGAGCCTGACCATGCGGGAGATCGGCGCCCAGCTGGATGGGCTGCGCCGCCTCAACCGCCCTGACCTGGCCGAGCGCGCCTTTGAGGAGGTGGAACGGCTGGGCACGCCCGCCCCCGTCCTCCACCGGCGCGGCGGCCCCGAACGCCTGCTCGAAAGCCTCCAGATGCGGCGCGAGATGGTGGAACTCGGCGACGGGGACGGCCGCTCGATCAATCCGGGTCTCGCGGCCCTGGCCCGCAGCCTGGCCGGCGCCCCGAACCTGCCGGAGCGCCTCACCGAGTCCCCCCTGCTCAGCGCCTACGCCTTCCAGCGAATAAGGGGGCGCTACGCGGGAACCGAGATGATCGGGCCGGACGGCGTGGCGGATGGAAACGGCGCCAGCCGGGCCTACCAGCGCCCGCCGGACCTGCCGCCCAGCGTCCGTTGCGCCTCCGTGCAGCAGGCGCGGGCCCTCGGCCTTGCGCAGTGCCCCGGCAATGCTGGCCCGGATGTCCGCCAGCTGAAGGTGAACCTACGCTTCGTGGTGGCCCTCCTCGGCGGCCCATCCGGCCCCTGCAGCGGCTCGCTGATCGGGCCGGGCCTGGTGGTCACCGCCGCCCATTGCGTCCCCCCGGGCAGCGGAGCCCTCCCGCAGGGTGGGATGTGGATGCGCGTGCCCGGCGGCCCCGCGCCCGTCGGGGTGCGTGCCGTGCGCCAGCTCCCTTCCCATGCCATGTCCGGCTTCCGCGATGTCGCGATCCTCCAGACCGACACCCCGCCCTGGCTGACCGGCGTCACCGCCGGCCGCATCGCGCCGGCCCGTGACGACCAGGCGCTGTTCGTCCTGCTGGCGGGCTACGGCCTCGCCGTCACACGGCAAGGCGAGCGCCTCACCTCCGACAACCCCTTCTACGGCCAGCAGGTCGTCGATTTCCCCCATACGCGCAAACTGCCCGGGGCCGGCGCCTCGATCATCGCCTGGAAAAGCGCGGAACCGTTCCGCGCCAGCCAGTGCGGCGGCGACAGTGGCGGGCCGGTCTTCGCGGAATCACCCACCGGCATCCCGATGATCGTCGGCCTGATCATGCGGGGACGCGAGAACGACCTCTCCACACCGGCGCTCTGTGCCCACGCCCGAAAGGGGCAGTTCGTCGATTTCGGGCATTCGCTGAATCGCGATGACCTCTGCGCCATGGTGGCCGATCTGGGCTCGCCCTGCATCTCCCCGGCCCTGGTCCCGCCCTGACCCCCTGAGGCAGACCTCACGCTAACCTAGCGGCCCCTCCGCCCCATTCTCCACCACCAGCACCTGCCCCACCGCCCCGGCATCCAGGAACCGCCCCATGGAGCGTGCCTGAAGCCGCAGCAGCGCCAGATCCGGCCCGAAGCCCACCGTCACGAAATCGAACCGCATCCATCCCCCCGAGAGGCCCGCCGGGCGCCCGCCCCATCTGCCCCGTGCAACACCGCCTTGGGAAGCGCCGCCAGCCCCACCCTTCCCCGTGGACAAGCCCTCCGCACCGCCGCATCTTCACACCTCACGAATTCGGGAGGCCGCCTTGGCCCGCAGCCCCGGCATGGAGGAAGCAAGCCCCGGCTTCGCCGGCCTGCTGGACATCCCGCCCAGCTCCACCCGCGCACGCGCGCCCCGCCCGGCCGACCCCGCCCTCGGCCCGGAAGGCCACCGCAAGCGCCTGCGCGACAAGCTCCTCCGCGCCGGCCCCGAGGCGCTCGCGGATTACGAGCTGCTGGAGATGCTCCTCTTCCTCGCCCTGCCCCGGGTGGACACCAAGCCCCATGCCAAGCGCCTCATGGCCCGCTTCGGCAGCTTCGCCCGCGCCGTCTCCGCGCCCGAGGTGGAGCTGCGCGCGGTGGAGGGCATCGGAGACGCCGCCATCGCCGCCCTCCGCCTCGCCCAGGCCACCGCCATCAAGCTCCTGGCCGAGGAGGTGCGGGACCAGCCCGTGCTGAACAACTGGGACCGGCTGATCGCCTATCTCTCCGCCGCCCTGGCGCGCGAGAACGTGGAGCAGTTCCGCGTCCTCTTCCTCGACAGCAAGAACCGCCTCCTGGCCGACGAAGCCCAGGCGCGCGGCACGGTGAACCACACCCCCGTCTACCCGCGGGAGGTCATCAAGCGCGGGCTGGAGGTGGGCGCCACCGCCCTCATCCTCGTCCACAACCACCCCTCGGGCGACCCGACCCCCTCCCGCGCCGACATCGAGATGACCAACGAGATCCGCCAGGGCGCCGCCACCCTCGGCATCGTGGTGCATGACCACCTCATCATCGGCAACGGCCGCCACCTCTCCTTCCGGCGCGAAGGGCTCCTCTGAAGGCGGGGGCAGACGAAAGATTGTAGCTGGGCGCGATTGACCACCCGGCTTGCCGGCACCACCCTCTGACGATGCGCGCCCCCCTCGCCGCGATCCTCCCGGCTCTTCTGCTCGCCGCCACGCCAGGCCTCGCGCAGCTCGTTCCCGATCCGGGCAAGCCGCCCCCGGCGGACAGCACGGGCCCGCGCCCCGTCCCGGCGCCCCGCGCCCCGTCCCCCGCTCCGGCCCCCGCCCCGGCCCCCCGCCCCCAGGCGACCGGGCCGGACGGGAAGCCGCCGCCGCTCTACGACATGCCGGACCCCGCCCCGCGCCGCCCCGGCCCGCCCTCGCGCCCCGGCCCGGATGCCCGCGCGCAGCCGGTCCCCCCGGGCGGCCCCTCCGGCAAGCCGCCGCCGCTGGACCCGCGCAACGCCCCGCCGCCCAACACGCGGGAGGTCTCCTCGGGCACCGGCTTCGTCATCACCGAACGCCAGGCCCTCACCAACGACCATGTGGTGCGGGATTGCCGCCAGATGCGCGCCCGCACCCCCGATGGGCGCGACATCGTGGCCACCGTCCGCCAGCGCGACAGCCGGCGCGACCTCGCCATCCTCGACCTCGCCCAGGCCGCCGGCCCGCCCCTGGCCTTCCGCGCCGAACCCGAGATCCGCCGGGGCGAATCCGTCGTCACCTACGGCTTCCCCCTGGCCGGCATGCTCTCCTCCGGCCCCACCCTGACCACCGGCGACATCTCCGCCCTCGCCGGCCTGGCCGACAACCGCGCCCACTACCAGATCAGCGCGCCGGTCCAGCCCGGCAATTCCGGCGGCCCGCTGCTGGACCTCTCGGGGAATGTGGTGGGCATCATCACCAGCAAGCTCAACGCCCAGCGCGTCGCCCAGCGCACCGGCGACATCCCGCAGAACGTGAACTTCGCGGTGAAGGCCGAGGAAGCCCTGGCCTTCCTGCGGGAGAACTCCATCCGCCCGCGCATGGCGCCCAGCACCGCCCCCCGCACGGCGGCCGAGGTCGGAGAGGCGGTCCACCCCTCCGTGCTCTTCCTGCGCTGCCTGGGCTAGAGGTCAGTACTCAATAAGGGAGTACCGAGTCGGCCTGAAGTTGTGCTTCCAAGTCTCTTGCCTGGCGGTTGGAGGCTGGGATGCGCACGGGGCGATGCTGGTTGAGTAGCGAGTGACCTCGGATCGAGCCATCGCAGCCCGGGGGCGGCGCGGACTCTGCGGTACCATCGGCGCCGGCGTCGGCCTTTATCTCACCCGCCTCGTCAAATCGGTGCTCAGCTACCTCCTGGTGCTGCCCCGCCCTTGCCTAGCCGCCCCCATTCAGGCGGCCTGATCGGCGAACCCGCCCTTTAGAACCCCGTCAACATGTTAAATTGAGGGGACCGAAGTAGCCCTTTGTAGGCCGATGGGCCGTTCCCACGCCCGGTAAAGCTCCAGCACAGACCAAGCCATCGGCACTCCTGCGGACCAGCTTTGTTGACGGTTGAGAGAGGTGGCAGGCCGAGGTGAGCTTGCCAGTGCGCCGGCGGTAGGTACCATCAAACCTGAAACGGATTGCAGGACCATGCTCGCTCATCTCATTCGGCGCATTGCTGCGGCGTGCCTGGCTTTCTCTGCTGCCCTCCCGACCGCGTCTGCACAGACGCGCGGAGCCGCTCTGGACGTCAATGGAAGTGTTCCCCTCTTCTGTCGCGATAGTAGCAACACCTTCCAGCCATTCGTGGGCACGAATTATGGTCGCTTGCAGGAGGCGTTTATTCGCCAGTTCGGGTGGCGTCACGAGCTTCGCTCGATATCTCCTTCCGTGGGTGTCCTTACCTTCTCAGCGGATCACCGTAATCCGAACGCCGAGCGGATCTACTACGACGTCCAAGTCTACAACGGGGGAATCGCTCTGCTACACATGCATGTCCGTCTTAGAGGAACCCGTGAGGATCTAACCGCAAGCCGGATGTGCTTCCAGACCTTTGGGATCGTGAACGTCCAGTAGCGTCGCTCACCGACGAAGACGTGTTGACAGGCTGCCAGACATACGATGCACGCTCACAAAAACACGCTGTCGAAAATATCCATTACAGCAGTGGCTATCGTATTAGCGTTCATGGTCCGCACAGATGTCCATGGCGCCACGACCATCTCCTGCTCAGCCCCTGGACGACAGGGAGTTACCATCACCCTAGATGGGCCGGCCTGAAATTGTGTTTCCAAGTCTTTGCCTGGCCGTCGGGGCCCGGGATGCGCCAGGGCGCTATACCGGTTAAGTGAGAACCCCGGCGTTGCCGCCCTCAGTCGCACCGCCGCAGCGCCTTCCCCGGCGTCACGCCCAGCCGTGCCAGGGCCGGCGGAATGGCGCCGGAAAGCCGGAGCCTGCCATCCGGCAATCCCTCCAGGATGCGGGGCGCCCCGGCCGGGGGTAGCAAGTAGAACCGCTCCCGGTCCGCGAAGATCTCGTAGCTCTCGCCATGCTCCGCGACATCCCCGATGCGCAGGGCATTCCCCACCCATGTGGCGGTCGGGGCATTGCAGCGCGTGATGGCGTAACGGGCACCCAGCGCCGCCGGGAACCGTGGGAGCCACACCGTGCCTGCGGGCGGACCTTCCGCGGAGGGCGGGGCGGCGGGACGGGCCGAGGCGCCAGGCCCCGCCTGCGGCAAGGCGGGCTGCGAGAGGGCCGGCGGCACGGCCTGCGGAACGACGGGCGGAACAGGCGGCAGCCCCGCCGTCCGGTCATCGAGAAACCCATGGGCGGTCAGCCCCGCCCGCGCCTGCAGGGCAGCGATCGCCTCGCGCCGGGCCTCCGGCGCGCCCGGTAGGCCGAACCGGGCATTCAGCGCCTCCGCCGCCCCGGGCTCGCGCTCCGCCTCCTCGGTCGCGGGGGGCTGCAGCCAGCGGCGGAGGTCGTCCCGCTTGGCCTCCTGCGCGCGGAGGAGGCAGGCCGGATCCGGCTGTCCGCCGGGCAGGCAGTGCTGCCGGAGAAAGGCCTCGAAGGCACGCGCATCGGCCTCCAGCCCCGGGCGCTGCGCGGGGTGCAGCTGGTGGCGCAGGGCCTCATAGACCAGGGCACGCCGCCGGTCGGCCAGCCGCGCGGCCGGATCGGCGCAAAGGGCGGCGGCGAGCGGATCGGCGGGGCCGGCACAGGCGGCCGCCTCCCCCGGCAGGGGCGCCACGGCCTGCCCCCGCGCCGGCCCGGCAAGGACGAGCAGGGCGGCCGCCGCGGCGATCGTCCAGGGATACGGCATTCGGGCGGGCACGGGCGGAGTGTCCCGGCCGGGTCCCCGGGGGTCAAGGGCCGCAGGCGCGGACAGGGGGGCGAACGGGGAGATGGACGGGGAGCCGGGCGCCGGGTCGCGGCGCCCGGGCCGGTTCAGCCCGTGCCGGCGTTGTCCGTCTTGTCGCTCTCCGCCAGCTTGCGCAGCTCGTCGGAGCTGAGGCCGGCCGGCACCGAGCCGGCCAGCGTGCCGTCGCCATCCTCCCGATGCGCCTTGTCCGTCGGCGCGCCGCCCGCCGTGTGGCGCGCCCCCTCGGTGGAGGGCTGGGGCGAGGAAGCGGGAGGGCTGTCTTTGGTCGGGGTCATCGGGTCTCTCCAGGGCCGGTCAGGTCCGGTCCTGGAGCAACGCCGGGCGAAGGGGCGGGATGCCCCCGATCAGTAGCGGTAGTAGAGGCCGACGCCAGGCGGCGGCGCATAGTAGCGCGGCGGGGGCGGAGGCGGCGGCGCGTAATAGACCGGCGGCGGCCGGCGCCAGTGCCGGCGGTAGTAATAGCCGGGCGGCGGCGGCGGCACGTAATAGGCCGGCGGCGGCGGGTAGTAGTACTGCACGGGCAGGGCTGCGCCCGGTGCGGCCAGGGCCACCGGGGCGGGCAGCGCCGCCTCGGCCGCCGGGGCCACCAGGGCCGTGCCGAGGACAGCCACCAGGGCGGCGGCGGCCCGGCAGGGCAGGTTCGAGGCTGGTGACATCACAAGCTCCTCCTTGCGCCGGCAGGCCGGCTGGGGACGCCGCAGAGATGGGCGTCCTTCGCGGCGTAACGGAGGCGAGGCCTGCCGCATTGCGGCCTTCCCCCATCAAGCCTTTGAGAGAGGCCCCGGGGCGCCGCCTCAGGCCGGGTCGGCGAAGACCCGGGCGAGGGTGGCGCGGATATGGGTGAAGTCCCGCTGCGGGTCCATCACCCCGTCCAGCGCCTCCGGGCGGATCAGCGCCGTCACCTTCGGATCGGCCAGCAGGTTGTCGCGGAAGCTGCGCCCGCCGGGGGTGCCGAGATTCTCCCAGGTCGCCATGGCGTTGCGCTGCACGGTGGCATAGGCCTCCTCCCGGCTCATCCCGGCCTGGGTCAGCGCCAGCAGCACCTTCTGGGAATGCACCACCCCGCCCAGGCTCTCGAGATTCGCCTTCATCCGCTCGGGATAGACGGTCAGCTTCTCCATCATCCCCGCGGCCCGGGTCAGCGCGAAGTCCAGCGCGATGGTCGCATCCGGCCCGATCACCCGCTCCACGCTGCTGTGGGAGATGTCGCGCTCATGCCAGAGGGCGACATTCTCCAGCGCCGGTATGGCATAGCCGCGGACGAGCCGGGCGAGGCCCGTCAGGTTCTCGGAGAGCACCGGGTTGCGCTTATGGGGCATCGCCGAGGACCCCTTCTGCCCGGGGTGGAAATACTCCTCCGCCTCGCGCACCTCGCTCCGCTGGAGGTGCCGCACCTCGATCGCCAGCCGCTCGATCGCCGAGGCAGTGACCGCGAGCGTGCAGAAATAGGCCGCGTGGCGGTCGCGCGGGATCACCTGGGTGGAAACCGGCTCCGGCCGCAGCCCCAGCCGCCCGGCCACGAAGGATTCGACCCGCGGATCGGCGGAGGCGAAGGTGCCGACGGGGCCGGAGATGGCGCAGGTCGCGACCTCCGCCCGCGCCGCGACCAGCCGCGCGCGGCACCGCGCGAACTCGGCCCAATGCCCGGCGAGCTTCACGCCGAAGGTGGTCGGCTCGGCATGAATGCCGTGGGAGCGGCCGATGGTGGGCGTGAGCGCATGCTCCTCCGCCCGGCGCCGCAGCGCGGCAAGGAGGGCGTCCAGATCCTCGATCAGCAGGTCGGCGGCACGGACCATCTGCAGGTTGAGGGCCGTGTCCAGCACGTCGGAGCTGGTCATGCCCTGGTGCATGAAGCGCGCGTGCTCGCCCATGCCCGAGCCATCCGGCCGCGCCTCGCCCAGCCAGGTGAGGAAGGCGATGACGTCATGGCGGGTCACCCGCTCGATCTCGTCGATGCGCTCCAGATCGGCCGCCGAAATATTGGCGATCCGCCGGTCGCCCTCGCGCCGGATGGCCTCGGCGGATTCGCGCGGAATGGTGCCGAGATCCGCCATGGCCTCGGCCGCCAGCGCCTCGATCTCGAACCAGATGCGGAACCGGGCCTCGGGGGACCAGATCGCGGCCATCTGGGGGCGGGTGTAGCGCGGGACCATGGCGGGGCTTCCGGTTCGAAAGGGCAGGCGCGGCGGCGGTATCCGGGGGGCGGCGCGGCGTCAACCTTTGCGCGCACTCCGGGCAGGGTGGGGCCCGGGCGGGGGCAGCGCGGGGGCCCGGCCGGGCAACGACATATGAATGGTTGCTCAGGCATTGCCGATTGTTTATGCGCCATCGGCCGCTCGGCTTTCGCGCGGAAGGCTGCGATGGCGCGGCTGGCGTTCCCGCCCCGGTGTGGGAGCGCGTTCATTCATGGCCGGTTGCCCGACCATCGGCGGCCGGCAGGGGAGGCAGATCGCCGATGGGAGCGGATTGGTTCATCGCCCTCGGGCAGGTCCTTTTGATCGACCTCGTGCTCGCGGGCGACAACGCCATCGTGGTCGGGATGGCCGCGGCAGGGCTGCCGCCGGACCAGCGGCGCAAGGCGATCTTCTGGGGCATCGTCGCCGCGACGGTGATGCGCATCGGCTTCGCCGCCATCACGACGCAGCTTCTGGCCATCATCGGGCTCACCCTGTTCGGCGGGCTGCTGCTGCTCTGGGTCTGCTGGAAGATGTATCGCGAGCTGCGGCAGCCGCATGAGCAGCAGCATGGCGCGGAACTGGTCGCCGGCGAGGATGGGGCGCAGGCGGCGGATAGCGGCGCGCCGCGCAAGACCCTGGCCCAGGCGATCATCCAGATCCTGGTGGCCGACGTGTCCATGTCGCTCGACAACGTGCTGGCGGTGGCCGGCGCGGCGAAGGACCACCTGGACGTCCTGGTCATCGGCCTCGCCATCTCCGTGGTGCTGATGGGCCTGGCTGCGACCTTCATCGCGAAGCTGCTGGAGAAGCACCGCTGGATCGCCTGGGTGGGCCTGCTGGTCATCCTCTACGTGGCCGTGGAGATGATCTGGACGGGTTCGAGCGAGGTCGGCGCCTGGTGGTCCGGCACGCCCTTCGAGCGTCCCGCCGCCCATTGAGGGCCGCCGCCCGGCAAAGGTGGCCGGGCGGTTAAGATATTGTCATATCAGAGCTTTGGCGCCGCCCGGGAAACCGGGCGGCGCTTTCGCGTCCGGGGGGGCGCGGCTAGGGTCGCGCGCGGGCACGGGCCCGGGGCGGCAGCCCAGGGCAGCCCGGCTTTCCCAGAATGATGGGCCGACCGGCGCCGCCTGGCGGTGGTGCGGCCTGACCGGAGATGTTCATGGAATCGATTACCAGTTCGCTGCCGCAGCTCCTCGAGATCATGTGGCTGAACATCATCCTGTCCGGCGACAACGCGGTGGTGATCGGGCTGGCGGCCGCCGGCCTGCCGGAAAGCCAGCGCAACAAGGCCGTCCTCTTCGGCATCGCCGCCGCCGCCGTCCTGCGCATCGTCTTCTCGCTGATCGCCCAGCAGCTCCTCGCCCTCTGGTGGATCGACATCGTCGGCGGCCTGGCGCTGCTCTACATCGCCTTCAACTTCCTCATGGAGCTCCGCAAGGCCCAGCACGAGGAGTCCGAGGAAGGCGCCTCCCACCACGACAAGACCCTGATGGCCGCCCTCTGGCAGATCATCGTGGCCGACGTCTCCATGTCGCTGGACAACGTGCTGGCGGTGGCCGCGGTGGCCCGCAGCAACGTCACGCTGCTCATCGTCGGCCTGGCCATCTCCATCGTGATGATGGGCCTTCTCGGCGGCCTGCTCGCCCGCATCCTGGATCGCTACAAGTGGATCGCCTATCTCGGCGTCGCGCTGATCGCCTATATCGGCGTGGAACTGCTGTGGGAGGGTCTGATCATGGCCAATGCGACGCTGAACATGGGGCTGCCGGTGCCGGCGCCCCACGCGGTCGCCCATTGAGGGCGGCGCAGTACGGGGCGGCCCTCGGCCGCCCGGTGCGAGCCCGGGCGCTGCTGGCGCCCTTCCTGCTGGCCGGCGCCCTCCTGGCGGGCTGTGCCACCACGGAGGAGCAGGAGGCCCAGCTCTCCCGCGCCCGCCCGCCGGCCGATGCGGTGCTGGCCCGCCTGCCCGCCCAGGTCGCCGGCTTCGAGCGCGGCGCGGTGCAGGACGTGGCGCCGAACGACCCCGCCGCGGGCAAGGTGGTGGAATACACCACCCCCCGCCGCGTGGCCGTCGCCTTCGTCTTCCTCTACGACATGGGCCGGCCGAACCTGACCCAGGCCGACCTGCCCGCCGAGGTGGAACGCGCCGTGTCCGAAGCCACGGCCCTGCCGTCGGACCGCACGGGCCGCCAGCTCTCGGTCGCCTCCCGCTCCCCCCTGGCGGTCCCGGGCGGAGACCTCTCCTGCGCCGCGCTGGAGGGAACCTTCGGCCGCAACCGCGTGGAACGGCAGGTCTGCGTCGGCGTCGCCGGCGGCCGCTTCCTGCGCGTGCAGGTCACCATGCCCAGCCGCCCCGGCGCTGCCGTGGCGGATGCCCGCGCCTTCACCACCGCCATCGCCGCGGCAGCCCGGGGCGGCTGATCCCGGCGCATCCACGAAAAAAGGGCGGCTCCCGAAGGAGCCGCCCTCTCTACTCGCCCTGAACCGCGAAGCCGCGGATCAGAGGCCCTTATGCGTCGGGTTGGCGCCCGTCGTGTTGGTGCCCAGCGTCTTGTCCACCGCGCGCCCGGCCGCCGTGCCCGGCGGGTTCACCGCCGTGCCGTCGGACTGGCCCGGATAGGCGCCGGAAACATTGGTGCCCGCCGCCCGGTCGAAGGTCCGGCTCGCCTCGGTGCCCGGCGGGTTGCCGGCCGTGCCGTCACGGCCCACGCCCGTCTTCGGATACACGGTCGTGTCGGCCCGGCTCACCTCGTTCTCCGGATGCGCGCCGGAGATGTTGGTGCCCAGCGCCTTGTCGATCCCGCGCGAAGCCATGGTGCCCGGCGGGTTGCCCGGCGAGCCGTCCGGCGAATTCGCCACCAGCCCGTCATCATGCTGGTCGGCATAGCCGGTCCAGCCGCCCGCGCGGTAATCCGCCTCGCGGGTGGTGGCATCCACCGGGTTGTAGCGCATCAGGATGCTCTCGGCCTCGGCCGCGCGCATGTCGTCGGTGCGCACGGTCACCAGGCTGCCGCCGCGGCGGACACCCTCGGAATACACATGCGCCTCGCGCTCCTCCACGCCGGCGCCCGTCAGGCTGCCCAGCAGGCCGCCCGCCGCCGCACCCACGCCGGCGCCCGTCAGCGCCGCCACCAGCCAGCCGGCCGCCACGATCGGGCCGATGCCCGGGATCGCCAGCGCGCCGATGCCGGCCAGCACGCCCGCGCCGCCGCCGAGCACGGTGCCGATGGTGGCACCCGTGCCCGCGCCGCTCGCGGCCTCGTCACCGTCCACCACCGCCTCGCCGGTCGTCGTCCCGGCGGAACCGTCGCGGGCCACGACGCTGATGTCGTCCCGCTTGAAGCCGGCCGCCTCCAGCGCGCTCACGGCGGCGGTGGCATCGGAATAGGTGTCGTAAAGGCGGGCAATCGTCCGCATGGCCATGGTTCTGTTCCTTGTTCTGGGTGTCAGGCTCTCGGATCGGCTCAGCGCGCCGGGGCGGCGCCGGTCACCACATTGCCCTGGAAGTCCAGGCCCACCTCGGCGGTCTGCCCGCCGCGCATCGCGCGGCCGCGCCACACGCCGGCCTCGTCCTTCTTCAGGTCCTGCACGCCGGTGAAGCCCGCGGCCTCGATCCGGCTGCGCGCCTGGCCCTCGGTGAAGGAATTGGCGCCGGCGGCCGGGGTCGCCGTCACGCGCGGGGCATCGCCGGGGTTGTTCTGCACGGCGGCGTTGTTGTTGTCCGCCGCGCGGTTGCCGGTCGTGCCGGCGGCGGTGCTGCCCGCGGCGCTGCCATCGGTCCGCGTGGTCGTCGTGCCGGCCGTGCTGCCCATGGGCGCGCCCTGGGTGGCCGTCCCGGCGCGGGACTGGGAGGCGGCGGGGCCGGTGGTGGTGCCCGGCGCGGCGGTGGTGCCGGAAGGCTGGGTCGCGGGCGCCATGGTCATGGCGTTCCCGCCACCGGTGGTCCCCTGCGAACCGGGGTTGGCGGTGTTGCCCTGCTGGGCGATGGCCGGGGTGGCCAGGGCCGCGGCAAGGGCCAGGGCGGCGACACTCGTGCGCATGCGGGTTTCTCCCAAACGGTTATGGCGAAGCTGTTCTTCACTGAAGGCGCATGGAACGGCGCCTTGCCCTGGGTTAACGCCGCCGCGCCCAGAAGGTCGGCAACCCTCACGCAGCCGTGAGGCCCCGCACCAAAGCACCCCCGCCCTGCGCCGGAGGCGGTGGCCCTGCCCCCCCTCCCCTGCTATATGCGCGGTCATTCGCCGCCGCGGGCCGGGCCGGAAGGCCTGATTCCGGCGGCCGCACGGATTTCGGGAACCCCCCATGGCCCGCAGGCGACAGCTCTACGAAGGCAAGGCGAAGGTCCTTTTCGAGGGCCCCGAGCCCGGCACCCTCGTCCAGTACTTCAAGGACGACGCCACGGCCGGCAACGGCGCTAAGAAGGGCGTCATCACGGGCAAGGGCGTGCTCAACAACCGCATCAGCGAATACCTGATGACGAAGCTGGGCGAGATCGGGGTTCCCACCCACTTCATCCGCCGCCTGAACATGCGCGAGCAGCTCATCCGCGAGGTGGAGATCATCCCGCTCGAGGTGGTGATCCGCAACATCGCCGCCGGCAGCCTCGCCACGCGCCTCGGCATCCAGGAAGGCACCCGCCTCCCCCGCAGCATCGTCGAATACTACTACAAGAACGACGGCCTGCAGGACCCGATGGTGAGCGAGGAGCACATCACCTGCTTCGGCTGGGCCGGCACGCAGGACCTGGACGACATCGTCGCCCTCGCGCTGCGCGTGAACGACTTCCTCACCGGCCTCTTCCTCGGCGTCGGCATCTCGCTGGTGGACTTCAAGCTCGAATTCGGCCGCCTCTACGAGAATGACGAGATGCGCATCGTCCTCGCCGACGAGATCTCGCCCGACAATTGCCGCCTCTGGGACGCCAAGACCGGCGAGAAGATGGACAAGGACCGCTTCCGCCGCGACCTCGGCAAGGTCGAGGAGGGCTACCAGGAGGTCGCCCGCCGCCTCGGCATCCTCCCGGAAGCGGGCGTTCGCGACCTCAAGGGCCCGGAGCTGATGCAGTGAAGGCGAAGGTTTACGTGATGCCGAAGAACGGCGTCCTGGACCCCCAGGGCAAGGCCATCGGCCACGCCCTCGGCACCCTCGGCTTCGAGGGCATCGGCGAGGTCCGCACCGGCAAGGTCATCGAGCTGGAACTGGCCGAGACCGACCCCGCCGCCGCCAAGGCCGCCGCCGAGGAGATGGCGCGCAAGCTCCTGGCCAACACGGTGATCGAATCCTTCCGCGTCGAAATCGCCTGAAGCCGGCGCCGCGGTAGAGCGCCATGATCAAGGCCAGCCTCCTCATCATGACCGTCCTCACGGTCCTGATCGCGATGCTCCTCTCATGGCGCGAAAGCCGCATGGCGGCCGCCCGCCCGGCCACGCCCGCGCCCCAAGGCCGTGCGGGCGGGCGCACGCCCCGCCGCCCCGGCCTGATCGCCCGCGGCAAGGCGAATATCGACCGCTGGATCACCGCCGCCGCCATCGCGGCCATCCTCACCATCGCCGTCCTCGGCGGCCTCCACTGGCTCAGGGTGTTCCAACAATGAACGCGACCATCCTCCTCTTCCCCGGCACCAACCGCGAGCGCGACATGGCCATCGCGCTGGAGAAGGCGACGGGCCGCAAGCCCTCCATCACCTTCCACCGCGAAACCGAGCTGCCCCGGGGCACGGACCTCGTCGTCCTCCCCGGCGGGTTCAGCCATGGCGACTACCTCCGCTGCGGCGCCATGGCCGCCCAGTCCCCCATCATGGGCGCGGTGCGAGACTTCGCGGCCGGGGGCGGCCATGTGCTCGGCGTCTGCAACGGCTTCCAGATCCTCTGCGAGGCGGGGCTCCTCCCCGGCGCCCTCCTCCAGAATGCCGGCCTCCGCTTCCTCTCCATGGATTGCGTCCTCCGCGTCGAACGCGCCGGCACGCCCTTCACCGCCCGCTGGCAGAAGGGCGCCACCTTCCGCGCCCCCATGGCCCACGGAGACGGCAACTACTTCGCCGATGACGAGACGCTGGACCGGCTGGAGGGCGAGGGCCTCGTCGCCTTCCGCTACGCCGACCGCAACCGCAACGGCGCCGCGCGCGACATCGCCGGCATCCTCTCCCCCAACCTCCGCATCTGCGGCCTCATGCCGCATCCGGAGGACCTGGTGGACCCGCTGATGGGCGGCGAGGACGGCCTGCCCATGTTCCAGTCCCTCGCCGAAACGCTGGTTTCCGCCTGAACCCGGGCGGCGCGGGCGCCTTGCGCGCCCCGCCCCGGACTGCTCCACTTCCCCGCGCCGCCCGGACGCGCCGGGCCGCCGTAAGCGTTCACGTCAATCAACGCCGCGCCCCCGGGCAGAGACGCCCGGCACGCGCCGTTGAGGATCCGCGACGTGACCCTTCCCACCCTCGCCACCTTCGCCGCCGCCTATCTGGCGGTGCTCGTCTCCCCAGGCCCCGGCGTCACCGCCCTGGTCGCCCGCGTCCTCGCCCGCGGCCCCCGGGGCGCCCCGGCCTTCATCGCCGGCTTCGTGTCCGGCGCGCTGATCTGGTTCGCCATCGCCGCCACCGGCCTCGCCGCGCTGGCCGCCACCTTCTCCACCCTCTTCACCGCCATCCGCTACCTCGGCGCCGCCTACCTCCTCTTCCTCGCCTGGAAGCTCTGGCGCGCCCCCGCCGCCGCGCGAGGCCTCGCCGACGCCTCCCCCGAGCGCGGCTGGCGCCTCTTCCTCGCCGGCCTGTCCATCAACCTCGGCAACCCCAAGGTCATCCTCTTCTTCCTCGCCCTGCTCCCCACGGTGGTGGACCTTTCCACCGTCACCCCGCTCGGCTTCGCCGAACTGGCCGCCACCATCGCCCTGATCGCGTCCTCGGTCCTGGCCGCCTACGCCATCCTCGCCCTCCGCGCCCGCCGCCTCTTCACCACCCCCCGCGCGCTCCGCCTCGTCAACCGCGGCAGCGCCGTCGCCATGGCCGGCGCCGCCGCCACGGTCGCCGCCCGCTGACCACCTCTCCCCCAGCCCCGGCGTCCCCGACCTCAACCCGCAGCCCGAGGCGCAGTTGGACCCGCCGATGGGCGGCGAGGAATGCCTGCCCCTGTCCCGGTCCCCTGCCGGAAACCGTCTCCGCCTGAGGCCCGAGCCCGGGGCCACCTAGCCGCGCGGCCCCGCGCCCGGCACAATCCCGCCCAGGCCCGGCAGCGTGCAGGACCAGGCCGCGTGAGGGTGGATACGGAATTTGAAGGTGCCTTTATGGGTCAGCGCCCTCGTCGCGACCCTTCTCGTCCAGACCGTCAGCTCCTTCTCCTCCCTCGCCGTCCCCCTGCTGGGCCCGCCGCTCATGGCCCGCGCCGGGCTGGCGCCGGAAAGCATCGGCCTCGTCTCCGCCATGACCTCGGCCGGGATCTGCTGGTGCCTTGCCTGCGGCGGCCCCATGCTCACCCGCCACGGCCCCATCCGCACCCTGCAGATCGGCCTGGCCTGCATGGCCCTCGGCCTCTTCGCCTTGTCCCAGCCGCTCGGCCTCCTCGGCCTGCTCGGCGCGCTCGCCATCGGCTTCGGCACGGGCCACAACACCCCCGCCGGCAGCCAGATCCTCGTGCGCGCCGCCCCGCCCCGCCACCGCACCCTCATCTTCTCCATCAAGCAGGCCGGCGTGCCCCTCGGCGGCGCCCTGGCCGGGCTGGCGGTGGCGCCGCTGGTGCTCGCCCAGGGCCTTTCCGCCGCCCTCGGCACCGTCATCGCCATCACCCTGGTCACCATCCTCCTCGTGCAGCCCTTCCGCCGCCGCATGGATGCCGATCGCGGCGCGGGCCAGCCGGGCTGGGCGCGCGCACTCCTCTCCCCGGCGGCGATGGCACGCTCCGTCCGCGTCCTCCGCGCCCATCCCTCCCTGCCCCTGCTCACCGCGCTGGGCGCCTCCTTCTCCGTCATGCAGTCCTGCCTGATGGCCTTCACCGCCACCTATGCCATCACCCGCCACGACGCCTCGCTCGCCGAGGCCGGGCGCATCGTCGCCGCCATGCAGTTCTCCAGCATGGCCGGCCGCATCGCCCTTGGATGGCTGGCGGACCGCATGGGCAACGCCCTCCGCCACCTCGTGCTCCAGGCCGTGGCCTCGGCGCTCGCCGTCGCGCTGCTGGTCGCGGCGGGCGGCCAGGGCAGCGCGGCGCTCTACGCCTGCGCCGCCCTGGTCGGCGCCACCGCCATCGGCTGGAACGGCGTCCACATGGCCGAACTCGCCCGCGTCGCCCCTCTCCACCTCGTCAGCGACATCACCTCCGCCGCCGGCCTCTTCGGCTTCATGGGCTCCATCCTCGGCCCGCTCGCCTTCACCCTGCTGGTGAGCCTCACCGGCAGCTACGAGCTGGCCTTCCTCGCCATGGCGGCCCAGCTCGCCGCCTTCGGCCTGGCCAGCGCCGCCTTGCTCCGCCGCCACCCTCCCGCCGCCTGAGCCCCCCCCTGGCGTGCCGCGCGCCGCCCATGCCACCCTCCCCGCCAACGCCGCCCCAAGCGGCAGATGCCGGGAGAACCCAGGAATGAAGCGCCGCACCCTCATGGCCGGCCTCGCCGCCGCCATCCCCGCCACCGCCCTCCCCGCCACCGCGCGTGCCCAGGGCAGCCAGCCCGGCAACTACCCCGACCGCCCGATCCAGATGATCGTCGCCTACCCGCCCGGCGGCGGCACCGACATCGCCGCCCGCACCCTCGCCCAGTTCATGGAACGCGAGCTGGGCCAGCCCGTGGTGGTGCTGAACCGCGCCGGCGCCGGCGGCGAGATCGGCTTCGGCGAACTCGGCCGCGCCCGCCCGGACGGCTACACCATCGGCTTCCTGAACACCCCCAACATCGTCACCATGCCGATCGAGCGCCGCACCGCCTACAAGCTCGACGACATCGCCCCCATCGCCAATATCGTGGACGACCCCGGCGGCTTCTTCGTCCTGAAGGACAGCCCGCACAGGAACCTCGCCGACCTCGTCGCCTATGCGAAGGCCAATCCGGAAAAGGTCACCTACGCCACCACCGGCATCGGCTCGGACGACCACCTCGCCGGCCTCGCCTTCTCCCGCGCCGCCGGCATCCAGCTCACCCATGTGCCCTATAGCGGCGCCTCCCAGACCCGGAACGCCCTCCTCACGCGCCAGGTCACGCTCGGCTCCATCAATGTCAGCGAAGGCCTGCCCGACGTGCAGCAGGGCACCGCCCGTGCCCTCGGCCAGATGTCCGCCACCCGCTGGGACGGCCTGCCCGACGTGCCCACCTTCCGCGAGCAGGGCTTCGACGTCATCCAGTCCTCCATGCGCGGCGTCGGCGCCCCCGCCGGCGTCCCGCCCCGCATCCTCAACCGCCTGGCCGAAGTGCTGCGCAAGGTCGTGGACAACCCCGAGTTCCGCCGCATGGCCACCCAGCAGGCCCTGCCCCTCCGCTATCTCGGCCCCGACGAATACAAGACCGAGCTGAACACCCTCCGCACCGATCTCGAGAAGCTCTGGGCCCAGCACCCCTGGCGGGACTGACCTGGCAAGACTGGCCTGGCAGGACTGGCCTGGCGCGGCTGACCTGGCCCGGCTGAGCGCCCCTACCCCGCGGGCCGCAGCAGGCCGAGCACGAGCAGGCGGAACACCTCCACCGCCTTGCCCAGCACGGCCTGCGGATCCTCCGCCGCCGCGACCCAGAGCGAGGCGTTGAGCGCCGCCCCGTTCACCAGCCGCGCCGCCGCCTCCGCATCCACCGGCCGAACCACCCCCGCGTCGATCAGCGCCTGGATCGTCTGCATCGTCGTCGCCAGGCAGGCATTCTGCCCCGGCCAGGCCGAGGGATCGCCGAGCACCGCCGGCCCGTCCAGCAGCATCACCCGCTGGATCTCCGGCTCCAGCGCCATCTCGATAAAGGCGATGCTCTCGGCCAGGAACCCGTCCCAGGGCGTCGGCGCACGGTCCCGCACCTCGCCCAGCCGCACCGCCATCTCGGCGTCCATCTGGTCGATCACGGCCCGCAGCAGGCCCTTCTTGTCCCCGAAGTTGTGGTAGAGCGCGCCCCGCGTCAGCCCGGCCTCGGCCGTCAGCTCATCCATGGACGACGCCGCGTAGCCCCGTGCCGCGAAAGCCCGGCGCGCCGCCCGGATCAGCCGGGCCCGGGTCTCCTCCACCATCTCCGCACGCCGCCTCGCCACCCCGCCCTCCCCAACTCGCATACGGGCCGTATATAAATACGCAGGCCCCGCCCGGCACCCCCCGGGGCCGGGAACCCCCAGCAGGAGCGACAACCATGGCCAAGCGCGACGCCGTCTTCCCCTCCGGCCGGCAGGCCCTCTACGAAACCAACCACTACTCGGCCGCCATCCGCTCGGGCGACCTCCTCTTCGTCTCCGGCCAGGTCGGCAGCCGCGACGACGGAACGCCGGAGCCGACCTTCGAAGCCCAGGTCCAGCGCGCCTTCGACAACCTCGCCAACGTCCTGAAGGCCGCCGGGGCGAGCTTCGACGACCTGATCGACGTCACCACCTTCCACACCGACCCGGCGAACCAGATCGACACCGTGCGCGCCATCCGCGACCGCGCGTTCGGCGGGGCGCCCTACACCAACTGGACCGCCGTCGGCGTCACCTGGCTCGCCGGCTACGACTTCGAGATCAAGGCCATCGCCCGCCTTCCCCAGCCCGCCTGAACCGGCCCACCCGAACCGGCACGCCGGGAAGCGGCGCATCCCCGCCGCATCCCGGCACGCCCCGGGCACCCCGGGCACCGCGCATCCCGAGCTTGTCCGCCCCCCCTTCCGCATGGGCATCATCCCGCAACACCCGCCCCGCGCAGGATTCGCCCCGGGCCGGAGAAAGGGAGAAGCCCGTCCATGACCACCACACGCCGCACCCTGCTGCGCGCCACGGCCGCCACGGCCGCCCTCACCGGCACCGCCGCCGCCCAATCCTTCCCCTTCACCCCCAACCAGCGCTACCCCGACCCCGCGGTCCAGATCCTCGACCCGAGCTTCGCGCGCTACCGCATCTACAGCAGCACCGTGGAACAGCTCGCCACCGGGATGCGCTGGGCGGAAGGCCCCGCCTACTTCCCCGAAGGCGGCTACCTCCTCTGCAGCGACATCCCGAACAAGCGCATCATGAAGTATGACGAGAAGGACAACTCCTTCACCGTCTTCCACCACCCCGCCAACTACGCCAACGGCAACACGCGCGACCGCGAGGGCCGCCTCGTCACCTGCGAACACTCCGTCACCCGCCGCATCACCCGCACGGAAAAGGACGGCTCCATCACCGTCCTGGCCGACAGCTTCGAGGGCAAGCGCCTCAACGCCCCCAACGACATCGTCGTGAAGTCCGACGACACCATCTGGTTCACCGACCCCACCTTCGGCATCAACGGCGAATGGGAAGGCAGCCGCGCCCGCCCCGAACAGGCCACCACCAACGTCTACCGCCTGACCCCGGACGGCAAACTCACCGCCGTCATCACCGACATCCTCAACCCCAACGGCCTCGCCTTCTCCCCGGACGAACGCAAGCTCTACGTCGTCGAATGGCGCGGCACCCCCAACCGCTCCATCTGGAGCTTCGACGTCAACAACGACGGCACCGTCGGCAACAAGACCAAGCTGATCGACGCCGCCGACCACGGCGCGCTCGACGGCTTCCGCGTGGACCGCGACGGCAACCTCTGGGTCGGCTACGGCAGCAACGGCGCCCTGGAAACCGAACCCACCCGCACCGGCACCCGCATGGTCCACAACCTCCGCGGCAAGCCCGAAGACCTCGACGGCGTCATGGTCTTCAACCCCCAGGGTAAAGCCATCGGCTTCATCCGCCTGCCCGAACGCTGCGCCAACCTCTGCTTCGGCGGCCCCAAGAACAACCGCCTCTACATGACCAGCTCACACTCCCTCTACGCCCTCTACGTCGAAGCCCACGGCGCCACCTGAACGGCACCAAATGAAAAGGGGGAGGCACCACCGCGCCTCCCCCCGCACGCCCTCACCGCATCGGCGGCGCGTACTGCAGCCCACCCCGGCTCCACAGGTTGTTGATCCCCCGCTGTACCCCCAGCGGCGTGATGTTGCGCTCCCACATCTCCCCGAAATTCCCGACCTGCCGCACGATCTGCACCGCCCAGTCCGGCGCGACCCCCAACGACCGCCCCAGATCCCCCGTCGCCCCCATGAACCGCTGAACCTCCGGATTCGTGTTCCCCCGGAACGTCTCGATGTTCTGGCTCGTGATCCCCAACTCCTCCGCCGTCAGCTGCGCGAAATGCGCCCAGCGCACGATGTCGAAGAACTTCCAGTCGCCCTTCCGCACCACGCTCCCCAACGGCTCCTTCGAGATGATCTCGGGCAACAGCACGTACTGGCTCGCATTCTCCCCCTGCGTGTACCGGAACGCGGCCAGCGAACTCGCATCCGTCGTGAACGCGTCGCATCGCCCGTTGATGAACGCCGCCCGCAGCTCCTCCAGATTCTCGATCACCAGCGGCGTGAACCGCATCGCATGAACCCGGAAGTAATCCGTCAGGCTCAGCTCCGTCGTGCTCCCGGGCTGCACGCACACCGTCGCCCCATCCAACCCCCGCACCGAGGTCACGCCGGACGAAGCCTTCACCATGAAGCCGGTGCCGTCATAGAAATTGATGCTCGCGAATTCGAGCCCCAACGCCGCCTCGCGCCCCAGCGTCCAGGTCGTGTTCCGCACCAGCATGTCCACCTCGCCACTCTGCAAGGCGGTGAACCGGTTCGTCGCCGTCGTGTTGATGAACCGAACCTTGTTCGCATCTCCCAGGATCGCGGCGGCCACGATCCGGCACCCATCCGCATCCAGGCCCCGCATCACCCCCTGGCTGTCCGGCAGGCTGAACCCCGCCGTCACCCCCGCCACGCCGCACAGCAACGCCCCGCGCGCCCGTATGGCCCCGATCGTATCCGCCGAACCCTGCGCCCCGGCCGCACCGGCGATTCCGCACAAGGCCACCACCCCCAACGCCACGCGCCCCAGCGCGGCCCGCATCCCCGTCATCATCGCGCAAAGCATCCCCGAATCCTGGTTGAGATGCGCGCGACCGGCAGCCTTCCCCGGGGGCCATGTCTCCGGCCCTCTGGGGATCGAGGCTAACGGGCCGGATCAAGAACGATCAAGCGCGCTCTGTCCCCGGGGGAAAGCGCCGCTTTCCCCCAGACCCCCTATCGCCGGGGTGGCAACGGCCACCCCGGACCCCGCGATGGATTGGGCGCGACGGGCCGCCCGTCCCTCCGATTGGTCATCGCTCACTCGGCAGAGGCGAAAACAAGAATGGTGATGATCTGAACCCATATGTGAGCCTGCGCCAGCATGATGCAGTGCCTTCGGGCCGTGTGGAGCGCGAGATGGTCGTGCAGGACAGGATCCCGCAAATCATCCAGTCCGAAATTGCGCCGAAGGTTGAAGCGCAGAGCAAGCCGATGGAACATTCCGAACGACAAGTCAGATGACGATCTGCACCAGGCCCTTCGGCTGACGATGAAGGAAAGAATCTCGAAAACGATGTAATTCGTCAACAACACCAGTGAGAGCCAATACCCCCTGTCCATCGAAAAAATCCGCCGGTACTGTTTATCAATCTAGCCCAGATTGGCCCGCAGACCGAAGATGGGTATTCGACCGCCGAAGGGCCGGAAGTAGCCCCCTCGGAAATCTCCTTGAGGTGCCCCTCCTGGCGCCCAACTCGATAGAGAACTTCCCCCCAGTCAGCGTCCTCCATCCTTTGCATTACGCCCCCCCCCGGCATGGCCGGACCGCAGCCCCACGGACCATGACGCGCGAATGGTCGTTGCGTCGCAACCTGCGCAGGAGAATGATCCCGCAGCCCTCTCAGGGAGCCAACCCCATCAAACTGCAGTGGTCTACCTCGGGCCGACGCCCTGACGCCGTCGATCTGGCAGTTTTCATCGGGGGTCTCTTTGTTTCCTGGTGGACCTTCTGGCAATTGCTAGATTTGCTCGGCCCAGGGCTGTGTGAGGCAGGCCTGACATTCACCGCCCGGATCCGCGTCAACGGCCGCCCCGCGTCACCAATCACTGCGGCTTCCTACGCCTTCGTCCTGATCGGCGCGAAGATGCTTAGCCTGATAATCGGCCTCTGGAGGCGAAGACGAGACGGGCTGCGGTTCTCGCCCGACCTGCCGGCGACGAATGTCGCCCCCCGTGCTGCCTTGGCGGCTCAAGTAGCAATCGCATTGGCGTTCATGACCATCTTCTTCTTGCCGGCCGCCAGAGAAGGCCACTGCCCGGAACTATCCTTGGAAGAGTGTCCGCCCGACAGTGCCGAACTTAGCGCTGACCGACAGAATGCAGCGCTTTGTCGGGCTCGTCGTGCTGCTCCGGGCTGACGGCGCGCGACTTACAGCCCCATCAGACCCGAAACGCCGGGACATTGACTTTTTTCCTATTTCCTGCCATACTCCCACCCATGCCCCTCCCCCACGCCCCCCGCCTAACCCCTCCCGCCCCCTACGCCCCGCTCACCGACCTCCAGTTCCACGCCCTCCTCCCCTACCTCCTCCACCGCGCCCCGCAGGGCCGCAAAATCGCCGATCTACGCGCCCGGATGGACGCAATCTTCCGCGCCACCGCCTCCCACGCCCCCTGGCGTGAAGCCCAGGCAGGGCGCCAAACCCGAAACCATCGCCCGCCACTTCCGCCGCCTCACCCATGCCGGCCTGTGGGAACGCCTTCTCATTGCCCTGGCCGATTCCGTCCCAACCCACCCCCTGCGCCAGATCGAACACCTCATCGTCCGCGCCTGCCGCCGCGCCCACCGCATCCTCGGCATGGCCTTCCTCCTCCTCATCCGCCGCATCGGCCTCCGCTCCGCGCTGAACGGCCCGCCCTGGCTCCTGCCGGACCCCGATTTGTCCGAACGCCTCTCCCGCCTCCCCATCCCCTTGAAAATCCCGCAAACCCGCGAAGGCCGCACCCGCCGCGTCGAATACCTCCGCGCCCTGAAGCACCTCTTCCGCGCGGCGGAAGGCCGCGCCCGCATCCCCCGCACCGTCCGCCTCGCCTGGCCCTGAACCAAGCCATGCAGCCCAGGAAGAACCCCACCCCGGAAAGCCCCCTCGACAAGCCCCGCCCGCCTGCCCAAAAACCGCCCATGCCGAATGCCGCCGAAACCCCCGCGAACCTCCTGGATGAAGCGAAGGCCCGCAGCCTCGCCAAGGATTTCGGCCTGAAGGGCGACGAGTTCGACCGCGTGCTGGCCATCCTCGGCCGCACCCCGTCGATGACCGAGCTCGGCATCTTCTCCGTCATGTGGTCGGAACACTGCTCCTACAAATCCAGCCGCGTCTGGCTGAAGGAGCTGCCGACCAAGGCCCCCTGGGTCATCCACGGCCCCGGCGAGAACGCGGGCGTCATCGACATCGGCGACGGCCTGGCCGCCATCTTCAAGATGGAAAGCCACAACCACCCCAGCTTCATCGAGCCCTACCAGGGCGCCGCCACCGGCGTCGGCGGCATCCTGCGCGATGTCTTCACCATGGGCGCCCGCCCCATCGCCAACCTCAACGCCCTGCGCTTCGGCGATGTGAACCACCCCCGCACGAAGCACATTCTCGATGGCGTCGTCCGCGGCATCGGCGGCTACGGCAACTGCGTCGGCGTCCCCACCGTGGGCGGAGAGGTGAACTTCCACCCCGCCTACAACGGCAACCCCCTCGTCAACGCCATGACCGTCGGCATCGCCCGGAAGGACCGCATCTTCCTCTCCGCCGCCGCCGGCATCGGCAACCCCGTGGTCTATGTCGGCAGCAAGACCGGCCGCGACGGCATCCACGGCGCCACCATGGCCTCGGCGGAATTCTCCGAGGACGCGGAGGAAAAGCGCCCCACCGTCCAGATCGGCGACCCCTTCGCTGAAAAGCTCCTCATCGAAGCCTGCCTGGAGCTGATGGAAACCGACGCCATCGTCGCCATCCAGGACATGGGCGCCGCCGGCCTCACCTCCTCCTCCGTCGAAATGGCCGGCAAGGGCGGGGTCGGCATCGAACTCGTCATGGACAACGTCCCCCAGCGCGAGGAGGGCATGTCCGCCTATGAGATGATGCTGAGCGAAAGCCAGGAGCGCATGCTCATGGTCCTCAAGCCCGGCCAGGAACACGTCGCCCAAGCCATCTTCGAGAAGTGGGAGCTGGACTTCGCCGTCATCGGCCACCTGACCGATACCGGCCGCATCACCCTCCGCCACAAGGGCATCCTTGAGGCCGACATCCCCCTCGCCCCCCTCGAATCCGAAGCCCCCCTCTACCGCCGCCCCACCACCGAAACCCCGAAGCAGCCCCTGCTCGAAGCCGCCTCCGTCGCGGACCCCGTGGGCATCGGCCCCGCGCTGAAAACCCTCCTCGCCAGCCCCGACCTCTGCTCGCGCCGCTGGATCTGGGACCAGTATGACAGCACCGTCGGCGGCCAGACCGTCCGCCGCCCCGGCGCCGCCGACGCCGCCATCGTCAAGCTGGAAGACAGCCCCCGCGCCCTGGCCATGACCACCGACGTCACCCCCCGCTACGTCGCGGCGGACCCCGAAACGGGCGGCGCCCAGGCCGTGGTGGAAACCTGGCGCAACATCACCGCGACAGGCGCCAGGCCCCTGGCCATCACCGACAACATGAACTTCGGCAACCCCGAGCGCCCCGAGATCATGGGCCAGTTCGCCGCCGCCATCCGCGGCATGAAGGCCGCCTGCGAGGCGCTGGACTACCCCGTCGTCTCCGGCAACGTCAGCCTCTACAACGAAACCCGCGGCAACGTGGCGAACCCGGTCAGCATCCTCCCCACCCCCGCCATCGGCGGCGTCGGCGTCATCGAGGATGCGCGCCAGGCCACCGGCATCGCCCCCCAGCCCGGCCACGACATCATCCTCCTCGGCGAAACCCGCGGCCATCTCGGCCAGTCCATCTGGCTGCGCGAGATCGCCGGCCGCGAGGAAGGCGCCCCCCCGCCCGTGGACCTCGCGGCCGAGCGCCGCAACGGCGACTTCGTGCGGGAGAACATCCTCGCCGGCCGCATCGCCGCCTGCCACGACCTCGCCGATGGCGGCCTCCTCGTCGCCCTCGCCGAAATGGCCCTCGCCGCCGATCTCGGCCTGGCCACCGAACCCGCCCCCGCCGCCCCCCCCGCCCACGCCTTCTGGTACGGCGAGGACCAGGCCCGCTACCTCTGCGCCACCGCCGACGCCCCCGCCCTGCTCGAAGCCGCGCAGGCCGCCGGCATCCCCGCCACCCGCATCGCCAAGGTCACGGGCAACAAGGCCTTGGCGCTGCCCGGCCACCCCGCCATATCCCTGGACGAGCTGCGCGCCGCGCATGAGGGCACCCTCCCCGCCCTCATGGCCGACCGCTGAGGAGACCCGAGACATGGCGATGCCCGCCGCCGAGATCGAAGCCCTGATCCGCGCCGCCCTCCCCGACGCCCAGGTGACGATCGAGGACCTGGCCGGCGACGGCGACCACTACGCCGCCACCGTCGTCTCCCCCGCCTTCAAGGGCCTCTCCCGCGTGAAGCAGCACCAGCTCGTCTATGCCGCCCTCCAGGGCCGCATGGGCGGCGAGCTCCACGCCCTCGCCCTCCAAACCTCCGCACCCGATTGAAGGGAACCCCCGGAATGTCCGACAACCCCGTCTTCCAGCAGATCAAGTCCGAGATCGAGGCCAGCCCCGTCACCCTCTTCATGAAGGGCACGCCGGTCTTCCCCCAATGCGGCTTCTCCGCCCGCGTGGTGCAGATCCTCTCCCACATGGGCGTCCCCTTCCACGGGGTGAACGTCCTGGCGGATCCGGACGTGCGCGAGGGCATCAAGGCCTATTCCAACTGGCCGACCATCCCCCAGCTCTACGTGAAGGGTGAGTTCGTCGGCGGCTGCGACATCATCACCGAGATGTTCCAGTCCGGCGAGCTGGCCACCCTCCTCACCGAGAACGGCATCCCCCACACCCAGGCCGCGTGAGCGCCCCGGGCGCTCTCGCCAACGCCTCCTGGAAGGTCGCCCTGGCCGTCACCCTGCTGATGCAGACGGTGGCGGCCTTCCTCAACCAGTGCGTGCCGGTGCTCGCCCCCCTCCTCACGGGCAGCGCCGGCCTCCCGCCCGAGGCGGCGGGGCATCTCGCCGCCCTGGGCACGCTGGGCATCCTCGCCTTCCTCGTGCCCGGCAGCCCCATCCTCGCCCGGCTCGGCCCCGTCCGAACCCTTCAGGCCGGCGCCCTCATCGCGGCCGCCGGCATGGCGCTGGCGGGCCTCGGCGGCATGCTCGCCCTCGGCCTCGCCGCCTTCCTCATCGGGGTCGGCTACGGCCCCACCCCGCCCGCGGGCAGCCGCATCCTCGCCGCCACGGCCCCGCCCCGGCACCGCTCCCTCATCTTCTCCGTCAAGCAGGCCGGCGCCCCGCTGGGCGGCATGCTCGCCGGCCTCGTCATCGCCCCGGTCGGCGCCTATCACGGCTGGCCCGCGGCCCTGGCCCTGGCCATCGCCCTCGCCCTGCTCTCCGCCGCGCTCATCCAGCCCAGCCGCCGCTCCCTGGATGTCGAGCGCGAGCCTGACCGCCCCGTACATCCCCGCGCCCTCTTCGGCCGCGGCAATCTCGTTGGCCCCTTCGCGGCGCTCCGCCTGCACCCGCTGCTCCCGCCCCTCACCTGGCTCGCCTGCTCGCTCGCGACCGTGCAGGGCTGCTTCTTCGCCTTCGCCGTCACCTGGCTGACCGAGACGCGGCATCTCGACCTCGTCCAGGCCGGCGCCGTCTTCGCCGCCATGCAGGCGGGCGGGGTGCTCGCCCGCATCCTGCTCGGCTGGATGGCGGACCGCACGGGCAATGCCGCCATGAACCTCGTCGGGCAGGGGCTGGGCGGCGCGGTGGTGGTCACCGTCTTCGTCCTGCTGCCGCCGCTGGGCTTCGCCGGCACGCTGCTGCTCGGCCTGCTCGCGGGGTCGCTGGTGGCGAGTTGGAACGGCATCTACCAGGCGGAGATCGCGCGCCTCTCTCCCCCGGGCCGGGTGGCGGAGGCGACCTCGGGGTCCACGACGCTCTGCTTCCTCGGCTACCTCATCCCGCCCGCCCTCTTCGCGGGGCTGGTGACGCTGACGGGCAGCTGGCTGTTGCCGCAACTGCTGGCGGTCGGGCAGCTCGTGCTGGTCTCACTGCTGGTCCTGCCGCGGCTGCGGCGGGGCGGATAAGAAGAGGGGCCGGGGAGGTCACCCTCCCCGGCCCCGTTCCCGCGCCCAGGCGCCTCAGCGCATCGGCAGGGCGTAGAGAAGGCCGCCGCGGGTCCAGAGCTCGTTCGGGCCACGGGCCAGGCCCACCGGCGTGCGCGGGCCCATATGGCGCTCGTAGATCTCGCCGTAATTGCCGACGGCCTTGACGATGTTCACCACCCAGTTCGGGTCCAGCTTCAGCGCCTGGCCCAGCTCCGGCGTCACGCCCAGCAGGCGGCGCGTGTCGGGGTTGGTGGTGGTGCGCTTCACCTCGTCCACGTTCCGGGAGGTGACGCCGCTCTCCTCCGCCTGGATGACGGCGTTCACGTACCAGCGGACCACGTCATACCACTCGTCGTCGCCACGGCGGACATAGGGGCCGTAGGGCTCCTTGGAGAAGCGCTCGGTCAGGATGGTCCAGTCGGACGGGTTGGGCATGGCGGAGCGGATGGCGGCGAGCTGCGAGGCGTCGGTGCCGAAGCTGTCGCAGCGGCCGGCCTGGAGGGCGGCGGCGGCCTGGTCCGTGCGCTCGAACAGCACGGGGCTGAACTGGAGGTTCTGGCTGCGGAAGTAGTCGGCCGTCACCAGCTCGTTCGTGGTGCCCTGGATGAGGCAGATGGTGGCGCCGGCCATGTCCGACGCCTTGGCGATGTTGGCGTTGGCGCGGACCATGAAGCCGTGGCCGTCATAGAAGTTCGGGGTGATGGCGCGCAGGCCGAGCGTCACGTCGCGCAGCATCGTCTCGGTGCTCGTGCGGAAGAGCACGTCCACCTCGCCCGAGCCGAGGGCGGTGAAGCGGGTGGAGGAGCTGAGCGGGGTGAAGCGCACCTTGTTCGGGTCATTGAACAGGGCCACCGCCAGGCCGCGGCAGAAATCCACGTCGAAGCCCTGCCAGACGCCGCGCGCATCGGGGGTGGCGAAGCCCGCGATGCCCGTGTGGATGCCGCAGACGAGCTGGCCGCGTGCGCGGATGGCGTCGAGCGTGGCGCCGGCCTCGGCCGGGCGGCCGGCCCCGAGGAGCGCGGCGACGGCCGCGGCGGTGGCCAGGATTGCGCGTCTCAGCATGGTGTTCTGCCTTCCCTGATTCGTATCGGGAGCGTGCGGAGACGGGGCGGGGCAAGTCAATGCGCCCGGATGGCCGGATCGGGGCCGGCCAGGCAGGCGGGCGCGCAAGGCGGAGGCAACCGGTGCGCTTCTGCCCAAGCGCGCGCCGCTTCCCCTCAGGCCGGGAGCGAGGCCGGCCGGCGGCGTTGCCAGGCGACGGCGAAGACGAGGGCGAGCATGACGGCCGCCGTGAGGGCGGCGGGGATGTTGACCTGGTTCACGCCGAGATTCGCGGCCACCACCCCGGTGAAGGCCCAGAGCAGGGCGGCGGCGAACCAGCCGGCATCGCGCCGCAGCAGCCAGGTGAGCGCAGCGGCGGCGCCGCCGGCGGCGAAGAGGATGACCACGGCGGCCAGGGTCGCCGCCATGCCGTTCTCGGGCAGGATGCCGGCCTGGCGGGCGGCGGAGGAGAGGTTCACGAAGCTGGCCGCCGTCAGCCAGCCCGCGAGGAGGCCCGTGAGCGGGGCGACGATCCAGCGCGGGCCGAAGCCGGGCTCGGGCGTGTTGCGGGCCAGGAAGAGGGCCGTGAGGGCGCAGGCGAGGCTGATGAGGATGATGAGGAGCAGCCCGAAGCCGACCGAGCCGGTGAGCTGGGAGGTGGCCTGCCAGAGCGTGTTGGCGGCGAAGCTGCCGGCCAGGGGCCAGCCGGTGCGGCGGGCGAGCGCGCTGCCCCGGTTGGCGGGCAGGAACTGCCAGATGCCGTAGGCGGCGGCGAGGAGGAAGATCACGCTCCAGATGGAGAAGGCGTAGCCCGCCGGCACGACGGGCGTGCGGGTGGCCGCGGAGACGGCGGCCATGGAGGTACCGAAGCCGAGCGCCGGGAGGAAGGCCGTCGCGATCTGCACCCAGGGCAGGATGAGGCAGAGAAGGCGGCGGAGATGGTCCTGCGGCATGGTGGGCGGTTCCCCGGCTTGGATGGGCCGAAGGTTAGGCCCTTCCGCCGCGCGCACAACGTGGGGGCGCCGCGGGGGTTTGGGGGCCCGGAACGCGGAACCCCGGAACGCAGAAGGGGGGAGGACGGCGACCGTCCTCCCCCCTTCCCGCGGCGGCAGGGCCTTGCGCCCTGCCCGCCTTCATCAGCGCGAGTAGAACTCGACCACCAGGTTCGGTTCCATCTGCACGGGGTAGGGCACGTCCGACAGCTTGGGGGCGCGGACGAAGGAGCCCTTCATCTGGCGGTGGTCCACCTGGATGTACTCGGGCACGTCGCGCTCGCCGGACTGGGCGGCGTCGAGCACGGCGGTGAGGCCCTTGGACTTCTCCTTCACCTCGATGATGTCGCCATCCTTCACGAGGTAGGAGGGGATGTTCACGCGCTTGCCGTTCACGGTGACATGGCCGTGGTTGACGAACTGGCGCGAGGCGAAGGGGGTGACCGCGAACTTCATGCGGTAGACCACCGCGTCCAGCCGGCGCTCGAGCAGCTCGATCAGGTTCTCGGAGGTGTCGCCCTTACGGCGCACGGCCTCGTCGTAATACTTGCGGAACTGCTTCTCGCCGATGTTGCCGTAGTAGCCCTTGAGCTTCTGCTTGGCCATCAGCTGGATGCCGAAGTCGGTCGGCTTGTTCTTGCGGCGCTGGCCGTGCTGGCCGGGGCCATATTCGCGCTTGGCGATCGGGGACTTGGCGCGGCCCCACAGGTTCACGCCGAGGCGGCGGTTGATCTTGTACTTGCTTTCCGCGCGCTTGGTCATGCGCCGGCTCCTTCATCGCTCGTCCGGGTTGCGCCCCCGCATTCGCGGTGTGGCTTTGCCCGTGGTGTTGTCCCGGTAGTCCGTCGGACCCCGCGGAACTGCGGGGGCCGGGGCGGGCGCGCGCCGCTCATGGGTCCGGATCAGGCCGGTGCCCCTGGGTGCGTCCACGTTCCCGGGAAGAGGGGCGGCCGATAGGGGATCGGGCGGCGCTTGTCAAACCCGGTGGGCCCGCCTAACCGGCATGGCATGGGACTTCGCGAAGACATCCTCATCCTCGGGCTGACGGCGGGGGTGGTCGGCAGCCTCGTCGGCGGGCTGATGCTGGGCATCGGGCTGGGCATGGTGACGCAGGGCGCCCATGCGGGCTGGGTGCTGGTGCTGCCCGCCGCCCCCGTGGCGGGGCTCATCGGGCTCTGGCTCGCCAAACGGCTGGTGCGGCGGCAGGAGATCGGCGGGCAAAGCTGAGGCCAGGGCCGGGCTGAGGCCACCGCCCCGGGGGCGGGTGGGCCCCCCCCCGGGGGCGCGCGGAGCCCCCCCCCCCCGGGATGCCGGCCGGTTGGCCTTCCAACCATTGTCTTACCTGGACGTCATGACCTAGCCTTCATGCGGAACGGCGCGTCCAAGCGCCGCCGCGGAGGAACTCATGACGTCCCAGCTCGTGTTGCGCTCGGCCCTGGCCGGCGCGCTCTCCCTCGCCTTTGCCCTGCCGAGCCTCGCCCAGCAGCCGGCGCCCGCCGCTCCCCCCGCCTGGGCGCAGGGCCGCTCGGCCGACCAGGCGAACAGCCCCCTCGCCCCCCATGCGCCGCGCCTGACCGCGACGCCCGTGGACCGTATCCCCGTCGATGCCATCCGCCTGCCCCAGGGCTTCCGGGCGGAACTCTGGGCCTCCGGCATGCCGGGCGCCCGGATGATGGCGCGCGGCGAGGACGGGACGGTCTATGTCGGCACGCGCGCGATCGGGCGGGTGTATGCGGTGAAGGACGAGGGCGGCACGCGCACGCCGCGCGTGCTGGCGCAGCGGCTGGACAACCCGAACGGCGTCGCGGTGCGGGATGGCTCGCTCTATGTCATCGCGATCAACCGGGTGCTGCGCTACGACAACATCGCGCAGAACCCGAATGCCGAGCCGGTGGAGCTGACCCAGGCCTTCAACCTGCCGACCGAGGCGCATCACGGCTGGAAGTTCGTGGCCTTCGGGCCGGACGGCAAGCTGTACATGAATATCGGCGTGCCCTGTAACGTCTGCAGCTTCGACGAGAACCGCCACGCGCTGATCGTGCGCTTCAACCCCGACGGCTCCGGCCGCGAGGTGATGGGGCATGGCGTCCGCAACTCGGTGGGCTTCGACTGGCGGCCGGGCACGAACGTGCTCTATGCCAGCAACAACGCGCGGGACTGGGCGGGCAACGACACGCCGGAGGACACGCTGCACCGGCTGGCCCGGCCCGGCGAGCATCACGGCTTCCCCTATTGCTCCGGCGCCGCCTGGCAGGACCCGGGGTATACGGGGCGGAAGTGCTCGGAATTCCCGGCGCCGGTCGCGCTGCTCGGGCCGCACACCGCGCCGCTGGGGATGCGCTTCTACAACGGCACCATGTTCCCCGAGGCCTATCGCGGCCGCGCCTTCGTCGCGCGCCACGGCTCCTGGAACCGCGACGCCAAGACCGGCTTCGACGTGGTGACGGTGGCGCTGAACGAGGACGGCTCGCAGGGGACGGTGGAGCCCTTCCTGACCGGGCTGCTCGACAGCGGCGACAACAGCTTCAAGGGCCGGCCGACCGACGTGCTGGTGATGCCCGACGGCTCGATGCTCGTCTCCGACGAGCAGAACGGCGCGATCTACCGGATCACCTATCAGCGGTGAGCGGATTGAAGGCTTGGATCATGGGGCTGGCGCTGATGGCGCCAGCCTTTTTCGCCCCCGCCCCTCTCGCCCCCGCCCTGGCCCAAGGCACGGCGGTGGAGCGCGGCGCGGCGGTCGCGGCCGAGCGCAATTGCGGCGCCTGCCACGGGGAACGCGGCGTCTCCGCCACGCCGGCCATCCCCTCCCTCGCCGGGCAGCAAGGCGAGTTCGTCACGCTGCAACTCGTGATGTTCCGCGAGGGGCTGCGCGACGTGCCGCCGATGATCACGGCGACCGAGGGGCTGACGGACACGCAGCTCGAAGACCTCGGGGCCCATTTCGCCTCCCTGCCGCATGGCGTGCCGCCGGACCGCGCGCGGCGGAACGTGGGCGCCTTCAACAACGGGGCGGCGCTGGCGAACCGGCTGCGCTGCGGCGTGTGCCACCTGCCGAACCTGACGGGCCAGGCGCAGGTGCCGCGCATCGCCGGGCAGCGGGAGGACTTCCTGGCGGCGACGCTGAAGGCCTATCGCGACAGCCAGCGGCACGGGACCGACACGCAGATGAACGCCGCGGTGCATGGGCTGACAGACACGCAGATCGACGCGATCGCGCATTACGTGGCGCAGCGGTGAGGGTGGTATCCGGGCGGCTTGCTGGGGTTCCCAGAGAGGGCGCTGCCCTCTCCGGACGTTCGAGGCAGTGCCTCGAACCCCGCCAAGGGCCTGAGGCCCTTGGAACCCCGTCTGACTGCCGTGGATACCCTGATTAAAGGGGTCTCCTATCGCGGGTGCCCTTCCTGCCTTTGCAGTCGCCTCGGGTCGATGACCCGAGGCGCACCGTCAGCCCGGTGAATCCAAACTCGAAGAAAAAGATGATGGTGAGGGGTCCGGGGAGAGGAAGAATTCCTTCTTCCTCTCCCCGGGACAGACCCACCGATCAAACAAAGGCGCCGATCAGACCTCGGACGGAACCCGGGGCATTTCGCGATAGGTGAAGTCGGCACCGGCCGTTGAGGCGTCCTGCACGGCGAGGTCGAGCAGGTGGTGGTGGGGGGAGTGGGCGCAGGCGGGGTCGGTGTTCGCGGCGTCGCCGGTCAGGGCGAAGGCCTGGCAGCGGCAGCCGCCCCAGTCCCGTTCGCGGTGGTCGCAGGCGCGGCAGGGCTCGGGCATCCAGGAGGTGCCGCGGTAGCGTTGGAAGGCTTCGGAATGCGCCCAGATCTCGGCGAGCGAGGCGTCGCGGACATTGGGGAAGTCGAAGCCGGGCAGGCTTTCGGCCGCGTGGCAGGGCAGCGCGCGGCCGGCGGGGGAGACGGCGATGAAGGAGCGGCCCCAGCCGCCCATGCAGGCCTTCGGGCGGCGCGCGTAGTAGTCGGGCACCACGTAGTCGATGACGAGGCGGCCACGCAGTGCCGCACGCGCGGCGTTGACGGTTTCGGTGGCGGCTTCGAGCTGGGCGCGGCTGGGGAGGAGGGCGTCGCGGTTGCGGAGTGCCCAGCCGTAATACTGCACATGCGCCACCTCCAGCCGGCCGGCGCCGAGATGCAGGGCGAGGTCGATCAGTGCCGGCAGGCGGTCGAGGTTCTGGCGGTGGACGACGGCGTTGAGGGTGAGCGGCAGGTCGGCGGCCTGGACCGCCTCTGCGAAGGCGAGCTTGCGGGCATGGCCGCCGCGCAGGCCGCCGATGCGGTCCGCCGAGCCCTCCTCCGCGTCCTGCACGGAGAGCTGGACATGGTCGAGCCCCGCGGCGGCGAGGGTCCTCAGCCGCGCGGCGTCGAGCAGCACGCCTGAGGTGATGAGGTTGCTGTAGAGGCCGGCGCGCGCGGCGTGGGCGACGATCTCGGGCAGGTCGCGGCGGGCGGCGGGCTCGCCGCCGGAGAGGTGGAGTTGCAGCACGCCGAGGGCGGCGGCCTCGCGGAAGACGCGGCCCCAGGTGTCGGCGTCGAGCTCGGCGGAGGCGCGGGAGAGTTCGGTGGGGTTCGAGCAGTAGGGGCAGCGCAGGGGGCAGCGATGCGTCAGCTCCGCCAGGAGGCCCAGGGGGGGTGGAGGCAAGGGCATGGTCATGCGGTGACGACGCCCTTGGCCAGCAGGTCGTCCAGCAGGGCGGTCACGTCGGCGGCGATGGCCTGGCGCGGGGCGTCGAAGCGGGCGGCGAGGTCGTCCACGATCGCCTCCACGCTGCGGCTGCCGTCGAGCAGGCGGAGGATCTCGAGGGCGATCTCGTCCGGCACGAAGAGGCGTTCCGGGCCGACCACCACCCAGCGGGCGCGCGCCGCGTCCTCGCGCAGGCGCATGCCGCGGGCGAAGCGGGGGATGGCCGTGGGGGCGATCATGGGATGGCGGGGACGAAGGCGCCCGGTGGCGGCAGGCCAGGGCTGACATAGGCGTGGTGCAGCGCGTCCAGCTGGGCCCAGAGCAGGTCGCATTTGAAGCGGAGCGCCGCCAGCACCCCTTCCTGCTGCGCGCGGCTGCGGGCTTCGCGCGTGACATAGTCGAGCGCGAAGGCGACGTCCTGCGGCGCCTGGGTGAGGCGCGGGGTGAAATAGGCGAGGGTCGCCTCGTCCACGAAGTCATAGGCGCGGAGCATGCCGCTGACGCGCTCGGAGATGATGGCGGGGGAGAACATCTCGGTCAGCGAGGAGGCGACGGCTTCGAGCACCGTGCGCTCGCGCACGAAATGCACATAGGCATCCACGGCGAAGCGCGTGGCGGGGAGCAAGCCTTGCAGGGAGGTGACGTAGTCGTCCTCCAGGCCGAGGCCGCGCGTCAGCACCAGCCAGCGCTCAACGCCGCCGGGCTTGCTGCCGTCGCCGTCATGGTCCTCCAGACGGCGGCGCCATTCGCGGCGGAGCGCCGTGGTGGGCAGGCGGGCGAGGAGGGAGGCGTCCTTCGCGGGGATGCTGGCCTGGTAGTAGTAGCGGTTGAGCGCCCAGGCCTGGACCTGGCCCTTGGTGAGCTTGCCGCCATGCAGCAGGCGGTGGAAGGGATGCAGGTTGTGGTAGCGCTCGGCGCCGATGGCGCGGAGCCGCGCCTCCAGCTCCTCCGGCGCGAGGAGCCGGTCCTTCTCGTCCTGCGGCAGCGCGCTCACGCGGTGATCTCCATGCCGTCCTCGGCCACTTCCCAGCCCGCGGCGGCGACCTGGGCGCGCTCCGGGCTGTCCTCGAGCAGGACGGGGTTGGTGTTGTTCAGGTGGATGAGGATGCGGCGGCGCACGCCGAGATCCGCGAAGGCGGCGATGGTGCCCCCTTCCCCGCTGATGGACATGTGGCCCATCCGGGCGCCGGTCTTGGGGCCGGCGCCGGCGCGGATCATCTCGTCGTCATGGAAGAGGGTGCCGTCGAAGAGCACCAGTTCCGCGCCGCGCAGGCGGTTGCGGAGGGCCTCGGTCATCATGGCGCAGCCCGGGATGAAATGGGCGGCGGGCCCCTCCCCGGCGCGGATGGCGAGGCCGATGGTCGCGCCTTCCTCCCCCGGTTCGGCCTCGTCGCGCGTCTCGAGGAAGAGGGGGACCTTGCCGGGGACGGCATAGGCTTCGACCGTGAGGCCGAGGGGCGCGCCTTCGGCATCAAGCAGGGCCAGGGGCGTGCCGAGCGGGAGCTTGCGGCGCGGGACGATGGCGGGGTTGAGCGCGCCGAAGATGGGGTTGGCCGCGAGCACGCCGAGCGAGGGCGGGGTGGCGTAGAGGGCGAAGGGGTGGCGTTCGCGGAGGGAGAGAAGGCCCGCGACCGTGTCCACCTCGGCGCCGGTCAGCAGCACGGCGGCGATGGGGGAGTGGCGGATCTGCCCGGGGCCGGGCCGCGGATGCAGCGAGGGCGTGGCGGCGAGCTGGGCGGGCAATTCGGGGGCGGCGTTGAGTAGCACCCAGCGTTCCCCGTCCGCGCTGGCGGCCAGGGCGCATTGGGTGCGGGGGCGCGCGGCGGGGTCACCGGCGCGGGCGCGCCGGCAGCCGGGGCCGGCGGAGTTCCATTGCGGAAAGCCGCCCCCTGCCGCCGCGCCGAGCACGATCAGCTTGAGCATCGAAATCCTGTCCCCCCGGCGCGTCCCGGGGGGTGCCGGGCGTCAGGCCGTGGCGTCAGATCTCGGCGCAGGCATAGGAGTTGATCTCCATCGCGACGGAGATCTCGACGATCTTGGGGGTCTTCCAGGCCATGTTTCGTTCCTCCTCAGGGCTGCCATGCGGCAGCCGGTGACATTCGGGCGGATCGCGGGGCCGGCGTCAACCGGTGCCCGTGAGGCGTCTCAAGGCACTATCTGGGGTGGGAACGCCGGATGGCCATCAACGACTTCGTCAGGCCGAAGGCTTTTTCGCGGATGATCTCGGCGTCATCGAACAGGGCGCGGAACTGGGCCGCGTCCAGCATGCGGGCGGATTGCAGCATTTCCACCGCTTCCGCGACCGTTCCCTGCTTCGGCCAGAAGCCGAGGCGGCGGCGCATGAGGATGCGGTAGGCCCAGGATTCCGGGAGCCAGTGCAGGAAGGGCGCGCGGGCATGGGGTTCCACGGGGAACCAGAAATAGGGGGTCTGGACGAAATAGACGGGGGCGACGCGCTTCACCTCCCGCGCCATGGCGCGCTGGGCGCGCCAGAGGCCGACATGCTCGATGACGGAGTTGGAGAAGGCGATGTCATAGGCGCCGTCCGCCACCTGCGAGAGATCGGTGGCGTCGCCGCGCATCACGCGCACGTTCTCGACCTGCCCCGCATCGGCATGGGAGGGGTCGAGGTTGTAGCAATCCACCCTCACCTGCCCGGCGGGCAGCTCGGCGAGCCAGAGGCGCCAGAAGCCGGAGGTGCCGCCGATATCCACGATTCGGCAGAGGGGCTGGCGGGCGAGAACCTCCTCCACCAGGGCGCGCAGCCGGGCGAGCCGGGCCCGGCGGTAGGGGTTGCCGGGCGAATCCGGCCTCACATCGAGCATCGCGATCGCTGTCCTGAGGGCGCCGGCCGTGTCGGTACTGCATCGCAGCAATCTCGAAAAGCGGAAATCGGGTCAGGGGGAGAGGCTGCGGGTCGCGATTTCGGCGGCCTCGGCCACGCGCTGCCATCCCTCCCGCGTGGGCGGGACATCCGCGAAACGCAGCGGCGGGCCGATGCGCAGGCGCAGCGGGCGGAAGGGGCGCGGGGCGCGGGCCTCGGGCGGCCATGCCTCCCGCGCGCCCTCGATCCAGCAGGGAACGACCGGGATCTCGGTGCCGGCGACGAGCATGCCGAGCCCCGGCTGGAAGGCGGCCATGGCGCCGCTGCGGCTGCGCGTGCCCTCGGGGAAGAGGATGTAGACGAGGCCGTCCTCGGCGAGGCGGGTCCGCATGGTTTCCAGATCCGCGCGGCGGCTGCGGCCGCGCCAGACCGGCAGGGCGTTGATGGCATAGGCCGAGAGCGCGGCGACGGCGTGGTTGGCGAAGAAGAGGTCCCCCGCCGCCATGGCATGGGCGCGGCGCGCCGCCGGGCCGCGGAGCGCGGCGGAGAGGGCCAGCGCGTCCAGGTGGCTGGCATGGTTGGCCACCATCACGAAGGGCGGCTGCGCCGGCAGGTTCTCCCGCCCCTCCACCCGGAAGCCGTGGAAGCCGCGAAGATAGGCGCGGACGGCGCGGCGCCAGGCGGCGTTCACGCCCAGGCCGAAGAGTCCGGGCTCGCGCCCGAGGCTGCGCAGGCGCTCGGCCGGGCGAAGGCCGAGGTCGCGGGCGGGGCGGAGCTTCCAGTCCTCCATCATCCCGTGATGACCCGGGTGGGGGCGGCGAGGCCGAAGCCGAGGAAGTACTGCACGAGGTGGAAGATGGCGGGGGCGACGAGGAGGAGGGAGTTGAAGCGGTCCAGCACGCCGCCATGGCCGGGCAGGACCGTGCCCATGTCCTTGATGCCGAGGTCCCGCTTGATGGAGGAGAGGAGGAGGTCGCCCGCCTGGCCGGCGACGCTGACGAGCGCGCCCATGGCGACGAGCCAGACCGGGTTGGCCAGCGGCGTGCCGCGGAAGATGGCGGCGCCGACCAGGGCGACAAGGGTGGTGGTGACCACCACGGCGCCGAGGGAGCCGGAGACGGTCTTGTTCGGGCTGGTGGCGGGCAGCAGCTTCGCGCCGCCGATGAGCTTGCCGCAGGTGAAGGCCGCCACGTCGTTCAGCGCGACGGCGGTGAGCAGGAGCAGCACCAGCGGTCGGTAGCCCGGGTCGTTCGCCATGTAGCCGAGATGGGCGAGGCCCGCGCCGAAGAGCATGAAGGCGAGGATGGCGAGCGCCGTGCGCTGGATGTAGCCCGCCGGACGGTCCAGCGGGATGGTGCAGACGGCCAGCAGGCAGGCGGTCAGCGGCCAGAGCGCGGTGAAGAAGCCATACCAGTGGTCCAGCGCCGCGAAGTTCACGGCGAGGATGCCGAGGACGATGACGAGGCTCAGCACCCTTTCGCGGAAGAGGCCGGTGGCCCTGGCATATTCGCGGTAGCAGAAGAGGGAGAGGACCGTGACGGCGGCGATGGTCCATTCGCGGCCGAGCAGCACGGGGCCGAGCATCAGCGGCAGCAGCACGCACCAGGAGCCCCAGCGCAGCCACAGCTCCTTGCGGAATTCCGGCTTCGCGCGGCCCGATTTCGAGATGCCCAGGATGGCGAGGCCGGAAAGGGCGAGCACGGCGAGGGTGGCGAGGATGATGCCGGTGGTGACGGGATGGGCGAAGGCGCCGCCCGGCGGATGCGGGATCATGCGCGGGTCCTCAGGGCGGTGGCGGTGCCGGCGAGGCGGCGGAGCGCGGTGAGGGTCGCGAGGGCGGTGATGGCGACCAGCGCCCAAAGCGGAAGCCCCGCCTGCCAGGCGAGCGGCGTGACGGCGCACCAAAGGGCGAGGACGGTGACGAGGGCCATGCGCTGCTGCTTGGCCATGGGCCCGCGGAAGTCGCTGGGGGCGCCGGCCGCGCGGCCGGTGGTGCGGATATAGGCGGTGGCCATGGCGGCGAGCGAGGCGGCGAGGCCCCAGGCGGGGCTGCCGGCCGCGATGCCGAGGCCGAGGAGGACGGCGGTGTCGGAGACGCGGTCCGGCACCTCGTTCCACAGCTCGCCGACCGGGGAGGCGACGCCGCGGCCGAGGGCGACCATGCCGTCCATCAGATTGGCCAGGAGCCGGAGCTGGATGAAGAGCGCGCCGGCGACCCAGAGGGGACGGGCGGCATCCGGCCACCAGGCGGTGCCGGCCAGGGCGAGGCCGGCGATCAGCCCGGCGACCATGCCGGCGGCGGAGATGCCGTTGGGCGAGGCGCGGCGGCGGATGAGCCAGCCGGCGAGGCTGTTGGCAAAGCCGGTGTTCCGCGCGGCGATCGGGCGGCGGTCACCCCCCTGCCCCTCCCCGTCCTTGGTCTGCGTTTCCATGAGGGGCAGTGTGACGGGCCCAGGCAGGCAGGCCAACCCAGGCCCCGGCCGGGGCGGGCAAACGCCCGCTGGCCGGCCCCGCGACGTTCGGAGAGGTGGAATTGGAACAGGTCGGCGTCTCGAAGCTCTGGTCGTTCCTCGACGGATCGGCGGAGGCGGTGGTGGCGACCGGCGGGCAGGTGCGCAGCGGGGCCGGGTTCCGCGTGGGGAGCTATGCCGAGCTGGCGGCGCGGGTGGCGGAGCTGCAATACCGCAACCGCAACCATGTGCTGCTCTACCGCGGCCAGGCGCAGGACTTCCGGAGCGTGCGGGGCTTCACCACGCTGAAGCCGACGATCTTCCGCCCCAGCCCCGGTCGGAAGACGCTGCCCGACAGCGCGGTGGAGGAGCGGTACGCGACGCTCCGCCGCGCCGAGCAGGCCCTAGCCGAAGGCTTCGAGGCGCAGCGCGCGCTGGGGCGGCAGCGCGTGGCGCGGGAGCCGCTCCTGCGCTGGTCGATCCTGCAGCACTACGAGGTCTGCGGCACGCCGCTGCTGGACGTGACGCATTCGCTGCGCATCGCGGCCTCCTTCGCGAGCCTGTGCATGGGCGAGGAGGCGTTCCTCTACGTCCTCGCCGTGCCCCATCTCAGCGGCGCCATCACGGCGAATGCCGAAGGCGGGTTGCAGATCGTGCGTCTGGCGAGCGTCTGCCCGCCCTCCGCGATGCGGCCGCATCTGCAGGAGGGCTACCTGCTCGGCGAGTACCCCGAGATGATCGGCCTCTCCCAGAAGCGCCACTACCGGCACTTCGAAATGGATTTCGGTCGGCGGATCGTCGCGAAGTTCCGCTTCGAGCCGCGCAGGTTCTGGGGCGACGCCGCCTTTCCGCGCATTCCTCGCGAGGCACTCTTTCCCGATACGGGGGATTGGTTGGAAAGGCTGGCCGCTGGGATCCAGGAGGGGCTTGGCCCGGTTCTGGGGTGACGGTTTGTCCCGGGGAGAGGAAGAAGGAATTCTTCCTCTCCCCGGACCCCTCACCATCATCTTTTTCTTCGAGTTTGGAATCGCAGGGCTGGCGGTGCGCCTGAGGTCTAGGACCTCAGGCGAC